>Ga0315314_1000005_pt1 | contig 551873 bp, 563 predicted proteins | sample TDP9_MG_FD_203631 | JGI IMG/M metagenome (GOLD analysis project Ga0315314, IMG submission 203631) | Freshwater sediment microbial communities from Lake Towuti, South Sulawesi, Indonesia - TDP9 | ecosystem: Environmental > Aquatic > Freshwater > Lake > Sediment | place: Indonesia: South...
TTGCAACCATGGTAAGCTCAACATGGGCTTAAACGAATACCTCACCAGCATGCTCATAGGACCGTCCCTACCGCGGATAGCGGTTCCTCAACCATCAACAGGACCGTCCCAACAATGTATCGAGGACCGTCCTGGGACCGTCCCAAGCCCGCTAACGAACCAGCTTCTAAGCCTCATTCAAACTCTAATTCAACAAAGCAACCCAAACCAAAGCCAGAATCAATTTTCTATTAGTGAAGGTTCTCTTTTCGCAAAAAGAGAAAGTTCTGTGGTAGCCCGGGAGAGATTCGAACTCTCGTCAGCGGGTCCAGAGCCCGCCATCCTTGACCGCAAAGTCGTTTGGAGCGAAGTTAAGGATGATTTTGTTGTATGGGCTCAGGGACGCTTTGGAAAGCGATATGTCAAGGATTTGAGGAATATCTTAGATAAGCATGACCCCCTGATCGCCAGCGCTCAAGATATTGACAGGCTGTTTGCGGGGAGTTTTCCAGGAAGACGACACTTCTGGTTCGGCGTTAGGAATCTACTGAAATTCTGCGGTTCACATGGCTGGTCAAAGACAGTGATTGAAGCTTTGATGGATACTATGCCGCCGTGCCCGAGAGCTAACGCGGATAGAACAGTGCCGAAGGAGGAAGCCGTAATTGAGTTGCTTAAAGAATTGCAGAGGGTTCCAGCTAAGTATCGCACCTTCTATGACGTTATCATAGATGGCGCCATTAGGCCTACGCATGCTATCGAGATCATCAATTCTTGGAATGAAAACAAACTGGAAAAAGCTGATGGAAATATCTGGCGCTATAACGCAGACATTGAAAGAACACAAAAGCATACTTGGGTGCTCATGTTAACCGATGAGACTTTGACTGCGATTAATGAAATGGGCGAGGATAAACCTACGGAGCTGGGGTACTTACGGTTTCAACAAACTCGAGGATTACTCAGACCGAAGCATGTCCAGAAATTTGCCTACAACATGATGAGAAAAAGTGGAGTCGACAAAGATGTGGCAGAGTTTCTAAGTGGACGAAGACCCGAAGGCGTAGGCGCCAGACATTATGCTGAGCTGGTTTCATTGGCTGAACAACAATATCCAAAATACGCAAAGTGTCTAAGAGAGCTGAGGCGGAAAGCCCTCAATTAATCTCTCCTTTTTTTCGTTGCCTTCAAGGATTGTCCTTAAATCCTATTTGAACTCAAACATGAATGAGCATGTGTTATCTGATGCCTCAAAGAAGTGTCAGTAACCGTGTGCCGAATTCTGAAGATTTTCGGAAAGCTGTTGTAGAGTCTGAGGAAAAATATGGCATCACGATTGCATCTATAGGCAGTGCATTGAGGAGTTCAGCAGATTCGACATAAGTCAGTTGAATGAAACGCATCAAGTCCGTCATCCACAATAAAGTACACGTATATTCCGTTGTCCCTGGAATACTGGTGAATATACAGCAATGCAGCATCTGAGGGTTTGCACGCCTCTCAGGAAGGTTTCTGCTCAATGCGAAGAGAGCTTCTTCACGATTTCGTCGAGAAGGCTGTTGAACGTCTCGGGATCCTCCATCATAACGAAGTGCCCGACATTAGACATATACACTACTTCAAATGACGAGGCATGTCGCTTCGCAGCCTCAATATTAACCCGTCGCCTATCAGACACGATACAACGTATTGGGGCTTTCACCTTATCGAACGATAATGATAGGGGACGTTCTTTTAGGTACATATCACGGAGGATGCCTATCGCTACAGTCGGCGAAGCTGCAGACATATCGGCCGAAATCTTCTGTGCGAGGATGGGGTCAGATTGGGGCGTGAACAACCCGTTGACAAACTGGCGCATAGAGCTCACGAAATCGGACTGGAGAGCGGCAATGAATGCCTCAGACTGTTCTTGGCTAATTGTTTGTTCAACGTCGCTAAAGGTATCTACTATTGCCAAACCAGCGACGCATTCGGGCATTTGCAGCGCCGCCTCTACAATTACAAGACCACCCATAGAGTGACCGATTAGAATTACCTGGCCGAGATGGAGTTCTTTGACAACAGCCACGACATCGCCCCCAAATGCCGCCTTACTCCAAGTTTTACGATCCGTTCCAGACTCTCCGTGACCAGCAAGGTCTATTGTCACCACTTCGTATCGCTGAGCGAAGTAAGGCACCTGTGCTTGCCAGTAATTCCCGTCACAACAATAACCGTGGACGAAAACAAGAGCTGGTTTGCCGCTCCCCGCGACCTGGTAAGCTATGGAGACCCTGTCAGCCGAATTAACTTTCATGGTTGTGCCTCACTCTCATTTGTTGCTTCTTTCTTTTAACATCCTCTTTTTCTATGCCCTTGCTTGTGCGAATTGATTTACTCGGGTAAATCAATTACCCTTCTTAATTACTATTTTTTTATAGAATTTCTATGCAGAAAAATGCTTGGTCAGTTGAACTTTTAAGTGCACTTCATTTAATCTTCTCTTTTAGGTGTCAGGAATGGTTGACATAACAGAGATTTCAGCCATTGTTGCAGCAGCAGGTGTTCTTGTAGGTGTTGCTTTGACTGTTCTGGAGCTCAGGAATCTGGTTAAGCAGAGACAAACAGACCTTGTTGAAAGACTGTATTCAATTTTTATCAGCGAAGATTTCATGACAGCACTCCTTAAGACCATGAATCTGGAGTTTGAAGATTACAGGGGTTTTGTAAACAAGTATGGGTCATTTTCTCTGGAGACCCCAGTCAACGTAGCTGTCCGCAGAGTTGTGTATTACTATGGTGAGGCTGGCATCCTGCTGCACAAAGGGCTTGTTGATGTTGACTTCCTTTATGAGTATATGGGGGGTGTAACCGTGATTTGGAATAAGTTGAAACCATTAATAGAAGGATACAGAGAACAAGCTGGTTTCAACTTTGGTACATGGTTTGAATACTTGTGCAATGAAATGAAGAAAATAGAACAACAACAAACCTCCAAAACAGCTTGAACACACAACAACTCTCTCTTTCTGCTAATACAAAGCAAGAACATCCTTGCCCACGCCAGTGGGCGGTATGCCTTGAAAACAGCGTAGAAGTGGGAGGCATAGAATTTCTATCCCAGACCCAAACTTAATCGTTTTAAGCACACACATTGAAAGACAGAATGAAGGATGTGACAGAATGGTTGACATAGTAGAGATTTCAGCAATGGTGGCAGCTGCAGGTGTGCTGGTCGGTGTTGCCTATTACATATTGGATATGAGAAATCAAAACAAAATCAGGAGAACAGACCTGGACTTAAGACTGTATTCAATCGCCTTCAGCAGCGAATTTCAGGATGCCTATAGGAAAATTGGCAATCTACAAGTGAAGGACTATGAGGACTATATTAAGTATGGACCGTATTCTTCAGAAAGCCAAGTATGGACCGTCCCAATGCAAAAGGCATTCGCAACGGTGATCAGCTTCTATGGCTTACTTGGTCAACTTCTCAAAAGGAAGTTAATTGACATGGAATTAGTCACCGATTGGATTGCCGGCAGTTATCCCTTGACTCTCTATGAAAGGGTCAAGCCAATAGTAATTGGGATTAGGAAAGACGCTAAGCAACCTACTACGAATATTTCACTCGAATATCTCATTGATGAGTTTCAGAGGAAACCATCGCACGCGCAACTTAAGAAAGAACTCCAAAAATATCTTTCCCAGAAGAGAGAACAACAACAAGCCTCTAAAACAGCTTGAACACACAACAACTACGCGCGCGATAGAAGAGTCTGCTATTCTTGGATTTTGTTAGATACACCTTTGCCCGTTCGTCGTTTGCTATCCATTTTCATTTTGCGCTTGAAGACAAAGAGGTAAATATAGATGTCAAAGATCAACCACATTAAACCTGAAATGATAGCGAGCAGAGTTAAATCCCAAAGAAGAAAGAGCAGAGGAAACGTCAGACCAATCAGTAGAAAAGTCAGAAAAATAAGAGCATTTACTATACGACCATGTTTTCTCAATGGCGGCATTTCAACATAGAAGGTTACTTCTACCAAAAGAAGGAAGGCAATAGAGACAGTCAGGTAAAAAATCGCGGTAAGAAATAGAAGGGTTAATTGTGACTGCAAGGCCTTCGGATTCGGAAGAGAGGTGAGAAGAATCGCTACAACCGTAAATGTGAAGCCGGAAAAAAAGAGCATGCCATTCATAACGTTCGAAAGATTCTGAGCATATTCTGGATAGCTCTTTCCGCTTTCGGGCACTGAGCACACCCACAAAAAATCACGGGTTCATTCTCTTAAGCCTTTTAGTCTAATCAGCGTCTGTCTGTACATCTATCTTCGGTGGGTTTAGGGATAGAATTTCTATGCACACACACAGCGTGCTATTACCGAAGATAGGTTTCTACGAAATTGTGCCACACATCATATTTGCTGTAGTCGAAGGTTGTGATGTGTTTCGGTGTGATTTTCAGGATTACGAGTTTGAAAATGTCTACGTAGGCTTTAGCGAGGCGCTCCAGCTTTTCTTTTGGCATACCCAAGACAGGAGGAGCAGTTTCCAAAATTGTAGGTGCTTTTTCGTAGATATTGTCGTAGTCTATTTCTGCTGTGCCGTAGATGAGAATGCCTCTCGGCTGGTCAACCGTGTCAACCAGCACGGTAACGTCATTGTTCCGTTCAATGTTTTTGCTCTTTCGGCTTTCGATGTGTGTCAATATCAGTATCTGACCGTTTAAGTATCTGTAGGCAACAGGCATGGCATGTATGGTTCCGTCTTTGTTGTGGGTGCAAATCCTCGCATAACGGTTCCCCTGAAGCATTGATTCAATCTCTTCGCTCGTAAGTGGCGGTGCTTGACCAGTATATGACAATCTTAACACCACTCTACAGTTCTTCAGATTCAGCTATATCTTTTCTGCGCGCGCAACGGTAAGTAGGTTTGGGTTTGGGATAGAAATTATGTGCAGGACCAGAAGAGGTAGGCTTTGGTTTGGAGTGGTAATGCTGTGATGTGGATGAGTTTTGCGAGTTTTTCCAGGCTTGCAATCTTCTTCGCGGACTCCAATTATGCTTAGGACAGTCCTAACATTGTTTCGGGGACCGTCCCAAGCCCGCTGACGAACCAGCTTCTAAGCCTGATTCAAACTCTAATCCAACAAAACAGATCAAATCAAACTGCTCCCACACGGAACGATACCAAATCAGCCTCAGAAACAGAAAAGGTGGTAGCCCGGGAGAGATTCGAACTCTCGTCAGCGGGTCCAGAGCCCGCCATCCTTGACCGCTAGACTCGGCGGCATATGGTGTTGCCAACAAGCCTCGACCGGGCTGCGCCGGGCTACAGCCTATGAAGACACCGCTCAAGTATTTTTCTCTTGCTTCCCACAACCATTGCCTATCCTGAAAGCACCCAAGAACCCCTGCCCAACCAGTATATTCAACATTGACCCCCGGTAGGTAGGGTAGACTACAAAATAAATGAGAGACAACAAAGAGCCCAAAACAACCAATCAAACAACCCTTACAACAAATTTAACACCCATTTCACCTCACCAAATCACAAGAATTGCATCCGAGATTAATCATTTAACAACGAATTCCAACACTTAACCCACAAAAAAGACCCCAAATAAATCAGGTTAAAATATAAAACAGATAAGATTAAGAAAATCGCAAAGTTTATATATTTAAACATTTCCTAAGAATCTAACACGGCGGGGCCAGATGGACGGATTTTCAGTTCGACGGTTCCGATAAAAAGGAACCACCAGAAAGTGACGGTTTTCTCGCCTCAGTCCTATGGAGGGACAAGTCCATATGGAAAAGGGTGAAACAAGACAGGAAGCAAAACCCCCACGGGTAGTGGACAAGTGCCCGGAGTGCGGCAGCAGCAATCTTGTCCATGATTATGATACAGGAGAGACTGTGTGTGGCAACTGTGGCCTCGTTTTGCATGAGCAGATGATTGATAAGGGCCCTGAATGGCGGGCTTTTACACAGGAGGAGAAGGCGTCTAGAACACGTGTGGGCGGTCCCACCTCTTATTCGGTTCATGACAAGGGTTTGTCTACGGCTATTGGGCGTGTTGATCGGGATGCTTTTGGGCGTAAGTTGCCCGTTTCTACTCGCCTGCAGATGTGGCGTTTGAGGAAGTGGCAGATTCGTTCTCGGGTGCATTCTAGTGTTGATCGTAATTTGGCTCAGGCTATGGCTGAGTTGGACCGGCTTTCGGATAAGTTGTATATTCCGGCGCATATTAAAGAGAAATCGGCGGTTGTTTATCGTAAGGCTTTGGAGAAAGGTTTAGTGAGGGGTAGGTCGATTGCGGCTATTGCTGCGGCTGCCTTGTATGCTGCTTGTCGTAATAGTGAGACGCCTCGGACCTTGCGTGAAATAGCTGAAGCCAGCCTTGTTGATAAGAAGGATGTGGCCCGTTGTTATAGGCTGTTGCTCAGGGAGTTGGATATTCATATGCCGATTGCTGATCCTATGACGTATATTAGCAAGATCGCTGAGCGCACGGGGATTAGTGGTCAGACCCAGGGTTTAGCCATTAAGATTTTGAGGGAGGCTAAGCGTAGGCGTGCGGCTTCTGGTAAAGACCCGATGGGTTTGGCTGCGGCTGCTTTGTATATTGCTTGTTTGCAGAAGAATGAGAAGAAGACGCAGAAGGATATTGCTGAAGCTGCGGGCGTCACCGAAGTTACTGTTAGGAATCGGTATAAGAGCTTGAAAAGACAGTTGGGCTTACAACTACCAGACTAAGATTAGTCTTTCTATGTTGTGTCTTTTGTTTTTGTAGCCTACCTACCTACCGGGGGTCAATGTTGAAAATGTTGTTATGATGTGGGTAGTTTCTTTTTTGCTGTTGTTTTTTCTGTGTCTTTTTTGGCGCCTAGTTTTTGGAATATTTCTAGGGCTTGGTTGAGGAGGTTGTGGGCTTTTTCTCTGTCGCCTTCCTTGTCCCTTTCAAGATACATTCGGGCATACTCATAGAGAAGTACTTTGGCGAACAAGTAGACGTTCCATCGCCTTGCATCTATAGCCTCGAACTCCTGAAGGCTCTTTTCAAAATACTCGATAGATTCTTTCCATTTCTTCTCTGCACGTAACAGCTTTCCTCTCAGCGCATCTGCTGCAGCGATAAGAAAACTATCCTTGACTTCGAGAGCATACTTTTGAAGATTGTCGATTAGGTTTTTGGCTTTCTCAATTTCACCCAGCTCTATGTACGCCCCAATAGCCCACTGAGAGACATCCATTTGTGTGTTCCGCGCTCCTGCTTTTTCACAGACTTCAATTGCTTTTTCAAAATGTTCTCTTGCTTTGGCATACTCACCCTTGTCAGCATCTAGCCATCCAAGAAGTGCGTAACTCCCGGCAATTTGTTGAAAATTGTTTATCTTTTGGGAAATGCTCAAGGCTTCCTTGTAGTATTGTTCGCTTTTGTCCCATTCACCCGATATCTGTTTATGGAATCCAAGATTGCCCGTAGAAAAGGAAAGGTTAGTCATGTTGCTGGCTTTCCTGTCCAATGCTATTGACTCTTCTGTCAAGAGAACTGCCTTGTTGATGTTTCCCATGCCAACATGCCACCATGCCAAGTTGTTGCCAAGCCAAGATATCCAGTGAATATCTCCTATCTTTTTTGCTAGTTCTAATCCTTTCTCAATGCATTGCAAGCGTCTTTCATTCTCTTCTTCTGGAAGCACTACAGAAAGGTTGTTATATGCCCGCAAAGCCGTGTCCATGAAACCGTTATCAAGTGCTATTTTCAAAGCTCTCTCTATGCATTCAATGGCTTTCTTCTTGTCTCCAATGTAAGAAAAAACTGTTCCCAAGCTGACGTATGAACTTGCGATAACTTCATAATCGTTCAGTTTTTTGGCAAGCTCAAGTGCTTTCTCAGCCCAGGAACGAGCTTTAGCCATATCGTTAGTACGATAATACATATGAGACATATCCTCGTAGATGCTGGCCAACTCAACGTTCTCAGGCTCGGCTTCAAAAATCTTCAAAGCAGCCTCTTGATGCTCTTTAGCCTTTTCCAAATCGCCTATATCTGCCCAAAGGAGGTTCGCCATTTTACGGTGCAATCTCGAAACATTTCCTTTCTCATGCAGTTGTTTCCACAAGAACAAAGCATCATTCCAATACTTCATGCAGGCATCATGTTCTCCAATAATGCTTTTTATGTCTCCAAGCCTTTCAAGAATAGACCCTTTTTCTCGAGGTTCACCTTCCTTTTCTTCAAGAAGCCTAAGCGCAGATTGAAGGTAGGAAGTCGCCTCGCTGTTGGCATAAATCTTCGCAGCCTTGTCTCCAGCTTTCAGGAAATAGTCAAGCGCCTTTTCTTTGTCTCCACACTCAAGAAAGTGTAGGGCTAGTTCTCCAAGATGTTCATCAAGTTTTTTAGCATAAGCTTTCTCTAGGGCGCATCCGACTACGCCATGCAACTTCTTGTGCCTCAAGTGGCTAACTTCTTCATGCACAACATCTCTAATTACAATGTCAGCAAAAGAGTACACGTCTTCTCCACGGATAACCCTCTCCTTAACTAAACCAGTTTTGAGAATTTTTTCCATCAATTCAAGCAATTTATCCTCTGCAACGCCAGTTGCTCCACATAAAGCCTCAAAAGAAAAATCGTTTCCAACAAAAGAAGCCATAGTCAACACATTTTGGCATTCATCATCCAACCGCCCTATCCTCGTTTTTATGACGCTTTTAACCGTGGGTGGAAATTCAATCCTCGAAATCTCTTTAATCTTCCATTTATTCTCCTCACGGTAGATGACGCCCTCTTCCTTCAGAGACTTGACAACCTCTTCAACAAAGAATGGATTACCTCTTGTTCTTTCGTATAATAGCTCACAGAACTCTCTGGGCACATCATCTTGCTCCATACTGCGCTTAATCATCTCGGAAGTGTCTTCAAGAGACAGACGTTTCAAAAGAGACGACAGAAGCAAACGCTCCCTGTTCAACTCAGTCAAAACAGCAGTCAAAGGATGTCTTTCATCGATGTCAGTATCTCGATAAGCACCTAGAAGAAGCAAATGTTCTCTGTAGACGCCTCGAGCCAAATAATGCAGCAACAAAAGCGAAGACTGGTCAGTCCACTGCAAATCATCTAGAATAACCAGCAAAGGCTCTTCCTTCGAAATGTTGGTGACAAACTGCGAAACCGCCTCAAAAAGCCTATCACGCTCCTGCTCAGGACGTATAGGAAGAGACTCAGGAAAAGTCGGAAGCTTTTGCCTTAGTTCAGGAACCAGTTTAGACACTTCACTTGGATAAAAACCAATCACCCTAAACAATTTTTCAGGAGTGCAAACTTCCAAGTAATTTTTAATCGCTTCTCTCCAGAGAACATACGGAGGCACACCATCCATTCGAAACAATGCAGGGCATCTTCCATACAAAACCTGCATGCCACGCAAACGTGCATAAGCACCTAGTTCTCGGGTTAACCTTGTCTTGCCGATTCCAGCCTCTCCATACAGAAAAACTACGCCACCTTCGCCACGAACCGCTTTGTCAACAGCCTCTCTGAGAATACCCATCTCTTCAACTCTGTTGATGAGCTGAATTTCTTTTGCAACAATTGGGCGGGGACTAGGAACAATCAGTTTGGGAGAAGGCAAATAAAGCTCTCTCAGAAAGCCCTCAGCAACATCCCTCAACACCTTAAGCAAATCCGCCGCAGTTTGATATCTCTTTCCAGGCTCCTTTTCCAAAAGTTTCATGATGCACTCAGCTAAAGCCAATGGAACCTTCGGATTCAGCTGACTCGGCGAAACCGGGTAGTCATGAATCAAACTAAAGATTATCCTGACAGGGTCTTCTCCGGCAAAAGGCGGTTTCCCAGTCACCATCTCATAGAGCACCGCACCAAACGAGTACAGGTCAGACCTTGCGTCAGCCTCTTTTCCCAACGCTATTTCAGGAGCAACATAAGCAACCGTGCCTACTGTCATTTCTTCCTGCGTAATGTTAGGTTCGCCAAGCATCTTAGCTAAACCAAAATCCATTAATTTCGCCGTGCCCTCTTGAGAGATCAGAATATTTTCTGGTGTAACTTCCTGATGAACAACGCCTTGAGAGTGAGCATACTGAAGAACACCGCAAGCATCTATGCCGGTTCTTAAGACTGTCTGTGTATCGCATTTGCCTTCTGGATACGTTCGCATAAGGTCGCGTAAACTCGTTCCATCAACAAATTCAAGGACCAAAAACGGTTTCTGACCTCCTTTGCTCTCTCCTTTAACCCACCCTTTGATTCCGAGTTCCTTGACTGTTGCAGCAGTAGCACCAATCTCATAGATGGAGACAAGGTTTGGATGGTTAAGTTTGGCAACTACCTGTGCCTCACGCATAAAACGTGAATAAGCCTCTTCGCTCAAAACACTCTTAAACACCTTGACTGCCACAACACGGTTCAAAACGTTGTCTCTAGCCTTGAATACGACGCCCCTTTCACCTTCACCAAGCCTCTTCAAAAGAGCGTATCTGCCATTCTGCAAATGCTCAAGCGAAGGCAAGAAGAACCCCCATGTAAACCACCAATTGTATCACATACCCCACGTTTAAAAGATTGCCCCAAACAACAACTCCAACAAAAAACCCCAAACATACCCCCGGTAGACAGAGGTCTCACACGCGCAACTAAAAGAAAACAAAGCCTATTTGGAGCCTAATAGAGAGGGTAGGTTAGCTGTGCACACAAACACAACAAAACACAGCACATATAAGGAAGACCAACGTTACAAATTCTCCAATCCACAACAACCAACGAAGGCACAATCCACATGAGCGAAAAAGCAACACCAACAACGATAACAGTGCCAACATGCACATCATGCCACAAGATTATCCCTCCAGGAAAAGAAGCCACAAAATTCCCATGCCCAAACTGCGGAGAAATCACAATATGGCGATGCCAACGCTGCAGAAAATTCGGACGCCCCTATCACTGTCCAAAATGCGGCTTTGAGGGACCGTAGGGACATTTGGGGGACCCGTTCACTTTCTTTTCCTGAACAGTTTGACTCCGTCGACGTCGGTGACGTATTCAAACCCTGTCTCTATGAGGCTTCTGGCTTCTTCTACAGTTTTGGCTACTGCTGAGTGGTAGTCATCGCTTTCCGATTGAATGAGCTGAGTGTAAATCAAAGTCGTCTTAATGTCTCTATGGCCTAGCATTTGCATGACGTGGAGGATGTCTTTCGTCTTGTGGTATTCTGTTGTGGCTTTCCAGTGCCTGAACGTGTGAAACGAGATTTGCCTTAGTCTTGGGTTCTGGAGTTTGAAGGCTGTTCTGTTGCGGAATTTTCTGTAGATTCTTCCGAAGTTTCTTGGGTTCTGCCCGCCGAAGACTATGTCGCTCTGCTTGGGTAGGAGGTTAAGCATAGACAGCAAAGCTGAGCTGATCTTGAACATTCTGGGTTTACCGTATTTTTCGGTTTCGTTCAGTGTTAAGGCTCCGTTTTTGAAGTCGATTTCTATCCATTTCAGGCGTAAGGCTTCTCCGCATCTCATCCCGGTCTCCTTGAGCAGCTGAAGAAAAGCTGCCATTTTTGGATAGGCTGCGCTTATCAGTGCGTCGAGCTCTTGCTCCAATGGAATGAAGGGAATCTTTCTGACTCCTTTGCATTTAGGTGGTGTCCAGTGGCCGCCGTTGATCTCGAGGAATTTGCTATAGGAGGCTATGGCCAACGACTTGGTATTTTCACTCCACTTCTGTCTTACTATGTCGGCTTTCACGGCTTCTGGATCAAGGATGTCAACGCCGCGTTTGACTAACCATAAGAGGTGCAGGTGGTAGGTTTCAACTGATCTTTCTTTGAGTCCCTGTTTCTGTAGTTCCCAGATGAAGTTGATGATTTTGCCTTTGATTGTTGCGTTGTGTATTTCTGTGGCTCCCGCTGCCTTTTCTTGGGTTCGGGTTTCTACTTCGACCAAGTTTTTCGCCCCGCTGTCCGAGGCGCCTACTCGGCAAAGGATAGTTTTGTCAGTGCCGCTTTTTAAAATCAATCTATGAAGTTTCTGAAGGCGCTCAGATGGTTCAGAGTGTTCGGAATGAGAAAACCTGCGGCTACAGTCACGGCAATAGTGGCGTTGGATTTTACCGTAGGGCTCATAACGTATGCCGTCTTTCCATGTTTTTTGGCTACCGCACTGAGGGCATTTTACGGTCGTGGTGTTTGAAGAAAGCGGAGTAGCCACTGGGAGTTCAGAACCCGAACCCAGGCTTATGTTTTGATTATCTGACTCCACGTTAGGTGGCTCCCAGCCCATTTTCTTCCACCACGACCTAGCGTCGATAACTAAAGTACCAGCCGCATTTGGGGCAGACGTTGCTGTTGAGTTTGGCTCCGCATCTTGGGCAAAACTTGCAGTCAGCAGGGCTTATTGTAACCATAGTCTGGCTTTCGCTCCTGGTTTAGGCGTAGAAGAATTCGTTTAAGACGCTTGTTTGGACTTTTATGAAGCCTTCAGCCTTGCAAAAAGCTAGGATTTTGATGAGTTCAGGGTCTTCGTCGTTTTTGAATTTCTTGGTGTAGCCATATTTGCAGACGCGGACTTTGATTTCAACGCCTTCTTCGGCTTTTCTAAGCTGGTACGATGATCCAGCTCGGATGTTTTCAGGCAAGTAGCGAGTGTATCTGGCTATGTCTTCCCATTCTTCAACCAAATCAACCAAACAGGATCTCACCTTAAAATATGGTTCATAGAAAAGTTTAAGGACTTTCTGGCACCGCCAAGGAACACTATTCTTTCGTGAGACTTTGTAGGAACAGTGTTCTTTGTGAGCCCCGCGAAGGAACAGTGTCGGAAAGAGGACACATTCTAAGCATGGCTGAGATGCGACAGCCTTAAATCGGGCTGAAAACAAGTATATTCTGTATAATTCAAAATGAGGCAGCCTTTGCTCGAGAAATCGAGTCGATGCTGACTCGCTTAAAGGCGGATAGAGTCGGTGTCGAGCTGCCTTTTTTTTGTCACGACTCTGATTGCTTAATGCGGTCTCGGATAGCATCGAGAGCTACGTACCGATCCGCTACGTGCTTCATCTCTGGGCTAATCGTGTGTTCGAAGGCTGCAATTTCAACTCTTTTTCCTCGCGTTCTGGCTTCTACCAGCACGGGCAGATAATCGTTGTCGCCACTTACCAAAATTAGAGTGTCGAAAAGATCCTTGTGTGCACCAATCAACATGTCGGTTGCCAATGCTATGTCAACGCCTTTTTCAACCCAAATGTTTTCAGTGATAGTCTTGATGGGTCGCGTAATAACCTCAAATCCTTCATCACGCAGAGCTCTGTGAAACTTCGTCTGTGTCTCCATGAACATCTTCTGCTTCTTTGACCGTGGACGTGGAAGGGTTGATCCATAATAGTATGGACGCACTAACGCTCTATCTCCCACGAGTTCCTTCACAAGTTTGTAGTAATCAATCTTGAACGCAGTTCCCTTGAGAGCTAGTCGCTTCAAGGCGTGATATACGTTTGAGCTATCAATAAACACCATTACTCTTTCTCTTGTCGTCATCTATTTCACCTGTTGGAGTTTTGAAATGCCCTTTATCTTTTTTTCTGAATGGGGTACGTAGAACAGTCTGAAAGCACATCTTAACTTGGGCTCGAGTATCTCATGACCCTTAATGAAGAAGCGATGAGTATAGTGAGCAGGAGTAACATCTTCGAGATATGCCGATTTTGAGCCGTCTGGAAGGATAAAGGGAGCTTTTGAAATCGGCGGCTCTTTCTCAGTTTCATATATTTTTGGAGCTATCAATTTCACCCCAGTAAGATAGGTCCTTTTTCCTAGGTTATTCTCCAGCGAGAACGTCACGCTCATCTTTGTTCCAGTGGGGTGTCTTTCCCCTCTGCTATGCGCAGGAGAATGCATGCATTTCTCGACATTTACGTAGAGTTTTCTTCCTTGGAAAAAAGGTAGCAGGAATTTCTTGTAGGAGAAATTCAAAAGACCCCCAACTATTATCACGATTATTGGTGCGACGATTGCTGTAATGAGTATGTTTCGATTCGACTCGGAAGCAAACGATGTTGATATGACGTCCCAGTAATTTCTGACGATAGTTGCAACTACTATGATAACTACAAGTATGATGATCGCAAATAGCAGCTTCTTGTCGGTAGTCACAGATCGAACGCCTATGTATCGGAATTGCAGCAAAATAATATATCTTTTGCGACATGTGTTTTGCTCACTTCCAACTGGGATGTCATTTATCGCGAATTCAGATATACGCAAATACGGCAAGGCGTAAGATCGTATCAGCGTACTAAAGAACATTCAAAAGGGAGACCAGCAGTAGCGATGCAGTTCGCTGGTCTAGTCGATCTAAAAGTTGTTCGAACTCCATGGAGTTCAATAGCATGGATAGGTAGGCCTTTGCTGTCAACTCATAGATGATCGCTTCAAATCCCGCCTTGGTCTTCCTTAGAGCTGCCTTCTGGACGAATTCGGTTTCTTCAAGGGCTCTTACTCGTTTATTAACGCTTGAGTACCTAGTATACCTTAGGACCCTTTGTGTTTGTATTTGTTTGTGTATGTCGTAGATTGTTTGCGGGCCTTTGAGGGCAAGGGTGTGGAATATGGCTTTGTTGAGCCTTGCTTCGCGTCCTTTGAAAACTGAGAGTCTTCCACTCTTGTCCTTGCCCTTCGCCACACGGCATACTCACCATTTCAGCCCGGTAAAATGAAATCATGGTGTGGAAGTTGCCTATCTCGTTGATAGACACGTTTTTGTATGCTAAAATCTGGGCGAATGCGTTTCTGCGTGCCGAAAAGCCTAAGGAGAATTTCTTGGCGTTTCTGTATTTAAGCCAGTTTTGCATTTTCCTGTTGAAACTGTTTCTTTCAGCTGGCTTTTTGGGGTAATTTTGCAGGTGGGTATTCGACGTGCCGAAGCGTTTTCGCTGGGCGCAGAGTGATAACGAGACCATCATTCTTATCGGTCATTTCCATTTCTAGACGTTGGTTAAGAAGCGGCTTGATCATTTTGTGAAGTCGACTTGGGATGGGCACGTAGATGCGTTCATGCTCGTAGACGTATTTTCCTTTGAGGTAGCGTTTCTTCCCAAGCCTGCGATACAGCTTAATAAGAATATCATCTTTTGTCATTGGCATACTCTCTCCCGGGTGAAATTATCCTCCTGAACAACAGTCTTAAACTATCTGCCGATGCGGAGTAGAAGATAGGAGAGTCACAAGAGTGAAACTAAACCCCATGGAGCAGGCTGGAGCATGAAAACTTTGAGGATCTCTGATAATACTCATCGTAAGCTTACGCGTTGGCTTGGACGTATGATGGCTGAAAGCGGCAAAGTGAAAACATATTCGGATGTCATAGAAGCTCTGGTCTCGCAAGCCATTCTTTTGTCACCTGAGCTGGTTAAGCATGTGGACGAATTCATTGAAGCCAACAAGAAGCTTGGCTATATCACACGGGAAGAATTTCTCCGAGAAGCAGTTAACGAAAAGCTTACGAGACCTTTCAGGACAAGCACATGCAAGGGTGCTGGAACGAAAAAGATCCCCTAGCAGCAGAAGTAACAAAAAAGCTTAACATAAATAGAAAGAATCAAGTGTTAATCTAGAATCCCAGTCCACTGTTATGCGAAAGATGTCTTTGATATGCTCTCAAGCACCCGTAGCGTAGCCTTCAGAACTTCTCTACGGTCGGGCCATTTGGCCTTTGAATTCTTCTCTTCTGCATGCATTAATGCTCTGAAAATATATTCTGTGTCGTCGTGACCAGCGAGAAAACAGAACAATTCATCTCCAGCAATATCATTCGCTAGTCTTTTCGGGCTTCCAGCTTTCCTCTTTAGCATGTCACTGATTCTTTCGTGATATTTCTTAATGTTCTTGTAAAATTCTTCCTTGTCTTTTTCGATTTGGTTCTTTCTGTTGCCTAAGACTATGCCGCCAATTTTTCCTGCGAGCTCCATCAGTCCTTGGACTATTGCAACTGTTGCTGGATCAAGCCCCATCGATTCAACCTTCAACTTGCTTTATTTTATGCCGAACATATGTTAAAGCTTTTGCAGCGCGATATCTTATATTCAAGCTGAAAAACGCTTCAGGGCAGCGTGCACCCCTAGCCTGCGTACTCTTAAGCAATACGTCTAATGTTAAAACATCCGTCTTCTGCAAGACCCACCAATCTCTAAGATAACTACTCCTAGCTTCCGGCTGTCTTAGTCTCAGACCCACTAAGTGACATGCAAGCGCTAAGCTTAATGAAAAGTCAAGAAAAACAGGCAAGAATTTTAAGTCCCATCTGACAAAGTCCTGTGTATGAAAGAGTCCACGCTGTATCCTATTGTGAAAGATTTTTTGGAAAGCGACGCCGTTGGTTGTTTCAAAACTAAGGAAAGAGTTGGAACAAAGCTTGTAGGCATCGCCGACGTTGTTGGAACTAGGGATATTGGTGGCGATATGCGCAGTGACATAGATGTTATTGCAGTCGAGGTAAAATTGACTGCAAACAACTTTGGCAAATCACTTGGACAGGCACTAGGTTACTCACTGTTTGCACACAAACCTTATCTCGCTGTTAGATTCTCAGAAGAGAAAAGTTTTTCACTTGAACATAAGGAATTGGCAACTAGGCTGGGCGTTGGACTATTAGAGATAAACAAATCTCACAACAAATGGAAATGCCATGAAGTTCTTACTGCTGCGAATCACGCCCCGCAAGGTCATCAGATGGAAACATTGTTAATGCGCGGGTTAGAATTGGTCAGATGCAGTTTCTGTGGAACTTTTACGGACTACAGTAATAGTTCTGAGCATTGGAAGACGGCGCTTGACAAAAACAAAACATACCACGAGTGGCGAAAATCCGACAGGAAGCTACTTTTTTCATTTAGACAGAAGGTTGATTGGCGAAGACTGCATATCTGCAAAGATTGCGTCAAAGATTTGTGGCAATGACGCATTCCAAAGTCCTGCTGCAATGATTGATTTCTGATTTTATCCCTCAAATTAGAGGTTTTTTGGCATTACAACCCAGCTATTAACAGGTTTTTAGTAGAACGTCATCGTAGAGGCTTTTTTTGACGATTGAGGGATAAGCTGAGCAAAAATTAAGGAGGTGATTGCTTGACTAAGGGAGATAAACAAACGTTTCCTGCAGAGACGTCAATCAACAAGTACGGCTTTCTTTACTTGAGCAAAGAGGTCTTGGCAACGCTTGGTTTTCAGAAGGGTGATAAGGTCACTTTGAGACAGACGCCAGAGGGACTCCTCGTAACAAGGGTCAGAGTTTCAGAAGCTTGACCTGCTCATTCAGTCTTTCTTTCTTCTTTCCCTTTTTTCTCCCAAAACAAGTAGACTTTTGTCTGCAATAGCTGAGCCGTGACATGGATCAGTTTGGTTAGTTTTTCCAAGGTTGCGGTCTGTACTCTTTGCCTGTATAACTCGCGTTTACCATACGGTTCATGGTAGAAAAACTCTTTCAGAAAACGCAGATGGATATTTTGCATGAAAGCACGCCGAATCTCCCACAATTGACCATCCGACAGGGTGCCGAGTTTGTCCAGAACATATTTCTGGCTTCCTAACAAAGCTGAGCTGAAACCTAACTTTGAAAGCACTTCTCGAACTGCAAGTGCGTGTTTAGGCGGAGACTGCTCCATCACCTTCTGCATTCCTGCACGCTCGAAAAACGGATTGTACTTAGCCATGACAGCGATTGTTTCCACGTATGGTGTGCCGACTAGTGATAGCGTTTCTCTTACAAGTCTTTGACCCAGACCTATGGTGCGATATTTGGGATGAGTAACAACCCGCATGATAACGCTCAACTTTTTGTTCAGGTCTTGAACGCTCATTTTCGGCAGAACTTGGAGACGTCCAGCCACGGTCATTCCAGGATAACAATAGACAATGACGCCTGCAACTTCAGCGCCACGTACTGCACGGAAAATCTTGCGAACAATTCCAATGTTGTGGCTGCGATAGTGAAAACCAGCCAGCAGCGCATAGTCAGATCGTGTGCCTTCCTCAATGCGGATTTCCTTGGTTAAGCTGCATTCTTTGGTTGGCTCGTTCTGATAGTAGCGCACTTCAATTTCCTTGCCAAATCGCTTGTGAACATGAACCGAAGGCTTCAGGTCCTCAATGAGGTCGGTGTGTGTTGTGGCTGCCAGAACGGCTTTACCTTCTTGTCTGGCGAGCTTTTGCACGTTGAAGGCAACTATCTTTGCAGTGTCCCGGTCCAAAGTGGCACAGAACTCGTCCATAACCCAGAACTGAGCCTTGCTCTCCATCATCTTAGCGATTTTGTAACGGTATTTCTGCCCGTCGCTTAGTTGCTCAAAAGTGCGTAGGAATAGGAAGGCGTCGTTTAGGCCAACTTTGCTCAGCAGCTCCAAGCCTTCTTCAAGCGTGGCGCCAACTGTTTCGATGAGAGGCTTGTTGGGTTCTGGATGAATGTCGGCGATGTTGATTGCTGAGGCTTGCATGTCGTTTTTGATGTCTTTCTCTAAAGCTCTCAGCAGAACCGACTTGCCCGAGCCTGAATCTCCTGTTATGAGCGTGATGTCTGTGGTTCCTATTTTCAGTTCGACATTGTCGTAAACAACAAACTTTTCCCATTTGTCAAGCCCGAGTCCGAAGCTCTCGGCAACGGCCACGACTCTTTGAGTTGGCTTGGGAGCTGCAGTCTCATACTCTATGTTAATTGTGAATTTGCCTGTTTGTCTGTCGAATTTTCGTATGAACTTTCTTATGACAAAATACTCTTTCTGATGCATTACCAAGCCCTCACAAGCCGAGATGGCGCCTCTCTCGTTGACGACCAGACTCCCAGGCTTAGAGCCCAAAGCATGTCATCGTGGCTTCCAACAGGATGTGAAAAAGCCAAATGACCAGATTTAGTGTACTCATATTGCTGCTCGTTGATTTGCTGGCAAAGTCTGAGATGATAAGGCATCTTCAGGCGTTTCTGCTCCATTGCAATCTTGAGGCAGGTTAGCAACTCCTCTTTGGTTTTCACCGTGAACGTCAAGCCTTCAACATTCTTCATGCCCTGATTCTGCAGTTCCTCGAGAACGGGTTCGCCCACGCCTGTTTGATCCACGAATACCTTGTGAAAACTGAACGCCTGATGCGCTCTGACTAAGTGCCCAATAACTTTGCTGTAGGGAGTTCCCAGTTCAAACTCGTGGAGATAGACAAGCTTGAGGATGTCGTCTTCCCGTTTCAAAACGGCGAGTACACTGTAGTCTTCAAGTTTGCCAAAGTCGCAGCCAGCATAATACTCGCCTTCTGGCACGTGTTCTTCTAGGCTGGCGATGAACTCTAGAGGCGGGTCGTTGACCACGCATTCTCGGATAAGGCTCTGTGGAAAGAAGGCGCTTGCTGCTTCGACAAACTCGGCTTCCCACTCCATTTTGAAGGCGCTTTCCGTCATGTTCCGGCGCATTTCTTCGAGGAATTCGGGTTTGATTAGTGGGCATTCGCTTGATTTCACCCTGTGCACGCTGTAGTTGGGGTTCATGAAGGCTCGGTAGAAGAAGTGGTCTCTTGCCCAAGGCGTGCTCAGGAAAATGGCGTAGCCGTCAGTTGTGCTAATCATTGGAAAGATTATGTTTGTTATCAATTCTTCAGGCATGAAGCTGGCTTCGTCACACACTATCATGTGGGCTGTGTAGCCTCTGAGGAAGTATTCACTTGCTGGTAAGGCGATGATTTCGCTTCGGTTGTCAAACTGGATGATTGTACGAGTGGATCTGACTACTCGAGATTTCACCGGGCTAGTGAAGACGAAACTGGAGATGCGGCTGAACATTATCATGCTTTGACGCAGGCTAGGAGACGTTATCAGTATGGTTGCCTTCGGCGTGCTCACTGCGAACTTGACTGCTTTCAACGCTATAGTCGTGGTTTTGCCGCTTTGACGTCCCATAACAGCAACAATGCGCTTGTGTGGGTCCTCTAAGAGCTTGACCTGATATGGAAAAGGCTTGATTCCCAACACTTGCTCCGCGAACGCAGAAGGGCTCATTATAGAGTAGTCAAGTTGCTGCTTAACCACGAGTTTGGTCAGTTGTTGTTCAATCTCGTCAAGCCGTGCTAGGCTGCTGGCTTTGAATTTTCTCCACAATCTTCTCCAATCGTTCCAGCCTTGCTTCAACCTCACCCCACCTCTCCCGAATCTGCAAAAGCTCAATGTACCTGGCTGCGACCAAACTGAGCCCAGTCAACCGCTTTATGTCGACAGCGTCTGAAACCTCGCCGCTGAATAATGCGTCAAAAGCCCCGCCGACCTTCTTTAAGACTTCATCAATTGTCTTGATATCTACGGGTTTTATTTGTGCAACAATTTTCTGCGGAAATTGTGTAACAATTCTGAGCCTACTCATCTGCATAGAGATTGCTCTAAAAGTTCTGTTTGGAAGCTTCTTAGCAATCTCCTCGATGGGCTTGTCTTTCATTTCAAACAGAATTTTGTTCTCTTCCTCGGTCCATGCCTTTCCTCTGCCCATATCTAAGACGCCTTCTGCCCGAACAAGACACCCAAAACAAACATGACGTCGCCTGTGATGGCTGCGCCGAGCTCGCTGTTCCAACTCCCCAGCCAAACAACATGTATCAATTGTAAAAGAGTTAAGACAACAAGCGCCAGAGAAGCAAAATAAATACCTAGAACAAGCCTTTCGTTGGGCGGGACCTCTACTCGTTTTAGCTTTTTGCGGTGCCCGTCTTGAACTAACACGTGCCTAGTTAGCATACTTCTTAATTTTTCTCGGAGCATAGAGCCAACCGTCCTTTTTGGTTAATCGAGGCATCTTAACTCGCAGAAACTTGCGTAGAATGCGCTTGGTTTTGGTGTCCAAGCCTTTCTGCGGATCAACCGTTAAAGACTGAATCATTCCCACTGGTATGACATTGTAGTGGTAGGCTTCGCCGTAGTTGACAACTTCCTTCGCAATTATGACGTAGCCTTGCTTGTGAATGAGGAAATAGCCGATTGACCTCACATGAGTCGTAATTCTAGCATCTTTTAGTCTGCCCTTGTCCTCACTGGCGTCTAGCCACTCAACTTCCACACGGTCTCCAAACCTTAAATGTTCAATCTGCCTCAAAACTTCGTTACCCATATCTACACCCTTCCAATTTGCATCGAACCAAGCTGTAAAGGTCCAATTTGCTTAGCAATCTGCCTCATACATCATCAAGAAAACCGCGGACAATGCTAACATATAAACAAGAGCAGAATTCACCAATTCACAAACTCATAGATTTGCCCTCAGACTTCTCTCCAGACAGTACATGCATAGAATTTCTATGCCCACCACACACAAATTGACGAAGAGACAGTTGGGTTGGTTGGGTAGGTTTTAATCCCAGCATTAATAGTTATCTTTAGTTGAGTTTCTTGTCAAAAGTCAAGAAATCCTTCAGGGAAGATTGGCCATCACTCCCATTCATTTTAATCACGAGTATTGGTTTTATTGTAGCAGTCTTAGACTTCATTTTTCTCCAAAACTTGAAGTTTCAGTTTTTTGGTCTCATTGGTTTAGCTTTAGCAATAATTGGAGGGTATCTGCGGATTAAGGCACGATTGCAGCTTAGAAAGAAAGCTGGATTTGACAATCTTTACTCAACTTCACGACTTCAAATTGTTGAAGGTCAACAGCTGGTGAAAGATGGACTCTATAAACACATTCGTCATCCATTATACTTAGGTGAAATACTAAGAAACTTCGGTATTGTATCCATTTTTTCGAGTGCATGTGGAATTCTATTAGTTATGATAGGAGCAGCCTTTCTACTGCTCCGAATAAAACTTGAAGAAGAAATGCTTGTGGAAGCATTCGGTCCAGATTACGAAGATTACAAGAGAAAAACAAAGAGGCTAATCCCCTACATCTATTGATGTGTTGTTGTTGGTTGGATAGAATTTCTATCCATAGACTGGATATAACTCTGCCCCTGTTATTCTTGCGAGGAAATGTCTTTTTTGACTAGAATAGTGACCAGTAAGCCGTATGCTGAGATGAATATGAGTGGTGTGTGAAGGACTAGGTTCCATAGGGTGTAACCAGGCATCATGAAGAACGACATGGCGTTGAATAGACCGATTAGCAAACCAACGAAACTTGTGATTCTGAGTAGAAAGATGTTAACTCTTGGATACATCAAAGTCAAAACGGCTACAATGAGTGGTGTAGTGGGACAGTACATCACTCCAAAAGAAGATGTGAGGAGTAGCAAGGGATTGAAGTCTGGACTTAGCTCAGCGTTTATCGGAGACCAAAAAGCCAGAAAGACAAAAGGTAAAACCCAGTATCTCCAAGCAGAGAGCCTTTGAAAAACGTACTCGTTGAGAGGTCTGTAGACTTCCCACATCCAGAGCAAACCCACGATTAGAATAGGAACCAAGTTGCCAGTTAACACGACAAGTCCATAGTTCTCAGTTACGGCGATGTGGTTGCCAAAGGCGAAGAACAGAAATAGAATTCCGAAGAATGCATCAACAACTCTCCCAACTCTTGACCCATATATGTACAAGGCGACAAGGAGTACGACGGTGATAACATGAATCGCTGGGCTCAGCCACAAGTACGCAACAGAAGTTCGCATGAAGACATCTCTGATTACCAGTGTGCTATCTTGTTGGGCAAAAGGCACAGCGGCAAAAGTTGGCAGAAATGTGCAAACTAGAAGCACTAATAGAACCAACAGAGTCTTTCTGCTTTCCTTCATAAGCACATTTATGAGACTGAAACTACTTTAGATTTGCTTGAATTTGTGTGTGAGCATGGAATTTCTATCAACCAACCATCAGCGAGGCGTGTGCTTAGACTTTCAGTTTCCTGACTAGTGCTTTGACTTGCTCTTGATCGTCTAGGAACTCTTTGATGATAGCGCTCGTTAACTCGTATATGCGAAGATCGTTCAGCAAAGCCAATTTTCTTATTTCTCTATGCAGGTCTTCACGAACTTCTAGAACTGCTCTGCGGCTTCTGTCCAAGGCTAGATCCTCCCGATCTTGTAACGAGCTAAGCTGCCAGTTTTGCTTTTCAAAGCGTACAAGTAGTCAGCCATCAGCATGGGTTCGCGACCAAGTTCAAGCGTGACCTCAAGCTCCTGAAACACGGTTACGTGATATTCCGCACTGATGACTCTGTAGTAGCCGTCAATGTTCTCATTTGGAACGGTTACCCAGATGCGGTCTCCAGCCAAAATAGGCGAGTTTCCATAGTCAATCACGGTGCTTGTGACTTTGAGGTACTCAGCTGTGCCGCTCAAGAAATCGTACAGAGCCTTTGCACGAAGCAAGCACTCTGCGTCTGTGTGTAGCTCTTCGTCAACTTCTGAGTATTCCCTTTGCCCACTTCCGTATGCTGCGCTCCATCTGGCAGTGTTGAAGAATAGGTTGTCAACCCAGAAGCTTCCTGCTCCGGTTCCGCTGAACCACATGTCCCAAAAGACTTCGTTGACTACTTCCCAATTGAAAGTGCCCGCTTCAACAGCAGAGCCCTGCCATTCATTAGCGTATTTCTTGCCAGCGTTGAATTTCTGCAAAACCCACTTATCGGCTTGAATCTCAAACTCTCGGGCTGCCCAGTTTCCCAGATTATCTTGCAAGATAAGCGTGGCTTGCCCGTTGAAGGAGCTTTCCCTTCGGATTTGAAATTGTACTGTTGGGTATCTGTTAAGGTTTGGTTGCCATCCTGAGGGAATGATGAGGCGGAGGCGACCATAGTAGTCAGGTGTGCCCGTAGTATGCTTAATGGAGTATGAGCCAACTGCTTTTGTTGTGCCGTCTAGTGAGACGCTTCCTGTTCCTGTGCCACTAACCCAATCATTGATGGTGTCGTTGTTGACGTCTAAGGTTTCTGTCCATGAGTCACCGTTCAGCGGATACTTCTTTTCTGCAGCTCCGTAAACGAAGATTTTGTCTCGCTTGCGGAAAATGCTTCTCTCGTATTCAGAAACTTCCAATCGTTCAGTTAGGCTTATGGCTGATGTCTTGCTGCTGCGTGGGAAGAACTCAAATTTGGCGTCTGGTGCCACTCGGAAATCAAACCCGATTACGCCTGCATTGTCGGCGCTTCCTGCAATGTATTTTAAGATGTCCATGACAGGAGTGTTTTCATACTCTAACAATGAATAGGTCGTGTCAGTGTTTTCGATTAATTCCACACTGTCACGGGCATGGCTTAGCCCGACGTAGTAGTCGATTAAGTCCTTGACGATGGCTTCGCCTTTCTGATTCTCGTAGGTCTTGGTCACTAGTTTTCGGAAGAGTTTTTCTCCCCAGCAGCGTCCAGCAACTCTTAAGCTCGCTATTAGGTCGCCGTTTTCATCGTAGCCAGAAGATGCCTTGATTGACTCGGTTCGTGTGGTTATAAGCAAAGGCTGGTTTGGGTTTCTACCCGCACTTATGCTGCCGTCACTGTCAATGAGAATCGGATGAGAGCCACCTGGACTGTACTCCTTATCGAAATTCTTTAAGAGACATTCAAAACTTGAAACCTCACGAGTAGCGCCTAAGTGCACTTTAAGGTCAAGGATGTCGCTTTGCGGAGGCGTCACAGACCCGAGAACAACTGCAGCGACTGGTAGGGCTACGCTCAATACTCCACACCAGCCCGGTAGAGTTCCTCTTCACCAGCACGACTAATCGACCTTCCAGCTCTCGGTACTTTAGACGCTGCAGCGTTGAATTCATGAACGCTTGCAGTTGCAGAGTTCATGCTGTTTGCGAAGCTCCACATGGCAGCCGCAGCGGCAATTATGACGGCTATGCCGACGCCTGTTAGGGCTAGGAAAGTGGCGTAGGAGATGTTGAGTGCGTTCTGGGCTGCTGTGGCGATCCAAGTGGCAGCCGCGTAGACTTTTTGGGCAACGGCTACTCCCCAGCTTGTTCTCATAAACATGCCTAGAACGGAGACAACCATCATTGTAGTGTTGACTACTTTGGCTTGTTCGTCGTTGAGTATGCCGAATTGATGGGCTATGTGTCCTATGGCTACTCCGGTGGCGCCGATTGCAGCAATTGCTGAACCAAGTGCCTTCACCCTAGCTGCGAGACTTTCAGCGTCTGATTGAATGCGGCTAAACTGTGCGCTCGCTCGGTTAACAGCGCGGACAGTGACAACTATTTCTCTGAAACTCACAGTGAAGCCTCCCTAATCGCCTCTTCAACAGCCGTAGCCAGCAAGAGCTCAAGTTGCGCGTCGTAGGTGTCAACAGCTTTTGACAGAAAGAGTCGAGGCTGAATGAACCGTGTGCCAAACTCCAGAAACTCAGCATAGGGAGCTTTGGCGCCAAACTTCAACTCCCAGCCTTGAACCCTGCTGAAAATGCTATCTCTAAGTCTTCCAGTGCGCACAGGTGCAAGCTGCCTTGCCATGTTTCGCATTTTGACGCCGATTTCATAGAGACGTCGATGAACCCTCTCATACATAGCTCGGTCCAGTTTGCGCATTTGCTGAGCTAGTTCTTCTGCGCCTTCAACTTGGAGCTCTATTTCAACGGACATGTTTCTTTGCTTTCTCCATTTCCTCTGCTGTTTGGCGGTCCATTTCGGTGAGAATCACGATGAGGGTCTCAATGTCTTTGGCTGATTCTCTTCGGATTTCACTGGGCAACTTACTGAACTCTTTACAGAGTCTGAATTCAGTGAGCGCTGGGTGGGGTTTGCCTCGTCTGATGGCTCCGATAAAAAACGAGTTTCTTGAGCAGTTATTGCACAAAGTTTGTTCACGATTTGGCTGAACAATTCACCTAGTTCAATAGGAACACCGTCTTCTTCACTGAGCAGCTTCTCCAAAGTGATAGGCTTGTTAGCTGGCTGCTCACGGAGACTGGCCCAGATTGTCTCCGCTTGAATTGCCACGTAGTCGCTGGTTAGGATTTGTCCCGTGACTGGATGATACTTTGTGTGTTTCTGTATGAGGCGGCTGCGCTTTGCCCAGCTTATTTCACCGAAGACGTAGCGTCCAGCGTATTCTTCGTTGAAGCGGTTGTCTAAGTCAATGACTTCTTTTCGCATGCTGACTAATCATCTCCATGGTTGCAACTCGATTTCTGATGGCTGTGTTGATGTCTTCGAGCACGATGTCCTGCATCCACTTGGGCATCTTCAAAATCCGTTTGCCAAGCGTCTCCCACATCTGCATCCACTTTCTCTGTGGAGTAGCGTCTCGACCGAAGCCTTCCAGGACCTCAACTTCAAGAGCCATGTCATCCACTTCCAACGATGACTACTGTGAAACTGAACGCATCGATTCCTGATATGGCATGGTCGACTGTGAGAACAAAAGTCACAAAGACATGGCCGTCAACTGCGATTTCGCTTCCGTCATAGTTCCAGGTTAAGGCTATGAAATCGGAGGAATTCAACGGGTTCCAGTTTTCTGTTGCCATGCTCAAAGTGATGGGAACATTGCTTTTGTTCACGATGTAAGCTGAGAAATTCTTGCTCTCTCCAGGTTCAACGATCCCCCAGTCAATCTGCGTCACAGAAACCGTGAAATTAACATCCTTGTAAACGCCTACACCAACCGCTTTGACCGTTGCTGAACTTGGAATTCTTCTGGTCCACTGCATAACAGCCACAGTTGAGAAGCTACCTATGGCAAAGCAGAGAAGACAAGCAATCAAGAAAAGAGCTTTTCTCAATTCACTTGCACCTCAGCTGATCGCCACCGTCTTGGCAACGAAAGGCGCCTTAACCGCGACCAAGTCCTCAATCCTTGCTACATTTTTGACGCCTTCCCACTTGCAGTTAGAGAAAACAGCTTTGTTTGTTCCGCCTAACCCAAACTCTAAATTGAACTCTGTGTCGACAAGAACTTCGTCGTGCTCTTCTTTGCTCTCAAACTCAAAAGTCAACTCGCCAAAAAGGTCCCTATGCCGTGGCTGAAGATACTTGATCAGCTCTCCGCTGGTGCTTCGGATAACCGGCACACGCTTAAGGTGATTCTCAACTGTCCAAGACCAATCGGTGACTCTGTCTAGAACAGCTACGCCTTTTTTGACGTAGCTTTCATTGTAGGCGACAGCGCCGCTGTAGTCAGCATAGTTTGTGCTGTTCTTAGCTGTGGCAACAACCACGTTTTGCCCCATCAACTCAACGTTAGGAACAGTGACAACTGCGTTCTCGCTCTCGATGTCGTTGAGCTGCACGGTTACCTTGTCAACTTTCATGCCTTTGAAAAGCAAGTCAATGATAGAAGCATGCTCGTAGATTATTTCAATGCTCAAACTGTTAAGAGCCACCGCATGCTGCAAGAAGCTGATGGGTGCACTGCTGGGAATGAGATAACCAAATTTCAGCGTGGGCTTGCGCAGGCCTTTCTTGATTGTGTCTAAGTCTCGGCTGCCTATGCCTCGTAGCTTGAGCAGACCTGGGTCGATGTTGTGTTCGACGTCGAAGGCTGTTTTCAACCCGAGCATGCTGGGGTTTGGGCTTGGTGTTTCTCCGTAGTTGGTTTCTTGTACATAGTAGACTTTGGCTTCATGCGCTCCATACGCCACTTTCACTCACTCTCCTTATGTTGCCTGAACATTTTCAAACATCCATCCTATGACCAAAAATTCAGAATGCCAGAGAAACGGCTTTACAGAAGTTTCATCAGCATCGTTATAACTGCCAAATTTTACGTGGGTTAACCCTTCAACAGTCAAGACGCATTTAACATAGTCGCAGTAGATGTCGACTGGGCTTGGAGTGCTCTTCGGATTTGCGGTTCTTGCTAAAAGATACAAGTAGCCTATGCCCGTGGTTAAATCTACATCAACGAAATTGGTTAGGTTAGCTGTCAACGTGATTGTGATTGTTTCATCGCTTTCAGCTGTGCCGCTTTGAGCGTTATCCCATGTGCTCGTTACACGATTCCAAACCTTGATTATTACGCCTACACCAGCCAAGTTCCAGCTGTAGCCTTCAAAACTCAGAACAATCTTTTTCACAGCACTGACGTACGGGTCGCCTTTAGACACGTCAAATTTGAATCGGAAAAGAAACATCGGATAGTATCCGTCTTGTTCAGTGGTTTTGGCAACACGGACATTGTCGCTGTACCAAATCTTCTGGTAATCTGCGTCTGTGAGTTCTGTCCAGCTTGGGTTCTGTGGTTCTAATTCTGTGGATGATTCAGCGCTGTATGCTTTATGAGAGCCTGCGGTTCGGCTTCCACCTACAAAATCATACAACGTCTCGTTAGGCTTGAACCGTTTCTCTCGGACGATACGGAGGATTTCCTCTCGGAGTTTCGACCGCAATCTGTTTCCGTTAACCTGCGCCTTATCGACGATCCAGCAGTCAACCTTGAAGTTCAGAATGCGCTGAGAAAGAGAATGGTCAAGATTTAGAGGCTTGACAGGGCTGGGCTGACGCAAACCTACCGTGACTTGTCCATCATAATTTTTGAGTAGTTCTCGGTCGTACCATTCTCGGCTAACGTGAATGTTGGCTAGGCTGCCGTTGTCGTTTATGACTCGCATGTTTGTTTTGAGCAGCCGCACTAGCGTGACAACAGGGTCTTCTACTTCAGTCATTGTCCTAGAAGTCTCCTGCAGACTGCTCGGCGATATGCGGTTTCGTTTTGAAAGTCGAATTCTTGTATTTCGAGAATTTCGTAGTCGACGCCTTTGCGCCTTATCTTGTCATGATGTCTTATTGGAGTGAAAACGTGGATTGTTAGGTAGTCGTTGATTATGTAGCCGGGTTCTATGAGGACTTGATCAGCTATGGCTGGAGAAACTATGGCTTGAATATCAATGCCTTCACCATAGGATACTGTTTCAGCAGCTTCACGCACAGAGTATAGCGCGATGTTTTCGCCTTTAGACCGCAGAATTTGAGTGAAGCGAGTTATTGGGTCCTCGTAGTTTAAGTAGAGCTGCGAGAGCCAAGCGACCGTTGCCATAGCCTGCTTGTTTTCGACATAGCCATAGTCAGCATGCTTGACGCCCCAAAACATAAACTCGCTCTGATGCTTGTCGATTATTTTCATGCTGAATTCAAGGCTTGATTTGTCATGGTTTTTGCGTATCTTCCACAAGATTCCAGACGTGACAGCATCGTAGTAGTCGCATGCTGGAAAACGGTTGAGAACATCAATGTAACCTGCCCAACAAACTGCAGGGTTGTAGGCTGGATATTGTGCGCTGGCTCTTATGGTGTTGATGAAGTTGTAGACTTTCTCAACGGTTAGGCTCAAGCCCTCATAATCGTAGAGCCCGAGCAAGGCGTATGCGAAGGGATCATCGTAAATCTCATTTTCGGTTAAGCCAACTCTATTCCATGACCCGTCATAAGTGGGTGGAGGTCGATATTCAAGCCAAAGGTTTTCAAAACCTTCACGCAAGAAACTAACAGCTTCTGTCATCATGGTGTTGTATAATGTGGCGTTTGCGGGGTCCTCTGTGGCTAGCATTTTGAGCGCGATGAGTCCGTAGAGGTTTTCAATGTCCATTTCTGGCAGCCAAGCATCCGTGTCTGTGACAGCTCTGGCGAAGCCGCCGTAGTATTTGTCGTGAATTGTGGGTGTGGGCGGATGTTGCATGCTGTAGAGGAAGGTGGCTCCAGCCAGCTTAGCGGCGTTCAGATATTCGACTGTGCCTGTTAGTTTGTATGCTTTGATTAGGCTGGGAATAACTCGGGCTGCGTCGACACTGTAGTAGTAGGTGCTTGTTTCGTTTGATTTGAATCCGCCGTAAGCTTTCTTTGCTGGGTCAGTGTTTTGCTGGGTTAGAATCCAGTCGGCTAGACTGACAATTTTGTTGTAGATTTCTGCTTGTTTGCTGGAGAATTCGGAATCATAGTAGGCTTGATAGAGAAAATCGATGGCGAAAGCTGCGGCGAAAGTGGCTCTGCCCCATGCTGGGTCTGGAGTGTCTGGTGGAATGACGTAAACGTATGGTGCATAATCCATGATGAACTGGTAATATGCGTCGGGAACCGTCATGCTATATTCTCCTCATCGTGGTTCCACGCATTTTGTCGAGCATGCGGTTCAGCTCAGCCTGCAAGACATCGAGTGGCGGAGCTTTACCCAGAACGCTCACGTTCTGGTCTCCAACAGAGAAGCTTAAACCAACAGCTGAACCGCCTGTGAGATAGCAGATAGCGTATATGGCAGAGAGAACCGTGATGAACTCTTTCTCAGAGTCTGTGCAGTTACTATAATCAATTTCTCTGCTTGTTTCAAGCTCAAGCGCCACTTCAGCACGCTTAACCATCTTCAAAACCTTGGCGTCTGGAACTTCAGCTGAGCTAACATTAATCACGTCACGTACATCGTCGGCGCCTACGCTTGCCAACGCTGATTCTGCCCCCAAAACAGAAACGAGAAAGAAGCCAAATTTAACCTATTTTGGTGAAAAGAAACGTATTCTAAAGACTGTGTTTTTCTGACCTGTTAGGCGCGTGTAAAACTGAAAATCTGTACTGGAATTGTTCGGCGGGTGATTCATGAAAAGCCTTTTCAAAGACTTGTTCATAACTTTCTAGTGGTTTGGGGGTTTATCAGAGGCGTCAACTATGGAGGAAATCCTGTATCAGGCTGAACGGTCAGAGAACGAATATGACTGGCTTGGAGCAGCCGAGTCGTATGAGAAAGCGCTTAGTCTGTCGCCTGAAGACGATTCAACGAGAAAAGGTGAGATTCATGAGCGTTTGGGCTATGCTTTCTATCGTTTTGCGTTTCAAGCTGAAAGCAGCGACGAGTTCAGGCAGAGATTGCGTCGGGCTACTGCTGACTATGAGAAGGCTAGGGAACTCTATCAAAGGCTGAGTGAGCCAAAGAAAACAGGATTAGTGCTTCGCTGCGATGCCATGATTGCATACATGGGCTACTGGCTTACAGCGGAAGTCCCTGAGAAGAGGAGAATGCTCAATGAATGTTGGAGGCTGACGAAGGAGGCTCTAAAGAGTTTCGAAGAGACTGGAGAGGCTTCGCAACATGGGAGAACGTACAACCAGCTTTCAAACAGCGTTGTTTTTGCATTCTGCCTCGAGTGGGATTTCCAAGCGCGAGAGAAGATGATTAGAGAGGCAGTAGAGCATGGAGAGCAGGCGGTCAAGTTTCTCACTGCGCTGGAAGACACCCGCGAACTCGCAAGGGCGTATGCAAAAACCGCCTTCTTTTTGGGCGTGTTCACAGATTACTTTTTGGATGTAGATGAGAGGGAAAAGGATCGCCAGAAGGCTCAGGATTATTGGCAAAAGGCTAAAGATCTTTCTGAAGATGCGGCGTTGTTCGAACTCCTGTATCCAATTTTTGGAGCACAGTATCTTTTATGGGGAGACGGTACTGAAGAGGCTTTCACGAATCTTAAAAAAGCCTTGGATTATGGCAGGAAAACAAGGGACAAATTCATCATCGGTTGCGCCCTCGACTGGCTAGTCTATCACACCAACTGGGAGCCTAACCCGAAGTTTGACGAAGATCCAGAAGAACGTTCGGCATTCTGGAAAACAATGTTGCAGTACGCTGAAGATGCTAGGCGGCAGTACGCTCCACTCTCTTTCATCAGTCCACGCGGAGATGCTTTTTGGATAGAGACAACAGACATTGATTTGAATGTAGGGATGGCTTTTTATGAGACGGATCTGAGAAGAAAGCGAAGTTTGCTTGAAAAAGCAACAAAAGCCTACCCTGAGAGACTGAGATTGGCTGAAGCTTCCGGATGCCCCCATGCCACAGAATATGCGAATCACACGTTCGGCACGATACTCACACGCTTAGCCGAGATAGAAACGAACTCCGAGGAGAAGAAGAAGCTTCTGGAAGAGGCGTTGGAGCACAGGCAGAAAGCTGTAGACATCACCGAGCAACTTGAACCTTTCCTTCGCTGGAACCACGGTATTATCAAGAGCTCACTTGCTTGGACAAAGCATGAACTCGCCGATTTGACCAAGGACCCTGAGACAAAAAAGACCATGTTCCAAGAAGCCATATTAGACGTGGAAAATGGATTGAAACTCTGCTTTGAAGAAGTGCGAGTTTTTGAAAAGCAAATCCCAGCCGCTCCTTGGGTTCTAGGATGGGGTCAATACAGGACTGGAGTTTGGCTGAATCGCCTCTATGAACTTACTAGGAACAAGGAGGAACTGAGAAAAGCTGCAAAAGCCTTTGCTGACGCAGCTGAATGGTATCAGAAGGTTGATGCTAGAAGCCGTGTTGCGGAGTGTCACTGGAAAGCTGCTCAGACGTATGATGCTTTGGGCGAGCATTTGAAAGCTGCTGAAAGCTTCAACCTTGCCTCAGACAACTATAAAGGTGTCTCAGAAAGGATTCCTCAACTCAAAGACTTCTATCAGGAACATGCGTGTTACATGGAGGCTTGGAGTGAAATCGAAAAAGCCAGACACCACCATGAAGGACAGGAATATGGTTCAGCGGAAGAACACTACGAAAAGGCCGCCATACTGCACAAAACGTTGAAACAATGGAGTTATCTCGCGCCGAACTATTCAGCTTGGTCTCAGGTTGAAAAGGCAGAAGACTTGAGCAGAAGGGAACAGAGTGAGGATGCAGTACAGGCCTTCGAGCAGGCAGGTACACTTTTTACAGAAGTGAAGAAATCCCTCCAAACCCGGCTCGGCAAGATCGAAAACGAAGACGAGAAACAAATGGCAACCAACGTGCTCAAAGCCACGGATTTAAGACACGAGTACTGCACTGGAAGAATCGCCCTCGAAGAAGCCAAGATCCTCGACAAGAAAGGCGATCACCACTCCAGTTCAAAGAAATACGGGTTGGCAGCTGAGACCTTCAAGCAGGTAATGCAGGCGCTAGAATTAGAACAAGATAAAAAGGAATTCCAACTGATCATCACTCTTTCCCAAGCTTGGGAAAAAATGATGTCAGCCGAAGCCCGAGCCTCATCGGAACTCTATATGGAGGCGTCCCAACTCTTTGAAAAAGCAAGCGAACAGAGTGACAGCGAAAGAACAAGCTTCCTGACACTAGGGCACAGCCGCTTCTGCAAAGCGCTTGAGGCTGGAACAAAATTCGCTGACACCGGAGACATAGCCTTGTACACGGTTGCCATACAACACTTGGAGAGCGCCGCCAAACACTATGTGAAAGCAGGTTTCCAAAGCGCTTCAGAATATGCAAAGGCAACGGAGCTACTCTTGGACGCCTACGTGCACATGAACAACGCCAAGAAAGATCAAGACCCGGAGAAAAAAGCACGACTCTACACGATGGCGGAAAAAGTGCTGCAAACATCAGCAGGCTCATTCATGAAGGCTGAACATCCGGAAAAAAGGGAACAGGTGCTAAGGTTGCTGGAGAAGGTGAAAGAGGAGCGAGAGTTAGCCCTATCCCTCAGCGAGGTGCTGCACGCACCGTCAATCGTTTCAACGACAGTTGCTTTCACAACCCTCACTCCAACAGAAGAAAACCCAGCTGGACTAGAAAGGTTCGAGCATGCTGATATACAGGCAAACTTGGTGACTCGTCAAAAAGAGTTGAAAGTGGGCGAAAGCCTCGACTTAGAGATAGAACTCGTCAACGCTGGAAAAGGGCCGGCTCTACTGATTAAACTCACAGAAGTCATACCCGAAGGCTTCGACTTGACCGAAAAACCAGAAAAATACCGCGTGGAAGACAGCTACATCAACATGAAGGGAAGACGACTCGACCCATTAAAGACAGAAGAGGTCAAACTTGTCCTCAAGTCAAAAGCACAGGGCACATTCCCACTAAAACCGAGAATACTATACTTGGACGAAGGCGGGAAATACAAGACCCACGAACCCGAACCTGTGACCATAACAGTCAAAGAACTCGGAATCAAAGGCTGGCTCAAAGGAGAAAAATAGCCACTCACACGCCGTTGGTTTGGGATAGAATCACGGTTAGCGCGCTAAGTCAGGATTTCTAAGAGTTTCTCTCCTCTGGCTGTGATTTTGTAGACGCCCCGGCTGACTCGTTCTACGTAACCGTTCAGAAGCAAGTAGTGGTAGAACTGTTTTCTGATTGTGTTTGTTGTTGCGAAGCTTAGGCATGTTGCACACGCTTTCTTCTCGATATCCGTGTAGTGAACATGTCCCTTCTTGATGAGTTCAAGAATGGTTTTGCGGAGAACATCTCTTTCGTGGTCTTTCATGTTAGTTTCACTTCCACTGGCTTCACGTTGCTGTAGTATGGTGGCGTGTGGTTGTAGCAGACGTAAAGCGTTTCAAGATTCCACTCCGCTTTCTCTAAGGCTTGTCCCTTCACGCCAAACCTGTCCTCACCACGATAGGATATAGGATTAGCATCGTCGGGAGAGAAAGGCGTCATGGGCACAGTCCAAGGCGGACTACAAATCGGGCAATACTTGTAACAGTCGCAGAGAACAGAGTCAGCTGGGCGCTTAACATGATACTCTTTTCCACAGACATCACATTTTCCAGTTGCGTAACCAGTTTTTGCAACCAACCCTAGCCCACACTCACGCAGACTAATCCGTCATTATATTGGACTTTCGCAGCTTGAGATGGAGCCGAATAAGTAACCTCTACAGGAATCCAATCAACATAGGCTGTTCTATGGCGTTTTGATTTGATGCCTAAGCAGGTATCCGCTGAACATCCATTTTGTTTCTGACTTGATGTCGTACACCTCACCTTCACATTCAAATTTGTCAATCTTCTCAATTTGCACCGCAGCCACGTGAAAACGTCCTTTTTCCCAAAGCAACTCGCTCATAAGATCTCCAACTTCAAGTTGCCCCGCTGGAATCTCGCCTTTATTTCGTGTGAACACTGGATGATTGCTCGTCACACAAAAGTCCGCCACAATGCCCTTCTCCTCATGGATCGGCAAGATGTTCAGCAGACTTTTAAGTTGGAGGTTCTCGGCGATGCGCTTCATGTAACTTGAGGGTATGGGATGATAGCCTCGAATCATCTCCCACTTGCCAACATGCTTATATATTTTCGTTATTTTGGATGGCTTAAATTCTGAACCGTCAAAACCTAGAAGGTAATCGCCGACTTTGCAGTCGCAAGCTTTTTTCAACGAGAAATTTTGACCGTCAAATCCAATGAATTCGGCGTCTGGTGGAAAACAGCCGCCTCCACCACTGGAATAGTAGTATCGTATGCGTGTTTTGATTGCATTAACCTTACTCGGATTCCAAGCAGTATCCTGTGTAAAATCTACATTGACTATTTGCTCCGTATACGTCAGTGGTGCGAGCCTCTCATACCATGAAGCCCCATCGTATATACTAACATAGACATTGTCTCTGTTGGCGCCAAGGTATCCCTCCACTTTGACAATGACTTGATTTATGATTTGGTCTGATGGTACGCTGAACCCGTATCCATTGTATTCTTGAATTGCTCCATCCTGTGAAGAACTGGCTCGCTGATCGTCGCTTGAGTACGCATTAGCTGGATTGTTCCACCCAGCAACTACAACCGTTGTTGTTGTCGGACTCTTCTGCTCAGTTGGCACTATACATTCACCGCCTCTGTCCAAACTCTGCCCTGAGCGTTTCCAGTTCCAGTCTTTTCAAGAAATAGACTCTGATTTTCTCCTCCTTTTTCGTCGATGCCCAATAAATTTGCAATAATGACACCTTTAGTGGGCAATCCAGCAATTATGTCACCTGTTGCGCTTCCCCAGTGCAGTCTAGCCTGCTCATCAGCTAAGACCAAGAGGCTGAAACCGTAAAGCTGAAGCCTCTTCCCAGCTCCAGGTGCAGCCACGACGGCGCCACTCGCTGTGACATTGAAAGAGGTTGGCGTGCCCTTCTTTTGCAGAACCCGCTCAATTGACTGCTGAGCCACGGTAAGGACGATGCTCGCTATGATTTCAACGGTCTGTGGATCTGTTGGAGCATCGAGTTTCGCTAAAACCTCTGCAATCCTGTCATGGATCTGCTTGAACGCTTGGTCATACTGGCTCCACGGTGGCTCAGCCATAGCTAAACCTCACAAAAAAGGAAGGACGCAGTTGTTAGGAAGTGCTTTGAAGGTTTACCAGCCGGTTCCTCGTGCTACTCCTTTGCTGCGAAGCACACCTAATCCTATGCGTTCGCTTGCCACGATGCCGTAGCGGTCTTCACGTGGGTTCTCGAAGGGTTCAGTTAGGATGTCCCGTCGTAGGAGCATGCTGGCTGCAATGTCAGTGTCTATGGCAATTACCGTTCCGTTAGTCGCCTTCGTGCTGACTAGAATCTTCATGCCCAAGTAGGTTTCGCCCAGCAAGCCCCGGCGCACATCCACTTCTTTACCGAAATAGAAACTGTGCACAAACTTGTCGTCTTGCCACAAGTCAGCAGCTTGCTCAGGATGAATTATGAGTGCCTTAGCGCTGAAATTTTCTTTGCGAATGGCATTCCAGAAAGACACAATGCCTGCCCAGTTCAGAGTTCCTGCGCCGCCAATCTCAGCGCCTCCAGCCAAGTCTGAGGCTGATATGCCAGTGTACAGCGCGTAGATTTTCTCTGTCTCCAACTCAGCTAAAGCTCTGCCCACCTCAGCTGCTTGCCGTTCCATGACGCTCCAGTTAGCATCTTCAACATACTTTTTGCTCCATTCACCGCCAGCTCGAAGCTCCACGTTAGTCTGAACGTCAACTGTGTCAGTTTTCTCAGGGTAAAACCATGTTTCAGCAAACTCTGCTGTCTGCTTGCCCTTCCCAAGTTTAGCCCGTGGAAACCTCACCAACGGCTGATCGGTCGGCAGAACCCATATCATTTCTCTGCCGATTAGCGCTGGTTTAGCTGCCTCAATAACTACGTCGTGCATTTTGCCCAAGGCGCCAGCCATGTCGCTGAGAATGCCTTCCTTGAGCAAAGAAGCGCAATAGTGATGAGTGAAAAGGTTGTCGTTTGCCCGTTCTAAGAGTCTCTTCCAATGCATGTCGCCGAGTTCTGGGTCGCGGACAATCGCTTCTTTCAGAATGTTCTCTTTTTCACTCAAATTAGGCGCCTCCAACACAGATGAGCCCAGTGTCAGCGTTTGCGAAAGTCTGCAAGGCTCTTCCAAATGCTCTGGCAATCCTATCAGGCAACTCGGACGGCGTGTATGTTCCTGACCCATCAGCCAAAACGATGACGTTGCCGTTAGCGTCGGTCTGAACTTTGGCGCCTCGTGTGATTGCGCCTCCTGCAGTGACTTTGACTACGCCTTTGACGCAGACGGGGCAGAACTCGCCTAGGGCTACTGTCTTCAACGCTACGCCTAAGGCGTATTGGGTTGCGGCTGAGCATTGGCTGACCTTCATGTCAGCGCTGAGATAAACTGTCTTGCCCTTCGTTATGGCTCCTGCAGCTTCAAAACTGAGGACTTCGCCTTCACTGATTAATTCGCCAACTTCGGCATCTGGCCACAAATCTGCCATCTATCATTCTTTCTCCCTCAATTCTTTCGGTTTCGCCAAGTTCATCCATGGCTACTCCCGGTCTGAAGTGACTGTGAACAATTCTTTTTCTCCGCTTTGGCTTCGTGGATTAACGCTTTGATTTCTTGCACAAACCTTTGAGCACCCCACGACATGCTGCGTTCCGCCTGAAGCGACGGCATCTTGGCTTCAATTTTGCTCACGAGAATAACAGGCTCCAGAGGCTCAGGCGTCGAGGAAGGGATTAACGCCTCACCTAAAGCAGGCAGTTTTTCTTCCATTTTCTCCGACTTCTTTTCCTCAGCCTTTGCTTCCACGACTGGAGCAGGTGGTTGAGGCGGCGCTGGGCTAGGCTGAACTGCAACGGCTGTGACCGGCTCAGATGATTGACGTGCATATTGAGAATGGTTGTTGAGCCATTCTCTCGTTTTTTCCATGTTCCAGCCGCTTGCCTTCATGAAAAGCAAAGCCATGGGCTGAGGGCTTTCAGAGTCTTCACGTAGCCTGCCATAGATGGCTTGTATGCCGTTTGTTTGGTCGAGCCATATGGTTGAGAAGCGCTCTTCGAGGAAGGCTGCAGGGTCCCGAACTGGATAATATATGAATTCCTGTGGTTCAGCCTGCTCTTTGACTGTTTGCTGCTTGCCTGAACTCTTTGCTTCTTTCAGCCTTTTTATGATGGCTTCGTAAACCTTAGCGTAGGCTTGCGGGTCTCCGGGCTGGAAGTGTTTCAAAAAGTGAAGGCTGGTAAACTCCATGCCACGTGGAGCAACTCCATTCATATTCTGCAGAATGTCCCAGTCGTATTCGACGCTGACGCCTTTAATCTCGCCTTTTTCAATCATCTGTTTGACATTGTCGTCAACTTCGCCTTCAAAATTAATGGCGTCGTTCTCCCACCAAGCCCGAGTAACCCGATTAGGCGCAGACAAAAGATAGAGATGATCTAAACCGAAGGGTTTGCCGCTCAGAGTCTCGGCGCTTTTCTTCAACTCCTCTTCTAAATAGACCCGAACTTGAGGCCACTCACCCGGATGATAGGTCTTTATTGGGTGAAGGGCTTGACCGTGAACACGATTTGTGCCAGGCTGATGCGTGAACTCGCCAAACATGTAATAGAGCTGACGCGTCGGCTTGTCGCCTTCCCAGATGGGTTTGCCAGCGTTCTGAAAAGACTCGGTGCATATGGCGAAGGCGCTTCCCTTCTCTTTGCCTCCAGCCATAACCTCTTCAACGCAGCGCTCAAACTCTGCTGTGTGTTTCTTGTCTTCTGGCACGCAGTTTTCACCGCAAAGCGGAATCTAAGAGAAATTTGGGTTCTAAACTGAAAAAGGCTGTTGCTACAAGTGTGAAAAGTAGCAACAAACATTAAGAAGTGGCAAAAGTAGGATATTTCGGAAAGCTTGTGAACAAGGAGAAAATCTCTGTTTCATTAAGCAAGGAGCTTATCAAAGTCATTAATGAACGTAAAGGAATCGCCAGCCGATCTGCCTACATCGAGCAATTGATCAAAGAAGGACTGGTAGCTAACCCTAAAGGCGAAAATGAACAGGCTCAGAGAAAGGTGGAGCCACACGGTTTAAAGAAGGCTTTCTAGATGAGCTTCATTCTCCGTAAGCTACGAGAAACCGTCTCAAAGACACGTCCAAGCGGAGGCTATCTCTTACCAGCTTGGAGTGAGAGCTATGGTGAAGCGCAAGCCGTAACCTTCTCCCAAGTCATGACCGCCTACTTGCAGGACCCAAGCTGCAAAGCCTTCGTGGACTTCTTAGCCGACCAAGCAGTTGGGATGGGCTTCTACACAACCGTGAACGAGGATTACGATAAGGCTGAAGAAGTTAAGCGAGTTGTTGATGACTTCTGTGAGAAAGTTAACCTAGACGGCTTGTTGCAGATCGGCGCCAGAGAAATTGTGGCTTCTGGCAACAGTTTCTGGCTGAAAATCGAGCCTAACAAACTTGAGAACCTGAAGGTTCTGCCTCTTACGGGCTTTGATGATTCGAAAGCCATTATGAGAGACCAGCATGGCGAGGTTAAGGGATACAAATACTCGTTTGAAGGCGTCAAAACAACTTTTCCGCCTGAGAAGATAATTCATTTCAGGTGGAATCCAACAAACTTTTCAGCGTTTGGCACAGGCGTCCTCCAAGTCTTACTAACTGAGCTGTCGTTTGATGGCGAGACGCGGAAGAGTTTTCTGGAGATGAAGGCTCGCATCGAGAAGATTATGCCCGAGGTTTTTGAGAAGTATGCTGGTCCAGACGAGCTCTGGCTGTTTCCAGGCGTGAGCGCAGAGAGACTAGGCGAATATCAACGCCTAATCAAGTCTAAGCCTAAAGCAGGTGCAAGATTTGTGTACGACCGGGCAGACGCTGACATTAAGACGGTTCAGGTTGACCCAAGAGCACGATACGAAGCCTACGTGGAACACATTCTCAACCAAGTGTATTTGGGTGGACAGACGCCTCTCCCAAAATTGTTCACAACACCCGGATTTACCGAGGCTTCTGCTCGAGCAGCGTTAGAGATAGCGGAACGAAAAGTCATGGCAATACAGCGCTTCATAAAGAGAACTGTTGAACGAGAAATCTTTCAACCCGTAATTCAGCAAGCTGGTTTTGACTCTGTTCAGGCTAATTGTCGACTTAACTGGGGCATGGAAAAGCCCGAGATTGAACTTGAAGATTTGATTAAGCTGGCGGAAATCAGCGCCTCAGGCAGAGTTGAGTATGTGCGGGCTGAAGAGGTCCGCAAGAACTTGGTTAAGTTTGGTTTTGAGCTGTGGGAGAAAGAAGAACCAACCGAACAAGCTGTCACTGTCACGCCAAAGAATGAGGAGGAGGTGAAATAGTGGGATTCCAGTTTAAGCCGAGATTAGCTGCGGTCTTAGCTGTTCTCAACGGTGTTTCGGTGGGTTTAGCCTACATAGTGAGCCAAGGGAACATAACGGCAACGATCGTATGGTTCGCCATAACAACAGGCGCCACAGCAGGACTAAGCTACTACAAAGAAAAAGAGTGAACATTCTGAACATGTGTGTCTCATGCACCAAGAATTTAGCCTATTACAGTATCTCCATAGAAAAATATTGTCCGAGATTTCTTATCCCTTCTAGCTATCATCCTTCCGCACTTTTCGCACTTAATAGGCTTCTCAATGGTCAGCTTACTGCAAGCTGGTATTAGGTTGAGGTGTTTACAGTACTTGCACTTGACTTTGACAAACCTCATAGTTTGAGTTTTCATTGGAGCTTTTCATCGCCGCTGCTTCTAGAAACGAATTTCCGACTTTATCTTGTGTGCCTCATTAAGGAGTTGATGTAGCCTAACTATCTTTTCCCAATTAATTATTCTTGCGTCATCTCTCATCTCGTGGAAAGAACCTTCGAGAAGAGCTTTCGCTTGAGCCATGTATGTGTCGGTAGTCACGAGGAATGGCTTGCTATTCCATTTATCCCATGCATGCTTCAGTTTTGTTAACGCTTCATAGAAGTTACCTGCCATTTGAACTTCAAAAGCCCACTTGGGGTTTCCCGTTGTTATTGTCTTCCAAACGACGTCTAGACGAAGATTATCTATAGGGTATTCAACTTCAGCTATCTTACCCTCAATTTTTCCTATCTCAAACAGCATGTCCCGGATTTCATTGTGTTTTGGAATGGCAGTAAGTCCCTTTACTTCTATGGTTGTTCTTTTGGCTATTTTGGGTTTTAGTTTCAGTAAGCTTGAAATGTCTTGTGGCAGAGGATTCACTTTCATGATGTTTTGTATAATCTGACAGTCAGATTCTGAGATCGGTCTTTGCATGTTTGCAGGAGTTCCTTGAACATATACTCCCCATTTCTGTTTGTTCTTGATAAAGCTCAGTTTCTGAACTAGCTCTTTTACATTGGCTAAACCTTCTTGGACAATCTTCACTTTTGTTTGGTAAGGATACTTGATTCTGCGTTCTTCCATTTCGTCTATCCAAACAACCTCTGCTGCTGGGTGCCAATCTTCTAGCGTTTCAATTATCGTGCAAAAAGTCTCGGTACCGCTAACATATAAAACAATAAAATCGCCTTTTCTGACTTTTTGAGCGAGATTCTCGGTCCTCACCGCCCATATTTTCTTCTGCCTTGCGATTTGCCAGTTTTCCGGCGTAACCGAAAAAACCCAATAGGTCAAATACCTCACATCATTGCTGTTAGTTCAGTTCTGGATTTAAGACTTCCTTGAACGTATTGAGAACAGATTCGTGCGCCTTAGGAAGTTAAAACTCTTTAAAGGGTTTAAGACATACTTCAAATTGACAAGGCTTGAGAATTATGTGTGGATCAAATTGAATGAGAATGATCGAAGAATCTTGCCTTTTACAAGAATTGACGAAATAAGAAAGCGCAGGTGGAGTTTCTTTTATGCTTATGATTTGAGGATTGTGAGAGACCTTTTCGTATACTGTGCTTCCAAGACCATTGTCACCGTGGAAGATCTTTATGAGAGCGTAAACGAGATTCGGGCTGCTCTATCTGGCCATAGAAGACGTTATCAACTGACACAAAAACGATTTGCTACCGAATATATCCATGCTGTGCGATACTTGGGACTAATACGGAAAATAAAAAAGTCTTTTGTTGCTGACTTTTCGACTTTTGAGGATGAGAAAAAAGCAATTCTAAAAGAAAACCAAAACAGAGTCTTTGAACCCTTTCTAGATAAATCGCTGCCCTTCACAGAGATTGAGAAGAAGGCAATGCTCAAAATCGTCATGAACTATGAGAGAGCCCGAGATTTCCTTTGGTGGTTCATGGATTTCTCCAAGTTTCGGGATGCTAATAGCTTTAGTGAAGAGGATTTTACAAAATATGCGAGTCCTCTTCTTATCCTTGGTAAAATGGAAAGGGGAAAAAAAGCGAGAGATACAGTAAAACGTGAAATTGATGGACAAATTTGGAAAATCTCCCGTAAGAAGCCTTATGATTACACGCGTCTGGCATCCTATGTCTTCCCGTTATGGTTCAAGGACTTGGGCTTAATCGATGAAGTCATAGTCTTCCCGGAATTCAGTAAAGAGAATAGACTTTGGCACATGTATTATCCGATTAGAATGAGTGAGGATGAATTTCTGAAACAGAATCTTCTGAACGTTTTAGAGTCATTATCTTCTGAAGTAGGAAGAAAAAGAATATGGACACCCTACTTGGTGTATCGTTTGGCATCAGAGTTTTATTGTCCAGTTGAAGCTATAAAGAAGGGCATTGAAGAGATGTACAGAAAACAACTCGGCCAAATCTACCTGGAAAGGGCGCCTTTACACTTAATGAAACGTACGTACAAGGAAAGTTATTTAAAAATCAATGGATTCTACAGGTCATATTTGAGTCTAGTTAGGTGAAATAAAATGAACAATAAGGATTTAATGAAAGATCTGCTGGAAGCCTTAAAGGCAGAAAAACCTGAAGCTAACTACTCCCATTTTGCATTGAAGTTTAATCCATTTCCGGTGGCTGGTTTGCCACGTTTTATTCTGCCCCCTCTCGATCCCATCATCGATAAGAAAATAGTACATTTCATTAAATCTACATATCATAAAGGGGAGTACGGCGGGCTAACGATAATCGGAGACTATGGGATGGGAAAAACCCATCTGCTGAAATACATTCAATACCTAATTGAAAAGATCACGGAACAGGCGCGAGAAGATAAGATAGATTTCGCAGCTGTTACTTGTTTTGTAGATAGACCTGAAGACTCTGCTCAGAGAGTTGTTCATAAAATAATCGAGGATATTGGACCAGATAAAATCAGGAAGTACATTTGGGCGATTGTTATTGAAAAGCTAGGAGCTGACCCACAGAATTTCTGTAGGAATTTCAGACAGGTCTCACTGGTGGAAGAGTCCGTTGAAGAGTGGACCAATTTATTTGAAGAACCAATCAAATCGAATTATCTGGAGTTTCTTAAGAGGTTCAGAAAACTCAACGGTAATTTCAGGAAACTTCAAGAATCTGCCAGAGAAATAATCAAAAGCGAGGTTGTATCTGACAGCGCTCTTGCCGACCGCTATCTGAACCTGATCCTATTTACGGATGAGAAATTAGCCGACACGTCATGGGATGTACTGGCGGGATATGTTTCCAAAAGAGATTTTCAACATAGAGAGATCCTTTTTTTAAACAGTGTTGTTGCAATTCTGAGGAAAGTAGGTTTCAAGCACCTTTACGTTTTTGTCGATGAATTTGAAGATATAGGTAAACTCTCAAGCGCCAGAAAAACGAACTATCTACTCACTCTTGTGACGCTTATCAATAGAGCTAGGCAATGGTCAGTAGTTGTCTCTATGACCCGCGACGTTCTAGAGGAGGAAATAAAGAAGGAACCTCCTTTGTACGACAGATTAACAACTGAGATAATCGAGATCAAACCACTAGACAAGAGAAAAGGCACTGATCTAATTCTGAGATACCTGAACTTGGCCAGAGAAAAGGAAAACACATCGCTACATCCATTTTCTGAAGAGAGTATTGCCAAGATGATGGAGATTAGTGAAGGCAACTACCGTAGCTTCCTGCTACTAGCTCATAGCTCACTGGAAATTGCCTTAAGCGAACGCGCATCTCGAATTTCTCCAGAAATCATAGAAAGAGCGAAGGAGCTGAGGGGGCATGACTAGGAAGTCAGCCAGTGTCCCCTCTTTGACATATAAGGATATAAAACTAAGGATATTTGTGGATACCAATGTCATAATCGACTATATTCAAGGACTTGACGAGAGGAAATCCAAGTCATTCATTGATTTGTTCAATAAGAGGAATTTTGACAATATTGAGTTGGTAACTTCAGATTATGTTCTATGGGAGTTCTATGGTCATTTCAAGGACGAGTTATACGTCAAAAAGCTAGTTGACAATCATCATTATGGATATGTTAGTGCGAACAAGGAATGCTTCCGTCGAGGGTTTAGGAAAGCAGATTCTGAGGACATCGAGAGGTTTGGCACCACCATCAAAGACTACGTAGATCAGTTCGAAAGAAAACCAATAACCATCGAGAGACTTGTCGGAAGGGAGCTTGATGGGTTCAGCAACTCTGTCGATAAAATACTTCAGTGCTCCAAATTCTCCTATAAAGACGCTATTGTATTTGTCTCTGCTGTATTCACTGGATCCCAGATAATAGTAACTTTAGACGAGACTTTTTCAAGTGAAAACCATATTGAAGAGCTTAGCAAAGAATTGGTGAATCTGAAAACTGCCATAGGAGATGACATTGACACTGAGTTTAGAAAACCTGGAGATTTCTGCACTGAAAATAACGCCAAACTAACCTATAAAGAATGGTTTCTCAAACGTAACGGAAAAAAGCAAATAGGTGAGGTTATTCAAGTTTGGACAAAGAAGAACGTGATCGGTGTTAGTTGCGCAACAGGTCGCATTATAAAAGAAGGAGATTACTTATGTTTGGTTAGGTTTAAGAAAAGAGCAGATTTCGCAGTAACAGTTTTTGAGGTTGAAAAAGGAAATTTATGGGATTTTCGCACTAATAGGAGCGTATCCAAAGGAAATAAGGTCACAATCAAACTCCCTCCTAAAAAAGGGGTTAAGAACGAAATGTTAGGAGGGATGATTTTTCTATACGCCGACTAAACTGTGAACGCGCCAACTTGTCGGGAAATCTAAGTGTGCAAACCTTTGGGATTAAGTTGCTTTACAATTCCCCTAGGATTGTATTACCAACTTGTCTAGAGGTCGTATGAGAACATTTCCCGGGCGCGCGCTAAGCCTTTTCCTGAAAATCTGTGAGGTCTTTCTTAGTTTCAAATATTTTGGAAAAAATCTGTGGGAGTTTTGAATCAAAATCTCCTTCGAAATCTGTATAGGGTATTTTCAGGTTCCGCAGCACAGTAAGAAATCGTCGGTATCCTGTTCTATCTCGCAGCTCGACCCATTCCGTTCCTGCATTATTCAGTTGCTTCTTGTTCAAATCTGAGAGTTTGTCCGCAATGAATACCTTGGTATCTCTCGCGTAAATCACATCAGCGCTTTCTGGATTGCCTTTGCCCATCAATTTTACCTCGCATCTATATCTCTCGTTGGGTTTGTTGCCGATAAGATAAAAATCAACTTCTCTCAGACTCTCCGGCAATTGGGTTTGATCAAAATGCTTGCTCGGAACGTTAAACAGCATGCAGAGTGTTTTGAGTAGTGGTTTCTCAACACTTTTGCCTGCGGTGCTCCAAAGACCACCTCTCAGCGCAGCTCTTTTCACTGCGAGCGTGTTGATGACCACCAGACTCTCATTTATATCCAAGTCAACGCTTACTCCACGGAATTTTATTGTCAAAACTATATTGAGCTCCTGATCCTCTTCGATTAATGCTTTTATGGATTCATACAACGCGTCATAATGCTCGGTAGACGCCTCAAGCACTATTTCTCTTGTGGCGGTGTTATACATATTTGATATAGTTTTCATATTGAGACCGGCGTTTATGGCTATGTCCTCTTTTGGTAAGCTCGATTTTATGAACTCCTTCTTGTACCAATCCACAGATATGTTCTCATTTCTCAGCTTAGCATCGACGACCTTCTTGAAAAACTCAATAACGTACTGCAGAAACTCTGCATCAATCAAAGTTATGACTTCTATGCGGTAATCTTCACCCTCCAGCACTTTGTGTATGATCTTTTTGATCACTTCATCGGTTAATCTCATAGTTGCTCTCCTTCCTACATCTTGCAAACTCTTGAAGGTCTATGAATCCTGGATGCTTGTCTACAGCAAAAAGCTTGTAACTAAAGGCTTTCCTCATCTCTTCAACATACGCCTCTTCAATCTCAGTCAAAAAGAAATATCTGCCCAATTTCAGTGCTGCCTTTCCCAGCGTTCCAATACCTGCAAAAGGATCAAAAACGAGGTCTCCCTTGTAACTATAGAACTTTATTACCCTCTCGCATAATTCGAGCGGAAAAACTGCACTGTGAATCTTGTCAAACACAGGGTCAATTCTCCATACATTAGACGTCTCATACTCCTCATGAACTTTGCTGTCTTCAATGATTTTTTTATCGTACTGATGTATATTCCAATCTATCAACTTCTCAGTTCTCTTTCTGTAGACCATAAGATATTCGGTCACTGCGTTTGGTTTATAGGCAAGTGGTTTCCTATGTTGCAGAAAACCAGCGTTTCTGTTTTTTGCGCTGGCCTCGGGTTTCAGCCATATTATGTCGTCGATAAATTCCCAACCCATGTCAACCAGATACGGATGCAAGTCAAACGGAATGGGGTAACGCTTGCTTGAATTTTTTCTGCTCATTCTAGGAATTATGATCGGGGACGTATCCAAAATAAAAAATCGCCCTTCTTTAGTGACTCTAAGAAGGTCTTTAAAGACGGATGCCAGAAAACTAATGTATTCTTTGTAGCTCTGGTATATTGAATAGTCCCTTGCATTGTAGTATGGAGGAGACGTAAACGTCAAATGGATAGATTCATCAGGGACTTGCTTGATTATTTCTCTAACATCACCCCAGACTACGACATTTTTCATAAAGTCAGGCGATTCTGGATGCTTTACCACAGGCCGAATTTTTTCTTTTGTTTCAAATAGGTTTTTTATCACATCCTGAACCATTTCGTTGGGATGAGTTTTCAATCTTATTAGCTCTTCCTCAACAGTCTTCTCTGATCTAAATGGAAGTAGCGCCCGAATAGCTTGAAGAACGATTTTTGGGTCCGAATCAGTTAATAATTCAATCAGGAAGGGAATTGCATCTGGCGTTCTCATTCGTCCTATCGCTGAGACTATCTCTCGCCGTACCATTGAGTTTTTTTCTTTCTGCATTATTTTCCTTAGCTCTTCCAGAAACTTCTTATTTTCGAGTTTGCCTAGATTCTTCACTGTCAAAAATCGAATGCGGTCATTTTCACTTTGCAGAAATGATGTGAGGACTTTGCCATCAAAATTTGGAGGGAGTCTACCCAATCTCTTCAGGATAAAAGCAACATTACTGCTTTCACTGCTTTTCAATAGTTCATATAATTTATTGATATCTCTAGTTTTCAACTCTTCCAAATATTTCTTATCGAAGCTTGTTTGGGGCATCATTTTCTCTAAGCTCATAGTGCCATTTTATACTTAAAAAGAGTGCGCAACTCAATGATGAATTTGCAGACCGTGCCATTGTTGGCAGACATGAAGGTCTTACCTAAGAAAGAAGCAAAACAAATCAAACATTGTAATATATGCCCTGATAAATCAAACACCGCTATTAGTGAGTATGGATTAAATGACGCTGACAGTCGACGACTAACCCAAATGTAAGTGCTAAGGTTGAACGAGGTTATGGCTGCGAAAGGAATGAAGAAGACTTCAAAAGTTTCCTACGAGATTGAAGCTGAACTCGTTTCACTTAGTCGAATTTATCAACTTGTAAGATTCTCCTTTCCTGAAATGAGTAAAGATGCGAGAAACAGAACGCTAGGGAGATTTATAGATGAGACAGATGCAATTGGTTTAGTTGAGTGGTGGGAACGAGGTAGCATTATCAAGAAACCGCGGCTTCGTTTCTATGCAATTGTTATTCGCAAGAAAACAAAATCCGCTAGTACTTCAAACTTGATCGTGGGTGCATCTGTCTGTTCCCGCATAAATTAATAGGCGCGCGAAACTGCTATAAAATCAAACGGTTCTATTGGCTTATGAATTATGCCGCCTTTTTGGAAGCACTCAATTATTCCGATTATATCTTTTTGGGCAAGAATTTTGTCTACGAGTTTTCTCCTCATCCTCCCATCTGTTCTAGCAAAAGAAAAACTAAGCAATTTATATGTCCTCGACTCTGTAGACTTCTCTGCTAAAACATGATAAGAAGTGTCGTCCTCTTGAATTGCACTTCTGAAGGGCATTCTTTGTCAGAGATGTTATCACCGGTGCGATATTAAATGTTGTCTCTTCCCACATGAATTTTTCATAGCCTTTCTTTGTTTTGAGTTCAACCCATGGTCTTTTTGCAATTTCTTGCATCTTTTCCAGAACGTTTTCACTGATTTCTATTTTCATTTTTTACCCCTCAAGGAGATAGTGTTGTCGTCGAGTATAGACGAAGAGTTAGACTAGTGCTTCCTCTTCATCTTTTTGTGAGAGTTCTTCTTTTGTTTTGTCGTAGGCTTCATGCGTGAACTCTGTAAACGCCCATTTATGTCCGTGTTTCTCAGCAACTTGCTTCTTTGTCCTTTTCTGGAGAAGCTTATTCATGCGCTGAATTCGACGAAGAACTTGAAATCGATTCAACTCGTAGTCTCTCAACGCATTAGCTATATCCTTAGGTAGAACGCCAGCGTATCCTGCATGATACAATTCCACCAGAATCGCCTTGTCAACCTCATCGCGACAAACCACACGCTCAACATACGGCTTATCATACACGAGATAGCCGCCAACGCTTAAGCCATCGATTATGTAACATTGTCCTGCGAACAGTTCCAAAAGCAGCTTGAGAATCCGCTCCTCTAACTCCGTAATATACACCAGGCGACCCACTTTTTGGGCTCGAGTACGTCTCTTCTTAGGCTCAGAACCGACCGTCTGTGCGCTTTTTTCAGCCATTATCATGCACATTCTGCACAGTTCGTGATTTCCGCAATGTTGAAGCAAGGCAAAACAAAGCATCCGTAACCTACATCAACCAGCATCAAAACACTACTGCACTGAATAGGGCAAGAATCAGCCTCCTCATAACAAAAGACGTATATTTCAGGCTTCTTTTCAGGCATGGAAAAGCCAGAAACGTGAACATTAAGCACCATCAGCATCACGACACGTAACCCAAATTTTTGCTGCTCTGGTACTCCGAGTTTCCCTGACCAGATCCAAGAAGAAGCTTAACCAAATCCTCTAGGCTACTAGCCAAAGCCTCAACCTTGCCCTCCAAGGCTTTAACCCGCTCAGGCATCAGCAAATACTCAACAGCCGCATCACGACTCAGATGGTCAATCTCACCTTCGTCTTCGCCGGGACTGTGATCCATCTTGCGCTTACCCGTTGACACCATAAAGTAGCGGCTGAGCAGCTGAGCCACAGGATCGTCAACAGCCAGCTCATAACCACGACAAACTTCACCCTCCGTCAAACGACAACCATACTTCAGCATCAACGATCTCGCAACCCTATCAGCCAAGTTCTTAGCTAGAGTGAAGAGTTCTCCAGGATGCTTGCCATACAATGTTTCAACGTGAACTATCCAAGAACGACTAGTACGACGGACATGCACACCCTGTTCCAAGCCTAACAAAGCCGTCCAGTTAACCATCTCAACTCGTCGGAAATCTTGAGGCAACAAACCCTCAGCAACCACACTGTACCTAACCTGACACTTGTGCAGCCGATACACACCCGAACCAAAAACCACACCCTCACATCTACTGAGAAAATTTTGACCCCGTTCAGTCAACTCATAAAAAACAGCACGGCTACGAACCTTACGACGTACAAGACCCGCCTTTTGAAGTTTCTTAAGATAATAGCTGACATGCTGCTTGCTCCAACCATAAACACGCCCAATCTTAGCAGGATAGTCGCCCACTTCAACACGCTTCAAAATCGGAATAACACGAGTCCGAACAGTAGTAAAGTCAAATTTGACTTTTGACTTCGAACCACAAAAATTTTTACTTCTAACCTGAGCATGCTCAGCCAAAAAGAATTCACCTAGGCTTTCTCGAAGACCACGTTTGGCGCTAGTTTGAAGCGGTTCCGATCCGTGTGCTTCATGCCGAACAAGCCATCTTTGACAAGCTGGTTCAAAGCTTCATTCACAGCAGCGTACGTGCAGTAGTTGGCGTCGTCAATGAGCCGCTTATGAACCTCCTTGGCAGTCTTCCAAGCGTCAAAGAAACCCAGCTTAGCCAAAGCAAAAACCTTACCCTTCACCGTGTCAGTCGGAATAGTCACACGCTTAACCGCAGAAGGCACATCAACAACAGTCGTAACAGACTGCAGACCAACAACAGAACTAGGCGCTGTAAGCATGCTTGCAGGCAGATGCCCAGCCAACTTGCCCTCAACGATAACGGTTAAAGCCCTGTCGAAGGACTCATACGCCTTAAACTTCTCCAGCAACTCCGCCTTCTCAGACTCAAGAACAAGAAGCCTCTCAGCCTTGTCCTTCTTCTCCTGCTCCAAAGCTTCAATACGGTCCTCGTAAGTCTTCGTCAACTCCGCAATCTTTGATGTAAGACCAGGCGTTTCTCTAGCAGATCCTTCACCCTTCAGCATTTCCGACAAAGCAATTTTGATGTCAGCCTTCTTCCTCAGCTCCTCATTCTCACGCTTGGCTGCCTCAACCTCAGCTCGCAGTCGCTCAATCTCTGATTTTTCACGCTTTTTGGCTGCTAACGCCTTCTCTATGGATTCCTTAAGCGAACCCAGAGTCTGATTTACACCAGCGGCAAAGGGAACAGGCGCCACAAGAGGAGTATCAGCCCCATGCGGACAAGACCTCTTCCGAACCTTAACCCTATGCACACCGAACTTGTCCCAAGCAATAAACTCACCAGTCTCAAGGCTGATGATGTCCTTCTCCTCGATTGGAATGTGAAGCTTCTTCACCACGTACATAATGCCCGTTCTTGAATCCAAGTCAGCCGAGCTAGTGAACTTGCCAAAGAGAATGACGTTACACTGAGACAAAGGCGACTTGTGAAAGTCTGCAGGACGCTGCGTAATGAAAATTGGAAAAATCCCAATCTTGCGCCCATGCTTGGCGATAAGGCTTACCCTAGCCAGACTCTGCTTGCTCGTTTGGTCCCACATCTGAGGCGCCCACGTGTCTGCCTCTTCAATCGCAAGGAAAACAACCCGCCGATGCTTCTGTTCACTGCGATAGAGATTCCAGAGAAAGTCAGCCACAAACTTACGCTGCTCAGCCTCCTCTTCCAAGTCGCTCACGTTAACAACAAGGTTTACACCATTCTCTAGACTGGCATGTACATACTCCCTAGAGAAATCCTGCTCAAGAGGCAAATCCTGAAACTCGCCGCCAACAGTCACCACATTATTGTAACGAGCCTTGAGCGTATGCCACTCCGTAATAGGCTCCAAGACTATCGCTTGACCCTTCTGATCCAGAACATCCTCCACGATGTCCGCAGCAGCATTAGACTTCCCATGACCAGACATAGCCAAAACAGCAATACGCAGACCTTCCCTACGATAATCATCAGTATCAATCACATAGTCTTCACTCAAACGAAGCTTCACAACCAAACCTCCAAGACCTCATTAATTTTCCTCCAAAAACAAAAAAAGAGGGAAGATGACGAGTGGCAACATGCACTCATCAGGAAAACCTGCGGCTGCAGTTTCGACAATAATAGCGTTGGATTTCACCGTAGGGCTCATAGCGTATGCCGTCTTTCCACACTCGCTCACAACCGCACTGAGGACATTTGACAACTTTTTCTTCAGTCATACATCAATCCTCCAAATTTCGAAACCAGCCCAAAGCCCAAGAAACCCAACAAAAAAAAGGGGAATTGCGGGACTAGGCAAAGTTTATTATTGACTACGCTGGAGATACCCGCAGTATGAGGCTCAAGTGCGGCTTCGAAGGACCATAAACAAAGCAGGAAAAACAAAATGGCAGACATGCTCGTTTCAATGAAAATCTTCCCAGCAGACATAACAGTTGACCTCAACAAACTCAAACAACAAATCCAAAAGAGCCTACCAAAAGACGCCTCGGTGCGCAAATTCGCCGAAGAACCCATAGCTTTCGGACTGAGCGCACTCATAGCTCACATACTAATTCCGGAAGAAAAAGCAGACGAACTAGAAAAGGTTGAAAACGCCATACGAAAAATCGAAGGCGTTAACAACATAGAAACCTTCATGATGCAGCGCTGGTAAAAGCTTTTTAAACCTTGGGTTCACGCTTAAATAAGAGATTCAAGTCTCCCGTTATAGACATTCACAAATCTTAACGTGTGATTAACATGAGTGAAATGCAATTAAGAGTGGGCGACGCCCGACAACGCGACGTAGGAAGAGGCATAGCCCGCATAGACCAAAAAACCATGCAAAAACTCGGATTATCCGCAGGAGACGTCATAGAAATCCAAGGAAAAAGAACCACAGCAGCCATCGCTTGGCCAGCCTACTCTGAGGACCAGGACAGGGGCATCCTAAGAATCGACGGATTCACACGCAAAAACGCAGGCGTAGCCATAAATGAATATGTCATCATCCGACCGGGAAAAGTCAAAGACGCCCTCAACGTTGTCTTGGCGCCAGTTGACATGCGACTAAACGTGGACGAAGACTTCACCAACTTCGTGAAAAACAGACTCATGGAACGCACGTTCGTAGAGGGCGACACAACCCTAGTAATGATGTTAGGTCACGCCATACCTTTCACAGTAACCAAAACGAGACCCCATGGGATAGTACGCATAACCTATGAGACAAACCTCCAGATTCTCACCGAACCTGTTTCAGAAGGTAAGGGTGTTGTCCCACGGACAACATACGAAGACATAGGTGGACTGCACGAAGAGATTCAGCGCATACGAGAAATGGTGGAACTCCCCATGCGACACCCGGAAATCTTCCAAAGACTCGGAATAGAACCCCCAAAGGGCGTGTTACTGCACGGTCCGCCGGGTTGTGGAAAAACCTTGCTTGCTAGGGCGGTAGCCAACGAATCTGAAGCCAATTTTTTCTCAATAAACGGTCCAGAGATCATGAGCAAATTCTACGGCGAATCGGAAGCCAGACTGCGCGAAATCTTTCAACAGGCTCAACAGAATGCACCCAGCATAATCTTCATTGACGAATTAGACGCTATAGCGCCCAAACGCGAAGAAGTAACGGGTGAGGTTGAGAGACGAGTTGTGGCGCAACTCCTCGCCCTGATGGATGGACTTTCCGGAAGAGGAAACGTCATTGTCATAGGCGCAACCAACCGACCTAGCGCACTTGACCCAGCTTTGAGGCGACCAGGACGCTTTGACCGAGAAATCGAAATCGGCGTGCCCGACAAGCAGGGACGGCATGAGATCTTGCAGATTCACACGCGGGGTATGCCCTTGGCTCAAGACGTGGACCTCAAAAAACTGTCAGAAATGACCCATGGTTACACTGGCGCCGACTTGGCGTCTCTCGCTCGAGAAACCGCCATGAAAGCCTTGAGGCGATACCTGCCTGAAATCAACTTGGAAGAGGAGCGCATTCCCCCCAGCGTCTTGGAGAAAATGGAGGTTAGGATGGAGGACTTCACAAACGCCTACAAGGAGATCACACCAACAGCCATGAGAGAGGTTTACATCGAAGTGCCCACTGTCCACTGGAACGACATCGGTGGTCTCGAAGACGTTAAGCAGGAGCTAAGAGAAGCCGTTGAATGGCCCTTAAAGAACCCCGAGGTCTTCACAAGAATGGGAATACGTCCACCGAAGGGGATCTTGTTGTTCGGTCCACCGGGTTGTGGAAAAACTCTGTTGGCAAGAGCTGTGGCCACAGAGAGTGAGGCTAATTTCATCACTATTAAGGGTCCAGAGGTGTTTTCCAAGTGGGTCGGCGAGTCAGAGAAAGCCATCAGAGAGGTTTTTAGGAAAGCGCGAATGGCTGCCCCGGCGGTTATCTTCTTTGACGAGTTTGATTCGCTTGTGCCGCGTCGTGGAATGGGTTACGCGGACAGTGGTGTCACTGAACGTGTGATCAGCCAGCTTCTTACTGAAATGGATGGAATCATGACTTTGGAAGATGTGGTCATCATCGCTGCGACTAATCGTCCTGACATTGTTGATCCTGCTGTTCTGAGGCCTGGCAGGTTTGATCGTTTGATTTATGTTCCAGAGCCCGATGAAAGGGCGAGGTTGGAGATTTTCAAGTTGTACACGAAGGGTATGCCCTTGGCCAATGATGTGGATGTTGCTCATTTGGCTGGCGTTACTAAGTATTATTCTGGTGCGGATATTGATGCGCTTTGTCGTGAGGCTGCTATGTATGCGTTGCGTATGGATGTCAAATCGAAGGAGGTTACGCTTGCTAACTTCCAGAAGGCTATGGAGAGAATTGGTCCTAGCGTCCTGCCTGATATGGAGGCTTGGTACAAGGGTTTCATGAAGCAGGTTAGGCGAGTACAGAAGCCTACCACGCCTGTGGCATAGTGTATGAAGAGTGCGTGAGTTGATAGCTATGAAGGTTTGGAAGGCTCGTCCTCTTGAGTTGACTATCGTTGAGGTTTTGGAGAGGAAGGGTTCGATGACTGACGCTGAGTTGTTTGATTTGCTCAGAGAGACACATGAGGAGTTAGGATTTGGTTTGTTGAATCAGACGCTGATGAGAATGGAGGTTGAGGGCAAGGTTTATGTTTCATGGTTGTCGAGGGGTAAGAGACGGGTTGAATTAGTGAAACGCAAGGAAACCATGTAACAAGATGCTTTTGTTGCGTGTGCTTGTCTATTGTTGAACGAACACTCGTCTCTTTGTGTCTGACAACAGAAATCGATGTCTGACGAACTGCTGTGAAGACTGTTATTTCTGTGGCACAGCGGAAAAACCTGTGTGGCACCACACTTAAACGTAACAGTAGAAACAAGTGAGAAAGACAACAGCATATTGTACGTGTGTGCGCACACGAGCCTAGACCCTCCCCCCTCTAATATGATTCAATTAGGGTTCAAATATGAATTGTATCGATTGAAAGAAAGTGTTGGGAGATAGCCGCGAGTGTTCCTTGTCTAAATGGGATTTTCTTTTTTGTGTGTATGATTTGGGTTGGTGTGACTATAATGTTGATTGGAACGTCCCATTGGCCTTTTGGGATGTTTTCTACGATTTGGATGTTGTGCACCGTGGTTACCACTGGAGTTTGCGCTTTGAGGCTTCCTGCATTCTTTAGTATGTCGTATTCTTGGTCTGAGTAGCCTGTTCCCTTGCCCAGTCTTCCACCATCAGGCGCTACTGCCACTGACCCTGCGACAAACAAGTCGATTTTGATTTCTTGTGGTTTAACTGAGCGACCGTGTTTGAAGGCTCCATGAATCGTGGATGCTTCAGATATGCGGTTTGAAGGAATGTTTTGCGGGTCGAGGAGGAGGAAGCCTTCTCTTAATCTAGGAATCGCCATCACGACTGTTTTGCCATCTTTCAACACCATTTCTCGGACGGGTCTCTGAGGCGAGTCGGGATTGCAGAACACAACTTTTGCGTCTCTGTATTCGGTTAGACCTCTCAGGTTTTGTGCAGCCTTTGCTGCTCCGACAAAGTTTGGGATTCGATGAAGAATGGGCTTTGGAAAGGTTGCTACGGCTTTTTCTTCCATAAGTCGCCAAACTCGCATCCTAACCTCTTCTTTGCTCAACGGGTTAAGCCTTCATCTTACCCTCTCTTTTTTGCAATTCATTGTAGAGATATTCGAACCACTCGAATATTTGTGGTCGATTAAACTTTTTTCTTGAACCTTCAGTTATAGGCTTCAGTTTTTCCCATACACTTTTGATTGCGAAGCTGAAAAGGTCGTCAACTAAACCAATGTCTACAAGTTTTCTGTGTAAAAGAATGCCTATTCCTTCAAAGAAGAGTCCGACTTCAAAAACTTCTTTTGACCAAGCACCATATTTCTTCACAGCGTCATCATAGTCTTTGAATTCCCTAGTCATGATTTCCTCCCGTGCGTCTTGAAGTCTTTCGCCACCCCATGTTGAATACAATCTCATGACGAGGTCTGTTTGTCTCATTTTAGCCTGATGTCGAAGCTGAAGAATGTAGTAGACAGCTGCGATGAAAACACTTGCAGAAGCAATTGCTATAGAAACTGTCTGCACGTCAACCATTCTTGGCACCTCCTTGCTGTCTCTTCTCCAGTTCATTGCAGAGATATTCCACTTCATCGCCAAGTTTGGGTTCCTTAAACTTCTTTCTACCTCCTTCAATTACAGGCTTTATCTTTTCCCATGTGAGTTTGACTTGTCCGTAAGTAAGAGGGATCAAGTCAGCGTCTATAAGTCCCCTTTTCAGAAGCATGCCAAGTTGAGTAAAGAACACATATACTTCATTCAATTCAACAAACCCGTATTTTCTCAAGTAGTCACCATGGTCCATGACTTCCCTATCTTGGACTTTTTGCCAAGCGTCCAGCCAGTCCTTGTTGACCATTATTGCATAGAGTCTCGTGAGAAGGTCTGTCTTTCTCATCTTGGTTTGATGTCTAAGCTGAAGAGCATAATACACAACCCCAGCCACGACACTTGCAGAGGCAATCACTATAGATACTGTCTGTATGTCAACCATTCCCAACACCTCTCTGCTCTCTCTTCTTCATTTCGTTGTAGAGATACTCAAAGCTTTGATAGACTGTCGGTTGGTTCAATTCCTTTCTTCGCCCTTCCACTAAAGGCTTCACTTTTTTCCACACTATTGTCGCCTCTGCATGAAAGAGTTCATCAACTAATCCGATGTCAACAAGCTTTTTACGCAAAAGAACACCTACGCCGTCAAAGAACTTGCAGACTTGCCAAAGTGGAAGTATAGGCTTTGAAGGCATTCTATACTTTTTCATAAAGTCGTCGTAATCTGCGAATTCAAATCCATATGCAGTTTCAAAATACGCTTCTTGAAGTTCCTTGCCACTGAAAGCCGAATACAACCTAACAACCAAGTCTGTCTGTCTCATTCTGCTCTGATGCCTAAGCTGCAGAATGTAATAGATGGCTGCTGCAAATACGCCTGCAGAAGCAATAGCTATCGAAATTGTCTGTATGTCAACCATTCTTAACACCTCTTTGCTCTCTTTTCTTCAACTCGTTGGCGAGGTATTCAAGCCATCCAAAGGATTTTGGCCAGTTGTACTGTGTTCTCCAGCCATATACTAGAGGTTTCATTTTTTCCCATACATTTATGACCCCATAGCCGATGAGTTCGTCAACTCTTTTAATGTCTGCAAATCTTGCGTGTACAAGGAAGCCTATTCCATTAAAGAACCAGCCGATTCTATCTATGTCCAACCAGGCTTGCGAACGCTCAGGTTCAACAGAAACCACTGGACCATAATTCTTCACAAAATCATCGTAGTCCTTAATTTCCAGAGCCAAGAATCTTCCAACTGCTTTTTTCATGTCCTCACTACCCCAAGCTAAATACAGATCCATGAGCAAGTCCATTTGTCTCGTCTTTGTCAGGTTTCTAAGTTCCAACACAGTAAAGACAACACCTACTATCACACCCCCAGCTGCAACTATTGCCGAAATTGACGCTATATCCAACATTCTGTTCACCTAAAAGACAAGATTAACTGAAGGGGGAATATTAAAAGGTAACATACCAAGAACAGAGATTCAAGAAAAAAAATGGGTGTTTTCCTTATCCTAGATAGGTTTTCTTCAAATTGTTGTATACATCATCTTTAGTGTAGTCGAAACTTACAATGCGCTGTGGCTTGATTTTTACTATTACATATTTTACTTTGTCAAGATAGGCTTGAATAAAACGTTCAAGTTTATCTCTTGGGGGCGGAGTGAGAAAAGCTGTTTCCCACACTGAGACAATCAAATCGTAAATATTGTCATATTCCAGTTCTGCCTTACCATAAATAAGCACCCCCTGTACTTGTTCAGTGTCAATCAACACAGTAACATTATTGTTCCGTTTGATGTTTCTGGTCTTTCGGCTAGAGGCAATAGATCCAATTACGATTTGACCATTCATGTACCTGTAACTGACAGGAGCCGCATGTATTGTCCCGTCTCTATTGTAGCTGCAAATCCTTGCTACGTTGTTCCTCTTAAGCAGAGATTCAATTTCTTCGTTGGTAAGGGGTGGTGCCTGACCAGTGTATGACAAGTATCCACCTCGATGCTAAGTATCACTGTTAAACGATTTTAAATTTTGTATTCAAACCGTTTCAAGAGAAGAGATGAAGGTCTTTTGTGAAATCCTTTGACTTACTTGACAGGGTTCCATGTGCTCATCGAGTGTGCACCTGGTGCTCAAAAGCCATAGCCTCTGAAACAATTTTCTAGAACTCTAAAAAATCGTGCTCACACATCCAATTTAGACCTCCCCTAAGTCTGATGCCTTTTGCACTTTTCTCTGCAACATCTAAATATAAAAGAATGTTAAATATGCGTATCAACCTTCAAGAACCGCTGAGGTCCAGAAAGATGCCATCGGTTAAACGCGAACAGTGGAGTCGACACTTCGGGAAGTGGTTCCGCCACGTCTTGACAGACGCAGAAATCATAGACCAACGCTATCCCGTCAAGGGCATGACTGTTTGGCTACCCTACGGATTCAAAATAAGAGGAAAGGAACTTCAAACCCTCCGGGAATTGCACGACTCAACGGGGCACCAGGAAATGTTGTTTCCTCTTCTCATTCCTGAAACTGCGTTGGCTAAAGAAGCCGAACACATCAAGAGCTTTGAAGGCGAGGTGTTCTGGGTAACCAAGGGCGGCTTAACACCCTTGGAAGTCAAACTTGCGCTGCGACCTACCAGCGAAGCCGCAATCGGACCCATGCTCAAGCTTTGGATTCGCTCCCACGCCGATCTCCCAATCAGACTTTACCAAGTTGTGAACACCTTTAGATACGAGACTAGGGCAACACGCCCGTTGATTAGGGTGCGAGAACTCGACAGTTTCAAGGAAGCACACACGGTTCACGCCACTGAGAGGGAAGCAGAGGCGCAGGTGAAGAAGGGAGTTGAAATCTACAAGAAATTTTTTGACACCTTAGGCGTGCCATACGTAATATCTAAACGTCCAGACTGGGACAAATTCCCTGGCGCCGTGTACACAATCTCCTTCGAACAAGTCTTGCCAGACGGCAGAACGCTTCAAATCGGAACCGTGCACAATCTTGGACAAAACTTCTCGAAGGCTTTCGATGTCACTTACGAAACCGAGAAGAGCGAGAGAGAATATGTTTGGCAAACTTGCTATGGAATTTTCGCAGGCAGACCGCTTGTTGGCGCTTTAGCAGCACACGGTGACGACAATGGAGCAGTGTTGCCCCCCACGATTGCGCCAATGCAGGTTGTGGTTGTCCCGATTCCTTACAAGAAGATGGAGAAAGAAATCAGCAAAGCGTGCATGGACGTCGCAGCCAAGCTGAAGAAGGCTGACATCAGCGTAGAGTTAGACCTGCGCGAAGATATGACGCCGGGATCGAAGTTTTATTATTGGGAGCTACGGGGCGTGCCCATGCGCGTTGAGATTGGTCCAAGAGACGTGAAACAAAACGAGGTCACAGTTGTGAGGCGTGACACACTCGAGAAACAAGCAGTCAAGATAGAGAAACTCGCAGTGGCTATCAAGAAAATCATGAAGATGATGACTGACGACATGCGCGAAAGAGCTTGGCAGTGGATGAAAGCGCACGTTTTCAGAGCGACTCAACTTGATGAAGCCAAACGATTGTTGAGAAAAAGAGCTGGTATTGTTGAAGTTCCGTGGTGTGGCAACGCGGAGTGCGGTCACAAACTCGAGGAAGAGGTTGAAGCCCGCGTGTTAGGCACCCCTGTAGATTTGAAAGAGAAGGTTTCGGGAAACTGTATAATGTGCGGGAAGAAGGCGAAACACATAGTGAGAGTTGCGGTAGCCTACTAGCCAATACGCGTGTACGTGAGTTTCAAACGTATTGCAAGCCATGACAAAGGGTTTCCTAAATCAAACAGAACTGCCTTTGTTTTCAACCTTGCTGACCCTTTTCGACAGATGAGAGAATCGTGTCATTATCATTATGAGTTCTGTAATAAGCATCTAAGAGTTGATTGTGGGCTCTCGCACTCAAGATCCAAATCATTCGGTTCAGTGGGGCCAGAGTCGTCATCGCCCACAAGTAGAGTTAATGTTAAGCCAAAATAAAAGCATTTATCTCAAGCGTTTCAGCAAGAAACGTTGCTTGTGTGCAAAGATGTTTAACAGCATTAAGGTTGTTCCTTTAGCCGAGGAGAGCTTCGGCGTCAGGTCCATGTGCACCTATGTCGAGACGCCAGATGTTAGAGTTCTTTTAGACGCTGGCGTTTCTCTGGGTCCTAACCGTTTCGGGTTTCCACCGCACCCGAGAGAATATGAAGCCTTGGCGGAGTGCCGCAAAAAGGTTGCAGAAGCCGCTGAAAAGGCTGAAATTGTTACAATCAGTCATTACCATTTTGATCATCACACTCCGTCTTACACTGACTGGTGTTTCAACTGGTCTTCCGAGGAGAATGCAAGACAAATATACGAAGGAAAAATCGTTCTCGCCAAGAGTTACCGAGACAAAGTTAACTTCAGTCAGAGGCGCAGAGGCTGGGTTTTCGCCAAAACAGGAGGAAAACATGCCCAGAAACTCGAGTATGCTGATGGAAAAACCTTCGAGTTCGGACGGACCAAGCTGAAGTTTTCTTCCCCCGTTTTCCACGGACCCGGAGACTCACAACTGGGTTGGCTACTCATGACAACCATTGAGCATGAAAACGAACGTTTCCTGTTCGCCTCTGATGTTCAGGGTCCCATGTACGCTCCCACTTTGGTGGAAATTTTAGACCAAAGACCCCAACTCGCCATCATTGGTGGTCCACCAGCCTATTTGGTAGGGTTGGTGAAAAAAGAAGACGTACAAATCGGGTTGCAAAACCTAGAAGACCTGGTCAAAGATGTCCCCACCACCATTTTAGAGCATCATCTCCTCAGAGAAGAAAACTGGCGAGAATTTTCTCAACAGATTTTTGCCAGCGCCTCAAAGAATGGGCATCGAGTTGTCACAGCAGCTGAGTTTTTGAAGAAAAAAGATAACCTTCTGGAATTTCACAGAAAACTATTGTTTGAGACTGAACCGCTGAATCCTGAGTTTGAAAAGTGGATGAAGATGCCACTGGAGAAGAGAAAACTGGTCAAGCCGCCGATATAGTAGAAGTTATAAATCAAGGAGATTTGTTTGTATTTTTAGGATGGTTTGCTTTGACCTGCTATTTTAGGCATCTTCAACAAGTCTTCAAAAAGGCTGGAATCGAGGTTACAAGTGAGAACAAGCGAGAGGTTGACAGAATCATTCACAGCATCTCTGGGGTAGAGTACAAGAATTGCCCAGCTGTTTGGAAAGAAGTGAAAAAGAGGATAGCAGAGGATGAAGATGGATTCGTTTCAGATCTGAGGGAAGCATGGAACAAGCGAAATTAGGAATTAATGGAGTCTTTGCTTAGAAGTATGCTTTCTCATCAAACAAACGACACAGCTACATTGTTTTCTTTTCTCTCAAGGCACACATGCTTAAGCCAATTTCTATCGTCAGTCCGTGGATAATCTTCCCTATAATGTGTTCCTCGGCTTTCTTTTCTCACAAGCGCTGCTTTTGTAATCAGCTCACTAACTGTAGCCATGTTTTTCAACTCAAGACAAGGCGTATTCACTTCAATCTTGTTCAAATCATTGATTCTTTTTTCCAGTTTCCTCAGCTTTCCGAGCATCAGTTTCAAGTTTTCCTCGTTTCTTATTATCCCCACATAATCCCACATTGCTCTTCTCAACTCTGCCTTGAGATTTTCCAATTCATGCCTGTTTGTGTCATAGATTTTTTCTGCTGCGCGCAACTTCAGCGCCTTGACCTCATTTTTCAGAAGCCCTTTTGCTTTGAGCGCGCCCATGGAACTGAAAACAACCGACTCTAACAACGAGTTGCTTGCCAGTCTGTTGGCGCCGTGCACCTCGGTGCAAGCGCATTCGCCGAACACCAAAAGATTCCGTATGCTTGTCTCTCCGTATTCGTTTGTTTTTACGCCCCCACAAATGTAGTGTGCGGCAGGAGACACTGGAATCAAATCCTTAGTGATGTCTACGCCATACTTTAAGCACTCTTGATAAATCATGGGGAACCTGTTCAAAACGAAGCTTTTACCCTTGCGACGTATATCCAAATAGACTGCCCCATTCTTGAGTTCGTTAAAAATTGCGCGAGACACCACGTCCCTGGGAGCAAGTTCTCCCATGACATCATATTTTTCCAAAAACCTTTCGCCATTCTCATTTACCAGGATTGCTCCTTCCCCGCGAAAAGTCTCAGATATCAAAAAATGGGGAGCATCCGACTTGTTCAGGGTTGTAGGATGAAATTGTACAAACTCCATGTCTTCAACTTGGGCGCCTGCTCTAAATGCCATAGCAATTCCATCGCCTGTCGCGATTTCTGGGTTTGTGGTATTTTGATAAACGTAGCCTACCCCGCCAGTAGCCAAGACGGTGACCCTTGACGATATGTTAAGTATTTCTTTGTCTTTGACGTCAAGCGCGTTTGCGCCATAACATCTTGCATCCTTAATGATAATATCTATGGCGAAACAGTTCTCCAAAACCTCGATGTCCCTGTTTTCTCTGACCCCTTTTGTCAACGCTTGTTCTATCTCTCTCCCAGTGGTGTCCCCAGAATGCACAATCCTGTCTTTGCTATGACCCGCCTCTCTTGTCAGATGCAACTCGCTGTTTTCTTTGTCGAATTTCACTCCGAAAGAGATAAGGCTCTCAATTTCTTTAGGACCGTTTTTAACGAGGATTTCTACGGCTCTTCTGTTGGATAGACCGCATCCAGCTCTTAACGTGTCTTCGATGTGGCTTTGAAAGGTGTCGTTTTTACCCGTCACCGCGGCTATTCCGCCTTGAGCTAGGTTTGTGTTTGACTCCATGATTTCCTTTTTTGTTGCAATCGTCACTCTTCCATATTTAGCTGCTCTGAGGGCGAAGTTTAGTCCAGCGATTCCGCTTCCGATGACTAAGAAATCTGTTTTCACATGGTCATCTCCAAGCTCATGTCGAAGATTTTGGCAGAGTGAGTTAAATACCCCAGAGACACGACATCGATTCCAGTCCTGGCGTATTCCTTTATGTTTTCAGGTATTATGCTGCCTGAAGCCTCCAAAAGCACGTAGTCGTAGAGACCATTGTTCCTCAGTTTCTCCATGATTTGTTCAATTTCCTTTGGTCTTACATTATCAAGCATTATGATACAAGGCTTCATCAGCCTCAGTTGCTTAAACTTTGCCGCCGCCCTTACAGCGCCATCTTGACTGGTTGTTTCAATTTCTATGAATCCAACTTTATCAACAAACGGTGAAGCCATGTCTATTGCTTTTTCGACAGGGTTTTTTATTCCATTGTTTTTTAAGGCTGCTAGATGATTGTCTTTTATCAGGATGGAATCCCAAAGCCCAAGCCTATGGGTCAAACCGCCTCCCAAGAAAACCGCTTTCTTATCAAGGTACCTTAAATGCGTCTTTCTTGTCGCCGCCACTCTGGTTGTATAACCTCTTAACAAATCAACTAAATGCTTGGTTTCTGTGGCTATTCCCGACATCCTCTGAAGAACGTTTAAGCCGATTCTTTCTGTAGCCAGAATGCCCCTTTGTTTGCCGTAAACTTCTAAGATTGTATCATCTTTCCCGATTTTCTTAGCATCTCTCGCTAAAATTTTTACTTTTAGACCATGCTTTTTGTAGAACCAGCTTACTTCCTCAACCCCAGCAATGACGCCTGATTGCTTGGCTCTTACGATTGCTCTTCCTCTTTTGTTTTTGGTTAAAATTGCTTCACTGGTTATGTCTCCTGCTCCAACGTCTTCTCTGAATTCTTGGTCAAAGAAGTTTTCCAGCCAACTGAGATAATTTTTATTTTTCAGATTGAGTTCTGTTCCTCTTTGAAAAGCGAGTTCAACCAGTTTCGTCCTGTCCAATGAGTTCAGTCCACGTCTAACATTTTGTCTAAGGCTGCTTTTGACTTTATCCTAATGTCTTCAGGAACTGTAACCTTGTACTGCTCTTTTTCCAAGGCTTCTAAAACAAGTTGGAGATTGTTTTTCTTCATTTGGATGCAGGTTCCACCGGGCGGTGCTTGAAGGCACTTTTTCTCAGGCGCCTCCAGCTTTAATCTTTCTATGATGCCGATTTCTGTGGCTATGATGAACTTCTTGTCTTGGCTCCTTTTCACGTAGTCAACCATGCCCGTGGTGCTGCAGACCTGGTCAGCTAAATCAATCACGCTTGGAACGCATTCTGGATGCACTAGAACTTTGGCGTCCGGATGCAGCCTCCTAGCTTCTTTTAGTCCGTCTGCTGTGAACTTGTTGTGGACGTAGCACCAGCCGTCCCAAGGAATGATTTTCTTGTCGGTATGCCTAGCCACGTATTTGGCTAAGTTGGCGTCGGGCACAAAGATGACTTCCTTGTGTGGTAATGAACTGACGACTTCAACGGCGTTGGCACTTGTGCAGCATATGTCTGATTCAGCCTTGACCTCCGCGGTTGTGTTGACATAGCTCACGACAGCTGCTTTAGGAAGCTTTTCTTTCAGTTTTCTCAAATCTTGAGCGTTAACCATCGCAGCCATGGGACATTTTGCTTGGTCTGTAGGAATCAAAACCGTTTTTTCAGGGTTCAAAATATAAGCGGATTCAGCCATGAAATCGACGCCGCAGAAAACTATAAAGTCTGCCTTGGTTTGTGTGGCTTTTTTGCTCAACCCGTAGGAGTCACCTATGAAATCGGCTACTCTATAGATTTCTGGTCTTTGATAATTGTGGACCAGAATAACCGCGTTTTTCTTTTGTTTCAGTCTGTTGATTTTGTCAATCAGGCCGTTTTCTTCCATTATGCCACACCGTTAGTTCTGGAGTTTGGATGTTTGATTTTTCTCATCAATTTAACCTTTTTTCTCTGGTAGTTAAAAAACATACTTGTTCTTCAAGAAATAGTGAGCCGCCGAGATTTGGACCCGGGTCGCGGCTTGTAGAGTTTTGACTTACGCATAGCCAGAAAAAAGAGGGTTGGTCGCGCGACTTCTAGACGAACATTTGATCCTAGACGAGTGAACGACCAGATGCCAAGTTGTAAAGGTTAGCCAGCGGTGTCCACAGATAGTTCCACGTTTGGTCGTTGAAAATGTTGTGCGCATCATCGGTTGTGAAGGTGCCGTTATGATCATAGTCTATTAAACCTATGAAACTATAGTATTTAGCCACTGCATCAATCATTGCCGTCCAAGTCACAAGGTTGCCCCAAGTTTCCTGAGGGCTTCCCTTACCATCAATATACGCATTGAATTGATGTCTCCAATAGCCAGGAGTGTAGCCTGGTGGCGGCGGCGGAGGCACACATGCTAGAGCTGGTGAAATCGCGAGGAAAATCAGCGCAATTCCAAACGCTATTAAGCTCAAATGCTTGATTTTCATCATTCATCACTTGATATAGTATTGTTATGTCTCCCAGATAACAGACTTGTGAAAGAATCTTCTAGAACAGAAACATGACTAGTTCTATCTCTTTAGTTGAGGGTTCTTTTTGGTGCGGCCGCCGGGATTCGGACCCGGGTCGCCGGCTTGGGAAGCCGATGTCCTAGCCAAGCTAGACTACGGCCGCCTTTGGCTCGTTACGGTATACCTATAAGGTTTTGTGTAAATAAAAGTGAAGACCATTTGGCTCAGACACTGTAGGAGAAGAGAAGAATTGACAAAAAAAGTGTTACCTGGAACCTACTTCTGGCAAGGAAACGAAGCCTGCGCTGAAGGAGCCATCATGGCGGGTTGCCGTTTCTTCGCGGGCTATCCCATCACTCCGGCCAGTGAAATCGCTGAGCACTTAGCGTTGAGGCTTCCTCAGATCGGCGGTCTAGTTGTTCAGATGGAGGACGAGATGGCCTCTCTGGGCGCGGTTATAGGTGCCAGCTGGACCGGAGCCAAGACGATGACCGCCACTTCTGGGCCAGGTTTCAGCCTGATGCAGGAGCTGATGGGCTACGCGTTCATGACAGAGACCCCATGCGTTGTTGTGGACGTTCAGCGCGCGGGTCCCAGCACTGGACAAGCGACTAAGTGCGGTCAAGGTGACGTGATGCAGGCGCGTTGGGGCGCCCACGGAGACTACGCTTCAATCGTCCTATCGCCCAATTCTGTGCAGGAAATGTTTGACCTGACCATTCGAGCCTTTAATTTGGCTGAAACCTATCGTACGCCCGTGGTGATTTTAGCGGACGAGATCGTGGCGCACATGAGGGAACAAATCGAGGTTCCACCATCTGACAGGATAATCATTATGAATCGAAAAAAGCCTAAAGCGTCTGAAAAAGCGTTTTTTGCCCTTGAGGAAGTGGCGCCCATGCCCTCAGTAGGTGAAGGGTTCAACGTGGCTGTCACAGGTTCAACACATGACGGAACGGGTCGACGCTTCACAGCCGACGCCGCTGTGCATCAGAGACTGGTGGAGTCGTTAATCGGAAAGATTCAGAACAACGCAGAAAAGATTGTTGACTTCGAAGCCCAAAACGTAGAAGACTGCGATGTGGGCGTGGTCTCGTTCGGTTGCACCTCTCGGGCGGTTTACGAAGCGGCTGAATCAACGCGGGAAAAAGGAATCCAAGTCGGGTTCATTCGCTTGAAGACTGTTTGGCCCTTCCCAGAAAAGGTCGTGAGTGACCTAGCCCAGAACTGCAAGGCAATAATTGTTCCAGAAATGAACATGAGAGAACTATTTTACGAAGTGGAAAGAGCGGCACACGGTGCAACATCAGTCATATCAGTAAACAAGGTCGGCGGCGGAGAGATGATCACACCCGAAGAGTTGGCGGCTGAAATCGTGAGGAGCGTGAAATAAAATTGGCTGAAGCCTTCAACATACGAAGATACCTGCGTCCCGACTTGACCCTTCCCTTCTGCGTTGGCTGCGGCTGCGTCACCGTTCTAAGTAGCTTTCTGAGAGCTGTTCAAGAATTAGGCCACACAGACCTGAGCAAGTTTGTTTTCTGCAGCGGAATCGGTTGTTCAGCGTGGATTCCGTCCCCGTATCTTGAGGCGGATTCTCTCCACACAACCCATGGCCGAAGCATACCGGTCGCGACCGGTGTAAAACTTTTGCGCCCAGACCTGAACGTGGTTGTGTTCGGAGGGGACGGAGACATAGCCGGAATCGGACTCAGTCATCTAATCCATGCGGCAAGAAGAAACTTAGACATAACCGTGGTCATGGTGAACAACATGATTTACGGCATGACCGGAGGACAAGTTGCGCCGACAACACCTTTGGGAACAAAGACGACGACCACGCCTTACGGAAGCTTTGAATATCCTTTAGATGCGACTCGCTTGGTGGTTGCTGCTGGCGCCAGCTATGCAGCTCGTTGGACAACCGCGCATGGAGAACAACTGAAAGAAGCCGTGAAGAAAGCGGTCACAACCAGGGGTTTCGCTTTCATTGAGGCGGCAAGCCCATGTCCTACAGCCTTTGGAAGAAGAGTGGGTTTCAAAGACGTCGCCGAAATGCTTCAATGGTTCAGAGAAAATTCCGTGCCACTAGAGCAAGCAGCCAAGATGACCGAGAAGGAATTGGTTAAGAAGATTGTTGTCGGCGAATACGTGAGCCGAGACATTCCAACGCTAACCGAAAACATCTACAAGGTTGTAAAGGAGGCTGAAAAAAGTGTCTAAACGCACAGAGATAAGAATCGCAGGACTCGGCGGACAAGGCATAGTTTTGGCGGGACAACTGCTAGGAAGAGCCGCAGTTTACGACGGCAAACAGGTGGTTCAGACCCAGAGTTACGGAGCCGAAGCAAGAGGCAGCGCCGCCAAAAGCGAAGTAATCATTACAGACAAAAAAATCGGTTTCCCAGTTGTCAGAAAATGCGACGTTCTAGTGGCTATGAGTCAAACCGCCCTAGAAAAACACAAGAAAGAACTGAAAGAAAACGGAATCCTCGTAGTAGAAGAGGATATGGTAAATGTTCCCCCGGATGTGCAGGCTAGAGTTTTCAAGGTTCCAGCCACCAAAACTGCGGAAACTGAATTGAAATCCAAAATGTATGCTAACGTTGTCATGCTCGGAGCTTTAACAAGAATCACTGGACTTGTCAGCAAAGACGCGGTTGAAAAAGCAATTGTAGACAGCGTTTCTCAGGAAGCGCAGGAAAGGAACATCAACGCATTTAGGATAGGCTTCCAAATAATCAATCAATAATAACCAGTGTGCTCGCGAGTCTTGAAAATGCAATTACCGTTGTTCAATTCCCCAAAGACGGGGTTTTGCACATGTCTTCCAAAATATAATTTGAACACCTACCTTGGAAGATGCGCCCACCAGTGCATCTATTGTTACGCCGTCAAGTTTCCAAGTTTTGTGGGTCCAACACAGCCACGTATTAGATTACTTAATCAGATTGAAAGCATAGTGAAGAGCACTAAGCAAAAGCTTCCGGTTATGATGAGCGACTGCACGGATCCGTATCAACCACTTGAAGCCGAATACAAGATTACGCGAAGATGTGCGGAAGTTTTAGCCAAGAATGGATTTCCCCTGCTTATAGTCACCAAGTCGGATATGGTTACCAGAGATATCGATGTTTTCAAGAGAACCCCCACAGTTGTCGCTATTTCAGTGACAACGCCGAGAGAAGACGTTGCCAAAATCATTGAACCATTTGCACCTCCGCCAGAAAAGAGACTGTCCGCCTTACAGAAAATCGTTGAAGAAGGCGTCACAGCGGTTGCGAGGATTGACCCAATCTTGCCAACGGTAAACGACGATGAAAAAGACTTCGAAAGCATGGTGTCAACTTTGGCGGGCATAGGCGTGAAACAGGTCACAATTGCCACAATGAAGCACGTGAGGGGGTTCTTTACAACACTCAGGCAAAGGGATCCAAAAGCCTCTGAGCAATTAGCACGGGAATACGTAAACGGCACGTGGACGGTGGGATACAAGTACCTGCCCAAGGAGAGGAGACGAAGAATAATCGAAAAACTGCGACCGATCGTGTTAAAGCACGGTTTAGCCTTCGCATCCTGCCGAGAAGGACTCTCTAGATATAACACAACTCTGTGCGACGGCACTACCTATTGCAGAAACTTGTTGACTGCTCATTTTGGCAAATGAAGACTCGCTGGTAGTTGCGGTTAACTCTTTAGCCAATGCGCCCCAACAGCCAAGAGCCCGCCGACGATTGGTCCTATCCAGTAAACCCATGCAGACTCGAAGGCAGTGTTAAGAGGGACTCCCAACAAGAACAAGACGACCTGGGGTCCAAACGTTCTAGCCGGGTTCAGTGAACCTCCCGAGATGTTTGCGGCTATCGTCACGTTCAAGCCTAGAATAAGGCCTATTGCCAAGCCTGCGAAGCCAGTTTGCGCTTCTTTTTCGGTGGTGCTGAGAATGGTGAGAACTAGTATGAAGGTAGTAACGATTTCACATATGAGCGCTGCAAGGGCGGCGTTAACACCGTATAAGGAAAGAGTTTTGTTGGGGTAGGTGGCTCCAAGAAGCGCTTGTGTACCTATGCCTTTTCCGACAATACTAGCGTTAAGGAGTGCTGCAAAGATGCCGCCTATCAACTGTGCTACAATGTAGGGGACTACTTCTTTGGGTGGAAACTTGCCTCGTGCTGCAAGGCTAAGAGTTACGGCTGGGTTGATGTGTGCTCCAGAGACGTGACCAAAGGAATAAATGGCTCCTATGGCGCCCACTGCGAAGGCTAAGCCCACGGTCAATGTTGACACGCCTATGATAGAATGAGCTGTGACAGCGAATGTGCCGATGAAGACAAGGAAGAAAGTGCCGAAGATTTCTGAAATGAATCGCTTTTCTAACGATGGTGAAACAGACATGACTCCCTTTTATCAGCGGATATACTCTATATATTTTTTCTTTTTTGATGTGGGACAGGTTTGTGTGTGCGCTCGGGTAACCTAGCCCTCTATTAGGGTTCAAATATGATTCTTTATTACGGCTATGTTGGCTCTCTTTTATTTTTAGACCTCCCTACCGAGAGGGGAGGGATATGTTGAGAATGCGGAAGATATCTCCCTGGCTACCATTACTTAAGCATGAATTCATACTTTTTTCGCCTCAGGTGAAAGAAACGAGGAAAAGCAAAATTGGAGCCTAAAAAACTATTGAAGTGGAAAAGAGTGATTTCGGATCGATTAGTCTTCTGTCAATAGCCAGACTTGTAACGACCTTCATATATCTCATTCCATTTGCCAAGTCTTAAAGCCAGTGCTTGCCTCCATGTTAATGTGTCGCATTCCGCTAAATCAAAGTTCAGTTCACCGCCTATTTCACAAGCTTTTTGTAGGCACTTCAATGCTTCTTCAGCCTCTTTCATGTGTTCTGGAGGGATCTCTGAAATCTGGCGAGCGCGGATTACACCTATACTGTACAAAAGTGCCACCCCTTTACCGCTCCATGCTTTAACATTATCTGGGTCGAGCTCTATAGCCTTGTTGAAAAAACTCAAAGCTTGTCGACCGCTGAGTATTGAATTCCATCCCCTTCTGACATAAATTTGGGCTTCTTGAATTCTCTGCAAGCTACTAACTCCTGCGATTGGCTTCGTGATGATGGAGTGACAATAGGCACATGTTGTCTTTTCTTGTCCGATAGGAAAATCTACTGATGCTCCACACTTCGGACATGAAATTGTTTCAGCACACATTTAACTATACACACTACAATAATTCATTAAAGATGTATTTTACATTTTGGAGGAGAAGATAAATGCGTAGTTACGATGCGCCAGAATGAAGAGCATCAGGAACTCCAATGGCAGGAAGCCCCACTACATGTTATTTTGAGAGTGGCAAATAGATGATGTCTGCTGGCGTCGATTCCAGAAAAGATAAGATTTGGACTGAAGCAGCATTGAACAGATTCCAACGAGTTTCCTAAGTTTCTCTACGTTTCACACGGCCTCTTATTGGTGCTATTTGAGGATTGCCTTTTCCCTTCTCACCTCATCTCCAAAATCCCTTATGAGCGTGTCCTTGAATCGAGAGAAAGATTCTGGATTCTTCTCGAGTTCTATCAGAAATCTTTCAACGACTTCTTCCAGTCTTCGCAGTAGTATTCTTGGATTTATCCTGATTATCCTATCCTCTCGGGTTATTATCTTACTTGGCTCATACGAAAATTCTCCAGGGTTCTTTATTCGTCCCTCATGAACGAGACCATTGCGAAAGTCTTCATAAAACCTATTTGCGAAATCTTCCTCTCGGAATTCGGGAATGTTGTTTTTTAACCACTTTTTTATCCTGCAACCTACTTTTTCTGGGTAGGAAATCCTCGCAAGAGAGTCAATCGTCGCCACACAAAGAAGCCCACAGCCAAAACCATATTCTTTCGTATCAAGAAGTTTCGCAGGTGTAAGATAGAATCCATAGATTCTATCTCTGACACAACAAATCAATTTCCTCTTGTCATTAAAGTCCAAGTCTCCAAAAATGCAACGAGGCGAAAAATGTAACTTATCCTCTGCTCTCAACTTAGGCACCAACAAAAAAGTCACCAATCAAAGACATTATAAAACTTCTCCTTTTTCCAACCGCTAACCAATCAAGCTAAGAGAAACACAAAAAAGGGGGATGTGGGCGAAACCCCCTAAAGCTAAAAAATATAAATTCAACGCTGAGGCAAGATGCTCCCGGGATACCAAAACGTTCTATTTTAAGAAAACAAGATTAGAGTCTTTGTTCTCTTGTATGAGTAAGGAGGTTGGTCATTGAGCGGCATAAGAGGAGAAGCAAGAGGAGAAGGAAAACCTAAGCCTCTGACAAAGAAGGAAAGAGAAGAAAAGCGGAAGAAGAAAAAACTCGCTAGACTCGAAAAACAACGGTCAAGATAGTCTTGGGAGAAGAAAAGGTAACGCACACGGGACATTTTATGGCTTTATTAGAACAGTAAGGGTTAACCGTCTAGAGCGCTAGATATTAAGGAGCAAAAGAACCCCTGAAAAAAGGTCTTAAAGAGTCCACATCTATTAAAATAATAAAAAGAAGCAGATGCTAACGCTGGAAAATTCGGGAGTGGCGTTCCGGATATTCTCTTTCTGGGCTTTCTTCTGCGTTGTCTAAGTGGAGGCGTCAAAAAACTGTTCAAAAATGATGATGAGACACTAAACAAGGTGGTTGCGTTGTTCGGCGAGGACGCTGTTAAAGTAGTTGAGGTTCTCAAAGGAGTCGACGAGATTATAGATACCGCGATAGCGGATAAAACCCAAATACGCCTCAATATGGTTCGCAAGGCACTTTACAGGCTCTACGACCATTCTCTTGTGGCTCTCAGGCAATCCCGAGACAAAGAAACAGGCTGGTTTATCTTCAACTGGAGACTCCAACCCGACCAACTGGAAGGCTTTATCGTAAACCAAAAGCACCGTGTTCTAGAAAAACTGGAAACCAGGCTTGAATACGAGAAAACCCACGAGTTCTACACATGTCAAACGCCAGGCTGCCAGCGATTCCCCTTCGCAGAAGCATTTGGACTTCTCTTTAAATGTCCCTCCTGCAACAAACCAATGACGCATCTCAGCAACGACTGGATTGTTGAGATCCTAACCCGAAAAATTGAAGAGATAAAAAGTTCTGTGAGCGTTGAATTGTGAGAGATTATGTGTGCGGCGCGGTGCTCGACGAAAGAACAGCAAAGTTCAAGATAACTTTTGAAGGAGAAACATACTATTTCTGCTCCGCGAGTTGCAAGAAAAAATTCAAGCGTCATCCTAAGAAGTTCGTTAAATAATCTACGCCTCAAATCTGCACCAGCGTGGGTTTTTACCATAAGCAAAGCGACTCTAGAGTGCTGTTCGCCTATGCCTTTATAAGAGCGGAAGCACATCAATTGCTGAAAAGCTTTCTTTTATCCCGTAGGCTTGTCCTACCGAATAACTGAATCTTTTCTAAGTGCTTCAAAAAGGTGAAACATGATTGTGCAGCCTAAGAGCAGGCATAGTAACCAACTGTAGAAAATGCAAATCATCCACACGAGTTCATTGCACACTGAGAAAGAAAACAGGAAGAAAAACATACGTGGACAACCGAAAGAAAGGAGGCGCTTGAGATAGTTAAGTTAGGCGATCACGCACGATGTCCTCAATGCAATGAAGTAGGCCGTGTTGTCTGGGTTTCGCAAGATGGGAAACAAGCAGGAATACGATGTCCAAGACATCACAATCAAATGAGCCGTGGTCGTTCAAAATTCGGTTCAACTGCGCGCCCCCAAACTAAAACGCAGAAAAACATAGTTTTTATTATGGAGATTGAAATGGCAACTCCTGCCTCAACTCAGAGGTGAGGAAAATTGGGCAAAAGGAAAATTGTCAGTGAAGTGGATATGGGAAGGATTCAGTTGCCCGTTGCTAACGATGTGCTGGGCATAGCTGTTCGAATGTTGGGTTTTGATAGAATTATGGTGAAGTGTCAAGATGGTAAGGAACGATTGTGTAGAGTTCGAGGAAAATTGAAGAGAAGAGTCTGGGTTCGAGTAGGAGACATTGTTCTAGTTTCTCCTTGGGACTTCCAATCGGATGTTCGAGGCGATATTTGTGGGCGATACAGAAGAAATGAAGCAGCATGGTTGAGAAGCAACGGTTACCTCACGATTCAAGAATAAAGGAGGGTAAATAATGAAAACATCCCTAAGTAACGATTATCTATTCGAGCTAAAAGAGTGGGTGCGACACGTGATAAACGAAGCAGAAAAAAATGGCAACACCGACAAAAGAAACCAATTCCTTGCTTTGAAAGCAGAACTCCTCTAATCGCTGAAGAATTTATGCAAAATTCATCATGCCAATCAAGAAACCTTTTTATATGATGACGCCGTTAATACGGTGTTTATCACGAGATTCATGCTGATTAAGAAGTTTCGAAACTTCTTTTAAACATGGTAATTTTGTGATGAAAAAAGGAGGAAAAAACATGCAAATAGTACAACGTTTTGAGGACTTACCCCTTAGTCCCGAAATCTTAAGGGGCATGAAAGAATTACAATTTGAAGAACTCTTCCCGATACAGGCGCAAGCAATTATGCCACTTTTAAAGGGAAGAGACGTGATTGGACAGGCACAGACAGGAACAGGAAAAACCGCAGCGTTCGGTGTTCCAATGCTTGAAAGACTACAACGCAACGACAGACGCGTTCAGGGTTTGGTTTTGGTGCCAACCCGCGAACTCGCCATACAGGTTGCAGATCACATCAACCACTTCGGCAAGTACACACCTTTGAGGGCTTTACCCGTCTATGGAGGCGAACCAATTCAGAAACAGATGTTTGCTTTAACGCGAGGCGTGCAGGTGGTCGTGGGCACACCGGGTCGAATAATAGACCACTTGAAACGAGGAACGCTCAGATTAGACACGGTCAAGGTTGTTGTTCTGGACGAGGCAGACAGAATGCTCGACATGGGGTTCAGAGACGACATCGACTACATATTAGCCAGAGTGCCCCCTAAACGTCAACTGAGCCTGTTCTCAGCCACCATCGACACTAATGTGATGGATATCTCGCATCGATACATGGACAACCCAGAAAAAATCTTGGTGAGCAAAGACGAAATTGCGCTTCCCCAGATAACTCAACTCTACGCTGTTGTGAATCCGCGAGAAAAATTCGACATTTTGTGCAGGCTACTAGAAGAGGAAAACGTTAGACGCGCCATCGTGTTCTGTCGAACCCGTTGGGGAACCGCTACGCTTGCGGACAAATTGCGAAAAAATGGTTTCGATGCAGAGGCTATACACGCGGATCTAAGTCAATCGCAGCGAGAGGCAATCATCAACGCCTTCCGAAACCACCGCATACGCTTGTTAATCGCAACAGATGTTGCCGCCAGAGGCTTGGATATTGAAGACATTACGCACATCTTGAACTATGATGTTCCCTTTGATCCACTGATGTATTTTCATAGAATTGGTCGAACGGCTAGGGTTGGAAAGGAAGGAACAGCCATAACATTGGTGGCATACGGTGAACTGTCAGAACTCGAAAGAATACAGACCCTGACAAAGACGAGAATTGAAAAAATGGAAATGGAGTAACGCTTGTTTTTATAAGCGAATTCAGACATATAATGTGAAACGTCTCCTTTGTTGCTCGCGCATCATTGGAACAAAAGAACAGAGACTGAACGGATGAGAAACAAGACGGGGGTCGCCGATTATCTCTACTTTCTCTCGGTCAAATACGAGGTCGACTTTGATAGCCTTTTCAAAGGGTTAGCTCACGCACGGGAGAACCAAGAGGTTTCCTGCGGACAACTTACGATTCGATGCCGCCAAAAAGCAAGGAACCACGACGTCTTTCTCATAACGAACGGTTATCAGGTGGTTGCACAGTTTTTTGTTCCCAAATACTTTCTGGATCAACCAAATCAGATCGGAGAACTAAAGCTTGTCCAATGGTTTAGGAAAGCCTCACAAGTAGACACCACTGAAAGCCCTAGGCATATTCGAGATTTGCAGTGTGGAATGAAGCGAATCAATCTTAAAGCACGAGTTCTTGAAGTCCCAAAAGCCACACTCGTGTTCACTCGTTTCGGCGAGTACGCCCGCGTCGCCAATGCCCTGATTGCAGATGAAACCGGAGCTATCAAACTCTGCCTGTGGAACGAAAAAATCAACGCCGTTTCAGTTGACTCGGTCGTTCAGATTGAAAACGCAAGCGTAGCTAGGTTTCGCGGTGAAAACCAACTGCGACTTGGGAAAAATGGAAGATTAAGCGTGATTGAAAACACTGACTTTCCTTCGGCGAGGGAAAAAAGACTCATTAAATGTAAAACCTAATAATTTGCGTTAACACAGCATCTTTTTTCGGCCTTGAAACTCAGAAAGACATGTCTCGTTTCTCTGAAGCCTAGTTTCGTGTAAGCCTTGATTGCAGATGTGTTGTCTTTAGACACGTAGAGAATTGCGTCTTTGCCCTGTTCAAGCAGTTTTGCAACGAGCGCTGAACACACCGATGTTGCGTAGCCCTTTCCTCTAAAGTTCGGCGCTGTGTATACTCCTCGAATTATTGCCAAGTCTTCTAGAATATCTGGAGCAGCAGCGAAGGACACCAGTTGACCTTGCTCGAGAAGACCATACGCTAACCCTTTCAACAAATCTGCAACCGTGCTGGCGTCACGACTGAGAAGACCTCTGACTTTTTCATTGTCGTCTCTTTTCATTTCTTGAACACCATGCCGCATTGTTGGTTTGAAACTGTCGACGTTCACTTTCATCAAAAGGTATGTTGTGACCTTGCCTTTCGTCGTTGCGTCGGTTGGTTCCGTCGGCTTGTAAAGCCTCTTCACCCCAGAAAGATGGAGTGCCTCTATGTTAAACAATGGCTTCGCCAAGCCTGTGTTTTTCAAGAGCGGGCCGACGCATTCAGCATCCCCGCGTGTGTGCAAGATTCTTTTGTCATGCTCAAGAAGGTATCCGACAACGTTTTTGTGTTGGAAAGCAACCCATGTTCGAGTTTTGTCTTTCATGTACGTGAGGTCGTAGATGCCCCAGAAGTTGCGTATCCTGTCGCGATTCATAAACTCGAATAATTCTTCCTCAACGCTCTTGCTGATTGAAACCACTTGCACTCGGTCCAAGGACTTTCCACTCTAGTTAGAGAGTTTCAGCACTTCCTTTCGCGTATAAGAGATTATTAAAAAAATAAATAGCTACTCAAAAAGTTGTCGAAGGGAATTGGATTATGGGTCTTATTGGACAGCGCAAACGTTGAGAGTAGGTGCAGTGGTGACTGTGGTGTTCTTGTTGTTTTTTCTTCCGTAGAGTTTCTGCCTTATAATTTCACATTCGTCTCTGAATTCGCATGAGGTACATGTGCCGTTGGGAACCATCATGTCTTCGCAGCTCAACCACCAGAGTCGGATTAGTTGGAGTTCTCGCCGATTCAAATCATACTTCATGTTTGCTACCTCATTTTTCGGTTCGCAAGAGTTTAGATTTTTTGAACTATTTTCTACAATCGGGAGGCAATTTATCTTTATGAAGTCTGAATCTTTATTTCGAAACCTTGCCACTCTTAACCCGCAGAAACCACATTTATAAGAGCGTTTTTGTTTAGTGTTTGTCGATGATGTCTCAGAGTTACTCTGATCTTTCAGAGATGATGAGCCCTCGAGACTGAATTCTTATTCGTAAGAGCAGAGCAGCATAAAATAAATGTTCTAAGAGCACCAAATGAAGAAGCGGTGAAAAACAGTTTGCGGGTGGTAGCAGCGGACTCAGGCGCCGCGGTTTTGAACGAACGTTTTGAACCTCTACAGGTTATTGCAGCCAGTGCTGTGTTGACTGAACCGCCTTATCACACAGCCAGCTCTTTCCTTGCAGAGCCCATCTTCGCCAACGTGGAAGACGGTCACACATTAGTTGTTCACGAATTGGAGCTCTGCATCGATCTGCTCAAAACAGCGAAGGCTGACGTTGTTCACTTAGACATGTCGTTGCGCAGCGTCAGCGTCGAAGAACTCTCCGCCGTGAGCCTCTCTCAAATGTACATTTCTGGCAGGGCAAGAAGCCATCTGCTGAAAGTTCTGCCAAAGGTTAGGAAACTGGCTTTAGATATTAAACGCGCATACAACATCGAGGTTTTAGCCATTGGAAAAGAGAGCATTCCCGTAAGAATCGCCGAACTCACATCAGGCGCCCACGCCGTCATCTACGGCGCAGAAAAGGCTCTAAAAGAAGGAAAAACGTTGCGGTTAGGCTTGCCTGCAAAGTGCCGAACCAAAACCATGGAAGATGGAGTCACGTTAGAGTCTCTCATGCCAGCCGAACACGATGTAGTAGGACACGCAAAAGACGAGAATAAAATCTTAGAAAAAGTGCACTTGGTTGAAATGCCCAATCCATCTGCGCGGGGATTCCTACTTTTGGAGATCGTTCCTAAGACATAGGCATAATTATCACAAAGATCGTTTCTTTCTGTTTTTCAGTCCCAGATACAACCCGTAAAACATGGCTAGGCTGGCCAGCGACCAGAACGTAAAGAAGACCACATAGTAAACGACACAGCGGTCATGATACTTGCCGTACAACCTGGTTACCTTGTAAACAAACTCTAGGAGTAGGAGAGAAAGCAAAAAGGCTGGTACATACCAGGGCAGCAATACCAACGATACTATCGCCGCAATCAAAAGAAAGCCTCTTATTGGCAGATTAAATCGAACGAAAGATGCGTTAAAACCGTGCTTTGCGAAGAGCTGACCGACGCCAGTGAAGTGGCGAACGCACTTGCGTGAAGCCACGCCTAATGTTGGTGACCCTTTGAACCACACAACAGAGTTGGGCTCATACAATATTTTATGATTCTTGCTGATTTTATACGTTAAGTCTGTGTCCTCGCAGCGAATCAAGGTTTCATCGAAGCCTCCAGCCCTGTCTATTATTTCCCGCCTCAGTGCCAAGTTCATTGTGGGCGCAATTTTCACAAATCTCCTCTCAGTAGGCATGTTCATTCTCCCCCCCACGCAGGCGAGAAAACGAGCAACAGCGCTCTCAGTGTTCCAGAGGTTGGTTCGTCCCGTAACGCCAGCGACTTCTAGATTGGAGCCGAAGTGCTGCAGGGTTTTTTCTATCCAGTCGGGTTCGGCGTAACAGTCGGAGTCTATAAAGAAAACAACATCGCCTGAAGTGTTTTTTACGCCTAAGTTTCGGGCGTGTCCAAAACCCAACCCTGGCTCGGAAACCAGCTTGACCGGATAATTTTTCACAACGCCTAGTGTGCCGTCGCCGCTGTTTCCGTCCACCACAACAACCTCGTCAGGTTGACGGGTTTGCTGAAAAATGGAATCGATGCTCTTCTGAACAGTTGCAGCTGAGTTTTTGGTTAAGAGAATCACCGAAACCTTGTGACTGTCCGTTTGCATTATTGGGTCAAATCCATGTAGAAGTGTACTTGTTTGGTGTTGAGTCCGAAATCGTGCTCTACGTATCCGCATGGAAGGAAGCCGCACGCAAGATAGAACTTTATGGCATAGTTCATGAAGTTGCCTGTGTCTACCCTCAAAACCTTAAACTGGTGTGATTTAGCGTATTCCTTAGCCTTTTCAACTAATGCCCTTCCAAAGCCATGCCTTTGATAATCTTTAGCAACGAGAATCGAGACTATGACGACAGCAAACACTTTCTTTCTTAGGATGATGTAGCCGATTGGGCTATTGTTAAGAGTGGCAACATACACGGCGCCCAAGTCTGGAATAGAACACCACTTCAAAGCATGCAATTCAGACTCTAAGAAAGGCTTACCAAAATTTTCAGCCTCAAGAATCAACTTGCGCAGTGTTGGCAGGTCTTCTTTCTTCAACCCTCTGATTCTTGGTTTCATTGTGACTTCTTTCTCCTAGAATTAAGTCCGATGAAGTATGGTTTTGCGTTTTTACTTTTCAATTTCTTTTCGTTCAATTTTTCCTTTCGGAGAAACTTCTTCGAATATTATGGCTTGAAACTTGTAGATTTTTGTGCCTTTCAGCAGCCATGAGTCAGGTGGCAGCCCAGCTTTTATGCAGCATTGGCAGAGAAAGGCTTCTTCGTCCCAGTTCCATTCAACGGGCACCTGAGGCAGGAGCAAGCCCTTGCAGTAGCTGCGTTCTACGATGAGTCCGTCTTTTCCAACCTTGATTTTGGAGCAGTATTCTTGTGGGTTTTTTACTTCAACTGGTTGTGGCGGCGTGAGCACGCTGACCTCGAAGACAATGTGGTCGAGTTCTTCAGCCTTCATGGGTTGGAAGCGTGGGTCCTGCGTGGCTGAGCTTATGGCTGCTTCTATGACGGCTTGGACTAGCATGGTTGTTGGGTATGGGAGTCCTATGCAGCCTCTTAGTTCGTGGCTTCCTTTGCCGCCGTGTTTGACGCTGTTTATTGTGACGAAGACCCCGCACTGTTCTTTGAGTTTGGGTGGAACATTCTTGGGTATGGTTAAAATTTTTCCTGTTGTGAGGTACTGCTCCACGGCTTTTCGGGCTAGTTTGACGAGGAATTCTCCCTCTTCTTGGGTTAACTGAAACGACATGATTCGGGCACCCTAACACGGTTTGGAGTGTACAACTTCTCCGCTGCGCTTATTATTCTTATGGAAACAAAAGTCGAAACGTGTAAAAAACTGAGAAGTGGCTAGAACTTCATGGATTCTTCGTTTATGCCCTCTTTTGTGACGTAGAGGAAGTCGACGCCGTCGCCGCTCATGACGTCCCGGCTTATAGCCGACTTTATGGCGCGTGTCACCAGGTCCTTTGCCTCTTCGACGGTTAAGCCTTCTTTGTATCCCTGTTCTAGGACGCCTAGGGCGATTTCGGCTCCTGAGCCCACGGCTGAGTACTTGTCGGGTATCACTGAGCCCACGACATCGAGGACGTAGAGTGATGCGCCCTCTTCGTCTAATCCTGCCACTATGGTTTGGGTTATGAGTGGAAACAGTCGCCTGCTAAAGAGTAGGTTGGACATGACTTTGGCTGCTGACTTCACAGTCATGGGTCTGTTGGCGTCTAGTTTGAAGAGGTTGGCGTAGGCTTCGACTTCGCGTATGAGTATCTGCATGTCTGAGACCAACCCGGCGCAGGCTGCGCCTATGCGGTCTGTGACCTTGAAGACTTTTTTGCCTACTCTGCTCATGACCATGTAACCGTATGAAACGCGTTTTTCTGAGGCGAGGACGACGCCGTCTGTGCACACGACGCCTATGGTTGTGGCACCTGGGATGAACATGTACGGTCCCTGTTCTTGTTCTTTCATGGTTGATGTTTCCTTCCGTTTGTTGGTTGCAATAGTGCGCAAAGGCGACTATTAAGCTTTAAGAGACGCGTGTGTGTTTGATTGTTAACTGTTGTTTTGTTTGTGTGCACGCACACAGCTAGACCCCTCCTCTAATATGATTCAATTAGGCTTCAAATATGAAGTGTATCAATTGAGAGACAACACTTGGACGACTATTAGTTTAAGAGTTTGAAAACGGCTTAGCCCATTTTGAACCCTAAGAGGAACCCCACTCCAAAGGCGCCAACAGAAGGCAAGAATGCTATAATTGTGGATATCACTCCTGCTGCTTCAGGCGCGAGACCCAATGCTCCAGAGATGGCTTTTTCTAATTCTCCAAAGTTTATGGAAATTATGCCTCGATAGCCCAGATAGACGAGGGCTATAATGAAAAGTCCTATGATGATTGCAACAATTTTCATCAATTTCTTTAGGGCGTAACCCGCGATGAAGCCGCCGACGCCTCCGATTCCCAGTTGATAGACAAGCGGAGTAATAGCGCTCATAGGTTTAGCCTCTCCTCTAACGTGTCGTTTACAATTTTTATGTCTTGCGGATTCCTGCTTCACAAACTGTTGCGCAAACAATTAACTATAAATTTTCCTTCGGCGTTCACTTGGGGACATGCATTGATATGAAAGGAGAACTGAGAAAAGAATGGTTGATTTGCTGGAAATCTACTTGCTGAACCTAGTGGTCACCGTGGGAATGTTCACTGTGCTGGTCTTTCGAGCATGGCTTGAACTTAAGCACTACAGAACCCTTTGGAAAGAGATGGAGTGGAAGAAAACCTACGAGGCGGTTGGCAGAGTCTTGAAAGCCGAAAAAGACCTGTTCGCTGGGGTGGAAGGCGGAGAAGAACTCTACAAGATTCTCAGCGAAATTTTCAAGGCTGAATAAAACACTTACGGAAAATGCCATTGAGGAATCATGCTTTCTCGTTTGCCTGTTTTCTCGATTCCATAACGGCTGAGAGGCTTCGTCAAATGACGCTGAGAACGAGGAGAAGTAACATAGAGTCCTCTTTTTAAAGTTCGCTTTTCTTTAACAGCCTCTTTGCCTAATTCTGGCGCGCGAAATCCACATCTCTTGCACCTAAACCCTTGATCGGCTCCCATTGATTCCATGTGTTTCTCGCAATGAGGGCATAGGGGATTATGAAAAGTGATCTTTGATGTCAATTTGATAACTCTCAACTTTTCGAGATTGATGGTTATAGGGTGTCTTTTCGATTTTGGGCGTACGCCTCCGAAGGCTTCTATCACATCACCAGGGATCAATTGTTTGGCGGCTTTTCGCAAGTCTTGGGTTGGCTCGTAAGCGGCGCAATCGATCTGTCCTGTTTTGTCTTCTATTGAAAAAACAACGTGTCTGTGCGGAATGATTTGAGGTTCTCGCATCACTGTTCCCTTCGCCACCACTGGATGGTAGGGAAGCGCATCTTCAATTGAGTCGACTTTTCGTAGATGCTCATCGGTTCCGTGGTTTGTTCGAAAAATGGTCCACCGTTCGATTGGCTCCAAGGCACGAATCATCATGTGAGCACGTTTCACGATTTCCGCTGTTTCTCCACGGATTCCGTAAAGGATTGGGTCTGGACCGTGAGGCGTTATGAGAATGCGTCCCGTTTCGGGGTCGATGTTGTTAAAGGTTAATAGCGTTGTTTTTCGGTCCATCTTTCCGACAGATGCAACGTCGAGTCTGCGGGGGCTTCCACGGTTTTCTGGTGTTCTATAGGTAATTAACTCATAAGTGTAATCTTTATTCAGAGTATTACCAATCGCAGCTAAGGCGCCAATTATTCCACGCCCTGAATTGAACCCTACTGCCTCAATCTTAAAAAGTCGGACAAGCTTCAAGGTCTCTTGCATTTTCACTATACCTTGAATTGTCTGTTTGGCGAAGAAAGTTAAATCCGTTGGAACGCTACTGCCTCTGTAGAATACGACTCCAGGGTCAGTTCCAGCGTAATCCATGTCACTGTTCTTTTCAACTGTGTCAACCACTAAATCCATGATTTCTGCTGCCGACTTTTCATCACACTTGAATCTGAGGGAGAGGGCTCCGTTGCCGCGGGTTTTCCATGGAACATTAGGGTTCAACCGAACAAGGTTTGGATAGTCGATGAAAGAAACGCCTAATTGATGTAATTTTTCTACCAAAAGCGCAGCGACATAAGTGGTGCAACCCATTTTCGGCGAGTCTGTGTCATCGATTCCAATGTGCATGGTCATCATTTAGGCATCTACTCATCATTCTCCCATGATAATGAGAACAGAGTGATAAGAACTTTCATTTGACCGCGTGCAAACTTGCCACTGATGGAACAACGATGTCTGCGACTTTCTCGAGCTCTTCCCTTGACGTTGGTCCGGTCAAAACGCCGATGCAGACTTTCACCCTCGCGTTTTTTCCCATCAGCATGTCGGTGGTCGAGTCACCAATCATAACAGCATTCTCGGGTGAACTTCTTGTTAGTTCACACGCTTTCCAAATCATATCATGCGCTGGCTTACCCTTTTCAACATCATCAGCCCCCAGGATAACATCGAAATACTCGCCTATCTTCAACTCATTCAGTGATTCCTGAGAGCGTTTGTGAGAATCGGTGGTTGCCAAAGCAATTTTGAAACCGTGCGCTTTTAATGTCTGAAGCGTCTCCAGTGCACTAGGTATGAGGGCGGCTCCATAAGGAGGAGTCATTGCTTGATCTGCTTCTTCATAGGTTTTTTCAGCCAACTGCTTTGCTGCGTCCCAGCCTGCGTGTCTACACTGGTAAATTATTGATGCGGCGACAAGAACCTCTTCACGTGTAGGCGCCCTCGCCAATGGTCCTTCATTGTCAATCTCTGTAGTGTGTAAATTCACGCCCACGGCCTCTGCCCATTTTTCTGCCACTTGTGCACTTGCTAGACGAGTTAAACTCGAGAACCTTGCTTTTGCTAAATAGAGCAGAACAGGTTTCTGTTCCACTAGGGTTCCGTCTTTGTCGAAAATCAGGAGTTTGCAATCAATGATTCTGTCGGCTACATGTAGTTTTGGCATGTTTTGCTTCCAAACCAGCTGCTAACTAGAAAAGAATCGATGTGATGTCTCGTTCAATAATGTATGGCGTAAGAAAAAGGGGATTGAGGCTGCTATGGAGTTTCAACAACTATCATTGTGAGCGTAGAGCGAACCTTGTTCAGTCGGCGCACGTGCCAGGTGACCACGTCTTTGAGTTTGTCCATGGTGTCGGCTCTTATTTTTGCGACCACGTCGTAGACTCCGTAGACCACGTAGGCTTCAACCACACCTTCGACCTTCTTGAGTTCCTTGAGAACCTCCTCTTCTGAACCAATCTCGGCATTGATTAATACGAAAGCCATAGGCATTGCCTAACATTCCTCCTTCGCTTTTGCTACTGAGTTATCGCTTATAACCTAAAACATTTTTGCTATGTAACGACTAACAACTACAGTGGAGAAATGAGCAATTTGTCGATAACCAGCCGAGAAATGCGCGCGTTAGAAATAAACTCCGAATACTTCGGCGTTTCGAGGTTGCAACTGATGGAAAACGCTGGAAGAAGCGTAGCGGAAGAGGTGGCGAATCGTTTCAAACCCAACAAAACCAGAGTTGCGGTTTTCTGTGGATTAGGCGGAAACGGAGGCGACGGCTTCGTCGCGGCTCGACATTTCACTAGCCTAGGCTTCAAAGTCGAAGTTCTGCTAGCGGGCAAGCCTGTAGAGATTTCAGACGAAGACGCCCAGAAAAACTGGGTTGCTCTGCAATCGCTCAAGGACATTTTAACCATACACGAGGTTTATGATTCGTCTCTCATCCCAAACATAGAATCAGAGGTTGTTATTGACGCGCTACTAGGGATTGGGTTAAAGGGCACTCCGCGACCGCCCATTCTTCAAATGGTTAAAAAAATTAATGAAATGAAGTGTTTCTGTGTGGCTGTGGACGTTCCAACGGGAATTGACTCTGACACTGGCAAGATTTTAGGCGAAGCCGTACATGCTGACTTGACGATTACTTTTCACAAGTTGAAGCCAGGACTGACAGAAGCAAAGGAATGCACAGGCGAAGTGATAGTAAAGAACATAGGGTTGCCGAAAGAGTTTGAAAGGTTTGCAGGTCCAGGAGACGTACAACTGGTCGTGAAGCCTCGTTCGCCAGAAGCGCACAAAGGCGAGTTTGGCAGACTCTTGGTCATAGGTGGAAGCGACGTTTTCTCTGGAGCGCCCTTCTTTGTAGCCGCTGCGGCTCTTCGAACGGGTGTGGACCTCGCCCACATTGCTGCGCCGCAGAAAACAGCCTACGCCATATCATCTATGGCTCCAGATGTGATCACGATTAAACTCGACGGCGACCATCTCAATCCACGCAATATAGCAACTATTCGCCCTTACTTGGAGAAGTCAACGGCTGTTGCAATGGGTCTAGGGCTGGGACTGCACAAGGAGACAAAGGAGACTGTGAAAGAGATTGTCGAAATTGTTGAGGAAGCGAAGATTCCATTGTTGCTTGACGCTGATGGACTCAAGGCGTTTGCAGAATTCAGGCACAAAGTGACTTCTCCCATGGTTTTCACGCCGCACGCCGGCGAATACCAAATCCTAACCGGGAAAGAATCGCCCAAGGACATGACAGAACGGGCGGCAGAGGTGCAGAAAACCGCCGAAGAACTGGGAGCCACCATTCTGCTCAAGGGACACGTGGACGTAATCTCAGATGGAAAACGGGTCAAACTGAACTTCACGGGCAATCCCGGCATGACTGTGGGCGGAACAGGAGACGTGCTCTCGGGTATTGTTGCGGCGTTCTTGGCGCAGCGCGTCGACCCGTTTGAGGCTGCGGTGGCTGGTGCCTTCATAAACGGGGCTGCGGGAGACTTTGTTCAAAGCGAGAAAGGCTTCCACATGGTTCCCACCGACTTGCTCGACTGGATTCCATGCGTCATAAACGATCCTATGTCTCATCTGAAGGTGCGAAGAACACCGTGACTTCTGTTAGCGTACGAATCGTTGTTTATCACGCTCGACAATGCGACCCCAGAAAATGTTCAGCTTTGAAACTCAAGCGTCATAGCTTGGTTCGCGTTGTTTATAGACTTCGACTGGTGCCTCGAGGAGCCATTGTTCTCAATCCGTTTTCTGTGAAAGCGTTTTCTTTTGCAGACCGCGAACGCATTGAAAGGAGAGGGCTCGTCGCGCTGGACTACAGTTGGAAGTGCACCGAAGACGCGAGGTTGATTCCCTTGCTCGGCGAGTCTCGGAGTCTGCCCTATCTTGTGGCAGCGAACCCTGTGAACTATGGTAAGCCGACAAAACTGAGCACTGTAGAGGCTCTCGCCGCCGCATTATACATCATCGGTTATAAGGAGCAGGCAGAACAATTGCTCTCAATCTTCAAGTGGGGTCTCCAATTCATCAGGCTGAATCAGAAGCTTTTAGACGCTTACGCCAAAGCCAAAAACAGCACTGAGGTTGTGGAGTTGCAGAAGAAATTCATGCCTTAGGGCAGGTCTGGTCCTAGTCAAACTTAATTCCTATTACCGCATAATTAGTTGTCGTGAAGTGAGAGGAGACAGGTTGGCTACCCGACATTTTAGAGTTTGTATGATTATCTCTTGTGGGCACAAGTGTCAAAAGTCTGTCGACCAATGTTTGCGGTGTCTGAGGAACCAGGTAGAAAATCGCGGAGTCAATAGTGACGAAAGGATGCGAGTGCACAGCTCCTGGGGATACGAAGTCTAAGAGAGCTTGAGCTTAGTGAGACTCCCTTCGTGAGGAGGGTGCCTTTTTTAGTAATGCGTAACTGTTGTCTTCTTCAACTGCGTCATGGGGCTAGGGCGTAAGACCTTCTGATAATAAGTTGTATGTTCTTGTGATGTTTTTTCTCGTCTTCAGCAATGTGGGTGAACAACAATTTTATGGCTTCATCCTTGGACTCGCGTATTATTCTCTCAATGTCTCTGAGCATGGCTTCCTCAAGTTTGATATGGTTTTCAAGCGCCTTCCTTGTCACCTGCATATCAACGTAACTTTCGATTCTGGCTTCCCACAGCTTTAGAGGCTCGATTTTCCTTTCTGAAACACTTAAGATTTCTTGGCAGATCTGCGCGTGTTTTGACGAGTCAAGGCGCAACTCGGCTAGTATGAGTTTTGCAGCCTCGTTGTGAACCTTTCCCTGCAAGGCCTCAACGGCCTTCACCATGTTTTCCTCAGATAGCTTCTGTCTTCGAATTAGTTCAATAACGGTTTTTTCTGTGGTCATTTCAGTTTCGTCTCCTTTAGAGATGTAAATTACAAAAAAGGCTGCTGTCAAAAAAACTTTTTGTGAGGAGGGACACTGCTTAAGCTAATTTAATCTAAAATTGCATTAATGTTTTAAGGAGAATGTGTCACTGTAGCAAACTGTGGAAAGTAGTAAACTGTTAGGAGGTGAAAGAGTGCTTGAGGAGAAGAAGTGCCCAAGATGTGGGGGCGTAATGGAAAAAAGACAAGTGAAAATAAAAATTAAGAAATCGCCTGAAGAAGAAATCGAAGATACTGCATACGTGTGTACAAGTTGTGAAGGCGCTTTCATACCCTACTCCATTTTTGGAGTACGTTAGCATGGTTCAATGGCATACTTTTGAAAACACATTTTTTCTCGACGCTTTTGACAAACTCTTTGCTCGTCCCTGTTTTTTTAAGGAATTTCAGTAGTTCCCCTGGATTTAGTATATCACTGTTTCTTGGACAGACAATTATTTCATGAAAGTTGCATTAATGATTTGAGGATTACTAGGTGGGTTGGTGATGCTCATCGTAACCCGCATTCTGTTGAGGTGAGATCAGAGTTATTTAAACCATAAGACGATGCACGTAAGTTATGAGTTCACATCGTACGTTTATAATTTAATAAAGTAATGCAATAATTATAAAATAGGTGATAAAATGGATTTGATAGAAATTATGATAGTCACCATTTCTTCCGTTGCCACAGGCTTGGTAGTATGGTATGTTACTACAGTTCTCTCAGAAAGACGACTAGAAAAGCATCTTAAAATAGATGCTTCACAGCTGTCAGGTCGTTGGGAAGGAATTCATCTTAGTAGAGATGACTCACGTGGAGGAACTATTATTTCTAGACATAATTACGACCTTGTTGTTAGCAAAGACGGAAAAATCAAAGGAGCGTGTGAGGAATTATCTGGAAATCCTCCTTACAAATTTGAGGTTAATGGAGCTGTGACACCAGGTGAAATTTTTCTCATTGGAAAAGGCACAACTGCTCAAGAACCTGGTTATACGTGGTTTTTTAACTTGTATAATCTGGATACAATACCTGGCTTTCATCTTACATATGATTTCAACGGAAGACCCTTCGTCAGTTATCTGGTTCTATCTAGAAAAAGAGTGGATGATAGAGAATACTTTGCTCTTCTAGAAAAGGATTACCACAGGTTTTACATCCACCCACCCAAGAAGAGCAGTAAGTAGACGTATTCATCATCTTTTCAAATACAACCATTCCATAAAGGTTGGTGATGCTGGTCGTAACCCGCCTTTTGTTTATTTTTGTGTGACGGCATTTGGCTGAACGGGCTACCCGCGCCTCGCGCAGACGGTTCCCAGGCGCCTATTTGCCCTTTCACCTCGCAGGACAGCCGTTTCATCGTTTTCGCATTCGACTTTCTCCACAAGTTAGTATGTGTCATTGTTCATGCGTCGAGTGGACGTTTCGTTTCTGCGCTGTTGCCAGGGTTCTCACCCTACACCCTTTGTGAGTGTTGCGAAGTCTGCTTGGTGGGCGGAGTTTCCTCACACTCCGAGGAGTGCGAAAGCCGTCCGCCAGCTTCACCAACCCAAATATTGAATGGCGTAGGAGTAGGCAATAAGAATTTTGGAATATGGGCTTTAATGAAAGATTTCTCTGGCGGCTTCAACGCCTGCTCCCTTTTTCACTGGGTAGTTTAGGTCTTTCATGGCGTTTTCGAAGGCGCCTATTGTAGTGAGCGTTTCTTTTTCTGAGATGATTCCCATGCATCCGATTCTTAGGACCTGTTGTTTGATTTTGCCCATGCCGCCCGCTATTTCCACCTTGTAACGAGCTTTCATTGTTTGTTGAACTTTGGCAGGATCAACGCTTGATGGCACGTTTATGGTGATAACCGTGTTTGAGCGAACGTTAAGCAGAGGATAAGGCTCGATGTTTAATGCTTCAAACGCGGCGTAGAAGGCTTTGGCGCATGTTTCGTGTCGTTTGATGCGGTTTTCGAGTCCTTCTTCTCGTATGGTTTTTAGGGCTTCGTCTAGAGCATAGTACAGGGGCAGAGCTGGGGTGAAGGGTGTTGCCTTTTTTTGTGCGAAGTCTCGGATTTGGATCAAGTCGAAGTAGTATGGTTTGTTGGTTGTTTTTTGGATGGTTTGCCATGCTTTTTCGCTGACAGAAACAACCGCCAAGCCGGGTGGACAGGCTAGGCATTTTTGGCTTCCGGCTACGCATAGGTCTATGTTCCATTTGTCGACTGGTAGTTGGTCGCCTCCGAGTATGGATATGGCGTCGACCATGAGTATGAGGTTGTTTTCTTGGGTTATCATGCCTATGTGGGGTAGGTCGCGCACGGTTGCGCCTGTTGAGGTTTCGTTGTAAACGACTGCCACTGCCTTGGCGTTTTTTTCTTTTTTGATTACCTCTTCGATTTGTTCGGCTGTTGGCGCCTCACCCCATTCAACGGGAATCTCAACGGGTTTTCCGCCGTGTCGAATGATTTTTTCTTCTAGTCTTTCGCTGAAGAATCCGAAGACTGGGACAATGACTTTGTCGCCTGGGTTTATGATGTTGCTTATGGCACATTCGACTCCGCCTGTCCCCGATGATGTTAGAATGAAGGCGTCTTGGTTGGTTTGAAAAACATACTTGAGGTTGCGTGTTACGCTTTCAAATAATGCCTCAAACTCGGGTCCACGATGGTTGATTATGGATTTCAGCATCGCCTGCATGACCCTGTCTGGAACGTTTGTTGGTCCAGGCAGCATGATTAAGCGTTTTTCTTCGGTCATCTTGATGCCTCTTTGCATGGCTTGGCTTGTTGAGTTATAAGGCATAAAATCTCTTGGTATTAATTGTTTGTGTGAGGGAAGTGCAGAGTTATGAAGGCGCCTGTTGTCACGTTGCTGTCGGACTTCGGATTGAAAGACCCCTACGTGGCTGAAATGAAGGCGGTTATACTAGGCATTTGTCCAGAAGCCCGCATTGTTGACATCAGCTATGAAATTGAAAAGTTTAACACCCGCATGGGAGCGTTTGTCTTAGCATCAGCCGCACCGTATTTTCCGAAGGGCACGGTTCATGTGGCGGTTGTGGACCCCGGGGTTGGAACCAAGAGGCGCGCCATACTTGTGGAGACTAGGCAGGCGTTTTTTGTAGGACCCGACAACGGTTTGTTGATGTTGGCGGCTCAGAAACAGGGAATAAGGCATGTCTATAATATAACTAATTCACGCTTCATGCTTTCGCGGGTTTCTAAGACTTTTCACGGAAGAGACGTCTTCGCTCCAGCTGCTGCACACTTGGCGAAAGGAGGCTGTGAACCCTCTGATTTTGGTTCTGAAATCCATGATTATGTGGTTCCAAGGTTTGTGAAGGCTCGTTTAACTAAGAAGGCGTTGTTGGGCGAGGTACTATACATTGACGACTTTGGAAACATAGTTACCAACATATCGAGGGTGGAGTTTGAAAAAACAGGAATCCGAGAAGGCGCAGTGTTCCGTTTTAGGCTTGGAGACAAAGCCATAAAGTTGAAGTTTTGCTCGGCATATGGAGAAATTGCGGTAGGAAAGTCGTTAGCCCTCATCGGAAGTCACGATTTCCTCGAAATCGCTACAAATCAGGGAAACGCTTCAAAAAAGTTTGAAGTAAGAATCGGAAATACCGTTGCGCTGTTGATATAAAATAAAACTCATTTAACCCGCTTTCTGATCCTCTGATATTTTTTAGTAAGACTCAAATAAGCAGGTTTAACTAGCGTTCTCTGAAACGAGGTTGTAGATTGCACGTTAGAACAATTGCGGCTCTCCTCATCTGGATAGTCGTAGCACTGCTTTTACTGAACACTTATTTTAAGTCAGGATGGATTTTGTTAGTGGTCGTTGCTACGATAATAATTGCGATTTTGGTTTATTTCGGTCCTCAACTAAAAAAACGATACGGGTCAAGTAAAAGAGTTTTAAATCCTGCCTGCGTGGTTACGTCGACTTTGATTCATCGAATAGTGCGTTGATGAACTTGCATCCACGGTTTTGTGGGGGATTGTAAAAACACATTTTGCTGGGTTCTTCTTTTGAGAATTTCACGCAACCCCAGCATTGGCTGAACAAACGAACCTTGTGTTTGGCTCTGTGTTCTCTGCATAATTCAACGGCTTTCTCCACGGGAATTGAAACACTGTTTGACATGAGATAACGTTTCTCATCAGAGGCTTAATTACCTTTAGTTTCAACAAAGCAACCTGGTTTAGCTAAAGAAACGCATCCAAAAAGTTTGGAGCAAAAGCTGAAGACACTGTCGCATGTTGAGAACCATCCGTATGTGAGAAGTATGTTGAGAATGTTGCTGCGGAATGCCAACCGCGCATGCGAGAGGACGCTGGACTCCCTCTAATAAGATTGGAATAGGCAGTAAACCACCGTCAACTGTTCCATAGAGAACTTTACGATATGTTATTACCTCTTCTAAGCCCAATAGGCTCTGTCCTTATCCGTTCAAGGGCTTCTTTCTAACTGGGAATAGAAGCACGCAGTTCATTTCTACTTCATGTACTTCTCATAATAGAAATCTTCCAACGCCATCTGAATAGAATTTACGATGTTCCTAAGTTTCTTATACTTTAGGTTGAATTCATCACTTCTGATGAATGTTGTTTCACTTTTCAGATGAACAGTTCCTTCTTTATCAATTGTGAAGGTCAAGTGAGCTATGTGATTTCTTAGTTTTCGGTCACAACTATCCGAAATAATTCCCAAGTCATTCTTTTTCAAGAATATCAGTTTTTGACTTAGGTTTATTGACTCCAAGTCTTGAAATTGTTGAACATTTTTTCTGAGAAACTCACTATACAATTTATTTCCACTTGCCACTAAGGTGTATGCAATTGTATCGACCTGCAACGTGAACGGTCCTTCCACCATAAACAAGTAATGAATCAAGAAAAGAAGAGAGAATTCCTTTTCTTCTATCTCTAATTTCGGTTTTATCTTTCCGAAAAACAAGTCGTTGATGTCTACGATATTCTTGAGTCTATAGCTATGCATTTCTTGCATAAATTCTAGAACGCTTTTGTTAAAGGAAGGTTCTAGTTTGATGGTTTTTTCTAGGGTCGGTGATAGTTTAAATTTCAGGTTCTTTACGAATTTGCTGTCGACTCCGAGCTCCTTGCACTTCTCTTCAAAATTGTATTTCTTCTGCATAACATCACCCTGCAATTTTCTCCAAGAATAAAGATCTTCCTTAAATTATTAATGCAACTGAAATGAAATAATACATGATTTAAGAAGAGGACTGCAGAGGTTGCATTCAGAGAAATCTGCAAGAAAAACCGAAGACATTAAGGAACTCTCGTGTGGAACATGCGCATTTTTCGGTAAACCTGTAATTTGTCTCAGAAGGGAGAAATATGCTGGCGCAATACCATGTGGATATTACAAACGAAAAGTGATTTCGTCTATGTTTCCACTTCTTCCAGATGCCGGAGTAAGGGAGTCAAAAGAAAGGATGACGGAGACTCCTAGACCAAGCCTTGCTTGGTATCTTGTTCCATTCTTTTTTGGGATACTTGGAGGTATTGTAGGTTATGTTGCAGTTAAAGACAGAGATGAAGATATGGCTTTGGGGCTTCTGTTTTTTGGGATAATTTGGACTGTGATAGGGGTAATTTTGTATGCAATTGTAATTTCTTCTTACCTCAGAATTCCTTTTCTAGTGACCATGGGTTCTTGAGCTGACTTAAAGTTAAATTTTGTCTGTTTTGTTTAGGTCTTTCAGTCGTTGTATGCCATCTATTTCTTCTATGAACTGTGCCACGCTCTTGGGAACAAGCGTCTTCCAGTTCTTTCCCTTCAGCATTCGTTCTCTTATCTCTGTGGCTGAATAAACCTCACGTTGGTGAAACGGAACAGGCTTAACCTTAAACCCAGCCTCTTTAAACAGTCGCCTAGTCAAGGGCTCGTTAGCATAAACCACGTCAAACTTGGGCGTGTAACCCACAACTTCAGCGACCCACATCATGTGCACGTGCACGTCGGGTACTGGAACAATCCAGCAGCGAGACGCTGGGATTTTAGCCTCTTCTAGGGCGTTGTGAATCATGGTTAAGCGTTCGCCCACAGTAAATGGATTATCAACTCTGTGGCTGTATTGGGCGCTGCCTACCACAATGACGAGTTCGTCTACTTCTTTCAAAGCATCTTTTACTGCTTCTAAGTGTCCCTTATGAAACGGTTGAAACCTTCCAACAAAAAGCCCACGTCTAACCATTGCTTGTTCCTTCTGCTGTAGGGTAGAGTATGCTAGTCGCCTAAATTTCAGTCTTTCCGAACAAAACCAACAGGAAACAGGGAAAGAACCGAGCCATCCACCTTAATCTTAGTCGGTTCCTTGAAGCCTCTGTCCTCGCGTTGAAGAATCTTCCATTTCATCTCTAAACCGCCACCGTATCCATGCAAGCCAAAGTCTGAACCAACAACCCTGTGACACGGAATCAAGGGCGCAAACGGATTAGTAGCCATGACACGACCCACAACCCTCGGAGCCGTACCAGCCGCGTCCGCCAAAGCACCATACGTAGTCACGTAACCCACAGGAACCTTCAACAGAAAATCAAGAACCCTACGATAAATCTCAGGCAGATGAGCCATCGCAAACTCAAAATCCACCGAAACACATTCACCAGCAACCATAGACTTCATGCTGGTCAACACCTTCTCTGAAAACTGACTCTGCCTGTCAACCATCTGAAAAGACACATCATAAGGCAAACTCGCCAACAAACCCTTCAAAACCCTCTGCTCATCCCAACCAAAGTTAGTAGCAAAAACCCTGTCGCTCTCGCTCTCCACAGCAGCAGCAAACCACAACCCACCCAACCCACGACGATACACACAAATCATAACCAGCATTCCCACCGCACAACACTATCAAAACACACACCAAAATAAAACCTACCCTCACAACACCAAAACAAAACACACCCTCAGCATCCTCAACATACCCTCCCCCGTAGGTAGGGGGGTCTACAAAATAAAGAGAGAAGACATTCAGCCATTAAGAAACATATTTGAAGCCTAATAGAGGGGGTCTAGCACAGTGCGCACACACATAAACAAAATTGTTCTCTCATTGTCCAAAACGTCGCTTACGCGTCTGAAACGTCCTCACAGCCCTCAACAAGTCAATCCGCCTAAAATCAGGCCAATAAACATCTAGAAAGCAGAGTTCACTGTAAGCGCTCTGCCACAAGAGAAAACCACTCAACCGTTCCTCACCCGAAGTCCTGATAATCAAGTCCGGGTCCTGCTTGGGCAGATGAGCCGTGTACAAGTGGCTCTCAAAAACATCCTCGTTTATGGCTTCAGAACTCAAATCGCCATTCTCAATCTTCTGTGCAATCTGTTTCGCGGCGTCTACAATCTCTGCCCTGCCACCATAAGCTAAAGCCACGTTGAGAAAATGCTGATCATAATCCTTCGTAGCCTGCTCCACTTCCCAAACGAGCTGCTGCAAAGTCTTTGGAAGAAGCCCCAGTCTTCCAATTATTTTCACCCGCACTCTGTTCTTGTGAATTCGTTCATCAGTTAATATTTCTCGAAGTTTTTCCTCAGCGATTCGCATTATCTCTTCCACCTCCTCAGAAGGACGCATGAAGTTCTCAGTGGAAAACGCGTAGATTGTAACCGACTTCACGTTCAGGTCGAGGCACCAATCGAGCAAGCGGTGAACCTTGTCAGCGCCCAGGTGATGCCCCAACCACAATTTTAATGCCCGTTCAGAAGCCCAACGACGGTTTCCGTCTAAGATTATGGCTATGTGCTCAGGTTTGTTCCCGTTCTTAACCTGATACTTCAGCCACTTCTCGTACAACTTGTAAGCGCCAACGGCAGAGAGTATTGTTTTAAGCATTGCTCAACCCCGAAAACGCGCGTGTTCAAGCGCTTGCGCGCATGGGCACTGACGTTTCGTTGGTAAATGCCTAACAGTCTCTCTTAAGAGTTGCTCAAGAACGGGAGCCGTTTTCTTCGCCGTCTTCACGAGCTCTTCCGCCGTGAGTCTTTTCTGAATGCCCGCAGCCATGTTAGTCACAAGGCACATGCTTGCGTAACAAATCTCCAATTCGCGAGCGAGCACAGCCTCAGGCATTCCGGTCATGCCCACAACGTCGCAGCCCATTCGCTTGAACATGCGAATTTCAGCTGGAGTCTCTAAACGTGGACCCTCGGTGCAGACCAAAACCGCACGGTCAATTATCTGTGCCCCTATTCTCTTAGCCGCCCCGACAATGGCAGAACGAATTTCAGGGCAGTAGGGCTGTGAAACATCCACGTGTGTGACAGGTTCATCATCGTAGAAAGTGGATTGCCGGAACTTTGTAAAGTCAACCAAATCGTGAGGAACAACAAGGTTGCCTGTTTTCAGTTTTGGGTTTATGGCGCCAACGGTGTTTGTGGCTAAAACACGTTTGACACCAATCTTATGCAGAGCGTAAATGTTGGCTCTATAATTGACCTTATGGGGTGGAGTGCAGTGCCGAGCTCCATGGCGAGGCATAAACGCAACTGTTTTTCCGTCCATTTCTCCTATGAATATTGGAGACGCAAGCCCGAAGGGCGTTCCGTTTATTACCTGTTCTGGATAATTCAAAAGGGTCTCTTGTCCGGTTCCGCCTATTACGGCGATTTCAACTTTCCGCAACCTTTTCTTCTTTCTCCCTGAAGAAACTGGCGTAAACTCTGTGCACTAGAGAAGTGAGAAGAACAGTGGCAACGGCCAAAACTATGCCCACGATTATGGCGAAGACTAAGGTGTCGTACGGCAATGTTGGATCAATAAGTATCTGCGACGCCTGAAAGAATATCTGCGACGACCAAGCCACTACGACCACAATGTCGATTGTGCGCAACAATCTGCTGTCGTGTTCAAAGAACCAGCGGATTGCCCTTCCAGAAAGCGTCACACTGATACCCACAACTATGAGGAATATAGACTGAGAAAGGAAATGTCCCAATAGCTGAGGGAGTATACCGATCCATTGACTAGGATACATGAGATTTTGACTTGAAGCGAAAGATGAGGCTTGATAAAACCCTTGATAAGCACCAATTCCGATGAGCAGAAAACCTGCCACGGCAGCGAAACCCGCTATCTGAACTTGAAACGGTGGCGGCTCGTACTCGCGAACCCACACGTAGAAATTGCGGGCGGCTTTGTCCAGCATGAACCCTTTTACGACGAGGTAGGAGCCAAAAACGATTAAGAAGGCTATCCCTGAGTAACCCGCCCAGTTTAGTAGAGACAGAATTCCTACAACAATCAGAAAAAGCCCAGGCAAGCCTAGAATCAGTCGAGCATACCTTGGGTTTTCAAAGATCACCTTCACGTAACGAGAAAACAACCATACTGTTTCTTCGATAGATTCACTGTGCCTAACCGTTATTCTTCGAACCGAAGTCACAGGCACCCTAGACTGAACCAGCGGCAAAATGGTCTCATCCGCGAAACCATCTGTGACCAAAACAACCTCGCTCGCAGGAAAAGTCTTCAACACCTCATTCAGTTCGGACACGAGCGTCTTGTCAGCACCAACATCTCCTAATTCAGACCCGGCTATGGTTGCGATTTGGCATTCCCCCTGAGACTCCTTGTCCGGAGCGCTTTCCTTCAAGCGGTCATAGATTCTGACGGCCTCAAAGATGGCGTTGGCGTCAGGTTCTTCTGGGTCTCGCAGTGCGAGGTTGAGCGCTGCGTTGATATTTTCTTCTCTTCCCAGAATGGGCGTTTTCACCCCGGCTTTTACGCCTAGGTCGTCGTCTCTGTCAACGCATAGAACGAGTGTTCGCTCTGTCGCTACCATATCTTTCGTCGACACGTTGGGTTCCGCTCTAAGTTGTTAGATGCTCACTGCCACTTTAATTTTATGAATTAGGCTTCTTTAATGTTCTGTTTAGACAACGCCCTGTTCGCCGAGCAGCGTGAACTCTTCCCATGTAAGTTTCTCGCCGCGCTTCATCTTTTCTTGGGCTTTTTTGGCGGCTTCTTCCCGAAGTCCCTGCTGTCGTTTAGCTTGTTTTTCTTCATCTTTCTTTTGGATTTCTTGCTTAATAGACACTATTTGCTGAAGTAACTCCACATACCTTTGATGAATCGTTTTTGCCTTTTGCCTGAATTCTACATATCTTTGATGGGCAGCATCTGCTTCGGTTTTGAGATTCTGCGCTTGGGTTAGAAGCTCATGCATCCGTTCATGAAACTTTTGACTCTGCTCGGCGAGTTCTGAGAGTTTTTCATGGCTTAGTTGGGCTTTTGTTGCCAAAGCTCTTTCTTCAGTTTGCAATTCCAAGCGTGAATCCTTTAACCCTTGTAGTTGTTTGTGGATTGCTCTTTGATTTTCGAGGATTCTGACCTGGTCAACTAGTATCCTTTCCTCTTTTACGGGCAGAGAAGTTGTCTGAATTTTCCACTCCAAATTTTCAATGTCTTTTTGGATGTCGCTTAGGGCGCGAGACGGTCTCTTTTCTAGGAGAATCCGTATTTTTTCTTTTGCTTTTGATATTTGAGTGCGTTTTTCTTTTTGTTCATTTTTGGTTTGTTCTCGTATATTCTTCAGTTCTTGCACTTGTTGGTTTGTGGTGTCTCGCTTTTCTTTGAGGTTTTTCGCTTCAACCCGCAACGTCTTGATTTGTTCGTGAAGGGCGTTTCTTTTTTCAGCCCAGTTTCTCGCCTCATTGTTCAGTTGGTCGCGTTCCTGCTTCAGTGCGGCGAGGTGGTGTTCAAGCTCCTCTTTTTTTTGGTTGGTTGACTCCGACAATCTTAGTCCTCTGATGTTCTGTGAGGTTTAGCCCAATCAAGAACTTGAAGAATCAAAGCATTCCCCTCAGTCGACGAAAAGATAGGAAGATTCCAGTTTTCTCTGATGCGCCAACGTGTCACGCTTTGGGTTTCTGATGATTTTTGGTATGGTTGCCTGTAGACGAGGACGCCTCTTCTCTGCCAAGTGGGCGTTTTAGCCAAGTTGATTCCGTGTTGAAAGAGGAGTTGATGCAGCTCTTCTGTTTTCATGCCCTTCAGCGTTTTCGCCGCTTCTTTGGGTCTCTGTCCCAGTTTGCGAAGTAGCCAATAGGCGTAGGCGTTGTTGTGGTTTCGCCACGCGTCTCGTTGTCGCCAAATCAAGTATTCGACGCTCTTTTGTTGGGGTATGACGATTATTCGAGAATCGAATGCAACAGTTAAGGGTTTCCCGAAGAGTTTAAGCGCGTTCAGCGAGAAAGCACTTGAAACTGTTCCTGCTAGCATAGAGTTGATTTTTTCAACTCTCCGATTGAAGGGAGCAGTGTATGCAAAGAACGCGTTGATTTCATCGCTGGCGGTGTAAATCAGAGCTGGGTTGAGGTTTTCTTGAAATAGGGCTTTACCTGACGAGACAAGGCATTTGGCGAATTTTTTGTCGAATGGTTTTACTGCCTTAAGTTTTTCTGAGACTGCTTGAAATCGTCTTCCGTTGAGTCGGACAAAGAAAGGAGTGTCTGGCGGAACCTGAAGGGTGGAGAAGATCTCATTCTTGGTTTGGGCTGGGTTTCGCGGGCGATTCCAGTATGATTCGGGCATCGACTGTTTTTGCTCCCTTCTCGTAGACCATTATGGGGTTGAGGTCGAGTTCTTTTATTTCTTGATGGTCCATGACCAGTTTTGACGTGTTCAGGAGAATGTTCACGATAGCGTCTATATCTGCTGGTGGTTGTCCTCTGTAGCCTTTGAGGATTGGGTATGCCTTTACTTCGGTTATCATTTCTCTGGCGTCGGATTCTGTTATGGGTGCGATTCTGAAGACCACATCCTTCAGCACTTCAACGAATATGCCGCCGAGTCCAAACATGAGGGCGGGTCCGAACTGTGGGTCTTTTATGGCTCCGACGATGACCTCAGTTGATAATGGTGCCATTTCTTGAACCAGCACGCCTATGATTTTGGCGTTTGGCTTGTGTTTTTTGATGTTTTTTAGGATCTGTTCGTAGGCGTTTTTGACTTCGTTTGGGCTGTTTAGGTTGAGTATGACACCGCCCACGTCGAATTTGTGGATGATGTCAGGTGAAACTATTTTGAGTACAACGGGATAGCCTATTCCGTCAGCGAATTTGACGGCTTCTTCTTGCGCGAGGGCGATTTTGAAGCGGGTTACGGGTATGCCGTATTCCATGCACATCATTTTGGCTTCGGGTTCGAGTAGGTAGTTTCTGTTTTCTTTTTTGGCTTGGTTGAAAGGGTCAAGTGACTTTGTCATTTTGTATCAGCGTTTTAGTTTGTGTTTGATTGAGTTTTAAACGCTGTGGTTTGCGTATGTGCGCGTTTGCTTGTGAATAGAGCCATTTGATTACTTCTTTGTTAGCTTCATAGGTGGTTTTGTAGACACAAGTTTTATATGGTTGGTTGGATTATCCATCCAGTTTAGGCGAGCAGTTTGGAAACAAAGAAAGTGGCTCTTATAGCAACATTTTCTGCTGTCACGATAGTTGTTGCTTACGCGAAGGGATTAAGTATTGCATATTTGCCGGGTTTGATTGAATTTATGACTGTCTTGATTTTCGTCAGCGGCTTCTCTTTCGGATTGATTGTAGGTGGTTCTGTGGGTTTCGTTGCCTTGGTCATTTATTTTCTTACTCCATCTCCATTTGCTCACCCTGCTGCATGGATTTTCACAATGTCTCCGATTCTTCTTGTAGTGATGGGCGCTTTGGGTGCACTGTATGGTCTTGCGGGAGGAGTGTGGAAGAGGTTTCGGAATCCGGTGAAGATAAACAAGAGGTTCGTAGCCGAACTGGCCTTTTGGGGTTTCATCCTGACGTTTATTTACGATATTTTTTCTAGCATTGGCTTTTATCTTGCATATCCAGTGTATCCGTCCGTTTGGGAAGCCATATACCTAACATTTATCCCAGCCTACTATCTTTATCCACCAATCGTCCACACAATTACTAACACTATAGTTTTTGCAGTGATAGCTCCAGCATTAATACATGCTATCCGAGCTCTCCCAATATATTTTAAAACTGCCCCTCATGAACCTAGAATAAGGTCTTCGTAAAAAACCAGTTTTGTTGTTTTATCTTTTGATCAGTGTTATGGATTTTGTTGGGCAAGTGGTTCCACAGAGCCCACAACCGAAGCATTTGGCTTGGTTAAACACGAGTTTTTCGTCTACCAGTTGGCGTGCGTGGAATTGACAGCGCGTGACGCATGTGCCGCAGTTATCGCATGTTTCGTTGTCGTTTTGGGCTACGTATTCTGAGGCGACTACGTGGTCTGGGATGCCGAACCTGACGAGGGCACTCATCGAATGGCAGCAGCACGAGCAGCAACTACAGATAACCTCTGGTTTTTCTTTTTCCTTAAAGGTGAAAGCTAAATGAGCCAGTCCTGCTTCGTGGCTGCGTTTCAAAGTCACTAACGCTTGGGCTAGTGAGATTCGTCTTGCGCCTCGTTTCATGGCATCTTTTGCTTCGTTGTCAAGGCTAAGGCAGACGTCTAATGGAGCGTCGCATTTGTGCCATTTTGCTCGGCAGCCGCAGTCTTCAAGAGTGATTATTTCTGCGTTTCTGAGGATGTTTTCCACGCTGGTCAAGTTTAAGATTGTTTGTTGCCCATGTATGGAGATGTTAACTGGAACGGTAACGGGCGTCCATTTTTCTACGTATTCTTTTATTAGTTCCTCTCTCGTCCAGTCGTTGGCTTTATTGGTTTCAGTTTTCATCTCATTGCCCTCTTGTAGGGAATTAAGAGAGAACACCCGAATTACTTAAGAATTGCTTGTTGATGCTACTTATTCTAAGAGTTTGAAATGTATGGAGAAGACTGAGTCAACGGATAAGGCAACAGAGTCAACTGGTTATGCCTCTCGTAACTTTGTTCTGTCATTAGTTATCATTTTTATGGCGACCTTTGCGAGTTCAATGGTGTCCGCGTCTCCTGTTTTCTTTCTGATCAAAGATTTTGTCAAGACAGAGGAGGCCACGGGGGCTGTTTTTGCGGTTTTTGTTTCAATAAGCAGCGTTGCCATGATTGTTTCAAATTTCATCGGCGGTTTCCTGTCCGACAAAATCGGAAGAAAAAAGGTTATTGCCCTGGGTTCAGCAATCTTGGCACCGAGTTTGTTCGCGTATTCCATTGTGCCTAACGTTTTATGGATGTCTGCCGTAATTTTCCTTCAGGCTTTTTCCACTTCACTTTTTCAGCCTGCCTTTCAGGCATTGGTAGCAGATTCAAGTAAAGTTAGTTCAAGGGGCAAAGCGTTCGGGAATTACAATTTGTTTTGGATTGGAAGCACTGTTCCTGCTCCTCTAGTAGGAGGCTTTATAGTTGACGCGGTAGGATTGCGTTTTCCCTTTATTCTTGGAGCTTTGGGCTCTATCATCGCCTTAGTCGCCTCATTCGGTTTGGTAGATATTCCTCGTCAATCAACAACCACGGACACGTCTTTAGGCGACAGGAACGCTGAAAAACCTTTGATGCCCTTTGTATCGGTTCTGCTAATCTTTGGAATCATCGGTCTCTTTAATGGCCTGTTAAACGGCATGTTAGCGCCTCTGATTAGAATCTACACCGTTTTCAAGCTAGGTGTCACTGCCACGGAGTTAGGCTTGGTATTTTCACTCGGCTCTGGACTTGTAACCACCATTGTTCAAATTCCAGGAGGAAGATTAACCGACAAAGTTGGACGCAAACCACTAATGCTCTTCAGCCTTCTAGGAGTCCCATTCATGGTCGCCATGGCGTTTACAGGCACAGTGTTTGAGTTCATTCTCGCATCCGCTGGGCTCGTGGCCTTCGGCAATTTAGGTTCTCCAGCCTACTCTGCTTGGATGATGGACTTGGTGTCTAGCGCCAAACGCGCCAGAACATCAGGCATTATTAACACGATAACTGGCATCGGCTTGTTTTTTGGTCCACAAATCAGCACATGGATATATACGTCACGAGGCGACATAGTTCTTCCATTCATAGCCACAGCCGTACCATGGATTCTTCAAACTCCGCTAATTTTGAAACTAAAGGAAACTAAGACGATGTTACGCTCATAAAATCTTATGGCTGGCAGAAGTAATATTTCACGTAGGTTAGAAATTCCACCTTGTTTCTCGTTAAATTTTTCTTTTGTATCCGATTGCCTGAAAGTGTCCTGCCAAGGCTAGGGCATCTGGTTTGTCGCATAAGGCGATTTCGATTTTAAGAACTTTCTCAAGAAATTCTTGTGTATAGTCTTTTGTCCAGTATTTTTCTCTCGGCAAAGCTAATGGCATTGCCATTCCTTTTCCGATGATTTTCTCTATTTTAACTCCGTTTCTCTCCAGTAGGTGCCTGAACTCATCTGGAGATAATGGATACGCTTTCAGTAGACCCCGCATGAGAAACTGAGTCTCATTTGACAAAATTTTGAATGCAAAGTCTGCGTCTTCCATAAGAGAGAGTGACAAAACATATCGGTTTTGACCAGAAAGGATTATCGGATGATCTGTCTTTAATACTCTAACCAGTTCTTTTACAGTTTCTTTTTGCTCTTGGATAAGCCATAGAGCATGGTCGCAGAATACCATGTCAAAGGTCTCGTCTGCGAAATCTAATTTTCGAGTATCCCCTTTTTCGATAGTAACGCGACCTTGCAGGCCTTGTTGTTCAATTTTCTGTCTTGCCACTTCCAGCATTTCATCTGAGATGTCTAACAGGACTACTTTGGGACCACACTTGGCGATTGGTATTGTCCACTTTCCAGTGCCACCAGCGGCATCTAGTACTACTGCTTCTGGATCCTTGGGAACGTAAGGTTCGGTGTATCTCCATGTTACGGTATCATACACACGGTAATACAGTAACTCCGACTCTGAATCATATGTTGGAGCCTTCTCATTGTAGTATTTTTTAATTTCCGATGTCAACCATTACCACCTGAATTTTTGTGGTCGGGCGGGCAGGATTCGAACCTGCGACACACCGGTTTCTGCTTGCCGGTGCCTATCTTCTGGTTGTGTGCTTGACAGGCTGGGTGATGCCCACTGCGCGAGTAGGCGTCTACAGCGTCTCCGTCAACGAGACAACAGGCTCGTCGACACGGAAGCTCTACCAAGCTGAGCTACCGCCCGACCAAATGTTTACAAAAATAGGAATGTTCATTTATGCGTTTCGTTTGACGCTCGCGATTTTCTAACATAATCGGGCTTCTAGGCGGTGGGCGTCAAAACTCGGTTCATGGCATCATCAGCCACAGCAACCGCATGCCCAGCGATTCTTCGCAGGTCGCGGATGATCATGCTCAAAGTGACAGCGGTGTCCACATTCTTTGTTTTTTCCATGACTTTTTTGAGAAGCAATTTCTCATTTTCTCTGATTTCATCCATCTTGCCCATGACTGCAACAGCTAATTCCACATCCTTCTTCAAGAAGGCTTCTACGGCGTTCTTCTGCATCTCATAAGCGACTTTCGACATATCGTCGATTAAGCCAGAAACATCTCCATCAACTCTTCTTTTATCAATGGAGAGCACGTGTTTCGCAATGGACGACGAATGGTAAACAAGTCGGCTGAGGTCTCGGGCAATCAACGCAAATGTGACACACTCTTGACAGTTTCGCACGCCGACTTTACTGGCGATTGTTCGGCTTAGGCTCGCAAGTGCCACCTGTCGTATCGTGACACGATAGTGTCGCTGAGCCTCACGACTCCTCTCCAGCACTTCCTTTGCGAGGGGAAGATTCCAATCAACCATCGACTTCACAGCGTCTTCTTGCAACCTCAGTGAAAAGGCTGACGTCTTTTCAATCAGCGATTCCAACATAAAAGTGGCTGGGTCAATCAACACCTGAAAACTCAGTTGATTGGCTTCCTCCTCGGACACTTCAAGCCCTGGCAACTCGGTTCGCAACTGTTTGAGTCGCCTTTTCTGTTCGGCTGAGATAATCTTCTTTGAAAGGATGTTGATTCGACTGCTTCCTTGAATGTAATAGGTGCTCACGCAGTACTCTAACGCCCGTAAGCTGGGATAGTCTTCAAACGAAAGATTAACCTCTAACGGTTTTTCAAAGGTCGCCTCCACTGGGAAAATTCTCAGAGAGCCGTCTTCCTCCTCTGACACAGATATCTGTTCACCGCTCTTCAGTTTTCGTTTTTCAACCCAGTTTTTTGGCAACGACAGCGTGAAACTTCCACCCTTGATTTTTTGCAGTTTTCTAATTTCCATGATGCTTTCTCCCCAAGTTGGCTCACTACATGGATTCTTCTGTATATAAGTTATATAAAAAAGGGGTTAGTAATATTTTTCCGTAACTATTAAATCAAACCGTCACAACGCTTATACTTCAAAGCTCAAGCTCCCCCCATTCGTGAGGCTCATGACCTTGCAAGTGAGAGTTTTACTTCACGCCATGTTCAAGGAAATAGCTGGAAAGAGAGAGATTATGCAAGAATCAACCTCAGACATTACGCTCGGCGAGGTTTTGAGACGGTTGGCGCAAACGTATGGGAAAGACTTCAACGACATAGTCGACCCAAAAACCGAACAAATAAGTGCTGACACGCTCGTTATGCTTAACGGTCAGGGCATGAGAAAAACAGACGTGCAACTAAAAGACGGAGACGTCATAATGATATCTGTCCCAATAGGAGGAGGCTGACACCTCGATGAGCGAAGTCAGATGCGTAAACTGCCTCAAAAGGTTCCAGGTTCCACAAAACGCTGAAATGGCCACATGCCCGTACTGCAAAACCAAGTATCGAATTTCTTGGCCTGCGCCAAATCAAGCCAAGGTGCGAGGACTAGCCTAAAAAAAGCGGCAAAAAGAGGTCTCAGGTGTGGTTTGGAACAGAAAAATAGCCTACGTCGACCTTTCTAATGGAAAAGTGTCCCAGAAACCCATTCCAAAAGAGATTCGCACGTTGTATCTGGGCGGCAGAGGCATCGACATGTACCTTCTCTACAATCATGTAAAACCAAAAACTGACCCGTTGGGTCCAGAAAACGTGTTGCTCATTGGCGTAGGACTGTTAGGCGGCATTCCCTGCCTTGGCTCCGGACGATGCGACATAGCGGCAAAGTCGCCCTTGACGGGGGCATTGGGCGATTCCAACATAGGCGGCTTCTTCGCATCCGAACTTAGGCTAGCGGGTTTTGACCATTTGGTCATTTCTGGAAAGGCTGCAAAACCAGTGTACATTTGGATAAACGACGGCGAAATCAGCGTCGAAGATGCCTCTTACTTGTGGGGAAAAGACACGTTTGAAACTCAAACTATCATAAGAAACGACCTTGGCGACCAAGACATCAAGAGTCTCGTCATCGGGGTGGCGGGTGAAAATCAGGTGCGATTTGCCAACGTACGCACTGGAATGAAGAACTCGGCTGGCAGAACTGGCATGGGGGCTGTGATGGGCGCCAAAAACTTGAAGGCTGTTGCGGTCCGAGGCACAACGAGTTTGGAATTTGCTCACCCTGATGAACTCCTCGACTGCTGCAAAGAAATGAACGATATGATAATGAACACCCGTTGGGCGAAGGCTCAGTCAAAATGGGGCACGATGATAATCTACAGCAACACGAATACAACTGGGCTCATCAGAACCAAAAACTTCCAACTCAACAGACTGGAAGAGGGCCAAGACCTAGAGCCTGAAAACATCGACCGCTACTCGATTGGCACAGCCGGCTGCTACGGTTGCGTGGTTCACTGCCGCCACCGTTACGTTTTGAGAGAGGGACCTTACGCGCCTCTTTACGGCGAGGGTCCCGAATACACGTCGCTTGGCGCGTTTGGAACCATGGTGGATTGCAAAAAGATGGAAACAATCCTGGTAGCCAATCATTTAGTGAACAAATACGGCTTAGACACGCTGGAAACAGGCGGACTCATCGCTTGGGTCATGGAACTCTACGAGAAGGGTATACTCAACGACAAACAAACTGACGGGTTGAAACTCGAGTGGGGCGACGAAAACGTTGTGTTCGAGTTGATACGCAAAATTGCGACAAGGGAGGGTTTCGGGAATATCCTCGCAGATGGATTTAGAAACGCTATTGCCAAGATTGGAAATGGTTCCGACTACTACGCCATACAAGTCAAGGGCATGAGTAACCTGCACTCGGATGAACGTCCGACGCCGAGTTTTGCCTTAGGCATAGCTACCTCCACACGCGGTGCCGACCACCTGCGAAGTCGTCCAGCCATCGACATGTACGGCTTGCCCGAAGAACTGCTCAAAGAAGTGTACGAGGGTACGGTTGCCTCAGACTACACTTCTTATGAAGGAAAGCCTCGCATGATATGGTGGCAAGAACTCCTCTACGCTGTCACGGACTCAATCGGCACATGCAAGTTCCAAACGGTTTTCTGCGCCTTTCACGCACCAAAATGGGAAGAATTTTCAAAACTCATTCGTTTGGCGACAGGAATGGAGTTTTCGAAGGCTCAGTTGATGGAAACAGGCGAAAGAATCTACACGCTCGAACGGTTGTTCAACCTGCGAGAGAACTTCAGCCGCAAAGACGACGCTCTTCCCGAACGTTACTTCAGAGAGCCAACTCCAATCGGTTTACCCATTGCTAAAGGTAAGAAAATCGATAGGGAGCGGTTTGAAAAAATGCTAGACGAATACTACGCGCTTCATGACTGGGACAGAGACGGCGTGCCCAAGAAAGAAACCCTAGAGAGGCTGAAATTGGACAGGGAACCCACACACTTGCTTTGAGAGGTGGGCGAGATTTGGACAAGATTTTGTTTATAGACCCAGAAAAGTGCACAGGATGCCGAATCTGCGAGACCGCCTGTTCGCTTTATCATGAGAAGGTGCTGAATCCAGCGTTGGCTAGGATTCACGTGGCAAAATGGGAAACCGCAGGCTTATACATTCCAGTTGTGTGTGTGCAATGCGAGTCACCCATCTGCGAAACCGTCTGCCCTGTGCGAGCCATAAAACGCGATGAAAAAACAGGCGCCGTTCTAATAGATTACAACGCTTGCGTAGGGTGCCGCCTCTGCGCCCTCTACTGTCCATTCGCAGGCGCTCAGATTGACACCAAAAAAGGTCGGGTTTTGAAATGCGACCTCTGCGGTGGCGAACCCGTTTGCGCTAAGTTCTGCGATCCTCAAGCCCTACAATTTGTTAAGGCAACAACCGCCAACATGATGAAACAACGTGCCGCGGCTGAAAGATTCTCAGAACTCTTGAAAAAACTGTTGGCTGCACCTTAATTGAGTGTGGTTTGAAATTCTCGAAGAGTTACACTCTTGGCGTGTAATTAACCTTGAATTTCCATGGGTTTTTCAGTTTCTCCTCCGAGACACCTGCTTCGGTTAGCTTCTTTTCTAGGCTTGTTACCAGTTGATTGATTATGTTCTGTTTCGCTTCCAACTCTTCAACAGTCCAGTTTCTGACGGTCAAAACCTTTCGCAGATTTTCTTCATAGTCTTTTGGCTTAAAGGTCAGTTTGCTTAATTCTTTCAGTCTCCATTTTCTGTAGGGCACGAAGCTGTTGTTCAGTATGAAAATGAGCGGCGTGTAATATTCCATCGCTTGTATAAAATATAGTTGGGCGGTCACGAAATCTCGTCTTTGAATAGCTTTCGCGGAGTCGTATGGAGCATTTCCAGTTGCAAAAAACCAGTAGTGAAACAGCTTCTCCAGCCGAATTGCCTTTGGATACTGCCTATATCCAGCTAATAGACCCTCAACTCTGTGTTTTGGGTCGAGCAGGATTCTAGATTTGGAATACGCCCACAGGTCGGTATCGTCTTTCCAGTCTCTCAGTTTGGCTTCGAGTTCTTCAAACGTTATCCACCTTGAAAAGACATCTATTCCACGGTATTGTTCAGAACCGCAAGTATCTCCTGTCGTATTGCACAGTTCCCTTGATGCAACGACTTCAAGGTCAATGTCCGACAACCCGTTTTGGTAACCAAGTGAAGCCGAACCCATCAGCAAAACCCCTGTGACCCCATCCTTGTTCTTGAATTTACGTTCAACGAATTCGTAAGCCATGTCAAGGAGCATTTTGCCTTTACCAACCACCTTTGTTTTTAGACTAGAAAGATGTGCTTTGAGAAATAAAAATCCACTGAAAGAACATCATCTGCAGAGTGGGTGCAAAACGAAGTCTTTTACATTTGCTCTTGAGTGGCTGACTCCAATATTTCCATAAGGTCGTAAACTTTTGTTCGCATCGATTTTTTGACCGATGCGTATCGGAAGTTTATGTGGCATGTAGGACATGCCGTAACCAAGGCGGAAACGTCTAGGGGATCAACATCCACGACCAATCTTTCGAGGGCGGAGTTCATGGCTACAGCATTGTTGAACGACCAGAGTCCGCCGCCAGCTCCGCAACATCGAGCACGGTTTCGACTCAACGGCATCTCAACCAAGTCAAGGTTGGGCACAGCCTTCAAGACGTTTCGAGGCGAGTCGTAGACGTTGCAGTGTCGCCCCAAGGAACAAGGGTCGTGATACGTGACTCTCAAATCCAAACTGTGTGGAGCGATTTTTCCTTCCTTGATTAGGCGTTCCGCGAATTGAGATGCGTGCGAAACATTGCAAGGAAGTTCAGCGTCCAATATTTCAGGATACATTTTGGTGAAAGTGTAGTAGCAGCCGGCGCAAGGCGTAACCAGAGTTTCAGCTTTGGTCTCCTTCACTCTTTCAACAAGCCTAACAGCATTTTCTTTCGCTTCATCCAAGAGCCCAGTGGCTAAGAGAACGTAGCCACAGCAGCCCTCTTTCTCGCCCAAAAATGTGAAATCAACCTGTGCACGAGTCAAAACGTTACCCATCGCCCTAGCTGCGTTTGGAGTGCGCGTGGAAACGATGCAGCCTGCCCAATAAAGAACCTCAGCCTTCTTTGGAAAGACTCCTCGCTGTTGAAGCTGTTCTGTCCATGCAACGCGTTTACTTGGCGGCATTCCACTTGGGTCTCCAGCATCAAGAATGTTTTTGGCTGTTGCAGTGAACAGTTCTGGTGTGTGGTTTTCCTCTACAAAACGGTGTCGTGCATCCATTATGGCCTTCCTTACCTGTGTAGTTTCGAAGCATTGAGCGAAACACAGTCCACAAAGGCTGCAAGTGTAAAGAACATCAACAAGCTTAGGAGACGGCTGCAACTCGCCGCTGGACAGCGCTCGTGTTAAGAGGGTTCGTCCCTTCGAAGACCATGTTTCGATGCCATTGAAAGAAGAAGTCACGGTGCAGTAGCCACTGCAAACCTTGCAGCCGAGGCATTTCTGGGCTGGCAAACGCGAGAAGATGGATTTTAATGCGAGAGCAACGTTGCGAAAGGTGCCATGTCCAGCGCTTTCGAGTTCTCTCTGAAGTTTGGATGTGTCTTCTTTTGGTTCCTCTTTGCTTACAATTTCGAGTTCTGGTTGACTTGTGTCATCGATTAAAACTGTTGTCGCTGACTTGCTTTGTTTGTTAATCTCTTGTTCCCAAGTGCTTCTCCTTACCAATGCAATGTCTTTATCAGAGGCAAATTCTTCTACTCTTTTCCGTTCTTCATCAGTTGTGACTCGAACGACGGCGGCTAGATTGAAGTAGCGTCTCTCTTGGAAAAAGTGCTCGAAAGAATAAACATAGATATCCTCAGGATCGGTTAGAACGTTCTCTGCGCCCACTATTCGTTTGAGACCATCGATGAAGCTGTTTCTGGAAGGCAATCCTTAGTCCGACCATACGCTTAGAGATTTGGAAATTATAGTACCTCATGCAGATTAACCTAGCGCGCATACTAGTTTGTGGGAAGACACACTCTGAATTTACATATGTCATTACCCTGTTTGATTGATTTTTCAAGCGTTACATCCACGGGGCTTTCTAAAGCTGACTCGAATAATTCTTTAATCCAGCCACGCGAGCAGTTGCAGAAACTAGCTGATAGCTTGTCGGGATATGTCTTTACCAAAGGGCAATAGCATTTTTCATACACCACATAGAAGTTGTCACCTTCTCTTTGCAAGTGCCTCCAAATTCTGCTCAATCTGTCTAAGAATTCAGCATTGTTCTTTGCGTCTTTTTTGCATGCATTAGCTCTCTTAACAAAGCTGCGCGGAAGGCAGTTGCGTCCACAGTTTTCCAACACTTTTACGCGTGTTTTTTCATCAACAAGCGTATCTAAGCCATCCATTAAGGAAACAATCCATTTTTGTAGATGCGTCATATCAACCATCCTGCATGTTTAGACAATTAAAGCAACAATACTCAGCAACCCAATTATGTGTTTCTTCAGTGTCTGCAGTTTCAGGACAAAGCCTTCTCCTTTAAGAAGAAATTCATATAAGAGCACCAAAGGCTATAAGCCTAAATTCTAAACAACAACCATGACTGAGAGGGAGAAATGAAATTATGGGAATAGATTGGTTACCGAGAGACAATGAACTCAAAAACCACGCGTTGCACACAGACGCACATTGGAGTAGGCAGGCTCCAAGCATAATCTATGAAAAACGACCTCTGACTGACCCGCAAGGAAAGTCAATAGACGACTTGTTCGTGGCTTGGATTATCCTAAACAATCCTCAGCAGTACAATTCGTACACGACTGAAATGGTGAAGGGCGTCATAGCCGGTTATGAAAACGCCTCATTAGACCGAAGCGTTGTGGCTGTTGTCTTCACAGGAGAAGGAAACAACGCCTTCTGCACGGGCGGAAACACCAAGGAATACGCTGAGTATTATAGCAAACGTCCCAACGAGTACGGCGAATACATGGAACTCTTCAACCACATGGTAGACGCCATACTCATGTGCAAAAAACCAGTGATCAACCGAGTCAACGGCATGCGAGTGGCAGGTGGACAAGAAATCGGAATGGCATGCGACGTTTCAATAGCCTCAGACCTAGCCATCTTCGGACAGGCAGGTCCTAGACATGGGTCCTCTCCAGACGGTGGCTCTTCCGACTTCTTACCTTGGTATCTGAGCATGGAAGACGCCTTGTGGAACTGTGTCTCCTGTGAGATGTGGAGCGCTTATAAAATGAAACGCTTGGGCTTGATAAACAAGGCGGTTCCAGTCATCAAAGACAGCGACAAGTGGGTTCGCAACCCGTCTGTCATAACCGACCGATATGTTGAAGACGGCGAAATTGTCTACGGTGAGTTCAAGACTGGCGAGGAATTTGAAAAAACCAACGCGTACCTTAGACAAGCCAGAGAACAAAACAAAATCAATCTTGAACTCTTAGACAAAGAAGTAAACAAAGTGACCTGGTTGTTTGCCAACCTCTTCCCTGGCTGCCTCATAAAGGCAATTGATAGCGTGCGAGCGAAAAAGAAGTTTTTCTGGGACCAAGCCAAAAACTACAACCGTCACTGGTTGGCAGCCAACATGAACTATGAAGCTTTCATCGGGTTCCAAGCCTTCAACACAAGAAAAATCACGGGCAAAGATACAATTGACTTCATCAAGCTAAGAAAGTTAATCGCTCAGGGCAAATTGGCTGAAGACGAAATGTACGAGGCTGTGCTGGCAAAACCGAAGAGCCAACCAAGTAGACATGCTTCAAACTGAACCAAAGGCGAGAAAGCATGAGCAATGTACCTGACAAAATACAAACTTGGCAGATGACGCGACCATGGACTAAAGACCCAAAAACAAGTGAGGTCATTGAGGGACGATTAGAAAGGGTGGAGATTCCAGTTCCACCACTCCAACCAAATGAAGCCCTCGTGGAAATAGCGGGATGCGGCGTCTGTCACACCGACCTAGGATATTTCTATGACGGAGTTCCAACAGTCACCAAGCCTCCACTCACCTTGGGACATGAAATAAGTGGCACAGTCATAGCTGGAGACAACCGCCTTTTAGGCAAAGAGGTTATTGTGCCAGCGGTGATGCCGTGCAACAAGTGTGACATCTGCGCTTCTGGAAGAGGAAACCGTTGTCTGGCTCAGAAGATGCCTGGCAACAGCCTCGGCATCTATGGGGGCTTCTCCAGCCACATCCCTGTGCCCACAGAAGACCTCTGTGTGGTCGAGAACCGCGGCGACTTTCAACTTGCCGAATTGGCTGTGATAGCGGATGCAGTGACGACGCCTTATCAAGCGTGTGTGAGAGCCCGTCTTCAGCAGGGAGACAACGTGGTGGTGGTAGGCGTCACAGGCGGCGTAGGCAGCTACGTGACTCAGATGGCCAAGGCGTTTGGAGCCAAGACTGTTGTGGGCATTGCTCGCGACCCAGAGAAACTTGAAAGAGCGCTCAAGTACGGCACTGACTTTGTCATAAACTCTAGTGACAAGAATGAGAACGATGTTCGCAACGAGTTTCGAGAACTGTGCAAGGCTCATGGTTTGCCCAGCAACTATGGGTGGACAGTCTTTGAAGTGACTGGGACAGCTGCTGGACAGGCGATAGCCCTCAATCTGTTATCCTTCGTTGGAAAATTGGTCGTCGTCGGCTTCGGCATGCAGAAAAACGAGTACAGCATCTCTAGGCTGATGGCCTTCGACGCCGAGATCATCGGCACCTGGGGTTGCCTGCCAAAATACTATCCAAAAGTGCTGGAAATGGTGTTGAACCAAACAATCAAGATCAAGCCGTTCACCGAGACAAGACCAATGAGCAAGATCAGAGAGGTGTTTGAAGAGGCTCATACAACGAAGATGATGAAGAGAGTTGTCCTAACCCCTGACTTCTAACAGACACTCTCTCGTTTTTCCACTTTCTTTTTTTATGTTACAAAGTAATGAAAGAATGCTTTGAGAAAGATAAAAAAGGGGAAGAGAAAAAAAGACCTATTTAACGCTGCCTACTCCGATTGTCTTGCGTACTCCGAAAATTGAAAAGTAAACTTGGACGCTGAAAGTGTATTTGAGATCGCTGAACATTTGAACTTGATCCCATGTCAGTGAAGCGCTTATCTGGTAGTCAATGTGCACGGTCACGAATACAAGTCCAGTGCTTGGCATATCTCCCAAAACAGTGACGTTCTTTCCATCAGCGGTCGCAGTGATGCTGAATAGGCTCGTGACATCCGTTGACCAGTCTGGAACCCATGAGTCTCCGCTTGGAGATGCCTGCCTTCCTCCATAAACGTGAACATCAACAACCGATGTGCTGCCTACATAGGTGTGGTGCAATATGAAGTTCGGTGAATCGTAGGCTGCGTTTTCTTGATCTGGGGGGAGACTGACCTCTATCCTTACGGGTTTGCCAGCTTCGCCATATTTCACAACGTTGGTGTAGAATGAACCAGGGTTTGTTGAAGATAATTTGTACATTCCTGAACCATCGTTCGAAGGCGTGAAAACCACGTCAAAAGACGGCAATTCGTATCTGAAGTCGCTTGTGTCGGTTATTCGTAACATCTTGTAGTTGAAGAAGTCGAAAGAGCGGTCGGCACCACTCTCTGCAGTGAACTCATAGCAGGTTGGACCGTGAGGCGCCCAGCCGTCGTCGCTCTTATTGGTCTCACAGACTTTGTAATTTCCAGGAGCAAGTCCAATAAACTCATAATACCCATCAGGACCCGTCTGTGTTTCCGCAAATTTAACGCCGTCTCTATACAGTGTAATAGCCCATCCTTCAAGACCTATGCTGTTTGGATAGCTGTACTTGTGACCATCTACCTTGAACAGAGTTTCTTTGTTCACCATGCCCCATGCGTCTATTAATTCTGGCCCGTGCATGTCTGAGGTCCAAGTGAATGTGTTCGAAATGAAGAACTTCCAATAGACGTAGGTGCCCATGGCGAATGATGTTTCATAACGGAAGACGTCATATGCGCCTTCGAGTCGATTGTAGATTAGTTGCCCTGTTGTCCATGGGAGAACTGGATCAATGGTGCCTGAGTTTCCATCACCATCAATAGTGTAGTTGACGTAGAAAGCCACTTTTGGGGGTCCAGATATTCCACTAGTCACCCAAAGCTCGAAGTATTTTGGAACCTCAGCCAATTTTACTTTGAAGTTATCCGTCTTAGACAGTGATGGGGTGAAACCGAAATATCCTTGACCTGGAGTGTAATATTCAACCTTGGTCACCCAAACCTTGTACACGCCGCCCTTATTCGGAGTATACGTGAACGGCCAAAGCTGTACCACTATGCCGTAGCCACGGGTCGTGTCTGGGTTCCACTTGTGTGTTCCCCCGTCGATGCTGTATACATATCCGTTTGTGACGTTGAACCTTCTCTTCTCAAGAGCATCAGTGCTGAGCAGTGTTTTGCCTGGTGGGTCAGTAACTTGGAAGTAGTAGATGCCATCCGGGAGACCAGCAGCCCCCTTTTTGTGCGGTCCTCCAGCCAAGTAAACGTCTTTTGCATTAGTGTACAGGTTTCCGTTAACCCGTTCTCCATGTGGGTCTGTTGTCCAAATGGCCCCTGTCACCGCGTCTGTTACTAAGACTGCTCTTGAGGTTGAAAAAAGAGCGCCCGCCAGCGAAATCAATATCAACATGATACTTGCAGAAGTTGCGTAGAATTTAGCTGAACGTCTATTTTTCATGCTTTTCTCCTTTCTCCAATTAGTTTAAGTTGAACTTTCATGTGTTTGTAGTGAGGCTCAATATATAAAAACTGTGAAACTTTATTCTAGAAGTCAAAACTTTGTAATAGTTCCCTGTTAACTATCATTGAGAGCGACACACAATGAAAAAGGCAGAGATTCTATGGCTGATAATAATCCTTCTAGTAACGGCTTTATTCCTTTTCATTTTTGGTTTTATGCACGCTTCAGCAACAATGATGGGAGTCTTATGGTTATTTATAATCCTTCTGGCAACAGTGTTATTCTATCTTGAGCGGACAAAAGAGCACGCTTAGTTTTCTAGAAGAGATTCTTTCGTTGCAATCATGGTTAGCAGACAACAAACTTTTCATACAGGCTAATCGACTCTCTGTTTTTGAGGACTCTGTCATTGGAAGAGGAACAGCGGAAAAAGAAGAAACGTAAACGACAGCTAACCGTGCTCAAGGAAGAGGAGATTCTCAGCGAAAACTTTCCAGCGATGATGGCTGTTCTTGAAGAGCTTAGAAAGGAAGGAAAATACGTTGACTTGCAGATTTGTCTCAGATGCAAGAGCGCCAGAGTTAGAAGAGTGGGCTCTATGAGCGGCGACATGTCGGGACACATGGCCGTAACACCAGTGAAATACGAGTGTCTCGACTGCGGATGGAGAGAACGCCTCGTCATAAAGGCAACCAACAGACCGTTGGGCTGGAAGGAGATGGCCATAATCGCCGAGGCTTTGGACTTAAAAGATAAAGAATAGAGACGCATAAAAGGAAAATACACCTTCTGCGCTTTCAGTTGTGTCGGTCTTCATGAGGGAGTAATCATTTGTTCACTTTTTCCGAGAGACGCGGACTCATTTTACCATATTCCATTTGTGGTGCCACACTGGTTTTCTGCGTGCCACGACTATCTAAACATGGGCAATGTTTGTTGTCGGACAAAGGTTTTCTGCTTGTGGACAATACTAACGGGTCATCTACATGAACACAAACAGACAATGGTTTTTGAGACTCGCAGAGAAACCAGTTGAGACTCGAACAACAGATGAGGATTCCTCGTTCGTTTCAAAACAGATTTTCGACCGTTAGAGAGTTAAACATTAGACGGTCAAGGCTTATATTAACGACTGCTTCATATGTTTCAAAACTTATGCTAGAAGGCGCTTTCAATGAAAAAAACCAAGGTCATCATAATGGGCGCGGCTGGAAGAGACTTCCACAACTTCAACGTTTACTACAGAAACAACTCACAATATGAGGTTGTAGCCTTCACAGCCACTCAAATTCCAGGAATCGCCAAACGCGCATATCCTCCAGAACTGTCGGGGCCAAACTATCCGAAGGGCATACCAATCCATCCGGAAGATGAACTGCCAGAACTAATCAAAAAGCACGGCGTCGAAGAGGTTGTTTTCGCTTATAGTGACGTTTCCCACGAGTACGTTATGCACAAGGCTTCGACAGCGTTGGCTAATGGACCAGACTTCCGACTCATGGGACCCTTAACTACTATGGTCAAGGCTAAGGTTCCAGTTGTATCCGTCTGCGCTGTAAGAACAGGCTCGGGAAAGAGCCAAACCTCAAGAAAGGTTGCGAGAACACTGAAGAAGCTGGACTTCAAAGTGGTGGTGATTCGGCATCCGATGCCTTACGGTGACTTGACCAAGCAGGTGTGTCAACGCTTCGCCTCATACGAAGACCTCGACAAGTACGACTGCACCATTGAGGAACGGGAAGAATACGAGCCCCACATCGACAATGGAATCATAGTTTACGCTGGCGTTGACTACGAAAAAATCGTAAGAGAAGCCGAGAAGGAAGTCGACATCATCGTTTGGGACGGAGGCAACAACGACATCCCCTTCTACCACACAGACATGCACATAGTTGTGGCTGACTCGCACAGACCAGGACACGAGATGACCTATCATCCAGGCGAAACCAACCTTCGAATGGCAAACGTAATCATCATCAATAAGGTTGATACAGCCGACCCCACAAACGTCGCAACCGTTAGGAAAAACGCCAAAGCAGTGAACCCAGACGCGACAATAATAGAAGCAGCATCGCCCATAACCGTTGACAACCCCAAACTAATAAACGGAAAAAAAGTGCTCGTCGTGGAAGACGGCCCAACCCTAACTCACGGAAACATGGCGTACGGCGCCGGAATGATAGCCGCAGAGAGACTGGGCGCCGAAGAAATGATAGACCCCCGCCCCTACGCCGTAGGCTCGATTGTGAAAACCTTTGAAAACTACCCGCACTTGGGTGCTGTTCTTCCAGCTGTGGGCTACGGCAAGGAACAGGTACGCGAACTCGAAGAGACGATAAACGCAACCCCCTGCGACATCGTTCTCATCGGAACCCCAATTGACCTGCGACGAGTGCTGCACTTGAACAAGCCAGCGGTGAGAGCCAAGTATGAGCTTCAAGAAATCGGAACGCCAACTCTCGAAGACGTGCTAAAGCAACGCTTTCATCAGAAGTGAGAAGAATTGTCAGAGAGCAGTGTGTCACGTCTTCCAGTCAAATTCATCATTGAATCAGTTGGAGACGCCGAAGGCGAATTAATCCGCTACCTAGCCCCCAGAACTGTTGACGCCATCCTGAAAAAACTTCCAGTTGAAGGCAGAGCCGCACTCTGGAAGGAAGAGGTCTACTTTGAGATTCCCGTCAAAATGGGCGAGGAAAAACCAAAACCTAAGGTTGAGAAAGGCGACATAGCCTTCTGGCCCATGGGAAACGCCCTCTGCATTTTTCACGGCGAGTCCCAACCGTACAGTCCTGTTAACATCGTGGGTAAAATCACGAAAAACCTAGAGTTGTTTGCTCGTGTGAAAAGCGGTTCCGTGATTAGAGTGGAGCGCGTTTAAGGAAACATCATCTTGCTTTCAGACCATTTTTTGAGCAGATCGTCGCATTTTCTCTTGACAATCTCGTTGTTGCTCTGTTCCTTGAGTTTTTCGAGAAATTCAAGGCGCTTTTCTATTGCAATCATCTCGCCAGTTCCGTAGTAGAGCCTGCCCTCAATGTAGTCTTTCATCTGCTGCGCCTTCTGCACAATGTAGCTGGCAGCGTCCACGGTATCGGTGAGCATGGGCATGTTTGCCCAGATGACGGCGTCCGCCTCGTGGAGTTGGCTGAACCCCTCAATCTCTTCGATCGAACGGATATAAGTGCAGAGAAAGTCGTAGTAACTTGCGACCTTGATGAGTTCTAAGGCTTTTTGCAGTTGGTTCTTGAATTTGACGCTTCCCTTAATTGTAAGACTGTGTTTGTAACCCTTTCCTATGAGTTCTCTGGCTTGTTTTACCTCATCTTCAGTGAAGACTCTTTTTGGAAATTCCAATGGGTTTTGCCCCGTTTGGGGATAATAAAAGCAATGGATGTCAGTCGTGGGGCTTGTAGATTTTTAGGTTTTTGTTTCCTGAAACGTATTCAATCACGCCTCGTTGCGCCAACTCGTCTAGCAGGTCTTTGGCAACGCTGAGACGGAGGTTGAAGCGGCTGGCTACAGTGTAAGGAGTGAGAGCCTTCATTTTTTTGAGTTCGCCTATAACCTTTTCACTCCTTGAATCGGGCGGAACAATTCCTGTTCCCTTCTTTTCCGGTGGACCCGCGGATTTGGCTCCACGCTTCTCCTTTTCCTTCTCGTCTTTCTTTTCTTGCATTCGTTCCGCTTGTTTGAGGGTTAGTTTCTTTTTTCCGCCCATTTTTTGTTGGTTCTCCTTTGTTTTTCATGTGGCAATGCGGCTTATAGGTTTATTCCCATTTATGTGCTTGGTATGTGGTTTATTTTTTTAGCTTCCTCTGGGCGAGGGAGTCTTACAACAAAGCTTATATCGAACGTTAACGTTTCCTCTCAACCGTAGCTTAGTCAACCGGACCCAAGCATAAAATGCGGCTTTTGCCGACGAAGCTTGCAGGTTCCGATTTGGCAAGCAGATTTCCGAGACAAGGACGAAAGAACAAATGCCGAAACGGCTCAAATCAACAACATGAAAAGAGGAGGAGAATTTTGAAGATAAAAGACCTACGAGACGGAATGAAACGCGTAGAGGTCGAAGCCAAAATCGTCGAGAAAGCAGCAACGAGAGAGGTGTTGTCGAGATACAAGGATGTGGTTCATCGAGTAGCCAACGCCACAATCAGCGACGGAACAGGCACAATCAAACTAACATTGTGGAACGACCAGATTGACCAAGTCAACGTAAACGACAACATCAAAATCGAAAACGGCTACATAACAACATTCAGAGGCGAAATGCAACTAAACGTGGGCAGATACGGAAAACTCAGCGTAGTCTAGTCGTATAAAAGTCCGAGTCAAGGAAAAACTTGTAAACGTCGATGTGAGGTGAGAAAAAGATGGAATATGAAAGAAGAGAACGAAGAGGCGGCTATGGAAGACGAGAAGGCGGAAGAGGCTTCGGTCCGAGGTTTCCACCAAAGCCAGTTGAAATAGGCAAAGAATACGACGTAGAGATTCAAGAGACCAGCCGGAGAGGCGAAGGCATAGCGAGAATCAAAGGTCTAGTGGTCTTTGTACCCAACACAAAGCCAGGAGACAAGGTCAAAATACGCGTAACAAGGATAAGCCGAAGATTCTGCGAAGCCGAAGTTGTGGGAAAAGGAGAACCGAAGGCTGAAGAAGCAGAAACAGAAACCGCAGAAGCCGCAGAGGAGACGGAAGAAACCGAAACAGATACTGAAACCGAGTAACTCACGCGCGGTGTCATCTGGAATCCGCTCGTTAGCCAATTTTTGTTTTTATCTTTTTCTTTTGTCTAGGCTAAGCTGGGCTCTCATTTCTGTTTATTTTTTTGATATTCTTGCACGCAGACGCTGAACCTTGAGATGGCTGTCCATTTCTTTTTGAAAGCCTCTAACCCTGGATTGTTGCAAGCCCATCCAATGTCGAGCCATTCAAAACCCTGCCTCTTGCCGCGCAGAATCTCTTGATACAGTAAGAAGTCTGCTAAAGATGGATAATCAACGTAGAAGCCCAGTGGTATTGCCATGGTGTCGGCTAAAAAGTCTACAATGTCAAAGCCTATGAGTGTGTCGTTTGAAAACACGTTGAAGAGCTTGGGTGAAGAAAACCTCTCGAGGTATTCGCCGAGTCTTAGGTAGAGTTGGTAATCCCAGAGGGCGTAGCTCTTTTTTGTCAGGTGCAAAGCTATAATGCGAGAATGCGCAACAGTTAATTCTCTACCCACAGCAAGCGTGTAGCCGCGTTTTTCAGCGTTGTTCACGCGGTATCGGAGGTGTTTGTATGTGCCTCCATTGAGTTTTTCGTCGAATTGCCGAAGATTTATCTGAAAATCTTCGTCTTGGTAAACTGTCTCGCAGTGAAAGTCGCCCAGGTTTGACGGTAACGGCATAGGTGATGTTGTTATTGCCTTGTTTGGTTGCAAGGCTTTCATCACAGCCTCAAAGCATTCCGTTATGCTTTCACTTGTGTCTTTTTGATCGTGGAGCCCAAACAGCGTGAGCCAAACAATCTTGCTTAAGGGGTCATGATAGAGCAGATACTTGTTCTGGTAGATGTAGGGTTCCCCGTACGCCACTGAATACAAGGTTACAAGGTGCTCGTCAAAATATCCGCGCTTTTGACAATTTACGACGTCGTCTTGGGTTAATCGTTTCAGTTTCAAAAGGTTGCCTCGTTTCAAAGCGGAGTATCGAAGGTTACTGTGATAAAATGTTTTTGGTGTGTGCGCACTTGGGTAGACCCCCCTCTAATATGATTAAAATAGGCTCCAAATATGGTTGTTGCGAGAGATTGAGACGGGTAGAGGCTCGTATAGAGTCCGTCTATTTGGTCCAATAGGCTTTGAATGTGTGTTTTAGTGAACGACGACTGAGGGCTGGAGGATTGTTGAATAGGAGTAGTTATCTCTCTCCTTTGAGCCAGCCTTTTATTCCGAGTTCTTTGACTGTTATTGTTGTTGGTTCTGGTTCGTGTGACTTGTATTTGCCGTTTTCGTCAAGATAATGTATGATAGGTTTTAATGAGAATATGCCTTGGGCTTTGGGTTTTAGAATGAGTCTCACTTCTTCTGTCTTCAATGGGTCGAGGCGTTTTCCCTTCATGTTGAGGTAGCTGTCTTCCACGCGGTAGATGTCGGGTTTTTCTGTTAACTCGAAACCTTCTGGGATGACTTCTGCAAGTTTGATTAGGAGAGCTGGGCCTTTTCCAGCGTTGACAAGCTCTATCTCTAAGTCTAGGTTTTCTCCGACTTTAAGTTCCTTCTGGCGGGTTATCAAATTTGTCTGTATGTCAGCGTGGTCGAATCTTTCCAAGCCCACCGCGTTTTCTTGGGTTGGAGTTGGAGTTGAGAAGGCTGTTGTCGTAGAGATGATGGTTGGTGCGTGTAATACTTCGTTGATGGAAAGGGCTAGTTCTCGCTCCTCTTTCACCTTGTTCAGCAGTCTTAGCACTTGTTCCCTTTTTTCTGGATGCTCAGCCTTCATGAAGGAACCAGCTGAGGTTTGCAAGACCTTTTCAGTTATGGCGTAGAGTTTGGCTTTTTTCTCTGGGTCGCTTTCTTTTTTGGCGTTGTCCATGTGCACGTAGGCATCGAAGAGTAATTCTGTTGCCTTGGCATATTCTGAGGCGTTTTGGAACCCAGCTTTCACATAATATTTTGCAGCGCTTTCTAAGTGCTGTACTGCAACCGTGTGTAAAGTTGTGTCTCCTGTATCCGCAAATTTCGTTCCTGCCTCCAGTGCTCTGCAAAAGCGACTGTGACCTAATGCTAGTGTTTTTGCATTCTCGTTTGGACTGAGCCCCTTGGCTTCCTCGAAGAGCAGAGCCGCATCCACGTAGAGTGAGGGTGATGTTTCCGCCTCCGCTTGAGTCATTTTCTCCCAAGCTCTTGAAAGGATTGCCATGAGCTTGAATTCCTTCTGCTCTTGCTCTGTCTCTAGGGCTTTGGTTATTTTTTCGAAGGTCTTGGCGGCTGAGCTATATTTTTCCGAGCTAGAGTAGTGGTCGCCTTTTTTGTCGAGGATTTTTGCTTCTTCAAGCGCAATTCTCCCGGCGCAATATTGACTCCTTAGGTTTGTTGCCTCGACCATGCTGGTTACCATTTGTTTTTCGTCCAAGTTTTCAATCTTGCTGAGCTCCGTTTGGAGGGATTCTTTGGTTTCTGTGAACAATATTGCTGCCCGTTCGAAGGCTCGGATTGCTTCTTCACTCCGCTCCCTTCTGCTTAGGTCTTCTGCGTTTTCAACCTGAGCCCATGCTGAATAGTTTGGAGCCAGATAACTCCATTGTTTCAACGATTTGTGCAAGTCAGCGGCCTTTTCATAATGCTCTTTTGCCAAGCCGTATTCCTGTCTTTCATGATGGTGCCTGCCTTTTTCGATTTCACCCCAAGCCTGCATGTAAAGCGCTTGACCTTGACAGAAGTCTTTCAGCTGCGGAATCTTCTCAGCCACGAGCTGATAGTTTTTCGAGGCTAGTTCGAAGTTGTCTGCGGCTTTGGTGTATTCGCCACGTTGATTATGGAGTCTGGCGGCTTCCCAGTAGGCTTCAGCGACACGGCTTGGCATTCCAGCCTTCTGATACACTTGGGCAGCGCCTACGTAAACTTCAATTGCCCTGTTGATGACTTTCTCGTCTTTTGTTAAGAAATAAAGTTGATCGAGTATGTCGCCGAACCAGTCATGGTACCATCCCAAAACTGCAAAATCTGCTGGTGAAAAATATGGCACGTACATGAACGCACGCAAACGCCCTGTACAGATTTCTAGGCATTTTTCCATGCACAAAACAGCCTCTTCGAGAAGATGCCTTTTCTTTTCCTCGTTTTCTTCAATCTTAGCCAGTTCAGCCTTTATGAGGGCTAAGTAGTTTTGGGATGAGCCAATGATCCAAAAATAGGGCGGAAACAGTTGATTCGAGAGTCTGATTTCTTTTTCCCTTAGCTCTAATGCTTCTTCTAATAATTTTCTCTTCTCACTAAGACCCGTCTCGGTCTCGGAAAGCAGGGACAAAGCCCGGCTAAAAACAGAAAGTACCAGCCTTTCTTGTTGAGAACCAGCAAGTTGGGCATATTCAGAGCCTTTGCGCCCGACTTCGACAGCCTGTTTTAACAAGGCGCGTTTTCCTTCAAGACTGGTCTCAAGCTGGGCTAAGTTAAAATAGGCTCCAATAAGCCAACTTGAATAAACTGGGGAAACATCCCTGTAGCGGCAAATTAGCAGATGATGGCGAATGGACTCTTCAGCAAATCGTATAATTGCTCTACATTTTTCTCTCCTCTTGTCTGGGTCCTCTTCTATGGTAGCCGCAATATCGGCAACGATACTCAAACACCAGTAGGCGTGCCCGATTGCAAAATGATCATTCGACTTCTCACTTTGCTGCAACATCTTCTCGGCGTATCTAGTTGCAACTTGCAAGTCGTCAACGAAGTTAGGATAATTAATTAATGAAACACCATACAGGAAAGTATGGAAGTACGCGTCTTCTATTTTCTCTGAAAGTATTAAGGCTTTTTGCAAATAGTTGGAAATCATTCTAATGAGCTCTTCTGTCCGTTCTTCAAATAGCTCCAGGCCCAGGGTTACCAAATATGATGTCCAAACATACGCCCAAGCCAATTCATACTGGTCACCGATTTGGGAAAGCTTTGCAATGGCGTTTTGACCATACTTAATTACTTCGTCGACAATTCGTTTGCGCTCACGCCAGTTCTCTTCAAAACTACATCTGTCCAAAAGACACCACGCTAAGTCCTTAAACGCTTTCCCGTAGCTCAAATGATCCCCTGTGGCGTCAAAGTCATTAAGTGCGTCTTTCAATAGTCTCCAGCAGTCATTCAGCAACTCCATCTTCTTAGAAAGGTTCTCGACAAACCACGAGTCAGAGTATCTAGCCATGGCTCTGCAATACAGACCTCTGGCAGGTGCAACCTTTTCAAGCAGTTCCGTAGCCTTCTCATAAGACTCAACTGACCACTCCATGCGCTTCTTGAACTCTTCCACACTATCTGCTTGGCAAGCGGCCCTAAAGAAACCGTAACCTATCAGCTCGTGAATTTCTCCCGTTTTCAGTATGTCTTGACCCGAAATCTTACTTAAGGCGGTGCGATAGAGATCTACAGAGCCCAGCCAATCGTATCTCTTTTCTCGTTCTTCGGCCTGCCTCAGAATAACCTCTACACTTGACGGCTCAGACATACCCTTAGACCACTATAACGTTACTAACAGCCCTCTGAAAAGACTTTTCATAGAAGGCACAACATTTAAAGTGCGCTTAGAATCAAGCACTAGAAAGCTTTTCATTCTCAAACCGCATTAAACTATGTTTCAATAATTAGGAGCCAATTGAGACAAGATGAAACGCGAAGACTTTCTCGGCACACCCGTTGTGCACATGGAACTTTCACCCAAAATGACTGTGAACCAACTCATAAAGCAGTTTGACAACTCAGGCTCTTTCGGGGCGGGTAGACTCGCGTCTGCATGTGACGTTTTTGAACGCATGGTCAGAGATGAAAAGTGCACGGTTTTTCTCGGTTTGTCCGGAGCGGTTGTGCCTGCTGGTTTGCGCGCAACGATAGCTGACCTCCTACGTAGAAGGTTGATTGATGCGCTTGTGAGCACGGGCGCCAACATGGTTCACGACTTGATCGAAGCTTTGGGCGGGCATCACTACAAGGGGCACTGGTTCATAGACGACTACCTGCTCTACAAGTATCACATTTACCGCATCTACGACGTCTTTGTTCCCGAAGAAGACTTTGTGAAAGCCGACGCGTCTCTCATAGAAATGTTCGACGAAATCGCCACAAAAAAGAGCAAAAACCCGTTGTCAACTAACGAACTAATGCGAGAGGTTGGAATGCGACTTAAAGACCCCAAGTCTATTGTGAGGTCGGCGTATGAATCCAACGTTCCAATATTTCTGCCCGCCATGCGCGACTCAGAATTTGCTTACATACACCGGGTTCACCAGAAAAGAAACAAGAAGGGAGGAGCGCTCACCGTGGACGCCTTCAGAGAAGTTTCCGAAATGTTAGACATCACACAACGTGCGCAACGTCTGGGCATGGTGATCATCGGAGGAGGGGTGCCACGCAATTCGATTCAACACGCTGCATTGATGACTGGAAAGGGATTAGACTATGCAGTCATCATAACGACAGATAGACCAGAGCCCGGCGGACTCTCAGGCTCCACCATAGAAGAAACAATCAGTTGGGGAAAGGTAAAGCGAAAAGCCGACAAAACCATGGTTATCAGCGACGCCTTAATCGCTTTTCCACTTATGGTTGCGGCTGTTCTGGAGCGTCTCGGAAAAGATTTTCGCCGAAAAGGGAACCCGTGATAAAAAAGGAGGATGCACAATCTTGAAAAAAGAAGCCAACACAGAAGAAAGATGTTGCGGAAACTGCCGTTACCACAACGCGTATGAGTACCCGAATCAGATTTTCTGCTTTGCCAGATTTCAGACAAGAGACAACCCCGTTGTTTCAACCCTTTACTGCTGCAATCAGTGGGAATCTAAACTTCAAGAATGTTTTTGCCTAGCTGACACACTGAAAAGGCAAAATAATAAGAACAAAAAATAATGGACCAGCCATTCTTTTTGAATACACCAAAAGGAACAAGGAAAAACTGGCTATGCCGTGGCTGTCTTTTTTCGTCTTCGTCTTCTAACAGGTTTCTCCTCTGTGACCTCAACTTTCGAAGGCTCTTCTGGAGCTGGAGTTGGAGGCGTCGGTGGTGGAGATGGCATTGTGGAAACTTCCTCTGCTGCGGGCGCTACTTCGACCGGGACTTCCTCTACTTTTTCTTGAATCGGTGGAGGTGGAGGTGAAAGTGGTTGTGGTGGAGGTGGAGACGGCTCAGCGGCTAATGGTGGAGGCGCTGTGGGAGTGGGAATGGCAACCTTGGGTCTCATGGTATAACCTGCAACGGCAAAGAGTATACCCAAAATTGCAAAGATGGCCACAGCAACCTGGCTCATGGATTGGTCGATTCCCATACCACCTGCCAGAAAAACGCCTGCTATGATGAAGCATATGACAGCAACAACATACATGCCATAATCTGATCTCATACCGCTCTGCCTCTTATCAGTCTCTGTTAGATTCATCCGACATAACTTAAATAACTTTCTCAAAAAATTGCAATGCAGACCCAAAATTGAACACGTTCTGAAAGGCATTAAGAACCCTTTCTTCGCCTTTAAACCTAGCTTTATGCTTAATTAAAGAAAACAAGATGAACCCACAAATTTTGATGTGTTTCGTAAGGTTATAGGCGTCTTCAAGGAAGTGCAGATAATAATTTGGTTGCGGGGAATTTCCTCTTGACTCTTTGGGAAGACATCCTAGCTAATCTGATTTACATTGAAGCCATCGTCATAATAGTTGTTGCAATCATTCTGGAGCGGTTCATCGCCCGATACTTGAAACGAGTTTCAAGGCGGAAAGAGTGGCCTCCTCATGTTACAAACGGTTTGGTGCTGATTTTCCGTCTCTTAATTCTTTTAGGCGGGGTAGCCATGATAATGAGGATTGGCGGAGTCCCTCCTGACTGGTTACTTGCCTACTCAGCCTTAGGAGGCGCAGCGATTGGTTTCGCTTCCCAACGAACTCTGGGAAACTTTATTGCAGGACTTTTTGTGTTTGTAACTCGACCATTCAAGGTCAACGATTTCGTTAGAGTGGACAATGTTGAGGGAATTGTTGATGAAATAACCTTCAACTACACAAAAATTTTGACGCGGAGCAACACTTTGGTTTTCATAAGCAATTTGAAAATGCTGGATCAGAACGTTGTAAACTATAAGTGTCAGGGTGAAAAACCTACGCTTTATTGCTACACGGTTGAGTTAGCCTTTGATCATTCTCTTTCAGTAGACCAGTTGGAGAAGGCATTTGACGAAGTGATTGAACGATATGCCAAGGAGCTTCCCAAAAAGCCTGAGTATGTGACAATCAGACAGGGTGCCTTTGACCGAAGTTATGCTTTCTACTTGTATGTAAAAAAACCCAGAGACATCTTTTCGATGCATCCAGCGTTTGTAAAAGACATAACTAGAGCATGGGATAAGGCGAGAGGAAAATAACGGTGCTCATTTGACCAGAAAGTCGGTTATCTTTGCCTCAACCCTGGCTTGGGTTTCAAACCTTATTCCCATAGGCTTGAACGTTTGATTCAGTGCGGTCGTTAAGTTCCTAACGTAGTCTTCAACGTTAATTTCTGAAATGCTCTTCACCCATTCTGCGGGTTTAACCGTGAACTGTTTCCCTCGATAAATGAATGGTCTGACCTTGATGAAGGAAACAGCGTCGCGTTTTTTCACTTCTTTGCCCGAGTCGATGAGTTGTGCTGCACACTGATACGGCTGAGGCAAAACCTTTGACGCCAGCTTTTCTCTAGGGTCGCGATACAAATTTATTGAAAATATCAGGTCTCTGAGTTCAATTTTTCTGTCACGCAAGTTTCGTATGGCGTTCTGAACAATTGCGGCGATTTTCGCCTTTGCCTCTTCGTACTCTTCAGCGCTTTTGACATGACTCAGTTCTTTGACGCAGTTTTTGAACACGTTTTGAATGAAAATTGGAGCGTTAGATTTTATTGCCGTTAATCCTTTCAGGTCGGGTGTGCCGTTGGACAAGATGCCGAAATAGGCTTTCTTAGCCTTTGACAGCACACAGACAGAGTAGCGCCTCTCAACCGCCAGGTCTAAACGAAGCCTTTCCTTAACGGTCTTAATCAGCCAATCAACCTTGTCAAGCGGAGCGTTTTCCAGGAAGACTGAGTCCGTGTCGCCATAAACAGGATGCAAACCGTTCTGTTCAGCAATGTTCCAGGTGGTTTGAAGCGCCCATCGTCCATAACCTGTTATTGACTCGGCTAAAGGCGGGCAAGCCAACCCATGAATGCGCACTGACACGCCGTAGCTGGAAACCGTTAACAGTTTGAGTAGTTTAGCTGTGAGTTCTGCCCTGTGGCGCTCACTCTCGGGAAGCGAGTTGTCTTTTGACAGGGGCTTGAACCAACGGATGCGCAGGTCTTTCAAGGCACCAATCAGTGCGGCAAGGAAGCCTCTCCGTTTGACACAGACGTAATGTCCAACTTCAGCAACTCTATTGGTCTTGCACTCTTCGTGGTTGCAGTCAACCGTTTCATAAGACAGATTGTAACTGTCAACGCAGCTTGGATACAGGCTTTCAAAGTCAGCCACGACGGTGTTGAAGTAGATTCCGCTCTTGGGCGTGATGGTTAAGGCGCCGGGGACCACATGGGTTTCTAATCCTCTCCTCAACTCCTTGGACGTTGGAATCAAAACGTTGTTTCTTCGCAGATGCATGTACATCATGGACTTTAGCCAGTCGCTCACGCTTCGGCTGGAATAGGCATGTGGAACTGGCAGGTTGACTATCCTTGACAGTGTAAAAGCAAAATAGTATCTATCAGGTTCGACTTCACCTCTCACACCTAACATCTCAGATTTGATTTGAGGCACTGGCTGATGCAGCAAACCAAACCAGTGTTCAAGCTGACTATATTTTAATGGGTCTTCAGACCTGACATTTCCAAACGCTTCATCAAATCTTGTCCTCAGTCCATTTGGAATTCCCAAAATCGGCGTGAAACTGTTGTCTTCAACTCTGTGTGGAGCGCCAAAAATCAAATTATGGTCGTAAGCGTAACTGTGGCGCAGATCGATTTCGCTCTCCCAAACGGTTTCAAACCTTCTCATGGCTTTGGCGAGATATTCAGGCTTGTACACCCTGACCTTGGCGACCTCTTTAAGCTCGTTTGTGTACAAATCTGTTTTCTTGACAATTTCAACCTCGCCGTATAGGCTGCGCACAGCTTCTTCGTCTTGTTTGGTGGGCGGATTTGAAAGGAAGAAATAGGGCTTGTAGGTATTGTCGATAATCTCCTTTATGGAGTTGGTTGACGGGTCGTAAAATCTTAGTTTAATTGTGCTACCCGTACTGGTGGCGTCTATCAGATACAAAACGTCCAATTGCTATTTCTCCAGTGCCTCCTCTACTTCCTTCAATTCGTTTGGTGCGAGAGGTCTTGGATAATTGTAGATTGGGCCTCCTGGTCTTTCGTTGTAATAGGGACGATTGCAGCCTGGGCAACCAGACGTCTGAAATGGGCTGCCACTAACAACTGCATCTCTAAGTAGCTCTGCCGAAACTCCAAAGTCAACTATTTGCCCATCGCCGTCAAATTTCATGTCTACGAAACGAGTTTTCCCATGAACTATGAGGTGGCGAGCCAGTTGAACCCTTCTGTAAGAAGCGATTGATGGTTGAGGCATTCCTTCCAGGGCTGTTCCAGAAACGGGAGTAAAAGCAAACAGACTGGGATGAACACCCGAGTCAACACACCACTGAACGGCTTCGATCAGTTGGCGCTCCGTTTCGCCCAGCCCAACAATCAAGTGCGTTGAGACAAAGCCCTCGCCGAAAACTTGAACAGCTTCCTCCAAAGCCATCCGCTGCCTCTCCCAATCATACGGGCCACAGGTCAGAGCACCCTTAACCCTGCTGAACAGCTCCTCGGTAGCGGCGTCCAACGCCACACTGACACGGTCAACTCCAGCCTTAGCCAACATTTCCATCTGCGCTCTGTTCAGAGGCTGGCATGAGACTGAAACAGGCACCTTCGCCGATGCGGCAATCTCTTTTGTAAGCGCCAACAGGTGATCAAACACTCCTTGATAGTTTATTGCCTGAATGCAGACCCGCTGTATGAGTTTCTTCTGCCATGCCGAGGCTATTTTTGAAATAACTTCCTGCGATGGAAATGCGGGCCACGTCACGCGTGAGAGCATGTCGGCTCGGCTTGTGCTTGTTCTGGCTTGGGGGCAGAAGCCGCAGTTTGCGGAGCATTTGCCCTCATGGTAAGTTAACAGGTAAACGGTTGTGGGCGGAGCGTCAAGCCTCCCCTTCATCAGTTCGAGAACTATGGCTGAACCTACCGAAACACGGACTTTTGTGGGCAAGCTAGCCTCGGTCATGGTCAAACGTCTCTTTTTTGACCCTAATATTTGTTAAATAGTAAAGAAGCTTAATACTTATCCCATCCTATTCAGGGTGCATTCACTCTTGCCAGAATGGAAAGACAACATCGAGGCTTTGCGAAACGCTGATCAAAACGAACTTGACGCAGCCCTCACCATCGCACGTGACCTAAGTTGGAAAAACTTTGGCAAGGCAATTCGTTTTTACGCGCCCAGTTTCATGTATTATAAAAGTAATCGTTTCTGTTCCTCACCCGAAGCCTTTCCCTCAGTCTCTGTGACTGGTTCCTTCTGCGCCCTGAAGTGCAAGCACTGCGGGGGCAAGGTGCTCAACACTATGATGCCTGCGCTAACGCCTCAAAGACTAGTCGAAGTCTGCACAGGGGTGAAGGAAAAGGGTGGAATCGGTTGCCTAATAAGTGGAGGCTGCCTTCCCGACGGTTCGGTTCCGTTGGGCAAGTTTGTCGACGCCATCGCTGAAGTTAAGCAGAGATTGGGCTTAACTGTTGTTGTGCATACGGGTGTTATCGATTTTGACATGGCGCAGAGGCTTAAGGAAGCGGGTGTAGACGCCGCCCTAATAGATGTAATCGGGTCGGATGAAACCATCAAAGAGATTTATCAACTGAACGTACACGTCAGCGACTATGATAAGTCACTTTCTGCGTTGCATCGGTCTGGCATTCCGTTGGTGCCTCATGTTCTGGTTGGGCTGCACTACGGCGAACTTCGGGGCGAATTCAAGGCGCTTGATATGATTTCGAAGTATTCACCCTCGGCGGTTATTGTCATTGCCCTGATGCCCATACACGGCACAACTATGCAGGGCGTGGACCCGCCAACGCCTCAAGACGTAGCCAAGGTTCTAGTCGCGACACGGTTCATGCTGCCGACAACGCCTCTGGTTTTGGGTTGTATGAGACCGAAGGGAAAACACAGGATGGAAACAGACACGTTAGCGGTGAAAGCAGGAGTCAACGCCATGGCTTTTCCCTCAGATCAAGCAATGCAACTGGCGGATTCTATGGAACTAGAAACCGTGTTTTCGTCGCTGTGTTGCTCGCAGATATTCGAGGACTTGAGGCGCAACGTCTGGAAATCTTGAACAAAAAGGTTTGCTTAGAACCCAACGATCAGAGATTCCGTAGACAGCACGCCGCTTATGGGTCTTATCTTGTCCATTATTATGCGGGAGAGTTCCTCCAGCGACGACGCTTCAAGCTGTAAAAGCAGGTCGTATCGTCCGAAGACGCCGTATATTTTGGTCACACCTTTTATCTTGCTCATCTCTTCTTTAGCCGACTTGGCAAAGTTGAGTTGTTCACCCGAGCCCACTTTCACCAGAATAAAGGCAGTCACCATGCTGGATTCCTCTTTTCTCCTCATCATTCACAGCGTGAGAATTTAACTGTTACTCTTCGAGTTTCTTTTTCAAAACCTTGGCGACCAATTCGGCTTCTGCTTTGCCGCGGACTTTCTTCATTATTATACCCATGAGGGCGCCAAACGCTTCTTTGCCCCTTTTTTCCACCAAGTTCTTGTTTTCTCTGAGCAAATCGTCTATTAAGGAGTTTAATTGAGCTTCAGAGATTACCTCTAAGCCGAGACTCTCAAGCGCGTCTTCCACTGAGGTCCCTTGATGCATAGCCAGCCAAGAAACAATGTCTGGTATGGCTTCTTTCGCTGCTTTTCCCGTTGCAATTAGATGAAACATTTGGTGAATCTGTTGGTCGCTGATGTTTTCAGTTTCAACCCCTTCTCGCCTCAAGCCTTTGAACGTTTCAGTCAGAGCAGCCGCAATAACAGTAGGTGGAGCCTTGGTCTCTTTGGCGATTGTCTCGAAGAGTTGGGCGTATTCGGAATCCAAAACCTGCTTTGCTAACTTCTGATTGAGCCCAAACTCTCTCATCAAGCGAGTCATTTTCAGTTCGGGCAATTCTGGAAGACGAGATCTCAACCTTGCCAAATAGTCTTCGGTAACCTGAATGGGTGGCACATCGGTTTCAGGATACATTCTCGCGGCGCCAGGTCGGGGTCTCATATATCGAGTTGTGCCGTCTGGATTTGCGGCGCGGGTTTCTTCTGGAACCTTCTTTGAGGACTCTCGGGCTCTGTCGGTCACAGCCTTCAGCGCGTCGGTTGCGTTTTCAATAGTGTCAGCCACAAACACAACGGCGTCTTGTTCAACCGTTTTCATTTTTTGCTTTAGTTTATTGACTTCCTCGGTTGTTATTCCGTAAGCAGGCAACTCATCGGTGTGAAAGATTCCCCCAACTCTGCCCCAGAAATGAGCCCTGTCCGCCATTTCGGTTCCAAGCCGTATTCCGGGCGCAAGCTCAGTCTTCAGCAGATTAGAGAACTTAGGCAACTTTACCGCTAGAACCCTTTTTTTCTCACCGAGGCCTTTCTGAATAACCTTGCACTTTGTTTTTTCAAAGACGCTGGTGACATCTACAAACTCGCCTTTAATGTCGCTTTCGTTCAAGCCTCGGTTGTTTAATTCATCCTTAATCTTCAAGAGATTGAGTTGACGCCCAACCTCATACTCGATTACTTTGGAGACCAATTCCAGCTCTTGCACTCCTTTTATTTCAATGAGGGCGCCCTCTGTAAGAGATATGTTTAAGTCTTGTCTTATGGTTCCCAAGCCTCGCTTGACCTTTCCCGTCGCCCTTAGAATGCGCCCAATGGCTAATGCGGTTCTCTCCGCCTCTTGAGGCGAGTACAAAACGGGCGCTGTGGTGACTTCGATGAGGGGGATGCCCAGACGGTCGATTCGGTAGCGTAGGACTCTGCCGCCTTCTTCTTCTCCCATTTTTCTAGCGGCGTCTTCCTCTAGGGCTACTAGTTGAATAGGAATGCTCTTTCCGTCGACTTCTATGCTTCCGTCTAGGGCGATTATGCACGTCCTTTGGAAACCCGTGGTATTGGAGCCGTCTATAACCGTTTTGCGCATGACGTGAATCTCGTCGGCGGGTTTCGCTTTGACCATCAGGGCAACAGTTAACGCTATCTCAACCGCTTCTTTGTTTAGGTTGTGAGGTGGCTCCTCATCCATCTCGACGAGGCAAGAGGTTTCTCTGTTCGCCTCGTACAGTATTTTGACGCCTTTTTGAAATTCGAAGAAGGCGGCAGGGTCGACCTGTCCCAACTCGCTCTGGGTGGGGCGCAGTCTCCTCAAAAAAGTGATTTCTGGCTCTTCCTTGAAAAGCTCGGGCTTGCATGAGCAGAAGAGTTTCTCAGTTGTGTCGAGTTGCTGATGAACCTCAAGTCCGACTTTGAGCCCTATTTTGGAATAGTCAACATTCATTATTCGTCACCGTGTGTTTCCTCGTAAACTGTTCTAGGCGAGATTTCGTGGGCAACGTCTTTTATGAGTAGTTTCTTGGCTTCTTCAACGTTCTTGGTCTGTCCGAAAACCCACATGAGTTTGACCAAGGCTGTTTCTGCAAGCATGTCTTCAAGCGGAATCACTCCCAAGGCTAAGAGGTCTCTTCCATGGTCATAAACCGTCATGCCAAGTCGACCCCAAATGCACTGAGACGTCATTGCCACTAACAAGTCTTTTTCGATGGCTCTTTGAATAACCGAGAAACAATAACCGCCTACGTGACCCAGTCCTGTTCCCTCCAGAACCAAACCCTTGTAGCCCTTATCCACATACCAGTTTATGACCTCTGGATTGAGACTTGGGTGAAACTTGATAAGCGCAACCCTCTCGTCAAAATCAGGTTTCAACATCAACCTTCGAGAAGCGCCTCTTTTCTGATAATCGTTCACCTTAAGTGCGATTTTTCCGTCCTTCATCTCAACTAGTGATAGGGTGTTGATTGATTGGAAAGTGTCTCGACGACTTGTATGGCATTTCCTAACCTTGGTTCCGCGATGGAACACAATACTATTGTCGGATGGAGTTGCGTGCATGGCAACAACCACCTCTGCAAAGGGTGCGTAAGCCGCGGCGTTCACCGCTCCAATCAGGTTGGTGGCTGCGTCTGAACTTGGGCGGTCAGCGGATCGTTGAGAGGCTACCATAATCACGGGCACGGGTAGGTCTTGCAATGCAAAACTTAACGCGGCAGCGGTGTATCCTAGAGTGTCAGTTCCGTGCGCAATAACGACTCCTGTCGCACCTTTTTCTATGTGCTTGGCAACGGTTTTCGCCATCTCTGACCAGTGTTTGGCAGTGATGTCTTCGCTGAATAGGCTGAAGAGGATTTCAGCTTCTATGTTGGCAATCTCCGAGAGTTCAGGAACAACGCTGTATAGGTCGCTGGCTGAAAGGGCAGGGCGCACTCCACCCGTTCGATAGTCAACTCTACTGGCGATGGTGCCACCAGTGCTGATGATAACTACTCTGGGCAAGCCTGGTTTTTGTTTTGGAAACGCAGGTGGAACAAAAGCAGGTTTTATTCCCGCTCCGACCTTTTCGATTCGTGTGGTTGGAGTTATGCTCACGCCGATGTTGTAACCCGTTTTCAATTTGACCACTATGTGCTTGTCGTCACCATACTCGGTTCGAGGAATGAGGATACCCTCGTAGGTTTCTCCGTCTTTTACTATTCGAATCACATCGCCAACTTCAGCCCCGACTCGTTTCAAAAGCTGAAGCGCCTCTCCCCTGTAACCCAGAAATTCTTCACCCAACTCTCATGTCACCAACATCATTGTAGCAAACTTTTCTCATAGCGTCACACCATACATATTCAAACTGCATTATTCTATTTTTCGTGCAAACAACAACCTAACATGACCCCCTCTCTCTAGGTAGGTATTTCTCTCACACGCACAGGGCTCTCTGGCAAAGCAACAAATCAAACGATTGTTCATAAAGCCTTAGACATGTAAGGTCCATCGTAACCGTAGCCAAACCGCTTGTAATACCGCTTCGTCCCCAACGCACTTGTAACAACAATCTTCCTATGGTCATAATCTTCTCTAGAAACCCGCTCTGCCTCAGACAGTAAAACACTTCCGTAGCCCTTGTGCTGCCAAGCCTTCGCCACACGCTTTCCAACGGGAACAAGCGGACCATAAACGTGCAGTTCGCGCACTATGGAGCATGATTGAGAGTTGATTTCGATTCTGTGCGCTTTTTCAGACGGAATGCGCAGTCGCACATAACCCACAAGAACGTCGTTTACAGGATCTTCGGCGGAGAGAAAGACCTCTTCTCCCTCGGATGACTTATACTTAATGGTTTGAACTTTAAGATTGTCGAGATCAGGCTTGACCTTATCTACTAACCAACGGTGACCCACTTCCCGACAGCGTATACATCGACACCGCGTATTCTGTTCTCGAAGTCTCCTCTGCACCACTTCACGGAGGTTGCTCTGTTTCACTCCAGCCTCAATCAAATACGCTGGAATGTCGCGTTGAACCCTCATTATCCGAACCCAAGAAGGCACAAACTTTTTGACCTCAACAATCAGACGCACTGCCTCCTCGGTTGTATAGGGCTGATACTCGCCGTTTTTCCACCATTCATACACTCTTGTATCCTTGAGAACAAGACAGGGGTAAATCTTAATCATGTCAGGCTTGAAAGCTGGGTCTGTGAAGATTTTTTGAAACGCCCTCAAGTCTTGTTGGAAGTTGGAGCCAGGCAGCCCCGGCATCATGTGATAAGCGACTTTTAGTCCTGAATCTTTCAGTACGTGTGTGGCTTCAATGACATCCTCTACTGTGTGTTCGCGGTTCACTAGGGTGTATATGTCGTCATATATGTTTTGGACGCCGAGTTCCACTCGGGTGACGCCCATAGACAACATGTGGTCAACTTGCGCCTGTTTAGCCCAGTCTGGCCTTGTTTCAACCGTTATGCCAACGTTTCGAATCCTACTTGTCTCGGCGTATTTCTTCCCCTCTTCAAGCGACTGAGACCTTTGTTGGGTCATGGCGCCAAGGCAGCGTTGAATGAAATGCTCTTGATAGCTCAGTGGGGTGCTTGGAAAGGTTCCGCCCATTATGATCAGTTCAATTTTATCCACATTGTGCCCTATGGATTGGAGTTGTTTTATGCGGTTTGTCACTTGCCTTAAAGGGTTGAAGCGGTTTTGTAAGCCTCTCATTGCGGCTGGTTCATGCCCCGTGTAACTCTGTGGAACACCTTGTGAGGGTCCGCCTGGACAGTAGGCGCATGGCGTTGTTTTGGGGCATGGATAGGGTTTCGTCATGACGGCTACTACTGTGACGCCCGATATGGTTCTGACTGTTTTTCTGCGCAGAATTGGGAGCAGTTTTGCTTTTTCTTCATGTTTTAGGTGTTGTATGATTTGTGAGTTTGATGGGAGTTTTTGCAGTTTATGTTCGCTGGCGATTTGCATCTTGATTTGGTTGAGGTCTTGTGTGGTTGGTTGGGAAATCTGCATCAGACGGATTATGATTTCGCGGTTGGCTTCTCTGTTCATCGGTTTTTCATCTTATGATATTGGGTTGCGGGTTCTTTCAGATAAATGCTACATTTTTTGTTGTTTGCATGTTGTGTCTTTTGTTTTTGTAGCCTACCCTACCTACCGGGGGTCAATGTTGGTATAAAATGGATAGGGGTGTTCTGAAGTGTAGTTTTATTAAGGGTTTGAACCAAAAAGGTAATAGTCGATGTGGGTTAAACTAGTTGGTTGGCGCATGGGCTCTTGTCGTTCTCGTACACGTTTAAACGATTGATTCGTTCTTGGCGGTTGTTCATAGCCTTATTGTTGGGCATCGTGTTGGCTGCAACATTCTTCGCGGGCATAAACGTGGGCGCCGACACAGCGGCAAAACAGGCTTTGGACCAGGCTCTGAGCCAGGTTCCCGTTGACATATACACGAGTTCCTATTTTACCCTATCATCGAATAACATAACCAACATAGTCGGCAACATATCAGCTGCAAATATCAATGGTGTAAAAAGTGGGGGGGTTGAAGCCATTTCGAGGGCTTCCCTTTTTCAATATCGACCATTAGACGGTAAAGAAATGGTCCAAACCAGCGGTTACAAAATTGTTGGAGTAAGAGATAGGTCAAGCGTTTACGACGGCTGGGTTGGCGGCGCCCCCACTTGGGAAGCAAACAAAACATACGTTTGGGCTGACTCTCCAGACGCTGGTCTCTGGCAAGAGGGAAGCGTTATTTCACTCAACATAACCGTGCCTTCTTTATACATCAACGGAAGCTACACTGACTTGAAGTTGCCAATAAATCTCACAGTAGCGGGCTTTGTTAGGCTTGAAGACAAGGCGTTGGCCATAGCACAAGGCTCGTATTACTACATTTCACCTTCACCTTTTGGAATGGGCGGGGTTCCTCGCATCCCCGAAGACCTTTTAATCGTTAGCTGGGAGAAAACTCTGGCGCCTTTCCTAGACAGACTCTACGAGCTTTCACCGTCTTACGGTCCAATAACTACCGACTTCCTCGTTTTCATCGACCGAAGCTCCGTCATTAGTGTTTGGGACATCCCTGGATCTGTGCAAAGACTAAACGTGTTGAAGCAAAAAATTGACAACGCAATAAGAACAAGCGGATACAGTTTGAACGTTTACGGTATTCTTGACTCAATTTTAACAATGTATTCGTTTACGTTCAGTATGATGAGGGTGTCGTTTGTCGTGGTGTCCCTTCCAGTGTTTTTCGTGGCTTGGTACATGGGCTCAACCGTGTCGGATGTGTCATTTAACCTGAGACGCCGGGAAATCGGTCTCATGCTGACCAAAGGGTTTTCTAGAAGCCAGCTTTTCCGAATGTTTCTAAGCGAAGCCTTCCTCATCGGGTTAGCAGGCGGCATCATCGGCATAGTGCTGAGCCTGGCGCTAAATCCATTATTTATCATGGCAATCGGCGGCGTGTTCAGTGGCTTGCCCGTGATCGGCATCGACACAGCGATTTTGACGGTTGCTTTCAGTGTGATCATAACCTTTCTGGTTGTTTTTCGTCCTGCAAGACGAGCTTCAAACATGGCTACCGTTGATGCTCTCAAAGAGTACATGTATGTTGAGGAGGTTAAGCCCTACAAACGATTGTGGCCTTGGGTTGCCTTCATTTTGGGGCACCTACAAGATGGTCATATTTCTTCTTGGCATAAACCTGTTCGCCGAGGTCACAAGACTCGGTATGGGCGGAGGAAACTTCCTATTAATTCTTTTTTTGGGAATTTGGGCGGTTTTTGACTATTATGTGCTGACTTACATTGGACCCGTGCTCTTCTTCTGGGGCTTCACAAAAATCTTCATACGCGGCTCACTGAAGTTTCAAGAAGTCACGGCTCGAGCAGCTAAATTTTTGGGCGATTTGGGCGTGCTTGCCACTAGAAACGTTCAAAGAAATCCCGCTCGAGCCGCGTCCATAGCCTTCTTGATAGCGCTAATCATTGGTTACGGGGTTCAGATCACTGGAGTTTTAGCAAGCGACCAAGACTACAACACTCGAACGGCTTACGCTAACGTGGGCGCCGACGTGAGTGTTGCCTTTTCTTCGCCGCTTAATGCTTCAGCCGCAAAAAACATTATGGACGCCTTACGCAGCAACATCTCAGGCGTTGCCTCTGTGACCCCTGAGTATTCTTTCTATGGATCATCCAGCTACGGAGGATTGCAACTTAAAGCGGTTAACACAAGTGATTGGCTCACCACAGCCTTTTATGAAGACGGCTGGTTCAGTGGCAACAATGCCCTGACTGCGTTTCAGTCTTTATCCTCAAACAACCACACGATTATCTTGGCGCGTGACTTGGCTGAAACCAGTTACCTGAACCTAGGCGACGTTATCAGAGTTAGTTTCGACTATGGATATGGTGGAGACCAGTACGCAAAGGATTTGCAAATTGTTGGTTTCTACGGAGTGAAGAGACCAGAGTCGCCATTCTTTGGGCAAATTGGCATTTATTACCCGTCCACATCAATTGTTTCCGAAGGACTGCGCCAAGAACTGGGCACCGTGGTCACTAACGCTTCCTTGGCAAAAATGCTGGTTAAGCTGAACAGCGGAACCAATGGAACCGCAGTGGCTGAGCAGATTAGAGATTACATACACAACGCGGGTTCTGTGTATTCTGTGGCTGAGCAGCTTGAAGAACAACAGAGCAACTTTATGTATGTTGGCACCTTAAATGTTCAGCGTGTGGGTGTTGTGTTTGCCATTTTGGCAACGTCTGTGGGAGTCGCTCTAGTCACGCTGGTCAGCCTGAGAGAACGACAACGAGAAGCATCCATGATGGCTGTGCGCGGTTTATCGTTCAAACAATTGGCTGTGATGCTCTTGACAGAAAATGTGGCTGTGGTGGTTTTCGCCGTGTTGTTGGGCGCGGCGGTGGGTCTGATAATAGTTAATGGAAACGTTGCTTCATTCAACTCAACAACTCCGTCTATCATTGCGAAACGCGTAATCTTCCCAACGGATGCATTGTTAACCGTTTTTGCCTATTTTGGGTTGGTTTTTGCCTCAACCATTATTCCAGTCCTGTTCATGGCGAGGAGATTCATGTCAAGGTTAGAAAGAACGGTGAGACAGGTTTGAAAGGTGCAGAAATAAACGTCAAAGACCTGATTAAAGTGTATCGTCTGGGCAAGTTGGAAGTGCAGGCTCTACGCGGCCTAAGCATGTCGGTGAAAGAGGGCGAAGTGGTTTCAATAATCGGACCTAGCGGAAGTGGAAAAACCACACTGCTGAACATCGTTGGCGGACTAGACACGGCAACAGCGGGGTCAGTCACAGTAGGCAACTTGGAAGTAACCACTTTCACAACTTCGCAGCTCATCGATTATCGAAGAAAAACCGTGGGACACATTTTCCAGACCCTCAACCTGATTCCAACATTGACTGCAGCTGAGAACATTGAATTGCCTATGATTGCCCTAGGTGCGGGAAGAAGCAAACGGGCAGAACGGGTCAAAGAGCTTCTCGAAGTCGTTGGCTTGACCGAGAGAGCCGATCACAAACCCGATGAATTAAGCGGCGGAGAACAACAACGGATAACCATGGCTGCGGCTTTAGCCAACGATGCCCCAGTAATTTTAGCCGACGAGCCGACGGGTGAATTGGATACTACCAACGCTAAAATCGTGGTTGACTATCTGGTAAAAATAAGTCGGGATCTGGGCAAAACCATAATCATGGTGACCCATGACCCTAACGTTGCACGACGAGGAGACAGAATCTTACGAATTGAAGACGGCTTCATCAAGGCTGCGTTGACTCCAGCTCAAATCTTAGAACCAACCGCGGCTGTTTCCTATGTTGACCAGCTGAAGTCGAGGCTGGCAGATTTGGACACTCAACTGGAAGAGTTGGACAAAGACTTCCGCGACGGCAAGATAAGTGGCGACGAATACGCTGAGCAGAGGCAGAGACTTAAACAGACGAGAGCAGGCTTGCTTGACGAACTTCACCGTATGGGCGTGGTCATCTAGGCAAGTTCAAGCAAAAGATCAGCGAGATTCATGAGCGCTGGTTTATTCCGAACCGCGAGCAACCACAACGTATATTTGTTTGTTTGTCTAGTCTAGCGCTCTCAGTTTAACTTGCCTAGCGAAGTGATCGTATGGCTGTTAATGCTGTTGTCTTCGATCTAGACGGAACCGTGGTCACTTTCAACCTAGATTACAGGTCGGCTAGAGCCGAGGTAATCGGATTTCTGGAGGTTCAGGGACTTTCACGGTCGCTCTTTTCGCTGAACGAAAGTGTTTTTGAGATGCTGAAAAAAGTCGAGGTTTCTGTGAGGAACAAGGGTAAGAGTGAAAAGGATTTCTTGAGCTTGCGAAGGGCTGTTCTCTCCATTTTGGAGAAGTATGAGACAGAGAGTGCCAGCACGACCAGTCTGGTGCCTGGAGTGGTGGAGACGCTTAAAGCCTTAAAGAAGATGAGGCTCAAGTTGGCACTGTTCACGGTTAACGGTGAAAAATCGACGAATTATATTCTGGGCACGTTTAATTTAACCCAGTATTTTGACTCAGTGGTGACACGTGATTCTGTTCTTAGCGTCAAGCCGAATCCTATGCATCTGCAGGCTGTCTTGAAGGCTTTGAAGGTGCAGCCTGAAGAGGCGGTTGTTGTTGGTGACAGCGTGTGGGATATGAAGAGTGCTCAGGAGTTGGGTGTCTTCGCTGTAGGCGTCTTGTCCGGTGTGTCTTCGCCTAAGGAGTTGACTCACGCGGGTGCCAACGTTTTGATTTCGTCGCCTACGGACCTGATTGCGCTGATAGAGAAGCTAAACCAAGAACATGATGGGATAAAGAAGAAGACCGCAGTAGCTCAATGATTCGTCCTCTAGGCATGAGAACCCCTTTACCTACCTGAAGAGAGGGGCATGTTGAATGAATACTTGATGAAAGAAGAGAGCATGTTTGTGTGCATGCTATAGAGCCTTTTAATGTTGGTTTTGGACGTTTTTAGCCGTGATAATTGGTCTTCCATGTCAACTCTGCTGGAGACTTTCGGTCGAATAATTTGTTATCTTCTTATCTTAAGACCTGTCAGCTATGTTTATTGATGCAATTTAGTCTTCTCAAATAGTCTTATGTCATGTTAGACGTAATTTATTGAATCAATGAGTAGAAAAACAATTTTGGAAGGACAAGGCTTTTAACCAAGAAAATTTAGTATAATCATTGGGGGGCAAACTAGCACACATAAATCGTGCTATTGATTCTTGTCATCTTTCTCCTATCTCTCTCCCGTTGTTGCCCCCTAATACTTAATGAATAACTTTAGAGGAACAGTTTAACGGCGTCTTTTCCTTTCATGCCCGCTTTGACGCCTAATGCTTGCGCCTTTGATGTTGCTGCTTTGACTTCAGCGTTGAGCACATCGTCGAAGCTTTTCACTCCGCTAACCATGGCTGCTTTCGCGTTCAGTTTTTCAGCGGCTTCCATGTTTAGGAAACCACAGCAAACGAAACCTATGCGGGCTATTATCATTACAAGCGGCGCAGGAGACTCAGGTAGCTCTACTCGCAAGCCTAAGGCTGTTTTGTCATCAATTTTTATTGGTGCTACGTCGATCATAAAATTATTCTCTCACCGTTTGTCTATTCTTTCAAAACTCAAATAAACGTTGCGACAATACAACTCTACACGGTGAAATCGAAGGTTTGCTCACCAAACTGAAAGAGCGAATTCAATTGCTGTTAGTTGGAGAAGCCAAATTCTTTCACAACGTTGGCTTGACACCCAATCACATGAGCATTGTGGGGGTGTTTTTTGCCTACTTTTCAGCGGTTATGTATTGGGATTCCGCATCCAATCAGACTGTTCTGATTCTTGCCGCTGGGTTTCTTTTGATTTCTGGTTTTTTCGACGCCTTGGATGGTATTCTTGCCAGGCTTTATGGAGAGGTCACTGTTTTTGGCGGCTTCCTTGATTCACTTCTTGACCGTTATGCTGATGCCCTTGTGTTCTTAGGCATTTTATTGGGTTGGCTGATGAGTGACCCTGTTTGGATGTTTTGGGGATTCGCTGCACTTGTGGGTTCACTTCTTGTGAGTTACAGTCGTGCCAGAGCGGAGGCTGCTGGGATTAAAATGGAAACGGTGGGCATAGCCGAGCGTGCAGAGCGCATAATCATATTGGTGGTTGCCACGTTGCTCACCTTTGTCTGGGCAGATGCGCTCCGATGGAGCATGCTGTTGCTCGCCGTTCTCACAAACCTAACTGTGGTGCAGAGGGCAGTCTATTTCAGAAAGGCTTCTAGAAAGAAAGAGTCAGCCACGCCTATAGTCTAGGTTGGAGCTAGTATCGGGGGCGTTTCCAAGCCATTCTCCGTTCGTCACGAGCTCTAACCTTAACGACGCCTCGATGAACCGCACAGGAGACGCAGTAGTATTTGGTTTCCACATGCCCTGGAATGTACGCGCCTCTCTGCCGCAGTTCCCTAGCTAATGTGGGCTCAACCAGCGTGACCGGTCGTGAGATTTTCTTAGCCTTGTCGGCTGGAACCAAACCTCCGCAGGCGCTGCACTGAACTAGGTCGCTTCGTCCCTTGCTGCCTTTGGCTCTTCCGCGGCTTTTTCTTTTCACTGGCAACTGTTTGCATCCTCAGTGTGTTAGATGTTAAGCGAGTTAATGATTACTCTTATATTCTTTTCTTTCACGCTGTCATTCAGCAACAATCGAGGAAAAAACGTGTTCGACCTCGTCACAGTTGGGCACTTCGCAATCGACTTGATAAAGTCGCCGAGAATTATTTCTTCAAAGCCAACATTGGGCGGACCTCCCACGTACGTTTCTATCGCTGCCATCAAACTAGGCGCTAAGGCTTCGGTGATTTCGAAGGTGGGCGAAGATTTCTCGAAAGATTATGTCAAATGGTTAGGAAATAACAAGTTAGATTTGTCTGGATTAGAATTGGTTGAGGGCTCCCTCACAACAAGGTTTGTCATCAAGTATCAAGAAGACTGGAGACGAAAACTTCAGTTGAGGGCTCGTGCGCCACAAATTGAGGCGAACGACATACCAAATTCGTTGAAGGCAAGAGCGGTTCACGTGGCGCCCATAGCCAACGAACCCTCAGAAGACGCGGTCCTAAAACTTCGAAAATCAGCTCGCATTCTTTCTCTCGACCCACAAGGGTTTGTTCGTGACTTTGACCGTGAAGGAAACGTGCGCCTGAAACACTGGAGAAAGAAGTCGGTGCTGGAAATCGTTGATGTCTTCAAGTCTTCGCAAGATGAAATGAGAATGGTGACTGGAATAAACGACACACAGCTTGGAGCAAGGAAGATTCAGGATTACGGCGTGAAAATTGTCATCATTACACGAGGCTTGCAAGGTTCAACTCTGCTCTTCGAAGAAGCCTTTTACACTGTCCCAGCCTGCGAGTCACGCGCAATTCTGGACCCAACTGGTGCTGGTGACGCCTTCATTGGAGCTTTTCTTGCAGAATTCGTTCGTGGGAAAGAACCGCTGTGGTGTGCCTGCGTTGGCTCTGCATCCGCGTCGTTTGTCGTGGAAGGTATTGGACCTGAGAGATTCGGCGAAGGGGAAGAGACTTATGAGAGAGCTAGGGAAATATATGAGAAGCAATAGAAAAAATAAAACAAATCAAATTCGGATGGTGCCAATTTTTTGGGACGCGTAGCAAAGGGCGTAAAATGCAGCGTAACGGGCTGCGGCAACGACGCTGTTCGTTCTCTTCCAACAGACAAGGTGAAAAGCGCTGGCTTGAAAGTTGGCGAATCTAGACGCGCCTACCTCTGCAAAGAACACTACAAGGAATTCAAGAAGGAAACAAAGAAAGACCGCACGCTGGAAAAATGGAGACATGGGATGCCAGGATAAGAGGAGCCTGATTGAATGAGGATCTTGCAATTGCACTCGGACTTCATCGAGTACAAGCCCATAAAGAAAGAGGTCGCCATGGCTGAAGAAGCCGAGAAAAAGACTTCAAGACAAGAAGACCTTGTTGTCCTGTTCACGAGCGTTGAAAGAGGCGACAACGAGATAGTTGCCAAACGAGCAATAGATGAGGTTAAGGATTCATTAGAAAAGTTGAAGGCAAACAGGATTTTGATTTATCCCTACGCCCACTTGAGCAGCAACTTAGCCAAACCAGCAGATGCGCTAGACGTTCTAAAAATGATGGAAAAATACGCCAGAGAAAAAGGAATAGAAACTTATCGCACTCCCTTCGGCTGGAACAAACAGTTCACCATTTCAATCAAGGGTCATCCTCTGGCTGAACAGTCAAAGGTAATTTTGCCAGGAGAGGTCAAAGAGAAGAAATTGCCGAGGTGGAAGATTCCCAAACCCGAATACCTGATAATGACCGTAAAGGGTGACATCTTTGAGCCTGAAAAGTACCAATTCAAAAAGGACGAAGAAGACCTTCGAATACTGGTTGACAAAGAGGCTTTCAAAAAGGAGGCTCCTGGAGGTGGAGAGCCGCGAATAATCAGCGTGTTAAAGAGGTTCGGGTTTGAATGGGAGCCCAGTTCGGACGCGGGACACATGCGCTATGGACCCAAGGCTGCGTTGATGGTGGAGTTGGTTGGAGACTACGCGTGGCAAAGCGTAAACGAACTCGGCATACCGAGCTTCTCCATCAAGGGCACCAACCTGTTCAATCTCAATGTTCCAGCCATCAGAGAACACGCCAACCTCTTCGGCGAGAGACTCTACACCATCCGAGTGGACAACGAAGACTTCATCTTGAAATACGCAGCCTGTTTCCAACAGTTTTCAATGCTGAAAGACTGGCTGGTCAGCTACAAGCAGATACCCTTCGGCATGTTCGAAATCGCAGACAGCTATCGACTAGAACAATCAGGCGAAACGCTGCTGGGATTCAGACTGCGAAGATTCTACATGCCAGACTACCACATATTCTGCAGAGACATAAAACACGCGGAAGAGATTTCAATAAAAGTCCATGAAAAAATCCACGAGAAGGCAAGAGAACTTGGAAACCAATACGTTTCACTTTATAACCTAACTAAGAGTTTCTTTGAGAAAAACAAGGCATTCATGCAGAAATTGGTTAAAATCGACAAAAAACCAGCCTTGTTGCATTTTGTTCCCGAAAACAAATACTACTGGGTCATCAACATCGAATACCACGTGACAGACGAACTGCACAGGTCGAGAGAGATAGCAACCGACCAAATCGACATCGGAAACGCCAAGAGGTTCGGAATAAAATACATCAACGAAAAAAGAGAAGAAGTCTATCCCCCCATTCTGCACATTGCCATCCTAGGAGGAATAGAGCGCTACATTTTCACAGTCTTTGACGCCGCCTTGAAGCATACAGTCCCAAGCCTTCCCCTGTGGCTCGCCCCCATTCAAGCAAGGGTCATTCCGGTTTCGGACAAGTTTCTCAAGGATGCCCAAAAGATTGCAGACCAAATGGAGAAGAGTTACATCAGAGTGGATGTGGACGACCGCTCCTTCACTCTTCCAAAAAAGGTGAGGGAGGCTGAGACAGAATGGATAAATTACGTGCTCGTGGTTGGGCAGAAGGAGATAGACTCAGGTGTTCTTCCAGTTAGGGACAGAAACCTTCGCAAAATCAGAACAATGCAACTTCAACAATTGATAAACGAGATAAAAAAGAAAATTGAGGACAAACCCTTCCGACAGTTGACTCTTCCTAGAAGGTTGTCGGAGCGACCACTGTTTTAGTCTGTTTCCACTGCTGTTAGGTTTCCATCAGATATTAAATTTAGATTCTGAATTATGACAGTTACATATGATACATACTCTGCGTTCATACATGTTAAATACAGTGGCAAGCAGAACCTTTCTCCATGCAGAAAGCAGAGGAAATGACAGTCAAGACTCCCGAACTGAGCGCGCATCAGCTTAGGGAAACACGGCTACTTGGCATGGAGTGGAACCTCCGAAAGTTGGCGCTTTCTGCCCTCACGATGCTCGGAGTGGGATACATCATGTCCAACATGCCTGTCATGATTCTATTGGGTTATTTTTGGTCAACGATTCCCATTTCCTCTCAAGCCAACATCGCCGCTATTTCGGGCAGAATCTTGTTCATTATGGCATCGACCATCTCATTAGCCTTAGGCGGTATCTTTGTACTCAGTGGAGTTAGGCTTTACGAGGGGAATTCGCTAAAAACAACAGCCTTTCTTGGTGTGCTCTTGGGATCCTTCTACCTGTTGTGCCTAGGCACGGGGTCGATTCTGATGCTTCAGGGAGAAAAACCCGCGGCTTTTTTTCTCTTGGCGTCGCCCATTCTTGCGATGATTAGTGCTGCCCTTTTTATGGTGCCTCAGAAGCGTTTCCAACTTGTGGGTTCTGTTTTAGGAGTAGTAGGCGGTGGCATGCTTGCCTACGCTCTGTTAGACATTCGAATGTTCGAGCTTGTCTTCAACTGGGGAATCCCGTTAACTGGTCCGTTTATGTCGCTTCTCGTCGTTGAAAGCGCCGTGGTTGTGCTTGGTCCAGTGGCAGCCCATGTACACTCCGTCCTAGGAACGCAGAGAGAAGAGAGACCGCTGAAACACCTGTTTGTTCTTCTAGTAGCGTTGGTTTATGGGGTAGGCGTGTTCATAGGTTCGCTCGTTACGTCTATGAGCCTGTGGGACCTCATTTGGAAATCGCCTTGGACAGGACCGCTCATGGGCTTGCCAGGCTGGGTTATGAACACCATTGTGTTTTGGAGCGCAAGCTTGTTCCTCTTTAACATCGGAGGAATACTACTTATAGTAGCGTCTTGTCTAGGGTTTGTGTTTGTGGCGCGAGAATTTTCCATGCTCTTATAAGCCTTGTGTCAAAAGCCTCTACATACTTGAATATTCATTTTTTTTAACAAAAAGCATAAAAGCCTAAGGAAGTGTGCATACTCTATTCTACGTGGAAAGTGAGAAGACATGGCGAAGGAAGAACTCTTCACCAATATTGATGGCAAGTTTTATCCCAAATCTGAGGCTAAGATTTCGGTCTATGACCATGGCTTGCTTTACGGCGATGGCGTTTTCGAGGGCATACGCGCCTACGACGGCGTCGTCTTCAAATTGAAAGAGCACATAGAACGCCTGTACACATCAGCACACACTATTATGTTAGAGATACCTACAAGCAAAGAGAAGATGACGCGCGCTGTTTTGGACACCCTCAAAAAGAACAAGCTAAAAGACGCTTACATTCGTCTCGTGGTAACCCGAGGAGTGGGCGACCTTGGACTTGACCCGAAAAAATGCTCAAAAGCTACAATCATTGTAATAACTGAGCCGAGGATTTCGTTGCACTCCAAGGATAAGAAGGAGAAGGGCATAACTACAATGATAACGTGGGTGAAAAGAGACCCTGTGGACGCCACAACTCACGAGGTGAAATCGCTCAATTACCTGAATAGCGTACTGGCAAAAATTGAATCCAACATCTCAGGCGTGGACGAAGCCATCTGCCTGGATAAGACAGGGTTTGTCTGCGAGGGAGTGGCAGAAAACGTGTTCATAGTGACGGAAGGCAAGGTTGTTACTCCTCCAACCTGTACAGGAGCCTTGCGTGGAATAACAAGAAACGCAGTTATGAAACTCGTTGAAAAGCTCGGATACCCAATGATTGAGAAAAACATCACACCAAACGACTTGTTCACAGCCGACGAGGTTTTTCTAACAGGGACAGCCGCGGAAATCGCGCCGGTCAGAGAGGTCAACAAACGAACCATAGGTGATGGAAAACCTGGTCCTGTAACAAAACGTTTGATGGGAGAATTCGACAAAATGGTGAGAAACCCAAAGGAAGGAACACTGATTCGCTGAACTACCCTTCTCATCATTTTTGTCTTGACATAAACTCTTCCAATAGGTCAAATGCCTTTTCCAAGGTTTCAATAGGCGGCAGTATTACAGCTCGGAAATGCCCAGAACCGTAGGTTGGGTCGAATCCAGAGCCGTGCACGACAAGAATGCCTGTTTTCTCTAGGAGCTGATGTGCAAACTCTTGATCGGTTTTCCACTTAGACCCAACATTTTCAACTTTTGGAAATACGTAGAAGGCTCCTTCAGGCTTGGTGCAGCTGATTCCTTTCATTTGGTTGAGACGTTTCAACGTGTAGTCTCGTCTCTGACGTAGTTTTTTCACCATCTCGGCAATGTGTCCTTGTGGCCCTTTGAGAGCAATAACCCCAGCTTTTTGAACTGGAGTGTTGGCGCAAAGTCGTATTCGAGTTTCCTTTTCCACGCACTCTTTGAATTCCTTCAGTTTTCCATCAGGGTCATGGAAGTACATGTAGCCGAGCCTCCAGCCCGTCATGAGATACGTTTTGGAGAAACCGTTCATTCCGATAACTGGCACGTCGTTGGCTATGTGTGATGTGCTCACAAACCCTTCTCTGTACGCAATTCTGTCGTAAATCTCATCAGAGATAAGGAACAGTTTATGCTCACCCGCTAAGTCTATCACTTTTTTCACGATTTTTTCGCCGTAAAGAGCGCCCGATGGATTGTTGGGATTTATCAAAACAATCCCACGAGTTTTGCGTGTTATCTTAGACCGAAGGTTGTCGATGTCTGGTTGCCAACCATCATTTTCTACAGTTCGATAAGAAACTGGTTTGCCCCCAAAGAACTTTACATAAGAAATGTACGGCGGATAGCTTGGACCTGGAACTAAAACCTCGTCGCCGTTCTCGACTATGGCAGCCATCAACATTTGAATACCTTCGGAGATTCCTTGAGTGACTATAACGTTTTCAGGCGAGATTTCAACTCTGTTGACCTTCTTCTCTTTCTCACAGATAGCCTCTCTGAGTTCTGGCAAGCCTTCCGAAGGAGAGTACCAGTTTGTGCCTTCATCAACGGCCTCTTTCAAAGCTCGCTTGACATGGTCAGGCGTGTCAAAATCGAATTTTACAGGGTCGCCTATATTGAGGTAAATAATTTCCTTGCCCTTCTTTTCTAGTTTTTTTGCGAGGGCGACAACGTCGCGGATGGCGTATTCTATGGTTTGCACACGCCTTGTGACCTGGAACATTTCAATGACCAGTTGTGTTGTTATAATTGAACGCTAAAAAATCTTCGCCTCAACTCTACGTTTCAGTTCATACCTTGGTTTTTGTAGAATTTCTTTACATTTGGGGAGTTGTCGCTTCTGCAGACACCGCGAAACCTTGCAGCGTTTCAACAGTAACCATAACAGTTTGTCCCTTAAAATCAGTCCAGTTCCAAGAGCACGAGAGTAAGACAACAGAGCCTGGTTGAAGTGGCTGCGGAAGTGGAGGAGAATCCACTGTTATGGAAATGACCTGCTCAGACACGTAAACCGTTACCTGCGTGATGTCGACTTTAGCCCTAGAAACGAATGGTTGGTTGAGAATTGTGACACTGAAGTGCATCGTGTCATTGATGTTGAAGACCACGCCTTCGATGGAAAGAACAACTGCCGGCGCGGTTCTAGTTGTATGAGTCTCATAGCCTTGGTACGTTGTCACCCCAACAGTCACAGGTTTGCCCTGCAAGTCTGCCCAATTGCTTTCAAGCTTCAAGGTAACTGAGGCGTTTGGGTCAAGCCTATAAGGCAAAGTAGGTGCAATAGTGGAGACTTCAACTCCGTTTACTGTAATTGATTTTATGTCAACAAAGGTTTTGGAACCAGTGGACTCAAGTGTGGCGTTGAAGTAGGTCGCGCTCACTTCTGGGTAAAAGTCTACGCTAGCGATTGTGAGATTCATGAAAGGTGTTATCGCCTGAACAGTGGCACCAGACCCGTCAGCGACAACGGCAATAACTGTCACAGTCTGCCTCGTGTAATTTCCCCAGTTCAAATGAATCTGGAAGGTTTGAGAGATGCCTGGAGCGAGTTCATATGGAAGCGAGGGAGCACTACTTGTTGCGTTGAGAAGCACTCCGCCTGCGGACAAAAGAAACTGGTTTATTGTAACGTTTGATGGAGAATAAGAAGGATTGAGGACGGTGACGTTGAAGAAGTTGGCGTTTTCAGCAAAAAACTCTGCGTTCTCTATGGCTATGTTTGCTTGGCTCGGAAGATGAAACTCCTGAGGCGCGTAGTAGCCCATTGTCCAAATGTAAGACAAGACGGAGCCAAGGATGAAAGAAACCAGTAACAGTATTATGAGAATGAGTTTTGAAACCCCCTTAACATCACGAGTCAAACGCATGTTGCTTTCACCACGGTAAACCCTTAATCAATGATGGATTCCATATTCAAACTTTTCCCTCAAAGTCACCTCTTCTTAGCGAATAAGTGATGGACAGACATTGCGTGTCAGTGTTCATGCGCAGCAGAGTTTTTTCTAGGCTGGTGCCAATTCCTTGGCTCTCTCTGCAGCCTTAGTGACAGCCGAGATTAAGATGGCTCTCACCCCATAGCGTTCGAGTTCCAGCAACCCCTCAATGGTTGTGCCCGCGGGTGTGACAACCATGTCCTTGAGTTTGGCCGGGTGCTCACCTGTTTCCACAACCATTTTGGCTGCGCCCAGGGTGGTTTGTGCAGCGAGGACGGTTGAGACGTCTTTGGGTAAGCCCAATCTGACGCCGGCGTCTGCTAGGGCGTCTATTATGAGGTATATATAGGCTGGACCGCTTCCTACGAGTCCTGTGGCTAGGTTCAAGTATTTCTCGTCCAGACGCTTGACTAGTCCAAGTAGGCTGAGCGTGTCGGTTGCTTTTTTCAACTGTTCTTTGGTAACGTTGTCTGATGGGCAAACGGTTATCATGCCTGCGCGCACTTGAACAGCCATGTTGGGCATAACCCTTATGATTGGGACATGTTTGGGCAGGTGTTTCCGATAGAAATCCAAAGTCACGCCCGCTGCGATTGACACAAGTATTTTGCCTGTTTTCATTGCGGGCGCTATTTCTTCCAGAACCTTAACCACATCGGCTGGTTTGACTGCGATTATGCTGATGTCGGCGAATGCGACTGCTTTTTTGGCGTCGTTTAGGCATTCTGTTTTGTAGGTTTTGGTTATGTATTTGGCTCGGTCTGGGATGATTTCGTAGGCATGAATCTGTTCTGGACTGTAAACGCCAGATTTCAGCAAGCCTGCGATTATGCCTTCACCCATCTTTCCTGCACCGATTAACGCGACTTTGGGCACCTTCCCAAGTTTGCTCAAGCTGTTCTCCATCTCCTACTTTTCACTATTGGCTTGGAGGTTATGCGTCTCTTAGAATTAAGTCTTTCACACCAGCGTCTTGAAAAATGAGAAGTCATATCGCTGAAACAGAAAGTTTACTTGGATTGCGATTGTTGAGAAAACAAAAAAAGGAGAGGTTGGCTAGTCTTCAGCGTGGTTTTTTACGGCGCTGTGACTAGTTGTCGGCGCATCATCTCGTTGTCTTCGTGCTCTAAGATGTGGCAGTGCCAGACGTAGCCTGGTCCAACCCAAGGCTGGAAGGAATACAGGTTAGTTCCAACCCAACTGACGGTTGGGTCTGCATCCTGTGGTGTGTAGCGGACTCTGATTATGGTGACTTCGCCAGGGTGCATTTGAATCGTGTCTTTCCATCCAATTTCGTTAGGTGCTGGAGGCATCACAGGACCTTTCAGGTACATTGCAAGGTTGGCAACATTCACTGTTGTGTGGTTGAGCGGTAGGTCTGGATGCATTAACATAGTTACGTTATTTTTCAGCATCCATTCAGCCATGTAACCGGCGACATCAAACGCTTGGCGGCTGACGAGTTGGAACTGCACAAGATGCAGGTGTATAGGATGCGTGTCGGCTGTTGGGTTGATGACAATCCAGTCAACGGTTGAACCGACTTGCGTTATTTCAGATGGGTCAGCACTCCAAGCCTGTCCGTCCAAGAGAACCATTGCTGGAACATTGTTTTGAGTCATGACCTCGACGAGGGTCAGTTGCTTTGCAGTAGTATCGGGAACCAACGCAGGAATGGTAATTGGCCATGGGGTCAGCTGCGCTGGAGGCGGAGTCGTCTGCGGCGGCGTAGGCACTACGACGGTGAACTGCATGATCTGACCTAAAGTCGACCCGTCTGGTGCAGCACCCTTTGGGAACGGAGCTTTGGCGTTGTTTCTCATTAAAATCCTAGTTCCATTTGCCAGACCTGAGAAGTCGACGATTATGTCGGCTCTTTCACCGGGCGCAATGGTCAATGAGGTCAACGGTACAGGCGCAGCAAGGTAGCCGCCGTCGGTTCCGATCTGGGTGAAGGGAAGCACTGCTTTTGTTACTCTGTCCACGAAGAAGAGGTTGTAGAAGCGGGCGTTTGAGCCGTCTAATATTCTGAAGCGGTACGTTGTGGGTTCCACGTTCAGGTTAGGCCACATTTTTCCATTTACCATGATGGTGTTGCCGAAGAATTCAGGTACCCAGTACGGGTGGGCGGTTGGATCTACGCCTATTGCGTCATACCAGAACTCATTGTTACCAGTGACGGGATCTTTAGCTAGGAATGCTCGGTCTTGAATGGCTAGTGGGATTTCGTATTTTCCGCTTGGCAACAATGGAGCGACAGGATCATTGGGGTCTCTAAGCAGATAGAAGCCAGCGAGCCCTGACATCACGTTGATGCGTGTGATGCCTAAGGCGTGGTCGTGGTACCATAGCGTAGTGGGCAGCTGTTTGTTGGGATAATAATAGACGGCGGCATTAGGATCAGTTGGTGTGGTTGTTTCGTAGTCATAGCCGTGCGTTCCGTTTTGGGTCCACCATTGTTCGGGACCACCATCGGAGCCTGAGGGGACTTCACCACCGTGCAGATGGGTAACTATCGGAATAGGGGTCTGTGCAATTCCATTGTCGAAGCCTGGCGGGAATGGTGGCGGCGTCGTTGGGAAGGGGTCCATAAACATTCCTAAGTTCTTTGGGTCTGCCCAGTGTATGGTTGGGTCGACTGGAAACAGATGGGATAGCATCTGTCCGCTTGCGTTTAGGTTGTTGACCCACTTGACCATGATGGGGGTTCCTCTTGTAACTTCGAAAGTGGCGCCAGGCGAATTCGCAAAATTACCAAGTGTTGTCAGGCCTCCGTAACTCCAAACCGTCGTCTTACCAAATCCAGTTGGCTTACCCTTTGCATCAACTGTTGGCAGTATCTGCTGGGTGTACTCTTTCACATCCACTTCGTAGTAGGGAATTGTTCGGCTGCTGTTGAATGGGTCTGTCACGTAGGCGGTGGGCTGGTACACTGGAGGAATGACCAATTGGTCTACGAATTTCGGTATTGATTTGGGGCCCAAAGTTGGAGCCGGGGGCATAGGCACAGTGGTTTGGGCATTTGCTGGCTCTGTTAAAGTTGAGACTACAACGCCTGTTAATACCAACAACATTGTCAAGAACATGGTTGAAATCTTGTTTTTCATTTTCTTTTTTCTCCATCTTTCTTGTTTCATGTTCAGCGCATTACAAATACTTCATTAACCATTTAAGCTGGTGTGACTGTAAGGCTACAGCAACAGCATCCTTCCCAGATCAAGACCTAATCACGTGCCGCTGTGAGAAACGCAGTGCAGCGCGAATCCCATACACTCAAAATTTGGCAGAGATTCAGCTTTTTTTCCGAGAATAGTATAACACGTCTGCATAAACCAGTCGCATATTGTTTTTGCGCTTGGAAGGAGCCAGTCGTCGTGAGGAGAGAGAAAGGAGAGGCTTAACCTTGAGAAATGAATTGGCTGGCTCCCCTCATGCGCATGCTCTAGTATGCTAAGCAAGCCTTTTAAATGTGTGTGACTGTGATGCCACAGCAACACATCCTTATTACAAGAGAGGAGAGAGAGGATTTTGGAGATACCTTTGGATAGAGACGCCCAGATGTTATGCGCTTTCGGGCTCACACCCAACCAAGCAAGAGTATATTTAACCGTTTGTAGGCTTGGCATAGCTCAAGTGGGCAGAGTTTCAAAAGCATCCAAAGTCAGACGAGAAGACATCTATCGACTTTTGCCGTCGCTTGAAAAATTGGGACTGATAGAAAAAGTCTTGGGAACACCCACCAAGATTAGAGCAATCCCTGTCGAAGATGCGCTTTCTCTTCTGGTCAAACAGGAAGAGGATAAGGCGCACAAGAAAATGGCAGAGTTGAAGATGAAAAAAGACGAATTTCTGAAGGTGTTTAAAGCAAGCAGCAAGGCTATGGCGGAGGAAGTTGAGGGGACGGAGTTTTCATTCATCACGGAAAAAGCCGCAATAATAAACAAAGCCACGCTTTTCCTAAAAAAGCTGGAGCGTGAAGTGGACATTGTATCATCAAGGCTCAAACTCACTCAGATGATCGGCATCTTCTCAGAACTGTTTAAGAAAGCTCTAAAGAAAGGAGTGAGATTCCGTGTAATAACGGAAATGCCCGAAGAAGAGGATCAGATTCCAAGAATCATAGAAGAACGGTTGTCACCTGTAGCCGCATTCAAGCTAAGGTATGCTGAATCGTTACCAAGCCATTACCTTATCGTTGACAACAAAGAAATGATGATAACCACCTCTACAGATGGAGCCCTAGCAGAAAGACCAACATTATGGACCAACAGCGCCTCACTGATTGAACCTTTGCAAAGAACCTTTGAAGAACTATGGCACAAATCCATAGATTGGGCATCCATCAAAGCACAAAGCGAAACGGACAGAGCAACCCAATTTATCAAACAACTCAAACCATCAGAACACATCATATTTGTTTACGAAACCCCAGAAGCCAAATACAATGTGCTCTTCAACTACATCAAATGCGCGCTGGAAAAAGGCGAAGCAGCATTATACGTATGCTCTGAAGCCAGCCCACGGCAATTAAAAAACGCAATGAAAAACTTTGGAATCGACGTAGAAAAATATGAAAAAGCAGACGCCCTAAAAATCCTACCCTACGACCAATTTTACATAATAGACGGAAAATTCAGTATAACAAACACGCTAAACTTATGGAGCAAATACTACAAAGAAGCCTTAGCCAAAGGATTCAAGGGGTTAAGAGTCACGGGTGAAACAGCCTGCTTCTTCAAGCACAACATGGTCCAAGATTTGGTGGAATATGAAAAAGCACTTCACAGAGTGCTAGACATCCCGATGATCGCAATCTGCTCCTACCAAGTCGACCGTTTGAACGAGGCCGAAGACCCAGTAAACCTTTACCATGAATTAACCCAAGCCCATGGCACAGTCTTATTCGCTGGAATAGACAATAAGCTCGGAAAAATAGAAATCCGCAAAGCCTAACACTCACACCAAACCCCATTCCCGAAGTTTCAAATTCTTTTTCTTAAAAAATAGTCTGCAAAAACATCAAATACTCGAAGGCGTGAATATTTAGAACTCACCAAAAAATGGTGGTGCAAACAAAATGAAGGGTTGGGCAGGAAAGATTTTAAGGGTCAACCTAACAAAACGAAAAACCACAGTGCAAGAATTTGACCCCAAATTCGCACTGAATTGGCTGGGCGGAAGAGGCTTCGCCGCAAAAATCCTCTGGGACGAAGTGACCCCAGGCATAGACCCATTTTCACCAGACAACCGACTAATATTTGCAACCGGTCCATTGACAGGCGCCTCTTTGCCAAGCAGCGGCAAACTCGTGGTGGCGGCAAAGAGTCCCTTGACCGGCGGTTACGGAGACGGCAACGTCGGCACATGGGCTTGTGTAATGATGCGCAAGGCTGGATACGACGCATTTGTGTTCGAGGGCAAGGCTGACAAACCCACAATCGTGAAGGTTGAAGACGACAAAACCGAGTTCTTGGATGGCAAAGACTACTGGAACCAAGGAACCTTCGACACTGAGAAACGCCTTAAAAAACAGTACGGAGACGTAACAGGCGTGGTCTCAATAGGACAGGCTGGAGAAAACAAGGTCAAATACGCCAACGTTATCTCCCAAGAGGGCAGAGGCGGAGGCAGACCAGGAATCGGCGCAGTCATGGGCTCCAAAAATCTCAAAGCAGTAGCCATAAAAGGAACTAGAGAGTTGCCAGCCGCCGACATGCCAGAACTCAAAAAACTGGGCTTCGACGGCTACAAAGAAGTTCTGGCTAAACCCAACTACAAATTCTGGAAACGCCAAGGCACGATGTCCACGATCGAGTGGAGCCAGGAGAACAGCGTCTTGCCCACATGCAATTATAAAGAAGGCGTTTTCGACCAAGCAGACGCCATAGGCGGCTTCGCCATGGAAAAAGTAAAAACCGGCAACCGCGGATGTCCAGAGTGCAATATGACTTGTGGCAACATCATAACAGACACGGATAATGCGCCTGCAGAGTTAGACTACGAAAATGTGACGCTGCTTGGCTCTGACATAGGTTTAGGCGACCTGAAGAAGATTGCCCACCTCAACCGTCTGTGTGACGATTACGGCTTGGACACCATATCGCTGGGCAATGTGATAGGCTTCATTATGGAGGCGTCGGAGAAAAAACTCATCGATTACAAGATTGAGTGGGGCGACTTTGAAAAAGCGAAGGCGTTGACAGAAGACATCACTTACAGAAGGGGAAAGATGGGTTCAATGCTGGCTGAGGGCGTGCGCTACACCTCGGAAAAAATTGGCAAAGACTCTAAAAAATGGGCAATGCACGTTAAAGGATTAGAAATTTCAGCCTACGACTGCCACACAACACCCGCTATGGCATTAGCCTATGGAACAGCCGCTTCTGGCGCTCATCACAAAGACGCGTGGGTCATATCTTGGGAGGTCAAGTACGGACGCGAAACCTACGACGAAACCAAAGTGGACAAGGTCATAGAGCTTCAACGCATAAGGGGTGGAATGTTCGAAGGCTTGACGACCTGTCGACTCCCATGGGTTGAGGTCGGCTTCGAACTAGACTGGTATCCCAAGTTCATGAAAGCCGCGACAGGCATGACTATAACATTAGAAGACATGTACACGATCGCCGACAGATTCTACGCGTTGATAAGAGCTTTCTGGGTGCGCGAATTCGGAAAGCAATGGAACAGCAGCATGGACATGGTGCCAGCCAGATGGTTCACAGACGCATTAACAAAGGGACCGTTGAAAGGCACAAAACTGGACAAGACCAAATACGAAAGCATGCTACAGTTGTACTACAAGAAAAGAGGCTGGGACAACAAGGGCATACCAACAAAATCAACACTGACCAAACTGGGTTTGGCAGACGTGGCGCAAGAACTCGGCAAGTACGTCAAATTAACCGCCTAAATTCGCAACAACCTTTCTTTTTCTCAAATCTTGTTTTTTCTCAATCAGCGGTTTCTCTCAAAAGCTTGGCGACAAAGAATCCGTTGCACTCGTGAAGGTGTGGGTACAGCCTCTGGCTTTGGCTCTGCCCTCTAAGGCCAGGTAAACCTATCTTTGGCATGGTTTCTGTCAAAACGAAGTCAGGGTGCCACTTCAAAAACTTTTCAATCAACATCTCGTTCTCTTCCAGAGTGATACTGCATGTGGAGTAAACGAGGTAGCCTCCTTCTTTAACGTGTTCAGTGCAGTTGTTGAGCATGTTCCACTGAAACCTTGCCATATTAGAAATTGAGCGTTTAGTGAGACGCCATTTGGCTGAGGGCATCTTGCTGAAAGAGCCTGTGCTCGTGCAAGGCGGGTCTAAAATCACCAGGTCAGCCGTCACTCTTAGAGGCAGTGGGCTGCGCGCATCCGCAACTATTGGCACTGCAATTTCGACTCCCATTCTTTTAATCTCTCGTTTCCAGACGTTCATCCTGCGCCTAGAATAATCAACTGAGTAGATGGTGCCTTTGTTTCGCATCAACTGTGCTATGTACGTGGTTTTGGCTCCAGGCGCCGCACAGACGTCGATTACGGTTGAGTCTACTTTTGGGTTGGCTATTTCCGCTGCCAAACAGCTGGCTTTGTCCTGGATGTAGAACAAGCCTTCACGAATGCTCTGCATTCTAATTAGGGGCGTCTTGGTTCTCACAAGCTTGAAGGCGTGTTTGAGTAGAGGCACCTTCTCAACAGTTGCGCCCTCGCTTTCTATCTTTTTGAGAATGTTTTCCTTCGAGTCCTTGAGTGTGTTCACGCGCAGATACGTTGGCAACGTCTGAGTGGTGCTTTCTAAGAATTTTATGGCTTCACTTCTTCCCATCATGTGGAAACAGTACCTGACAAACCATGTGGGATTATAGGTTTGCAGAGTCACCCTTTCCTCATCACCTGCTTTCTCAAGAACGTCGCTGATTTCCGTGTTCAGAATCGCACCCAATGCTTCCTCAACCTCGGAGAGTCCACGCCAGCCTAGAATGGAACGTCCAGTTCGAGCTATAGCCGCTGCTTTTTCAATGTCGCTGTTCTCAAATTTCGTTTGGTAAGTGAAAAGGCGCAGAAAGGCTTGCGGACCCAGCTTGAAATCGGTGAGTGAGCGTGACGCCAAAACAGTGTTTATGATGGAATCAATGATGTTTTGTCTTCGCAGAGTCTCGAAGACGAGTTTATGTGCCAAACCAACGGCTCGTCTGTCTTGTATTCTCAGTTGCTTTGTGGCTTTAGCCAATGCTAGGTGCTCACCCATCCGGCGCAGTTCTATCCAACTCAGGGTTTCGATGGCTAGGGTCCAAGCGTCTCGCAACAATTGTTTTCAGCCTCAAGCACGCAGAAGCCTTTATGGAAACGAGATACAAATAATGTGCTGGAACATATCGCTTTTGCGTCTATAAACGCTGTGAGGAATATTTTTACGCTAAGTATTGAATAATAGTTGGGACACGAGGAAAAAATGGCAAGAAGACAACTGACAGACTACTTTGCATCCAATACACCTACGGTTAGGGCTAAAGCTGAAGCTGAGGAAGAGAAGCCAGTTGAGTCCTTCATGGAGAGCGTGATTCAAGAAAGAAGGGCTCGCGTCCACGATTTTGAGGCTCCAGCCAATCTGCCTCCTTCTTACTTCGTGTCCGCCACGTACGATGGTGACAGGGCTTCGGCGCTCATCAAACTCTACGAGCCCAGGTCGAAGCAAATCTTTTTTTGGCACGACACAACTGGGCACAAGCCCTACTTGCTTACCAATCTCTCTCCAATCGAACTCGAAAAGATGGACCGTGTGGTAAAGCATCCGGGTTTTGATCACTTTGAAACCGTGGAGAAGTATGACCCGCTTCAAGACAGAAACGTAACATTAACAAAAGTTGTGGCTAAAGACCCTCTAGCAGTGGGCGGTCGCCCCTCAGGTTGCTTGCGCGACGTAATCCCTGAAGAATGGGCAAAAATAGGCGGGGAACAACCAGCCAAGGTTTGGGAAGCATCAATCAAGTACTATCAATGCTACCTATACGACCGCCAAATCGCGCCCGGCATGATGTACAAAATCGAGAATGGTCAACTCTTCCCAGTTAAACATGACACTTCTGAGCAAAACATACGCAAGATTCAAACCTTATTTGTTGATGAACCAAAAGAGTTTCTGCAACCCATAGAAACGTGGGCAAGGTTGTTAGAGTACCCCGCACCAGAGTTTCGCAGAGTAGCCCTCGACATAGAGGTTGAAACGCCCACAATTGAAATCGAAGGCAAATTGACCTTCCGAGTACCTGACCCACGATATGCCGACCATCAAGTTTTGTGTGCAGCATTGATGGATTCAGAAGACAAAAAACGCATTTTGCTTCTGCAACGTCCAGACATGCGAGAAGGCACAGTGAAGATTCCAGCCGACGTAAGTGTTGAGTACTTTCCCTCTGAAAGGCAACTGCTTCAGGCAATTTTTGACGCTTTGTGGGATTACCCCTTCGTCATCACGTTTAATGGTGACGACTTTGACTTACACTACCTCTATAATCGAGCTATCAAAAAGCTGGGATTTAAAGAGAGTGAAGTGCCCATCGAACTTGGAAGAAAGACCTGCCTACTTAAGTACGGAGTGCACATTGACCTATACAAGTTCTTTTTCAACAAATCAATTCAAATCTATGCCTTCGGAAACAAGTACAGAGACGTTACATTAGACGACGTGGGACAAGCCTTAATCGGACTTAAAAAACTGGAGTTGACCAAAGGGCTCAATGATTTGTCTTACACTGAACTGACACAATATTGTCTTCGAGACGCTGAAATTGCCCTTAAACTCACCACCTTTAGCGATGATTTGGTCATGAAGTTGATTCTGGCTATAACCCGCATAAGCCGCATGCCCATGGAAGACGTGAGTCGACAGGGCGTCTCGCGCTGGATACGCAACTTCTTGCAGTTTGAACACCGCAGACGCAACATGCTGATTCCCAACGCCGACGACATTCTGGCTCTTAAAGGAAAAACGGTGACTAAGGCGATTATTAAGGGCAAAAAGTACAAAGGCGCCATCGTGGTTGAGCCTGTTCCAGGCGTCCACTTCAACGTGGCGGTTATGGACTTTCCCAGCATGTACCCGACTTTTATTAAAGTTTACAATCTGGGCTATCAATCCATTCTCTGCCCACACGAAGAATGCAGAAACAACAAGGTGCCAGGAACGCCGCATTGGGTGTGCACCAAACGCAAGGCGCTTGAAAGCCTCCTCATCGGCTCGCTCAGAGACCTCCGCGTCAAGTGGTACAAACCCAAGGCAAAGGACAAGTCACTGTCTGCAGAACTGCGAAGCTGGTACGAGGTCATACAGGCTGCGCTGAAAGTTATCCTTAACGCCAGTTACGGCGTTTTCGGCGCCGAAACCTTCGACCTCTACTGTCCACCCGTGGCTGAGGCGACCGCCTCCATTGGCAGGCATTCGATAACGCAGATTATCAGCAAGGCTAATGAGTTGGGGATTCAGGTGATTTACGGCGACACCGACAGCATTTTTTTGAAGAGTCCTTCGGAGAGCCAGATCAGCGCTTTGGCTAAGTGGTCTGAGAAAGAGTTGAAGATGGAACTCGACGTGGACAAAGTATATCGTTACGCTGTTTTCAGCTCGCGTAAAAAGAACTACTTAGGCGTGACTATGGAGGGCACTGTGGATGTCAAGGGCTTGACGGGCAAGAAGAAGCACATTCCGCCGTTTATCAAAGAAGCCTTTGACCTGATGAAAAACCGTCTGAGCAAGGTGAAGTCGCCCGCAGAGTTTGAGGAGACTAAAAAGGAGATTCGCAACATCATCCGAGACAGTTATTTAAGACTGAAGAGGCGTGAATGGAAAAGAATCGACGACCTAGCCTTCAACGTGGTGCTCGGAGAAGCGCTTGAACACTACGTTAAAACTACGCCGCAACACGTTAAAGCAGCGGACATCCTTAAGAAAAAAGGCTACGAGTTGAAAGCAGGCGACATGATAAGTTTCGTGAAGGTAGTGAAAGAGCCACACGTGAAGCCGGTGCAGTTGGCGTCAAACAACGAAATAGACGTGGACAAGTATGTGGGCTACCTGCAGTCAACCTTTGACCAAGTGTTAGACGCTTTGGGTTTAGACTTCGAAGAAATTATTGGATTGACAAAACTGGAGCGTTTCATGTAAAATTGTTTACAATTTCTTCTGAACCACATCTGGTAGGATGTCGGCTAAGGGTTTCAAAGAAAAGGGTTTCGCTTGTCACCCTTTAGGCTGACGAGGAAACTCTGAACGTCTAACAAAATGGTCGCCGCTGCCAACCGTAATCTCGTGAGGAAGCTTGAATACGAAGTGTAGTCTTTGTGCACCGATACTATCACTCCCTGCATTCCCAATCCTTCTCCACCAGAGGCAAAGATGATGCTCGGACTTTTAGCCATAGCTTGACGCGTCTTTTCAAGCAAACCTGTTTCGGGTTTACTAATGCGTACAAACGTGAAGGCGAGAATCTCGAATCCTAACTCGTAAAGATTCGGAGTAATCGTGTACTCTTGTATCACTTTCCTTTCCAGTTGTTTTCTTCTTCTTGTGAAGGTTGCTTGAGAAACACCTACGACTTTAGCCAGTTCTCTGTCGCTCTTTTTGGAGTTTTTGAGAAGCTGCTGCAGAATTTTGATGGCTATTTCGTTTCGCATACTTGGTAAGTGAGGATTTAAAAATATAAGTGCATTGATGATTCATAATCGAATTTTGCCTAGATTATTGGAGAACCTTAAGTCCACGCGACTTCAATGGTTCTACTATGGTCGGTTGGCTAAGCGCTGTAAGTAACAGGTAACCGATGACCGCTATGGCTATGAGGCTGCTCATGGTTATGCTCACGATCATGGCTGCCCAAACTGGAAGAGACGCGAGAACTTCTGGTGGTGGAAAGAACAACCAGAGGTAGCCGCCCACAATAATGCCGATGGGTAGAGCACCAGCAATGCACGCGATCAATCGATGTTTTCTAAGCAATAATATAGCCATAGCCGCAATGAAATTGGCGATTGGACCGACAAAAACATCGATTGGCCCCAGCCAGAAATATGCGTTGCCGATTAGACAGCCGACGGTAACGCCACCTACAACAGGCCAGCCGAACAGCGCCGCTAATGGAATCAACACGTCAGCCACGCGCAATTGCACTGGACCAAAGGATATTGGAGCCAAGAAGATAACGAGGACAGCGTAAAGAGCGGCGAAAAGTACTGTTAAACTCAGGTCTCTGCTGTCTGGTTTCAATTTTTCACCTCCCACGCCGGGGTTTATACTATTCGTGGCGGAACGGGTGGAGATGAGTCCCACTCACCCGCCAAGGATAAGCCTAAACTCTGATTAGGCTATAAGGATTCCGACCGCTGCTTAAATTAGTCTTTGCGTGCTTTTTCAATTTGGCACAGTGTTTCAAAGATTGTTTTTGCGGCTTGTATAGCGGTGACTCCATTGTCATAGTGTGGCGCAACTTCCACCACATCGAATGCGACTACTCGTTCATCACAAACTCTGCTCAGCAACTCATAGAATAGGTGAGTGCAAAGTCCGTCGGGTTCAGGGTTTTGCACAGCCGATGCGAAGGCTGGGTCGAGCACGTCCAAGTCGATTGTTAAGTAAGTTTGTTTGATGCCAGTTAGCAGCTTTTCAATTCTTTGGGCTGTTTTGTCTACGCCTTCCTTTCGGATTTGTTGCGCAGTTATGAAGTTTATGTCAGCCTTTTTGGCGTAGTCAAGTTCTTCTTTGCACACCGCTCTGGTGCCGATTTCAACTATCACTTTCGGCTTAACCTGTTCGTTTATTCGACGCATGAAAGTAGTGTGCGAGGTTTTAAGGTTCATATACTCGTCTCGAAGGTCGAGATGCGCATCGAAGCTTATGACCGCACAATTTTTGCCCATCGCTCGGGTTGCGCCCAACGTTATTGTGTGTTCTCCCCCGATTAGGACTGGAATCTTCTTGGCGTTCAGAAGTTCTCTAGTAACCTGCTCTAGCCGTTTTAGAGTTTCGTCGGCGTCGCCTGTGATGTGGAGGTCGCCTAAGTCATGCAAACGTAGGTCCTCGATGTCGATGCCTGAGCGAAAGCTGTAGGTTTCAATGTTGAGTGAAGCCTCTCTAATTGCTGTGGGTGCAAATCTGGCGCCTGTCCTGTACGTGCTTGTTACATCGAAGGGAACGCCTAAAACAACGTATTCTGCCTCTTCAAACTTTTTCTGGAAACCGCTGAAAACCAGCGTTGGAGAGACGTAAAGTTCACTGTACCCCATGCAGGTCATGTATGGCGACTGCAAACTCTAAATCTTTTTCGCCTACAAATAAGGGTGAGATGCGAGGCGTTCAGATTTGGATATTAAACAGTTGTTTGAGATGCAGAGAGATTTTGACCGCAAGATGGGTTGGAACACATACGAGAACTGTCAAAGTCCTGAAGACGTGCTCAATTTCATGCAGCATTTCGTGGTGGTTATGGTTGAAGAACTCGGAGAAGTGGTGAGAGCCAGAAAAGAATACTTCAGAGACAAGCAAGAGTTTGACGTCCAAGCCTTGAGACACGAACTCGTGGACTTGTTTGTTTATCTCATGCAAGGCTGTATGGCTCTAAACATGGACTTAGAAGAGGAATACAAAAAGAAAATGGAAACCTTCGAGGAGCGATTTCTCAACAGGGCAAAATTCTAATCTTTTTAACCTGAATGCAGAGCAGATTGATTTACTTCTGGACGATTGCGAAACAGATTTATTAGAATGATGTTATTAGCATTAGGTCTTAAAAGGAGCACAAAAGAGGTTGACGTCCAAGCTTAAGGTCAAGCGCCGAGACGCATTGTTACTAGCCGTTTTCTACGCCGCTGTAGGCGTCGCTCAATTTGCTGTTTTAACCCTTTCAAACTTCCGCATCTTTCCGTATGGAGCCGTAGCCGTCCTCAGTTTAATCGCAGCCTATGGATTGTTAACAGTTAAGAAATGGTCTGTCTGGCTTGTAATCGGCCTCTTCTTTCCACAGTTGGTTTTTGGCACTGTGACGCTTTACGCCTCAATGGTATGGTATTCATCCTCTCTTGAAACCAGTTTCTTGTTGCTCGATGCCATTCTGGTGTTGTTCATAGTTTTGTCTTTCGTCTCCTTCGTGTACGTGACGGCAAAGAGGAAAACCTTCCAGCCAGCTTAAACCTTGCTTAACGCACCTTGTCATAACGTTGTTTCTTTTTCGCCCTTAAACTTATGAACATGCCAGTGAACCACGCCCAGTAAAGCCTCAGTCGCCCCCACTTCCGCAGTCGGCGAGGGTTCTCCACAACATAAGAATCGAGGAGGAAAACGTATCTGCCAAACCTTAAGGCTCGTCTGACGAGATCCTGCTCCTCAGCCACGATTATGTTAGGATTGAAGCCTCCAACCTGTTCAAAAACACGTTTTCGAATCAGCATGCAGTTGCCGTGGGCACCTCCCAAACCCATCTTGCAAGAGACAAAGGTTGATACATTAACGAATTCATAGAGCAAACGGTCAAGAAGATTCCTGCTCTGCGGAAGCTTTCGACAACTGACACCGACAACGTGCTCATTCTTCATCATTTTGTTGAACCGCTCAAGCGATCTAGGCGGCAAAACTGTGTCCGCATCCATAAAAACCAAGATTTCACCCTTAGCGTAGCGGGCACCCTGATTTCTGGCGTCGGCAGCCGAGCTGTCGGTTAGGCAAACAACTCTATCCGCTAATAGTTTAGCTACCTTAACAGTTTGATCATTGCTATTTCCATCTTTGACTACAACCTCAAAGTCTGCGAAGGTCTGGTTTTTCAAAGCCTGCAATGTCGCTTGAATATATTTTTCTTCGTTGTATGCGGGGATTACAACTGAAAACTTGACCATGTTTTCAGGCGCCTACTCATCTATGAGTGGAAACGAAGCCTAAACTCGGTCTTCAATGCTTGAACGAGATTCTGCGGCGTAATCAATGGGCTGACAAACTTGACCTTGACGTTTTCGGGGCTTTCACCTACATATCTGATTTTTTCTGGGTCGATTTCGCCCATTGCTTGTTGATGCGCTTTCCAGAGCGGTTCTACGGCGTATGGATTGAAGCCTATGACATGGCAACATGCAGCGTCAACCGTGACGGGATTTCTCCCAGTGATTATCAAGTCTAGGTTTACGGGTTTTCCCTGTACTGGACCCCGTCCTTCCATAGCTACTATGCCATCAGCCACGACAAGGTCTTGATGAACAGCGTTGTTGAGGTAGACCAGCACGTCTGAGAGTTGCTTGTGAAACTGTGTCTTGCGTTTGGTGGCTATGATGCCGAACATGTTTTTCATGGCGACAGAGATCATCACAAAGTTGTTAGTCTTAACCTTAGGCAAATTAACGAAGTAATCCGCCTTGAGCGCCGTCTTTGGAATAAGAACAGGCATGCCGGCAACCCTGTGCTCTTCAACCTCATCATGGCTTAAATTGAGAAATTCAACATCACATCTCTTGACAACATCCAAAACACCTGTGCCCGCTGCTTTTCTTTCGGCTGTGCCCGAAGCGGAATCAGACTCCACGACCACAATATTCTCGGTTTTCTGCTTAGCCATACCTATGACTGTCTCTAAAAGCCTAGGGTCGGTTGTTATCATGTTCTGTAGGTTTTTGGGAAAACACACGTTGGGCTTGATAACCACTAGGTCGTCCTTTTCGACACCCTTGAAGCCTCCGATCATTTCAACCGACTTCTCAACCGCTGCTTCTATCTTGTTTCCAGCCCGCAGTATGGCAACCGTATCAGATTGAGGTGACGGTGTACATGCGTTGCCCTTGAAGCACTCTGTAACTTCGCCTAGTGTTTTGACCAGTTGAATTCCATCGTCCACTGTGACTTGAGGCTGTGCGCCATTTTCCACGCAGTTCAAGAAGTGAATGTGCTCATTGGCGTAAGACGGATGCTGGTTCCTGAAAACATCTACGTATTGGCGCAGTCGCTTGCCCATGAACGCTGTCTCAGCTTCACCATCCTTGACCACTGTAATGTTGTAGGGCGTCCGCAAAAGATCGAGCTTAATTTCACCCAGTTCACCCATGAGGTCAAGCCGTAGAGTGGGCACTAAGCCTGTCCATTGAGCCTTTAAGTTGGCTTCCACATTGTTAGTCAAGGTTACTTTGACGCCCACATTGCCGACCACGCCTCCTTTGAGGTGAGGTTCAATGCACGAAACCTTTTCGAGTGGTCCGCCAACCTCGTGAACAAGATAAATCAGATGAGGCAACAGGTCTTCAATCACGCCGCATCTGGCTTGGGTTCTAAAATCGGTTTTGGCTCTGTAAAACTGAAGGTTGGTTGCCGAACAGCCGCTGATTCTTCGTATTTTTCCAATTTCTCCAGCCTCAATCAGTTTTTGGGCTTCGATGAAACATGGTGTGAAAACGAAGTTGTGGGCTGGCATCACCCTGACAGGTTCGGGTGTAGTTTCCCGCTGCATATTTAGTGCTTTTTTGACAGCCAAGCCTTCGTTCAAGGTTGTGGCTAACGGTTTTTCACAGAAGACGTGCTTGCCCCATTCGATTGCGTCCATGACCACTCGAAAATGAGAATCCGGCGGGGTGCAAACGAAGACGGCGTCGATGTTAGCCTTGACCAGCATTCGCCTGTAGTCGTCGTATGTTTCGTCTATGTTGAATTTTTCTTTGACCTCTTGAAGCCTGGCGTCAGTGACATCGGCTGCGGCCACGAGTTCGTAGCCTGTAATCTTCTGAAGTGAGGGCAGGTGAACCATCGTAGCGATTCTTCCGCATCCGACCACGCCGACTTTCATGATTGCCGCTCCTTCATGAGTGAATAGTAGGTTTCTGGCTTGAATAAGTGCACGGTAACGGTTTCTCCGGCGTTGACAAACTGCTGGTTCTCGTGTATTTCTGTGAAGCCGTCGGCTTTGGCCAAAGTTGTGATTGCCCCCGACAATCCTGTTGGAACAGGAGAAGCTAATATTCTACCCGTCCTATCACGTTTTAGGTTTACCGTTACGAATGTTCGTCTGCCCTTTGCTGGAAACAATTTTTCCGTGGTTATGGCTTTGACCGTGATTGTCGGTTCCTCTCGTCTGCCAGCCATTTGAGTTATTACAGAGCGAACAAACAGGTGAAAGATTAGCAGCGCCGAGGCTGGATGACCTGGAAGGGAGAAAACAGGTTTCTCTTTTATGACTGCCATCGTCGTGGGTTTTCCAGGACGCACGGCGATTCCGTAAACAATTACGCCCGGTTTGCCCAGAGTGTCCAACACTTTGGGAATTATGTCAGTGGGTCCAACAGAAACTCCGCCGCTGGTTAGGATTACGTCAACGGTTTTTAGTGCCTTCTTCAACGCTGCTTTCATTTGGGCGGTTTCATCTTGAACTATTCCCAGGTTGACTGGTTCGCCGCCAGACTCTTCGACAGCAGCGCTCAACGCATGCGCGTTGATGTCGTAGATTTTTCCCGCAGGCAAGGGTTCTCCAGGCTTCACCACTTCGGCGCCCGTTGAGATGATGGCGATTTTAGGCTTCTTGAACACTTCAACCTTGTCCATGCCCACAGCGGCGACTACGCCTATTTCGTGAGACGAAAGCACAGCGCCATTCTTAAGCACGGTTTCGCCTTTTCTGATGTCGGAGCCTGCCTTCATTATGTTCTCGCCCTTCGACACCGCGCTGTGAATGAGCACGGTCTCGCCTTTCTGAACGGTGTATTCAGCCATGACCACCGAGTCGGCGCCTTCGGGCATGGGAGCGCCAGTCACGATTTGAGCAGCCATGCCTTTCTCTACAGCAACTGTTGGAGCCTCCCCAACGTTGACTCGACCGCGGAGCTTCAGTTTAACTGGGCGGTCTTCGTCGGCGCCGAATGTGTCTGCGGCTCTCACGGCGTAGCCGTCTACTGTTGAACGGTTGAAGGGTGGAATATCTAATGGCGAAGACACATCTGCGGCTAGGACTCGTCCTAAGGCTTTGGAGAGCGAAACTCTCTCTTTTCCGACTGGTTGGGGCGTGAAATTCTGCGCCAGAATCTTCTTGGCGTCGTCCACTGAGACGAGTTTTCTAAACACGTTTGGCTCCTCCTATTGGGGCGAAAAGGTGCACCCTGACGGTTTCGCCCTCGTCGAGTCCCTCTCTATCCTCAGGGATGATTACGTATCCATTTGCCTTGGTCATGCTTGTGAGCAGACCCGAACCCTTAGCGCGAACTGGCTCGACTAGGAAATCGTCGTCTTTCTCGAAAACGCTGACTCTGAGGAAAACCCTTCGACCGAGAGCGCCAGCAACCCGTTTAGTTAGTGTGGCCTTCAAGGCGGGTCTGGGCTCGTGTTGGATTCCCAGCAACTTGAGGATGACTGGACGCGCGAACACTTCGAATCCTATGGTTGCTGCTACCGGGTATCCTGACAAAACGAAGATTGGTTTGCCCTTGAGAACAGCGAGCGCGGTGGGCATGCCGGGTCGTAACGCTACTCCGTGAACTACAACTCCGGGCTTGCCCAATTTATCAATGGCTATTGGAACCAAGTCGGCGGCTCCAACGCTTGTTCCGCCGGTTGTGATGATTACATCTGCGTTGCTAAGTCCTTCAGATATTTTCGCACTTATTTCGTCTTGGTTGTCTCGGGCTATGTCTAGGTTCAGAGATTGGGCGCCTAGTTCTGTGACCAAGCCAGAGATAATGTATCGGTTAGAGTCAATTATTTGGTTTGGTTGCGGTTTTTTGCCTAACTCCACCAGCTCGTTTCCAGTTGAGATTATGGCGACTTTGGGTTTTTCCACAACTTCAACACTAGAGATGCCTAACGCAGCCAACAAGCCAACGTGATGCACTTGTAGTCGAGTGCCCGACTCAACGGCGACGTCGCCTTTACGGATGTCTTCGCCCTTTTTGGAGACGTTTTCGCCTGGCGTCAACGCGGAGAGCACTTCGATTCTGTCTGTTGCCATCTTTGTGTGTTCCAACATTATCACGGCGTCGGCCTCCTTGGGCAGAGGGTTTCCAGTCCACACTTGTTTTGCTTGACCTTCACCAATAAGGGACTCGTTAGTTAGTGTGAAGGCTTTGGGCTTGAATTGTGACGCCTCAAAGGTGTCTTGTGCTCTCACAGCGTAGCCGTCGACTGCTGAACGGTCGAACAGGGGTAAATCAGAGGGTGCTGTTATGTTTTTGGCGGTAACTCTGCCTAGAGCCTCTTCAACTAAAACGCTTACCGAACCTAATCGCTTGGGTTGGAGCGTTTTGAGAAAAAGGGTTAGCGCCTCGTCTACGTTTGTCAGCTTTTCAAATCCCTTAAGCCTAGACAACGTTACACCGCCATAACCCGTAAACAACAGTGTTAAATCACCCTAAAATTTAAACTATCACCAAAACGAGAAAAAAGTACCCTAATGTTAAGTGCTAGATTCCAATGTGCGAACCTGCACATATGAAGAGAGAGTTAATCGACAAAATTAAAGCCTCAGAAGTTTTTCTTTTCCTAACTAAATGATTCGAAAAAGTCGTATTTTTTGGTAGGTATGAATTAATTTTTTATCCGACTTGTCAATAACTTATATTAATGGTTAATCATAATTGGTAGATTTCAAGTTAAACAAAAAGGTGAAAACAACATGGTTTCTGAAGGAAGAGGAAGACTGTTCAGAAGAAAAGACGGCAAATACCTGCTCTATCTCCCATTGGACCTTGCAGAAGACAGCATGTTCCCAATAAAAACCAAAGGCTCCATAAAGGTCAAGATACACTTCAAAATCGGAGATGACAAACTAGTCATCGAAAAATGGCCCGAAACCGAAGAAGAACAGCCAGACTAAGAATTCCCCTAGCCCAGCTCATCACACAAACTCCCTTTTCTTCTGTCATTCAAAATTAATCTTCTCATAGGTAGCGAGAAGTCCCACATATGCTGGAGAAGGGTACAAGAAAACAGATAAAAAACATAAAAGCTAGGTGTGGTTAAACAATAACAGCCTAACTAAAAATAGAAAAAGGAGCTTAGTCGCACGATGTTTAAAGCCAAAATATCCGATGCCAAACTCTTACGCGACATGTTAACAGCCATATCAACGCTGGTAGACGAAGCCACATTCAACATATCACCTGAAGGCTTCAAACTGAGAGCCATGGACCCATCACGCGTGGCCATGATAGACTTCGAAATGCCCAAAACCACATTCGACGAGTATACAGCCGACGCGCCAATAAAAATGTGCATAAACATAACCGAACTGCTCAAACTGCTCCGGCGAACAAGCAAAGACGAATCAGTTGAACTGGCACTCGATGATAAAACAGGGAGGCTGAACGTAGGTATAAAAGGCAAATACGACCGCACGTTTAACATGCCCACGCTAGAAGCAACAGAAGAAGAGGTGCCAACCCCAAAAATAACGTTTAATGTGCGCGCCAAAGCCACAACTGAAGGACTGAACGAAGCCATACAAGACGTCCAACTCGTGAGCGACCACGTGCGCATCGAAATGGACAACGAAAAAATGACCATGCGCGCAACAGGCGACCTAATGGGCGCAACCGTGGAACTAAAAAAAGGAAGCGACGCATTATTAGACTTGGAAGCCAAAGAACCATCCAAAGCAACGTTCAGCTTAAGCTACCTTTCAGAGATAATCAAAACCGCAGCAGCAACCAGCGACGTAGCCACATTAGAATTTTCGTCCGACATGCCCATACGCATAGATTTTCAGCAGCCGAAAGAAGGAAAACTAACATTTTATCTGGCACCCCGCATAGAAGTAGAATAGGCGCAACTCTACGCTGGAGAACAAACTGCTTCTCACAAGAACCCAACTAGCTAGGTATCCCTTCGTTCCAGAGTCTGCCAGATACATAGAATCGTTAGAAATCAAAACCGATGACTTAGCCAACCCAGATCTTGAGCCGATATTGATTAGAGCTGAAGCCCGCATTGAAGAAGCCATTCTTAACAATGACATAAAAGAACAATCACCCCAGGATGATATCGAAATAACCAGTTTTCCAATAGCCGTAATGATGGTTGCAGCCTCAGAAAACGCTCACCTCAAGAGAAGATACGCCTTGGCGGAAGCTAAACGGGTTTCAAATCTACTTAATAAAGAGAGCAAAGAGACCATTTCTGCCGTTGCAAGTTACTTCAACTGGAACCTTAAGGATGCCAAAACACCAGCCTATGATTTTGTCCTCCGTTTTCCAAATTTCCTAAAAAATGCTGTAACTATACAAGATAAAAGGTGGAAGCTAGTTAACAGACTGATGTTGGGCGGAGAGGTTTTCTTAAACAAAAACGAGGTGTCCCGTCTCCTCCAAGAGGAAGTGCGCCGATATATTGAAGGAAAACTCAACATCGAAGTTGGGGAAATCCCTCAGAATGTCGTGGAACGAGTTGAAAGAATAAAGCGCCTTTTCTCTGAAGTTAAAGGAAAAATTCAATCGGAAGAGATGCCTAAGGAGGTTGTGATTGACGCTTTCCCGCCTTGCATAAGGGAACTGCGAAACAAAGCACTCACAGGACGACATATATCTCATGTTGGCCGTTTTACACTAACATCTTTCCTTATAAACTCTGGTATGTCGGTCGGAAATGTGGTCGACTGTTTCCGCTCTTCTTCAGACTTCAACGAACGAATGACCCGTTACCAAGCAGAACACATAGCTGGTCAAAAGGGTTCAAGAACTAGATACATACCACCCAAATGCGACACACTGCGAACACATGGCGTGTGCCCAGGCATGGATGACACTTGTCGAGCCATTCACCACCCGCTACGGTATTACGGCAAAAAAATCCAAATACTGAAGACAAAAACCGAAACTTAAGCGACATGGACGTGAACAAAATCGAAACTAAAGCCTTCATTCAAGAAAAATTCTTCGAACACTACAAACAGCACTCAGCTAGCATCAACCTTCCAAGTTCTCTGGCGAATCGTGAGTTTGCGTTTCTTCTTTTCAAAGAGAGAATGATGCTGCGGCACAAGGGTTTCAAAAGTGTCGAAGACTTCAGCAATCTTTTGAACACTGTGGTGCCTTCTGACGTTTACTACTCTAGTGCCCATTATGAGAGGCCAGAGGAAAACATGGAAGCAAAAGGGTGGTTGTGTGCTGATTTAGTTTTTGATATCGACGCAGACCATATGCAGACCCCTTGTGGTAAGCAACACGACACGTGGACATGCAACAATTGTGGAGAAAGAGGACGAGGCATCTCCCCCGAAAAATGTCCAAAATGCAAAGGACAACAGTTCGATTATAAAAGCTGGCCTTGTGAGAAATGTCTTGACTCCACAAAGAACGAAGCCGCTAAGCTTATTGACTTCTTAACTAAAGACTTCGGTTTGTCAACTCAAGAAATTACGCTTGCGTTTTCAGGTCACAGAGGATATCATGTTCAAGTTGAGAGTGACATTGTTCAAGCTCTTGATCAGATAGCTCGTAAAGAGATAGTTGATTACATCATTGGAGTTGGTCTGGAACCTACATTTCATGGAGTTGAAGAGAGTAGAGCCCCTAGGTTAGAAGAAAAGAGTTGGAGGGGAAGAATAGCTACAGGAATGTACGAATTTCTTCGCAACACAAATCCAGTGCAATTAAAAGAGATAGGTTTAAAGAAACTCGCGGTTAGCAGCCTGATCAGTCAACGAGACAGAATACTAGAGAACTGGAAAACAAGAGGCCCATGGAGGACGAAGGACTTGGGCTCTGAGAGCTGGAAAAAATTGGTGCAGAAAGCTGTTGAAAACCAGTCGGTTAAGATCGACACTGTTGTTACGACTGATATTCATCGTCTGATAAGGTTGGCGGGTACGCTTCATGGGAAGACGGGTTTGAAAAAAGTCAACGTGCCTATTAGCGATGTTGAACGGTTTGACCCTTTGAAGAGCGCCTTAGCGTTTAAGGGAGGCGCAGCTAGGCTTCTTGTTTCAGAGGCTCCAGAGTTTAGATTGGGAGACGAAAGATACGGTCCGTATGAGAACGTGGAGGTTGAGTTGCCAACTGCCGCAGCCTTGTTTCTGCTCTGTAAGGGTGCAGCCCAGGTTAAGGAGGAGAACCCTCTTGTACGATGAGCTTTATGAGGCTTGGAGAAAAGAGAAGGAGAATGCGGATGTTCAGGCGCTTCCTCAGGGTTTCTTTGCTCGGCTGGCGCTGTATACGAAAAGGTTGAGGGAGGAGAGCCGAATGTTGGATGAGAAGTCAACCCGGGCAAGGCTTCTTTTGCATGAGTCCAAGAACGTCAAGAAACTGAGTGCGGAGTTGATTCGACTTCGTTACGAGAAGGTTTTGAGGATGGTGATGACTGGAGAAGTTGTTGCCAAGGAGGGTTTGACTGAGGAAGAGGAAGGGCTTTACAGAGACCTAGCCTCTTCAGCCGAGTCTTATCAGGGTTTTTTGAAGAGTGTACTAAGCGGGCGTTCCTTGCGTGGCGAGGTTGAGGCGGCAGTCAAAGAAAAGGGGGAAATGAAACGTGTACTGCGGTTTTTGCGTGATGTGCCAGCTATTATTGGGGCGGATATGAAGCTTTATGGTCCGTTTATACCAGAGGATGTTGCCGGTGTGCCCGCTGAGAACGCGAAGATTCTGGTAAAGCAGGGCTTGGCAGTTGCGGTAGAAGTTAAAGTTTGAGCGCTTTTTGGGCAGCCTTAAGCATTCATTTTCTGAAAGTCTTCTTGCGTGAGAGACACCTATACCGAGAGGAGAGATATGTTAAAACGAAATGACGATGAGGACCAATGCGATACCTGAACGAAGGGGTTGCAGTCAAATCTGGTTTTTCTTCTACAGGATGCGCACGTGCATAAGCAATTGCAAACTCAAAAAAGTAGATGACGGCACCTGCCAAAAACAGAAAACTTCCCACAATTATCATCACTATGTTGCTAATTGACAGCCCTATCAACAAAAGGTTTAGGCCGCCGAGAACCATTAGTGCTGCAACACGGTAGTGTGCAAGCATTTCTAAAAGGGGCGAAAGAATAACAGTTTCCAACAAAATCACTCCCAGTCCAAAAAGACTCGGAATCACAAGGTCGCCTCTGCCGAACGCGAGAACAAACAGAAGAAAAAGCACAAGACCGACGACTCCAGCAATCATCCACCATCCACTTGTATCTTTCATTCTGCTCTTTTTTCTGCTCAAGATACCTAAAAACGCTCCAAACAAAGCACCTGCGATGTTGATTAGAAGCAGAATAGAAAAGATGGTTAAATACTGTTCAACCGACCATAAATTGTTGGTAATCAAGGAACTGTTCCGATACTCCCATTCAGGCGTAGAAGTTACATCTAGTGTCAAGAAAGAGACCCCACGAGAATAAACCCAAAAAATATAGTATTGGTTAAGCACTTCAGGTGCTCGAAATTCAAATGACCACGAGTAAGCAGGCCAAGAGAGAAAACTGAACGGAAAGGTGGATACGAAAGCAGGAAAAAAATCGCTCACAGGAAAATTCGCCGAGAAAAGCGAGAGGGCGAGAACAAAAAGTGTCATCTCAAGGATGTAGCTTCTCGGCTTTGCACTCCTAGTCCAACGATACGATAAATAAGCCGAAAGCAACATGCGCCTTCAAATAATATTCCACAAAGTCAAGTAATAACCATTGCGTGTGCACTCGCAACCTTCATTCTTTTTTTGACAGGAGATGGTGGGAGAGTCATTGAAGTTACCCCGTGGTTTCATGTTTCTCCCACCCAGCTGCGGCACTCTTGGAAAGGGAACACTGGCGGTTGGGTAACAAAAAGACCCTTCAAATCTGTAACAATTTAAAACTCTCTGAGAAGCAGACTTTCAAAAAGTCCAGACAGAATAGTGAAAGTAAACGTGAAAAACCATCGGTAAACAAATCTCTCTCTGCATCCAGTCTCTCCCTCTGGTAGAGTAGGCTACAAAGAAATAAGGGACAACATGCGCATCTTTTTCACTAAACAAAGCTTATGAAAAATAATTATCTTTATATGTTTAAGCCGGTTGTTGTATACCGAATCAGCAATAAGTGAACAAGCATGAAAGCGCCCAAAGAAATCACCACGTACTGTCCAAAATGCAAGGCTCAAACGCCCCACACCGTCAGCATATACAAGGCTGGAAAAAGACGCGCCTTGTCCAAGGGTGAGAGACAACACAACCGCATAAAAAAAGGCTACGGAGGACACAGAAAACGGGCGCTCCAAAGAAAATTCGCGAAAACAACAAAGAAACAAACACTGAAACTGAAATGCAAAACATGCGGCTACACGCTTCAGAAAAAAGGAATGCGCCTCAGAAAACTAGCAGTCGAATAAGAAAAAGGAGAAAAAAAACATTATGAGTGAATGGGAAAGACTCCTACCAAGACCTAGAAGCAAATTTCTCAGAGTAAAGTGTCCAAACTGCGGAAACGAACAAGTGGTTTTTAGCAACGCCACAAGCGTGGTCAAATGCAACATATGCAGCACCGTTCTCGCTGAACCTACAGGCGGAAAAGTAGCCATTAAGGGAGAGGTCGTCACCGCGCTAGAATGACTCTTTAGTGTGGAAAAAGGGCATGGCAACCAAAAAGGCGGAGTGGCCTGAACCCGGCGACCTAGTCCTAGCCTCAGTGCAGAGGATAACCGACTACGGAGCATACGTCTCACTTGACGAATACGGAAAAGAAGGTCTACTGCACGTATCCGAGGTTTCCTCAGGATGGGTCCGCAACATTCGCGACTTCGTTCGAGAAGGACAGAAAGTTGTTCTGAAAGTTTTGAGAGTTGATACAGAAAAACGGCACGTTGACCTGTCTCTCCGCCGAGTCTCAAAGCGTGAGAGAAGAGAAAAAGCCCTTTCATGGAAGAGAGAAAGAAAGGCTGAAGGTCTACTGCGCAGCGTCTCAGAAAAACTGAAAATGACAGCTGAGGATGTTTACGCCAAAACAGCACCCATAATCGAAGAAAAGTTCGGAGGACTCTATGAAGGACTCGAAAAAGCCGCAACGGAAGGCCCCAACCCACTCATCGAGGCTGGATTGCCCAAAGAACTTGCCTCAACAATCGCAGAGGTCGCCAAAGAAAAAATAAGACTGCCCTTAGTAAAGATCAGGGGAATATTGGAACTCCAGTGCATGAAGCCCAACGGGGTTGTCCACATCCGAACCGCCCTCTTAAACGCACAGAAGGTTGAAAAACCCGAAGGCGCAAAAATTCAAGTTTACGTTGTAGCAGCGCCGAAATACGCTGTTGAGGTTCTAGCCGAAGACTACAAAGAAGCAGAGAATATTCTTCAAAAAGCCTCGGAAACAGCCATTAAAACAATAACCAAGGCTGGCGGAACAGGCGCTTTCCAGAGGGCAAAATAATGGTTTGGCTCATGCGAAAGTGCGTGAAATGTGAAAAATACACGCTGAACCAAGCAAAATGCCCCTACTGCGGAGGAAGAGTGCGCGTGCCGCACCCAGCAAAGTTTTCACCCGAGGATCGATACGCAAAGTACAGAAGCGCCATGAAGGCTGAAACAAAATGAAAGAAACGTTCATCAAGGAAACAACGAAGATTGAACCGAGGAATTCCGTTCTGATAGAAGGGCTTCCGGGGATGGGGATGGTTGGTAGAATCGCAACTCGTTACCTTATTAAGCAGCTTGGCGCAAAGCGGTTCGCTGAGCTTTACTCGCCTCATTTTCCGTACTATGTACTCGTAAACAAGAAGGGAAACGTCCGCCTCCTCCGCGGAGAATTCTACTTCTGGAAAGATCCTACAGAAAAAAACGACCTGCTGTTTCTAACGGGTGACAGCCAAGCCCAAACAATCGAAGGACAATACGAAGTGACAAACAGCATCCTGGACTTCGCCCAGAAACTTGGAATCAAAATGATAATCACAATAGGAGGCTACCGCAAAGAAGCCGAGGAAAACCCCAAGGTAGTGGCTGTCGCCAATAGCCCAAAACCTTTGAAAGAGGCATTAGAAGCCAAGGCAATCGTTAGTCCGCCTGGAAACCCCATTGTTGGAACAGCTGGACTGCTTCTGGGACTGGCAAAGTTCAGAAAAATCGATGCACTCTGCCTATTAGGGGAAACCCGAGGATATCTCCCCGATCCCAAAGCAGCCAAGAGTGTACTCGAGATTTTGCAGAAAATCCTGGGCTTTGATGTTGACTTAGGCGGCCTTGACAGGGAAATAGAGAAATCTAAGGAGATAGTTGCGCGAATGCGAGAGATTGAGGAGCGAAGAGAAAGCTACGCGCAGAAGATGCGACAAACAGAGAGAGAAAGGGTCACTTACATCAGTTGAAGGCAGAGGCAACTAATTTTAATATTCGACTTCGTAGATGGCCACAACGGCGTTGAGGTATCCATCGATGTTCCAGAGGTCCTTGCGGTTCATATTAGAGGCGTACGCTAGCTTGAAGTGCTCCAGAGTTGGTGCAGCAACAGACCCCACTCGTTGATGTTTGGTGTTCATCAACAATTTGTAGATTAACGTTGTTTGTCCAAGGGGAGTCCACTGAGTTCCTGTTGAAGTGACGTTTCCGTATTGTATGTCATCCTCAACAGGCATGCCCACTTGCTTTGCGATTTTTGCAAACCACGTCCATTTGGTTTCATCCCCTCCCAAGCCTCGAGAGACCAAGTCACTGCCATTGTTGTCAAAGACTGCAAAAACAGCAACGTGTGTGATGCGTTCGGGTCTGTGCAGGTTTTGGGCGTGTGCGTTCCATTCGTTGATTATTTTTAGGGCTTCTGTTTCATTTGACATGAACATATATCCGATCATTCCTATTTGCGTCCAGTTAAAGGTGCCGTTGTCTGCTAGAGACGGTTTATTACCTATCGTTGTGATCCAGTAGCCGTAGTCCCACCAGCTGACGACCGCTTGAACGCTCTGATTGTTTCGAATCCAAGTTAAGGCGTCAATCCAGTCGTCTATGGGATTAGTAGGTTTTACTGGGAGACTTGATGTGGCTAAGGTCGTGGGTGCGTAGGCTTGGTCTAAGAACCGTGGGTAGGATTCACCCCTCGCTTGGGACTCTCGGCTGGGTAACACTAGAGAGAAAGTGAGTAGGAGGAAAATCAGTATCAAGAAAGCGGCGCTGAATTCCCTTCCAACATGAGCTCCCAAACGCGTTTTTCTTCGAAGAGCGGTCGGCGTCTCCTTCATAACGGTGATGAAAGGCCTCAACACTCTTGTTAGGGCGAGTGCCCAGAGCAAACAGAACGCTGGGGCCATGATCAGTGTGAGTCGAACCATAGAACTGGCGAAATACACCGAGGTCAAACCGAAGATTATCAAGAATATGTTGCGGTTTGTAGGGTTCTGTGCAGCGAAGAAGAGGCCGACTGGAATGAAAAATATGCCAATCCCGACATCATAATAAATGGAGCCCCAAGCTGCAGGTCTGTGTTCCTGCACCGACTCTACAATGGGGTAGAGGAGACGCTGATAGGGATTGAGGATTGCCTCGTACTTGGCTTCTAATGGTCTTATGTATCCAAACCATGAGAGCATTAGAAACGCCGCTGCGACCAAGCCTAAGAAACTGAACGTGAACACGGTTTTCATTCTGACTGTTTTGATGTGGCGCGTGACTTCGTAGGCGCCCAGTATAAGGAAAAGCCCGAGGGCCAGCATGTTGGTCATTTCAGTCAGATATCTGAGTCCAAGAAAAGGCACATTGATTGCTATGAAGAAGCCAACGCCGAAAGTTACGCTGTAAGAAAGAAGTAAGCGTGGCGAGTACCTGCGCAGCACAATCATGATGCCGACTAAGAGCATAAGCAGTCCAGAGGCGTACCTTGCAGCACCCCATCCCCCCATGAGGTAACCCAGAGACAACCCAGCCGCGATGGCGTATAGAAGGCTTTGTTTAAGAGGCCTTTCTGCGTCGATGGCCCTTAGGAAGAAAAAACCTATGAGGAGAATTCCAGAAATTCCTATGGTTTCGTCATCGAAGAATCCGAGTGTCGTTCGTCCGATGTAAGAAGCGTTTATGGCTAGGAAGAAGGCTGCAAAGAGTCCTGTTTCTTTTCCTCCAATGTCTTTGCCGAAGAAATAGATGACTATGCACGTTAAGACCGCCATTATCGCGGGAAAAATTACAACAAAATTATAGACCGGGTTGGCGCTGAGTGGGTACGTGGTAAACGTTGATGTCATAGGCACGCCTAACGCATTCAATATTGTATAGAAAGTAGCAGCTGTCAGAGCGAGCATCGGAAAAGATGTGCGTGGAACATTTCTACCCCAAGGCCACCAACTCATAAGGTCACTCGTCCATGTTGAGTATGAGAAAACACCGTTTTGGACAATGTGATCAGTTATGCGGAACTGAAAGTAGGGGTCGAACTCCGAAAGATAGTAGCCCCACCTTAGTGGCAAGAGTCTAATGACGAAGGCAAGTACGAGAATGAGAACAAGAAGGGAAAGTTCCAAAAGTGAAGTGTGAGATATCTTGATGCGTAATGAACCAAGTTTCCCAAAGGCCGCGGCAAGGTTTTCTCGGTTGAACAACCTTCGGATTTTACTCATGTAAGGTGCCTTCTTGCAATGATGAAAAACATGCGCCTTTTATTTAGTTTGTGGTGCAATTGCGGATTTGTCATCTTGTTTTGAAGAAACAGGCATAATTGTCGGAGGTATTATTGATTCGTTATTATTCCATTCCCTTTATGTAGTCAGCGTATTGCTGAGCAGTCATTAATTTCTTTAAATCCTTTTTGAAATCCTTGAGTTTGACTTTCGCCAGCCATCCCTTTTGATAAGGGTCCTGATTTAAGAGTTCGGGACTCTCCGAAAGCTCTTCATTAACCTTAACTATTTTGCCCGATACTGGCGCAAAGATGTCTGAGACCGATTTGACAGATTCCACCGTGCCCATTGTTTGAAATTGTTCAATGCTGACTCCGACTTTATGAATTTCCACGTAAACGATTTCGTGGAGCTGCTTCTGGGCGTAATCGGTTATTCCAACCACAGCTTCTTCACCCTCGATACGAACCCACTCGTGCTCTTTGGAGTAGTACAGTTTGTCAGGAAGTTCGTAGTCCTGCACTCGCATTATTTTTGCCTCGCGTAACCGTATTTTGTTGAGTCGTAAAAGGGAAACTTAACAATCTGCGCCTCTGTGAGCTTGTCTCTAATCTTGACTGCCACCTTGTTGCTTTCAGTGGCATGTTCAACTGAAACGTACGCCATGGCTATTCCTCGTTCAAGAATTGGAGAGAACGTTCCGCTGGTAACGAGCCCTATTTTTTCATTATCTTTCCACACTTCATGGTGCGGACGAGGGATACCCTTTTCCAGCATGGTCAGACCAACTCGCTTTCTCTTCATTCCTTCAGCTTTCTGTTTGGTCAAGGCGTTTTTGCCGATGAAATCGTTCTTTTTGAGTTTGACAACAAAGCCTAACCCAGCTTCCAATGGCGTGGTGGTCTCGTCTATGTCGTTGCCGTATAGGCACATGCCCGCTTCCAAACGCAGAGTGTCTCTCGCGCCCAAGCCGCAGGGTTCGATTCCAAACTCTTTGCCAGCCGCTAAGATTTCGTTCCAAACCTTCACAGCCTTTGCGGGATTTGAGAGAGGCACGTTCCAAACAAACACTTCAAACCCGTCTTCACCTGTGTATCCAGTTCTGGAAACAAAACCATCTTCTCCTGCAAGTTTTGTCCAGCCGCATTTGAAGCGTTCGACCTTGTTCAGGTCCAAATCTGCTATTTTCTGCAACGTCTTTTGCGCGTTTGGTCCTTGAACGGCAAACATGGCTATGTTGTCTGAGGCGTCTTCAACCTTCACATTGAAGGGTTGAGAGTTTTTGACAAGCCACTCGTAGTCTTTGGCTCTGTTGGCTGCGTTGTAAACGATGAGGAACTTTTCTGCTTCAAGTCTGGACAGAACGAAGTCGTCTTTGATGCCACCTTGGTCATTACACATATTAGAATAATGAGCGCTGAGTGGAACAAGCGAGGCAACATCGTTGGTCGTCACGTAGTTTAGAAACGCTTCACTTTTCGGTCCAGTTATAAGGGCTCTCCCCATGTGAGTGATGTCAAATATGCCCACACTGTTACGCACCGCCAAGTGTTCAGGGATGATTCCCTTGAACCACAGTGGCATTTCAAAACCTGCAAACTCTGCCATCTTTGCATGTTGTTTGTGAAATTCATAGAGATGTGTTTTCTTTAACGGTTTTTCCATTCAAAACCTCCAACATTAGTTTTCATAGGCTAACATAGGCGATTAGCCGAGGGGTTTCACATCAACGTTAGTTGGATTGAACGAGAGTTTCTTGCCACAATTCGGGCATTTGCCGTTGAAACGCTGAACGATTTCGTCAGGAGGAGTCAACTCTACGCCCTCGTAGAGCACAAACCTACACTTCTGACACAACACGCGCTGCGGCATCACACCACGCCCACAATTAACATGGAATACAAAACAGTCAGCCTATTTAAATCTACATTCTTTTCACACATTGTAAGAGCACTTCTGTTCGAAAAGCAGACAGCCAAAATGTAGATAAGCCCTTTAGAACAATTTTTAGTATATACACACCAAAACCCGAAAAATATAGGTGACAATGTGTGGCTAAAAAAACCACTATATCAATCATTAAATGCGACGTGGGTTCTCTTGCGGGGCACCATATCACAGCTAAACCAGTTATGGACGTGGGCGAAGAACACCTGAAGAGAGCCCGAGAAAAAGGGTTGATCAACAGTTACCATGTGTTCCATGCTGGAGACGACATGGAATTTCTCATGGTTCATGAAAAGGGGGAAGACAACCCGAAGATTCATAAAATGGCTTTTGATGCCTTTATGGAAGCCAGCAAGAAAGCTCAGAGCCTCAAGCTTTATGGAGCTGGGCAAGACCTTCTTAAAACCGCTTTCAGTGGAACCATACGAGGCATGGGTCCAGGCTGCGCTGAAATGGAAATTGAAGAACGAGCTTCTGACCCTATAGTGGTGTTTGCTGCCGACAAGGCTTCAAGCAGCGCCTTCAACCTGCCTACGTTCCGAATCTTCGCGGATCCCTTTAACACGGCTGGGCTCGTAATAGACCCCAACATGGCTGGAGGTTTCAAGTTTGAAGCCCTTGACATGAAGAAAAATAGGAAAGTAGTGCTAAAGTGCCCCGAAGAAATGTACGAACTCATCGCGCTGATTGGAACAACTCCCCGCTACACCGTTTCTCGTGTCTGGAGAGCCTTTGACAACATGGTTTGCGCCACAACCAGCACCACGAGGCTTTCACAAATAGCCGGAAAGTACGTGGGAAAAGATGACCCCGTGGCGATTGTGAGAGCTCAACACGGCTTGCCAGCGGTCGGCGAAATTCTGGCACCCTTTATGCACAGCTACCTCGTCGAAGGATGGATGCGCGGCAGCCATTGGGGACCCATCATGCCCGTTGGCTTAAAGGACAGCAAATGCACAGTGTTCGACGGACCGCCTAGGCTGGTCGCATTGGGGTTTCAGGTATGTGATGGTCGAATTGCCAGCGATGACGACGGAGAACCATTAGTCAGCGACCTATTCGACGACCCAGCCTTCGACATGGCTCGCCGTGAAGCGCAAGAATACGCTGCTAGCCTGCGTCGCATGGGTGAATTTGAGCCGGCCAGACTTGGCGCAGAAACAATGGAGTACACCACCCTGCCACAAGTGCTTAAGAAACTCAAGAAAAGATTCGAAAAGGCTTAACACATGCCTCGCTTTACTCACTGCTTTTCTTCGCAGTCTTTTCTTTGCCGCTAAGCCTCTTGTGGTAACGTTTTCTAGCGGATTCTGGCAGAACAAACCCTACTAGACCGCTCTGAGAGAGTTGAACCAAATACAAGTCTAAGGCAGCCTCAGCGTCTGATACGCGCATGTTATATCGTTGACTTAATTTTTTGGCAATTTCTTTGATTTGATGTTCTCCGTTGCATAGACTCCAAACAAGCGCGCCCTGCTCGTCTAGAAGTATTCGTCTTTCTCGGCTCAGTGGAAGAAATTTGGAGACAAACCTAAACAGTAAAGTTCGTTTTCGAGGAATCTTCACATGCAGCCCTTTCTCATCCTCTTCCCACTTCAAACTTGGATTGCGCACAGGCTTAGCCTTCAAAAACTCTTCACGCCCCACCTGAATTCCGCTAATTGCGTTTTTTGATTTGCGTTTTAACAATCTAGGTCAACTACCCTTTCTCGCCTTAGCCGTTTTTGTTGCGCAATGCCAGTTTCTAAGACGCATGGTTAGGTTTTTTATGGTGTTGTGTTCAACCATGAATGCGCCTTAGTTCTTCGAGACGGTGATTTACAGCCTCATGCAGCTTTGTCCTCAGATTTTCTCCGTGCAAGTGCATGTCACGAATTAAACCGATTCTCTTGGTTAGTTCGATGTCTCCCAAACTTTGAACCCAATGTTCAAAATCCTTGCGTGCAACATGAAACTCTACTGATTTGACATCAATTTTCTGTATCTTGTCGGCGAAGTCGGCGAGGCTGCTCGCGAGGATATGCGTATATTGATGCACACCCGTGTAGAAATGAAAGGCTTTGTCGTGTGGCATATGACTCAAAATCTTTGCTGCGTGAGCTTTGTCGATTTTTGGCAAACCTATAGCCTCTTTGCCGGAGTCTGTTATGGCGTAGTAACCATGCTGAGGCGTGTGAACATACCCTCCCTTCTTTAATCCCAAGAGATGCATCGTAGCCGCGGCAACGCCTAAATTCACTTTCTGCGCAACATCCTTTGATTTCATGGGTTGACCTTCTTCCCATAACCTTTCAAGAATCTTCATTTTAGCCTCAACTAAACCCATTGTTCAGCTACATCCTCTCTTTAACGCTAAAACATAAGAATACACCAAAGTGCCTTTTCAGACTTTTGCCACTCTCGGAAGGAAAACTTTTGAATAGAAGTTGATTCCATAGAGCTTATACCACACAATCGTATAACGGAAAGGAGCAACGAACAGTTTCGGAGCGAGTTTCGCTTGAAGATGGCTGTACTGGTCTGGGAGTACCCTCCCAAAATCGTTGGAGGCTTGGGCACATACGCTGCGGAGATTACACGCAGGTTCGTGTTGTTAGACCATGACGTAACGATTTTCACCATGAACGACGACACTGGAGGCCTTCCAACGAGAGAGCTTTGGCGAGGCATAGAGATTCATCGTCCACTGCACGTTGACGTTTCAGACTCATTGCCAGACGTCATTGCTGAGGATGTCAGAAAGTGGGATTGGGGGGGTATTCATCTGTTCTCTAAGATTCTTGTTTACAATTATCTGACAGCGTCTAAAATGGTTAATGAGCTGGTTCGAAGCGAAGGCTTTCTCTACGACATTGTAATCGCGCACGACTGGCTCTCAGCCATGGGAGGCATAGCCATAAAGCGCGAATTAGACCTGCCCTTCGTCTTTCATGTACATTCTACCGAGAAGGGGCGAACAATGGGCAACGGCTCCGAGGTTGTTAGCAACATTGAATTTAGAGCGGCGCAAACAGCCGACATGGTGATAACCGTTTCAAACGCCATGAAAGAAGAATTGATAGGGTTGGGTTTTCCAGCCGAAAAGATTCGTGTTGTTTACAACGGAGTTGACCCTGAGAAATACAATCGGAATCAAGTAAGCCAAGAGAAAGTGCGAGAGATTCGTCAACTGTATGGGTTGAAAGACGGAGACTTGATGGTGCTCTTCCTAGGCAGACTCGTTTGGGTCAAAGGTGTGGACAAATTAATCGCTGCTATGCCTCAGGTTTTGCAAAAGGTTCCCAACGCCAAACTTGTAATAGTTGGCTTGGGCGATATGCAAGAATACCTAGAACGCCTAGTGCAAAGCCTCAAGCTTCAGGATGCCATAAAATTCCGCTTCGAGTTCATACCCGAAGAGGAACGAATAGCGCACTATGCAGCCTGCGACGTAGCAACTTTCCCAAGCGTATACGAACCCTTTGGCATAGTTGCTCTGGAAGCCATGAGTATGGAGAAACCAGTGGTTGTGGGCGCCAGCGGTGTCAGTGGGATGCGCGAAATCGTTGTCCCAACTGGTCAAGAGCAATGCGGCTTCCACGTGAATCCAAACGACCCAACAGACATCGCTTGGGGAATAATCAACTCAGTGCAGGATCCCCAACGCAAACTGCAACTGGGACAAAACGGCAGGAAGAAGGTTCTCCAAGAGTTCACTTGGGACGTGATCGCCAAAAAAACCATTCAGTTTTACGACGAATTGTTGGAATCCAAAAAGCCTAAAAAACGTTAACTCAGATTCTTGTGCTGGAAGCGAAAAACCAGATGCCCACCACTGCTAACGAAATGAGAAAAGACTACTTGCTCGACCGGTGGGTAGTCATAGCCACGCAAAGGAAAAAGCGCCCAACAGATTTCGCAAAAGCACCTCAAAGGAGACAGGAAGGAGTTTGCGCCCTCGACCCTGGAAACGAGCAAATGACCCCGCCGGCAGTTCTCGTTTACCTGCCCGCTAATGGGGGCATTAAAAAGGACAGTGACAAAGATGGATTCCGCCAGAAGAACTGGTTGGTAAGGGTTGTTCCAAATCTTTACCCTGCGTTCACGCCTCCAGAAAAAACGGAAGCAGCAAAGGTTGAGAAAGGCGATTTCACTGTTGAAAGGGCGACTGGACACCATGAGGTTATCATCGAGTCGCCTAGCCATGACGAGCACCCAGGAGTGGCGCGTGTTTCCCAGTTAATCCACGTTGTTAACGCGTATATCGACCGCCTTCGAGAGTTGTCTTCAAAACCATACGTTAAGTACGTTTCAATCTTCAGAAACCATGGACTCGAGGCAGGTGCATCTCTGTCTCACGCTCACACGCAATTGATAGCAACCCCAAACATTCCTCGAACAGTCGAAGAGGAACTGAAGACTTGTAGAGACAGATTCAAGCGAGACAAGGAGTGCGCCTTCTGCGAGATTATAGAGAAGGAGAGTAAAAGCGCTCGTTTCGTGTGGGAGAACAAGGATTTCACGGTTTTTGCGCCTTGGGCGGGTGTCCATCCGTTTGAGTTTTGGGTTTTCCCGAAGAAACATCAGTGCTGCCTTTTAGACCTGTCGCAGAGTGAAGTAAAAACGCTGGCTGAAGTTTTGAGAGTGTCGCTTGGAGGCTTGAACTCTATGCTTAACGATCCCCCTTACAATTTTGGGTTTCACCAAATATGTTCCGGGGCACAGGATCATTATCATTGGCATCTTGAAGTTTATCCTCGTCTGTCGATTTGGGCTGGCTTTGAAAAGAGCACGGGAATGTTCATTAACGTGGTTTCGCCCGAGGATGCAGCCAAACACCTTCGAGAGGCTATGTTGGAAGAGGAGAAGAAAATCTAACTGTATAGGGTTAGAACTTTCATTATGCCTACTTTGGTGACGTGGTATTTCTCCACGCCGCTGACTTGAATGTGTTCCACGTAGCCGAGTTCTCTCAGTCTTTGTAGACAGTCCTTGACTGCGCCGACTTCTATGCCAGTCCATGTGGCGAGTTCATCTGGTGTCAGAGACCTCTCAGGTGATATGGCGCCTATATTGTGCATCATTGAAAGAACTTTATACTCTTCTGGCACTGGTGGAAGAGGCGTGTAACTCATGCTTTTTCACCGCTTCGTCCCATAGCTTCTTCATATACTCTGCTCGTCCTTTTAGCGATTGCTTCCCAGCCATAAGTTTTTTGCACAATTTCAGCCGCGTTCTGAGTGAGCCATCTTGCGTGGTCGGGGTTGGATAAAACGTGTTCTACTCCCCATGCAATGGATTCGGGATTTCTAGGATAAACTAGAACCCCGGTGCGGTCGTGTTGTATGAACTCTGTTAAGCCGCCTACTTGACTTGCAACAACTGGCACTCCTGCAGCCATGCCTTCTAGGGCAACTATCCCGAAAGGTTCGTAAACGGATGGAACAACTAAAGCGTCAGCACTCTTTGTGAGGGAGACCAGGTCGGCGTCTGAAATGAAACCCGTGAACGTGATTCTCCATCGTTGCCCAGTTGAGTTGGCGATCCATTCTAAATGATCCCTGTACCATCCGTCTCCGACTATAATGAATTTTGCATCGGGACGACGCCTAGCGAGTATGGGAACCGCGTGAAGGAGGTATTCTATACCTTTTTGGGGAACCAAACGCCCAACGCAGAGGACGAGTTTCTCGTGGGGTTGAATTCCGTAGCGAGCTCTTACCGCCCAGCGATCAACTGACCCTTGATACTTGCTCAGGTCGATGGCGTTTGGGATTATCTCCACTTTCCTGTCGGGAACTTGAAAATGACCGCATACTTCTCCTTTCATAGCGCCACTAGTCACAATGATCTTGTTCGCCTCGTAGGTAGACCACCATTCCATACCGTCTATTGTGAACGAGTCGGGAATGTGCAAGCCAGACCTTCCGTGTTCCGTGCTGTGAGCGGTGAACACCATGGGTTTCTTGACGAAGTGTTTGTAGGCTATTGCTGACGGCGCGGTCAACCAGTCGTGTAGGTGCAAAACGTCAAAATTCACAGTTTGACTAACACTGGCCATTCTCTTTTCAATGTAATGATTGAACAACAGAACCCACGTGAGAAAGTTGGGGTGCCCAACCTCGCTTCGAGTGCGGTAAACCTTAATGCCCTTCGTTTCCTCGTAGTCGGGTGCGCCTGGAAAATCCAGAGTGAAAACGTAAACTTCGTGCCCTAGACTGGAGAGGGCTTTAGCCAAGCCCTCGCAGTGACGGGCAATTCCTCCCACGATTCTTGGCGGGTACTCCCATGAAATCATTGCGACTTTCATTGTCGTGCTGGTGACCCCTCATTTTATTGTTAGGTTGCTAATGCACGAATTTTTTCTGCATACTCCTGGATGAGACGGTTCGCCGCTTCCTTGCTGGACGCTTCCGCATACAGGTTGATAACGGGTTCCTCAGAGCTCGGGTGCATGAGAATCCAGTTGTCATCGTAAAACACCTTGATTCCGTCGATTGTGTCGATTCTGCGGTCTCCAAACTCTTCGATAAGACTGCGCATGATGCGACCTCTAAGCTCCAGCGAAAGTGGAACAGCTTGCTTTACCATATATAGACTCGGCATGTCGCTGTAGAGCCTAGACAACTTAACGTTTTCCTCGGTTAAGAAACCAATCATTTTTGCCGAGGCACATATGCCGTCAAACCCGTTTTGAAACTCTGGAAAGATGAAGCCGCCGGTTTCTTCTCCGCCAAAAACTGCTTTTTGTTGCACGATAGCGTCAAGCAGAGACCTCGCGCCAATCTTACATCGGACGACCTCACCGCCGCTGGACTCAACTATCCGATTTATGATTCTAGACGAACTGACTGGAACAACAACCTTTCCTCCGTTGTGTTCCTTGATTCTTTCCCGCGAAATCAAAGCGAGGGCGGTGTCGCCAGAAAGCACATTGCCCTCTTCATCGACGAACATGACACGGTCAGCCTCTCCATCTAAGGCGATTCCGATGCCTGCATCCAACGCTTTCACAACACGAGCAATGTTGAAGATGGCTGTGGGCACCTGTTCGAAGGTTCTGGGTCCAACGAATTCATCGAGTCTAGCGTTCAAAGTGGTAACCTGACATCCCAATTCGCCCAGAACTGCAGGCGCCACAGATGATCCGGCTCCGTTGGCGCAGTCTATAACCACGCTCAATCCAGCCTTTCGTGTGGCTCTCGGATCAATTAGTTTAATCAGGTCTTTGCGATAGAATTCCATTGTTCGTGCAGGGTAGATTAGGTCTCCAACTTCGTCGCCGAGCACTCTGTGAAACTCCTCTCTGAAGAAGATGCCCTCAATCTTCTTTTCAGCGGCTCGACTTATCTCCATTCCATTAGAATCAAAAAACCGAATATTAACGGTTCTCGGATCGATTTCTGACATCCCAACCATAACACCGGCGTCTGCCCCCAAACTGCGGATCATATACCTCGTCACTGGCGCCGGACAGATTCTTAGGTTGTTTACACTCACGCCTGTGGCGGTTAGTCCTGCCATGAGGGCACGTTTAACCATCCTTGAGGCACGGTGCGTGTCACGTCCAACAACAACTGTAGCACCTCTGCCAAGAAATGACCCGAAGGCAACCCCCAGCTTGGCAGCAAACTCAGGAGTGATTTCAATGTTGGCTAGTCCGGTTATCCCATAAATACCGAAGAGCGAGGTCATCCACCGCATGCCCCACTTCAAGTCCATGTTGACAATCGCCCCAGCCTCAATCATCTTGCCCGGCCATATTCGCATGCCAGGTTTAATCGTGGCGCCTCGCCCCACTATACATTCATCGCCTACGATGGCTCCCTCTAAGATGCTTGCTCCGTCTTTGATGTGGCATTTTTCACCGATTAGACATCCGACCAGGTCTGCCTTTGACCCAATGAGTGCGTTGTTCCACACAACCGCTCGCTTAATTGATGCTCCATCATCGACTGTTACGCCATCGCCTAAAATTGAGAACCCGCTTATCACAGATTTCTTGCAAACACGGGTTTTGGCGCCTATCAACGCTGGTGATTGTATTTCCACGCTATCCTCTATTTCTGCGTTCTTTTCAATCCACACCCCGTTTGTTTCGCGACCTGGAATCTTCACTTTCAAGTGTCCCTGCAATGCGTCGCGGTTGGCTTGAAAATACTGAACCGTGTTGCCTATGTCGCACCAGTAGCCTTCAGCTATGTATCCGTAAAGTGGTTCGTTTTGTTCCAAAAGTTTTGGGAAAAGATTTTTGCTGAAGTCAACCTCGGTCTCTGGTTTCACCTGCTTTAGTACATCTGGTTCCAGAATGTAAATGCCCGAGTTGATAGTATCACTGAAGACCTCCCCCCAGCCTGGCTTCTCCAAAAACTGTTTGACTCGACCTTCCTTGTCGGTTATCACTATTCCGTATTCAATTGGGTTTGGAACTTTTGTCAAAACTATTGTTGCGATTGATCCACTTTGCCTGTGAAAGGTAAGCGCCTTCGACAAGTTGATGTCAGTTAGTACATCCCCGCTGATGACCAAAAATGTGTTATCAAGATATTGTTCGGCGTTTTTAACGCCTCCAGCCGTGCCTAAAGGTTTCTCTTCTATCAAATACTTGAGTTCGACACCGAATTCGGCGCCGTCTTGAAAATAGTCTTTTATTAAGTTAGGAAGATAATGGAGGGTTAAGATAATCTCCTTGAACCCATGCTGTCTCAAAAGGTTAAGGGTGTGTTCTAGCATCGGTCTGTTAACTACAGGCACCATGGGTTTGGGTCGATTTGTGGTTAAAGGGCGAAGGCGGGTTCCCTCTCCGCCTGCCATCACAACCGCTTGCATAGTTTGAAAGTTTCTCCGCGTAATCTGTTGTTTACCTAATTATATATATCGCATGGTGACGCTTCAAAAATCCAGCTTTTTTTGGGCAAAAGATTGGACTGTTTGTTAGGAGTTATTTTGACAACTTCGCCACAGTTTTCAGTTCATTTATTCTTCGTTCAACCACACTAATTATTTTGGTTCTAAGTTTTTCTCCACTCAACTTTTCATTCTTTGATGCACTCAGTTTGTCCGCTAGTGTGTCATCGCCCACAACTTGCCTTATCCACCTTTCAAAGTCTCCTCGTTCTATGTGAAATTCTATCGGCTTGATGTCAATTGTTTTGAGGGCTGAGAGAAACTCGTCTAGGCTCTGCACTGTCAACTGTGTGGGTCGAGCAAACTCGTAAAAGAAAGTGAACCCTTTATCGACAGGTAGCGCCCGTAGTATTCTTCTCGCTACCCATTCAGGTCTTTGCAGTTCCTGCAGCACTCTGGCTTCGAGGTCTGAGAGGATGCTGGAAAAAACTGCAAACGCCTCGATGGGAGTGCTCATGGGGTTGAAGTAGCTGTGAACATCGCCTGGTCCGCCACCCTTGATGCTTAAGTAATAGAGGTGGTCGCTCATCTGGAAGTAACGCCACAATCGGATGAGGTCTGCATCGCCTATCTGCTTGACCAGCGGTTCCAGCTCTTTGAGCCTGTTGTAGCAAACCCACTGCATGGGGTTGACAAGCCAAGCAGTTATGTCTCGTTCTAAATCAGCCCAAGAAATAGAATGAAACTCATGAACATCAATTTCTCCAACCGGCTGATGCCGTCTGACAACCTCAGTTGGGGTAGCCCAGTTCAGATGCTGCCACTTTATCACTTCGCCGGGCAGCCACTTCAGGAACTCGTGGATTCCGCTCTCGGGCCAGTGGTGTTCGCCCAGGGTTTCATAATCCATAAACAGATTAACAACCTGGCCTGACGCCGCCGCCAACCAGCTTGAGTATTTTTCAGCTGTCAATGGATATTCTTTCCACCAACCCGCCGAGAAACGAAACCCGATGTCATCAGAGAGCCTGTAGTTGCGCATCAAGACTCGTAGATTGGAGTCTTTAGCCCTGTAAACATAATTGGGACTGCGCCAACTCAAAACTCGCTCCATGCCTTCGGTTATCATGGCTTCGTAGCCCAGGTCTTCAGCCAGCTTTGCGATTGGGTTGTTGTAGATGCACTCGGTGTTAACCAACACTTTGGGTTCATAATTGAACAAATCCTTCATTAATTGGCGATGCATCTCCACCTGTTCAATAAACTCTGAACGGTCGGCACCGAATATGCTGGAGAGCGAGTGATAATACGTTTCATCAAAGAACTCAACGCAACCTGTTTCAGCTAGCTGCTTAAAAGAGTCGAGTAGACTGGGATTCCAACGCTCGCACTGTTCGACAAAGACCCCTGTTATGCTATAGGCTACCTTGAACTGTTTGGGACCTTGCTTGAAGCGGTCAATCTGCTCCAGAATGATGTTGTTAGCGGGAAAGTAGCACTTTCTGGCAGCTCGTTCAAAAACCTGCCTGTTCAAATCATGGTCAAAATAAAGTTCGAAGAGGTCGCTCTTCTTCACCTGCGGTCTAGCCAAGAGACTGGCATGGAAGTTACGGTTTAACCGAAACGGCTGATGTACCTCAAAGACAAGGCAAATGTCGGTCAATGCTTATCTTCCAACGAATTCCAGCTTTTTGAAGCAACCTTGTGTGGCTTCTCTATTTATCATTTATTAACTTAGCATCAATCAAGATTTGCTGTTCATAAGGCGGCCTCTTCAACAAAACGTCTTCAACGTAGGCTCTTAACGGTTCAGCCACGCTCCATGCCTGCGCGATGCATCCGTTTGGCTCGTGAGGTGAGTCGCCGTCGAAGATTTCGCTTACTGCTCCCAGACCAGCCCCAAAGATCTCCTCTTGAAACAGTGGCTGCAAGAAGTTCTGGAACGCAAAACTTCGCCATTCAGCCTCGTAGTTCTTGAGTTTCAGAAAGGCTTTGACGAAGGGTCCGAGGAGCCACGGCCAAACCGTTCCGTTGTGGTAGGCTTGGTCTCGCTGTGTCCAATCGCCCTGATATCTGCCTCTGTATCGCGGGTCGTCTTCTGAGAGAGTTTTGAGTCCGTAAACGCCCCACAACCGCTTCTGAACCAAATCCACGATCTGGTTGGCTTTCAGGTTGTCAAGCATCGTAAAGTCCAACGAAACAGCAATTGTTTGGTTGGGTCTCAAAGAAGAATTTCTCTGTTCGTCTTTCACAACGTCAAAGAGACAATTTCTCTCTGGATTCCAAAACTTCTCCACGAAGCCTTTTCTTGTTTTCTCAGCCATTGACAAGTATTCCCGAGCTTTTTCGACTTCTCCGAAGCGTGTTGCCAAGAGTTGCATGGTTTTTAGGGCGTTGTACCAGAGGGCTTGAATCTCCACGGCTTTACCCTCTCTTGGCGTGACAGGTCTGCCGCCTGGTGCAGCGTCCATCCATGTGAGTTGTGGACCGTGCGAGACCAAGCCGTCGCTGTCAACGTGTATGTTGAAGACGGTTCCCTTCACGTGGTTTTCAATGATGAACTCAAGAGTGCTCCACAGTTCTTCTTGTATGAACTGGAAGTCATCGGTGTATTTTAGGTATTGCAGAACGCCATTGAAATACCAGAGTGTGGCGTCCACGGTGTTGTAAACTGGTTCGCTTTCGACGCTGTCTGGAAACCTGTTGGGAATGATTCCTCTCCGACAGTATTGTTTGAAGGTTAAGAGAATCTGCTTGGCGTCGTCGAATCTTCCAGTCACGAGGGTTAGTCCTGGTAAAGAGATGATTGAGTCTCTTCCCCAGTCTTCAAACCAGTGGTAGCCCGCAATCACGGACTTTGTTTTTGTAGATTCGCGGTTCACAATGAAAGTGTCGGTTGCCAGAATCAACCATTTCAACCAGTCTTCAACGTGAATGCCGCTGTATCGTTGCTGAAAATCGTTGAGCGATTTCTCTCTTCGTTTCAACTCTGCACTGTAGAGTTCATCAATGTTTTTTGGGTCACTAGAAAGAGTTGATGTAACCCCTTCTGCCTCGTTTTTAGTCTTGCCGCCCATCGCAACAACAGCGAATCTTTTGTTTTCTTTAGGCGCTACAGTGAACTCGAAGCTTCCGGGTTTGTAACTGTTGTCGAGGCTGCTCTCCTGTCTAGAGTTGTCAACCCTGAAGAAAGTTTCAATCCACTCGCCTCGACCTAATTTGTAGAGCCCTTCGGTTGAAAGCAGTGTCAGACTTGTGGGTGCGACACTAAATTTAGGCTGAATGGTTACGCCGTGACCAAAAGGCTTTTGGATGAAGCTCTGAGTCGTCGCATCCTTTTGGGTTACTGACTGAAAGTGCCTTGAATTTATAAGAGGGATAACTGAGATTGATACAGAGTCCTCTGTGATGTTCAATGCCTTGTAAACCACAACAGTTGCGTTTCTCCCACACGGCATAAACAATGTTTTTTGGAGTCGAAATCCTCCGCTTAACTCGTAAATATAGGTTGGAAGTGGATTCAAAGAAAAACTAGACTGGTAACGGTAGCCTTCTGGTTGGATTCCCCATTTGAATTCGTTAGAGCCTAAAAGGTGGGTTTCATCACCAATTCTGATTTCCTCATCAAGTTTTGTCAAGAGTACACATCGATCTATGGGGGGGTTTAGCGCAGCGATCAGTAGCCCGTGGTATTTCCGAGTGTTTATCCCAAGAACGGTTGAGGAAGCGTATCCGCCCAAACCGTTGGTTATGAGCCACTCTGTCTTGAGAGCCTTGTCAAAGTCTGAAAGTGCATGGGAATCAAGGGTTATCTGGGGTAGAGAGTTTTTCATGTTCACCAGTAGGGTTAGTTATTGGGCGGTTTGCCTTTAAGAATTCACGCGTCAATGCTAAGCTGAGGCTGTTATTTCATTAGTAATCCTTTCATTCCGTATATCAGCAGAAACAACGCTATGTGTATCTGTATGAAGGATAGGAAGTAGGCTTGCCATGGACTGGTGACCACTTCGATTGCTGTGAAGGGCACCTGAATGAGCCAGAGTTCGGTCATACCTCGATAAACAGCGTAGTTCAGAACCCAATCAATACAAATCCACCCCGTGACCCACCAGATTAGACCCAGAACAAGAGCAACCCAACCCTTGTTGTTCATCCACACATCACTTTTCATGGTTCACAGCGTGTGTTTGAAACTATTGCATGAGCTAATATACGAGTTATTTCACAGACGCGCACATTCCATTTGTTGAAATGTCCGAAAACTGAAAAGTAAAAAGAATCTAGATTTCGAATTTTTCTATTATTTTCCTCTCTTTTTCTCCCGTGATTTCGGCTATCACGTGGACGTATTTTTCGAGTCCAGAGTTTTCTATGCGGGGCTTTAATAGTTCGTCTATTTGGAAGACGCCTGCTGAATTGGTCATCTTTATGCTTATTGTTATTGGCTTTTCCTTGCCTTCTTGAATCTCTACCCGTTCGATTGAAAGAGCCGAAACAGAATGAATGTCGATTTTCCCAGCTTCAAACGGGATTCTGGCTCTTCCCTGTTCCATGTCTAGGGCGTCGGCTATGCGTACGATTCCAGCCTCGACGGTTAAGGGTTTGCCGTGACTTTCGTGAGACACTATGGCGTGTAACACCTCGGAACCAATTATTGTGCGCTCCTCCTCTGAATAGATTGAGCGCAGGAGTTTTTCGACGAAAGTTGACGCAAGTAGCGCGCTGAAGCGTTCATGGTCTATGCGGGTCACGGTCATGCCCAAGTCGTGAAAAATAGAGCCAAGCACAACCACGATTTCTGCGTCCTCGTTTTTCATGCCATAATCCTTGACAATGCTGGGAATAACTCCTCTTTTGACCATAATTCTCAGGAGTTGCAGGGCTGAGTTGGCGACTATCTTGACGTGTGTGGGACCGTGGTCAGTGTAACCCATTCGGTCGATCGCCATGACGTTGGCGCACTTCCACAATGCATGAAGTCTCACGTCTTTCTTTATCTCGTCCACGAGCGCCTGGAGCTTTGTGTTGCCACGAAATGGTACAGAGAAAACATACGACAAAGTGCTTTCAACCTCCAGCATTACTTACAGTTTGTTGTGTCTTCTGTTTTGTGCCTTATGGCAGTCTAAGTCATCAGTTTGATTACATTTTTTCCCTTGTTCACGCCAAAATAGTTGGCAACAGGTTGACACTTGGTTCGCAACAAGAGGGCATGCGGAGACTTGAGTTTGATTTCGGTGAGCGTCTCAGCGTAGCCCATCCCCTTCGCCACAACAAGGTCGGCTGATTTATAACGGGACAAAAAATGTTTGGAGCATTCGAGCAGAATCAAGCCCACAGTATCGGTGCCGTTGGTAATCAACTCTTCTGTCACCTCGTGCATGCCCACGGCTTTGGCGTCCTGCACCATAGCGTCGTTGATGATAGCTTTACCCTTCACAGCAACACTAACACGCGCGCCGAGATTTTTGAGTTCGCGAACCAACAGCGTGTCGAAGGCGATTTCTCCAGCGTTGTCAGTTAAGTACAAGATTTCTTTTGCCCGTTTTGCCTCATCATAAACTTGGGCTATCTCATCGACGGCTAGGTCGTTTTCAGCCTGCTGAATCATTTTTCCAATGTCATCGAACGTGAATTCGTGTTGAGGAATGTCGAACTCTATTACGTTGCCAACAACAGCGCACAGGCAGGCTCTCCGAAACCTTGACTCCTGAGAAGACACGCTTGCAACGAACCTCTTGGCCTGCGGCAAAAACTCTAGAGCGCGTTTGTTGCTCAACCACTTCTTCTTTTCATACGGGTCAGGGTTGCCTGTCACCCTCTTTATCAGTCGGTCTCTCTTTGTGCCCAACTTGGCTGGAACAGCTGAGGACTTGAACTCTCGGCTCAGAAGGCGAGTGAGAGCAGACACGGCTTCAAACTGGAGCGAACGGTCATCCGTAGCCTCCATGATTTCCATGTGTCCCCTATGGAGAATGCAAGCCGCGCATTCAATCTCGACCTTCATTGTTCGAGTCCCTTCACGCTTTCATCATAGCTTCTGCAAACTCATGCAGCACAATATATGGGTCTTTCGCCTTCACAATGCCACTCGCCACTAAGACTCCTTCGGTGCCCAGTTTCAAAGCGGCTGCCACGTCTTCGCCAGCGGTTATTCCAGCACCGCAGAGAACAACAACCTTTGCGTTGACACGCTTCACCAGTTCAACGGTTCCCGACACAACTTCAGGTTTTGCCTTAGAAACAGGAATCCCTGTGCCGATGAGTTCTGGGGGCTCCACGGCTATCATGTTGGGCTGGAGGGCGGCTGCGGCTGCGCTGACGGTGGCGTTGTTGGAGCAGACCACGGAGACCAGTCCTAATTCTCGGACTCTAGTAACAGCTGCTTCTATGTCGGCGAGTTTCAGTCGCCTCTCCGAATGGTTGATTAACGTGCCCACTGCCCCCGCTTCCTTAACAGACTCTGGGAGAACATGCCCCGTGAAGCTGCCATACAAGATTGAGTCGATGTGCTGCGCGAAAACAGGAACCGAAACAGCTTGACTAATGGTGGCAATGTCAACATACTGAACAGCGATTCCAACGCAAATGCCTGTCTCTTTGCTCACTTTCTCAGCGGTTTTAGCCAGCTTCAACGCGTTTTTTCCAGTAGCTTCCTGATAGGTTTTGAAGTTAACGAGAATAATGGGAGTACGAACTTTGCTCGGCTTTGGCATAAGCATCACGCGTATAGCATGCACCTCAAAAGTTAAAACAATTATGGGAAAAACAACATAGAAAGGACAGGGAAAAAGGCTTTGAAGGTCAGAACCCACGTTGTTGTCAGCGGACGAGTGCAGGGTGTGTTTTTCAGAAGCGAAACCCAAGACGAAGCCCGCAGACAAAACGTTACTGGATGGGTGCGAAACCTTCCAGACTGGAGTGTTGAAGCCGTTTTTGAGGGAGAAAAAGCCAATGTTAATAGGCTCATAGAGTTTTGCCGAAGAGGTCCTCCAGGCGCTAGAGTGACAAAAATAGAGGTCGCTTGGGAAAACTTCACTGGAGAGTTCAGAGATTTCACGATACGTTACGGACGCTGAGCATAAAGGTTATCTTATTGGTGAACGCCAAGGTCACACCCAAAAACGGTGCGCCTCAACCATGAAGACAATACTTCTCATCAATGATGACGGCATCGGCTCCACTGGACTGATCGCCTTGAAACAAAAGCTGGACAAATGCGGGAAGGTTGTTGTAGTCACTCCAAAAGAGGAGATAAGCGGCATCGGAAAAGCCATAACCTCCGACAAGCACGTGCGGGTCGAAGAGGTTAAGTTGAGCGACGGCTCCAAGGCTTACGCCACAAGCGGCACTCCCGCCGATTCCTACCTTCTGGGAGTTAATAAGATTTTCAAGCGTCGACCCGACTTGGTTGTGACTGGAATAAATCTTGGTCCAAACCTGGGAATAGACGATTTGTTGAATTCTGGAACATTGGGCGCAGCAATAGAAGCAGCCATTCACGGTGTACCAGCCATCGCCGTCTCTTACTGCAAACAAACAATAAGCGACCGAAAAGCCGACAAAGCGAGGATAACAGCGCAAGAGTTGGATTTGGCGGCTAGCCTAGCCCAAAAGATTGTTGAGTTTGTCTTGGAGAAGGGCATGCCGCAGGGCGTTGACATACTGTCTGTTAATGTGCCTGAGAAAGCCGACTGTCGACAGATGAAAGTCACGAAGCTGTCGTATGTGGGCTACCGCGACATCTACACCAAAGAAGAAGAGGGATACAGAATCGTCCAGTGGAGGCTCGCCGACTACGGCGACCCAGACACAGAAACAGACGTGCACGTAGTAAAGGAGGAAGGCTGCATATCCATCACGCCTATCAAGGTTAGGTTTCAACACGACAGGAAAGTGTTAGAAAGCATGGTGAACGCTGTTCTCAGCGGTGTCGCTCGCAAGGCTCGAAGGAGTTAACATGAAGGCTGTTGGAATCGACCTGGCTGGTGTGGAAAAAAGAGAAACTGGGTTTTGTGTTCTCGACAGAAGTCTCAAAGCAAAGACCTGCGTCTTGTTTACTAACAAACAAATCATACAAGAGGTGGAAAGGATTAGACCAGATATAGCGAGCATTGATGCGCCTCTGGCTTTGCCAAAAGGAAGACCAAGCCTTTCAGCCAAGTATAAGAATTATCCCCATCTGAGAGAATGCGACAAAGAACTCGCAAGGATGGGAATAAAATTTTTTCCCATCACTCTCGGACCCATGAGAAAATTAACGGCGAGAGGAATTAAACTGAGAAAGATTTTTGAAAGCAGAGGGTTCAAGGTTATAGAGAGTTTTCCCGGCGCAGTTCAAGACATTCTTAAAATGCCAAGAAAGCAGAGAGGAATAGAAAAGTTGCGAAAAGCCTTGATTGAATACGGGATTAAGGGCGACATAAACAAGGAAAAAATAAGCAGCCACGAGTTAGATGCCGTTTCTTCAGCCCTAGTTGGCAAGTTCTATCTGGAAGGAAACTATCTCGCCATAGGCGACCCAGACGAAATACTCATGATTCTGCCCAAGATAAAAACTTGAATTAAAAACTACGATGATTACCTTATTTCTCTTGGGACCCTGAAGTGGGATTCTTTCCCAGCGCTGATATATTCTCCGCCTGTGCCACGGACAATTGCTGCAATTTTGGCGAAGTTTTCAGACCCCAGAAACTGACGAGGCTTGATGATAATGTACTTGGGCGTCTCCTCAAAATTGAGCATGTCCTCAAATTCCTTCGGAAACAATGTCCTAACATCCTTGGCTGAACGCAGAGGTCCAGCAGGCGCAGGCATAGGTGTTGGAGCTGGAACCGGAGCAGTAATAGGTGAAGGGACTCCAGTTGCCTTCAACGACTTTGAGATGTCTGCCAAGTCTTGTGAAATCTCCTTCAAAACGATTAGAAGTTGGTCGATTCTTTGTAGGACCTCTTCCACGGATGGTTTCTTCTCGGTCATAGCCAGTCCACGCAACTATTATTTCGCACAGCCTCCTCTTTTGTTTTGTCCTAGTCGTAATCAAAACGCAAAAGAACTTAATTCGTCACACTTGAATGGAGCCCTGTAGAGGTTTCACCGTGCTTGAAATAGATGGAAGCCAGAGGAGCGGAAGCGGAACAATTCTGCGCCTATCAATAGCCCTAGCAGGCATAGTCAATCAGCCACTTCACATCTTCAACATACGCCAGAAACGCCCTCAACCAGGGCTACGCCCTCAACACTTGGAAGCCGTGCTCACAGCCGCCAAACTCTGTAAGGCTGAGGTTGAGGGCGCAACCTTGGGCTCACGTGAACTGTGGTTTGCGCCTAAAGAAATCAGCGGAGGCGAAATACGAGCTGAAATCGGCACCGCAGGGAGCATCCCCATGCTTTTGTTGACGATTTTGCCATTGTGCGTCTTTGCCGAGACTCCTGTTCATCTTCGCGTGGTCAAGGGAGGAACAGACGTGAGAAACGCGCCCACAATAAATTACTTGAGGCATGTGCTCCTTCAAATGTTGAATCGCATGGGGTTAGAAGCCGCATTAAGGGTCGAAAAATACGGGTATTACCCAAAAGGCATGGGTGAAATCACGCTTGAGGTTCAACCCTGTCAAAAACTCAGTTCTGTAAGTTTAGAGGAGTTTGGGAAAATTGTGGAACTGCGAGGCGTGTCTGTTTGCACTTTTTTAGCTGACCGAAAGGTGGCGGAGCGACAGGCAAGGACGGCTTATGAAGTTCTCAAGACCCGTGGTTACGAGGCGAACATTCAGGTGGTCAACGACACGTCGAATCCGCTTCAGAAGGGCAGTTCGCTGGTTCTTTGGGCAAAAACCGATAAAGGCGCGCTTTTTGGTGCAGACGCCATTGGAGAACTGGGTAAGCCCAGCGAGGTTGTTGGGCGAGAGGCGGCGGAGAACCTTCTCAAGGAGATTGAATCCCAAGCTACTGTGGATGTGCATCTTGCTGACATGCTTGTGCCCTATGTTGCTTTGGCTCAGGGTAAATCCGTTTACGTGAGTCGTGTAGTTTCTGAACATTTAGACACCAATTTGTGGCTGGCTCAAGAAATCTTGGGCGTAAAGTTCAGCGTTGCTAAAGTTGGAAATCTCTATCGGATTGAGAGAAAAGAATCACTGTGAAGGATTTCTGACATGAAGGCTCGGGTTCGAGGCGTATACACAACCGCTTTGACAAAGCTTCTCTTAGAACAAGGCTTCAGCATAGTTCAAGCCTCGGCAACCATAATACAACGCTTCAAACTTGACCAAAACAATGATTCACCCGACCTCGACGTTTTTGACAGACGCGACAGACAGGGAATCCGAGTCTTAGGCAAAGCCGACCCCATGCGTTTGTTCACTTCTGTCCTGCAGTCTCGTTTGGACGATGTTATCGTCAGAGAGTGGATGGTTACGGTTGATGGAATATACAAGGGACTGGTGAAAGAGGTGGACTCTGCAACTCACACGGTGTTTGTTGACATTGGATCGGCGATTGGTAGGATACACGACCCAGAAATCGCCAGTTATGCAGAAGAGCAATCGTTGCTTGTTCAAGTGGAGAGATGGCGGCTTGGAAGCAGGGAACCAACGCTCACAACTCAGATAAAGATTCCAGGAACCCACGCCGTTTTGATTCCAGGTCGACAGGTAAAGATGAGCCGAAAGATAATGGATTGGCAAAAGAGGGCTTGGCTGCGTCAACTCGGAGAGGAACTCGCCACAGAAAACTGGGGCATCCTTTGGCGAACCTCGGCTGCAAATCAGTCTTCAGATGTTTTGAGAAACGAGATTGCCACCCTTATGAAAAAAGGTGAAACCATCATGCGAGGGGCGGAGCATGTGGAGGCTCCTGCCATGGTGTGGGAAGGCAACCGTTACGCAGGCGTGGAGTTTCCAGCAATGTCAAAGAATAGACTGGATGCTGTTCGAAGAACCGTTGCTCCAACAATTGAGGGGCATCATTATTACAAGGCTTGCGGCGAGAGGGTTTCAACAGCCTTGGAAATGGCTGAAAGGCTCTTGGAAAAAGGCTATCCAAACTCGGAAGTAGACGACCTTTTAAAGCAGACCATTGAAACAGAGTTTCCACACGTTGACTCGTGGATAAACATTGAACACGTTAAACTTGACGGGAAAGTCTTTCATCTAGGTCCAGCCCTCGTTGAAGATTTCGACTCAGAGAGGTCTTACGTTCGGTTTCGTCGAGTTTTCAGGAGTGAAGGCGTCTACGATGGTCTCAAGGTTCCTAAGCAGCAGGATGATTACGCGGTGACTGAAGCTAAAATCGGTGAATGGCACTTCAAGACGCGGTACTTCTCTAAGGAGGGCAAAATCAAGGGAACCTACATCAACTTGAACACGCCGATCGAGCTCTACCCGTACGGAATTCGTTACGTGGACTTGGAGGTTGACGTTTGCGTGTGGCCTGATGGCAGAGTTGAAACATTGGACGAAGAAAAATTACAGGACGCACTGAGTAGAGGGGTCGTTACGGAAAAATTAGTCGCAATCGTCAAAGAGAAATCAAGAGAAGCCATTCATAATGCTAACCCAACAGTTGGCTCTTCTCAGGCACCTCTCACATAAAGGGTGCTGGTAAAAAGTAAAGAATATAAGCTTCTCTGATGCTCCCATTGTTTCTGAGGTTAAACAAGAATGAGCATTTGGAGACTTCGGCTCTCAATCTTGGGAACGTTAGCCTTAATCATTGGACTCTCAACGCTCTTTATTACTGTCATCTTAACGTGGTTGGGCGCTGACTTGGTCACAGTTGCCTTATTCGCTGTTGTCATTAACGTCGCTCAATGGTTGTTTGCGCCCTACCTCATAGACGCGCTGTACAGGGTCAAAGAGGCTACTCAGTCGGAGCATCCCAAACTCCACAGCATGGTTGAAAGGATAAGTCAGAAGAGCGGCATCAAGAAGCCGAGAGTGATGATAGCCAACATTCCCGTGCCTAATGCTTTCGCTTATAGTTCGCCAATCGCTGGCTCACGGGTCGCAGTTACGTCGGAGTTGCTGAACACGCTTGACGACGACGAGGTTGAGGCTGTTTTGGGTCATGAATTGGGGCATTTGAAGCACAGGGATGTTCAAACGATGATGTTCGTGTCAATACTGCCTGCAATCTTCTACTACATAGGCTACTCAATGTTGCTATCATCCATGTTTGGGCGAAGAGGTGAGCGCGACAGTGGTAGCGCAGCAGCGCTTATAGCCTTAGTGAGCATGGCCATCTACTGGGTTCTCACCGTGTTCACCTTGTACATGAGTCGATTGCGCGAGTACTTTGCCGACCGCCACAGCGCAACTGTAGTTGAAGATGGGTCCAGCAAACTGTCTGCAGCCTTGGCAAAAATCCAGTACACAACTGGCAGAACAAGACGGATGCACAGGCAAGGGGGCGGATCCAGCTCGTTTAAGGCGTTGTTCATTACAGATCCAGACCGAGCGCAGAGCGACACGATAGCGATAGCCCAAGCAACAGGCTACTCGACTGATCGAAGACTGGTTGAAGAAGTCCTCCGAAGACAGGTAACCACTGCTGACAGACTGATGGAATTGTTGTCCACGCATCCCAACATAGTCAAACGGCTAAGAGCCCTACAAGAACCAACCTAAACAGCTGCCTCTTCCCAGCACCAGCAGAGGAAAAGGATTTAGCTCACAAATTTATTTAAGTTTGGCTGTGCTTCTATAACTTAAGTGAATTCAGATGACGAGAGTAGCATATCTTGATGAAGATGACCGAAAACTTATCTTAGAGACCAGGCATAAGCTCGACGAGGTCACGAAGCTCATGGAGGAACTGTTGGAGACGGTTGAGATTTTGAACGACCCTGAACTGATGAAAAAAATCCGCCAAGGCCGAGAAGACATTAAAGCTGGAAGGATTAAGGAGCTGCGCACGCTATTAAAGCAAGAAACACGTTGAGATTTCTAAATCAGTTGAAAAATCATATGCCATATCGTGCGACTTTTCGTGTGAAAGTATTATAAAGCCGTAAAGGCGTTTCTAAAGAAAGAAGTCAATTGAAATATCGAGTTCTCTTGTCAAGGCAGGCTGAAAGATTCTATGCAAAGCTACAGAAGAATGTTAGAGTCAGGGTTAGGGAAGCCCTTCTGAATTTAGAGAACCAGCCTTACGATGGAAAACGGCTTCACGGAGAGCTAAAGGAAAACTACAGCCTGCGAGTTGGAAAAATCAGAATCATTTACACCTGTTTCAGAAAAAGACAAGACTGTATATGTAATAGCTATAGGGCTGAGAAAAACCATTTACAAGTGAGTTCTTGAACCACTACTTTGACAAATTCATCACAGAATTCACAATCGTTCCACTTTGGTATGCAACAACCATAATCGTCCTCAAAACTAACCCTTTCAACATCTTCAACATTGACCCCCGTAGGGTAGGGGGGAGGCTACAAAAAAATAAGAGAATACATGCCTTCCGTTTTTTGGTGCAATTTTGCGCCTTCCAAACAGACGCCCTCTCTAACCCCCTTCAACCAACAGAACCCACCCCAACCCCAGTTCAACAACCCCACAAGAGACCCCCTCTACCCCACACAGAAAATTAATTTCTTGAAAACTTTCCACACAAATTTTAAGCAACCATCCACATCTTAAAAACGATAAAAAATGAAAATAGTAATCGTAGACCATGTTTACCTAGAAAAAAAACACATCAAAAAACTACAATCAATAGGCGACCTAAAAATTTACAGTAAACCACCCAAAACACCAAACGAATTAAAAGAAAGAACAAAATCAGCAGACATCATAATAGTCGGATGGACTGACCTAACCAAAAACATCATCAACTCAGCCAAAAAACTCAAAATGATCTCAATATGGGCAACCACATGCCACTACGCAGACCTCCAAACAGCCAAAAAAAGAAGAATCATAGTCACACACGTCCCAGCCTATGCAACAGAAGCAGTCGCAGAACACACATTCGCACTGTTGCTTGCAGCGACCAGAAAACTACTCCAAGCCGACAAACACGTCAGAAACGGCAACTTCGATTGGAGACCCTTCGGAGGCATCGAATTGCACAAGAAAACACTTGGCATAATCGGCACAGGAGCCATCGGCTGCCGAGTTGCAGAGATAGCCAAAGCCTTCAAGATGCAAACCCTTGGCTACGACAAGTATCCAAACCTGAAGAAAGCCGAAGAGATTGGAATAGAGTACGTCGACCTTTACACCTTGTTAAAAAAAAGCGACTTCATCACCTTGCATATCACCTTAACGCCTGAAACCGAGAGATTGATAGGGAAAAAAGAATTCGAGGTTATGAAAAAAGGCGCCGTCATAATCAACACATCTCAAGGCAAAGTAATCGACGAAAAAGCTCTGACTGACGCGTTAAAATCAGGCAAAATATCCTATGCTGGTCTGGACGTGTTTGAAACAGAGCCTCCACCCAAAGATAACCCTTTGTTCAAACTAGACAACACCATACTTTCTCCTCACATTGGATTCCACACAGTCGAAGCTGCAAAAAGGTGCACCGACATCTGCATCGACAACATTGTCAAGTTCTTGGAGGGACATCAACAGAACACATGCTAAAATGGCGCATCTAACATTTAACAAATGGTGATTTGAGATGCACTTGACTAGAGAAGAAGAGCGAATATGCAAGGGCAAATTGGGAAAAGGAATGCAAGAGGCAATCAAGCTGCTCATTGCAATTGGAGACGCATTCGACGCTGAAAAAATGATTCCCATAAATCGTGCGCATGCGGCTTCAAGCGGACAAGAAGGAGACCTCTACTTTGTCGAACTTTTGGCTGATGGAGGGGCACGCTGCAAAGTGCCCACCAGCACAAATCCCGTTTATGATATCTCGTATTTCCATAAACTTTTTGAAATCCCAAAGTTCGAGGCTAACGTAGCCCAAAAAGTAATGGAAGCCTACAAACGAATAGGCGCCATACTCAGCTGGAGTTGCATACCATACATGGCAGAAAACATTCCACTGTACGGTGAAACCGTCGCCTTCTCCGAATCATCAGCCACACCATACGTGAATTCTGTTATAGGCGCCAGAACAAATCGCGAAGCAGCTCAAAGCGCACTGGCTGCGGGAGTTATCGGCAAGACCCCCAAATATGGGCTACACATCAAAGAGAATCGCAAAGGCACACACCTAGTCAGAGTGGAAGCAACCCTGAAGGACGAGTTCGACTATACCCTCTTGGGATACTACGTGGGTAAACGGATAGGTTATGGAATCCCTGTGTTAACCGGCATACAACGACAACCAAACACAGAGGAACTCATCAACTTCTGTGCGATGTCAAACGTGCCCGGAGCCATATCCATGTTTTACATGCCAGGGTTCACTGTTGAAGCCCAAACTGTTAAAGAAGCTTTCCAAGGCGACGTGCCAAAAGACAAAATTACGGTAACGAATTCTGAGCTTAAACACGCTTATGAAGAGCTTCAAACGACTAGTGGAAAAATAGACTTGGTCATGCTGGGGTGCCCACATTACACGCTCAAGCAGGTGGTAGAAGTCGCAAGGCTCTTAGAAGGCAAAAAAATACACGATGGCGTATCGTTTTGGGTGTGCACGTCCGCAACGACTAAGACTTTGGCTGATAAAATCGGCTATGTAAATATCATAGAGAAGGCTGGCGGTCACGTGGTAGTGGACACATGCATAGATGAACCATGCTGGGCTGTGTACACCAATAAAGTTGGTATGACAGACTCACCCAAATGCGCTTACTATCGGAGATTCAAAGAGGCTCGGGTGGGAAGACTAGAAGACTGCGTTGAAACAGCTATCAAGGGGAAATAGAAATGAAGAAATTAGAAGTCTCGCTGAAATGCCACAAAATCATTGGCGGTTACGGGAAAGGCGAGGCGCTGGTCTCCCACGAGCCCATCTGCTTCTACCTAACCGATCCTAAGACAGGTATAGTTAAAGAGAAAAATCATGAACTGTTTGGCAAAAACCTCGCGAACAAAGTGCTTGTGTTTCCATCAGGAAAAGCCAGTTCAGTGGTTCAGATAGACGGCCTCTTTAAACTAGCATCACACAACGTTGCACCCAAAGCAATGATAGTTAAGGATGTGGAAACGGTGCTAATAGTCAGTGCTTTTCTCGTGAAAGTTCCATTGGTGGACAGATTAGAAAAAGACCCGTTTGAAATCATTAACACAGGCGACTTCGTCGAGGTGGACGCTGATAAGGGCAGAGTCACGGTAAAGAAACGAGATTCGTAATAGTCACGGCATGATCTACGCTTGGCGTTCTAAGAACTTTTTGATCCGCTCCATACCTTCCTTAACTTGCTCATAAGACACGGAATAAGATATTCTCAGATGTCCTTCACCAGCTCTCCCGAAGCCTGAGCCGGGCGCAGTCACGACTCCAGCTTCTTTTAGTAAACGCGCCGCGAGCACGTCATCCGATTTTTCGTAACCTGAAAAATTTGGGAAAACGTAGAATGCTCCTTTCGGTTTCGTGTATGACAATTTGCTAATCTTATTTAGTTCACTTAGCACATGTTTTCTTCTCTTATCGAATTCTTTAACCATTTCTTGAACGCAATCTTGCGGTCCTGTTAACGCGGCAACGGCTGCTTTTTGTGAAATTGCGTTTGGACATAGAGTTGCATAATAATGTAGCTTACGCAAGGTTCCTGAGAGGTTCTTTCCGGCTGCTATGTATCCGATTCTCCATCCGGTCATTGCGTATGCCTTTGAGAAACCGTTCACTGTGATTGTTCTGTCTTCCATGTTTGGCATGGCGCCTATACTGATGTGTCTTGTGTTATCGTAAACAATTTTTTCGTATATTTCATCCGCGAAGACTATTAGGTTGTGTTTTTCTGCTACTTCGGCTATGATTTCGAGGTCTTGCTTGGAGAGCACATGTCCTGTTGGATTGGATGGATTGCAGAGCCAAATCATCTTGGTCTTCTTGGTTATTTTGCTTTCCAAGGCATCCAGTTCTATTTTGTAGTCTTTCTTCTCGTTAAGGGGGACCGTTATAGGCTGTGCTTCCGCTATTAGTGTGTCTTCAAAACATGCTGGGTAGTATGGGTCAAGAATGAGAGCCTCGTCGCCTGAGTTTAGAAACCCTAGCGCAGCGATCAACATGGCTTCTTGGGAACCTGAGGTTACGGTTACCTCAGTTTGGGGGTCAACATCAATGTTGTTGTCTTTTTCAAGTTTTTCGGCTATGGCTTGGCGCAATTCTAGCGTTCCATCGGCTTCTGTGTAGTGTGTGAACCCATTTTTGGTTGCTTCTATAGCCGCTTTCATTATGTGTTCTGGAGTTGTGAAGTTTGGTTCACCCTGTTCTAGGTGGATAACATTTTTCATATTCTTTGAGAGTTCGAGCATTTTTCGAATGGCTGAAGGTTTTATCGAGTTGGTTCTGTTGGAACCCTCAATCAATGTTCTTGTCACCGTTTTGTTGTTGTTTGTTTGTCTATGTGTGGTGGGAGGTGTTGGTTTAATGTTTGTGTTGTTTGGGTGTTTGTGGTATGTTGTCTATTTTTATTTTGTAGCCTACCCTACCTACCGGGGGGTCAATGTTGAAGAATAGTGTTTTGTTTGTGTGTGTGAGCGCGGTAGATACGCCCCCTCTAATAGGAACCAAATATGAAATGTATCTTTTGAAAGGGGCGTCTGATGTGGAGATTGTTGATTCTTTAGCTTGCGCTTGGCAACAGTGATATTAATGGCTTTCTGAATGTTGTGAGAAGGGTGTGTGGAGATGATGGTGGGTGTGGAGATGTTGAAGGTTTCTGAGGGTGTGGTTGTTGCGGTTTTTGTGAAGCCGAATTCTGGAAGGTTTCAACTGAAGGTTGAGAATGATGAACTTGTTGTGTTGTGTCGGGAAAGTCCCGTTAGGGGAAGAGTGAACAAGGAGTTGATTAAGGAACTCTCGAAGATTTTCAAGAAAAGAGTGGAAATTGTGGCTGGTTTCACTTCAAAGCAGAAGAAAGTTCTAGTCAGAGACATCAGCATGGAAGAAGCAAAATCAATTCTAACAAAGAACGCATCCGACTGATGCGTCTAAAAAAGCTGTATGACATAAGGAATCAAAACAATATAGAATAAAATAAGAGTGACCGCGCTGAACCACTCTCCTTTGGTGAGAGCCTTCTCATTTTTCCTTAGGAAAAGCCACTTCATGAGGGGCGCAAATAAGGAATACTCGCTAAGACGCTCTCTCAGTTCTCTCATGTTCAGAATACCATCTAGGTAGCCTATCATTTTTCTCATACTGAGAATTCTAATCCAAGTCAGTATATTGATAAGGAAAAGAACTGTACCGATTGCAGATAACATAGAGACGACAAGGGAATATTTCTTGACGCATAAATGAACGCAAGCTATGCAACAATTAATGACAAAAAATGTGAAATCGCAGAATTATAGAGCCTCGAAAGGTGCGCATAGAAACTAAGATATTGCTGTCTTGCAGAGTCATGTTCCGTCAATTGTTGAACCCGTTGTTACATATTACCTTATTGAATCTTATAGGTTTGTGTTTCTGAAGAATCCTATGTTCAGGACTAGATTTTGCCATACTCTCTATAGTAACTGTTCTTGGAATCCAGTCTCTTCTTGATTCCTCAAATACTTAGCGAATCGCAGAGCCTCTTCATTAAGAAACAACAGAAACGCTTTTCATAGCAGTCGACTACTCTTGCTTCTTGATGTCATATGAGCGATGAGATTTGTCAATGTGGTCATCGAAGGTCTGAACATAACGACTTCATTTGGAGAAGACCTGCAAAAGAAGGAGATCCCATGTATCAACAGTGGGTGGCAAAAGGATTAGGCTTTTGTTCGAGATGCTTGTGTGAAGAATTCAAGAGAAAGAGTTGAAATGCCTCGAGTCAAAAAGCCAAAGCGAAAACCCATAGCTTATTCCTGCCTCTACGACCGAGGAGTATACGAAGTCTACGCTGACGATATTTTTGTCTCATCTTTTGAGACACAAAGAGAAGCCAAAATAGAAGCACGCCGACTTAAGAAACCACGACCATGTCATTCACAAGTTATTATTAACTACAAAAGCGTATGCACCTACGGTCCAGAGGTCTGTAGATATTGGAAGAGCTGTGTCGAGGTAAAGGGAACAACATTTACCCAGCCATGGGGAAAGAAAAAGCTGATATTGTTGGAAATGAAACGTCATCCACAACCTGAACCCAAGAAAGAGAAGGAATTAAATCAATTCTTTTGATTAGTTCTCTTATGTCTTTTTTAGCGTGTTCTCTGTCTGTTTCCGCTATCTGTGTTGTGTATGACAGATACACACAGAGACGGAAACTTAACAATTCCAGACTATGGTGCTCTAACTTCGATTATTTCTGCCTTGTAATTGAACCATTGAAGAGTTGCTTGAACACTTCCAACGGCATTTGCAGTGCTGTGAGCTTTAACAAACACTGTTTTTACATCAGAGTGCGATTCTCCAGCCCATTCGCTTGTGAGTTTTACAGTGACATAGGCATCAACATCTCCATAGTTTTGGATAATTGCCGTAATCGTTGCTCTACAAGAATCGGAATATTCCGAAATACCATACCGTTCAGCGTCTACGTCTAATACTTTGACTTGAGGTGAATTCGGTCTTAAGTTGGAAACAATAACAAAACCTATCGCGAAAACAATGATTAAAATGATTACACCTCTGGCTATCCATTTCTCGTAATCTTTTTTCCTTATCTCAATTTGGTATGTATCAGGTTTCAAAGTCATTCACTTAAGGTTCTTTTATCACAAAATCAGATTTAATGTTTACTTGTCTGGTCTGTTTGTCTGTCTAACAGAGTAAGAGTGAGAGAATGATAGAAAGTAAGGGGTTGTTGTGATAGAAATTCTATCCAACCAACATTTTCATTGTGCGATAGATTCCTCAGGGTATCACGTTGAAGATTGCCAAAGCTTCCAAGAACGCAGAAAGTAGAAGAACTAAAACGCCTAGGGTGTACGTAATCTTTTCTACTTTATTCAGTTTTACATCATTCCACTGCTTAATTTTTGTAACTTTGTTGCTTGTCCACGATTCTTGTCTGTAGATAGCAAAGTCGATTGTGGAGCATGTCATTAAAATGTAAGAAGTAAATTCCCAAAGCCCAGTCCTAAGAAACCCAATAAAAGACGCTAACATAGATTCATAGGGATAAATGAATGAATTAGTTCCTTTTAACAATCCGAAGATTAGAATCTGACCCCAAATGGCAACATATCCCAGCGGAACATTGCCCACCCTAAACAAATTACACAAAGAAAAAACAACCCCACCAACTATAAAATTGAAAAGGAAGATTTTCAGGAAAGTCGAGACTACATCAACCTCTTCTCCAAAAAGTGCTGTGCCAGGCAGTTTTCCTCTTAACACTCCTTGAGGCAGAACTAGATAACTTGCTACCCATGTTAGAAAGAATATTGAAAATGAAAGAACCCACATCCACATGAATCGTCTAAACAAGTTCCTATCAACTAAACGGCTAAGCATGCGCTTATCCTTGTTGTATTTTCATTTCTTTGAGGCATAGTCAACTGATTACTAATTACTCTAGCATTGGCATTTTGATTTGTTTTTGTTTGGCTATCTGCCTTGCCTTCTCGTATCCTGCGTCTGCGTGTCTCACTATTGCTGTTCCTGGGTCGGTTGTCAATACGCGCTGTATTCTTTTTTCTGCGTCTTTTGTTCCGTCTGCCACTAGACACATACCTGCGTGGATGCTGTAGCCCAAGCCAACGCCTCCTCCGTGATGAACCGAAACCCACGTGGCACCCGCAACCGCGTTCAACAACGCATTCAATATGGGCCAGTCAGCTATGGCGTCGCTTCCATCCTTCATACCTTCGGTTTCACGGTTAGGCGAGGCTACACTTCCACCGTCTAAGTGGTCGCGTCCAATCCATACTGGACCGTTTAACTCGCCTTTTCTGACCATGCCGTTGATGATTTTGCCAAACTTTGCCCTTTCACCGAATCCGAGCCAGCACACGCGGGCGGGCAAGCCCTGGAATTTGACTTGTTGTTTGGCTTTTGTTATCCATCTGCAGAGTTCTTTGTTGTGGGCGAATTCGTTTAGGATAACGTCATCTAGCCGATAGATGTCGTCTTGGCTGTCGACGAGACTGGTCCATCTGAAGGGTCCGCGTCCCTCGCAGAACATGGGACGTATGTAGCGTTGCACGAACCCTGGGAAGGCGAAGGCGTCTTTGAGCCCTGCGTCTAATGCCTGCTGCCTGAGGTTGTTGCCGTATTCAAAGGCGACTGCACCTTTCTGCATCATTTGAATCATTGCTTTAACCTGAGCATACATGCTCTTTCTTGCTCGTGCTATGTAGGTTGCCGCGTCTTTCTCTCGGAGCTCGTCTGCCTCTTCTTTGGACATTCCTGCTGGATAATACCCGTTTAATGGGTCGTGTGCGCTTGTTTGGTCCGTGACTATGTCTGGAATGACGCCGCGTCTGACCAGTTCTGGATGAACCTCTGCTGCATTGCCCAGTAATCCTATGCTTTTTGGTGTGCCTTCTTCTCTGGCTTGTTTGGCTATGTCAATGGCTTCGGTTAAGTCGTCTGTCCAATCTTCCAAGTATCCGTATTTGAGCCTTCGTTCAATGGCTTTCTCGTCGATTTCCACGATGAGGGCTACGCCTTCGTTCATTGTTACGGCTAACGGTTGGGCTCCACCCATCTCGCCTAAGCCTGCACTCAAGACGAGTTTCCCTTTAAGACCACTTCTGAAATGTTCCTTAGCTACCGCAGCCAATGTTTCGTATGTGCCCTGTAAGATTCCTTGCGTGCCAATGTAAGCCCAAGAGCCCGCCGTCATCTGCCCATACATGATTAAGCCTTTTTCTTCGAGTTCGTAATAGTAATCCCACGTTGCCCATTTCGGAACTAGCATGCAGTTGACGATTAACGCGCGCGGCGCCCATTCATGAGTCTGAAAAACAGCCACAGGCTTGCCGCTCTGAATGAGTAATGTCTGATCTGGTTCAAGATTTTGTAAGGTCTCAACTATTTGATGGAAGCATTCCCAATTGCGGGCAGCTTTGCCCGTTCCGCCGTAGACGATTAGGTTTTGCGGGTCCTTGGCTACTTCTGGGTCGACAACGTTGTATAGCATGCGTAGGATGCCTTCTATCTGCCAGTTTTTGCAGTGTAGTTCGGGGCCTGAAAGGTGTCGTATGGGTTGGGTTGGTTTGAGTTTGAGTTTTGGCTTCTGCATAATTGGTGTCTCCGTTTGTGTGTGCGCATGAGTCTAGACCCCCTCTATTAGAGGGCGTCAAATATGAAGCTTAATGTTCTTGTGCCGTGTTTTTCATTTCGAGGCTCTTTTTTCAACCGTGAATAAAGGGAATGTATTGAGTAAAGAAAAAATGGGTTTTTTATGGGACTGTTCTCCACATGTATATGGCGACTTTGGCGATGTCTTTAATCTCTATTTTTCCGTTGCCGTCTACGTCTGCTATTGGGTTCCAGGTTGGGGAGCCTGGTGTAGACCCGAAGGCTTTAGCCACAATGGCGATGTCTTTGATGTTCACTTTGTGGTCAGCATTCAGGTCTACGATGGCAACTAGGATTATTCCATCTGTGAGTGTGTTGTCGGTTGTGTCTATTTCGCCTGGGACAACGTCTGCTACAGCACTTATGGTGTAGTTGCCCTTTGCAAAGCCAGAAGTGTTCCAAGTGAAGGTGATGGACTTAGGCTGGCCGGGCAACACAGTGACGCGTTTTGACATAGACGTCGTGTTAGAGTTAACAGTAAAGTTGACACTAACATTGACAGTTTCGGTGAAGTGACCTTGATTGGTGAGGGCAACAGACACATTCTCTGAGAAGCCTTGCCCAATAACAGCTTTGCTTATAGTTACTTTTTGCACTTTAATTGCATGGATGCTCGGATATGGATTCATGAGGGGGTATCCGTCTTCGTTTTGCGCGTCGATAATTAATTTCTTGTCTCCTATGCCGTCGCTACCAGTCACATTTTGATATGGCCCTCTGTACAAGTCAGTGCCATTGTAATCGCTCCAATAGTTTCCACCAAAGGGATAGAAATTGCTCCAAACATTTACTGACTGGTAGCTGTAGACCTGAATTGTATTCATTATGAATTTATTGTAGTATATGGTGTTGCCAGAAGAAAAAAAGAGACGGATGCCTGCCCCATTGTTTATGATGGTGTTATTGGTTATTCTCGAGTTATTTGTGGCAACAAGTAGTAGGCCTTGCCCGTTTTTGGTCAAGTTTAGGTTTTCAACGATTGTACTTGTGCAGTTTACGAGAGCCACGTAACTTGCATTAGCAGGAACCTTGCCCCCCTGCTTGTTAACCCAGTAATAGATGGGTTTACCGTCTACAGTGTTCGAAGTAGTAACATTATTTACAAAATCTGGAAGATACGTACCATCAACACCAAAGTTTAGTTTGTTTTTAGCCATATCATTACTGCTAAGGACGTTGCTTGAAGACCAACTGACCCGGATGCCGGTCCCGTTATTATTTGATATGTCATTTCCAAATATGCTGTTATTATTTGAATTAGAGATGTAGAAGCCGGTCCCGTTATTATTTGATATGTCATTTCCCGAAATATTGTTATAGCTTGAAGACCAGAGCCCGATGCCACGGTCATTTTCTGTTATGTTGTTACCAGAAACGCTATTCCGCGCCGAAGAAAAAGAGATATCGATGCCATAATTCAAGTTGTTCTTTATGTCGTTGTCGGAAACGCTGTTATAGTTGGAAGCAGTGATGTAAATGCCAGGCCCGTCATTACTTGATATGATGTTTCCAAAAATGCCGTTATAGTTTGAAGAAGAAGCGATATAGACACCATCGTTACTGTTTGTTGTTATATTGTTACCAGAAACGCTGTTATAGTTGGAAGACCCATCGAGCCAAATGCCGGAACCAGCATTGCTTGCTATACTGTTTCCAACTATGCCGTTGTTTGATGACCCCTGAAGTCGCATGCCAGACTCTTTGTTTGCCGTTATGTTGTTTCCAGAAATGCTATTATTATTTGAAGAAAAGACAGTGATACCAGACCCGTTATTGCTTGCGATGATGTTTTCAATCAGATTGTTATAGCTTGAAGATTCATAGAGCCAGATGCCTAAACTGTTGTTTGTTATGTTGTTTTTGGTTATTGTCGAGTTTGTTGTGTCAACCAGAAGTATGCCTTGCCCGTTTTTGGCCAGGTTTAGGTTTTCAACGATTGTACTTGTGCAGTTTACTAGGGCTACGTAACCTGCATCAAGTGGGACTGGCACATTTTGCTTGTTGACCCAGTAATATATCGGTTTACCGTCTACAGTGTTCGAAGTGGTAACATTATTTACAAAATCTGAAAGATACTTGCCATCAACACCGAAGTTGAGCTTATTGTTAGCCATGCTATTACCGCTAAGTGTGTTGTTTGTAGAAGAATCGAGCAAGATGCCATAATTCGCGTTGTTTGTTAAATTGTTTTCAACAACGCTGTTAGTTGTAGAAGAATCGAGCAAGATGCCAGAACCCACGTTATTTGTTATGTTGTTTTCAACAAGACTATTGGTTGAAGCCAGCCAAAGCCTGATGCCAGACTTATTATTATTTGTTAAGATGTTTCTAGAAATGCTGTTGTTTGAAGAAGAAGCGATATAGATACCATAGCCCTCGTTGTTTGCTATGTTGTTTCCAACTATGCTGTGATAGTTAGAAGGCCCTCCGAGAGACCCATCGAGCCAAATGCCGGAACCAGCATTGCTTGCTATACTGTTTCCAACTATGCCGTCATGTTCTGAAGAATAAGACATAAAGATGCCATAAATAGCATTGTCTGTTATGTTGTTTCCAACTATACTACAGTTGTCAGACTCATCAAGCCAGACACCGTAGTCGAATTTTTTGATTTCAAGGTTCTTGAGTGTGACGTTTGTTCTCCATATCAGGTTTATTCCTCTTCCGATTCCTGTTCCTTGAACCGTGTAGCCTTTCCCATCAACCACAATGTTATTCCTCTCGATAACAATTTCATCATAATTGTTATCTGTGAAATTGTAAATGACCTTGTCTGCAGTAGTAATGTTTGCCCATGGGGGGTCTATTGAGCCGCCAGGCCTAATGTATATTGTTCCTGTTGCCTCAGCAATCGGCATATCAAACACAACATATAGCATACTCGCCAGAAGTAGTGTCAACATTATTTCCGATGCTACTTTCTTTCCCATTTTTCTTTATTCTCCTCTCTCAACCAAACGATGCTTCATCGTCTTTTACAAAAAGAGACTAGGCACAGTTATACACATGCTCTAATCTATTTTTATGCTTTGTGAAACAATCTTCCACACAGCCTAATCATTCCTTAATATTATCATATTTAGGCTTACAGACATCCGAATGTAGAGAAAAGCCCAAAACAGTTTTTAGCTACATTTTTAGCTGTATTCTCTGAATGTGTGGTTGCATTTTGTGCATCTGAAAAACTGCGTCGAAGACTCGTCGCTTCCGCGGGTTTGAACCTGCCAAACATAGGCTACATTGTTGCCACACTTGGGACACTCCACACGCACAGTGGGTAACACTCGCAGTTTCTGCTCTTCCTTGCTGATAACCGCGATTGTTTCCTGTGGACTGTGCTCAATCATCTTAGGAATGGGCTCAAGCTTCTTGGCGGCTAATCTCTTCTTATAGCCACACTTGGGACAGGCGAGCACAACGTTGCCCTTCTTGCCCTCTTTTGGGCGTCTCGGCACAAGGCGGGTTCCACACTTGGGGCAAAATTCCATTGCCAGCGTCCTCACATGTCTGATTCCCTTCACGTTAACATCGCTTCTTTTAAACCTTTTCTCACCCCACTTAATATTCATGATAAAGCATGCACGTCCTAATTACAACCGCTCTTAAGTATGGAAGAGCCCAGACGCAATAATGTGCGCCACACGCAAAGCCTCAGGAATATTACTCCGTGTCGAGGTGCTCTTCAAAATGCGTTTGGCGTCTTCCTCAGAAATCCCAGCGACGTGCACGTAAATGGGTTCTTCGCCCTCTCGGGTCCTCACCTTCAAAATTTTTCCAGCCTTGTCTATGGCTCTCCAACGCTCCTGACTGTGGGGCAGATTTCGCAGAGCCTTCTTTATGTCGTCAAAGTCAGGTTTATCTCTCGTAACCGCCACAACAGGCAACTTAACCCGCTTGGAAAGTTCGCTTATGTCCACCACGTTGAAGCCGGCCAACGTGATTCCGTTAAGCATTATCACCCTTAACTGAGGGTAATGAGGCGACTTGGTTATCATCTCCGCCAGCTTCTCAGTGGCGTCCAAGCCATCAACCTGGACCCGAGTGTGCATGAAACCGTCGAGCCAGTAGCCGCCCCGATAGACCATGCCCACAACGTCAACCAGTTCGTTAGAACGCGGTGTAAAAACGCCGTCGTCGATGCCTAAGACTCGTATCTCAGGCTTCACGGCACGAAACCTAACAGTTTGGCCTTTTAGCTCACGTCTATGCTCTCGCTCTCGCTTTGCTCTATTTGCTTTCATTGGTTGCACCGAGCTTCCTCAAAACATCCCTTATCAAGCCTGCAAACGCTTCACTCGGATCGTCTCCTTTACTCAAGACGTCTGTACACTCATGGAGGTCGAGGAAGTCACTCAACCAAGCAAAGACTAACAAGGCTTCGGCGGCGTTTCCCCGAGCCTGACGGTCAACCCTATGGGGCAGGAATTTGCGCAGTCCAGACTTTGTCACAGCATCTGCCAAGGTTTGGTTGTCAACTTTGGCGCCCACAGGATGCTTATGCTTCTGCGACATGGCTAAGGAATAAACAAAGTTGACGTAGGAGTCGCCGAGCGCAGCCAAGTCCTTGTCAAGCAAGAGCTCCTCGAGGCTGTCATACTTTTTTAGTGTTGGAGGGGCTCGGCTCATTTCTGTTGCCATTCTTTCAACGCTTTCTCAAGGCTAGAGCGAAACTCTTTGTTGCGAGTCCGTATCCTCTCAGCGGCTTCACGGAGGGCTGTCTCTGGGTGCCTCTTGCCCTTGGTTCTCACATAAACAATCGGGTTTGAAACCAGTGGGTGATGGATGTCGTAGCTGGCCATTTCGATGGTTTCGTCCTCTAGCAACTCTTTTTGGAGCACGTTGCAGAACGTGTGGCCCTCTCCCTCGATCTCTATTCGCATTTCGTTGGGTTCTTTCCTCAAAACCTTAACGTTCATTCTTCAAAATCACCCTTCCCATAGTCTTGAGCGGTCTTTCTGCGTTCAAAGTTGCCGCACTCGGGGCAACGCATCCGCATCCTCCTAAACGATAATGCGTGACCGCAGCGGGAGCAAAAGGCGTAAACTACTCCGAGGTCTCTGTCATTCGTTGTTAGGTGAAAAACGCGGTTTTTGTCGCTTGTTACCTTGGCGCGTATGAGGTCGCCTGCCTTGCAGACGTCGTACATGCTCTCAACGTATCGGGGACTAACATCGGAAATGTGGAGTAACCCTGTGAAAAACCCGCTCAAAACGCGGTTGCCCACCTGAAATATTCGTATTGTAGCCTGTTTGCTCTGCACCTCTGATACTTGACCCAACACAATGCTGCCCACTCTTGGAACGCCTGACATAGTGGTACGCGGATAGACAGATACCTTCTTGTTAAGGAGGTCCATAAGTTCGCGTCCAGTAGACATTGAAAATATTGTGCCTTCTTCCACGTAGGTTCCTGAGCCAGGCTCAAATTCCTCGATGACGCCCAGCTTGTCGCCGGGCACAACCAGTTGCCCACTCTTTCTTTTGGACGCTTGACCCGTTCGGGACATTTTGTTTTTTCACGCTCTCATTATTCTGTAGAGGTCAACTTGAACCTCGTGTTTTCGTTTGGTGTGAAACTTGAACAGTTTGGGAATATTAAGCTTCATGGGGAATATGCCCGTAACCTTTGCCCCGTGCTCCTCAATAAACCTTTTGATAAAAGCCCTGTTGCCTTCTCCGTCTTTGTGAAGCGAATAAACTCTGGGTGCCAACTGCAATGCCTTGAGTATGAACCTTCTGTCAGCGCTTCTCCTCTGCACGCCAAAGGGAGGATTCTGCAAAACCGTGTGAAAGTTTCCGAACAGAACGTCTATGTCGCTGGCTAGCCAGTGGGTTTTTTCCTTCACCCCAAGTTTTTCAGCGTTTTTCTTAGCAATCTTTACCGCTTCCCTGTCGATGTCTACGCCGACCGTTTCTGCGGCGCCTAAGAGAACGGCGCCAATGGCGAGTCTACCTGTGCCGCATCCCAAGTCCGCCACTATTTTTTCGTTTATGTCGTCGTGAACGTAGGTGGCTATGAACAGCAGTTCAGCCGCAATGTCCGTGGGAATTGTGTACTGCTCAAGATAAGCCTTGGGCGAGGGATGAGGCTCAACTTGTAGAAGGGCACGTTCAAGGTCTAGTCGTCGAACCATCCTTTTTTGAGCAACTCTTCCCATGTTAATTCTCCAACAATCACAAGCGCTTCGTTAACTGTAAGCACTGGCCTGTGAAACTTGCTTGCATCATCCAGTGCAATGCGTGGACATGCTGTGTTGACGTACGCCTCTAAGTTTGGAAACTGCATCAACGTTTCGGGTGTAACCTCATGTAATGTTAATAAAGTGACCTTCTTTCCTTTTTTCTCCAACATCTCCTTAACTCTTATTGCTTCTTCAATTCTTTTTTGTCCGCTCTTGAGACCAATCAAAATCCCAAAGCGCTGGGCTTGCTCGCCCTCACGAATGCTTGCCCACCTTTGGTTCAGAATTCTCTGCACCTCGTTTTCAACGCTGTAGGCTCTTCGTTCGTAAGGGTCAGCCACCACTATAGGTTTTGAAGTGGCTAAGGCGACACCTATCGCGTGGAATCTGCCGCCTCCAACAAATACAAAGGCTTCTACATCCTTAGCGACGGCTTTAGCATTGCTGTAGTCGCAGCCCATAACCTGTCCAGCGTGTTTGAGTTGGTCAGCGTCTCCGACTGCCACGCTTTTTCCAGCATCTAGAAGCGTTTTGCGGGCTTCGCCTAACATGTCAATGTGTTGAATCGTGGTGGTTAAACCGATGCGTTTCCAAGGTCTGAGTAGTGGCAGCGCCTTCTTGACTGCTGGTTTGACGCTTATGGTTGTTTTAGCTTCGATGTAAATTATTGGCACGCGTTGTTGGGGCATCATCTCGCTGTGCCCGTAATGAACGAGCAAGTCTGCGCCTAGGCTTTCGGCTTCTTGAACGGCTAGGTCACACGCGCCGTAACAGGGGTCGGCTGATACAATGGCTATTGCTCCCATTTTCTCGGCTATAGAAGCCAAGCGTGGACCTTCAGCCTTTAGACCTTCGGGTAACTGAAAGAGAACCAGTTTTGCGTCCCGTTTCCTTATCTCCTCTTTCAAGCGTTCTTCTTCGAGGTCGAAGGTTGAGGTCTTCATTTACAATTTTCCTTAAAAATTACCAAAATAGTCTATGGACTGCGTGTTTGTTGAAGTTGAAGTTCTGTCTGGTTGTTTTGTCACCAGTTTGGCGTCCATTCGGATTCGGACTTTTTGGGTGAAGTGGCCGCTCTCCCTAAACCTTTCTCTCGCATCTCTGCTAGGCGTTCGAGTAGAATTTTCTGTTCGAGGCTGGCGACCCACTGTCGGGTGCGCACGACTACGTCGTTGTTGACGGATATGCTGTCGATGCCGTTGCGGACGAGAAACTCGGTGAAGTCGGGCAGGTTTGATGGTCCTTCGCCGCAGATAGAAACTGTAACACCATTCTGGTGAGCCACTTTGATCAGGTGAGCGATTATGCGTTCAACCGCTGGGTCGCGTTCGTCGAAGTAGCCCATTAAGCCGAGTCTTTCTGAGTCGCGGTCGATCATGAGCACCCCCTGGGTCATGTCGTTTGAGCCTATGCTGAAGCCGTCGCAGAGCTTGGAGAACTCGTCAGCCATGATTGCGATTGCTGGGGTTTCAGCCATGAACCAGACTTGAAAGTCCTTGCTGCGCTCCAATCCCTCTTCCTTCATGATTTCGAGGCATTTTTTGGCTTCCCAAACCGTTCTGATAACGGGCAGCATGGCCCACACGTTCTTGAGCCCCCACTCTTCACGGCACTTTCGCATGGCTTTACACTCCAAACGGAACGCTTTTTCGTACCATTTGCTAATATAGCGGCTGGCGCCTCGCCACCCAAGCATGGGGTTAGCTTCCTCGATCTCGTATTTTTCTCCGCCCTTTAGCTCCCGATACTCATTTGTTTTGAAGTCGCTGAACCGCACAACCACAGGTCTTGGCTGTATGGCTCGAGCTACTGTTGCCACCCCTTCAGCCAGCTTGTCAACGAACTTTTGGGCTTGATTAGTTTCCAACAGATACATGGGATGCTCTCCGATGTAGCTGGCCAGGATGAATTCGATGCGCATGAGGCCGATGCCGTCGAAGGGCAGATTCTTGTACTCCTCAATTTTTTCGGGCACGCCTAAATTCATATAGATCTTTGTAGCGGTTACAGGCGCGGGTTCCAATGCTACACCAGCAGCAACTTCAATTGGAGTACCTACTGTGGGTGCTGCTCCTTCTGGCTTGACTATAATGCCCTCGTAGATCACTCCGCTTTTGGCATCTACCGTGTACTCTTGCCCTGTCTTCATAACTTTCGTGCCGATTTCGGTTCCAACAATGCAGGGTATCCCCAACTCCCGACTGACAATTGCCGCGTGCGCCGTGACGCCTCCCTTGTCCGTGACTATGGCACTGGCGATTCTCATGAAGGGCACATAATCGGGATTCGTCATAGTCGTAACCAAAATGTCGCCTTTACGCATTATTCTTGAAGCATCTTCAGCGGTTAAGGCAACCTGAGCCACACCTGTGCCAATGGCTCTTCTGCCGGCAGCCATGCCTTTAACCACCACTTTGGCTGCTTCCAATGTAGCTGGCGCCGCAAGCGGTTTAGGCTTCTCGACAAGTGGCGCCTTTTTCACGCTCCAAACGGTTTCGGGTCTCGATTGCGTAATGAAAACGCTTTCTGGAAAAAGCAGGTCACGGTCAACGGCAAACTCTATATCTTGAGCCTTGCCGTAATGCTCCTCAATCGTCCTCGCAATTTCAGCCAACCGTTTAATTTCTTCGTCAGTTAAGCACTGCTGCTCCTGCCGTTTTGCGGGCACATTAGCGTGAATAGTCTTGCCTTTTTCGGGGTCACGTATGTACTCGACTGTTTTCTTGGCGATGCTTTTCTCAATAACGTTTAACGTTTTTTTGTCAACAACATAATGGTCTGGAGTGACGGCGCCGGACACGACAGATTCGCCTAAGCCCCAGTTGGCTTCGATCACGATTTTGTCAGTTTCGCCTGTGACGGGGTCAAGTGTGAAAATGACGCCTGCAGCCTTGGAGTTGACCATTTTTTGAACGCCGACGCTGATGAGCACTTGCTCGTGCTTGAAGCCTTTCTCGTTTCGATAAAAAATAGCGCGTGGTGTGAACAGGCTGGACCAGCATTTAATAGTCTTGTCAACTAGGTCGTCGGCGCCCTTCACGTTCAAGAACGTTTCCTGCTGCCCAGCAAACGAGGCGTCTGGCAGGTCTTCGGCTGTGGCGCTCGATCGAACAGCCACGAAAACCTCAGCCATTCCTGTTTGTTTGTTAAGTTCGTTGTACGCGTCTCGAATTTGCTTAGCAATTTCGGAAGGCATGGGCGTCGATTCGATTAATGTTCGAAGCTTCTTCGAGGCTTGCTCATACTGCTTCGGATCGTTCACGTCTGTGACGGTTTCATCGATAATTCTGTAGATTTTTTGGGCGATGCCTGTTTTTGTGATGAACTCATTATAAGCGTGAGCTGTTATTGCAAAGCCGGGCGGAACGGGAATCTTCGCCTGAATCATCTCGCCCAGGTTGGCGTTTTTTCCACCAACCAGTGGGATATCGTTTTTTGTGAGTTCTTCAAACCACAGTATGCGCTTCTCCTTGCGAGAAGACGGCAACACTTTTCACCTCTGCTCAAACTTTTTTAATCTGGAGCCTTCTCGACGACTATTCGACTGGTGATGGGCAGTTTATCTTGCCCGCGTTTGAGAGCCTCTTTAGCTGTTTCAATTCCGTCCTCGTTGACTCCAACCTCGATGATGGTTTGGTTGGGTTTGACGCGGGCGGCTGTTCCAACGGGTTTACCGAAGGCTCTCCGCATGCCGTCTTGAAGTCTGTCGGCGTGGGCGCCGAAAATCATTTTATTTTCACGCAAAATGGTATGAGGATATGGCACAACTCGTAACAGGTAGCTGTTTCCAAGCTTGTCCATCAACACGCGGTTGGATGCCACACGCGCTGCTTCCAAGGCGTTGTGGCGAATCTGCGCCTTTTCTTGGGCAATCAGCAGGGCTTGGTAGGCGAACTTGCTTTTTGTGTCGCCCATGGTAAACTTGGTGATTTTTGGCGGAGGTGAGCCTCGAACATACTCTTTCCTAGTGTACGGTGCGCCTTTCACGGCTCGATAGTTTTTGGCTCTCACCACGTTTCCCTTCTTCAGCATACACGAGAACGGCTCTATTTAAAGCATTTGTCTTTGACTTGCACTTATAAAAAATATGAATCTAGGCTACGTTTAAGGAAAATCGCCTTTCAGCCAGAGCTTAGCAAGTTGGTTGAAGTTAGGGAAAACTTTCTTCAATATGGGAATGTACATGAGTTTCTCGTCGTTCGTCATGTCTTGGAACTGATACTCCCCCGTGTAGGGTGACGGTTCGCCTTCTCTTGTGATGAATTCTATGTGCATGAAGGGGTCGCCGCGCTTGATAGTAATAGGGCGTCGGTCGTTGCTAAGATTGACCAGCTCAAGGGTTAGCCTGCCAACAAAGCCACTGTGCGCTTTAGCGGCGTTGAGAAACGACAGTCCCATTCTGCCGTATTTGCTCTTGGCAGTCATGTGCGCCACATAATTGGGTGGTACGAAAACTATTTCGTAGGAGTTGATGTTCTTGTGCTCCAAATACTGCAGTGTTGTCTCTTCCTTAACCGTCAAAACGTAGCTGTCGCCGTCCAAGAGGTGATAGTCGTAGGGATAGATTATCTTGAGAGTTTCAATTAGTTCCATTAACTTGTTCTTTCCGATGATGCACATGTTGCTCGTTCACCTTTAGCCTTCAGCACTAAGGCGCGTTTCAGCTATATTTCTTTTGCAGTCAACAAAAAAGCAATCAAAGACATAGTTGTACAAAGGTGATAGGCGACGCTTCAGTACATCAAAACGTTCATAGTTTATAAGTATGAAAATTATTATGTTAAATTTTCAAGGTGAGGAGTGTTGGCGCCTTTGCCAGAGCAGGTTAAGTCCAACCGCACGTTGGATTGCCTTGGACTGTACTGCCCCGAACCCGTGTTCCGTGTGCGCATGGAATTGGACAAAATGAAAGTAGGTGAAGTTCTGGAGGTCTTGGCAGATGACCCCGCAGCCGAAGAGGACATCAAGAGTCTCGTTAAACGGTTGGAGCAGCAGCTTGTTAACTTCAGCAAGGAAGGCAACACGCTCCGATTCCTAATCAAAAAAACAAAATGAAAATGATGAAAAAAGGAGGAAAATGCGACATTGAGCGCTAAAAAGAAGATTCTTTACGTGCAGACAAGCGGTGTGGACACGCCTGATCGCACCTATACGTCCTTCATCTTAGCTGCAACCGCCGCCGCCATGGGTTTGGACGCCTACATATACTTTGTCATCAAGGGAGTGACCGTAGTTAAAAAGGGCGAAGCTGAGAAGATTAGGCTGGGTCAGTTTCCAACATTGAGGCAAGTGATGGACCAAGCCATAAAGGCTGGCGTTAAATTCGTTGTTTGCGAGCAGAGCTGCATGCTTCTTGACATTGCTAAAGGGGAGTTCATTCCAGAAGCTAAAGTAGTTGGCGCTGCAACATTAAACGATATGGCTTTAGACGCAGACGCTGTATTGTGTTTCTAAAGGTGTAAAGGCGAAGACACGATGCGACGTGTGTACATGGATCACGCGGCTGGCATGCCCGTCGACTCAAGAGTACTGGAAGCCATGCTGCCGTATTTCAGTCAGCAATATGGCAACCCGTCGTCGCTTCATTCATGGGGCAACGAGGCTCGAAAAGCCATGGAAGACGCCCGGGCAAAGGTCATCGCCCTCGTAGGCGCAAAGAGAGTCGAAGAGATTTTCTTCACATCAGGAGGCACAGAGAGCAACAACATAGCCATCAAGGGCGTGGCTTATAGAAACAAGGATCGAGGCAATCACATTGTTACTACGACTATTGAGCACATGTCGGTCATGAATCCGTGTAAAGCCCTCGTGAAAGAAGGTTTCAACGTCTCTTTCGTGCCAGTTGACAAACACGGAATCGTAGAGGTTCAAAGTTTGGAAAAGGCAATCACTGATAAGACTGTACTCGTTTCAGTGATGTATGCCAACGGCGAAATCGGCACAATACAGCCGATCAGAGAGATAGGAGAAATGGTTCACCGAAAAGGCGTGCTTCTACACGTTGACGCTGTAGCCGCTGCGGGTCAAGTGCCCATAAACGTCGAGAATGAAAACATCGACCTGATGTCGATTTCGTCAAACGACATGTACGGTCCAAGAGGAGTCGGCGCCCTCTACGTGAAGACTGGAACCCGAATCCAACCAATAATTCAAGGTGGAGGCCAAGAGAGAGGCTTGCGTTCTGGAACCGAGAACATTCCAGCCATAGTGGGCATGGGCAAGGCTGCGGAAATTGCTAAAGCCGAGATGAAAACCGAGGGCGAAAGGCTTTCTCGATTAAGAGACAGACTCATCAAGGGCTTGCTAGAAAAAGTTCCGAGTTCGTTCTTAAACGGGCATCCCACTCAGCGGTTGCCCAACAACGCCAACGTCAGATTCAGTTACATCGAGGGTGAATCGCTCATCCTGAGCCTCGACATGTTAGGCGTTGCATGTTCTTCTGGCTCGGCTTGCACGTCTAAGACTTTGGAGCCCTCCCATGTTCTGTTAGCCATAGGCTTGAAACATGAAGAGGCACACGGTTCATTATTATTCACGTTGGGAAAGCAAAACACTGAAGAAGACATTGACTATGTTGTTGACGCGTTGCCCGATATAGTTAAAAGATTGCGAGCCATTTCACCATTAACACCCAAGGAGTTACTCTCGTAGAATGTACACCGACAAGGTCATGGAGCACTTCCGCAACCCTCGCAACATGGGCGAAATTCCAAATGCAGACGGCGTTGGAACAGTAGGCAACCCTGTCTGTGGCGACTTGATGACCATTTACATTAAGGTTAAGGATAATGTTATCGAAGACGTAAAGTTCAAAACCTTTGGGTGCGGCGCAGCCATAGCCACGAGCAGCATGATAACAGAGTTGGCTAAAGGCAAAACATTGGAAGAAGCAATGAAGATTTCGAGAGGCGATGTCGCTGATAGCCTAGGTGGATTACCGCCCATCAAGATGCACTGTTCCAACTTGGCTGCGGACGGTTTGCATGCTGCTATACAGGATTATTTGAAGAAGAAGGAGGCAAACAAATGAAGACAACCTTCATAAAATGTGACTACTGCAAAACTGAAATCTGCGATGCTTCTGGAAAGTGCGTCTTTGCCATTCATAAGAGAGTCATTGATGGTAAAGAATACTACTTCTGTTGTGAAAGTCACGCTGATAGGTTTGAGAAGGAAAAGAAAAAGAAGAAATAGTTACTTTCGCCTCAGCATTTCCAACAAACGCTTTTCATGAGCCTCACGGGTTGTCAACGGGTAGATTTTGCGTTCACTGTCGAAGAACATTGGGTCCTCGCTTATTATTCTCGACAACTCCTCATCTGAGTCAACGTTGCATATTATCATGTGTCCCTGCTGCCCGATCAAGTGGTAGTATTGTTCAACCTTGCCCTGCGATTCTAACTTGCTGAGGTATTTGAACTGGGCTGGGGTTAGGCTGGCTAACCGTTCGATGGGCACTTGGGGCTTAATCCACTGCAACACAAGAAACTTCAAATTTTTTCACCATCGCAATTCTTTATGTCCTGTTTAGATAAATGGCTTGCCTGAATCACAACTATTGTTTCGAAGGAAACCTTCTTTTCAGCAACAACTTGCGCTCCAAAACTTGCTTCACTAAATTTCTTTATCGTCTCATCTATGTTGGCTAGACTGGACTGCACCAAAAGAATTTTGCCGTTCCTTTTCAGATAATGCGGCGCCTCAATGATAAATCGGTCGATGAGTTGTCTTCCTGCTGGACCACCCGCCCAAGCTCGTCCAATCCATGTTCTCTGTTCGCTCGGAGACGAAGGCAAGTACGGAGCGTTAAAAATTAGCAAATCAAACTTTTCGGTTTTTCGTATTGGCTTGAAAAGGTCGCCTAAGCGCACATCTACTTTAGGAGCGACTCGGTTGACCTTTGCGTTCAGTCTGGTGCATTTGACCGCGTGGGAATTCAAGTCTGTGGCAATCACCTTTTTGGCTTTTTTAGCCGCGATTATGGCTAGTATGCCGCATCCTGTTCCTATGTCCAATACGGTGTCGCCTTCCTTAACAACTTGAGCCAAGTTGTCGGCGGCTAGAAAGGTGTCTTCGGCTGGTTCGTAAACATCTTTGAAAACCTGGAAGACAAGGTCATCGTAGAACGCTTGTTTTTTCGATGATCTCATTAGTCAAGGCTCCGAAGTCTTCAGGTGCCAGTTCGCGCACCCGTTTGTCGTGAAAGGTTAGTGAATCTGCCAGTTCTTGGGCTTTTTCTTTCACTATTCCTCGTCTTTCTAGGAAAACTAGAATGGCGTTGCGTAATTTTTTGTTACGCTGAGTGAAAACTGCCTGAACAAGTTCGAAAAACGCTTGCTCGTCTTTTACTCTGAAGGGCGGTTTTGTCTTGGGCTTCAACCTGACCACCATAGAATCAACGTCTGGAAGCGGATAGAACGCCGTTCTAGGCACGTAGTCGAGCAGTTCCACGTCAGCCCGATAATAAGTCGTAACGGTTAGTCTACTGTAATCTTTGCTGCCAACGGGTGCTGTCAGCCTCTCCGCAAATTCTTTCTGAAAGGTCAACACGGCTGATTCAAAATGTTTTTCTAATAGCCAGAAGAGCACGTGCGAAGAGATGGAGTATGGCGGCGTGGACACAACTTTGTTGAATGGTGGAACAGCAACCTTGAGTATGTCACCTTCAATCAACTCGATGTTTCCTTTGTCACGAAACAGTTCACGCAAAACTTGCACTAGTTTAGAGTCAACCTCAACAGCAACAACCTTCCTGCACCTCTGAGACAGTAACTCTGTCAGAAAACCCAAACCCGCACCCACTTCCAAGACCACGTCTTGAGCGTTCACCTCGGCGTAGGAAATCATTTTTTTCAGCAAGGCACAGTCTATCATGAAGTGCTGCCCCAAACGTTTCTTCGGGTAAACTCTATAAGCATGGAGGAGACGTTTAGTTCTTCCAAGGTAATCCATTCTCTTTAAACTCCACGTATCAGCAGGTTTGGCGTCATACAATCGTCTAAGGCGAACGCTTTCTTACAATATAAGCCATAGATAAGGCAGCAAACCCCACAAAAAATTCGAATGAAAACACATTTCTCAGAAGGCTCAATGCACGCCACAGAAACCATGGCTCGCTGATGGTCACACCATACTGAGAAATGAGAATATATTCCAAAGAGAAATAACCGATAAGATGCCCAGCGCAGCTGCCCAAGAAAAGTGACACAACAACCCCTAAAAATTCCGTTACAACGTCTATTTTTATTCCAATGACGTAGAAAGAGGCAAAAAGGAGTATGGGACTCACAAAGAAACTAACTAGCTGAATGAGAAGCGCTACCCATGAACTAGTTATGAAGTCTAACTTCAACAAAACAGATAGAAGTGAGAAAGCGTTCGAGAGGACCCCTATAACTATTGAAAATACAAAAGCAACCACAAAAATCATCCATGAAAATCTCACAGATAACACCTCACGGAGGTCGTGTAAAGAGTCTGTATTTGCTCTCGCCTGAAAGTTCCTCAAGTATTCGTTTAGCCACAAGCTTGGCTGGGCTGGGTATGTTGGCGCGTTGCTGCAGGTCGTCGAAGTTTTTGAACGGGTTCTTTTCTCTTTCGTTTATGATTTGCCACATGTACTTTTTTCCGATGCCTGGGATGAGTTCAAGCGAGTGCATTCTGGGTGTTATAGCCTGCGCTGCGTTGAAGAAGCTTATGAACCATGGTTCCCGATTCAAGACTATTTTCTCAAGAGTCATGGGCAGTTCCATCTTTGCGGCTGACGTCAATTCATCGTAGCCAATTCTACCAATTATGTACGTGATTTCTTCGCGGGATTCTTTGCCCACATAAACCCTGTCGTTAGGCTTGAGCACTAATCCTTCTCTCACGATGGCTTCAAGAAGGGTGAAGAATTCCTCGCCGACAACCTGAACTAGAGCGCCTGCACGGTAACTCGGTCTGGCGCCTGGTCTGCCGTGGGAAAGGTAGTCTAACACGTAGGCGTGTTCTTCGTATCTTTTTTCCTTTTCCATTCTCCCCTCGCCCACTCATCAGCAGACAAATTATTTTTCTTTTGTAAAAGGCTGTTCCTATTCCTCTTTCCTATACTCATCTAAAAGATTTAAAATCTCTTGCAGCTTAGACATCTCGACAATCTTGCGTCCGCCCGCTAGAAACACGCGGATTTCTTCTATGCTCTCCGGCATGGAATTAACAACTTGAATGGCTTCCTCTTCTTCCAGTCCAAACTTTTCTACGAGAGTTTTCACCAGTGTTTCCACCTTGTCGGGTTCAACTCGAGAAAACTTGGAAACGTAGTCAAGCGACCTGCGTTGAAACTGGTCCAGTTTTTCTTCGCCTATGGACTCGAGCAGCTTCTTCACTTCAGGCAACGTAAGTGAGTGTTCCCGCAGTGGTTTTCTTGCCATGTTCTAGTCGCCTACCACCTTTTCGACATAAGGTTCAAGATGCTCGGGACGAACAATTATCTCTTTTAAGGCGTCTCCTTGGGGGACGTTCACGACATAGGACCTTCCCCTCTTATTGACAATCACGCCCACTTTGCCGTGATAGCGACGATGAGGCATTCCCTTGTGAACACTGGAGTCGATTTTGACAACCACCTTTTCTCCTGCAACGTAGGTGTGCAGAACTTTGCTTAAGCCTGTCTTGCCTCGTTCACGCGGCTTTCGGCTCAGAAGCGAGCGAGTTTTGTGACGGTATCCCCTTCCTTTCCTCACGTTTGATCTTTCTCCTTTACTAAGACTCCAAGGACATCGAGTTCAAGCGGCACAGCTCGAACTCCGACTATTTCAGCCACGTTTGGAATGGTTCGACCGTCGTCTCCTGTTATGAGTTCCTTAATATAGAGCCCTCCCTGACACTTGAGCTTCAGTTCTATGCGGTTTGGCGTCAACCTCTTTACCTTAGCCTCATATATGTGCTTTTCCCGAACCAAATCTGCTCGACGGTGAAGCACCCGTCGAGGGGTCTGCTGCTTCACAACAGCGTTGACAAGCGACCTCTCCAACATCGACAACGCCTTATCTGGAACCCGCTTCTCAAACTCAACTATTGCTCTGTACACTTTTTCCGCAGCCTCCTCTTTCTTCAGCCTTCTAACCAAGTCTTTGCTGGCAAAACGAAGATTGGAAACCTCAACCTTTCCCTTCGCCCTCTCATTGATTGTTTTAGCTAGACTGCGCAAGTCAATGAAACGCTTCTTGGGCTTCTTAACCTCGATTACGAAGGGGCGACCCTGCCCCAGCATTCGGGCGTCTATGTCTTCGCGTCCAGCCCCGTGAAGCGCTATTTCTTCTCCCACGGCTTGTTCACGAACAGGGTTGCCGACTAATTCTTCAACCGATTCGGGGTACATTTTGCCTGTCCAGTTGCAGTTTGCGCAGCCTTTTCCGTGGCATTTGGAGCACAACCATCTTGACTGGGGAATGTCGCGCACGAGTTTGCGGTATCTTCCAGCTACGTAAACGGGATTTATTTGGACCGATACTTGTTGCTTGAAGGGATTGACCAAGACAACCACGTCGGGCTTTTTATAATCGGCTGTTTTTCCCGTAGCTTGGGCGATTTTCTTGCCGATTTCCCGACTGAAGGAGTTTCGCATGCTCTCACCGTGTTTAACTTCAAACTCAGCCTTGAACTCGTCTTCGCGCTCTTCAATCTCGGTTGGAAGTTCCACACCCACCAAGAAGGTTGCGTATTCGTAGTTTTGCAGCTGATTTACTGAACCATTAACTAGGTCTTGCAAAGAGTCAAAGCGTCCACTACAGAGATGACAAAGCCTCTTTTCGTTCACTCTTTTCTTCATCCTCTTGAGGATTTCAGAAGCCATGTCAAAACCACCGTTTGACGCCAGAGTCTTGAGCAATGTAACCCCTGTCTTTTTCTTGTCCAAAGCTAACTGGTGTGCCTTCATGGTCAAGAGAAGCTTGAGCGTTTCTCCCCGTGTTTGATTGTCTAACCCGTATCCGAGAAGAGCGAATTGCCTGCCGAGGCAATGACTGCAGATGGCATATTTCTCCAGCATTCTTTGTGCCTTTTCCAGCATGTCTGTCATCAAAAAATTTTTCCTCTTGTTTCAGCGCAGCTATTCTTCGAGTTTTCCAAGCTGGTCGATTGGGATTTTCTTTCCGCCAAAGAGAGGCAAAGCTCGTTTTCTTCGCAGGGTTTTCATCATTCGTTTCATCATCCCGTATTGCTGCAGCAATTCCTTCACCTCTTTTTCGCTTGTGCCCGAGCCCCTAGCCACTCGTTTGATTCGGGAGGAGTTGAAGGCTTTGGGGTCGTCACGTTCACTGGGCGTCATTGATTGGATAATGACCCGCCATTTTTGAAGGCGGTCCTCAGCCATCTCCATCATGTCGTCGGGTATGTTATAAGACATGCCTGGGATCATCTTCAAGATGCGTCGGAACGGACCCATGCCCTTCATGGCTTCAAACTGCTCGTACATGTCGGTTAACGTAAACTTGCCCGACAAGATAGCTTTCATTTTTTTCTCGGGAACCTGAACCTCGGCTTCGCGCACTTTTTCGATTAGGCTTTGTATGTCGCCCATGCCGAGGAGACGCCCGACGAAACGCGAGGGCACAAACGGTTCGATGTCTTCTACTTTTTCTCCTGTGCTGATGAATTTGATGGGGGCGCCTGTTGCTGCCACGGCTGATAGGGCGCCTCCGCCTCGGGCTGAGCCGTCGAGCTTGGTTACAAAGATTGAGCCTATGGGCGTGGCTTCATGAAACGCCTTGGCTTGAACTGCAGCTTGTTGTCCCATGGTTCCGTCTACCACGAGGATGACCTCGTCAGGTTTGATGGCTTTTTCAAGCATCTTCATCTCTTCGATAAGGCCCTTCTCCTCCTTGTGGCGTCCGGCCGTGTCGATTACGACCACGTCTTGACTGCTGAATTGTTTCAGCCCCTTCAGGGCAATGTCGACTGGATTCCTGTTTTTCGGGTCACCGTAAAGTGGAACACTGATTCGTGTGGCCAACTGTTGTAGCTGAGCGTACGCGCCTGGACGATAGGTGTCGGCGCACACAAACCCCACTTTTAACCCTCGCTTCTGCAGGTAGCGTGCCAGTTTGGCTGTGTTGGTGGTTTTGCCCGAGCCTTGGATGCCAACCATCATGAGAACGGTTCTTTTTCCAAGCTCAACCTTCAACGGAATGGGTTTTTCGCCCAAGAAACGGGTTAATTCCTCGTAAACAACTTTAATTACGTGTTCGCGTCTTGAGACGCCCGGCGGAACCTTCTCTTTTAACGCTCTTTCCTCAATGTTTTTCGAGATTGAGAGAACGAGTTGAACGTTAACGTCAGCTTGCAGCAGGGCACGTTGCAAGTCGTGGGCGAGTTCCTTCACAGTTGCCTCGTCGACAACCGGAGCTCGTATAATCTTGTGTAATGCTTCGTATATGGAGGAGCCGAAGCGTTCAAGAGCCATGGTTTTATCTTTCAACCCTAACTGGTTTCAGTCTTAAATAGGTATCTTAGCTTAGATTTGGCATTAGTCGCTTAGGAAAAAGTTGGAGACACACTCGTTGAACAAGCAGATAATGGGGTTTATTCATCGTCCAGGCGTGCATTGCGAATCTTCGGCTTTGCGTGACATCTTCGAGTTTTATGGTTTCAGGTTTTCTGAGCCTATGATCTTTGGTTTGGGTAGCGGCTTAGGCTTCGTTTACTGGCACGGAAAGCAGAGGTCTCATCCGTTTGTGGGTGGACGAGCGCGTGATTTGGACAAGAACCTCTGCGCCAACATGGGAGTCAGTGTAAAGGTCAACAAAACTGTAAGCAGAATGAAAGCCTACGAATCTTTGGAGGAGTTGATAAGCAGAGACGTTCCAGTCATGATTCACGTGGACATGCCGCAGTTGAAGTACCTTGGGTTGCCAGAACAAGCGCACTTTGGTGCCCACACGGTTGTGGTCGCTGGCTTAGACGAAGAGAAGTGCTTAGTCTACCTCGCCGACACCATGTTCAATGGTTTGCAGACCGCAACCTTGAAGGAACTGGAAGAGGCTCGCGCGTCAACCTTCAAGCCTTTCCCGCCTGAAAATAAGTGGTTCACCTTCGAGTTTCCACAAAAACTAACTCAAATCGAAGTGGCAATAAGAAACGCCATAAACAAAACAACTAAGGACATGCTTTACCCACCCATAAGGAACTTAGGAGTCAAGGGCATAAGCCACTTCGCAAATGAAATAGTCAAGTGGCCTAAACTGTTTCCGCCAGAAAACGAGTTGTTTAGGCAGCTCTACGAGGTCAATTATATCATGATGGAGGAAGACGGCACAGGCGGCGGACTCTTCCGAAACCTCTACTCAAGATTCCTAAAGGAAGCAGGTGCAGTGCTTGGCAACCAAGAACTCGGCGACTTGAGCCAACGCTATCATGAGGTAGGACGAAAATGGACAGCGGTCGCCAAACTCATACGAGGAACACCCGGAAACCCAGAGAATGTGTATGAAGCAAGGGAAATCTTGTCTTCGCTCAACAGTATATTCAAGTAGTCAACCAATACAATTGGAGTGAAATGTTGGTTAGGGCGCTTGTTCAAAACCGAAAGGTCTGACTGGTTTTTCGTCGTTTCAGCGACGTTGGTTTTTGTTTTATCGCTGCTTGTGACAGCGTGGGAGTTCATTCTGATTCAATACTTGACTTACCGTTTTGGCATAGTGAGTGCAGTTGGGTTGATTCTCTTTGTGACTGGCGTTGCTATACGCTTGGTAGGTAAGAGAACGCTTGGAAAATATTATTCATACGGTTTGAGAACCTTGCCCGATCATAAGTTGGTCAAGCATGGCATTTACAGATACGTGCGGCATCCAATTTCCTTAGCCGTTCTCATATACGACCCTGGTATTCCACTTTTTTTCTCGAGCTTATACGGCTTCCTGGTGATGCTTGGACTTGCGCCTCTCATTCTGTACAGAATAAGGATTGAGGAGAAAATGCTCATAGAAAGGTTTGGAGACGAATATCGAGAGTACATGAGGGGGACCAAGAAATTAATTCCATTTGTGTATTAGACTCGTGCGTTTTCAAAGTTTTTCTAATGCAGCGGCTATTATTAATGGAAACGCTATTGTGGCGTCGCAGATAACGGTGACTGCTCTTCCCTTAGGTTTCACCTTGCCCCAGCTTATGGCTTCTTCCAACGAGGCACCGCTTAAACCGCCTGGTTCGGGTCTGTCCATGGTTATCTGAACCGCGGCGTCCACCCCTTCACGGAACGTGTTGGCAAACAAGGCAAAGTGCTTGGGCACGCCTCCGCCCAGCATGATTATACCAGCTTTTTTGGCTTCGTAAACCTTGTCCATGAGCACGTTGACGTCTAGAAGCGGGTCTATCCGCAGGGTTTTGTCCTGTCCAAACATCCAGAGTTGAAAGCCAGCTATGGAGTCAACAAATGCTGGACATACTACTGGAACGTTTTTGCGCGCGGCTTTAGCCAGAATCGACTCTTTGTCGTTGATTCGTCTTCCAATCTCGTGTAGGAGATCAGCCGCTGAGATTCGTCGTCGCTTATCTTCGGGTATGGTTTCCACGGTCTTGAGGAGCCATTTTTCCAAGCCTTGAAAAGCCTCTTGTTTAATGTAGATGTCGCCGATGCGCCCGATGTTTTCTTTTTTGAGCTTTCTGTCTTCAGCCTCAAAGGTGCCTGCCATGTGTCTGTAGCCCAACGCCTCAACCATGTCGTGAACCATGTTGGCGCCTGTTGTGACCAAAACGTTCACACATTCTCTATCAATTACGTTGCTGATGATTCGTCTGAAACCAGCGGGTACAATGGGTCCAGCCAACGTCAGGAATACGGTGTAGTCGGGGTCTGTGAACATCTCCGACACCAACGCGGCTGCTTCCCCAACCTTGCCCGCGCCCAGCACACCTGTTGCGTTCATTTGCTCAACGAGCTCGCTGATTGTCATTCTTTTGTGCAGTTTGATGTGCTCAACATTTCTCAATTGTTCAACTCGCCTTCTCTGCATACAGGACTGTGCAAATACAACGGAAAAGGCTAATTCTAAAACGTTGTGTTCTTCTAACCCTTGGTCCGTATGACTTTAACTCTGCTCAAGATGCGCCAGTATTCAACCTCAACGCCCGATGCAAGCTTGCCCTTCAAATCCTCTTCCTCAGGATAGGGCGACTCAAAAACCTCGTATGTCTCGAGGTCCATCAATTGCACAGTAGAGGGCAACAGAGCTAAGACCTGACCGCTACGTTTCTCGATTATAGGCATCTCGACCTGCGAATCCACTGGTTTCACAAACGTTCGCTTGACGCCGTCGAAGACGCCAATAGCCACAACCCGAGCCTTGGCTGAACCGTGTTTTCCAGGCTTTGATTTAGCGTAGTCAACTATGCGGCAGGGTTCGCCCTCGACCATAACGTAGCTACCAACCTTTATTGACCCAAGCTCAACAGGCTTGCTCATCATTGACGCCTCATGTTCAAACTTGACAACTTTTACAACAGTGATTTGGTAGTTTAAAGGGTTTTGGGCTTCAATCCATTTTTTTCTTCTTTCCTTGCACAATCGTGACCCAATTATTTGCAGTACAGTTTTTCCAAAACCCAGTTGTTAAAGAACACGAAGGTAGTACACAACAATTCTAACCAAAGACAAAGACCAGCAATCGGCGAAAACCCAGTTAGCAAATAGGTTAGGCAAACAACCAATGCAGAGAGAAGAAAGAAAACCACGTGCGTCGGAAGAAGCCCAAATCGGCGAATCGCTACTCTTGCCATAGGGTTCGATTCACGCATGATTTGAGATGCATTCGCTTGCAAATGATAAGAAACTAGTTTTTCTAAGCCGTTGAGTAATATTGTGGCTAACGCAATGACCTCGTACATTCTCCTTTCTCTCAGTGCGAAGTTAGTGACTCGGCGAATTAACCAGTATTTCAGCCAGTGCAATATGTCGAGTTTGACCCTAGTCTTCAAAACGAAAACAAGTTATAGTCAAATATTCTATCGGATAGTGAAAAAGGGACGCTACTGGTGAAAAGGCTTGGCTAGAAAGGTGGGCATCGTCAGCCGCGTCGACCGAAAGAAGGCGCTGCAACTGGTTGATAAATTGGTTCATCATTTGGAAGCCAAAGGAATTTCAGTCATGCTCCACCCGAGATTGACCAAACAAATCAAGAGACCAGACTTGTCTACACCGTTGGAAAAGATGCGAGCCGACCTAATCATAACCATTGGAGGAGACGGCACCATTCTCCGAACGTGCCTCCAACTGCCCAAACCCGAACCGCCAATTTTAGCCATCAACATGGGCGTTCGAGGCTTTTTAGCCGAGGTGAGACCCGAAGACGCGTTGAAAGCGGTTGACAGGTTTTTGTCGGGCGAGTTTAAACTTGAGCACTACATGAAATTGGCTTCGTACATCGGCGATGCAAGGCTGCCAGACGCGCTGAACGAGGTGGTCTTCACGTCGCAGGCTCCAGCCAAACTGTTGCACATGCGCATATGGAAGGGTGACACGCCAATAGCGGAGTTGCGCTCCGACGGTGCTGTTGTAGCTACGCAGGTGGGCTCAACCGCGTATTCCTTGTCTGCTGGCGGTCCTGTCATAGACCCTGATATAGAGGCTTTTGTTTTCACACCTATTGCGCCGTTAACGGTTTTTCATCCAATCGTGTTTTCGGCGGAGTCCACTCTAAACGTAGAGTTGCTCAGCCCAAAGCGAGCGGTTGTTGTTATCGACGGGCATTATCAGACTGGAACGAGAGCTGAGAAATCGCGTATAAAAGTGGCTAAGTCTGAGTATGAATCGCGTTTTGTGCGGTTCAGAGAAGATTTTTATCATCGCCTCAAGGGTAGGCTTCTCTTTTCTAGAGGGGAGAGTCGCTGACAGAGCCTAGAAGGAGAGCCATTGTTCTCGACACATCTGCGTTCATAGCGGGATTAGACCCTTTCTCCGTTCCCGGCGAGGTTTATTCGGTTCCAAGCGTTGAGCGGGAACTGGCTTCAAACTCTTTGCCGTGGACGCGTTTCAAGATGGCCATAGAGAGTGGGAGACTTCGGTTGAAGGCGCCTGCCCGTATGTTCTTGGAAAGGGTTAAAATGTCTTCTAAGGCTGTTGGAGATGTTCTCTTTCTTTCCGAAGTCGACTTGCAGGTGTTGGCGCTTGCCTTGGAGCTAAAGGGTTCGGGACTCAGCCCACTTATTGTCACCGATGACTATTCTATCCAGAACGTTGCCAACCAGGTGGGCGTGGAGTTCGCTTCGCTCATGACGTTTGGCATACGCTTTCGTCATCACTGGATAATGTACTGTCCAGCCTGCTACCGAAAGTATCCACCTGATTATAGACACAAAACCTGTGAGGTTTGCGGCACTGAACTGAAGAGGAAACCGTTTAAAAAGACCCCAGTATGATAAGAATTGCAGCATTGGAGAGATGCAAAATGAGCACAACCGAACGCAAAACCCTTTACTTTACGACTCCTGGAAAAGTCAACACAGAGGTCTTATTGAAATTCGTGAAAGACTACACAGAGGCAACCGGGGTGAACCACATCGTGGTTGCCTCAACCACGGGAGAAACAGGGGTCAAAGCCTCGGAGGTTTTCAAAGACTTCAACGTTGTAGTTGTCACGCATCACTCTGGGTTCAAGGAACCCAGCGCTCAGGAAATGACTGAGGAGAACCGCCTTAAAATTCTTGAGAACGGAGCACATGTTCTGACGGCAACTCACGCTTTGAGCAGCGTGGAGAGAGCCATTCGCAAGGAGTTTGGAACCCTTCAACCCCTCGAACTTATCGCTCACACGCTTAGAAGGATGGGTGAGGGAACGAAGGTTTGTGTTGAAATAACGTTGATGGCGGCTGATGCGGGTCTCATTCCAGCGGATAGAGACGTTATCGCGATTGCTGGAAGCAGCCGGGGAGCCGACACCGCCTTGCTCATAAAACCAGCTAATTCTTCAAGGTTCTTTGACCTGAACATCAGGGAGATACTAGCCAAACCCAGAGACTTTTAGGCTTTGTCGCTGTCTACTGCCCTGCATAGCTTTGATGAAACTGGTTCTTGCAGAACATTGGCCAGTCGCCGGGGCCAGAGTCTATCTTGAAAGCGTATAAGGCAGAGTCGTTTGTGATGAAAACATGTTCGTCTCCGATGCTTGGGCTTCCGAAGCCGTAGCCGCCAAGTGCGACAGACCAGCGTATGCTTCCGTCTGCTTCGTTTATTATGTAGAATGTTCCGCTTAGAGACTGATAATAAATGGCTCCGTTGGCAGCCGCGGGGCTACAGTAGCTCAGGTCTGGACGACGCAGGTCCACGGTTCCGCTGGTGAGCTCTGCCGTGTGCCATATTTCTGCTCCAGTTTTCAGACTGAAAGCCCAGATTCGGCAGTTGTAGCTTGGGATAAATATTTTATCATCATGAACCAACGGAGTGCTTTGGCCTCCTTTTCCCTCGAATTTTCTTATCAATTCGCCATTGGTTTCGTTGAGAACGTAGGTTGACATCACGTTGGTTGTGGTGTTTCGTGCAACTTGGATAACCATTCCTTTGTAGATTACTGGAGAGGAGTCCCATGATGCTCCGTAATTTACATGCCACAAGTGTTCCCCGGTTGTTGCGTTCAAGGCGTATTGTCCTGAAGGATCATTGGCTGAAACAAAAACGACTCCGTTATTGTAGGCTACGGAACACACAATTTCTCCAATGTCTTGATGCCATATGGGGTTTCCGTCACTCTTGTTTAACGCGTAAACTCCTGCGCCAAATGTGGTGTAGTAAACGTAATCGTCGTAGACAAGGGGTGAACCAACCCATGGAATCCCATTGGGTTCTACGTAATGCCAGATTTCCTGTCCCGTGTGTTTGTTCAGTGCGATAGCCTTAGGGAAAGGCGTTGGTTCTCGGTTTGGACCGAAGCATTCACCAACATATATGACGTCGTCTTCTATGCACGGAGACGCGTCACATTGCCTCACTGTGCTGCTCCAGATAATTTGGCCGTTCGTGAAATTTACAGCGTAAACCTTGTCATCACCTTTCGAAGGCGCGTAAAGTACACCATCCTTGTACGTGGCTGTCCCGAAGTTATCAAGCCCTTGAACAACATCTTGCCTCCACAAAATCACGTACTCAGGACGGTTGGCGTTAATGTAAAAGTACCAGACTAGAACCGCTGAAACGACGATTACGATAAGGGTCAGCGAAACCAACAACTTTCTGGAAAACCCACCTGCCCCCATTAGCCTTCACCATGCTTAAAACCAATAAAAAAGAGGATTATATCCTTACACCTTGTGCTTCCTAAAAAATGGCGCCGGGGAAGGGATTTGAACCCTTGAGGCGCAAAGCGCCACCGGCTTTCGCGTTTCTGACCCCGTGATGCTTCGATCTCGAGGCCGGCACAATCGGCGGGCTTGCCTTTACCGCTCTGTCACCCCGGCTGTCCGTCTGCAAACTGTCAAAGACATTTCTACGTCTAAAAGCGTTTTTGTCGCCCCAGACCAAAAGATGCAGCACCTACACACACCACAACAATCATCATTCAACACCTCTCAACATTGACCCCCGGTAGGTAGGGTAGGCTACAAAAATAAAGTAGCCAACATAGCAACCATAAACAAACATGCCTGAAGCCAAATAGACGCGGTGGGGTATCTCTCAAATTGCACACACAACGCTCAGTATCACGTCATCTTAGGCATAACCAAGTCGGCTATGTCCAGACTATGATCATAAATGCGACTAATCGACGAGACAGCAGCCAAAACCTGAGGCGCAATATCAACATACCGAGCCTGAACAACCGACTCAACCTCACCGTAAAGACTCAAAACATTCTTGTGCTCGTTACGCACAGCCTCAGCCAAGGCAATGTCACGCGTAAACAAAGCCCTAAGAGCGTTCTCGTGCGCCTCAAACGCCACCTTGTGCAACTTCAAGAGCCACTGAACTAACTCCTTAGCAACTCCAGCGTTTCCCAACTTAACCGCTAGTTCCGCAACCTGAACCGATTGATCACCAATCGCCTCAACTAAGCTTGCTGTCAAACGATAATCCAAGCAGTCGATGGGAAGAATCCCCAGTTTCTCACTGAGACCAGGATTACGAATAACCGTCCGAAGAATGCGAACCAAGAGAAAGTAGAGACGGTTAACCTCATCGTCCCGCGCGATGACATTCTTGGCCAGGTGCACGTCGCCCTCAATCAGCGCGGTCACAGCGTCTCGATGCATGCTCGACGCAATAGAATGCTGCCTCTGAAGGATTTTATCCGGCGGAAAGGCTGAAGGCTCCAACAAACACTGCAAAACAATCTTAGAATAATCCTCCTCAATAATCTCCAAACCAATCAAACGACTCGATACCTGCTTGATGAGTTCGCGGTCCTCAGTGCTCATTCGATCCTTAGCCTCAACACGAATAATGTCATAGCCGAGCAGGTACTTGCCCGTAATTTCACGGTCAAGAAGAGACGTGGGCTTAATAACTACAGTCTGCGGCGCCCTTTCCGCACTATACTTTGCGTCCACAATGAGGCTTCCGTCAGCGGTTTCAGACAAAGAAACTACCGAGCTACGATTAAGCCCGCTACGTTCGGCCCAATCCTTGGGCAGGCAAACAAAAAATGTGCCGCCGCTTGTTCGTTGAACCTTACGCAGTTCCATACAGATTCCCAGGAAAAGTATGTATTCATATAGATAAAGGTATAGAGTTAATAACTTCATAAAAATTGGGCGCAAAAAGTATCGATACACTGGCGGGGTCAATAAAGTTCGTCTGGTATCCAGACAAGGGCATCCAAAAGTCCACAAAGAACTAGCAGGCAATTCAAAAATCTTACTTTGCTTAAGAGAGAAGACATAACGCATAAACTTACGGTTAAGTTTAGCTGAAAGGCGACAAGAGAGAAAGCTATATCGTGGTTCCGTTAAAACTGACTAGAGGCGCCTGAGGCGTGAGCGAACGACTCCAGAGAGCAGTTTCAAACACAATTGAGGCAGGGTACCAACTTGACAAGGAGGCGTTCACATTCTTAGAAACCCTGTCAAAAACAGAGGACCCCGTCGCTTTGATGGAAAAAATCGTCAAAAAAATGGAAGAGCTCACTCAAAAACCACTTTTCATCGATAGAAACATATTAGAAGAGCTCATGCCCAACGCGCCCCCTAAGCCCGAAGCAGAACTCAAAACGTCAATTCCATTACCGCCTTCGCTTCAACCACCTTTGGAATCGAGAAAGGGAGCCTTCAAACCCTTCGCAAGGGAGGTCGAAGCCCAAGTTAAGGTCTTGGAAGACCCCACCAAAGAAGTAAGTACAACAGGTTCAATTGAAGAATATTTGGAATACTTCCAAGACCGTTTCAGTCGACTCCAAAGGTTTCTTAGGCAAAGAATGGACGCAAAGGACGCCACAAGCATATCAGAGGCACTCAACGCCCCAACAAATTCGAAAGTCAAAATCATCGGCATGATCACCGACAAGAGAGAATCCAAACAGAGGATTTTTTTGAGAATTGAAGATACACAAGCAAGCGTCACCGTACTCGTGCCATCCAATCCAAGCAACGCCGTTCTAGAGAGAACCCAGGCTTTGCTGTTGGATCAGGTTGTATGCATAAGCGCAATCAAGGGTCGAAACAACCTGCTAATTCTTGAAGACCTTTTCTTCCCTGAAATACCCCAAAGAACTCCGCACAAAGCGTCAACGCCCGTTTACGCGGCGCTGATATCGGACTTGCACGTTGGAAGCAAAAAGTTCATGCGTGAAGAGCTCAATCGCTTCCTGCTATGGCTGAACGGGAAGTTCGGAGACTCACAGTTAAGGGAAATAGCCAGCCACATAAAGTACGTCGTAATAGCGGGAGACCTGGTGGATGGAATAGGCATATACCCAGGGCAAGTAAGAGAGTTGGCAATAAAAGACATACATCGACAGTACAGTGTCGTGTCGCGATTTCTTGAACAAATTCCAGATTACATCGAATTGATTATCATTCCAGGCAACCATGACGCTTCTCGTAAGGCCTTGCCGCAGCCGGCTATACCTAAAGAGTACGCCGAATCCTTGTGTGAGGCAAGAGAAATCCATTCATTGGGAAACCCCAGCATCATAAGTCTTCACGGCGTAGAAGTGCTTGCCTATCACGGACGCAGCCTAGACGACGTTGTCGCAGCTGTTCCTGGAATGAACTATAGCACGCCAGAAAAGGCCATGAAGTTGCTTCTTCAGTGCAGGCATTTGGCGCCCATATACGGACAAAGAACCCCAATAGCCCCTCAAAAGCGAGACTTCATGGTGATAGAGAGGATACCCGACATTTTCCAAGCTGGGCACGTCCATGTGATGAAGCACGACACCTATCGAGGTACACTCATTGTGAATTCGGGTGCCTGGCAGCAACAAACCGAGTACATGCAGAGAATGGGATTCGTCCCGGTTCCTGGAATCGTTCCGGTTGTAAACCTTCAGACTTTGCAGTTAACTACTATAAGCTTCGTCGCCTAAGAAGTAAGGCGACAACAGACTTCTTTCGGGGGAAGCCTATGTTGAATGCCTAGGCACGCCATTAATCAAGCGTTCCAGCCTACTATCATCGACAAACACGGTTTTGAACAGGTTTTGGGCAACACCGAGACGAATCTTTTTTGTGCGTCCATAACGCCCCATATTCACCAGTTGCGTGTTCAAGAGCCCGATCGAGTCTAACTCGTTAATCAGACCGCTTACACGTCTCTGCGTCAGGGGCGTCACACCCAACTGTCCACAGAGTCCACAGTAAATTTCGTAGATCTCACCTGTGACGATTCGCTGAGCCCCCCTTTTACTCAGCAAATATACGCTGCACATAACAAACTTTGAGTGCGCCGGAAGGTTTTTCATTGCCTCAACAACACGGTCATGCTCAATCCTCGTTTCAGCTCTCCTTATGTAATCCTCTGTGATGCTCTTCGCGCCTTCTCGTTCGGTTAGTTCACCCGCAACACGCAAAAGGTCCAAAGCTCGTCTGGCGTCACCATGCTCAGCAGCAGCCAACGCTGCACACAAACTAACGGCACCGTCTAACAACACACCATCATGGAACGCAAGTCGTCCCCTCTCGTGGAGGATGTCTTGGAGTTCACCTGCGTCATAGGGTCTGAAAACGGTTTCCTCTTCGCTCAATGAACTTAGCACCCGAGGGTCGAGAAATTCTTTGAAACGCAAGTCGTTGGAGATGCCGATTACTGTGGTTTTACTGCCATGAAGCGTCTCGTTTATTCTCGTCAGCTCATAGAGCAGAATATCCCCTTTGTCTTTCACGAGGGCATCTATCTCATCGAGGACTGCAACTAACATGAGTTTGCGCGTTTCAAGACCCTTTTTGAAACGATCGAAAACCTCTCCAAGCGCCAGCCCTGTAAAAGGAACGTTAACGTTGAGAACTTCGCACAGGCCCGAGAAGACGCGGTATTCCGTGCCCGCAAGTCGACAGTTTACGTAGCAGGTCTTCACAGGGGACCCGCACTCAGCTGCCTTCAAACGTAGTTTGTTGAGCACGTACTTCACGACAGCCGTCTTCCCCGTGCCAGTCTTACCATAGATAAAGATGTTTGAGCAACGCTCTGCTTTTAGAATAGGTGCAACTATCTCGCCGAGGTGCCTGATTTGTTCTTCACGGTGGGGCAGCGACTCTGGAATGTAGTCGTGTCGTAGAACCTCTCTGTCTCTGAAAACTCCAGCGCCGTTTAGAAAACGGTTAAACACGCTGTCCAATAGGTTGGCATTTTCCATTAGCTCCCTCTCCGCAGCTTCTTCTCCTCGTCTAAAGCGCAGACTCAAAGCCTAACTTTTAGACATAAGGACTCCAGTACAAAAATCTAAACATGCGCCAAAATCCCGCTAAATTTTAAACTAAGAAGGAAGCCTTTTGCACCAAATGATGCAGAGAACCCACGCACCCCTTTTTTTCTTCTGGAGATTCCTTAGGAAGGTACAAAGTTTGTTAAGAAATTATAAAGAGCCCGTAATAGATAAACAGCTCTACGGAATTTATACATTTAAGTGCAAAGCTTTTGAGTTTCCTCGCAAATTTTTTGAGGTTCCTTGAATGCCCTGCGAAGTGAAGACTAACGTCCAGTGGAAACATAGGGGTGACCGACCAGAGCTTTTTTCGGCAAGGCAATTGATGTTCTTCTGATGAAGCACTTTTTGTGAGTAAAATGGATAATCCCGGTTCTGAGGTTTTAGGCTTCACTTTCTGTTAACATGTGCGAAGTTGCTGTGTCTAATGAGTTGTTATACACGCTTCTTTAATAAAAATTGACCCAATTTTGTTCTTGTTTGATTGAAGGGATAACCCCTTCGTTTCCTATGGAGAACAGAGAACGCATAGTGCTCGCGCCTTTTTGCAAAAATGATTCTTTAAGTGAAGTCTGTGAACTGAACAAGGTGGAAAGAAGCGCTTTTTCTACATTTAAAGGCGATTTTGGTTTTTCTTTTTCTAGGGTTTCACCACAACCGCTATAACTTGTGAAGTGTTAAGTAGCTAAGCGCTAGGGAGTCTAATGCCTGCCAAGAAAATGCGAGTGGAGGTCTTCGACGGAGGGGGAAACCGTTACACAATAACGTTTGAGGGACAGGTGAGCCGAGAGAAGGCGCTTCGCTTACTAGACATTGTCGAACTCCTTGGAGGAATGCCAGGAGTAAACCCTAGCGAGAGCCAAACTCTTTCCGAGTTATCCAAGCAAGACAAGGTTCGCCTACTTGTAGAACGAAACTTCCCCATAGTGTGGTTTTCCTCGAAAGACGTTAAAAGTCTCTATGAGAAGGAGTTGAAGGAACCAATAAACCTGAGCACAGTTTCCACATACCTTTCTCGAATGACGGACCGTGGCATATTGGCGAGCAGCAGTGCCTCAAACAAGAGACGCTATAGAATAACAACGCAATTGGCGCACGACGCCATAAGCCTCGCAAAAGATAATAAATGAATTGACAATTTTATGAAGGTAGTAGCCCCTCATGCTTTAACGTAGGAGCTAGGGGGTATTTGGTGACCTAAATGAGTGAGAGAGTAAGCGAAGACCTAGCCGAGATGGAAAAGAAACTCGGTTTATATGTAGACAAAGGAAGAGTACCCGGCGCCATGGAAGTTCGGGGAGAACCTGTTATTTCAGCTAGGCTGGATAAAACACTGATGAAACCATTGAAAAGAATGAGTAGTTTTGATGGACATTTCTGGGCGGTTGACTGCTCGACGAGGACGCTGAAGAGGGCGAACAACTGGGGCATCTACCTAATGCGGGCAGCATATGCCACTGTTAAGGAAAGAGTTGTCGATTGGGGTTATCGAGAAAGAATATGCACGGTGGTTGGAGACATGCATGTACGTCGTAGCTTCTTGCAGGACTTCAGGATAGGGATGGAAAGTCACATTGCATTGGTCCTTCTCCAAGGCAAGACTGTTCCACTTCACGACGTACATGGGGATGTACGTCGTGTGTATCTCTTACTTGACGGGGGCAGCTATTTTGGTGGAGAAAGAAAATTTCAGGTATCGCTTTATGAAGCATGTGAAAAAGAGGGAATTAACCTTCTCGCAATCAGCAAGAATTCGCCTTCATTGCATGATGAAAAAGGCAGAGATCTTATTGCTACGACGTACACTATGGCGCCCTATGATACCTGGGTGTATTATCCCGTTGGGAAGGCCGATAAAGACAAGCACCTATATGGTGACATCTCTATTGTAAAATTGTGCCGAGAAAGTCCACACGTGTTTCGTTGTGACATAATGGAATATTTGGCTACCCGAGAAATGGGTGAACTTCTATCACCTTTAACATGCATAGCGGAAGACCCAAGATGCGTTGGGTATCCAATAACTCTTTGGTTGGCGCATGAGTTTTCCCAGGCGTCCGAGTCTATGCTACTTTCTTACCATGACCAAATTGAAGATGCATTGAAAAATGCTGGACTTTTGGAAGCCTTACGCAGAGAAGAGCTTTCTTGTAACTTTGCGGACAAACTTCATGGAATAAAACACGCGTTTGAGTGGGAGTGGTGGGATGGGCAGTTCTGAGCCTATCGGGTTTGTATGCGGAACAAAGGGAGACTCTGTGGCTTTCTTTCTCAATAAAGAAGTGAACCTTTCTTTCGGGCAGATTGTAAGAATAGACTCGGGGCAGAGAAGCTTTTATGCCCGGGTTGTCAACGCAGAGAGCAGCTCTACACTGGACACCATCGAGCAGTTGCGAGAGGCAGAAGGCAAGGAAGCCTTCGGACCATACTCAGCCTTCAGAAGCGTTGAGGCTATTCTCTTCTTAGAAAAGAAAGCAAGTAAGGTGCGGTCTCCTACATTCAATCCAAACTACCGGGACAAAGTTTACACTGCTGACGATGAAGACTGTGCCGTCTTGAAGCTTTCTGGCGAGTTAGGGGTTGGATGCTTGCGTTCCGGGGAACAACTACTCGGCTCTGCTGGCGTAAACGTGGAAGCCATTCCCCTCATGATGGGCATGTTTGGGATGACGGGCTCAGGAAAGACCAACACAGAATTGATACTTAACGCCCAAATCATAGACAAAAGTCCTCAAACCGTCGCGCTAATTTTTGACTTCGCGGGGCAGCTGCTTGATGGGAAGGGAATAAAACCGCAAAGAGGTTTGAGAGACCACCCGCTGTTCCATAGCAAGGTCCAGTACTACTCAGCCAGAGACGGAAAAATGGCAGTCGGCCTATACACAATAACCCCTGACAAGCTGATCACCCTCTTCCCGGACATTGGTCTTCCTCAGTTCAGACTGGCTCGAAAGCTCTACAAGAAGGTGGGCAAGGCTTGGATCGAAGAGGCTCGAGAAGCCTATGCCGCCGAGGGATATGCTGGTGTGGGTCGAATCGCTGACTACAAGATGAAACATGTGATCGAAGCCCTAATGCTCAAACTCTCTTCTCTCTCCCACGACCTCTTTCCAACATCGGACTATAGTTTTGTTGACAGTCTCATTCAGAACGTGTGCAAGGGAACCACTTGCCTAGTCGACATCTCTGGCATTAGCTCGGAGGAACAGAACAAGATAACATGTCTTGCAGCCTCCGCGGTGGCGCAACATTACAAGCGCATGTGGGAAGAAAACTACGAAGAATGGCAGAAACTTCCAACGCTTCTCATAACTTTGGAAGAGGCTCACGAGTTTCTGGATCCAAACAAGCCACGGACCATATTCTCGGATATAGCCCTCACGTATCGTAAGTATCGAGTGGGGCTCAACGCGGTGACGCCAAGGCCTTCGAGGATAAACTTCGACGTCTTCGCAGAGTTGTGGACTAAAGTCATCATGAAGACGGAGCTGCGCAAGGATCGAACTTACTTGACCGAAAACACGCCCTACCTTGAGTACAGCGACACGGAGATAAAGATGCTGGACGTTGGAGAAGCCTTGCTTATTTCTGAACCAAAAATAAGGTTCGCTGTGCCCATAAAGGTTACACATTACCCCGAATATCTTGAGAAGAAAGAAAAAGTAGATTATGGTTTGCAGCCGTCAAAGGCACATTCGGAAATGGATGAAAAACTCAGAAAAATCCAAGAAGCAGGAGCGCACTTGTCTCCCAAGGAAAAATGATTCCTTGACTCATAAAGTCCATATAAATCATACTAGAGGGCGCCGAATGCCTTCGCACAAAAACATTTTAGCAGACATCCAAGCCTTCCTTATCTTCAGCGTTCACTCTTCATTTGCCAACATTCTCTCTCCCCTCCCTGTAAGGGGTCTACAAAATTAATGAGAGACAACATACAAAGCTTAAGGCAATCTTTGCTAAGCCTTTGTTTCGGTCTCGACCTTTTTCAAAATCTTCAGCATCTCTTCCTTGACCCTGTAGGCGTATGGAGTTTTCTCAGTGCTTCGCTCCAGGTATCCAGCCTCGTAGAGTTTCTTGACTAGACGGGCAGTGTGTTCCCGTGTTAGCTTGATCAGGTCCTTAATCTCTGGCGCGGTTTTTTCGCTGCCATCAGCAATAATCGCTAACACGCGCAACTCGGTTTCGGTCAATGGAGCCAGTGCACGCTCCCTCTTGATAGGAATCGCGGCTTCAATCTTGGCTTCTGGCGTTTCCGATACGTGCCTTTTGATTTCCTCCTGAACTCTTGTCACCTCACTGACCTCTTTCTTCAGGTTTTCAAAGTCTCTACTCAACCTAGTCTCAGTCTCAGAAACCCTAGACGCCATGCCAGTTGTGCTGTTTTCCACATCATTTACTTTGATTGTCAGGTCTTCGCTCCTTTTTGAGAGCGCCTCCATTTTGTAGCGCACCTTACCGAACTGCTCCTCCAGTCTCTGCAGCTGCTTGTTGAAACTTAAAACGATGTCGCCGATAACATCCTTGGCTTCTTTATACTCTTTTGCAACCTTTTTTATTCGACGATAATACAATATAGCCATTGCAGCTGTAAAGAGCAAAAGGAAGACCGCGCCTACCAATAAAACATCTGAGGGCATCTCTCCCCATGGTTGTGATATCGTTGTGATTAGGAGAGACGCGCCAGAAATCACGACTTCCGTATGATGAAGCATGGCGCTATAGCGTGACATCACAAATCACACAAGATAGTAAGCCATCTCGTTATTAAGTTTGTGCTACAAAACTAACATTGCCCCAAACGTGCTCTGTATGGATAAAACATTTTGGCATTAGTTGTTGTAATTGTGATTTGTGACATCACATTTCAGACAAGGCAGCCGCACCTGAGAGTCTTTCCAGGCTACTCTCTAGTTCCTTTCGCAGCATGTTTACAACTCTAATGTGTTCGTCCACCAACTCGTTGTTGGAGAGAATTCCCTTGTAGGCGCTTACATAATCTTGCAGCTTTGTCGCAGCCTCAAGGTATGGATCCAATCGAGTGTCGTTGAATACGCCTAAATATCCGAGGAGAAGGATTGTATACATGGATTGAATTACGTTTTTCCTTGCCTGTTTGAGAGTTCTGTTGAAGGCACCGCGGCTTATTTCTGCCTTTGATAGGCGTAATTTGGCTTTTTCTTCGTTATTTATGGTTTTATCAGAGATATTTGATGCTAAAAAGTCAATTAACAATGTTTCAAGCTGAATTTTGGTTAAATTACTATTTTTTGCTAATATTTTCGCAATAGGGTCATTTATTGACCGAGTTAGCCATTTTTGCACGCTTTCTTTGGGCTGCATTCTCTCCACCCGAGATTGCGGTTTTAGGGATACAATTTTGTATACGGACAAAAATGTTTTGCGGTCGCTGGCACGATTACAAATGTAAATGTTTTATGTAGGAATAAACCAAAAAGGTATCAAGGCGAAGGGAGTTGGTGCGCTTTTCTCGTGCCGCTAGGTTGAAGGGGGTAAGTTCATCTGGCATACGTCACATGTTCTCTCTGGCGCAAGAGATTCCCAACGTAATAAGTCTAGGACTGGGAGAGCCTGATTTCACCCCTCCACACCACGTTTTGGAAGCAGCTAAGCGGGCTCTCGACGAGGGTAGAACCCATTATCAACCAACAACAGGGGTCCAAGAGCTTCGTGAAGCATTGGCGGAGAAGGCAAAACACGATTACGGATTATCCTACGACTCCAACAGTGAAATCTTAGTAACAGTTGGAGGAACCCAAGCCATCTTCTCTGGACTGTTTGCACTGATAAACCAAGGAGACGAAGTGCTGATTCCAGATCCAGGCTTTGTCTGCTATGCCCCAAGCACACTGATGGCAGGCGGAAAACCCGTTTTCATGCCAGCACTAGAGAAAAACGACTTTAAACTCAAAGAAGAGCTTGTGATATCACAAATCACAAAAAAATCACGTGCGATAATTATAAACTCGCCCAACAATCCCACAGGGACGGTTTTATCGCGTGAGGACTTGGCGGGTTTAGCAAAACTCGCGGTTGAATGTGATATGCTTGTGATTTCAGACGAGGTGTATGAAAGAATCACTTATGATGGTGTCAGGCATCTCTGTATGGCTGCTTTTCCAGGTATGCGTGAACGGACCCTCGTTATTGGGTCTTTTTCCAAAACGTATGCCATGACCGGGTTCCGAGTGGGCTATGTTTATGGACCGAAGGAGCTCATTTCAGCTATAACATTGGCGCACCAGTTCAGCGTGGCGTGTGTGGATGGCCCAGCGCAGTACGCAGCTCTGGAAGCCTTGCTGGGGCCTCAGAATTCTGTCAGGGAGATGGTTTCGGAGTTTGATAGGCGGCGTAGGTTCTTGCATTCTGGGTTGAATGAGATTGAGGGTTTTCGATGTGGTCTTCCTAAGGGCGCTTTCTACATATTTGCCAATGTTGAAGCCTTTGGGATGCCTTCTGAGAAGTTTGCTGAGCACCTTGCGCGTCATGGAGGGGTAATAACTGTGCCCGGTTCAGCCTTTGGCAAGCATGGTGGGGATTATCTGCGTTTGTCTTACGCGACAGCTTACGATAAGATTGATGAGGCCTTGAACCGTATAGAAAAGGTTGCGAAGACTTTCCGATAATGTGATGTCACGTTCAAAAATGGTTTGCCTGAGTTTAGAGGGTTTCTGCTTCTTCTTTCAAGGTAGTGAACAGTTCTGGTCTTAGGTCACGGAGTGTTGGAACAAAGGCTTCCACGCGTTGCATGTCAGAGTAGTTGATTGTTGCCATTACTAGGTCTTCTTCGTCGTATTTTGCTTGGGCTATTATGCTTCCGCTTGGCGCTATGAGGCGGCTTCCTCCCCAAAACTGGAGGCCATCTTCGACGCCGACTAGGTTTGAGAAGGCTACAAACACCGTGTTCTCTATGGCTCTAGCGGCTGTTAAGACTTCGAAGAATCCTCTGCGGACAGATGGGGATGCCGATATGCAGGCTATTAATTGCGCGCCCTTCAGCCTCATGACTCGTGTTATTTCTGGGAAGTAGATGTCGTAGCATATGATTAATCCTAGCTTCCCGATTTCTGTTTCAAAGACAGGTGTTTGATATCCTGGGCGGAAGTAGCGTTTTTCCTCAAAGACGCTGTGGGTTGGCAGGTGCATTTTTTGGTACTTGCCTATGAACCCATTAGGACCTACCAGAACGGCTGTGTTGTGAAGTATGGCAGCAGCCTTTATGCTGCGCTCTATCATCCCGAATATTATGTGAACGTTTTGTTTTTTCGTTACCTTCAATATTTGTTGGATAGAGGGTCCGTTTGGAACGGGCTCAGCCAACTCGTACACTAGGTCTCTGACCACGTAGCCTGTGAGGGCAAGTTCTGGGAAGATGATCAGGTTTGCGCCTTTTCTTTTCGCCTGTGTGATTGTTTTTTCCATGGTTTTTATGTTGGCTTCTTTGTCTCCGACTCTGCTGGCGATTTGTGCGAGGGCGATGTTGACTTCTTTAGGCATTTTTTCTTTCCTTCTTTTCTCTAATGGTTGTGATGCTTGAAAAGGTTTAGTGTGGGAGCGTGTATGGGAGCCTGAAGTCGGTTCCGATGGTTCGATACTCAAGTTTGATTGTTAATGGTGGGCGTCTCTTGTGTTCTCTGCTTAACCACGTGTCTTTAATGGTCTGTACTTGTTTTGTGGACAGTTTGAGTTGTTGGGCGATTTCTTGGGGAGGCATGAAGTTTTCTAGTCCGAGCAGGATTAGGTCCAATGTTTCGTATTTTATGCCTAATTCTTCCTCCGCGAGTTGTCCTGGCCAAAGTTGTGGGCTTGGAGGTTTAGCGATGATTTGTTTGGGTATTCCTATGTGCTTGGCTATTTGTCTTACTTGGGTTTTGTAGAGGTCCATGAGGGGTGTGATGTCTGCGGCTACGTCGCCCCATTTTGTGAAGTATCCCATCATGGTTTCGGATTTGTCGCTGCTTCCTACTACGATTTTGTTTTGGTGGTTAGCGTGGTAATAGAGGATAATCATTCGTGTTCGGGCTTTTATGTTAGCCTTGCTCAGTATGTCGTTTGGCGTGTATGCTGGAATGGTTTTGTAGTACGCGTTCAAGATGGGTGTAATGTCTATGGCATGTAGTTTAAACCTGAATTTTTTGGCGACAAGTTGTGCACGGCGTATGTCTGTTGGGTTAATGGTTTCTTTTTCTGGCATGTTTATGGCTGTGATTTTGTCTCCACCTATGGCTAATGCTGAGAGCGCACTTGTTGTGGTGCTGTCTATTCCGCCTGATACGCCTATTACTATTCCTTTTGCCTTTGTTTTTTGTACGTAGTCTTTTATGAATCGTTTTATTCTTGTCGCTGTTTGTTCTGGGTCGATTTCTAGTGCTTCTTTTGTTAGTTGCATGGTTTATTGTGTAGGAGAATTTGGCTTGTATGTGTTGTGTTATTTATTTTGTAGCCTCCCCTACCTACCGGGGGTCAATGCAGAAGAATGTTTACGAACGGAGAATGAATGTTGATGATAGAAGAAATAAAGCATGTGTGTGCGCACAAACTGGATAGCCCCCTCTAATAGGAACCAAATAAGCTCCAGTTATCCCCTCAAGGGTTCAAATCCCTTTCCGGATGCCAAAATCTGAGCCCTCAATAATGGTTTTCTATACATGGTTAGTCAAATGTTTGTGCGTAATTATTTAAGTGGGGTTGTTGTACTGAATTGTGGTTTTGAGATAAGGAGAGAAGGGTTAGGATTTGGGGAGAAGGCGCAGAAAGGTTGTTCGCATTCCTAAGAAACGTTTGCCCAGGGTTTTCCTCTGTCCACGATGCGGAAAGGAAGCCATCAGAGTCCAACTTGTGCGCAGTGAGGAGAAGGGCATAGTCAAGTGTGGAAGCTGCGGCTTAACCGGTGAGGTGCCGATAAAGCCAGCGCACAAGGAAATCGACGTTTACTCCGCCTTCACCGACAAATACTACACTCGTGGAGCAGAAGCTGCAACAACACCCGCCCCAGCAGCAAAAACGCCCGAAACAAAACCAGCTCCAACCGAGACACAGACACAATAAAAAAGGGTTTTGCCATGATTGGCCGCGTGGAGAAGCACCTACTGGATAAGATTAAGGCTGAAGGCGCCATCCACATTACACTTTTAGATCCGGAGAAACTTTCTCCCAAAACAGCATCAGAAACAGCCCACGAAGCAGCGGCGGGGGGAACCGTTGCTATAATGATTGGGGGTTCCACTTTCACGTCAACCGAACACTTAGACAACGTGATAAAAGCCATAAAGAAAAACGTAAAAATCCCAACCATTCTTTTTCCCAACAACATAACCGGCATCAGCCAATACGCCGACGCCATATGGTTCATGTCTCTCCTCAACTCATCCGACCCATACTTCATCACAGGCGCCCAAATTCTAGGCGCACCCCTCATCAAAAAATTCGGTTTAGAAACAATTCCACTCGGCTACATCATAGTTGGCGAAGGCGGAGCCGTAGGCGTCATAGGACGCGCCTGCCCCATTCCTCTAGACAAACCTGAACTAGCTGCTGCGCATGCGTTAACCGCCCAATATTTTGGTATGCACTTTGCCTACTTGGAAGCAGGCTCAGGAGCCAAGCAGCACGTGCCAGTTGAGATGATTAAAATGACAAAGAGCGTTGTAGACATTCCCCTAATTGTGGGCGGCGGCATACGAAACGGCGAACAAGCCAAAAAGATTGTGGACGCCGGAGCAGACGCCATCGTAACTGGCACGGTCACAGAGAAAGGAGGCAGCACCAAGCAAAAAATCAGTTCAATGTTAAAAAGCCTCAAATCAAGGTAGCTTTTGGAGGCTAGCCTTGAACAACATCAAAATGAGCAGGGAATACCAACAATACACAGCTTCCCTAGAAACTCAGCTGCAACAATTGTACGAGATCGCAAAGAAGGCAAGAGCAGAGGGCTTGGATCCGTCTCTTCATCCAGAAATCGAGGTCGCCCAAGACCTAGCCAGCCTTGTCGAAGGCTTGGCAGGACCACCAAGCGTGGCAGAAAGAATACGTGAACTCAGCAAAGAAATGCCCCGAGAAGAACTCGCCTTCAAAATCGCCGAAGAAGTTATCTACGGAAAGTTTGGACACCTGCGTGCTCAGGAAGCGGCTGAACAGTCCATAAGAACTGCATTGGCGATCTTAACAGAAGGCATCACAGCCGCGCCCTTACAAGGCGTGGCACGGGTGACAATCAAGGACAACCTAGACCGCACAAAGTACTTGGCAATCTATTTCGCTGGACCAATCAGATCGGCTGGCGGAACCGAGCAAGCCCTAACCTTAGTGGTAGGAGACTTTGTCCGCCGTCTGTTAGGGTTAGACCGATACAAACCAACACCTGAGGAAATCGCCAGATTCATCGAGGAAGTTCGCCTCTACGAACGCTCTCTTGGACGCTTTCAATACAAGGTTTCAGACGAGGAACTGAGAAACGCCCTCGAAGCCCTCCCAGTCGAGGTAACGGGCATAGAATCCGACCCGCTTGAGGTGTCGTCTTTTCGCAATCTGCCCCGCATCGAAACCAACCGAGTCAGAGGCGGAGCCCTCCGAGTGGTCAACGACGGCATCGTCGGACGTTCAGTGAAGGTTCACACTATAATCGAAAAACTTGGAATTGAAGGCTGGGAATGGCTCAGACGAATCCGAGAGATCAAGGAGAAAAAAACCGTTGGCTTCATGGAAGAGGTCATAGCGGGACGCCCTATCTTCTCGTTTCCGTCGAGACAGGGCGGCTTCAGGCTACGCTACGGACGGGCTAGAAACACAGGATTGGCAGCTGTTGGCGTTCATCCAGCAACTATGATGGTTCTGCAGCAGTTCCTCGCAGCCGGCACCCAGTTACGAATAGAAGGACCGGGCAAGGCTGGGGTGGTTCTCCCAGTCGACAACATAGAGCCACCGGTTGTGCGGTTGAAAGACGGCTCGGTTGTCCGTGTGACGCTTGACAATCTGGAGCATGTGAAGGGCAGCATCGACAGGATTTTGTTTCTCGGCGACCTTTTGGTCAGTTTTGGCGACTTTCTTTACAACAACAAGCCTTTGCCGCCGTCGGGGATAACTGAGGAATCGTGGTGTCAAGAGCTACGTGCCGCTATCGAGCGAGACTTCAACGGCAACGTTCTTGAGGCGGCAACCATTGCGAAGATTGCACCCTCAAAACTAGAAGCCATTCTGAATGACCCGTTTGGAAATAAACCAAGCGCTTTTGAAGCGTTGAACCTGGCATCGCTTCCGAAGGTTCCTCTTCATCCTCACTTGACGTATTTTTGGCACAACATCTCAACTGAAGATTTACATCAACTACGTCGATGGCTCATGGAATGCGAAGTCAAAGCCCAAGATATCAGGGTCAACGAAATAATTGGCGATCTGAACGAAACAGTCAAGAAATCACTGGAAAAAATATGCGTGCCACACGCACTTATAGAAAACAAAATCAAAATCGAAGGTGATGACGCCCAGGTCTTTGCAGCGTGTATGGGTTGGAACCTTCAAAAGGCAAGGGTGTCTCATTCCCAAACAGTTTCAGAAGTTATCCAAGATCTTTCTGGAATAATTGTTCGAGAAAAGGCTCCGACCCTGCTGGGAGCGCGTATGGGGCGGCCTGAGAAGGCGAAACGCCGTGAGATGCGTCCCCTTGTCCATGTTCTCTTCCCTGTTGGACTGTTTGGAGGTTCTCAACGAAACCTTGTTGGAGCCATGAACAAAGGCTCAATAGAAGTTGAATTGGTCAAAAGGCGATGCCCAGTCTGCAAGGGCACCACGATTGGAATAATTTGTCCCAAGTGCAACGTAGAGACCAGTATTGAAAAGTCTTGTCCTGCGTGTGGAAGAACCAGCAAAGAAGACGTTTGCCAAGCGTGCGGGAGTCTCGTCAAGAGTTTTGACAAACAGCTAGTTAACTTGAAAAGCATGGTTGCTGATGCCTGTGGAAAACTGAACCTTCCACCTCCAGAGTTAATTAAGGGCGTCAAGGGGTTGTCTAACCAGACCAAGACGGCGGAAATCCTTGAGAAAGGAGTTCTGAGAGCAAGATTTGATCTCTCAGTTTTCAAAGACGGAACGATGCGTTTTGACGCTACCAATGCGCCTTTGACACATTTTAAGGCGGCTGAAATCCATGTGCCCGTTGAGAAGTTGATGGCATTGGGCTACACCCATGATTGCCACGGGGCACCTTTACAAGATGCACAGCAGATATGCGAGTTGAAGGCGCAAGACGTTGTCGTCCCCATGAAATGCGCCGAATACTTTGTCCGTGAAGCCCAGTTTTTGGACGCCCTTCTGGAAAAAGTGTACGGTCTTAGTCCTTACTATCGGGTTAAGAACGTCAATGACCTAGTCGGGCATCTCGTCTTGGGTTTAGCCCCTCACACCTCGGTTGGCATACTGGGCAGGATTGTTGGCTTCACGGGGTTGAATGTTTGTTACGCTCATCCCCTGTGGCATTCAGCCAAAAGGCGAGACTGCGACGGCGACGAGGACACGCTGATGCTTGCCCTAGACGCCGTGTTGAATTTCTCAAAGATGTACCTGCCAGCGCAGATCGGCGGTATAATGGATGCGCCGCTGTTTATCATCCCCGTGGTTAACGCTGTCGAGGTTCAGCGTCAAGCGCATGAGGTTGACGTCGCGTTTACGTATCCGTTGGCTTTCTATGAGCAGACTCTGGAGCGGGCATCACCCTATAAGGTCAGCAGCCTCATCGACATGGTTGAGCAAAGGTTGGGCACTGAAGCACAGTTTGAGGGTTACGGGTACACCATTCCTGTTTCTGACATAAACATGGGCAACAAGGACAGCATGTACAAAAAGCTTGGTCGCATGACCGACAAACTTAACAGTCAACTGGAACTAGCCGAGAAGATTGAGGCTGTTGACGCTAGGAAGGTTGCCTTGAAGGTGTTGACAACTCATTTCATGCGTGATATAGCGGGCAACCTTAGGGCTTTCTCTACGCAGAGTTTTCGCTGCAAGGGGTGCAACAAAAAGTTCAGGCGACTGCCGTTGATGGGCAAGTGTCCAGAGTGCGGCGGCGCGTTGACGTTAACTGTTTATCGTGGCGGCATCGAGAAATATCTTGACGCGGCTGGGCAATTGATAAAGAAGTATGGACTACATGCCTACTATTCGCAGCGTTTGTCGATGGTTCAGGAAGAAATCAACTCGTTGTTCGAGGGAAAGAAGCCCAAGCAGGTTAGCCTGAAAGACTTTGCATAGTGAGGCATGGTTTAGTGAAAGCAAAGTTTCATCCCAAAGCTTTCTTGTCAACAAAGAGGAACGTTAAGCTGGGGCTCACGGCTAGGACTCGGGTGATTCAGGCTCTGGAAAAAGAGACGTCGAACGTGAGAGGCATTTCCAAGGCTACAGGGTTGAATTATAATATTGTACTGCATCACCTTCGGTTGCTTGAGGCTGAAAAAGTTGTAACTCGAAAGGGGAATAAACCCTTCTTGTGGGAACTAACAGGCGCTGGGCAACAACAATTACCAAAATCTTAAACCTAGTTGAACCTTGCCTCTTGAAAAAGTCTTTAATTGTACAAGTATTCTTCGTGAATGACCAAGGAAGGTAAGAAGTGTGAACCGTAGCCAAGGCATCGTGCTCTTAGCTACACTGGGGTTTAGTTTCATACTGATCTTCTCAACCATACTCCAAAAAACCCCGCCTGGGATGTCGAGCCTTGAACAACTGCTCTTCCGATTGAGTTTTGGACTCGTCATGCTCGTTCCTATTCTGCTTTTCAAGGGAAAGTTTCGCATCATTCAGAAGAAAGACGTTTCTTTCTTCATAGTAATTGGAATCGTTTACTCTCTGTTCACGCTTTCGGGCTTGTCAGGTCTTGCCTACGGAGCACCCATCACTGTGGTATCAGCGTTAGTTTACACTCAGCCAATATTCACCGCTGTTATTTCGCAGCTGACTGGCAAGGAGAGGGTCACAAAGACCAAGGTTGGCGTCATCTTGGTGGGCGTTTTCGGAGCCTTTCTGGTCTCTGGCTTGCAGATAGCGCATTTGCAGGTTAGCCTTGGCATAATTTTCCCAGTTTTGGCAGGTTTCTTCTATGCTGTGTATCTGTGGCTGAAGAGGCAAGCCACGGGCAATATTGATTACGCGCCATTTCAAATCTTGTTCTACACTTTTTTGTTCGCTGTTCCGTCGGTTGTGATTATTGGATTGGTACTGCAGAATGTCGGCGCGAACCCGTTGTTGGTGGGAATCATAGTACCTGACACTCGGCAGTTGGGTTTGCTGCTCCTCTTCGCTGCTTTCAGCACCATTCTTCCGTATGGTTTGTTGAACTACGTGAGGACGGAGGAGATTTCACCAACAAGCGAGGGGCTTCTCTTGCTCGGCGACCCTTTGCTGCACACACTCTGGGCGATATTGTTGTTCAATCAGTACGTGACGGCAACCCAGTACGCGGGTGCCGGGCTTATCGTGCTCTCAGCCGCACTAAACCTCAAATTGAAAAGCAAGAGTGATTAGCCGAGTTAGTGGGTTTCAGAGAGGGCATTCGCATGGTGATTCGTGGCATTTTGGGCACTTATTATTGTATTTTGATGTAGCAGCCTTCTCTAGGTCTACGCCGACAACGTTTGCCAACGAGGCTAACCACGCGAGCACGTCGGCGAATTCATCCATCACAGCATTGCGGTCTCCTCCCTTCAAAGCGGCTCCGAGCTCTTCAACCTCACCTACAAACCAGTCGTATGTCCCCTTGGCTCCTCGCTCTGAGTCACGGTGAAAGTAAACGCGTCTCATCATCTCTTGAAACTCATAGATGTGCACTTTTTCAACCTTCTGCAATATCCTACGTACTTCTGTTGTTTGTCCTACTCTTTATCTTTGCAAGTCGCATGCGTTATAAGGTAGATGTGACGCTTTTGAATGTTTAAAATGTAAGTAGGCTCGTCTGTCCCTTGGCAATTATGTGTATGACTTTGACTCCTTTTCTCTCCAGATAAGCTGAAATGAAACGCCTGTGGCAGTATTTTGGGTTGGGTTCCATGCACATTATACAAACTCTTTTCAACTCTGCCATTTCCAGCAACTTCTTGATTCCTTCTCTGAACAGTTTGGTTCTCATGTGCGCCTTGTAACCGCCTCGACGGTAGCCCCCCAATTCCTTGCCCAACCAAACATACTCGACGCCGTGTTGAGGCAGCCAATGTTCCATTTCTTCACGTTTAAAATGTTCAACCTTCGACGTTGGAAAACTGCGCACGTCGACAAGAACCTCAATGTCATGCTCTTTGAGCAGCTCGAGAAACGTTTCCACAGACCTGTTGCTGTGTCCAATGGTCCAAATCGTAGGTGTGCTAGCAGACGTTGATGAACCCCTAACGCTTTCAGAAGAGTTGAACTTGTCCATTTTACAGCACCCCTGCATCTAACAGCTGTGTCTATCGGAACTTTTAATTCCGAAACCCCTTCATAATATGCGCTCTCTCGCATACCATGTAAAGGTGACGCAATCACATGCAAAAAACAAACCAGATTTCCCTTCCAGTTGATGAGCTGCCCAAAGAATGGTACAACATTCAACCCGACCTGCCTGAACCGTTGCCCATACCCAAAGAGCCAGGTGACGGGGTTTCCCGCATGGATTTCCTCGGCAAAACCATGATAAACGAGTGCCTAAGACAAGAGTTTTCTCCCATGCGTTGGGTTCCCATACCCGAAGAAGTGCGCCAACTCTATATTCAGGTTGGACGCCCAAGACCCTTGTACCGAGCTCTGAAGCTGGAGAAACACCTCAAACTGAAGAAGACAAGAATCTACTACAAACGAGAGGACCTCTCGCCCACTGGTTCGCATAAATCCAACACAGCATTGGCGCAAGCGTATTTCGCAGTCAAGGAAGGCAAGCACACGTTGGCAACTGAGACAGGCGCTGGACAGTGGGGCACCGCCCTGACACATGCCGCACGTCTAATGGGGTTAGACTGCGTCGTGTTTTGGGTTCGCTCGGTCTACAACTGGAAGGTTGACAGGCTCACATTCATGCATCTTTTGGGCGCCACTGTGCACGCCTCACCCAGCAAAGAAACCGAAACTGGCAGAAACCTTCTAAAGAAAGACGCTAATCATCACGGTTCACTCGGCATTGCTGTTTCTGAAGGCTTGGAATACACAGAGAAACACGACGGAACGGTCTACAGCCTAGGCTCAGTATTGAATCACGTGCTCATGCACCAATCAATAATCGGGCTTGAAACCATCAAACAGTTTGAAAAAGCCGATGACAAACCCGACCTAATAGTAGGCTGTCTAGGAGGAGGCTCCAACTTCGGCGGCATAGCTCTGCCCTTCGCAGGCGAAGTCTTGAAGAAAAAACGGGAATGCGAGTTCTTGGCAGCTCAGTCTGAGGCAGCGCCTAACCTGGTTAAGGGCAAGTACGAATACGACTTTGGCGACGTAGCCGAACACACGCCATTGCTGAAAATGTACACTCTGGGACACAAGACTGACATGCAACCCATAAAGGCTGACGGCTTACGCTACCACGCAGCCGCACCCCTAATAAGCGCATTAAGACACCACGGAATAATAAAAGCCGCGGCTTACCCAGCCGACGAAAGGGCAATATTCGAAGCGGCGAGAACGTTTCTCCAATGCGAAGGCTGGCTTATAGCGCCTGAATCAAGCTACGCCGTAAGGGCTACAATCGACGAGGCGTTGAAGAACGAAAAAACAGGCAGAGAAGAAAAGGTCATCTGCATGAACATAAGTGGACACGGATTCCTAGACATACCAGCCTACAGAGAAAAACTAGGAATATGATTGGACATCTATCTGCAGGTCGTTTAAGCTCACAATTCGGACAAGGGCAGTTCGCGCATCTTTTAAGCTAGATTGACTTTTGCCATGGTGGAGGTTGAATGATTTGTTCTTGAGGCGGAAGAGAAGGTTAGAAGTAGACTTGGGTGATCTGAAGGATGAAGCAGAATCGCTTTCGAGTTTCTTGCGCTCCAACCTCAAAGTTGCTGTCGCTTCAAGCGGCAATAAGTTGTTGGTAGATTCAGAAAAATTATCCCCTCAAGAGTTGAAGAGATTAGTGAACAGGTTTGTTTACCATCGAAATCTAAACAACATTTATTGGGTCGCCCTAGAAAGCGATGTAGTTAAAATCAATAAGTTTCACGAAGCAAAAAAACATGAAAAACGAAAAAAGGGCGCCATTCCGCCGTCAACGATTAAGCACGGCGGGTAAAAAAAGAAATAGCGCACACTTCTTTCAGAGACTTCGTTTTGGCTATTTTTCTTTTTCCACTTCTTTCATTGTATCTACTATGATTTCTAATGCTGGGTCAATCAGGTCTTTAGTTATTATCAACGGCGGCGCTATGCGAATTGTTGATTTGCCGCAGGTTATGACAACCACCCCACGTTTCCAGCTTCGCATCATTATTTCTTCCGCCTTTTTAGGAGCAGGCGCCTTAGTTTTTTTGTTCTCAACAATCTCAGCGCCCATCATCAAGCCTTTTCCACGCACGTCGCCCAAGATTTCACTGGATTCCTTAACCTCGTTCAAACGCTTCATTATATAATTGCCCTGTTTAACCGCGTTCTCCATCAAGCGTTCGCTTTTGATCACGTCCAAAACAGCCATTGAAGCGGCGCAGGCAACAGGGTTTCCGCCGAACGTGCTGGCGTGGGTTCCGCCCTCCCAGTCCATCACTTTAGCCTTGGCTACGATTGCGCTCAAGGGCAGACCCGCTGCTAAAGACTTGGCCATGCATACAACATCTGGCTCAATTTTCCAGTTTTCGATGGCGCACCACTTGCCGGTTCTGCCCATGCCCGCTTGAACCTCGTCATCAATCATTAATATGCCGTATTTGTCGGCGAGTTTCTTAAGTCGCTGGAAGAACTCTGGCGGAGGCACAACGTAGCCGCCTTCGCCCTGAATGGGTTCAAAAACAAAGGCTGCCACGTCTTCGGGTGGAACATACTTCTGCAGCACATACTCGTCGATGAAGTCAACACACCAGTAGTCGCAGTCGGGATATGTCAGATTGAAGGGGCAACGGTAACAGTAAGGATATGGCACGTGTGTCACACCTGGAACCAACGGAAAGAAATGTCTGCGCTGAACAGGTTTGCTGGCTGTGAGAGAGACCGCGCCCATTGTTCTGCCGTGGAAGGCGCCGATGAAAGCTATAAACAATTGTCTCCTAGTGTGCCACCTAGCCATTTTAGCCGCGCCTTCGATTGATTCGGCGCCGCTGTTGCCGAAGAAAACCCTTTTCTCCCACTTGCCAGGCGTGATCTCGCTCAGTTTTTCACCCAGATCTACGACTTCTCTGTATAGGAAGTCGGTGATAGAATAGTGGAGGTAACGGTCGCACTGTTTCTTGACAGCCTCAACGACTTTGGGGTGGTTGTGCCCCACGTTTAGGCAGACGAGTCCCGAGTTGAAGTCGATGTATTCGTTGCCGTCCACGTCTCGCAGGATGCAGCCCTTTCCTCCTTCAATCGCTAGCGGATAGAATCGCACAAATGACTGCGAAATGACTCGTTCATCCCGTTTGACAAGTTCACGAGCCTTGGGTCCCGGAGGTCTAACCACGATTTTCGGGTATTCACCCATCTGTTAATCACCTTGAAAGAGTATCTTTTTTAGACAACAAGTGTTATAGGCGTTTCGCTTTGCCAACTCCCAAGAGAACATGCTCTAGGATAGGTGGAAACAACAAAAAAGGCAAAATGAAAACTGAGTTTAGGTCAAGCCCACTAAGTTTCTTTTTTGGTCACGATTATTTCTATTGTTGAAACGTTGGATTTCCGGTTCCCTTCCCGAGTCATTTCTTCAGTACCCAGTTTGATGTCCTTAACAACCAAATCCTTTATGAACCCGCGACGAAGCACCTCCACAGCGTCCACTGCTCTGGTGATTGAGTTCCCTCTAGCCTTCAGGATGACTTCTTTTCCTCCGGTGTTGAACACCGTGAGGCAGGCGGTCACGTAGTTCATGACTGGTTTTACACCGATGAAGACCACGTTGGGTTCTCGCGGCGCTCTTGGCTCAGGGGCTTTTTCTGGTTTTGACGGTTGTGTGGGTTTTTCTTCTGACATGCCTACATTCCTCAACATTGTTTGTCTAACAGGTTTAAACGGATTATACTTTAGGTATAGCCTCTTATAGCTTTCCCTTGGTAAACTTGTGGGAGCATAAGCCTTAAACAGCGTCCAAGCAGCGCTTTAGCTGAAGGACTGAATGGCAATGGAAAAAGCCACATGGAAGGAGAGATACCATGGAGAGAATCACAACGGCAGAAAAAGCCGTGAGGCTTGTCGAGGAGACTTAGTCAGTCAAGTGTTGGCGCGGGTGTTAGACTTTGTCAGCCTGGAATAGTTTTCCCAGTTTTCGTCAATCCAACGCTTGAGTTCTTCGAGGTCATCTGGAGTTAGTGTGACAAAACGTCCCTGTTCCCTTACGTATTCCTCAACTGGTTTGCGCTTAGCTTTATCCAGAAGTGCCGCGCTTGGGGGGTTCAGCTTGAACTGTCCGTTTTCAACTTCAAACAGAGCCCATATGCCCGTCTGCACCGCTAAGCGTCCCATGGCTATTGTTTTTTCGGTGGAGTAGCGCCAGCCAGGTGGGCAAGGAGTTAGTATCTGAATGTATTTTGTGCCCACGAATTCTTTCGCCTTCCTCAGTTTGGTCACGAAATCGAGGGGATACGAGACGCAGGCTGTGGCGACGTATGGTATTCCGTGTGCTACCATTATCATGGGGACGTCTTTCTTGGGCTCTCTCTTGCCCGAAGGGGTTGTCGTGGTCAATGAACCAAAGGGTGAGGAACCGCTCCTCTGAAAACCTGTGTTTCCGTAAGCCTCATTGTCATAGCAAACATAGATGAAGTTGGTTCCCCTTTCAGCCGCGCCTGAAAGCGCCTGCAACCCAATGTCAACTGTGCCGCCGTCTCCAGCCCAAGCCAGCACCGTAACGTCTTTCAAACCTCTGGCTTCGTATGCCGCAACCACGCCTGAGGCAGCCGCGGCTGCAGCTTCAAAGGCTATGTTGAGACATGGAGTGGCGAAGGCGCTGAAGGGAAACGCGCTCTGAATCACGGATGTGCAGCAGGCAGGGACAACGAACACTGTGCGGGGTCCAAGTGCCTTTTGTGCGAGTCTTATGGCTACGGCGGCTCCGCATCCTGCGCATGTGGCGTTGCCAGGATACCAGTATTCTTCTTTTGTGAGTTCCTTCAACGTGCTCATGGTGTTCACTCCCTTAAGCCTACCCATTCCACCTCTTTCTCAACTTTTCCTGCACGCAGATACTGTAATGATTTTTTGACCATTGTTTCGATGTCGTGAACTGTGACGTCGCGTCCGCCTATGCCCGCTATGAAGCCCGCTGATAGTGGAGAGTCTTTCTCCGAATAAAGCGAAGCCTTGACCTCCGTGTGAAGCGGTCCTTCCATGCCGTATGAAACCTGACGGTCTATAATGGTCAACATTTGCGCATTCTTTGCTATGTTTTGGATTTCGTCTTTTGGGAATGGTCTAAACACTCGGACGCGGGCTGCACCCACCTTGTGACCTTGCTTGCGCAGGTTGTCGACTGCCAGTTTGGCTTCGCTTCCAATTGTGCCCATTGATAGGATGATTAGGTCGGCGTCTTCGCACTTGTACTTCTCAGTGTGTCCTCCGTGTTCGAAGCCGAAGCGTTTTCCGTATTCTTTGTCGATTTCTGGTATGAGTTTCCGTGCGTTTTCCATGGCTTCGTACATGAAGTATCTGAACTCCATGTACCATTCGGGGTAGACAATGGGACCATGCGTGACTGGGTTGTCCACATCGAGCAGCCAGGGCGGATTGTAACGCGGCAAGAAATCGTCTATATCCTTCTGATCAGGAATCTTAACTGGCATAGACGTGTGAGAGAGGATGAAGCCCTCAAAACAGACCATGGCAGGCATGAAAACTCGCTTGTCTTCGCACAGCTTGTACGCTTGAATAATTGTGTCAAAAATTTCCTGATTGTCGGCGCAGTAAAACTGAATCCAACCCGTGTCGCGCTGTGACAACGAATCGCTGAAGTCTGCCCAAATGTTCCAGGGCGGTCCCATGGCACGATTAACCACAGCCATGACTATTGGTAAGCGAGCTGCAGAAGCCCAATGCAGCATCTCGTGCATCAGCGCCAGCCCGTGCGATGACGTTGCTGTAAAGGTGCGTGCTCCGCCCACTGCGGCGCCTATGCACGCTGCCATGGCGCTGTGTTCAGATTCAACCCTGATGTACTTGGCGTTCATTTCTCCATCTTCAACAAGCTCAGCGATTTGTTCAACTACGGTTGTCTGCGGCGTAATCGGATAGGCTGCTATCACCTCGGCTCTTGCAGCCTTGCACGCGAGTCCTGCTACGCGGTTTCCTGTTTCCACTATGACTTGGGTCATTGACCGCTTCCCTCCCTCTCCATCTTGATGATTTTCATTGGGCATTCGTGGGCGCAGATGCCGCAGCCCTTACAGTAGTCGTAGTTGATTGTTGGCACGTTTTCTGTGTCCAATTCAACGCAGGCTTCTGGGCAGTAAATCCAGCAAATTCGGCATCGGGTGCATTTTTCAATGCCCTCTATAACGGGACGGAAGGTTCTCCATGAGCCAGTTTTGCCCGTGCTTGCAACGCGCGGGCGTGACAGTGGTGTGAGCGGTAAATCACGCATTTTTTTTGGAGCTTTTGCCATCAGGCTATCCCCGATGAGAAGTAGAGTAGTATAAAGTCAAAGGTTAAAGTATTTCGCATACCTGTTTAGTCGATGAAGACGCTCCCCGCAAACTCGTTTTTGTGTTATGAAGAAAGGAAAATGCACTTACCTTTATCTTCCATTTGTCATTTACCTTCAGGAGGGGGCACAGATGGAATCAGAGTATAATTTGTTGTCTAAAACGAGGGAGGCGCTTGAAAGGAATCAGTTTAAGGTTCTTGTGGCTTCGTCTAAAAAGGATGCGATTGACAAGGTTTTGGGGCTAATTCCCCTTGACGTCAAGGTTGGCGTTGGAGGTTCAATGACCATTCGGGAGCTTGGTCTTATTGAGGCTCTAACCCATCGAGGAAATCGAGTTGTTCATCATTGGCTACCCGATATGCCTGTTAGCGACTGGCTTCCCTTTATGATGGAAGCACACAACTCTGATGTATTTCTGTGCAGTAGTAACGCCATTACGGAAGATGGAAAATTAGTGAATATAGATAGCACGGGTAATAGAGTGGCTTCCATGATCTTTGGTCCCAAAAAAGTCATTGTGATTGCCGGAAAAAATAAGATAGTGAAAAATGTTGATGCAGGTTTGAAGCGCCTTAAAAAAGTGGCTGGTCCCCTTAATGCCAAACGCCACAATCTTGTTGAATTGCCCTGCGTCTCAACGGGATTATGCGAAGATTGCAACTCTCCAAAGAGGATTTGCCGTGTTATAACAATCATGGAACGGGCACCCAACCGAGTCAAGGACCCTAATATAACTGTCGTACTTGTAGCCGAGGAGCTGGGATTCTGACAACTGAGATTTTTCCCGGGTAAATTATTATAAATATGCCTGAACAATAATTCGACATTAACTGCAGGGTTTACCAGTTTTTGACCAATCTTTCGTATGCTAAAGCTGCGCCTTTGGCGTTTTTTTCTCCAGCGGCGCCCTTCCATTCTTGCCTTATGACTTCGAGCACGCTCTCAAGCTTGACTTCATCCGTCGCCCTTGCAAAGGCTCCCAACATTGTAGTGTTCAGCACAGGCAGCCCAGCGACCAAAAGCTGCAATTCTAAGGCTATGCCTGTTGCGTCCACCGTTGCCAAACGTACTTGTTTGATGCTGATTTCTTCAGGCTTTTTCGTGGTGTTTATAATTATGACGCCGTCTTTCTTCAAACCTTCAGTGATGTCCACGATTTCCAAAAGAGTAGAGTCCAACACAACCACGTAGTCTGGGTTGTAAACCTGACTCCGAACCAGAATGGGCTCATCGGACAATCGTGCAAAGGCTTTCACCGGAGCCCCTCGCCGTTCGGCGCCAAAGAACGGAATTGCCTGAACCCACTTTCCCTCCTTGAACGCCGCGCGAGCCAGCAGTTCTGCAGCTGTTACGCCGCCTTGGCCGCCACGACCGTGAATGCGGATTTCTTTCATCACCGTGCTTTTTGCTCCAAGGTTTAGAATTAGAAAAAAGGCATTAGCAATATTAGTCTTTACCTTTAAAACGGCAATCTCAACATTAAGAAGTGATGAGGCATGAGAGAAACATCTTGGAAACGTTTTGGTTACCACGTTGTATATGACGCTGATATTTACGATGCAATAAATTTTGCAAGCAAACATGGATTTGGCTACATTGTTCCAGACTTGATGATTCCGCGTTTCTTTCCCGAACGTTTCAGTCAATCAGAAAGGCGGCGCATTCGAGAACATGCAGCCTCTAAGAGTGTGTCCATTTCGTTTCATGGTCCATCTGACTACTTGAACATCGGGACTCTTTATCCAGAGGTTAAAAAAGCTGTGCTTGATCGAATGAAACTCTGCCTTGATTTTGCCCGCGACGTTGGAGCAGAAAGGTTCACTGTTCACGTTGATCCTCCATATGATTTCGTCTTCGCAGGAAAAAAGGGTACATACCTGAAAGACCACTGGGCGCTCTATCGAAATACCCTAAAACAAGGCTTGCTTGAACTCGCTCAGCACTCTGGAGGAGAAGTCGAAGTCTGCGTCGAGAACGATAGACTCAGCAGAATGGCCATAGAAGTGTTGGAAGAACTCTTACCAAGAGGAAAATTCTTTCTAACGTGGGATATACCGAAAAGCCATACTGACACAGGCAAACCCATCGCCCAAATAGAGCGTTTCCTCATGCGCCACTTAGATAAAATTAGGGAATGCCACCTGCACGATCAAAAACCCCGAAAGCCTTCACACGACATGCTGGGAGTAGGAAGAATCGATTTCTCTCATTATTTAGAAATGCTTGCGCCTCAAGATGTGTATTTCACTCTTGAAATTCGTCCCCGAGAAAATGCTTTGAAAAGCCTGAAAACACTGCAGAATATGCTTTTGAAAATCGGTTGGAAAATCTCCACTTCTGACAAACTCTAATTGTTTAGACATCAGAGTGGGTCATCAAACAGGAGACTGCCTTCTTGTTCATGCGGGAAAACCTTATACCATTGTGTGCGGTTCTCTTGAGTTTCTCGTAAGGATGCAAAGCCCATGTTGATTGAAATCCGATGGCACGGAAGGGGCGGACAGGGCATAGTAAGCGTGAGCCGCCTACTCGCCGAAGCGGCACTCATGGACAAAAAACATGTGCAGTCCTTTCCCGAGTTCGGACCCGAACGCTCAGGCGCCCCGGTTCGCGGGTTCACAAGAATCTCAGACGAACCCATCACAATTCACAGCCAGATTTACAATCCAAACATAGTTGTGGTTGTCGACCCGACGCTCTTGGGTTCCAGTGTGGCTTCGGGCTTGGCTGAAAAAGGCGCAATAATCGTCAACAGTGAACGCGCTCCTGAAGAATTGAAAAAAACTCTTTCAGTTGATGACGCACGTGTTTATTCGATTAATGCCCGAAGAATCGCGCTGGACACCTTGGGGCGACCAATTTATAACACAGCTATGTTGGGGGCGTTGATCAAGGTCGCGCCGATAACATCGTTTGAGTCCATAGCGCAGGTTGTTAGGGCACGTTTTCCAGGAACCCTGGGCGAAAAGAATGTTGAAGCCGTTAAGAGAGCTTACGCGGAGGTTGTTGGAACTTGACCACTAACGAGAAGCCTGGATGGAAAGCTTTACCCATTGGAGCAGTTGTTCTCGAGGCTGGTTCTTCGCTCAAGTATAAGACGGGTGATTGGAGAGCCTTCCGCCCTTTGGTTGACAAGGAAAAATGCGTCAACTGTCTACTCTGTTGGATATACTGTCCCGACAGCGCTATAGTTCGAAAGGAAAAATGGATTGAAGTCAACTATGACTATTGTAAGGGCTGCGGCATCTGTGCGCATGAGTGTCCAAAAGGAGCCATCATAATGACGGAGGAACAGAAATGACCACCGTGGGCATGACGGGAGACGAGGCTGTAGCATACGCCGCTAAGCAGAGTAAAGTGGACATTGTGGCTGCTTATCCGATTACGCCGCAGACAATCATGGTGGAACGGTTCAGCAAGTACGTGGCGGATGGAGAGGTTCAAACAGGATACGTTTGTGTGGAATCTGAGCACTCGGCTTTGTCGGCTTGTGTTGGAGCAAGCCTCACTGGGGCTAGGGTTTTCACGGCGACATCTAGTCAGGGCTTAGCTCTTATGCATGAGATGCTTTACATTGCCTCGGGTCTGCGATGTCCCATCGTTATGGGTGTGGCAAACAGGGCTCTTTCAGCGCCTATTAACATTCATGGCGACCAGTCAGACATGATGGGTTCCAGAGACTCGGGTTGGGTGCAAATCTACGCTGAAGACGCGCAGGAAGCGTACGACTGGACGATACAGGCTTTTAAACTAGCTGAGGATAAGGATGTTCAGCTTCCTGTGTCTGTGAATCTTGACGGTTTTATTATTACTCATTGCATGGAAGGCGTGGACGTGCTCGCAGACAAGGCTGTTGGTCAATTTTTGCAGACGAGAATTCCCATTTACACGATTGATCCTGAGAAGCCTATCACTGTTGGAGCCCTCTGCTTCACCGACTATTATTTTGAGTTCAAGAGGCAGCAGGTGGAAGCCATGCGGAATGTTCAGAGGGTGTTAGAAAACGTGTGTAAAGAGTTCAGGGGTGTCTCGGGCAGACGCTACGGTGTTCTCGAAACCTTTGGGATGGAAGACGCCGAAGCCGCAGTCATCTGCTTGGGTAGCACGGCTGGAACAGCCCGCGAGGTGGCGCGCAAACTGCGAGCGCAGGGAAAGAAAGTTGGCGTCGTTAAGCTCTGGCTCTACAGACCGTTTCCAACTGAAGAGGTGAGCGCTGTGTTGAGGCGTGTGAAAGCTTTGGCGGTGTTCGATAAAGCCGTTAGTTTCGGTGCGCCTTATGGTGCGTTGTGTTCTGATGTGGTTTCAGCCTTGCACACGCTTGAGAAGCAGCCTTCAATTGTCAATGTTATATTTGGGTTGGGCGGAAGAGACATCCAGCCTTCTGACATTGAGCTTGTTTTCAATCAAGCCTTGGAAACCGCTAGGACGGGGGTTGTTAAAGAATCAACTATGTTTCTAGGAGTGCGAGAATAAAATGGTCACGTTGAAGGAACTCTCAACTGAGGAGCTGTTTGCTTCTGGGCACCGATTATGCGCTGGCTGCGGTGAGGGCATCATTAATCGTATGACTATGAAGGCTTTGAGGGGACCAACAGTTATTGTGGCTGCGACGGGCTGTTCGGAGGTTGCTACTACGATTTATCCGTTTACGTCTTGGCGTTTGCCTTGGGCTCATGTTGCCTTTGAGAACGCGGCTGCGGTTGCTTCGGGTGTGGTTGAAGCCTACAGGGCTATGGCTAGGAGAGGCGTTGACATCGGGCATGTTGATGTTATTGCCATGGCTGGGGACGGTGGAACCTACGACATTGGGCTTCAAGCTTTAAGTGGCGCTCTTGAGAGAGGGCATGATTTTCTGTATATTTGTTATGATAATGAGGCGTATATGAACACGGGTATTCAGAGGTCTGGCGCCACTCCGCATGGAGCTGATACCACTACGAGTCCTGCTGGGAATGTTGTTCCTGGCAAGCCTGAGTGGAAGAAGGACTTGATCGGCATCTGTGTGGCTCATGGAATCGAGTACGCGGCGACGGCTTCGCCAGCTTACTGGAACGACTTCATAACGAAGGTTCGCAAGGGAATAGAGGTTAACGGACCAGCTGTGATTGATGTTTTGTCTCCCTGTCCTCTTGGTTGGCGGCACGACTCAGCAAGAAGTATTGAACTTGTTAGGTTGGCGGTTGAGACCCGATACTATCCAGTCTACGAGTTTGAGCGTGGAAAGTACAAGTTGAACTTTAGTGTTCCGAAGCCTAAGCCTGTTGAAGAGTTTCTGAAGGCGCAGGGACGATTCGCGCATTTGTTCAAGCCCACGTACAGAAAAGACGTAATTGATGAGATTCAGCAGAACGTAGACGCAAACTGGAACCGAATACAAAAACTAAGCACACAAAACTAAGCGGTTTGTTTGACTTACTTTATGGTTATTTTGGGTTTAAGGGATTAATCTGCGTTGAGAAGTCTTGAGGATGCAGCGAAAAACCTGGTAATGCTAATATGTTTCTTCTGAACCTCTTAAACTTCCTATAGCTACTACAATAAAGGCAACGAATCCGTTCACAATATAGCCAACAATCATCGAAGGTAACATCTCTCGGAATGTATTAAATAAACTCTGTATAAATGAGATTCCTGTTTCTACAGTTATAGTTTCCTTATAGAAATTAAGTGCAAAGGATAAAACAAATGGTAACAAAAGCAATAATGTGAAAAGCGCCCAAAAGTTGCGATGAGTTAGCAAAATTATTACAATGTCAATTATTACAAACAATGCGATTGTAGTGATTATGTCCATTTGAACCCTTTTTTTAGTTAAACCAGAAATTCATAACTTAAACGTTTCGATTTCTATTGGAAGTTGAAAAGTTTCGATGTCTGCGCACGTACATTAATTCACGTTTTTAGAGATAAACGATGTTTTAGGTCGGTCAGAGTGTCAACTTCTTTCATTTTTCCCATATTTTCGAGCCTAATGATTGCAGGGTTCTTCTTAACAAATTCTCTCGTTTCAGGCTCAGGCAACTCTCTGATTAGAGCTAGGATCGAGACGTGCGCTTTTAAGTCACCTATTTTAGTGCAAAAGTTGAACACGTCATTGCGCGAAACTTTTCCAGTTTTGCATTCGCAAGCAAGAACAGTTCCGCTTTTCGTTATCGCCAAGACATCAACTTCATGCAAAACACCAGAAGCCCCCATAACATGAACACTTATCCAAGTTTTACAGCCTAGTTTACGCAATAATCCAGCAAAGTATGCTTCCAACCACAAGTTGGAATGCCAAACGTTTCTAATCTCATCGGGTATTTTGTCTATAGAAATTCTTTCCACATTCTCCTCATTAATCTCTTTATTGCAACTAAGGCACTTTTTATTGGCAACTTCCTGATTGTACAAAATCACCTTACACTTTGGGCAAACAAATAGAGTTGATGGAACTAAAATCTTGAATCCAGTTTTTTTCTCTATTTCTTTGCCAATGGATAAAATTTCTTTCTTATGTTCGACTAGTTGCTTCTTGTCAATTTTTCCTTTTATTCTAAAGATTAAATCTGAACGCAAATCTTTTTGTTCTAACAACATTTCTTCAAATTTTTCTTCCTTGAGTACGCTTTCTTCAAGAGTTTTGAAAAACTTAGCCTTTTTTATGGGAGCCATTATTTGCTCAAACAAATTTAAAACTGGTTGTAGCGCTTCAAGTTTATCTTTTTCTTGCATAAGCGTTTTAACAAGACTGGGAGCAGTCAAGTATGTTTCTTGTTCTATTAGTCTATCAATAAGTCCTCTTATGTTGTTATTGCAAAGGTTAGGAATGGAAACAAACTTCTTCACAACATCGTTTTTCAATAAACTTTGCTTGTTCGGGTCTTCAATGATTTTCATCAGTATGTTCTTACCAAGAATTACTGTAATTTCTTCCTCTTTTGTCGATGAATCGAGTATTTCCCAGCGAATTGGCATTTCAACCGTAGGTTAGTTCTCTAAGGCATAATTAAACTGTTGCGGTAAGATGTTAGAAAAAAATAAACGGCTGTCTTTTTTGTTTGCGCACGAGAGATGACTCAACGATTATCTTTTTGATGTAATGCAAGCTTGGGTGTTATGCTGGGATTGTTGCTTCTTTTTTGGTAGTTTCCTTTTCAACTAGTTTCTTGCCCATGTATATGGCGATTTCTTTTGACAGTTCGTCTAGTTTCTTAGCGTATTCGTAGCCGTCGTAAAGTGTGAGAAAAACCAGAATCCGAATTACCGCAAACGACTTGAACAAATCCTTCAACTCAGCCATGCCTTTCAATCCTCCTACGCTTGGTTCATTTCATTTATGTAAACAGTATGTTACTATCTCTGCGCCTATTTGGATCATATTAGAGGGGGGTCTAGCCTTGCGCGCACACACATACCAATCACTCTCATAGACAACACTCACTAGCATTCTCAACATCGACCCCCGGTAGGTAGGGTAGGCTACAAAATAAATAGAGTCAACATAGACTTCACCCTTCAAACCATCATTCAACATTCAACAATCAATCATGCTACAACACCACAATCACAGAAACATCATCAACGTTAGTACCAGTCAACCCCGTAAAAACAAGATCACCCAACCCAGAAAAAAACGAATAAGAATCATTCTCCAACAAAAACCTCCTCGCATTCAACCCCAACCCATGAGCACGAACCAAAGTCTTCCCATCAACCATGGCTCCAGCCGCATCAGTAGGACCATCGACACCATCCGTGCTCAAAGAAGCAACAACCACACCATCCATGTCACCCATTTTCAATGCAGCCCCCAAAGCAATCTCTTGGTTTCTTCCACCCCTACCCTTTCCAACAACCGTAACAGTGGTTTCGCCACCCGCCACAATGCCCGCTGGTTTAGGAACAGGATTTCCAGAATCAACTATCTCTCTAACCATAGAGGCAAACATTGTGCCCACATCTCTAGCTTGGCCCTCAAGGCACGACGAAAGAAGCAGAGAATTCAGCTCTGCCTTCTTCAGACTATTATAGGCAGCGAGGCTAGCAGTCATGTTGTTTCCAACAACAATGTTATGAACCTTAGCAAACGCTTTATCACCCGCCTTCGGAGTCTCAGGAACCAACCCCTTCTTCCCATTGAGCAAGGCTTTCCTAACGGCGACTGGAACCTTACTCCACAATCCGTGATGCTTCAAGATTTCAATGGCGTCACCAAAAGTGGTTGAGTCTGGAACGGTTGGACCCGAAGCAATAGCGTCCAACGGGTCGCCCACCACATCAGAAAGAATCAAATTCACAACAGTTGCAGGATAAGCCCTCTTGGCTAACCATCCACCCTTAAAACCAGAGACATGCTTACGCACAGTATTAACCTCATTGATCGTAGCCCCAGACTTCAGCAACATGTCGGTTACCCGTCTCTTGTCCCTCAAAGAAACACCAACACACGGTTGAGGCATCAGACTTGAGCCGCCCCCCGACAATAAACAAATCACAAGGTCGTTCTCTTCAGCTTGATCAACCAAATTCAACATGCGGCTCGCCCCCTTAACGCCCGAAATGTCAGGTATGGGGTGACTGGCAGGATGAAGCCTCACCCTCCGTGTCTGATAAGGCGGGCAGGCGTAGGGCACGTTGATGATTCCATCCTTTATACGGTCGCCTAGAAGTTCCTCCACAGCCTCAGCCATACACCCGCTGGCTTTGCCCCCGCCCACAACAAAGACATTCTTGAACTCACCCAGGTTGAACAAGAGATTTTCAATCGTCAACGAGTTACCCTTGACCTTGACCTTTGACTTGATTATGACCTTTGGGTCTACTGCCTCTAAGGCTGCGTTGAGGGCGTTTACTGCTATCTCCCTTGCTTTTCGATCAAGAGTTGAACCAGCATTTTTTAGCAGTTCCTCGGTGTTCTTTATGTTAACCATAGCGGGGTCTCACACTACAGGTTCATTGCTGCTGTGTGCCATTAATGATTGGTCGCAAACGTAATAAGTTTGCGCGCCCATACTAACAAAACTTTCCCAATTCATAAGAGATGCTGAAACATGCCCAAACCCAAGGTTTACGTAACTCGCGAAATGCCCGAACGAGGACTAAAAATCATCAAACAAAGGTTTGACGCCGAAGTTTGGTCAGACTATGCGCCTCCACCCAAAAAAATCATAATCCAGAAAGCAGCCAAGGTTGACGCCCTAGCAACACTCTTGTCAGACAGGATAGACGCCGAAGTCTTCGACGCCGCACCCAAACTCAAAATAGTCGCTCAGATGGCTGTGGGATTCGACAACATCGACGTCACAGAAGCAACTAAACGCGGAATCTACGTGACCAACACGCCAGGCGTATTGACCGAAACCACGGCGGATTTCGCCTGGACGCTCCTAATGGCTGCAGCCCGAAGGATTGTTGAAGCCGACATATACGTTCGCACGGGTCAGTGGAAGGTCGGCTGGCATCCCATGATGCTTCAGGGAAGAGACATTTACGGAGCTACACTGGGCATAGTCGGGCTTGGGAGAATAGGCTGCGCCATAGCCAAACGCGCCAAGGGTTTCGACATGAAAGTCCTCTACTACGACGTTATTAGAAGGCCCGACTTCGAAAAAGAGTACGACATACAATTCACCGGGCTTGACAAACTGTTCCCGCAAGCCGATTTCATAACAATCAACGTGCCATTAACCAAGGAAACACACCATTTAGTTGACGAAAAAAGGCTCAGAAGCATGAAGAAAACAGCATACCTAATAAATAACGCTCGCGGTCCCATAGTCGACGAAAAAGCCCTATACAAAGCATTAAAAGAAGGCTGGATAGCTGGAGCCGCACTCGACGTCTTTGAGCAAGAACCAACACCGAAAGATAATCCACTGCTTAAACTGGACAACGTGGTTGTTGCACCCCACATCTCAAGCGCCAGCTACGAGACTCGTTCAAGAATGGCTGAAATGGTCGCTGAGAACTTGGTTGCGTTCTTTGAGGGAAAAACTCCACCCAACCTAGTGAACCCCGAGGTTGTGAAAACTAAGAAAAAAGATTGAAAACGACGCCAGACTTATATGGTGCAAAGCCAAGACTCTCATGGTAGATTCAATGCCTAAAGCCAGAAAGAAACTCGCTTTTTACGTAGACACCGAATGCTCCTTCTCAAACCAAGGCATATGCTCATACTACTCCTCAAAAAAAGTTCAAAGGCAAGCAGGCGACAACGCAAAAAAGGTTTGGAAACGCAATTGTTGCCCAATAGTCTACGTAAAGACTAGACCCAAAAAGTTCACGGCTTTCTGCCCCACCAGAGGAGGCGCATGGGGCGAACAACTGCCAACGCTGAGTGGCCCGGGTGCCAACGCATTGAGGGTTGAAGTGCAGCCTCGAGGCGACGAATCATGGGCAGAAATCATCGAAAAGGCTGCGAAGACCGCGTGTGAGACGCGATGCTAGAAGTTAGAAACTGAGTGTTTTTGATGAATAGTAGAGTGTCAGAGTTTGTGTTTAGAACGCGTGGGCTTTACATGTTCATGGCTCTTGCGATTTCTATAGTTATCAAGTTCTATTTGGGCGGAACCACAACTTTACCCTTCTTCCTTGCTGGTTTAATCATTATGGCAACAGTCCAAGCATTCAGAATGTATGCTGCGAGTTACCTTTGGGGCAGGCAAGCTATCACCAAAATCGAAGCGGATTTTCTCTGCACCGCTGGTCCATACAAGCATATGAGAAATCCACTTTATCTGGGCAATTTTTTGATAGGTCTAGGACTCTGCATAGCCGTCAATGAATGGTATGCGTATGCTTTATTCGTTGTCAGCTATGTCTTTGTGTACTCTATCGTAATACCATATGAGGAAAGATTCCTGCAAGAGAAGTTTGGAGACGTCTATACAGGGTACAAGGATCATACCGGAAGATTATTGCCAAGACTGAAAGGCTACAAAAACGGCGAGAAGGTGATTCCAAACTTCAAAGCTGGCATTCTAGGCGAAATCCACGTTCCAGTTTTTCTTGCAGTGATTTCTCTGGGCATTTACCTGTTATTTGTCAGATAACACCCGCATGGCTGAAGTTCTATAACTGTAAACGTTAAATATCTTGATTTGCTTTTACACTCGCTTCTAGGTGGTCAGGCTTGAAACAGGCATTAGAGAAAAGAACGTTTGCAAAAAGAATGGACGGTTTAGGAACTGAAACCGCCTTCGAAGTGCTCGCCAAAGCCAAGGCGCTTGAGAGAGAAGGACGCGACGTGGTTCATCTCGAAATCGGCGAACCAGACTTTGACACGCCAAACAACATCAAGGAAGCCGCAATCAAAGCCATGAAGGCAGGCTACACTCATTATGTTCCTGCGGCTGGAATTCCAGAACTGAGAAAGGCGATAGCCGAATACCTTTCAAAAAGCCGAGGTATCAACGTTGACCCAGAGGAAGTGGTTGTTACTCCAGGCGCCAAACCGATCATATTCTTCAGTATACTCGCATGCGTAGAACCTGGAGACGAGGTTATGTATCCAAACCCGGGTTTCCCCATCTATGAGTCAATGGTGAACTTTGTGGGCGCCAAACCTGTTCCCATGCCGCTGAAGGAAGAAAACGACTTTAGCATAGACAACGAGGACACTGCGAACAAAATAACCAAGAGAACGAAAATGATTATTCTCAACTCACCTGAAAATCCGACTGGCGGAGTGCTCAGTAAAGATAACTTGGAAGTTATTGCAGACCGTATAAGAAACAGAGATGATGTCTTCGTTCTTTCTGATGAGGTTTATTGCCAAATCATCTACGAAGGAAAGCATCAAAGCATAGCTTCATTGTCCGGCATGAGGGAGAAAACCATACTCCTAGACGGCTTCTCCAAAACATACGCCATGACAGGCTGGCGACTGGGATACGCCGCCATGCGCAAAGACTTAGCTCAGAAAGTCACGCAGCTGATGATAAACTCCAACTCGTGCACCTGCGCCTTCACTCAAATGGCTGGCGTGAAAGCCCTGCGGGGTCCACAGACCGAGCCTAAGAAAATGGATGAGGAGTTCAAAAAAAGACGGGAGGTCATTGTGTCAGGCTTGAACAAAATCAAAGGAATAACCTGCAAAAAGCCTCGAGGCGCCTTTTACGTTTTTCCAAACGTGAAAAGCTTTGGAATGGAATCCAAGAAGCTGTCCGATTATATACTGCAGAAGGCGGGAGTGGCGGTGTTGTCTGGAACCGCCTTTGGAGCCTACGGAGAGGGCTACCTGCGCCTTTCATTCGCCAACTCTGTGGAAAACATTGAGAAAGCGTTGAAGAGAATTTCAGAGGCGCTGAAAGAACTCTAACGTATCATTCAACATTAGAGAAGCAGAAGCAAAGCAACTAGGACGACGCCTGCGAGTGGAAAGATGGAAATCGCCAGTCTCTTAGCCCTCTGAATGGTCTTGTCAGCCAGCTTGCACATGTCTTCGACCTGTTTTTCTCCGATGACCTTAACCCCTGAAACATTTTCCGTGCGCCACGCTACTTCAGCGGGCATCAAACTTGCGAGCGCATCAGTAGCGCCTTGTTTTATGTATTTTATCAGTGTTTCTTGGTCCATGGCTTCGCCGATTGGGTGATAACCTCGCGCGTTCAAGACAACCGCGTTAACCGCGTGCGTGTCCGTAGTGAAGACTTCCCCATCGTCGGCGCCTGCTTCAGAAAGTGCCGATAGAATCTTTTCGCGCAATCCAGAGACCATGTTGTTGCCGTCGATTGTAACGTATGCGATGGTTTGATTGCCCGTGCTTATGGCGGTGACCACTATTCCGCCGGGTCCCATTCCCTCGCGCAGGCCGAACTCTTTGGGCACAACCTTTGCTGCTCCTATCTTGAAGCCCTCGGCTGCCTTTTGATTTGCCACCTTTTCTAGGCATGATGCCACGGCTTCTTTCAGTGGGTTCATTACCGTGTTGACGTTGAAGGGTCCTTGAATGCTGTTGTGGGCGTCCACGCAGATAGCCGTTGATAACCGGTGTTTTTGAGCCTCGCTGACGATGAAGGAATCGAGGTCTGGAGGAAGGTCTTCCATGGTCTCGGGTGCTAACGTCAACGTTACGAGGGCACAGTTATTGAACACTTGGCAGCTCACGCTGGCGCCATTTCTCTTAACCCGTACAAAGGGTGAGGCGGTCAAACCGAATCCCGAAAAATCCGTAATCTTCTCCACACTGTTAAGTACGAGTTGATTTTGACTCTGCGAAACCAAGTCTAGATCGTGTCCTGAAAGCCCGTGTGGAACCGCCACAACACAGCGTGGCAGTTTGTTTTCAATTGATTTTTGGATGGCATGGGGAAGGTTGCTGCTACCTACGTTCTTAAAGGGTCCGGGGTGAAAGGCTGGGACGACCATCAGGGCTTTGATTTTCTCGTCGACTTTGAATGCTAAGGCTGAGACTTTTATGTCACGTTCAAGACCGAATCGTTCGAAAAACCGTTCGAGGGGTTCGTTTAGGTCTTCGGTCCATGTGGCTAAGAAAGCCCTCAGAACTGAAAAGGAACCAACGCCCAAGATTCGCACTCCAACACGGTTCACCGAGTAAACGAAGAATAAAACAGCAGCCAGTGTTACAACGAGAGCAAACGTAAAGAAAAACACAACTGAGCCAACTAGAACTTTTTCTCCCAACAAAGATGTTGTTAAAAAAACTGGCACTGTGAACGAAACAGGCAACAACATTGCATAGACGGAAACTTTTGCAAAACCTGCGAACGACACAGCCCAGAGCACAAGCAACCGAAGGGCAAAGACTGTGCAGAAGCCTAGGAGGAACAGTTTGAACCATAACCCTGGGGCAAAGGCGTTTACCAAGGCGCCAAGTAGAATGAATACCAACCAAAACATCGTCGAATAAAATGAAAGAGCTGAACAACGCCTCAGATTAAAAATCAAGTCACCTTGAAAGCTGGTTAAGTGGATTATGAAGTCTGCTGCCATGATGAGAACAAAGAGGGTTGTTCCCAGAGCCAAACCTACAGCCATGCTACTAAATGACAGTGGATGCAGCAAAGCAACAACCACAAATCCATTCAGCAGACAGACAGTGAACAATAACAAAAGCAGGTTGCTGTGCGAAGGTAAAGTGAAAAGAGTAGAATAACGCCTGACCGCTTTCTCGATGTAGTCGTTCATTGAATCGTTAGTTTTCAACACGCCAGCCCCAGTTTGGCTCTAAGTCATAGCATTAATAGATTCAAAAAGGTTACGAGTCGTGCCGTTCAACGCTAAATCCCCATGCGCACTCGTCTGGTTCTCGCCATTCTCAACACCATAAGGACAACTAGCACACAAGCCAAAGCACCTAGCGTCGAGACCAGTATCAAAACCGACAACCCAAACGTTATCTTCACAGCAACAGGCGCCAGTGCTGCCTCTGCTACGTCGCCGGAAATCCTGTAGGTCTCGGTTAAATATGATACCCATGCTGTGAACTCGCCCTGCGGCGCCATACGAATCACTGCAATGCCGTCTGGTCCCGTCTGCGTGTTCAAGGTTCTGCCGTTTGAAAGCTTGGCTGATACTTGGGCACCGGCGACTGGGAATCCTAAAAGATCTGAGACAGTGACCACAAAATCGTATATAAGGCAATTTACCAAAGGATTTCCGTCGGTTGCATCAAAAAAAGCGTCTGGTGGAACGACTTCAACGCCTTGCCATGTTATGTTTTTCCATTGTGTTGTCCCGTTTTGAATATAGTACACATTTGACGGAGTTAGCTGACCAGAAACGGTGCCGTTTGGAAACTGCAACACAAAAGAGGACGGGTTCTCGCTCAGTTTTAAGCCCTTGAAGTTCTTGAACGAAGAGTCAAACGACACTGGATAGACTCTGCAGGTTATTGTCCACTCGTGTTTAGGAGTCAAATTCTCAGGTGGATTATTAAGAGTGACAACATTGTTGTTTTGCCACAGTACTTGTTTCTGCGTCCATGTCACGTTGTCTAACCAGATGTTAGTATAAGATTCAAGCGTCAAGAGGGTGTTGTTTGGTGAACTGCCAAGAATCTGAACCTGAGTTGGCTGGAAGGTCATAACTTGGTCATAAGTTTTGAATGTCATTGAAACTTGATATTGCAAAACATAGTTGACGGCTGCTGTCAGCGTTGAGTTAACAGTCCAATATGTTGTGTTGTATGTGATCCATCTTTGCCCCGCCTCTCCATTCACCTGTGAGTTAACGGTTAAAGCTGAGCCTGAGTCGCCCCAGTCAGTCCATGAGCCATATGTGGAAGTTGTCTGTGAAACCCCCGATTGAGTGAAATTCACAGATGCTGGAAACGTAGCCGCCAAGCCACTCGTGTTTATTGTTGCCAAGTGCTGGGTTAGATAGTTGGCGGTTATCGTAAAACTTGACGCTCCTACCGTAATTTGATGCTGTTGAGTGCCTCCGTCACTCCAACCTACGAAAACATGTCGTGTGCTGGAGCTTCCGTTCTGAATTGAGGGAACATAAATGGTGTGCGTTGAGTACGAAATCCATTCAAAAAACTGTGGAGCTGTGTAAGTTATGCTGTCTACTTCTATCTGAAGCCCAGAAGGACTTGTGGTTATCGTGTACACGGGTTTTGAAACTGGATAAATATATCGAATACCAGCCAAATCGCCTGCTTCCAGTGTTCTCTTCTTTGTTTCACCTAAAGAAGAGTAACCATACATCGTTTGTTCGCTATCAACCAAATCGTACAAGTCTTCCAGCACCAACGTGTGTCCAGCCTCGTGTGTGCCCACGTTTTGAATGTCATATTTGCCAGGCTCGCCTGTGGCTGACCAGGTTTCATCTTCGTCGAAAACAATGTCAAACTCAGTCAACAGTTGGGTAGAAGGGTTGTACCAATATTCGGTTTGGGCTAACGCTCCGCCTGGTCCGTCGATTGATTGCCATGTGACCACGTTGTAACCGTCCAGAGACTCGTTGCCACGTGTGGTTGTTCCCATGTAAGTGTAATCCATATACGATTCGGGGTCATCTTCCCATGCTTGGAAGCTCGCCTTTATCGCATCAAACTCCTCTGCAGTGCCGGCAACATCTGGCGTGCCGTTTTCATTGATGTAATAAGGCACGGGCAAATTGTTTCTGTCCCAATGAATCCCTCCGTAGCTGAATCCTGATGAAGCAGGCGAAACCAATGAAATCTTTCCTCTTTGTCCGTCTAAAACAGTGAATTCGCCCTTTTCTTCCATTTTCAGATACACTTTGACTTTTTCGCCTAAAAGAAAGTGGGGTTCGCTTGAAATCCACAAACCGATGTCTCCGATTTCACCTCCCCTGTGTTTTATTACCACATGCTCGTCTTGGAGTATTCCTTTGAGGCGAACTTCAACATTGACCTTGACGTAAGTGTATATCAAATGCGCTTCTTCATCCCATCTTGACTCTACGTTCTCGACCTTTCCGATCAAGACATGGCTGGCGTTCTCTGTCAAATCAGCGGAATCCTTTGCCATGCTTGAAAAAACAACGTTGCCCGCTGGAACACCGCCTGTAGTGGTGACGAAGAATGTTGAAACAAAAATAGTTTGAGGAAAAAGGTTGATGGTGATGAAAATTGTTACGATAACATAGCTTAAGATTCTTGCTTGCAATTAACCTTCTCCGTAGAATTGACTTGTTCATGTTTACTTAGGATTTCTGAATTCACACTATTGATTTGCCCAACATTTCAGTGACGCTTTCGTGACGTTTTCTTCTCGCATTGCTCAAGTCTCTCACTATGACCAATGAAGAACCATTAAAGTTTTATCCCTGAAACCCCTTGTATAAGATTCTGCTGATACCCTATGTCTGAGGGCAGCGGTCTTCCCACGACCATTTTCCTCATGCTTGAGAAGAACGTAGGACGCAAGGTTCTGGCAGTTTTAGACCCCTCTTATGGTTTTGAAGGAACTCTCATGGCTGTGACTCACGACCCACCAGGCATCTGGCTCTCAAACGCTGACGCAGTTATCATGCGGGCAACCATAGCGCAGCCCATACCGCAGGTGGTTTCCAAAGAGAACCGAAGCGAGATATTTATCAACTTGAAGAATGTTCAGCGCATTGAGGTCCTGCATAAGGGTAAATAAAAAGAGTTTTTCTGATAATAGTAATCATGGCAGTGCGGGAACGAGATTAATTAGTGCTGGAATTAGAAAGGAGAGAGGAAGGAGAGAAGGAGAGCGTCTGTCATCGGAAATATCGTTCACCGCACCAATAAACTGACGGGTAAAAAGAGGAATATAAGAATATTCCAGAAGAAACTTCTAGACGTTCACGCTATGGGAAGAAGACCCTTGCCAAGATAGCCGCCAATGTCAGTGCCACTGCAAGAAAGATGACAAGTTCTGGGCGTATCTTTATGCCCTGAGTCTCTTCTTCAAAGAATCGGAGTAGTCCAGCGCTTGCAGCGGGCATAGGAGCGCTCTTCTCCCGTTTCTTTTTCCTTCGAGTTTGACTCATTCTTCTAGCAACCTTGGAAAGTCCTAGTCATGTAGGCTGCGTTTTCGTTAATTAATGTTGTGTTTTTCCAAAGTTTTATCTTACCAACCCAAGATGATATACGACTACTCGAGGTGTCCTTGATGAGTTCGAGTCGTGAAGCCTACAGCAAAACGTTTGAACTTCTTCAACAGCATCACCGCTGGTTTCAACAGAGCATTCCGCTCATCGCCAGTGAAAATGTGCCAAGCCCAGCCGTGCGAGAGGCGTTGTTGACAGATTTTGGTAACCGTTACGCTGAGGGCTGGCCTGGCGAGAGAGTCTATGCAGGCTGCGTCTACATTGACCAGGTGGAACTCCTTTGCAGCGACATGATGAAGAAACTGTTCAACGCCGAGTTTGTTGATGTTCGTCCCATTTCAGGCGTGGTCGCAAACTTGGTTGTCTACACGGCTTTCACTGAACCCGGCGACGTGATGATGGCGTTGTCCATCCCCAGCGGCGGACACATAACAATGGGTAAGAAGGAGTTGGGAGGAACCGCCGGTGCGGTTCACGGCTTGGTAGTGGAGTATCTGACTCTTGACTACAAGGAAATGAACATTGACATCGACAAAACCAGGGAGAGGGTTGCAAAATTAGCTAAGGAGGGGAAGCCTCCGAAACTTGTGATGTTCGGCGGCAGTGTTTTTCCCTTTCCTCATCCACTCAAGGAACTGGCTCCAGTTTTGCATGAAATTGGCGCTACTGTAGGTTACGATGCTGCCCACGTGGCTGGCTTGATTGCAGGCGGAGTTTTTCAAGACCCATTGCGCGAGGGAGCAGACGTTGTCTCCATGAGCACTCACAAAACGTTTTTCGGTCCCCAACATGGAGGCGTGATTTCATGGAACAAGCATGCGGACAGGATTAAGCGTGCTACTTTTCCAGGCATGGTAAGCAATCATCATTTGCACGCGTTGGCTGGTGTGACAATAGCCTGTGCTGAGATGTTAGAGTTTGGCAAGGATTATGTGCATCAGATTGTTAGGAACTCTAAGGCTTTGGGTCAGGCGCTTTATGAACGGGGCTTCAATGTTTTGGCTGAGCATAAAGGCTTCACGGAGTCTCATGTGATTATAATTGACATAATCAAGTATGGCGACGGCGGTACCATTGAGAAGGAGTTGGAGAAGGCGAATGTCATTATTAACAGGAATCTTCTCCCCTGGGACATCAAGGAAGGACGTCACTTCACCAACCCAGGCGGAATACGAATGGGCACGTCAGAGGTTACAAGGCTAGGCATGAAAGAAAACGAAATGAAAGAAATCGCCGAGTTCGTGAAAAGGGTTGTCATCGACAAAGAGAATGTTGAAAAAGTAAAAGCCGATGTAGCTGAATTTAGGAAAGATTACCAAAAAGTGCATTACTGCTTTGAAAACGCAACCGAAGCCTACAAGTACGTCAAGATTCGTTGATTTATGAAGGTTTGTAGCAGAGAGATTTACTTTCTTTTTCGTTCGTTCAGCCAGAGGTTTGAAAATTCAAGATAGTTTTGGGCGACTTTTTCTACGGCTTCTTGCTTTCTGATTTTTCCAGCCTTGTGTTCTGCCAGCGGCTCCCAGAAGATGGTTCTTCCAACGGCGAATCCTATTATGCCAGATATTTTTGCGCCTACCTTGAGCCATTTTTGCACCTGATCCTTGGATTCGCCTCTTCCCAAGGTTATGACTGCCGCCTTTCTTCCGTTCCTCTGCGCCTGTTTCACGAGCGCCATTGCGTCTTCTGGTTTTTCCACGCCCTCCAGTTTCCAGATGTTTGGTTCTATTTGCGCGTCTTGAATTTGCCGCATGGCTTCAGTCATCAGTTTGGGACGAATCTCTAGGTCGTACGTTTCCTTCAACCCTCCAACCTCTGACAGTTGTTTTGGAGTTGAGGGCACGAGGAGTTCGAAGAGGAACGGCTTCTTTATGGATTTTAGATGGTCGCTTAGGTTTTTGAGTCGTTGAAGCTGTCGTTTGTTCATTGTTTTGTCGCCTTCGGGATTGTAGCGTACCAACACCTTCGCGAGGGTTGGGTCAAAATCCTTGATGTGCTTGGGATAGTCTCTTCCATACTCGAAGTCGAATTCGTCTTGACCCGACTTCTCAACGGGCATGGCAAAGGTTAAGCCAGTTTTTTTAGCCTCCCTGAGGATGTCGGTGCCAAACTCCTCATCGACAAGCAAACCAGCGACTTCTTTTGGGACACCCTTCTTCAAGGCTAGTTTGAATCCTTCAAAAATTATTTTTTTGTAATCTGAGATTTGTTTTCTCTCTTCAGCCGTTGGTTGACGGTTTTTGATTCCGAACATTTTTTCGGTGAAGGAGGCGCGATGGTCAAACGCCAAGATTAACAATTCCTTTCGAGTCCAGTCGCTCAATTCTGTTTTCACCACGCTTGTCTAACTAATTTTCAACCCTTATATCCTTTAATGTTCTCTTCGACTAACTGATAAACAAAAAAGAAGGGATACTTTTACATTAGTGTTTGTTTGTTTTGTGGGAACACTGTGCTTGCTCGTATGTCGTTACTTCCGAGCACGTACTGGGTGACTCTGTTTAGTCCTATGCCGCAGCCCGAGTGCGGAGTACCTCCGTGCTGTCGATAAAACTCTAGGTACCAGTCGAAGTCGTGTATGCTACCTCCTCTCTCCACCAACTGTCTAAGCATGGTTGAATCTTTTAGTCGGGTCAACAACGGTTCATACTGGTGTTCTCTTTCAGCCGCGCCCACGGCTTCTCCGCTGAAGGGCAAGATGAGGTCGGTGCTGTTCACAATGTTTGGATTGTAGGCGTTCTGTTTCATGTTGAAAAACTTGATGGCTTTTGGATAATGCGTTATGAACAAGGGTTTGTTGCCGAAGATTTCAACCAGCGCTTTTTCATGAACGCTCTTTAAATCGTCTCCCCCCTTGACGCCGAATGAACTCAGTTGCTCCACAGCATCTGTGTAAGTGACCTTCTTGAACGGCGGCTTCACATTGACTCGATTAATATCAACTCCCAGAAACTCTAAGTCGTTGTTTCTTGTAGCCAAGCATTCCTGAGTCATTGAGTAGATGACGTTTTCAATGTGGCGCATCAGCTGCCGCAGGTCACCCTCAAACTCAAGCTCAATCAAAGTAAACTCTGTAAGATGCCTCTCATCCACAGAAGGCTCAGCCCTAAAACTCGGTCCCATGCACCACACTTTCTTTAGGAAAGGCGTCAAAACCTCCAAGTATAGCTGCCCAGTCTGCGCCAGGTAAACGTTTTCTCCGAAGTGATTCACAGTAAACATTGTGGCTATGTTCTCGCAGGCACCCGTAGCCCTAGTCAGGTGAGGCACAACAACTTCGACGAAGTCGTTGGCGTCAAAGTAGTTCCGAGCACCTCGCAAAAGACTGGCTTCGATTCGTGCAATCGCCTGCAGTTCGGGAGTGGCAAACAATTCAAACCTATTTGCTGTTGCGGCTAGTTTCTCCAGGCTCTGACCAGAAAGCAATGGACTGGAGAGAATTTCTTTCGAGGCGAAAATTGGCTTACGCAAAGCCCAAGCCAAACAGATTGCATTGTTTAGCTTATAAAATTTTTGTTTGTTTTAAGTTTATTCAACTTTATTCTGGACGTAAGCATCTGGCTTAGAAACAATTTCCACAGTGGTTGAGGTTCGAGAGACCAGTTCCAGCAGGTCGGAGAATCCTTTCTTGGCGTAAGCGTTCTTTATCCTGACCCGAGTTCCGACCGACAATTCTTTTCCTAACTCTGCGTGCTTTCGCCAAAGCGACACCCTAATCTTACCAGTGTCGTCTGCCAAGTCGAACGACGCCACAAGCACCTTCTCGTTCTGTGCCGTGGTTACCTCCCTAACGTTCGGAGTTGTCGCAACCGTGGCTTCTATAGTGAACGGTCCACCCTCATTCTTCACGTCCGCTATTTTGCGTACCGTCTCGCTTGGGATAATAAGTTGTGATGGTGTTTGACCAACCAGCTTTTCGACTTGGGTGGTGTTTTCAACGTGCAATTCCATTCGTCCATCAGGTTGGGTTTTAACCCTAGCGTTCATTATGCGCAGTTGGTCGCCGTTTTTAATCTCATTTAATTCGTCTACTTTCTCGTTCCAGAACACTAATGAGACTTCGCCGGTTTCGTCTCTCAGTCTTAGGCGTCTCACCTTGCCCGTTGTTCCGTCTTTCCTCTTGAATTCCGAAACAGGATAAAAATCATATATGGTTCCCAGAACGCTCGCCTTCTTGCTTTTCTGGGTTAAACTCCCTATCTTGTCAATGAACTGCTCAATAGACGGGTAGTCGCTTTCAACCGCATCCACGGGTGAAATCTGAACGTCTCCCCGCTGACCCACGTGCAACTCCAGTTTGCCGTCCAAGCCTTCACGGACGTATCCGTGCAAAATTCGGATGATTCTTCCCTGTTTGATCTTAGCTTCTTCGACTAGGCTTATCTTGTCGTTCCAGAGGACTAGCCTCAATGTGCCGCTCTTGTCGGCTAGTAATAAACGTGCCACTTTACCCTCTGTTAGGTCGGGTCTCGAAAAGGTTTGAACCGGATAAACAGCAATAACCCGTGCGGTGAGGGTCACGTCGTTCAAGCCTGAGACGAGGTCGTTTATGGAGATTTCAGGCGTGAAGGGCTCATCGGTTTGTGGAATCTCTACGCCTAGTTCGGAGGCTATTATGCGGGCTGCAACATCGTCTAGGAGGTAGTCTTCAGCCGAGCGTTTCCTTTCATAAACTAGTTTGAGCACCTCCTCTCGTGTTAGATCTCGTCTAGTTAGGAGAATTCGTTGAACAATCTGTTCTAGGTCCAATTTTTGGGCGCCCACCAATATTCGCGTCAAACTTTATTTAAATCTGCTTGCAAACTTTTATTCGCGTGTGCAGGTGTTTATGAGCGACCAGTTGCTGTGGAGCATCAGTTTGACTCTGGTTTTCGTAGGTTTTGCCATAGCGTTCATCGCTGCTGTATTGCTTTTTCTAAGAGGCTTAAAGAGTAAAGGGAGAAGGGTGCGAGGCGGTGGCGTCGTCATCGTTGGACCTGTTCCAATTATTTTTGGCACAGATAAGGAGTCGGTGAAAGTAATCCTTGTCTTGTCTATCGTTCTGATTGTGTTGCTCTTGGTTTTGACAGTGCTCTGGTCGAACATTTTTGGGTGAAAAAGAGGAGTTAGTCAATGTGGATGGGGGAAGTGTGACATCTGCGGAAAACTAACCGCGCAGAGCACGGAGGAAACCTTGATGTCTGCTACGCTGTTTAAGTTGCTTTTTCTGGGTTTCCTTTTGACGTTTGTTGGCATCGTTGTTTTAATCGTTGCAGCTGCGCTTCAGGGGAACACAAATGTAAGCATAAGTGGCGTTTTGATAGTGTTCGTTGGACTGTTTCCCATAATTTTGGGCGTTGGTCCCTACACTTTCTGGGCTTTCCTGCTGGCTGTGGTTTTGACCATTGTTGGTTTTGTCGTGTTTTTCTGGCTGCGCAGGGCTACTAGGGCTTAGGTTTGGTTTCTTCTGCAGCGGCTTCTTTTCTCCCCCATATCATGTAGAGGAAGGCTAACACTAAAATAAAGAACGTTAACACTGTGAGAACGGTTATGACCACGTTTCCGAAGTATACTCCTGGGTCCATGTTGGGTTCACTTTTGTTCAGTATCTGAGCTACAATGACTATTTAAGCAGTACTTTTTTTAGCCCGCGCCCTCCTCTTCTGCCCTCTCGCCTTTCTTGGGTTTTCTGTGTTCAGGTGCCTTCCATTCTTTTATCAGTACGTTGTAGAATTGGTCGTCGTCATCGAACTGGTCAAACGTGCCTGTGGCTTCGGCTAGTTTTTGGGCGATGATGTGGTAGCAAACGTGTCCATGGTCGAATTGGAAGTAAAAGTCGTAGCATGAGCAATAATCGATTGCGGGCATGACAAGGTAGTCGCGTTTTTTTCCAACGACTATCCAGACAACTCTGCCGCTTGGTTGAAAAACGTACTTTTTGATTCTTCCCTCGTTGAGAGCTTCGAGAGCCTTGTTGACTCTCTGTCCAAAAGCTTCGGTCAGTTGAGAAACGTGGGGGTCTGAGATTTTTCCCTCTGTCTTAACTGCTTTGCAGATGTCTTCGAGCACGTCTGCTTCGCTGAGTTTCTTCATTGTAAGATTTCGCTCATTTGATTGCGATTTTTTCGGCAACAGTCTTGCCCAGTCGTCGGCATTCTTCCAGTTTGGCTTGGTCTGGCGTGTAGAGAATGGCGAGGCTCTTTCCGATTGTTTCCATGCCGAATCGGTTCTTCAGGATTTCGAGGACCTGTTCGGGTGCTTCGCCGCTCCATCCGTATGAGCCGAAGGCTGCGCCTATCTTGCCCTGCAGTTTGACGTTGGCTTTGGCTGCCTCTTCAAGTACTTGTTTTATTGGTAGGGTCATGTCGTGGTAGTATGTGGGCGAGCCGAAGATTAGGGCGTCGGCCTGCGTGAGTTCTTCTGGGCGGGCGTAATATTTGAGTTCAACATCAACGCCTGCTACTGAGCGAGCGCCTTCTGCTACCGCCTCAGCCATCTTTTCGGTGTTTCCCGTTTGGCTGTCGTAAATTATGAGTAGTTTTGGCATGTTGTTCTTCTCCTCTGTTTGGGTTGTTTATTGTTTATGACTTGTGAATTTTTAAGGTTGCTATTGTGTGTGGTTGAGCGTTATGTTGTCTTATTTATTTTTGTAGCCTACCCTACCTACCGGGGGTCGATGTTGAATGTGTTGCGGGATCGCTGTGTGTGTGGCTTTTGTTTTACCATGCTTTTGCTAGAACTGCACTTGTGTCCTCTTTCGTTGCCCATGTTGCGAGTGCCAACGCCCAGAGTTGGTCGTCGTGGGTGTTTGGTGGGTGCCAGAATTTCAGTTGTCCAGTTTTGGTGTATTGGTATTGTTGATTGTTGATTTGTTGGCAGAGTCTATGATTGAAAGGCATTTTTAATGTGCCTTGTTCCATTTTAATGCGGAGGTAGGCTAGCATCTCTGCCTTGCTTTGAGCCGTAAATGATTTGCTTTCGGCGTTTGTCAAATCCTTCGCCTTTATTTCTTCTACGACGGCTTCGCCTGCTCCGCTTTTGTCGATTAGAATTTTTGTTGGATGAAATGTCTGTGCTGCTTTGATTATGAAACCAATGACATTGCTATACGGTGTTTCAAGCGGAAATTCTTTGAGGAAGGCAAGCTTTGTCATATGCTCTTCTTGCCTGACTACAGCAAGTACTGTATGGTCTTGTAGTTTTCCGATATCCACTCCAGCATAGTAGTTGCCATGTTCGGGTGTAACGTTTTCCAAGTCGGATTCAAGTTCAAGTGCTGGGTTAATGGATGAGCGGATTAAGTCCTGTGAAAAATACGATGCTGCTGCTTCCTGGAATTCGGCTTCATACTCCATTGCGTATGCTTCTCTTGTCATTAGTTGCTGTTGCTTTTTGAGAAATTCAGGTTTTATAAGTGGGCATTCGGTGGACTTGATCTTGTAAACGCTGAAGTCTGGGTCCATGAAGGCTCGGTAAAAGAAGTGGTCTTTACCCCAAGGAGTACTGAGCAAAACCAATGTTCCATTAGTTGTTGCCAGCATTGGGCTCAGAATGTTAATGATTGTGTCTTCCGGAATGAATGCCGCTTCGTCAGCAATCACCATATGAGCCGTGTACCCTCGCAAAAAATGCTCAGAACACGGCAAGGCAACTATTTCGCTGCCGTTCGATAATTGAATCACCGTCTGAGTCGACCTCGTTACGCCTTTCCTCAAAGCACTCTTGGAGACGAAACTGGAAATCTTTCTGAACATGAGCATACTCTGACGGCGAGAAGGTGCAGTAATCAAGACAGTCGCAGACTCATTTGTGCAAGCAAAGTGAACAGCCTTTATAGCGATAGTCGTGCTCTTTCCCGTTTGACGCCCCATGCAGGCAACTAGCCGTCGAGAACTATCTCGCAACAACCTCTCCTGATAGGGAAAGAGCTTCAACTTCAACACAAACTCTGCAAAAAGAACAGGGTCACCAAGTTTCCTAATTTTTTCTTGACATATCTCTAATCGGGGTTTTAGACTTCGCAAGGAGCATCTTCCTCCGTATTAGTCTACGGAACTTCTTCGGAATCTTAGACATTAACATGACCAGGTCGTCTTCTCCAAGTTTCCCAACACCTGCCTTGTAAAACAGCTTGTTCAGTGTCCCTATTGTATTGGCTAGGACACCAGCCCACCTGATCTTCTCGTTCTCCGATAATGCCGAATCTGAAAGGCGTCCATTGATGTAATCTATGAGCTGCCAAGTCCTAGCAATCAGGTCGGTAAGGTTTTCACTCTTTTGTTGGGTCAAGATGGGTGCCTCCTTTAAGAGCCTGGTTTTCCCAAAACAAGTACACCTTGCTCTGTGTCAGAACACTCAGGTTTCTAAGCATTAAAGCCAACCTTTCAAGACTCGCATTCTCCAGAACCTTAGCAAAGTCAGCGCTAGACAAAAACGGCTTATGCGAAACCCCCGCACCAGCCAAACGCTTGAACGGGCAGTCTGTAATGCTCAACAAAACTTCCTTGACTTGATGCATTTGCTTGAAATCAAGTCTTGACAACGCCTCTAGGTTATGTCTCTCCGACGCCAGAAAAATTGGGTCGAATCCAAACTGGCGCAGTTTCTCAACCGCGTCCAGAACGCCTTTGCTTGGCTTTCTCTTAGCAATCCTTTTCATTCCAGCCTTCTCGAAAAACGGATTGTACTGCGCCATGACCGCAACGGTTTCAACATATCGGCGCCTAATCCAAGGCAAGGTATCTCTGACCAGCTTTGCTCCCAAACCTATTGAACGATACTTCGGATGCAAAACAACCCTAGAAATCCAAGCGAAATCACGATTCAACTCATCCATCGGGACCACTCTTCCCAAGGCTTGACGTCTGCCAAAGCATGTGCTTGGCGAATAACTGTACACAATAACCCCTATTGTTTCCTTGTGATGTTTCAATGCAAAAATCTTCATTGGTGCTGGCAAACGACTGCTTCGGTAATGAAAATGCGCCAACTTCTCATAATCTGGTTTTGTTGCTTCTTTCACACGCATACATTTCAAAAGTGAACACTCATCATTCATTGCGTTTGGAAAATAACGAACCCTAAGCTCTCTTCCAAATCGCTTGTTAATCCAAACCGAAGGCGTCAAGTCTTCGAAAAGGTCGGTGTGCGTGGTGGCAACAAAAACGGCTTTGCCTAACTGACGCGCCAGTTTCTGCACGTTGAAAGCCACAATCTTCGCTGTGTCTCTGTCCAGTGTTGCGCAGAACTCGTCCGCAACCCAAAACTGCTTACCCGATTCTATCATCATTGCCAACCGAAAACGATACCGCTGTCCATCGCTCAACTCTTCGAAGCGCCGAACAAACAAGAAGGCGTCGTTCAAGCCAACTCGGCTCAACAGCTCTAAGCCTTCGGATAAGGTTCGGCCAATCGACTCGATGAGCGGCTTCGAACCATCCACCACAACATCACCAATGTTGACGACGTCGGGCTGCAGTTCACGCTCCAACCAGCGCAGGAGCACCGACTTACCCGAACCGGACTCACCCGTCACGTATACAACGTCACGTGGACCAATCCGAAGTTTAACGTCATCATAAACTACATGCTCCTGAAAGGCGTCAACACCCAAACCGAAGGCTTCAGCAACAGCCACAGTCCTAGGCGTAAGCAACGTTCTCGTCTTGTAACGAACGTTGATGACAAACTTGCCGGTTCTCGCATCATACTTTTTGGCAACGCCAACAACATGAAAGAACTCACGACAGAACTTCTTGCGCAAAACCACAGTCCATTCAGCCTCCTTCACCGCGCTGTCAAAAAGACCCCAGAAATAGTGCCAATCACGCCTGTTATTGCCGCAAAGATTTCACTGCTGAAAACACGCAAGAAAACAATGTGAAAAACCTCTAAGACCACTAGACACAATAACGCAACAAAGGCGAAACTCAATCCGTAAACCAGACGCTCCGAAGGGAGCAGTTCAACTCGCGTATACTTTTTGGCGCCTCTTTCAACAGTTTGCCGATATTCAACTCGGGTCAGAACCTTGCGAATCCATGTGGGCAACATCACATTCTTCCCCCTTTCAAACCGATGTGAAACCTCTTCAGAGGCGTCAACTCCACCTTCTTGCGCAATTGTTTCAGCAACTGCTGCTTCAAGTCGTTTAACTTCAACAACACAACCCGTTCAATCAAGCCAACCGGAATGGCGTTGTAATGAAAGGTTCTATCACGTTCCACCACCTCCTTAGCAACAATAACATGCTTGGTTCGGAGCCCCTTCACACCCAGAAAGACGCCGTACGAACGCACAGGCGTGTCAAACGTTCGGTTACCAGAGGAAAAACGACACATAGCTTCGCTGGCGTCCAACCAGTCTATCCGAACAACATCGCCAACCTGAAGACTCTCAACATCAACTGCACTCAAATCGCTCTGCGTCCCCGCATTCAACTCTTTACAAGAGAAACCTGGTCAGAAACCGTATTTAGGCGAAGTGCGCAGTAGCGAGACTGCTAAACGAGCAACCTGCTAACTCGCAAGTAACAAACCCTAACCCTTTTAACCCGTTCTCCACACTTCCATTCAACAGCACGGTGAAAACCCGCATGCCCCAACTCGTGACGCCTTGGGAAACCAAACGCAAACTCGTGATAAAGGCTGAGGAGGAAACTGACCCCAGGTACGGTTGCAAACCCACGGAGCGTCCCATTAAAGACCACATTAGGTTCGGAATCATCAACTTGGACAAGCCAGCGGGTCCAAGCAGCCACGAGGTCACGGCATGGGTCAAACGCCTCCTAGCATTAGAGCACGCTGGACACGGCGGCACCCTAGACCCTAAGGTCACGGGAGTCTTGCCCGTTGCGTTAGAAGAAGCCACTAAAACCGTTCAGGCGTTGCTGGTTTCTGGCAAAGAATACGTCTGCGTCATGAGGCTTCACGGTTCAACACCCGAAAAAAGGGTTAAGTCTGTGTTAGACGAGTTTGTGGGCATCATTTATCAGCGACCGCCCATACGGGCTTCGGTGAAAAGGCGCATCCGAACCCGCAAAATCTACTACCTGACTCTCCTTGAAACCGCCGATAGAAACGTTTTGTTTCAGGTTGGCTGCGAGGCGGGCACCTACATTCGAAAGCTCTGCTACGACATAGGCGAGGTCTTGGGCGTGGGCGCCCACATGCAAGAACTGAGAAGAACGAGAGCGGGGTCGTTCACCGAACAAGAAAACATGGTCACACTGCACGATATAGCCTACCTACAGTCGCGATGGCAAGAAACAAAGGACGGAAACGCTATCCACAAGTTTGTACAGCCCATGGAAAAAGTGCTAGAACTGTTACCCAAAATCTACGTGAGAGACTCCGCCGTAGACGCCGTATGCCACGGAGCAAACCTGGCAGCACCAGGCGTGTTGTCGCTTGAAACAGACATAAAACCAAACGCTACAGTTGCCATAATGACCCAGAAAGGCGAAGGCGTAGCCCTCTCAAAGGCACTAATGTCCACCGAGGACGTTTTGAAGATCGACCACGGACTCGTAGCCAAAACAGTACGAGTACTCATGACCCGAGGCGTCTACCCAAAAATGTGGCACAAAGCCACACGAACTACGTAAACCCTAAAATACGCATTACACTTTCTCAGATAGAGGCACAAGCGCGCCGGGTTCTCCTAGTCTGGTAGGGAGCAGATTCAACGCAGAGAAGCTCAAGCCTGGAGACACGAGGCTAGGCAGCCTGTGGCCCGAAAGGGCCGCGTGGGTTCAAATCCCACACCCGGCGCCAACAACATTCTTTTGGACGAACACTCCCCGTCTCGCTAGTCACTTGCGTTTTCTGAATAGTTTGGCGTTTTCGACTTCGCAGACGTAGTCAAAGCCGGACTCGATTAGTTTGCTCGCCTCTTCTAAGGTCCACGCTGCTCTGGAGACGAATTCTTCGTCTTTGAAGTCTACTAAATGGGTATATACAAGTGTGTTTCTGATGCTTTTGTGTCCGAGTATTCTCATGACGTGCAAGATGTCTTTGGTTTTGTGATATTCCATTGTGGCTTTGAAATGTCGGAGTGTGACAAACGTTATCTTCAGCAGTCTTGGGTTTTTGACTTTTGAGGCTGTTCGTCGACGTTGTTCTTGGAGTCTCTTCTGTAGGGTTTTGTATTGGACTTCGCCGAATACTTTCAATGAGTTTTTGGGAAGGGTGTTTAGTCTTTCCATGAGAGTAGTGGAGATGCTGAACATCCTTGGATTGCTTCCTTTCTCTGGTGAGATCCTGACAGATCTGTTTGTTGGGTCCAAGTCGGTCCATTCAAGTCTTAATGCTTCGCCAGGTCTGGCACCTGTCTCTTTTAGCAGTTGAAGGAGGGTTCCGGTTCTGAAGCTGCAGGCTGCGATCAGTTGGTCTACTTCGGTTTCGGTGGGGACGAAGGGAATTTTCTGTATTCTTTTGTAGCGTGGAGGTTGCCAGGTTTTTCCTATCATTAAGAGGAAACTTGAGTATGCGTCTACAGCGTTTTCTTTTGATCCTTCGCTCCATTTTTGCCTTGCAATTGCGTCTTTGATGGATTCGGGATCGAATGGATTGGCTCCACGACGTACCAGCATTGTCAAGTATTTGCACCTAGGGACTATAGTCGATTCTGAGTAGCCTTGTTTTTTCATCCACCATGAGAATTCGATGAGTTTGCTTTTGACAGCGGCTTGTGTTGGCTTTGGTGTGGCCCCCGCTTCGGCCTTTTCCTGTAGCGGTTCTACTGTGACCAAGTTTATCATCGCCTTTGTTTGGCTGACGCCTACTTGGCGAGTAAAAGGTAAGTCAAGGTTACAATTTAAAATCTGCCTATGAACTTTCTGAACAGGTTTAGAGCCATCAGAGCCACTCATTTGCGTGAAGCGGTATCCGCAGCTTCGGCAGACCCAACGTTGAACAGTGTCCTTAGTGACTTGATTGTATCTTAGGCCGTCTTTCCAAAGTTTTTGATTGCCACATTCGGGGCATCTGGAGGGCTGGACGACTGGAGCTGAAGGCTCCAACTTCCAGTCATTTGAATCGCTTGGCCCAGTATGCTTACTGTGGAAGCCAGCCTCTTTCTCCGTCACTGTATTGTCTCCTCGAATTCCTCGCTGACTTTTGGATTCGAGTGTTTTAGTGTCTCCCAGTTCTCATGATTCTTCAAGATTCCAGCATGATAACCGCAGGCTCGCTTTTCCATACCACTTCTCACATGACGAAAAACCCCCACCACTGGAACCTTGCCACAGAAATCGCACCTCACTTCTGGAGCTGACGGTGTTATTGGCCTAGTCTCTTCAACAGCTAGCCTGCGCCTTTCCCTCAAGTTCCGCTCAATTTTAATCTCGCCTATGTCGATGTCTACAGTTTTACTTGGGTTAACCCCAAGTTTGTCTGCCAGCTCCACGCAGCCGACAATGGTGGCCATGTACGATTCGACAGCGACACAGGTTGAGCCGAAAACACGCCTCGCTACCGAAACAAAGCGTTTTTTGAGTTCCGAATCAACCCTAACCCCAAACACAACACGAGGGTTACCCCACACCCCAAGTCCGTGAGTGCATTTGCGGTTAACCTCAGTAATACTGTCGGGTTTGGGTGATGCGTGTTGCTTGCTGTTTTTTCGCTTGGGAGCTGGTCCAGTGTTGGAGGCCACTGGAGTAATCCTCGTCTTTATTTGCTGTTCTTTCGTTTTCGTCTGAAGATGTAGCCTTGTTCGCCCGCCCAGTAGTGGTAGTCGCCTATGGTGATGTTGTTCTTGTTCTGTTTCAGCATAGCTTCCAGGTGGTTGAAGAGTTGCGTGTTGTTGCAGTTGTCTTTTCGTAGCAGTTGGTATTCGCCTTTGTTGCCGGTTCTGGTTTCCCAGTTGAGTTTCTCGTAGACTTCGGGGTGGTCTGGATCCTTAGGTTTGCCTAGAAAGTTTAGGAAAGTGTCGATAGCTTCAATGGCGCCTTGAAAGTTGTTGCGTATTTGTGATAGCATCTCACCTAGTCTTTGCGATTTCTCATCGAGACTCATTTTCTGGCTTCCTCTGTACTCCTTCAGGCGCCCGTTGACTTTCAGCTGTTGCGACAAAGAGTTTCTGAAGCCCCGAATGTTCCTGCATGAACGTAGTCAATGCTTTTTCGGTAAAACCATGAATTTTTGGGAATGCTCCGAGTCCTCTGTTGAAAACGATGAAGAGGGAGTCGACGCCTTCTTTTCTGAGTGCTTCAGCGTACTCTTTTGGCAGCGTCAAAGTGTACTGTGTTGATCCATTACGTTTTCTCAGCTTGATTATCTTGTGTTCAACGATTTTGGGTATGCTCATTTTGTTCATCTCAGTTTATAACTGGGATAATATTCAGCGATAATTATTTAAGTAATGTTTCATAGACGTCTCAATAGGGAACTGAGATATGGACGCTTACGAAGAGGAAGATATGACAAAAACAGATTTTTTACTCTCTTACATAACCGAACACGGTCCTAAAACAGAGTACGACCTGTACAAGCAATTTCCGAAATTAAGCCATGGAACAATTCATTTCTGCCTCAACAAGCTGACGCAGAGAGGCGCTTTGACGTCTGTCGTCAGAAAAAGCGGGAGGAAGCGACGGAAGAAGCTGCATCATCTGACTTTCGTGGGAACCGTGCTATATCTTGCTTCCTGTATCCCTCATCCTCCTATCTTGGAGAAAATGACCGCCAGCGAGATGCGCGAGTCTTGGGATCGTTTGGAGAACGAAGATCGAATCGAAATCATGGAAATCCTGAGCAAGCAGGGGAAACTGCTCGAGTACGGTCCTTTTCAGGAAATCAAATGGCTTTCAGACCGTGTTCCCAAAGTTATCACTGTGTTTGTGGTTATTGCGAATTGGATCGCGGAGAATCTTCCCCCTCCGTACGTTAATAAACCAATTATCGCACTTCTGATCCGCGCCGAAAGGAAGGAACCTCTGCCCACTGAAGAAGAATTGTTGGAAATTATGCAGAACGTCTGGAGAGATGAGTTTACAACTCATTTCTTTGAAGTGATGCGTGTTTGGAAGCATGAAGGCAGAATGAACAATCGTAGACTGCTTCGATTAGCCGAGGAGCAGCTGGAAGATAGGAAACGGGACCTCGAGGAGTTAGAGTATGCTGTAAGGCTATTCAGCAAACCTCAGAGGCACACAACATCTATGACTTAACTTCGGATGAGATTCCGCGTTGAGTCAGAGCTCTCGGATTGGTTTGAAGTTTGCGCACGCGGGTTCAAACAAGCCCACATGGGTTTTCTCGAGGTTGCAGTAGGTTCGAGACCTGAAGATTTTTTGAAAACTCGTAGCGGCTTCAACCATGGCTGGAGTCCAAAGGGTTTTGTCAGCTTCTTTTTCCACCTTTTTGGCAATGTGCTTGAGGCGGTCTATGCTTCGGCTTCTCCAGATGCTGTAGACCGTGCAGTTGGCGCATATTTTGGCTAATAAAAGTGTTACTGGTGGTGTCTCAGTCCTTGGGCTTGCGACGCAAATACACTGTCTGTCGTGTGCTGAAGTTGTTCTATGCTTAAAAGTCAACTTTGTAGGCGCCTATACTTACTGCGACCATTCGTGCTTAAAAATCGAGCTGTTCAGCCAAAAAAGAATATTCTTAGCTCTGCAACTCCTTTGGTATTGACTGCGGTTTTCAGTTTTCCTGAGCAGACTGATTGACCGTTTCATGTCCGATATAATCTGCATGAACCATGTCCGACATTGAAACTTAGGCTCGAATAGTTGAACAATTTCCGCGCAAAAATTGTTCAACAATTTAACCGATGACGCTGAGAACATGAGAATTGCGCAGTGTCCATTCTTATTGAACCTACATGAAGAATCCAATTGATAATGGTCTGACTATTTCCGCGCAAAAATTGTCTGACTGACAAAAGCCCTTTTGGGTTGTTAAAGCCAATGATTCTGAATGTTTTGTGAATTAGCAGGCTTGAAAATAGGTGAACAAAATCAGCGCAGAAATTGTTCACCAAACAGTCCATAGGCTAGGACTTATGAGAATTAGACTCGCTATACGTCTGAGTTTGCTTAGAATTGTCGCGGGACAATTTCTGTGGAAAAATTGTCGGGACAAACAAAAACCTCTGGAAAATAAAAAATACTTTTTTATCATTCGGCGATGTACGTGTGCAATACGCAGGTCTGCTCTGCAGTTTTGATTAGGTTTCCGTAATACCTCAAGACCTAACCATATTCTTTTTTAGTCTTTTCATTGCGAGTAAGCTCATGCTTAGGCGGTTTTTCTTGTCAACCTTGGATGACGAGTGTGCTTAGCTTTTTTTCATGTATGCGACGGTCTTCTCGTATAATTCTTGGAAATGTTCCCCGAATGTTTTGTCGCTTCTTTCCTTCCTAATTACAAGTGTCCATGGCTCGAGCTTCTTCCAGTTCGAGATTATGTATGCTCCAAGGCGGTCCACAATCACGTCGATGTCAACGAATTCCTTGTTCACTAGGAAGCCTACCTCCTCAAAAAAGGCTTCAACTTGATAAGGGTAATCGCTAACCTCAAAATTCTCTTCAACTTCAGCCTTATACTTGCCAAAATCCTCAAACTGAAATTCCGTTTCAACCCATCTGAACGCTTTGCGAAGCCGCTCGGTCTCCGCCCACTCAAACAGTTTAATAGAGATTTCAAGGTCTCTGTGCTTGTCCATGTGTCGAAGCTGAAGAAGAATAAACAGAGTTGCCGAGAGGCCAGCTACCGCAGATAGAATAGCCGTCCACTCGATCAGTGTCACCATAATGAACTCCGAGCCATTAGCGTTTGGAAGTATCTTAATGGTACATGCTAAAAACCATTGTGATCATTTCTCAACGGCACCTTTTGAATAATCACTTGTAATCGTCAAACTTGACAGTTGATCGAAGAGCTAGGTCTTAAATCACCTCGCACGTTGGTAGCCGCCCACTCCCAAAAAGAAGGGGATTTTGCGGGAGACATCGCCAGCTCTCTGAGGGTTCAAATCCCCCCAGTCCACTACAACAAACCCCCAGTCATTTGGCAAGTTCTCGCGACTATTTGCGTTTTCGGAAGAGTTTGTTACCGTTGTAGTCGCAGACGAATTCAAAGCCTGTCTCGATTAGACTTTTTTCCGCTTGATGCAGGATACCGGAAAAAACCTCCCTGCAGGGAGCCTACAACGGTTCAGGCATTCTTGCTGCGGAGACAGAAATTCTATCTTTTTTTATTAGCCGTTATTTGACTTCGTCGGGAAATCCTTGGAATTTCACAAGCCCGAGTTGTTCGAGAAATTCCAGTTGGTCATAGATTATCCATCCCTCTACAATCTTGCCGTCAGCAATGCGCCAGATAGCAGCCACCGTGTAAGACAACTTATTGCCCGTAGGGGGTAAACCCCGATATTCGCCAGTGTGCGTTCCCGTTTCTTTGAGACGAACACAAACTCTGTCTTCTTCAGCGATAATATCTTCAATAGTTACATGCAAGTCGGGAAAGCCTCTTATTTCGCTTTTCACGACTTGTTTACTGTCTTCCAATCCCTGTTTTTGTTGGGCACGCATGTGCAAGACAAAATCAAGTGACATAACTTCATCCAGTTCAGCCAAGTTCTGCTTATTAATAGCTTCAAACATCTTACGAATTGTCGCCTTGTTTTCTTCTAAGGGCATTGGAAATTACCGCCTTTCGCAATCTTGAGTGTCTCTTTCTGACACTTAATAATTGCCACCTAAGCGCCAGACACTTCAAGAGTGAGGAAAATGGCGAACCGCCTGTTCACCATTCTGAAAAGATAGAATTTCTATCCAACCAACCAAAATCGTTGCATGCATGGGCACAAGCGTTTGGGGCGGAAGTCTTATCTCTGTTGGTAAGCGAGATGGCGTAGAGGGTGTTGCCGTGGTCAAAATGAAAGTTAAATATCCGCCTTTAGTTATGCCTGTGTGCCTCGTCGGAGCGAATGTTGCGGGCAAAGCGAATTTTGAGGCGATTGCATGGTTCACTTTTTTGGAGTCTCAACCATTGATGGTTGGGGTAACGTCTGATAAGCTGCATCACACGAACAAAGGAATTCGTGAGAACAACTGTTTCAGCGTTAATATTCCATCTGTTGATTTGGTTGAGGTCACTGATTATTGTGGCTTGTTTTCAGGTTCTAAAGTTGACAAATCGCGGGTGTTTGACGTGTTTTATGGTGAGTTGGAGAGGGCGCCAATGGCTAGGGAGTGCCCTGTCTGTATGGAGTGCAAGCTTGTGCGAAGAGTAGAGTTTTTGCGTAACGAGTTTCTTGTGGGCGAAGTTGTGACCGTGTATGTGGAAGATTCGTGTTTGATTGATGAGAAGAAGGGAGATATTGGAAAGGTTAATCCATTACTGTATGAGGGAGGAGTTCCTCCTTACTATTGGAAGCTGGGTGGACAGGTAGCAGGAGCATTTGAGGTTGGAAAGAACTACAAACCAGAACAGAACAGATGAGCGAGCCGAAACTGGTTGATTGGTTTGAAATAATTTCTATCCAACTAACCAATGTTAGGATTTTCCAATGATGAATACGTACGAAGCTGGTGACGAGCCAGACTTCGATATGGCTTCCTTGATTCTCTCTCCCTCGTCCTTCAGACGTTTTCGAGTTCGTAAGTCTTGGTGATTTTCTATCCTCTTGACAATGTTATCAATGCCCTTGATAGATCTGTGGAATACTGACTGGTTTCTCGGGTCTTCGCACTTATATCTACTCCTGCAATACAGACATGCGACGGGATGAGTGGAATCGAAAATATCCAATTCCTTTAGCTTCAGACTGTTGGCAATGTCGACAATTCTCTGCTTCGTTAGGGTCTTGCTGTGAGTGATACCAAGCAAGGAATCGACCCGAGCCTCCCATTCATGCCGTCGCTCATCTGCTTTCTGCGCCTCAGTCTGGTCACCGTCGCAGTAACACTCTTGAAGTATGAAGTTGCCACCTTTCTTCAGCACACGCTTCATCTCGTTCAGAACCCTGTTTATATTCGCAAGATGATGTAGAGAATGGGATATGCAGACCGAATCGAAAGATTCGTCTTCGAATTGCAAATTCTCGGCGTTCATTTCAATGAATTGCACGGGTTTTGCCCCAAACCGTTTCTTTGCAGATTCCATCTCCTTTCTTGATGAGGTTGAAGGACAATAATCAATCCCCACAAAAGAATCATAGCTTTTCAGGGTCTTCATCAAAGTATCAATGAAACGGCCTCCTCCTGTGGCAACATCAAGTATTCTGCCGCCAGTAATTGAACTCAGTTTTCTTGCTATTTTGCCTGCGTTAGATGTTGCCAGTCCCTTGGGCAAATCCTTCATTTCATTTTCCCACGTTGTTGGAAGACTGTGGTGGAAATAAGCTTTTGGTATCCACTTCAGCCCGTGCGCGCGCGCAATTCATGGTAATTTCCAGTTCTATCTCTTTTTTGGCTAAGAATATTCAGAGGGAACATATGTCGCCAGAAAGCGTCCATTTCGCTTGAAGGTGTCGAACGCACACTGAATGCGTCAATGTAACGCCACAGTGACCGAACGTCGTAATTTTTTTTAATAGAATTCCTATGCACACGCACGCACTAAGGTTATTGAGGGGCATAGACATATGATTGAATAGTTTGAGGGAGTAAGCAGTGGAGATTAAGAAAGAGAAAATCGTATATCGTCCTGCGGTGAATGATGATGTTCCAGCTCTGGCTAATTACAGGATTCAGTTTCTGAACGAGCACTTTAACCACCCAGAAAATGATGATACTGAAGTTGTAAGAAAGTCACTTCAAGAGTACTTTGCCAAGGCGATTCCTACCAGAAATTACATTGCTTGGGTAGCAGAACACGAAGGAAGAAAAATTGCCACAAGCGGAATGGTGGTTTGGCAAAAACCAGCGATGTACGGAGCGGTCGAATCTGGCAAACTCGGCTACCTCCTTAACTTCTACACTATTCCCCAAGCAAGAAGGAAAGGAATCGCAACCCGGTTGCTGAATGAGCTAATCAGCGAAGCCAAGTCATTAGGGTTGAAGTATCTACATCTTCACGCATCTAAAGATGGAATTAACATTTACCGAAAAGCAGGATTCGTCGAACCTTGGGAACCAGAACTCGAGTTGAAGCTTGAATAGTAAAAAAGAATGTATGTGGGCATAGAATTTCTATCCAACCAACCAAAAACGATAGATGCGAAAAAGTCATAGCAGAAGCTGAGACATCGTTTGGTTGGCGACTGGATTGCTAGAAGGCAAGATTATCAACTTACGTGTGTCAGAGAAAGAGGATTTGCCACTTATTGGAGACATCACCACCTATTTCTGGTTCAAATCCCGCGCCCTGCGCCAATAACATTCTTCCGATAACTGTCAGCAGATTCTATTCGCTTCGAAGGGTTCTAATGTCGGCTATAAAACTGAATGACGTTCATTTTCTTAAGAGTTTTCCGCCGCATTTTTGATTTTCTTTCAGATACAAAATTATAGGTCGCAAACATAGGTATATAAAGAAAAGATGGAGGAGGGAACCAGACTTTGGAAATTAATTCTCTTCTTTTCGGGATGATTATTGGTCTGGCCGTGGGTTTATCTCCAGGGCCTCTCATAACGTTGGTTATTTCTGAGACCTTGACGAAAGGAAAGAAAGAGGGAATTGAAGTTGCAGTTTCGGTTCTAATTTCTGAATTACCAATTATTCTGTTTGTACTCGCGATACTGTCAAGCGTGGCTGAAAAAACTATTCTCCTGGGAGTAATCTCTTTGCTCGGGGCTTGCTTCCTGATCTATTTGGGGCTGTTGAATCTAAGGACTAATGTCAAAGAATCTAATCACCCTGGAAAAGACAAAGCTCTATTAAAAGGAATCACTACGAATCTTCTAAATCCAAATGCTTACATGTTCTGGCTTACAATTGGAGGACCAAAAATCTTAGAGAGTGTCCATGTTCATTCCTCAGTGTTCATGTTCTTTGTATTTGGATTCTACATGATGCTTGTCGGTTCAAAAATAGCAGTTGCGATAGTTGTGGACAAATCCAAGACTCTCGTCAAACGCAAATACTATACTTACATCACTCGCGCACTGGGTGCAGTGCTAATCGTGTTCGCATTATTTTTTGTGAGAGATGCCTTAGAATTTGTTGGCATTTTATAGAGCATTTAGCCAGATACCCCACATCACTGTACGGAATCCTAATGTCTTGATAGACTCTATCTTGATTTCTTCCAGGAAGATTATGAACCTAGTTTTTTCGATGCCCTTTCCTTCGGAAACCATGTTCCTCAAATAATTGAAGTACTTTAACCTGATCTTTTGTTTGGAACTTCAGTGATCAACTCCCATTCCCTGCAACTATATTGCATGCATAAGCATGGTTAATGTTTTTGTTTGGTTTTGAGCAAGTATTCCCTCTGCATTATCATGCTAAAGCAAGACAAATTCAGTTTTAATTTGCTTCAATGAAATTATGGAACTAGTATTTTCAATACCCTTCTCTCTAGAGATGACTTTCTTTAGGAAGTCGTAATACTCATCCTGATCCTTTGCCCTGATTTTGATTATCAGCTCCCAATCTCCAGCGAGAATGTCTATGCTTTCCACTTCCTTGTGTCTAGCCAATTCCTTTGCAATCCTCTCGGGATCAGCATATTCAGTGGAAGACAAAGCTATAAGGATGAACGTACAGAATCCTTCATCTATCTTCTTGTAATCAAAAACAGCCTTGTAGGTTCTTATTGCCCCCCGTTTTTCGAGCTTTTTTATGTTATAATGTATTGTGGAGGAGGGCTCATCAATCTCCTTGGCTATTCTTCCAATTTGTGGTGTACAGTAGCCTTCTTTGAACAATCTTATAAGTTTGGGTTGTATGTCTTTCATGATATTGAATAATGTTCAATTTCTTAAGAGTTTTTTGCTGCATCTTCGATTTTTCATCAGTCACACAATTATCGATGGTGAACCATAGAGGTGTTCAGAACAAATTGGAGGGTGATAAGAATGGGAATAAGATCAAGATTTGGTGTAGAAGGAAAACCCCAAAGGACGATCGCAAACCTTGGAGCTGCTATAAAAAGGGCTGTTGAACTCTGCTTACCAGCCTCGAGAGAAAGCTTGCCCATCGACATGCTTGCATCAAATTGCCTTCCTTATCAAGCTTCAAAAACCTACAGGACAATAATGCCTGAATCTGCCTGCATGCGTGCACAGATCATGGTAGAAGCGCAGCAATCATTACGCCGGCTCTAAGAAAAAACATTGAACCCTCAATGGCTATCACCGCGTTCGTCGCTTCCATATTTACTCGTGTATTCTGCCTTTGAAATTTCGTAGTAGGCACAGACAATGCCCCAGTATTTGGTGTTTTTCTTGTATTGCATTCCGATTTTTTCGATCACGTGACGTGATGCAATGTTTTCTGGCTTCGCAAGGGCTATAATTCTGTCCAACTTCAAAATTTCAAAGCCGTACACTAGGGCTGCCTTGGCTGCTTCTGTAGCATATCCCTTTCCCCAGAATTCTCTTGCGAGAACGAAATCTATCTCTACCTCTGTAGTTTCAGCGATTAAATTGAGCCCACAACGACCAAGGAGAACACTTTTTTCCTTATCAGTTATTGCCCATATTCCAAAATTATGTTTATCCCAATGTTCTAGGATGCTGTCCAAGGATTTCTTGGCTTCCTCGAGTGTATAGCCGTCTCCCTTAGGAAACCATTTGCCAACCTCATAGTCACCCATGATTTTTGCGTAGGCGTCCAGATCCTCTTTGCAGAATCGCCTAAGATAGAGTCGATCAGTTCTAATTTCTTTTTCTTGATTGTTTCCAACCATACCAAGGTCCCTTTCGCTAGTGTCTTTTTCTTTTTTAAACACTGGATCATCACAAATTTCACTATTCTGCAGTAGCGAAGGTTCGAGTTATGTGTTTCCGAACTGGCGAACATGTCTTATTCTAATGCATCCATCGAAAGCAGAAAAAAAGGGAGTTGTGGGGGATATCACCTGCTTCTCGAGTGTTCAAATCCCACCGATGCATGATAAAGGGGCGGGTGTTCGGTCAACACAGTTCCTATTGGTTTTTTAAATATGGCAGTGGAGCGTAGCGCAAATGGTTCTCTTGTATAAGTTTAAGTGCGGTTCATAAATCAAACAGGTCGCACACTTTATATGCAAAGATTCTCCAAACATTAACTTCACGTGTTATTTTCACTTAGAGGAAGAAACATGATAGAAAAACTGGAAAAATGCGTACAAATTGGACAGAAGCTGGGCGCTGACTTCACCGAAGCGCGATTTGACGACCTTGTCCTAAGAACTTTAATGCGCATCAACGATACTTGGAAGGACGTCATCCTGAGGTTTCGCAGTGGAATCGGCGTCACCTGCTATTACGGCGGAGTTTCAGGCTACTCCTTCACCGCCAGCGAAGACAGGAAAGAACAAGAAGAAACAGTGTTAAAAGCATTCAAAATGGCTAAAGTCTCAGCCAATGCAGCATCACTAAAACTGGATTTCAGCAAAAGACCGGCAGTTAGTAGCAGAAAAACAGATACATTTCCTATAGAAATTCACCCCAAAACCAAAGATTTGAGCTACAAAACCGATATGATCAACAGAGTTGTCGACACAGCGCGAGAATCCGGGAAAAACATCACCAACATAACAGCAGCGTACGGAGAACTATACGGACAGAAATTATTCACAAACAGCGAAGGCTCAATTGTAGATTGGAACTTCGAGGTAGTCGACCTACGTTGTACAGTTGTATCCAAAACAGAATCTGGAGACCTTGTTGAAGGTCAAAGCTCCGCCGATGGAACAATGGGACTAGAACTCTTCAACAGGAAAGGAACAAAACCTGAAGATATAGGAAAAGAAGCAGGCACAAACGCTAAAGAACAGCTAGAAGCAAGAGCATGCCCAGCAGGCAAGTTCAGAGCCCTAATAGAAAACAACTTAGCAGGCGTGTTGGCTCACGAGTCTTTCGGCCACCTCAGCGAAGGAGACTTCGTAGTCACAGGAGAATCCCCTCTAACTGGAAAAATAGGCTCCAGACTTGGCACCGAAAACGCCACAATAGTAGATACAGGAACACCGGACATTAAAAAGCACGGAGGTTTATGGGTACCATATGATGACCAAGGCACAAAGGCAAACAAGACGACAATACTCGACAAAGGAATACTCAAACACTATCTGCACAGCAGAGGAACAGCACAGCATCTGAAACAGACACCTACAGGAAACTGCAGAGCAATACACTTTGGCTTCAACCCAATACCCAGAATGACGAACACATATTTCGCTTCTGGATCCCTGACAAAGGTGGAAGTCATTGAACTGCTGGACACCGGCGTATACGCCATCCAGACTGTGGGCGGCCAAGCTGAGACCGACGGAAGCTTTCTTTTCAAAGCAGTTCGAGGCTACTGGGTGGAAAAAGGCAAAATCAAACATCCTCTCCGCGAAGTAGCTCTGTCAGGCAACATCCTCAGTCTGCTATCAAAGATTGAGGGCGCAACTAAAGACCTCCGCATATACGCAGGATACTTCGGCGGATGCGGAAAAAGCGGTCAAAGCCCATTGCCAGTTGGATTAGGCGGACCTGAACTAGTCGTCGGAGAAGTCACCTTTGGAGGCAAAGCAGACTAGACAAAGGAGAAGGTGAAATGCAAATGGAGTACGAAAACCTAAAAGATGAATTGCTTTCAGCCCTAGACAAAGGCCTGAAATACGCAAAGAAAGTTGACAGAAAAGCAGAATTCGAGTTGTATCTATTCTACCGAAACCAAGCCAAGGTCGGTATCAAACAAGGTGCAGTAGAAGCAACAGACGGAGTCATCAATGGCACCGCCGTGCGTGTTGCGAAACAGAAACGCGTCAGCTTTGCTTCATCAAGCGGCATCTCAATTGACAGGATAAAACAAAGCATCAACGAAGCCGTAACCAGTCTAAGGTTAGGATCATTCACAGACGCGCGATTCAAAGGATTCTGCGAACCCAAGAAACCAGGCAAAGAGGGAAAATTCACAAGCAAGATACTGGATCTGAGCAAAGAGGATCTCATCAAATACGCCAACAGTCTAATCAAGGCCGGACAGGATTTTGACAAAAGAATACACGCGGCAGAAAGCAACTGTTCAGCTGAATGGGGGGGATTTGCAGTTGGAAACACACGAGGCCTTCAGCAGGCTTCCAGATCAGCCTCAAACAGCTGCTCAGTCAGCTGCATGGCTAAGAAGAATGAAGAACGTAGAGTGGCCTATGAATACGATATCACACGGGAACGCCTCATGAAGACTGAAGACTTGGGCAAAATCGCCGCGCAAAAAGCTGTCGACTTGCTGGACGCGAAAAAACTTGGCAAAACAACAGTCCTGCCAACAATCTGGGAGCCCATTGCTGCAGCCGCCTACATCTACGCCTGCCTAGGGCGATCCATAAGCGGACGCGCCGTCGTAGAGGGCCTCTCTCCACTCGCAGACAAAATCGGCAAGAAAATCGCAACCCCCAACCTGACAATCATCGACGACGGACAAAACCCGGCGAGCCTAAACACAGAAGCAGTTGACGCTGAAGGCCACCCACAGCAACGCAACGTCATAATCGACAAAGGAAATCTACGCCACTTCGCATTTGACACCTACTATGCGCGCATTCACGGCACAAAATCAACCGGCAACTGCTCGAGAGGTGGTGGAGCTTTTGGTCCCAGTCTTCCCTATGAAACATCACCTACAATCTCTCTGAAATCCCTAGAAGTCCTTTCAGGAAGAAAAGGAGTAGACGACATGATCTCCAGCGTGGACGGACAGGCAATATTGATAGTCGACATGCCCATAGGCATCTTCCACAGCAGCATCTCCACCGGAGAATTCTCAGCGGTCGCACAATCTGCTTTCCTCGTTCAAAACGGCGAAAGGAAATGGCCATTACAACCAGTATCAGTTTCAGGCAACTTCTACAAAGGCTTCAAACAACTCGCCGAAATCGGAAACGACCTGAAAAAGACGCCACTTCCAGTAGAGACACCAAGTATAGTCTTCAACGGATTCTCAATTGTCGGGTAGCTAGCGTCCAGAAACCACATGCGCTCATAAGGATCTTATGTCGCCTACTCGTACGAATACGAATGATAGAAAAAAGGGGATTTTGCGGGATGGAAAGTGTTCTTAGCATGAAAACCGGCGACCACAATCTCGGCATACATATCGCTGAGTTTCTCCGAAAAGTGTGCATCGGATGCCGTCTTTCCAAGCCCGCTGACTACCACATTCAGGACACTTGACTACGTTTTCAACAGTCATGAGAGACTCCTCCAAAGCAGCAACCGCTAGTTTCAAAGCAGGGAACCCACACAAAAAAGGGGGGGAGTTTTGCGGGGGATATCACCTGCTTCTCGAGTGTTCAAATCCCACACCCGGCGCCATTTTTTAGAGCGAGTTTGGGGTGATTTTTGGCAGAGCGCATTCCTTGGTCTTTCTTGAATTAACCGGTGAGGAGAAAGCATTAGTTTGACATTACTGGATGATATTTCAGAGTTTACTCTGACAGCAAAGGCAACCTTTTACAAACGCGTGCGGATGATGTGTGCGCTTGAAATAAATTTAAATATTTTTGTGCTTTCTTGAGGCGTCAGGATTTAGAATGAAAAAGTTGACTACAGCTAGCGTGAAAGTTAGCAGAGTTATGACTAAAAATTTGATTACTGTTTCTCTCGGAAGTATGGTAGATGAAGCTGTGAAGAAGATGGTGGACTTGACGTTGAATGTCTTCCCGTTGTTGATTCAGAGGGAATCTTGCATGGCTTGCTTACTTTTAGGGATATAGTGACGAAGGTTGTTTATCCGCAAGTTAAGGTGAGGAAGTCTAAGGTTGAAGAAATAATGGCTAAGGATTTGGTGACTTGTGACCTTAATTGTACGGTTCTTGACGTTGTCAAAATAATGAAGAACAGACATCTCAGGCGAATTCCGGTTGTAAACGCAGGAAATAAACTCATGGGATTAGTCACTGATTTTGACTTGGCATTGTTTGGATGGGACTTCGAGTAAGTTTCGCGCGCCTTGCTAAAGCCAAATAGTGTTTATATCGGGCGCAAGGGAATAGAATTTCTATCCACCACCACCGAAATGGTAATGAGAGGTTGGGAGGAAGCTCTTACGCCTCTGAGCACACGCAAGTGCTAAGGGCAATGAAGATTCTTTGTGCATCGAATTTTAATGCAAAAATTTAATTCTCTATTCTAACCATTTCGTTATGGTGATTGAATTGAGTATGAAAAGTGCAAAGGATAAACCGTTGACCAAGAAGGAAAGAGAAGAGAGAAGAAGGAAACGAAAAGAGAAACGTTTGAAAAAATAAACAAACGTGGCGCTAATCTATTTTCGCTTAAAGGAAGTGTACGTTATGAAGGCGTTGAGAAAAAAGAACATTAAAAAGAAAAAGAAACACCAAGAGAAAATCGGAAAGTAGATAAAAAGAAAATTGCGATTTATTTGAGAAATGCGGAAGCCTTTAGCCGAACCAAAAGAACTAATTAGGATGGTAAAAACAAGAAAAAGTGAATTAAATGACATATAGGCGAAGTAATAGACAATCCCGAAAGATTCATCGAAGACACTCTAAAAAGAGAGAAAAAAAATAGTTAATGTTAACATAGAATTTCTATCCAAACCAACCCACCAAAATTAGCTGGGTGCTTCAAGGATCTCCTTCGCCTTCTGTGCTCCACCGTTGAGGAAGCGTTCGAACTCCTTCCTAAACTTCAGCTTGTCCAAGATTTTGCCAATCACTGAGTAAGGGAGTTCGTAGTCGATGGTCATGGTCACCTTCGTGCCTTTATCTGTGGCTGCGAAGACAAAGGTAAATTCCTCCTTTTTCAAGGATCCGCCTTTATCATGATCAACAAATCTGCGATTCTTCTCGAACTCAACAATTTCATGTGGGTGGAGGTTCACCTTTCGCCCTGCCAGAACAGCGGACATGCGGTATGTGGTGCCGACTCCTATGGGCACTTTGGAGACATCCTCTACCTTTACTTCTGCATGTGCGAGTATTTTCTCTCTGTTCTTCGGATCTGAAAGAAAAGCGAACACTTTCTCTATGGGAGCTTCTATCTCTATTGAGCTCTCAACTCTGCACATCGCCGGTCACAACTAAGCCCTTGGGAGAAGTTAATATATATAAATGTCTATGAGAGCACGCGCTCTGTTTTGGCAAAATTGATTTGTTGATTATCTTTCTCCTTTGATCCAGCCTTTTATTCCGAGTTCCTTGACTGTTATGGTTATTGGTTCTGGTTCGTGGGTCTTGTATTTCGCGTCTTCGTCAAGCGCGCGCTCAGTTTGTCTTTGAAGCTGGCATCCTTTTTCATCTTTATCTTCAGCATCTCTTGGGCGAAGAACTCGAAGTTAACAAACAAATCTTGACCCCATACAGCGTCTCTCCGACTCTGAATGATGTCCTTGTACTTTTCCCATGCCTGTGCGACACCGAAGCCACCTAAGGCATATAGTTTTTCAGCCTTAACAATTTTATTTTTTAGGAGGATTCCCAATATCTCACAGCTGAAGAACAGTGAAACCCATTTACCGTACATCTCAGGGTTTGATGGTCCATAATTCGCCATGAAATCCTCGTGATCTTTCCACGCCATGGTCATCACGATAGCGTATCTCTGGAAGCCTTGATCCGAGAGGTGTTCTGAGGTGAAGTATCGGGCTATCTCCATCTCCCTCGCCTTCATGTTGTATCTCAGACTGATGATGTAGTAGATTGCGGCGACCAGCACACCCGTTGCGGCCAACATGTAATATGCGAACTGAATCTCAGCCAATTCGACCATTCAAGTTCACGTTAATGAATTAGTGAGAAGTGATGATAAGACTATGTGTTTGGGATAGAACCTCCATCTTTTTTCATCACCTTAATAGCACTGCCCGCATTAGCGGACGACATGCCCTAAAGCACTCTGGTGGTGGCAGAAACAAGAAGACGGCTGCTAATGGGGATTCTCAGAGCAACAGTTATTACAAAGCGCTGGGCATTAGGCTGATTGCAAAGGAGCGTCCAAGGGACGCCTTTGACACAAAAAATAGCAAGGAGTGATACAAGGAAAATGTCAGAGCCACGTGAAAGCAATTCAGTATTGATTGGAAGAAAGCCTGCGATGAATTACGTTCTGGCATGCATAACCCTCTTCCACGGCAATACACCAGAAATAAAAGTTAAAGCAAGAGGAATGGCAATAAGCCGAGCAGTTGACGTCGTCGAAATATGCAGACGCCGATTCTTACCAGACGTCAAAGTAAAGGCCATAGATATCGGCACGCAACAATTGCCACCACGACCAGGCGAAGAAGGCCGCGGACCAACAAACGTCAGCACTATCGAAATCACGTTGACGAAGTAAACGCGGAACGCAAACGAACGAAGCGGACACAGCAGACAAGAGACGCTCCGCACCCTCCCTTCTTTATCTTCGTCAAATCCGTAGAAACAGCACGCGAAACCATGTGTGCGAAATCTTAGCTCTCTGCCACATTAATAGCTTACCGTAAATGTCACTATATTAATAGTTTAAGCACACAAGTTTAAATAGGTCATGTGTCAACTGATTTGACAAGCGAGAATTAGAATTCCATGAGAATGCTAGTTTTCCGTTGACTATAGATGGAGGTGTATTGCGATTGTCGTACAGAGAAAACCGAGAAATGCACAAGGCCGTATGCGCTGACTGTGGTCAAGAATGCGAGGTTCCGTTCAAACCTGACGGAAGCAGACCTGTATACTGCCGAGAATGCTATTCTAAACGAAGACCCCCGAGAAGATATTAAGCTTATTAGCTGAATCTTCGATCCTTTTTTTACACACTTTTTTTATCAATTCCGTAAGAAGTCGGGGTACAGACATCGTTCAATTGTCCCCAGTCAATATACTTCGATTTCTTCATTGCCAATAAAGTCTTATTCCTTTGGAGATTTTATCCTAGTAGGACTTCTAGTATTAATTTGTGACGCAAAACCTCAGCAAGGTCTTGTCTCTCTATAGCATCTTCCAAAGCATCAAGTTCTCTTTGTACAGACTTTCTCATTTCCTCGTTGATCTTGATTTCTCTCGTTCGTCTCTGATATAATCCGTCCGACTCTCCTCTAAGTCTCCAATAACGCTCAAGCAAAGATTCTTTCTTGGTTTGTTCCACTATTTACACCCCACTCATTTTTTTGATTGGTTCTTTGAGTTTGCCGTGATTCCTATTGTATCAACTTGCATTAGTAATTTAGCATATCGCACGCTCTTTCATTATCTATCGTTTTCAAGAGTTTGTCAAGGATTTTTCCTTTTGTTCTCAACTCTTGTTCTGAAATCGTCTGTCCCATTGGACATAATTCATCGACTATGGCTCCCTCATTTACCAGATAAACAACAGGATAAAGATAGCATCCTAAGGGTCTTTTTCCATAGACTTGGCATCTCTTTTCAGTGAGACTGTAGAAATAGCAACATCCGTCAACGTTTCTGAGCCGAGTCACACCATCATCTATAACTGCAAATTCTTCTCGATGATAACCCGCTACCTCTAATCTTTCGACATCCTTGCTTGAAAGCTCCATCTTTGTTTTTTCACAGCATTTTCCACAATTTGAACAACGCACGAGAAGCAGACTCCCCTAACACGTCATAATAAAAGACAGCCGAGTTATTAGAGTTGTTTTGGTAGCCCGGGAGAGATTCGAACTCTCGCCAATCTTATATGATGGGGCTTTTACTGGTAAATTGGTGCTGAAACCCACACCCGGCGCCAACAACAATCATTTGCATTCTTTACGTAGTAACCAAAAAAATGTGGAATGAAAAAGGGGTTATGGGGCAGGCAGCTTTTTAATGGTCATGTTCAAGTTTTTTCGACCACGGTTATTGTCAAGGTTTCTATTCTCGTCACTTTTGCCTGTTCAACGTCAACCCACACCAGTGCCCTCCCCGTTGTGTCCTTTTGCAACAAGATTATCGCTGTCGTTGCTTTCATGGTGACCGTGCCGTCTGCTTCAACCGTTGTGCTGATGATGGGTCTTACCCCAGTGATGTTATAGCCCTCTGTTATTAGGTTTTGAATGTCTGTGTCGTTTTTGGCTATGCTTATTACGTTGTCTTGGTACTCTTGGCTGACGGTGATTGGGCCCCAGTCGCCTCTGCCTCCACCTCTGCCTCTGTCTCCGAATCCGCGCCGTCCCCAGAATGGACCTGTCACGTTGGAGAATTGTTCGTTGTACGCCCATGTTGGGTAGGTTGTTGAGTTTGTGTCGCTTGTTGAAGCGTTGGCATAGGCCATGTAAGCTATTCCCGACAATACCGCTATGGTCAGCAGTACCGCTGAAATCGTTAAGGCTTTGGTTTTTCCTTCTATTTTAATCACCCCCCATTTCTTACTTAAATCAGTCTCAGTTCGGTTGAGAAGTATGGTAAATTATAAAGGAGTTTTTCAGAATTAGACCCTATTCTCTTCCAAATCTGGCTTAGCAAAATGTATTCACTTTTCTAGCCATGACTCACCATGGAGACAAATCTTAAAAAATTCTCAGTTGTTTGACTCACGGTTGGAGGAGAGTGGAGACCCGAATGAGAGAGGAGAAAAGGAGAATAGAAGAAAAGTGGAAAAATGCTTCGTCTCCCCCCAACCGTTCCAGGCGTGCTTTCTATCTGTCTGTTCACATCACCTCCTTGTGTTGTCAGTTCATGTAGAAATATCACCGATTATTAATCGGTTTTTCAGAATTAACCCCAATTTCATTCCTAATCTGGTTCACACACGCGGGAAGGACATGTTTATTACTGCAGAATCTGGATAGGTTTAGCTAAAACTCCTAAACGCATGCGGAGCGGTGTGGGTGTCTGTTAGTGGGCGTCCATTGAAGTATTTGCTCGGTTGGCTTATCGCGGGCACGAGAGGCGGCCCGACTCGTGCCAAAATAATTCAGACGCTGAAGGAGACTCCGCAGAATGCGAATCAGTTGGCGACCTTGCTTGAAATGGATTACAGAACGATAAGGCATCATCTTGAAGTGCTCGAGAAGAACAGGATAATAACGTCCGCGGGCGAAGGATACGGCACCACGTATTTCTTGTCCCCAGCTATGGAGGAGAATTACGCTTTGTTCGAGGAGATTCTGAAGAAAATCTGGAAAAAGTAGAAAAAGGAGGAATGTAGATGAAAAGTCGTATGAATAAAAGCTTGAGAATCTGGCTAATACTGGCAACGGTGATAGTGGTAGCTATCTTGGCCGCGCTCGGGGCTACATCTGGGGTATGGTTTTCTCCTTTCCCTTTTGAACGCCGTCCACTGCCACCAGGCAGTATTCCTGGAGACATAGAGTTTTTCTACACTGCAAAAACAGTGGTTTCCACAGTCAATGTGACGCTGTCAATCATCCTGTTGCTCATATACGTTAACATATACGAGAAGACACGGTCGGAGTTCACGATTGGACTGATAATATTCTCAATGGTTTTCCTTCTGAACGCTCTAGCTTCCAATCCCTTCTTGATCTGGGTTTTCGGTTTTCGACCGTTTGGTCTAGGACCGTTTGCCTTGTTGCCCGACCTGTTTACGCTTGCGGCGCTTCTTGTCTTGTTATACCTTAGCATCAAATACTAGAAATGATGCAGCACAACAAAGCGCGTGTATACGACATGTTAGAGTAGCGCGCTTTTACTTTTGATGCGGTAGTTCCTTCAATACGTTTCTAGAGACTAAACGAAAACGCGTTGTTTTTGAATCTCTGTGTTTCGACAACCAGCCCATTCTGACTAGTTGATTGAGGTAGTTGCTCTCCATTGCGCGACAACGTCCAGTAAGATTCGACACTTCAGTTGCGTTACATTCACCTTTAGACATCACAGCCATGTAGGTTTTTCGAAGATGATCAGTCAATGAGAGCAGCTCTGATTCGGAGATTTCTAACGGTCGAGGATTCCATTTTGAAAGAGCGGCTTCAATGTCGTCAAGCCGATAACGTATCTGCATCATCTCTTGTATAATTCGATCAAACACTGATCTTCTTACCATGTTTGTTTTCTCCTCGGCTAGGATTAATTTTAATCATTGGAAAATCAGAACTGAACAGAAGATCGTTTGCAAGAAGGGCATCCAAAAAATCCGGAACACGTTCGAACTTCACAAGGTAATCGCAATCGAGAGCTCGTAAAGGCGTCTCATCATGTATCACACCGAGACTGACACTGGAAGCTCTGAACGCAGAGTTGTCAATTTCCGAGTCTCCCAGGTACAAGACGCCGTTTTTTACCGCAAGCTCTTTAATCATTTCTTGAAGCGCCCAGCCTTTGTTCGGAGCGGTAGGATATACATCGAAAAATGGCTGCGTTTCATACCTTATTAGTTTCAGGTTTAAGGTTTTACAGTAAGTCGCTAAACGTTCTGCTTCTTGTTTCGCTGTGTCTGGGTCTTTTGCTTGTCGCCAGTCTACGCAGAAAGCGACGGTGTGTCCTTCGGAATCCTGTTTTTCTTCAATCTCAACCCCGGCGCTTATAACTTGTGATTTAGCATAGTTAATGGCAAGGGAAATGTTCGTCAGCCTGGGCTCTAAGCTCTCTCTTTTTAAGACCCTCTTGCCAATTCGCATTTCCAATCCGCCTATCGCTGACCATGCTTGAGCAAACGGGGTCCGTGGCATAATGAACGGCAGGTCTTTCATGGTGATAATTGATATTGGGAGGAAACTGCCGATTTGTCGAAGCATTACCCGTGTTTGTAACGGAACTCGTGATTCAATTCTTGAAACGTTTATGGGGCTTATTGTTCCATCATAATCTGACGATAGACAGTTTACTCTTACTTTTTGGGGTTTGGTTTCATCTGGTTGATTTTTTTGGTGTCTCAAGATTTTAAGCACGACTTCTCAGGGAGGAAGTGAGTAGGTACCTTCGTTGCAGCCTAAGTGTGTGTCAGTTTCTAGATTTATAATACTTTCTTGTTAACGTGTTAAACAAATTAACAGAAAGAAGAAAATGTTCTTAAAGATGAACGGTAGACTGCGTATTTTGCGGTGTTGCCATTTTCTTAGTAGGAAGGAAAGCTTGACGGTTTTTGTTAACCTGTTGCGGTTATCGTTATGTCAAAGCTGAAGTTTGTTATTCCTGATATTGTTGATGATACAACCAGTGTTAGTTTTATTTGGAGCACCTGATTCACGCTTAGGGTTTGACCTGCATAGTTCCAGTTCAATGTCATGTAGCTTGACGCCGTTGACGGATTCCAGTTTTCTGTAGCTTTAGAGAGCGTGGCCGCAGCGTTTCCTTCATTTCGAACGTAGACAGTGACGGTTTTGTTTGAACCTGGTTCTAGAAGTCCCCAGTTTATCGAGGATGTCCTGTTTGTGCCTGTTGCGTCCCAATAGATTCCGACTCCGATTCCTTTCACTAATCCTACATTTGAAATTGTTCTATTTGTCTGAACTAATGATGAGACGGCTCCAAAGATGCCGGCTGCTAGAGCGCCGAAAACGAACGCTAACGAAACCCCGAGTATGATTTTCCCCGTGCTTTTCAAGTAAGATTCCTTATTCTGTTATGAAGCATGCAGACTTAGTATACATTAATGTGCAAACGTATTACAAAAAAACGGAATCGGGAAAACAGTGTGTTTGAAAACAAGCAACGAGGCTCAGTTTCGAGGCAGCGTCTTACGAAAAAAGAGTTAAAGTAAGCTTAGAAAGACTGATGCTATCTATGTGCGGGCATAATTCCTGAAGAAAAAAATCAAAGACTAATACTGTTTGTCATTGTCTGTTTATGGGAAGGCATATTGGCTTGTCTCTTTGTCAAGCTTTGATTTAGCTTTATTCAATTTCAATGTTTTTTTGGTCTGCGTGATGGGGCTCCTTTGTCTGTCCTGAATGTTCCTTATGAATGCCACGACTTCGCTGAACCTGTGAGGGAGATAGATTGGTTTTGTTCGTGCCGCGTGAAGGTTGAAGCCAGTTTTCGCTTTGAGTGCGAAAGCTCCTATACTTGTTAGCATTGGGATTACAGCTACAAGGATCATGAGGTTTTGAGGCGATGCGAACTGGGGAACGGCTGTGATTATTGAGTTGACCCATTCTTCTATGGCTGAGATAAACGTGCTTTTAAGAATGGCTCGCCAGAGAGGCTCAAGCAAAAGGATGAGCGCTGGCAAAAATCCTGCCGCTATGATTTTCCACGGGTATCGTCTTGTGTGTTCAATGTAAAATATGTGCCCGTAAGGTATCTCTGTGACCTTTCTGGATAAGCGTCCTTGCCTGAGGAAGAGTCTTTTTTCAGTGGCAACTGCGCGCCAGCTTCCAGCTGACCAAGTTTTCAAAACGTTTTCTGGTTCAACTAGTGTTTGGCGAGCCTCCTGGGGGATTTCTTTCAAACCGCTTTCTTTCATCATCTCTTCGGTTAAGATGCCATCCAACTGCGTCATCATTTTGGAGGAAGCAAGATTTCTTGCTTTTTCTCTTGCATTCAGTGACAGTTTATTCCATAACTCACCATTGTCAACTAGATTCACTATGGCTTTTGCCGCCCCTTCTATGTCTTCTGGGCCAGCGGTGTGCACGCCTTCTTTACCGTTTCGAACCAGCCAGGATTGTCCGCCGACTGCGGAGGTCACCACGGGTACGCCGAAGTACATGAATTCGAGTTGTGTCAAGCCGAGTGCTTCTAGTTGGCTTAAAAGAACGTTAATGTATGAGGATTTGATTAGCAGAATTTTTTCTTTGTCGTCTATCTCGCCGAGGTAACTCACATTCTGTAGTCGGCTGGATTCGTTTTTGATTCGGTCAGCGTAACGCGAATCTCCTTTACCTGCGATTATGAAGTGGATGTCGGTTCTGTCTTTAAGTAATTCTGCAATCTTGAGAACACCTAAGGGGTTTTTTCTCTGCTCTATTGTTCCTAGAAAAGATACGAGTTTGACGTTTTTTGGTATTCGTCGTTTTTCTAGGAGTTGTTCGATGTCGGCGGCTGCGTATCGCAAAAATAGTTCCTCGTTTACGCCGCTTGGGAAGAGAAAGCATTTTTTTGGGTTTGCGCCCATCTTGACCTTAGCGTTTTTTTCTAATGGGGTCACAACGAGCACGAGGTTTGCCATTTTGAGGATTTGAGACAGCGAGAATCTGTTCCAGGCCATTCGGAAGGTTCGTTCAAGCAGAGAGTAGCGTTTTGGCGATGGCTCTTGAAAGTGTGACATGTGACAAAAGACAATGGGGTCTTTGTAGCCTCCTAGGTTTCTCATGTATCGTCTCCAAGCGACAAATTTTGCGACTTCTTCAGGTCCGTTCCAGAGTGTGCTGTGAGTGATGAGTACGTTTAATCTGAATTCGTCAACTATTCGTCCCAAGACTTGAACGAAGTCTCGAAAGCCAATGCGTCGACGAGGCCATTTTACGACATAGCTGTCAACTCTAATAACTGGAATCCCTAGCTCTGGGTCTTCTACGAAGACGTAGCCTTTGGTTTTTCTCAGACTTTGCGCTTGGATAGCTTCGACACCATCGTGGTAAACGCTGGTGATTAAGTATGCGTTGTGTCCAAGGGCGTTGAAGTCGCGTACCATTCTTTGTGCAACCAGTTCTTGACCCTTGCTGGTGCTTGTTTGATACATCACGACGCCAATACGTTTATGCACTCTTTTCTCCTCTTCCCTGAATCTGTCTTTAATTCACGAACAGCTCTTAAATATGCAAAGGGTTTTTTTCGCCATGTCTTTTGCTGGTTCAAAATCCCTTCTCTCGACCTTGGGAATGAAGGGGTTCGGAATTTCCTTAGACCTAGACTACTTCAAGATGTTTGCCGATTTATACTTTTTTGCTCGTCGGGAATTCAAATCCCACTCCAGCCGTCTACAGTCCCTAACCTACTAACTCGAAAGGTTGCCTGACTTGGGTATGTTGGTAGCCCTGGATAGCTTCAAATATTGGTCTAAGCAACCATAAAACACCATCGTCACAGTCTTCTCTGTCAAAGAAGAGGAACCCTGTCATGCCCCACATACGCTTAATCCACTGGAACCAGACTGAAGCCAAACAAAAAGCACAGATCCTCCAATCTGCAGGCTACACAGTCAACTATGAACTACTAACACCTTCAAAGCTTAAGGAACTAAAAAACAACCCACCCGACGCTATAGTCATCGATTTAACTAGGCTTCCTATGCAGGGACGCGACATAGCCATAACAATACGCCACAACAAAGCCACACGCAAAGTTCCCATAGTCCTTGTCGAAGGCGACCCACAAAAACTAGCCCTCATCAAGACACAACTCCCCGACGCCACATACACAGACTACAACCAAATTCAAACCACACTCAAACAAACACTTGTCTACCCACCAAAGGTTACAGTAGTGCCCACTTCCATATTCGAACAGTACAAAGACACGCCTTTGGCAAAGAAACTCGGCATCAAACTAAACACCACAATCGCACTAATCAACCCACCACCAGACTTCACAGAAACCCTCGGCAAACTCCCAAAAGGCACCACCATAACCAAAACCGCCAACGAAAAACCCAACATCGTCATCTGGTTCACCAAAACTTGGAAAGACCTCGAAACTGGCATCACCAAAATCGCTACTCCACTTGCCCCAACTGCGAAACTGTGGATAGCATGGCCAAAGAAACAGGAAGCAGAAATCTCCACTGACCTCACCCAAGCCATTGTACGCAAGACGGGCTTAACCCACGGCTTAGTTGACTACAAAATCTGTGCTATCAACAAAACATGGTCAGCCCTATTATTCACAAAACGCAAAACAAAACCACCCACAACCAAGCCTGCTTGAGCCCAAGAAGTACCAACCAAGGTTTGAGGAATTAAAAATCGAATGTATATATCTCTCTTTTTCCAAAGAAACGAAGGCACGTTTAAATAATCGACGCGTGCACCAATTTGGTTGCGGTGTCAGAACTGAGTTCCACCCCTAAGCAAGCGTCTTCAGACAAGGCTATCGTAGCGGAGCGCCTGTGCAAAATTTTCAACGTCACTAAAGGTTTTGTGAGAAGAAAGAAGACGCAGGTTGTGGCGGTGAAAGACGTTTCATTTGAGGTGAACTACGGCGAACTCTTCGGCTTGGTCGGTCCGAACGGCGCGGGCAAAACCACCACGATTAAGATGTTGACAACAATGTTAATTCCGACTTCTGGCAAGGCAACCGTGTTGGGTTTTGACGTTGAAAAAAATGTAACGAGAGTAAGAGAACGAATAGGCATAGTCTTGGGCGGAGAAAGAGGCCTTTACACACGGGTGAACGCCATCGACAACATGCGCTACTTCGCAGACCTCTACGGAGTTCCCACAAACGTCCGAGACAAGCGGATCAAAGAACTGCTGCAGTTCATGGGTTTGTGGGAGAGAGCCAAGGACCGCGTTGAAACATACTCGAAAGGAATGAAACAAAGACTCCACCTGGCCAGAGGATTAATCAACGATCCACAACTCATCTTCATGGATGAACCCACAATCGGGTTAGATCCCGAAATCGCCAAGGAAACGCGGAACATGATTAGAGAACTGGTTGAGAAAGGAAAAACCGTGTTGTTGACCACGCATTACATGTTTGAGGCTGATGAACTCTGCAAAAGAGTGGGCGTCATAAGAAACGGTGAAATCGTAGCCTTGGACACGCCGTCTGGGTTGAAAAAATACGTCATGGACACAAGCGTGGTTGAGGTAGAAGGCTTCGGAATAACAGAAAACGAAGTGACCAAGTTCAAAGAGGTGCCAGGAGTCTTAGCCGTGAGCGCAGACCTGAGCGAGAACAAACAGGTTTTGAAGATTCAAACACCCAAGGGCTCAGAGATAATTTCTGAAGTGCAGGAGATACTGAAGAACAGTCGCATCTACGACCTAAAAATCAAGGAGCCCACACTGGAAGACGCTTATCTCCGACTGGTTGAAGGAAGCAAAAGAGAAGGAAGCGCAAGATAATGCCGCAGCCTTTGAGAGTCATATACAGCGCCTTCAGACTAGCCATGCTCCACTGGATGGCTGACCCTCAATGGGTTATTCCCAATGTAATCGCACCTTTCGTTTTCACGTTCGTGGCGCTCACACTCTTCAAAGAAGCCAGCGGACCGTTTGGGCTGTATGCTGTCTTAGGTGGAGGGATGATGGGAATGTGGGGCAACACCCTTTACTCTTCAGGTTTCGCCATAGAGTTTGAGAAGTGGCAGGGAACCCTAGAAGAAGTTGTGGCTGCTCCATCGAACCTTCTGCACGTGATTGCTGGGAGGTCTGTTTCCAATGCTCTCTTCGGTCTCACTAACATGGTGGCTATACTTCTGATAGCGTCTCTTGTGTTCAGGGTTCCGTTGGGCATTGCAGATCCGATTCTATTTGCCCTTTCCATGGTCTTAACGCTTCTTTCAGTATCAGCTCTCGGTTTAATCTTTGCCTCTTCCTTTGTGCTCACAAGATCTGCGCAGGTGTTAACCAATGGATTGGAGTTTCCCATCTATGTGGTCTCGGGTTCTATGTTTCCAATAGCGCTTCTGCCGTTCTGGGTGCATCCCACGGCTTACATTCTCGGTCCGACATGGGGAATAGACGCTATAAGGATAGCTGGCGGTCAAGCGAACCAATCCCTAACATTCTGGCTGGATGTGGTCGGTCAAGAAAACGTTTTTCTGGCATTCTGGCTAGACATTGGCATGATGCTCTTAATAACACTGGTTTATGTGGCTATAGCCGTGTTTCTCTTCAAGAAAGTGGAAACCAAATCTAGACGAGACGGATCGCTGGTTGAAGCATGAACCTGTTGAGCCAAATTAAATTATTCTTTAGCAGCGCCGTGTTCTCTTTCAGGGCACAGTTTAGTTGGTTGAACCCTCCCATGTGGCTGACGATGAAGCTGGTCATGGCGCTTTCTCAGATGGCTTTCTTCGTGTTTGTGGGGCAATTCCTCATAGCCAATAACCAGGCTCCACTTAACATCGCGAACCTAGTCGCCTACATAGCCATAGGCAACTCCATAATGATGTTGTCTTGGAACACCGTGTTTTCAGTCATCCAGATAACAAGCCACGACAAGTGGGATGGAACACTACCCCTCCTGCTTGCAACGCCTGCCCCTAGACTCCCAGTTTTTGTTGGGAGAGCAATGGTTCACGTGTTCGACGGCATGCTGAGCGTTGCAATCTCTTTTGTTTTCGCCGCCTTCCTGTTTGGAGTGAACTTTGGAAACGCAGACTTCTTGGCTCTATTGGTTGCGGTGTTTTTGGCGGCTTTCACTATGTCTGGGTTTGGATTGTTGATAGGCGGGTTCTCCTTCCACTTTAGAAACCCTCTTGTGTTCGCCAACATCTTCACGTATATTCTCCTAATATTCTGCGGTGTAAACTTTCCAGTTTCGGCTTTGCCTCAACCGCTTCAGGTTGTTTCGTACATTTTTCCATTAACCTACGGCATATCCGCTGGAAGAAATGCCATCATGGGAGCAACGCTGATTGACATCGCGCCTGTTTTGGGTCAGATGCTCATAGTTGGCTTCGTTTCTATTATGCTGGGATACATTTGCTTCCGGACGTTTGAAAACGTAGCTAGGAAAACGGGACGAATAGAGGCAGTGTAACTTTGCTATGATTTTAGTGAAAGAGTTTTGTTTGGGCTATGGGGAAGGTTTAAATATCTGAGTTACGTGTTACAAATTACAAAATACATATTACAATGGCGTGTGGAGGTGACCGTGCATGAACAAAAAAGATGAAGAGAAGAAAAAAGAAAAAGATGAGGAATGCGTTGTCATGTGTTGCCCGGGAGAAGAGGCTGTAGAGATTGGAGAAAAGATTAGAAAGAAAGTTCTTCTGAAACTTAGTGAGGATCTTGAAGGTAGAGGCAACGTGGTTATGACTCGACTGAACGACGACGACTTGAAACGAATAGACGCCCTTGTTGAGGTAGAAGTCTTCAAAAGCAGATCAGAAGCTGCCGCATTCTTCATAAAAGAGGGAATTCAAGCCCGAAAAGACCTTTTTCAAAAAGTCATGCCAACAGTAGACAAGATTAGAGAACTAAAGGCGCAAGCAAAAAAATCACTAGAAACATAATAAATCAAGAGCTTTGCCCTTGAAAACAAGACGACAGGGCAACAGAGCTCAATATTTTTTTGAAAGTGCGCATGCTAATGACTAGCAGGTTATGTTTAGAGGTCTTGCGATGCTATTTTTGTTCTTCTTTCACTTTCTTTTTGACGCCCGAGTCTGCAAGTCGTTTCTCCAACGCCTTGGCGATGTCTGGTGGAATTTCCCTCTCAAAGGGCAGCTCTCCAGCTTTTAGCAGTCGTTCCAAGAGTGTTTGGCTCAGCCTACCAGCGGGAACGAAGGCTTCGGGTCCGCACCAGCGCAGGTCTTCGAGGTCTGTGTGCATTATCTGGGCTGCGCCGCCTCTGCGTCCCAGCGAAACCGAGGGGACACCGTAAAATGCCAGGGGCATGTGGTCTGAACCTCCTGGAGGCAGTTCACTGGTTATTGGCATAGTTACTCCAAGTTCTTTGCCGATGAAACGCAGCAGGGTCTTCAGGTCGTCTGGGCCTAGGACAATGGCGTTTAACGTTCCAATTAGTATTCCATGAACGTCAAGGTTGAGGTAAAACCTGAGTTTTTTGATGTTCTCTGGGTTTTCAGCATGGTGGAACGAGCCGCGCAGTCCAAGCTCTTCAGAACCCCATGCTGCGAGTCGCAGTGTGCGGTTCAGCTTCTCATGGGCGAAGATTCTTGCCAACTCGAGGACAACGGCTGTTCCCGCGGCGTTGTCGTGCGCACCCATAACGGTTCTAACCGTGTCATAGTGCCCTCCTGCGAGTATGTCCTCTTCTTGGAGTGTTCCCGATACTTCGCCTATGACGTTTTGGCTCTTAGCCATGATGCTCTCCACTTCTGTGATGATTTTGCGTCTTTTAGAACCCTTCAAAACGTTTAGCACGTCGTCGTGAGCCATTGAAACGGCTGGAATGTTGTGCCTTTCAGTGTACTCCGCCCTGATTGAGCGATAGATGGCGGGCGCCAACGGAGCGGGGGAAGTATAGATTAAGGCGAGAGCACCAGCGTTCACAATTTTGTGGAAGTCTTTTTGATAGATGACAATGCTCGAGGCAGCGATTTTGCCTCTGATTCTTTCGAGTGCTTCTGGCGATGTAGACTCTAACATGACCACCTCGCCTTCAACGCCTTCAGGTGGGGTTGAAAGTGAGTTGCCAACAGCCGAACACGCCACTCGTGTGCCGTCGGGGAGGGCAGCCTCCTCCTTCAGGATTCGACTTGTTTGGACCTCAAACTCTTCCATGCGGATGTTTGCGAGTCCGAACTCTTCAAGCCAAGCCCTTATTTGCTCAGCCGCTCTACGTTCAGAGTTTGTTCCCGATTCTCGGTTTCCAATCTCTTTTACAAGCCTTTCCATGAAACGATACGCTGAATCGGCGTCAAAAGACTGCACTCTGACGTTTTCACCCTTTTTTCTTGTTTTGTGTGATAGAGTCCTTGGAGCTATTCAGCATTTCTGTTTTTTCGAGTTTTGGGAAACCATTAATAAAAAGAGGCGTTAGTTGTTTTAGACAAAAATGGATGGCTGAAAGGGTTGTACGACGTGATTATCATTGGTTCAGGTCCCGCTGGACTGACGGCTGCCATATACGCTAGCAGAGCTAAGCTTGAAACATTACTAATCGGAGGCGCAACATGGGGTGGACAACTGATGCTAACTTCAGAGGTGGAGAATTTTCCAGGCTTTCCAGAGGGAATACTGGGACCCCAACTGATGCATAACATGCGCCAACAAGTTGAAAGAATGGGTGTCAAAACTCTCTTTGAAGACGTCACTTCGGTGGATTTTTCCTCTCGTCCCTTCAAAATCAATGTGGGCGACAAAAGTTTTGAGACTAGGGCTGTAATCATCGCCACGGGAGCGTCAGCAAAATGGCTCGGCTTAAACGCCGAGTACAGACTGATGGGGAGAGGCGTTTCCGCCTGTGCCACATGTGACGCCCCGTTTTTCAGAGACAAGAAAGCCGTGGTTGTAGGTGGAGGCGACACAGCCATGGATGAAGCGTTAGCCCTAGTCAAGCATGTGCGAGAGGTCACCGTTGTGCACAGACGGGATCAATTGAGAGCCAGCAAGATTCTGCAGGAACGGGTTTTCACCAACAAAAAAATCAACTTTGTTTGGAACAGCATGGTTGAGGACATACTGGGCGAGGACCGAGTTGAAGGCGTGAAACTCAAAAACATCAAAACAGGTGAGGTTACAACCTTGCCCACAGACGCCGTTTTCGTCGCCATCGGGCACAAGCCCAACACCGACGTGTTCAAGGATCAGATAGCCCTAGATGAGTTGGGATACGTAGTCGTCCACGAACAAACAAAGACCAGTGTGGAAGGTGTTTTCGCTGCAGGCGACGTCCAAGACCGCAGGTACAAGCAGGCGGTTTCCTCAGCAGGCTCAGGTTGCAAAGCAGCTCTAGACGCAGAAAAATGCCTCCAAGAACATCCGAGTTAAAACGTACCGTCAGAATTATTAGCCTTTTTTCAACAGTTATAGACAACGATGACGTCTACTGGAGCAACTCGCTTGGAGACCATTCCTTCCATCTGTTCCTACTGCGGCTGCGGCTGCCGCCTCCTTTTTCAAGTCGAAAACAGCAGAATCGTGAAGGTTGCTCCCGACAGAACCGACGACCCCAGCGAGGGAATAGCCTGCATCAAAGGCTTGACCATACACGAGGCTGTTGGCAATAACGAGGGCAGAATTTTAAATCCTCTTCTACGGGAGAATAAGGAAGCTCCCCTCAAAGAAGTCTCTTGGGACGAGGCTTACCTTTTCATTTACGAACGCACCAAAGACTTGGCTCCCAGCGAGGTGTTTATCAACGCTTCGGGCAAGATAACAAACGAAGACTGCTATGTCACTCAGAAGTTTGCTCGAATCGCTTACAAAACAAACAATATAGACGCCTGCTGCGCCCGACTCTGCCACGTCACAACCGTTCAGGGCTTGGAAAACTGTTTCGGCAGCGGAGCAGCTTTCTCTAAAATGGACGACGTTTACAACGTTGATTGTCTCTTCATCATTGGATCGAATCCCGCTTCAAACTATCCTGTGTTGCATAATCGAATTCTGAAAGCCAAACGCAAGGGATTGAAGGTTGTGTCTAGTCAAGCTGTTTACAATGTGACAGCCAAGTTTTCTGACGTTTCCCTTCTCATTTACCCTGGAACTGAGCTTATTCTGCTAAACGGGATTATGAACGCACTGATTCATCAGGGCACGTATGACAAGTCGGCTGAAGCCGTTGACGGGTTCGAAAGGCTAAGACGCGTGGTCGAATTGTATTCCATCGATTTTGTCCGCGAAGCCTGTGGCGTCGACCTCGAACAACTCAACCAATTAATCGAGCACATAGCCAACGCCAAGTCAATGGGCATAATCCACGGCATGGGATTGACCCAGCACGTGACAGGCTCTGAAAATGTTCACGCCTTGCTCAACCTCATGATTCTCAAAAACGCTCAGCTCTTGTCGCTCAGAGGCGAAATCAACGTTCAAGGCGTAGGCGACATGGGATGCCTGCCCGACCGTTTGCCCACAGGTCCCTTAGCCACCGTGCATCGTCTCGAGGAGAAATGGAACACAGAACTACCCATCGGCAAGGGCAAGACCATAGTTGAAGCCTTCCTGATCTCGCCTCCCAGAGCTGTGTTCATATCGGGCATGAACGCGGCGCAGTCGTTGCCCAACCTGAGCGTTGTGCACAAAAACCTCAGGAACATGTTCGTTGTAACACTCGACCACTATTTCAACCTGACCTCAACCTTCGCCGACGTCGTGTTGCCCACACCTCTGCTTTTCGAAAGGAACGGAACAATAACAAACGGTGAGCGAAGAGTGAGACTGGTCAGAAAGGTCGTCGACGCGCCAGGAAACTGCAAGCCAGAGTGGCAGGTTTTCAAGGAGCTCTCACAGTTTTTCCAGTGCGAAAGGCACTTCGATTACGGCGAGGCTGAGGAAATCACCCGAGAAATCGTGGATGTGGTTCCAGCCTACAGTCAAGTCGATGTTGCCAGCGTTTATGAGGGCGCAGATGCGTGGCCTGAGAAACGCATGTATTTCAAGAGGTTTATGCCCGAGCACTTCGAAGGCGTGGAGGACATCCGCAGCGACAGGTATCCGTTGATACTCACATCGTTCAGGTCGCAGCATCATTTCTTAACCGGTGAGATGACCAACAGGTCTAAGACTCTGATGAGTTTTCGAGAGGGACCCTTCTGCTACCTAAGCAAGATGGATGCGGAACGGTTGGGCATAGTCCCAGGTGATCAAGTGGAGGTGTCAAGTAGCGTCGGCAACATTACGTGCAGTGCTCAGGTTGACGAAAGTATTCCCATGGGCAGGGTGGGCATGCACTTCCACTTTGAACAATTACTAGTCAACAGGCTTTTTCCAACACAATTCGACGACAAGACGTTTACGCCGAATTACAAGATGGTTGCTGTGAACGTGAGAAAGGTTTGAAAGAGAAAGAGAGGCAATGTGACCGATTTAGGATATATGTCAGTTCACGGAACGTTTCTTGGACTAAAATGTTGCTTTCCATGAAACAACTGATTTATTAAGTTGTCAGATATAGTTTTTCTTGCAGCAACTGTTTAGGGTGTGAATCAAAATGTATGTTGATGTTTGGAGCGTTGTAGCCAAGCAGGAACGCGAACTCAACTCCATAGAGAAGCTCTGGCGGTTAAAGCTGATAAGAAGAAGCGCCGATGTGACTTTCTTTGTGACTTATTTCAAGATAAGCAACGCAGTGCTGAAGGTGTTGCTGAAGGTTCAGGTTCGTTTCCAAGCCCTCCTTTGGAAGGTTCACAGGTAGAAAAGGGGACTCGAGAGAGAAGGAGAAACGGTCGAGAAGGGGCGCGCCCGCCACGCGTCCCTTTATCCCTCGACCCAAACGGCTTTTACGTTCTTTTCTTGCTGTTTTAGCGCCAGTCGATTAGGATTTTGTTGTAGGCGTCGTTTATTCCCCAACCGTAGCCGAAGGCTAAGACAAACGTGTAAACAATGCTCGTTGGCTCTGCTTGAACCGTCCAGTTTGGAAACACAAGCATGCTTAGAATGAATCCCGTGAACAACGCTGATAGGCTCGTGGCTGTGTAGCGTTGTCTCCAAGCCACTGTGTTTTCGCCTTTTTCGGTTGCTTCTCGCACCTTCTGCACGTAGGGTAACAGTGTCCTCATCACGACCGCTACAAAAACACCACAAAAGCAACCAGCGTTTGGGCATCAATCATTTCCGCCATTGGTTTCACCTCCTTCCTCAGCGGTCAGGTCGAAACCCATCTTGACCAGCATTCGGCGCACCTCCTCAGGGCGTACATACTGCACATTGAACTGGGCAGAAATCTCAGCCAACCTGACGACGTCAGCCACGCTGATTTGAGGGCGCTCGGGTGCGCCCCAATTCAGTCGGCAATTCGCCTTCTTCGGATCGAAACCAGCCTGCACTATCACTGGCGCAAACACTTCGCGTTCTATGACGCGCTTGATGAAACGCTGCAACGCCATGACCTTGCGCTCAGCCATGTCTAGGGCGGCTCTAGCCGAGGCTTCGGTGAAACCAGGCGACGTGAACAGTTTGGGCAGAGGTGTCTGCCCGCCTAGGTAGACTTGGTTCAGTATGTGGTCAACGTAGGCTTCATACCGTGCTCTGGGGTCAACAGCAACTGTCTTTACGTCTGCATCTGCCCTGTCGCAGACGAAGCGGGCGCCAGCCTTGGGCTTCGACCTGATTAGACGTTGAAACTCGGCTAGGCGTTCGGCGTTCACGCCTGGGAATAGCCAGAGCTCGTCTGGTCCAGCGTATTTTTCAAAGATTTCTGGCATGACCTTCTCGATGCGGGCTTTCATTTCTAAGAAGCTCTTGCGAGTCTCACCGTTGAAGGAAAGTTCTTCGAGCAGAACTTGTAAGACGCCCGTTCCGAAGGCGCTGAAGTTCACTTGGTTCCATCGGAAATGGATGATTCGGTCGGGCTGAAACGTTGCTTTAACGCCGCCGTAAGAGTAGTTGTAGGCTTTAACACTGCCCATTCGGTCGCGCACAATCGCTTTCGAGTCTTCAAAGCCCGTTAAGGGCAGAATCCTCAGAGCCTCCAGGTTGTCGGGTTCCAGCTTCAGCCAGAAACTGTTTCCACTGGCAACGATTTCTCGGGCGCCCTCCTGTAACAACCCGTCTAGGTTGACTGCCTCGCAGAAGTCGTCGACAACCGCCTTCGCCTTCAATGCCTCCGCGTAGTTAGTGTTGACGGTTGTGAAGAAGCCCGTGCCAACCGTTTGGTCGGCTAGGAAGTCAACAAAAGCCTTGCAGGCTGGGTCGCGCAGGTAGGCGCCTATCAAGTCGCTGAAACCAATGGTTGGGGCTTCACCTAGAGCCTCACGCCAAGCGGGTAACAATGTTCCGCTGCGGCTTGCTACTTTTTGAAGACTACCATAAAACTCTCGCATCTTCTTGAGAACAGTGCTCAATTCAGATTTCGCCCAACGAAGAAAGGCAACTGAATCTCATTTAAGTTGGAATTGGCGTCTTGGCGGAATATCGCTTATTGGCTAAAGACCGCTGATTCCCAAGCGAAGTCCCTAAACAATTCCAACAATGTTCGCCCCTTCTCAGTCAATCTGTAATACTTTGCTGGGAGAAAGCGATTCTCGTCAACACGGTCGGGCTCCAGCAAACGGAGTTCAAGGCAGTAACGCAGGTAGCGATACAGCTTTTTCGTGTCGAACCGACGGCTGTTATGGTAAACCTGATACACGTTTCTGGCTTCCCGCCTAAACAACGTCAAGAAACGTATGACCTCTAAGAAATCGCAAGCCCTGCTTCCTTTTGGTCGCCCCTCCCGCCACCGCAACCGAACCCCAGAAGCTGCAATATAACTAGAAACGATGAATCGTTCCATGCTCTGTGGCGCCTTGCCCGACAAACAAATCTCACCGCTAAAAAACAGCACAGAGAACTCTATTCTACATTTTTAACAGGCTTGTGCCACACGGATTTCTACGCTGAATTTTGCGTCAGACAGAAAGACCGCTAGTCGAAGAAGCTTTCTACTGCAAGAGATTTAAAACAAAAACACATTTCCATGTAAAAACCGCTTTGGCGCACCCTGATTCTAATGAGTTTTGTCCATCAAAAACTGACGTTTTTCTTGTGCAACAAAGATTTGTCAAGCGTCTTCGGTTTTAGGTCTTAAGGTGATGATCAAACAGTTTTGTTCACTCTTGGCATCTACGTTCAGGCCTTTGTTTAAGAAGGGCTGCAGAAGTTCGTGGAACTCCTTTGGAATGTTCAGAGAATAAACTGTGTAGGAATACTCTGACTTGCCATAGTATTTCTTTTTCACAGTTCTCTTCTGCAAACGAGTCGTGGCTGAGACGCCTCTCTTCTCCTCTTACCTACGGATTGATTGTTTAAAAATGGTGTCAAGAATGGAACACTCGCTTCTCTCCCTGTGAGAGTGGTGGCTGAAACTGACCATTTCAAAACCATGCTTGGCTTGTGCACTAATTCCAGTTTTTAAACCTAAAACCCGCCTTGAGTTTCTCGGTGACATGCTGATTGCCGTGGGAAGAAGACAACAACTATGTACGCAGTGGTCATCGTAGCCAAGACGAGTTCCAAAAGGACACCTTTCGAACCATCACCCTGAGCGGTGAAGAGGGCATCAAGGCGGTCATTGCCAAGCTTAAAGGAAAACACGCTATGGAAGTGGTCAGTTACCTGTTCGATAAGAAAAAGGGCTGGACGCTTGAAAGGGCAAAACAATGGTTTGATCAACACCAACGCAAGAACAAGGAATCGCTTAACTGGTTAGGTGAAATCCAAGATACACCAGGCGTGCGCAACCTCATAAGGGGCAAGGCGCTGCACCCCATCAGAACCTTTCATCCCGAAGAATGGCCCCAGGTACGCGAATACTTGGAAGAGGAACTCAGAAAATCAGCGCCCACGCTGACTGGTAAACCGCTCATGCTCGACCACTTTTATCCATTACGCGGCGAAGTTTTGGGCGCAGAATACAACGACGGCGCCATCGAGTACATGGCTAAACTTGACGATCTGGAGGTTTTGGGTAAGGTAAAAGACGGCAAGATAAGGCATTGCAGTGTCGAGTTCGAATGGAAATCGTTGGAACAGGTTGACGGTGTTGCTCCCCGCGGCTTGAATTTTACTGGACTGTCGCTGTTAGAATCTTATGAACCCGGAGATCCTCAGACATCGGTTGAGGTTTGGGAAGCCATTATCGCTAAGCTGAAAGAATCCAAGCATCTTCGTAGCAATACTGCGAGTATCGTTAAGGAGCAAGCTAGCGCTGAACCGAACGAGTTTGTTTTCTATTTGATTCGTGATCCAGCCGCTTTTTTGGAGGAGAGGTTCAACACTGTCTGGGTTGACCAAACAAACGGCATTCAAGGCTTATACGGTTATCTGCGTGAAAAATCAGACTCACCGAATCCCATGGGTTTGCTGTTTATGAAGGCTAACGGTTGGACCCTTGAAAAAGTGCAGAACTGGCTGCGAGACCATCCGCAGTACCTGAGGCAGGGTCAGCATCAACCCGTTTCGGCATCAGTTGGAATCCAGCCTTCAAACATTACGATGGAGAAGCGGAAACCCGCCCCATTGGTCGAGGCGATTCTGCCGCCTGAAACCGAACCCCAACTTCAGCCCTCAGATTTGATGAGCAAGAAGGAGGTTCTAAATCTCTTGCCTGAACGAGTGCCGATCCACTGGGGGTTACGGTCCAGCTGAGCTTGTCCGAGGGTTGAAGAGCAAACTGTTGGAGTGATTGAAAACTGAATACATTGTCATGGTCACTTTGTGACCGGGAGTAGCCGCGACGGAACGGTGAAACCGAACAAACAAACAAGAGGAGAGAAAAAAACAGAATGACTGACTTGTGGCCCGATGCCGAAGTTGGCGAATTAATAAGCGACGGCACGGTCCTAAGCTTCGAGGCTGCAGGCGCCATAACCAAGGGCAAGGCGGTCTACCTCAGCGCCGACATGAAGGTCAGCCAATGCACAGCCGCAACACAGTACGCCATAGGCATAGCCTTGAAAACCGTTGCGTTAGGCGAATTCTGTCCCGTATGCATCGGAGGCGTCGTCAAGGTGACAGCTGGCGGAGCCATTACACGGGGGGTTCAGGTTCAAACCGACGCGAGCGCAAACATCATCACCCTGGCTGATGGGTCTGGCACCTACACACCGTCTGAATTGCCCGACAGAATTGCCAGAGCTTTAGGTGTTGCTCTGCAAACGTTTGCGAACGGCGACACTGGGCTTATCTTGGCTGGCAAAACCTGAAGGAGCAAATGAAAAGCATGACAGACAACAAGAACGTGTTGAAAGAGGCAATATTACACGACCCTGAACTCGGCGACTACCACTGGAGCACGCTGGTTGAGAAGGCTAAGTCAAACCTTTTTACAACCCGCTACTGCTCCAGCCTGGTTAAGGAAGGCATTCTCAGCGACATGGCTGGCGCCCTAGGACGAATGCACGATGTCGTCATCGACGCCGCTAAGCCAACTTTGATTGGTAGAGAAATGATTTGGGTGCTGCCCACAGACCAGCCTCTGGTGCGATTTCCAAAGGCTAAGCTGGCTAAAGCCAAACAGACCGCTGAGTTCGCTGAGACGTGGTTTTATCCCGAGAAGAGCGACACAACCGATGTGCAGGCTACGACTGAGATTAGAGCAGGCGGCGAATGGAGCAAAAAATACGTGGAAGACGCCAACTGGAACGTCATGGAACGCCAAGCGCAAGAGGTTGGCAGAGCCATCGGCGAGTTGGAAACAGAGAAAGTGTACGCTCTGTATACGGGCATCGCCGCTGCAGACTTGGCTGGAGGCGCCGAAATAGGCGGGGCGGGAACCCTAAACTGGGCAGGCGTGGTCAGTTTCTGGAACGCCGTGCGCAAGGAGAATTTCAGTGCTAAAGTGTTAGTGATTCATCCTGAGCAGGCGGCTGACCTTTGGCAGGACGACAAATTCATACACAGCTTCTACTTCGGCAAGGAAGTGGATGTGCGCAGAGGCGTTTTGGGCGAAACCTACTTGGGCATGAAGATTCTTGTGAGCACCAAAGCCACGAACGGAACGGTACTAGCCATCGACACTGACGTTGCCACCGTTATGCTGTTGCGCCGAGACATCTTGACTGAACCGTTCGAAAACCCGCGTGAAGACCGTTACGGCATCGTCGCCAGCGAACGCATCGGCCTAGGCGCTTTGAGAAGCAAGGCTGTGGCTAGAGGAACAGGCTGGTAATCCTCCTGACGAGACTGTGAAACCAGTCGAAACTAACATCCTCTTTTTTTGTGTTAGTCGAGGAGAATCGAACATGGGAACCTCCAAAGCTGGTTTAGCCTACGGGAAATGTGGTAGGTGTGAACGAGAGTTTCGAGTTCAGAGGCCTGCTCCGTCCTTCGTTGTTTGTGACTGTTACAAGTATTGTCCTCTTTGCAGTCCAGCATACTCGGTGCCAATGATTCCATTTGTTCCAGATTTGAATCCTTCAACTTACCGAAACGAGAAAGTCCATGAGGTTAAGGGTCAAGGTGCAGAGTTGTCTGAATGGACTGTTGAGACACTGTACTACTGCCCTAATCACACGCCGCCGTATTATTCTAAGCAGAAGCCAGTAGAGGTTGCCCTTCGATGAGTCTGGCTGAAGAAGAGAAGGGTCAGCTTCACACAAAAATAAAAATCGAAGGGACGATCGACCGGCTGGTCTTTGGGAGCCTAAAAGAAATCTATGAGTCGGAGAAGAGAGAGGCTGAAGGCGAGGACAAGCCTGAGCCTTCCTTCAGCCAAGTGCTCGAAATGATACTGAGAAAAGGAATCAAAGCGTACAAAACAAGGAAATAGTTTAATTTTAATCCCATTTTATCATACAGTGTCACATTTTCTCCTATTTATTCCGATTCACCTTAAATCTAGCCACGTTATCTAAAAGGGTTTGCTGGAGTGTGGCAGGTCTGGCAAGCGTCACGGCGGACGATGTTAGAGACACTATCAATGTCACATTGGCGGATATAGCTGACGCCAAGGTTGCCAAGATGATCAAAAAGGCAGAAACGACACTAGAACTGGAGACAGGACGAAGCATCGATTACAACAACTGCACCGACGAGGAAGCCCTAGTCATCACCAACCTTGCTGCAATTTATGCGCTTTGCCACCTAACAGGCGGCAGCGCTGCAGGACTAAGTTTCTCTGTTGGAAACCAACGCGTCGACGTGCTGGATAAAGCGCCGCCTTTGGATGTTCTCCAGCAAGAGGTGGAACGTGCTCTAAACAACATGAAGAGCACGCTGAAGCGCGTCTAAAAAAGGAGGCAACAGCGAAGTGTCGAGATTTGAACAGTTGTTGCGTCGAGCAGGCGAGAACGTGACGTGGCACAAACGGCAAGAGGGCGCAGTTGACCCTGAGACAGGCGACCGCACAGTCACGTGGACCATTGAGGTTATCAGGGCTGTGGTGGAGCTGGTTTCTTCCAGCCAAATTATGGTGGAGGCGGGGTACACAAGTGAAGACTACATTCGAGTCTTTGTCACAGCAGACATCAAACACAAGGATAAAATCACGTATCAAGGCAGGGACTACGAGGTTCTGCCGCCCGAATCCGTCTATTTTCTCGGTGTTCTTGAGCATCGCACGGCTTTGTGTAGGAGGCTGATTTCTTAATGCCCTTGGCTTGGGATACAAAAACTGGGGTGGCGCCGGGAACAGAAACCACTATCGTGTCGTATCAGGTGGGCGAGGGCAGACTCGTCAAACTGGACGGGTTCATTGCGTTTGGAACCTGCGCTGCCATATATCGGTTGTGTGCTGACGGTGAGGTCAAAGCCAGCTACATGACCAGCGAGGCCGACCGCAACGCCTACGTTATCTTCAGAACCGAACACGTCACTGGACCAAAAACAATCGCGGTTAAGGTGGTTCACTTTCTTTCTGCTGCTCCAGGCGAGGGTCAAGACTTTGAGGGAACGATTTTAGGAGGATAGAAATCAAAATGGGAGTGTCTAAACCGTTTGACGAGCCGTTTGCTGCTCGGGAACCAGGAGACATCTACCTTGCACGATATACAAGTGAAAAAGCATCGGTGACTACCATTCCGCTTGACCATTTAAAACGTTTGATATTGCCTACAAACGTGCCCGTTGCCAACTCGGGCGGCATGATAGTTCCATACGAGGGCGGCTACGCGGTCTTAGCCCTGCTGTCCAAAAATGACACGCTGGCAAAGGACATACTCGACAAGATGGTGACGCTTCAAAACACAGACGGTTCCTGGTATCAGCAGTATTATCCCCACAAGCCTTTCACCCAATACGAAGACCGTAAGGTGGACAGCGGCACCGCCCTCATGGCTTGGAGCATGGCGGATTACGACGCCCGCAACACGACAACAATTTACAAGACGGCTTGGCAACTGGCAGCCGAATTTCTCCACACCTTAGAATGGAGCCTCACTTCTTCGGCGAGTCTTCTCAAAAACCAAGTGATAAACGGCGTGGCTGAAGATGTTGCCTTCGCAGCGGATGTTGCTGAAGCCATATTAGGCTTAACTCGAGGACTGGACGCCTACGGCGCCACTGTCTTAGACTCAGGTGGGCACAGCGTAAGAGACTTAATCACTAGGCTGATTGCAGGCATCGACGGTTACATGTGGCGCTCAGCTGATTACTTCTACCAAACCGAGTACCCACTTGGCGCCCAGAGCCAAACCAAACCAGGCGTCTACATAACCTTCAAACAACTAGTCACGTACACGCAGGCGCTAGTCGCGTGGGCTTTGAAGAACTGGGACGACAAATACGGCACGCCGGGGCAGCACACCCAAAACGTTTCAGACGCTCTTGACCGAGTTGTTGCCGTCAACAGAGGAAGATGGAGCGGCTACCTTTTTCATCCCGTATATGAGCCAACCGACCCGCCTGAAGAATACGCCCACTATGCGGCTTTGATGAAAATTGCCATGCAAAATGTTAACGCCACAAGATACGCTCGTCACATCGACGAGGCGCTCAAATTCATGCGCTGGTGCACTCTTTCTAATGGAGCTGTCTTAGACTGCGTCTGGCCAGACGGACGCTGCTACGTCAACTCCAACGCGCGTGGACCCTTACTCGTCTCTGCTGCAACATGCATCCTATCAGGAGCGTGACGTCTAACTTGAGTGTGGAAGACCCAAAAACAACCCTCATGAACCTTATCAAAAACAACATCGCGCTGACAAAGGATGACAGCTTCACGCCGGCAACCGTACACGTTAGCCAAGAGTGGTTCAACAGCCAACTCTTCAAAGACTTCGATGTCAAAATCACCCTTGGCCTGGCAGACGGCTCGATGGAAAAACTGAACGTGGGAGGCTCATGGATTCGCTACGGCGACCGCTACCGCCTAACAGGCTGGAGCATCGATAAAACAGGCATAACTGGCAAGGAGATGCGCTGGAAGATGAGGCGCGAAATCGAACGCATTGTTCGGGCTAATAGAAAGAACCCAGGCGGCGGCTTGAGTTTTGTCGATATAAGAGGCGTTTCAGAAAGCGAGGACGCCAATTCTAAGCCGCCGTATTGGAAGGTGGAAGTCACGGTCACAACGCATCGTTATGAAAAAACAAGCTAGAAAGGAGGAATGGATGAAAAATGTCTTCAACAGTCTACACAGGCGAGGAAGCAAGAGCCCACTACGTGGAAGAAGCAACATACGGCACGACACCCACAAACCCAGCAATGCTCTGCATCGGGGTGATACAGGAAATCGAGCCTGCACTTGACCCAAAGAACATCGTGCTGCGCGGAATAGGCTCACGAAACGTCAAAGCCATAAGACGAGGACTGCGCCACATCGACCTCAAGGTTGTGTACACACCGCAGAACTGGAGCTTCTTCAACTACGCCAGGTCGCTGAAGTCCGTAAGCGTCGAGGTGTACTACGAAAAATCCAGCGGAATCGTCAGTCTGAACCACAAGGGATGCAAGGTTGACAGTGCCAAGGTTGAGGGTTCCATCGAAGACCCAGTCAAAGTGACACTAGACCTAGTCGGGCAAGATGTGGCGGTTGCTACAGCCAAGATCGGAGCCAGCTACGAAACCGAGCCCACAACGAATCCGTTGACGGGAAGCGACTGCTCCATCAGCAAGGCTGGAGTAGAAATCACGCGTTTCAGCGACTTCAGCTTCGAAATCGTCAACAATCTCAAGCGGCAACCTGTGATAAGGGCGACCACGCCTTATTTAATCAAGAGTTTGCCCCAACGCCATGAGGTTCTGCAGGGGTCGGTTCGAGCCGACTTTGAATCTAAGGCAGAGTTAGACGACATACTCGGTGACACAGAGTTCACGTTGCTCTTCAACATCGGCGGAACCAACTTCTCTTTCACGGGTTGCAAGTGGAGGTCAAGCCGATTGCCCACCAAGATCGAGGACACAGTGGCTCAGACGCTGGATTGGGAAGCCAAGGGGTTAACAATATCCTAACCAAAATGGAGCGCAGCCAACAATGAGAACAGAAACCGTAGAATTAGACAAGCGATACGGTGAAGAATACGCTGGACGCTACGTTTTCAAAGAAATCACCTGGATGAAACGAAGCAGAATCATCACGAAATACACCAAGTATCATCCAGTAACAGGTCAGATTGTAAGCAGCGATCTGCCAGCCATTCAAGCGGAGACCATCTGGGCGAGCCTGAAGGAACAGCCAGCTAACAAGCCACTCACGTTGGAAAGGTTGCTGGACGAAGAAAACGGTGTTCCAATCGAACTCGGCGAACTCTTCAGCATTGTTGTCAATAGGCTCTGCGGTTTGTCTGGGGAGGAGGCAAAAAACTCGTGAGGGCGATGAGACGCGGAAGAGCGCATCCGAGCCTTACTCGGTTTCGACTGTGCAAGGAGTTCGGTTGGACACCTGAGCAGCTGAATCGTCAATCAGCCAAGACCATCGAAGAGTTTGTTGTCATCCTAAACGAGATGGACCGCCAAACTGAGGAAGAAATGGAGAAGGCTAAGCGAGGCGCCAGATATGTCGGTTGAGATAGAAGTTCGATTTGAGGGTCAAGATGAGTTTCGGTTACAAATGGAGCGGATAGACTCGTCTATGAAAGAACGTGTCCAGCAACGACTCCAAGAGTTGACTGATTCCATAAAAGAAACAGCGCAACGCTTGGCTCCTGTTCGCACGGGTTATCTGCGCTCCACGATTTTTACAGAAATAGCTGAATGGACTGTTAAGGTAGGAGCCTCAGCGCCCTATGCCTCTTACGTGGAGTTTGGAACCCGATTCATGCACGGTCGACGTTTTCTCTCGCAAGCCGTGGAGACACATCGTGCCCAACTGGTCGACATTGTTGGGCAAGCCGTCAGCGAGAGCCTTGTGGAGGTCAGCCTATGAGCTTTCACGAAATCAGTGTTGTCATTCGTGCCGTGAACCGAGCCAGCAGCGAGTTTGGACGCGTGAGCGCAGACGCCGAAACCATGGCTGAAAGGGTCAGAACGGCTGGAACAATCATGGCTGGTTTAGGTGCAGCCAGCCGAGCGGTTGCGATCCTGGGACATCAGTTCGGGTTTTTAACGGGTGAGCAGGAGCGTTGGTTGGCGAGCATAAGTTATGTGGTCACTGCTCTGGGCATTTTCTTGCGGTCAAGTTGGGGCGTCGCTGTGGCTCAGAAGGTGTATGCTGTGGCCACGACTATTGCGGCTAAGGTTACGTGGGCTTTCAACTCCGCCCTAGCCATGAAGATTGCTTTGTTAACTCTCGGCGTAGGGTTGGTTGTGGCAGCCGCCGCCTACATGACTTGGTTTGCTTCCGCAACTAGAGACGCTGCTTCGGCGCAGGAGGAGTACAACACTGCATTGGCTAGGCAAGAGAGAGTTGGGAGAAGCCGTGGAGAAGACATGGAGTATGAACGCATAACGCGGCGGGGTGCCTACTACTAGGGTGCGGTTGTGTGAACGGCGATGAGCCATGATTTTTCACAAAGCCGCTGTGTTCATGCTTTTTCCGCTTAGGAGGTCTTTTGTGGTGAGTCTCGGTTATCCCCAGTGCCGAGTCGACTTGTTTCGAGGTGTCAAACACTTTGACGACGTGTTCGCAAGCGGTTGGACCTTAAGCCAGGGAACGTTAACGACGGATGGAAAAATCGGCACCCTGACAATAGGCGCCTCCTATCCTTCGGCTTCGATGAAGAAGGGTTGGAGTTTCGCCACGACCACGCATCGATACGCCATAATAAACTGCACAGGGTTGACGGGTGTTTCATGGAAGTTCGAGGCTAAACTGGCCGGCGTCACTGAAGCTTCAAAGACCTTCACGGGTGTTGGCATCAAAACGGTTGATTTGCAATACGACGGCGTGGAAACCCCGCCCTACCTGGGCAGTATTGACGAAGTTGTCTTGACAATGAATGGAGTGACTGGCAACACGGTGAAGTTTGACTACGTGAAGGTTTGCGAGAAAACGATGTTGACGCCTTCCACCGACCTTGACGTGGTTGAGTTGAGCGTTCACTTGGCTGTCACAGAAGAAGTGGGTTCGGTCAACTGCCTCCTACAAAACTATGATGCCAGGTACACAGACCAAATCACGGCTGGCGACTTGATTGAGGTAGCTTTGTCACGAACGGGCGAGTCTTGGGTGAAGGTGTTTAAGGGCAGGTTAGACGCTGTTGCTAAACGGGCTGAGGCATCGTTGAGGGGTCCACAGCATTATCTGCGCCTTCGGGGACGCGACTTGGGCGCCGAACTCTTCAACCGACTCGTAACCAAGAAGTACGTGAACACGGAAGGGTCGGAAATCGTCAAGGACGTGCTCGTCAACTACACGCCCTTAGCCAGCGTGGGTGTGGAAGCAACCAACAGCACGTATGCGGAGGAGGACTACGAGAACAAGCCAGCGTGGGAAATTGTCAAGTACGTGGCTGAAACCGCCAAAGACGCTAGCAACGTGATCGGCTGCGACTTCAAGTGCGAGGAGGGCGACCTCAAATTTTATCCAAAGAGCAAATACGCAAGCGTTGTCTCCTTGGATGGAATAATCACTCTGTGCGAGCATGAGTCAGCCATCGAACGGGTGCGCAACAAAATCTACGTTTACGGCGAAGCCTCCAAACCCTATCCGATTGACAAAGACGCGTGGACTGAAAGTCTAACACCTACCGACGGCGCTTGGAGCAGCGGAACTGGCACGGGAAATGTTTCGCTTGACGGCACAGAGAGAGCCGTGGGCAGCTACTGCGTTAAGCATTCTACGACTTCGCCTGATTATTATGGACGCGCTGTGTTCACGCTGAATGTTGGAAAGGAAATGAATGCCAACGTTTACCCAAGCGTGAATTTTCAGATTAAAGAGGAGTCAGTGTTTAGTGGTGAGGTAACGTTCATATTAGAAGACATAAATGGCAATTGGGCGGCGAAAGAGTATCGGATAGGCAACAACAAGAAATGGCACTTTGAAAGCTTCATGTGCGGACAAAAATACGCAGACGAGTGGTCGGGCAGCAACATAGCCAATTTCAACTGGGAAAAAATCAAAAAACTCCTTTTTGACGCGCATTTTGTTGGTACTGGAACAGGCGCCTTCTGGGTTGACAACCTCTATTTCAGCAAGTGTAGATGGAGCGGCATGACAGAAGACTCGGCAAGCCAATCCAAATATGGACTGCGAGAATTGGCGGTTGTGGATGAGACGCTGGTTTCTGACGACGCCTGTGCCAAAGTGGCTGATGCTGAACTGAAGTATCTGAAGGACCCAGCCGAATCGTTGCGAGTAACGGTTATCGGTGACCCACGCATAGTTGCGGGTGAAACCATCCGTGTGACGAGTCCAAACGAGGGCATTGATGCTGATTATCGTATTCAGGCGGTTGACCACTTCATGGACGACGAGGGCGAGTTTGAAACATCTTTGACGCTTATTGCTGAGCCGCCTCGCATTGCTGAGATTCTGTCGGAGACCCGTAGGGAAGTGGGTGTTTTGATGAGGGGCACAGCCTACGGCAAACTGGGAAGATAAGTGACATGCCTATTAAGAAGCATAAGACCCACGTTAGTTTTGTTTTTCCGTCTGATTGGAAGTGGGAGTTTGAACGCGAACTGCACCGACTGGACCAGCAAAGAGTCAAATCTCAACGCGGGTTTAGAGTGTCGTTATCGCTTCTCTACACCATAGCCCTGATGGAAGGACTCAAGCAACTACGCCAAATGACCCTAACCGACATTGAACAATGGTACCAGAAGAACAATATTTGATTACACCGAGAGGAAAGAAGCTCCTAGAAATCTCGAATTAGGAATTAATTTTCCTTTTTCAGACATTTTTCATCGTAAAATGTAGGTTTTATATGCTTTGGGAGTCACAATGTTTAAAATATTGGTATGAGGGAGGTGAAAACATTCTGGAAGATTCGAAGATAAAGATTTCAGTGCTTTGGATCTTCTATGCAGTGGCTTTGTTGGCTTACTTCATATTGATGCTTGTGGAGCCAGGTGTACTGGAGCAGTTTCTATTGTCAGGAGAAATAGGCGGTGAAAAAATAGGACCCGAACTGCTCCTCTTCTTCGCAATCTTAGTGTTGGCACCATTAACAATGGCTTTCCTGTCCCTGACCTTAAAAGATTCCATAAATCGCTGGGCAAACATCATTGTTGGTATAGTCTTTACCGTCTTTCAGGTCGTTGCATTAATTGAGATACTGACACTACCAACCGTTTATGCTTATGCGGTACTGATGGAGCTTTCAAAGGTTGTGGTTCCAGCACTGATTGTCTGGTACGCTTGGAAGTCTAAACAGAAAGCATGAGCCTAACCAACGAATGCTTTGTCAATTCTTCAACGTTCCCAGTTGTCGGAACCCTAATTGCATTTTCCCTCTCTCACATCTTCGCTTCAAGAAAAAGAGGGGGAAGCTGAAACCTGAACACGATAGGTGGAGGTTACTTTCCCTTCGCTGGCGTGGGTACAATGCCGAGTTGCTGCATCAAACCCAAGGTATCAAACCTTTCCCAGCCTTCCACGAACTTGCCGCCTGCAATGCGGTCGATGTAAATCCCCCACATTGTCACCTTCTTATTGGTAGGAGGGATACCCGCAAATTCACTCTGGTGTGTGCAAGTCATTGTCCAACGCACCGCTACTTTGTCGCCTTCAACGATCATGTCTTCAATGGTGAAATGGCTGTCGGGAAACGTGCTGCAGAACTCGTTCATAGATTGTTTGAAGCCCTTGAGTCCGCGTATTTCTTCGCCGCTGGCACCGTGATAGACGATGTTGGCGGCGCATGTCTCGTCTATTATGGCCATAGCTGCTGCCTTCCCCTTGTTCCACTCCTCAACAAAGCGACGCTCGAGTGCCTTAATTTCTCTCGCTGACATAACAAATCACCTGCTGATTGCTACCTAGCCTATGTCTATATATTTTAATTTTAACGTGCCTACGCAGAGTTGTTGGACGATGTCACCAAAGTGAGTAGAAATCAAGCGCGACCATGCGTAAGCAAGAGGGTTCAAGTAACGATGGTAAGCCATAGAACGAGGCTACTAGAGGGCTAGCCAAATATGCAGCAAGGTTTGTTCGTGTTACCTTTCACGAATCCGCAACAACCATTAAATGTCAAAAAAAGATGATTAGAATTGATAATTGAGGAGATGTGACATTCCATGTCACTAGAGAAGAACAAGGCTGTTGTTCGCAGAGCGATTGAAGCCTTGAATAAGCAAGACTTGTCCTCGTTAGATGATTTAGTGGCACCCAACTACTTTGACCATACTGATCAACAAGGTCTGAAACAGCATAAACAATCCCTTGCCATGTTTTTCAAGGGCTTTCCTGATTGCCATTGGACTATTGAGGATATAATTGCTGAAGGTAATAAGGTGTGGGCTCGTGTTACATATACGGGGACGCATACTGGCGAATATCTTGGATTTGCACCTACTTGGAAGAAGATTTCATACAAATCAGTAACCATCAAACGTGTCGTTGATGGCAGAATGGTAGAAGGATGGACAATCAATGACATGTTGGGTTTCCTTAAACAAATAGGTGCTATTGAATATACAGAGAAAGGAGAGAAACTCTTTCCAAAGGATGTTAAGTAACTGCTTTGACCTACAACCAGCAATCCACATGTCTACATCATGGGTATTTGCCTTTCTCTATCTGTTTCTCTTCTTCCTCCCAAGTCAACGCTTCTAAAATAAGAAAGAAGTCGTTTCCCTCCTGCAACAGACGCCAGGTTCGTCCGCTTAGACGCGCCATCTTCACGAGTTTGCTCATGGGCACACTCTCGATTCGGCTCCTTCGCTTCAAATAATCCTTCTCACCCACGCGCTGCATGTAACTAGCTCTGCCAATCTTCATCCTAATTCTATCTGGCAAAACAAACTCCTCACACCACTAAATAGTACACTTACACAATAAATATTTGTTCCAAGACGCGCCCTCACCAAGCATCATTACCCTATTTGAAGCCTAATAGAGGGGGTCTAGCACCTGTGCGCACACACATACGCAATCCAATCAAGCATTAACAATACTTTATCTTTTAGCCTTCAACTCTTTCAAAACCATGTCACGAAGTTTCTGCGCATCCACATCCAGATTAGGCGTCTCACAAGCAACAACAGGCTTCAAACCTCGCTCTGCAATAAGTTCAGCCAAAAACCTAAAGTCAGGACCATACTCACTCCTGTCCAAGTTGTGATGTCGACGCTCACCCTTATCCGTAAACTCAATATGACTATAATGACAGTGCAAATTCCTCAACGCCTCAGAACCCAAACGCCTCTCAATCTCATCCATAACCTTACGAACATCGTCAACCGTCTTGAAGCGCCCTCCCCTTTCTCTAGCGTGCAAATGCGCCCAATCAACATTAGGCTCAGTCAACTCAACACGTTCACAAAGTCTCAAAACCTCGTCAAGACTTCCAAACTGCGAACCCTTACCCATGGTCTCAGGCGCCAAACGCACCCTAGTTATACCCAACGAACGCATAGACTCCACAACCTCCTTCAAAGCTCTCTCACAAGTCTTATACACTTCCTGCGGCGGTCTACCAGCATAAGACCCTGGATGAAAAACCACAATGTGTGCACCCATCCAGTTGGCGCCTGTGACGCAGGCGAGCAGACGCCGTTTGCTAGCCTCTAAAACCTCTTTCTGAGCCGCGGCTAAATTGACAAAGTAGGAGCCGTGAGCCGTCAACCAAACATCGTGTTCAGCCGCATTCTTACCCAACTGCTCAGCCATCTCTTGCCTGATCTGAGGCACAGGTCCCCACCGAACCATCTGATACTCAAAAGAATCCAAACCCTCATCCCGCAGATACCTGGGCACCTCAGTGACTGGACGCTTTAACACCTTAAACCCAGGCGGCATCCCGGCTGGTCCAAACCTTGGATGATCAGCCACTATTCTGCACACTCCACACTGTTTTTTTAAATATATTTTAGGCGCTGGTTGATTTAAGAAATTGTTCATCGCCTTCTTTGACGACGAGACGAAACGTACATTCCGTAGAAAAGCGCCACAAAGGCGGAAGCCCAAGCCGCAATGTTCTGACTAAAAACATACTTGCCCACCACATCCAGTCCAACTATGGGAGCTGTGAGAGAGGCTCCAACCTGGGCAAGCCCGTTCCGAAATCCAGGCGCCACCCCGACGAGGGCGTTGTTCAACGCGGATCCCAACCCTCCGATGGGAGGCAAGGCTCTTCCCACTCCCTGCACCCAATCCCCTAAACCCCTAACAAAATCGAGAAAAGACGGATTTCCCATGTACAACCCTAAAACTCCACGATAAACCAGACCAGGATAAATCACAACGTAGAGCAAAAGGGACAACGAGAGAAAAACCAGAAGAACAGCAACAGCGCTTCTAACGGCAGCTCTGGCAAAATGCAGCCGCTTTGAAAGGTATGAAACACCTCGGATTCGCTGGAACGCGGCACCAACCGATCTGCCAATTTTCTGCAGCCTTCTGCTTATTCGCTTGAAAAAGTGGCTCAACGCCCTGAACCTGCGTCTCTCTTGCTCTCTTCGCGTCTGTGATAATGGGCGTTTAGCGACCTCAACCTTAGCTGGCACGAAAGCGGTGAACCTTGTCATGTAAGCCCAGCTTGAAACCAAAACAACGATCACGGTTATGGGTAACAGATGTAACAAAGGACTAATTGTCAATGAGAAAACCCAGTTGGTTGCTGGAATCTGAAAGGTTCCCGTCCAAACGTTTTGGTCGGTCAAACCGAAAGACAGGAAAGAGTAAACCAAGAGAAACTCGAAAAGAAGCGTCAACACAAAAAACAGTACGAGCGCTGCGAACCCTTTAGGCGCGGTCCACCTAAAGACCAAGCGTTTCCCACGAGTCTCAGACAACTATGTTTTACCTCTCTGACGTTTCTTTAGTAATGTTCAAGGGTGTTGTTAAGCAGTTTTTGATATAGTTTTCTCAAGTCTTTACAGCAAAACAAATACTTAAGGCAATTGGGCGAAACTCGTCTCACGGAATGACCATCAGAACCAAACCAGACACCAACGGTATTGTCAAATTGTCACTTATTGGAGCCGGAAGGGTTTCCACGATCATTCCCACGGCAGCACCCACCAATGCCTTCAACGGACCCGCAAACAACCACGCTCCGGCAAAAGCGAACAAGAAGCCGAAGAGAGTGCCCTCAATCATCTTGCCCCTGTTGTATGGGAAAACGTGTCTACCAAGTTTCCTCCCGAACAGTGTGGCAAAGCCGTCGCCCAACGTGAATATGGTGATAGCCGCATAGCCAACGGGAATCGGAAAGGCAACTAGAGCTAAAACTATGCCCAATGCAAAAAAGATTGGGGAAGTTACGAATTCGTAGATTTCTGGCGTGATGGCGGCGTTCCAAGTTATTGTGGATGTCACAGGAATGTTGAAGCCTTGCATGCGGGCGAGTTCAGACATGATGTAGACTGAAGTGACCACAAAGATCAGAAAGGCAACGAACAGATGACTTAACGACAGATAGGCGGAGACTATGGGCACGAGGAAGCCGCTGATGTGAATAGTTTCTCGGATAAGATCTCGTTTGGAAACGGATCGTGCGTTAACTGTTGATGAGACGCCGGTTATTGGCAATAAGGCTTCTTCCAGATCGCCCTTCACAACCACGTCTGATTTGGCGCTCATAAGAAAGTCTGGGTTGTACCCGATTTTTAAGGCGCAGAACCTTAGCATTGGCAGATTGTTTCTGTCATCCGCTACTAGGACGCAATCTTTGGGGGGCAGGCCCTCTTTTTCAACTATTTTTTCCAGAGCCAGCGCTTTGCCGTTTGGTTCGATGACGTCGCCACTGATTCTGCCTGTCAGGCGACCCTTTTCAACTTCGAGATTCAAACCCACGGCGTAGTCTGCGCCCAATTCCTCTGCGAGGTGCTCCACAAAGAGCTGTGGCAATCCAGAACTGATCAGTGCTGTTTTGTGTCCTGCCTGTTTTAGTTTTTTAAAGACTTCTTTTACGCCGGGAATTAGGGGGACCTTTTTGTAGAGTTGGTACAGGTCTTCAACGGTTAGTCCGTGCAGTTGTTTGAAAATTTTTTGTAGTGCTGTTTTGAGGGGGATAAGTCCGATTTCGTAGAGGAGGCCTGCCCAGAGCATTTTTATGAAGCTTAAAAAGTTTAGGCGTTGTGACGCTTCGAAGAGTAGGTAGCGTCTCTTGGGGATCAGTACTCCTTCTACGTCGAAAACGATTAGAGAAGGTTTGGAAGGAGTTGATTGGGTTGGTTTTGTGGTTTTGTCTTCGGTCAAACGCTTCTCTTCCTTAGTGCTGGCTCATTGGGATAATGTGTGCTTAGAATTCTTTTTATCTTATTCATATTTTTGGGTGTATTTTCTGTAGGCTTCGCCGTACTGACCTGGCAGTGGGAATTCGTGTCCGCATTTGGGGCATCTTGCCATGCCGCACTGGACTATTGAGGGGCAGTCTCCGCAGGCGAAAGTTCTGCCGTAGCTTATGTCGAAGGTGAAGCCACACTTGGGACAATTGATGATGTGTTTTGTCTGGGTCACAGTTTTGTCACTAGGGTTGTTTGTACGTTTTGAAAAAGGGTTGAGGGTGTTTTAAAAATGTTTCCAGCGGGAAAGGTTGGGCGACAGAATAAAAAACTCAGTGGTGACGAACTAAACCCGAGGCTTAACCACTTCACGCAGATAATCCAGGGTTTCTTTATCAAGCGCTTTCATGACACCCTCATCGCTTTCGCCACGTCTAATGCTAATCTTTCGCTCAGTCGGTTCAACGTGACTGACATTAACGCGCCTGCGCTTTACACCATTAACCTGCTTTGGCCCGGTCACCAACACGAAGTTTCTGTCAATAACATCCACAATAATGCATTTCTTGCCAGCCTCTCGACCCGTAAGCTTCGCACATATTCTGCCAACGTCAACAGCGGACACGACAAACTCCCCTTTCAAGCATTTCTACATAGTGACCTAACTCATTCGTCAACCGCATTTATAACCTCATCGACTCCTCTTCAACACCAAACGATTAACAACAAGACTTAAAGTATCAAACGCTTCGTTGGCACTCAACAACTCGGTGTCCAAAATAAGGTCAAACGGCGAAAAATCTTCACCCAGCTTAAACCCATACAACCTCTCGTATATCCGCTTAGTCTTCCCATCCTTCTCCCTAATCAGTTCCTCAGCCCTCTTGAAACTGATCCTATCCCGACTCGCAAGTCGCTTGGCGCGCTCCTGAGGTGAAACCTCCAGCCAAATCTTGAAGCCAGTCTTCAACAGCCACGGCATGGTCCAACTGTCCAAAACCACGTTTCCCCGACTGCCCCAACTCAGCAGTTCCGCGTCAACCTGCTTGTCAAAAGTGGGTTCACGCAGACGCTGATCCAGAAAACGCATCCCCTCAGTTGACTCCCACCAGCCTTTCTCCTGCGACTTGTACCCCATTCGCAAGGCTAACTCCTTGAGCACTGTACCGCCCGAAACATACTTGAGCCTAAACCTCTGAGCCAACCGCCTAGCAGCCGTGCTCTTTCCACACGCGGTCATGCCAGCCAAACAGATTACAATGTTTCTTCGTGGCGCCGATTTTTCCGTCACGCTGAGGCGCCGCTCCTAACCGCGGTCTTCAAGGCTTGTTGAAGGCAAACGTGACACAACTGACCGCCTAACATGCGTTGAAGCCTCCTTTCACTGGCTGCAAGCCTACGCAGCTTAGACGGAATCAACACAGGAACGCTGGGCAACAGGCGACCACACTGAACGCAACGAGAAGCGCCTATCCTCTCCCGCTTAAAATGCGTTACAGCACGGCTTCCAGGCAGTCTCAACGGATTCCGCTTTCTGCTCCTCGTTCGCTGATAGGGCTTAGGCATCGGTCAGTCGCCTCCCAAGCCCAGCCCCAACAGACGGGTGAGCAGTACAGGTCCAAACAGCATTGAACAGAGAAGGTACCATAAAACATAGTTGAGAACCCATTCACTGCCAATTCCGGGCAAGTACGCGAGGGCTCCAACGCCAGAATACATGGGACCTAAGACAAACCACCACAGCAGCAAAAGGGGAATGGTCCAGATAAAATTGGTCTTCATCTGCTGCATCGTCATCTTCGACTGCAGCTGCATCACATGCTGTTGTTGTTTCTTCACCTTAGCCATCAACTTTTTATCACCACTGCGTGCAGCCTTAAGCGATTCAGATCTCCAAGCGGCTATCTCTTGGTTCCAAGCCCTCATCTGTTCCCTGTTCGTGAGAAGTCGGTTCGTGAGCAAAGTGATGAACGATACGAGGAATGATAACAGCATGATGAAAAGTGTTGAGTAAGGAATAACGGTTAAGTCCACCATTCTCGAGTCACCATGTCAATAATCAAGGGTTCTTTGTTCGCCCTTGCTTGTCTCTCCTCGATTTTTAACCTTTTTCACTGTTAGCCTCCGATGAACCGTCGCAGGGCTGGATACATTTCTGAGACCCTTTCTTGCACCAAGAGCTGATAGTACTGGTAGAGAATGCCCACAGACAACAAGACGCCCATTCCGCTTCCGAACACTCCGAAGAAGTCGGCGACTCCTGCGATTAATCCTACGATGGCACCGCCCAAAACGGCCACAGTTGGGATGTAACGCTTCAGAATCTGTCCAATGGGTTTCTCTGATCTCCTAAAGCCTGGAATCTGCATGCCCGAGTCCAAAAGCTGTTTGGCCACCGTTGATGGTCCTAGTCCGCCAACCTCAAGCCAGGTGAGGGAGAAAACTATTGAGAAGGCGACTAATATGCCAGTGTAGATGACCGCTCTTAATGGGTCAGCGGCAACCTCAGTGAGGCTTCTGGGCGAGATAACGTAATACACCAAACCACCAATGGGTGTTGGTGATCCACTACCCGTTTCAGGGCGATGGTACATGCCTAGTATGTTGAGCCAGGGGTTGGTGTTGTTCAGATTGTAGTTGCTCCATACAAGCTGAGAAATGAGGTACACGTTGGCGAAGAGTGCGGACGCAAAAATCACGGGTAAGTTGGACACGTAGAGCAGTTTGATTGGATAACGGCTTCTATATCCTCTGTAGCCAGCGTAAGAAATGGGCATCTCAACACGCACGCCTTCAAAGTAAATGACAATCAAGAAGACAACAATCGTGGTGAGGAACCCAAGAATTGTTGGAAGATTAGTAGAACCTCGCGTGTAAAGATATTCTGCAGTAAATCCACCTTGCAGGATAGATTGAATGACAGCAGGTATGGCGCCGAAACTTTTAATGCTCTCAGTTCCTCCAGCTAATGAAGGGGCAACTGACAAGCTTTCCCAGAGGATGCTCTGAGCGACGCCTGCAAGGATGAAGAGGCTGATTCCGCTTCCTATTCCCCAACCCTTCTGTATCATTTCGTCGAGCAGCATTATCACTATGCCCGCCACAAGCAGTTGCAAGAACACCAGGATGGATAATCTCGGGTCTGAAAGACTATAGACGCCACCTATTATGTAGGCTGATGCTTGAACTATTATGAGAATGAGAGAAAACCACTTGCTGGCTGTGGTGAATAGCATCCTGTCGTCTGGGTTGCTCATGTCGCACTGAATCATTCCTGAGCCGGCGAGCAACTGAAGGATAAGCCCCGCTGTGACAATTGGACCGATGCCCAGTTCCATCAAGGAACCGCGGTGGGAGGCGAAGATGACGCGGAGATACAGAAACGGGTCGCCCTGTGGAGTTGTGATGCCGTAGAGTGGCACTTCAGTCATGATGAGGTAGAGGGCGAGCGCTAGTCCAGTCCAGAATAGTTTTTCGTTGAAGCCTATCTTGCGCTCAGGAGGGCTTACTTCAGGCGTGAATCTTGAGATGGGTTTGAACAGCGATAGGAACCTACCAGCCATGTAGCGCCGTCACCTTTGCTTTCATAAGGCAAATCATAACAGATAATAATTAACCTTTAGCCGACTTCTCCTCTTCTTTGGGTTCTTCCGCCGCTTTTGCCTCTTCGAGTTGCTCTTCCGCCTCTGCGGGTTCCTCCTTTGTTTCTCTGAGAATCTGTCCGCCGGCTTCTTCGATTTTTTTGGCTGCACTTTCTGAGTGTGTTGCCACCTTGATTAGAATGGGTTTGGAGATTTTGCCCGTTGCCAAGAGTTTCTGGTATCCCAACTTGTCCAGGTCAAGGAAGTCCTTATCGTCTTTCTTTTCGATTTGTTTCTCTGCCGAGAGTTTGTCGACCAGTTCGTCGAGTTCTCCAACGTTGATGACGTTGATTTTTTGTTTTAGACTTCTCGGAGAGGTGAAACCTTTTTTTCCAAAGTAGTCGGGCTCGTATTTTGTGACGTAGGACCAGAGGTGTTTGTGGCGTCCGACCTTTCGGCCCCCCTTCTGGCTGTGTTTCCGGTGCTGTCCGATTTGTCCCCAGCCCACGGTTCGGGAGCCTCTTTTCTTTCTTGTCTTTCGTAGTTTGTGAGGAGACACGGGTATGCCACCAATTTTGCCATAGACATGTAACAACCCTTCCTTTTATTCTTAACCATAATAAAGATTGGCTAACACCGTTTGCCTCTGAGGTGTATCAATATCGTAGCAGCTATGGTCACTAATCCATAGCACGCAATCTTAATTCTCGCTAAATACATAATTTGTTACATGTAATGCTGCCTGAGGTCTAGTGATGGAAGATTCTTATCGTGATTGGGATCGTGTTTACCGTGAGTATCCACTTGAGGCATTGCCTTGGGAGTTGGGCAAACCGAGAAAAGTTATGGTCACTGCGATTGAGAGTGGCATGGTTAAGCCGGGCAAAGCCTTGGACATCTGCTGCGGTGCAGGAACCAACACGGTTTACATGGCTCAAAAAGGGTTCAACGTTACAGGGTTAGACATTTCTTCTCAAGCCATCAAGTACGCGAAGCAGAAAGCGCGTGAGGCTGGGGTGAAGATTAGGTTTATTGTGGGCAACGCGCTCGACTTTCCGTTTGAGGATGAGGAGTTTGATTTTGTTTTTGACATGGGCTGTTTTCATCACATAATGGTTGAGGACAGAGAAAGATTCATACAGGGACTGTGTCGAATCCTTAAGCGCGATAGAGGGCAGTGCCTTCTTGTTTGTTTCAGTGACAGAAATGGTCCAGCATGGAACCACTTCTCAAAACAACAACTTGTCAAGTATTTTTCCAGTCGTTTCAAGTTTCAGAGTGTGGAGCACTTCGGTTCGGTAGAAGGCGATGGTTACGTTCGTTTCTTTTACAGTGTTTTAATGCAACGACTGAAGGAGAAATGTGTTTAGCGCGTGTTTGTTATGTTGTGAATTTAATTTTAGCAGCCTACCTTATCCACTGGAAAGGGGGGCTACGTTGGGTGAGTGGTTTGGTGAGTTAATTTATGGGTCGATTTTTCCGAAGTTTTTGCATACGATGGCAATGTCCTTTACATCAATGTTGCCGTTGTTGTCGAGGTCGCAGTTTGCTGGTGCAGGCGGCACGATTCGTCCAAACCATTTTGCGACTAGGGCTATGTCTTTTATCTCTACCTTTCCGTTGCCATCTATGTCGCCTACCATAGCAACTATAACCCAACCATCAGTGTACGTATTGTCTTTTAAGTCTGTTTCGTCGGGGACTGGCCAAGCGTAGGCGCTTATGGTGTAGTTGCCTTTAGCAAAGCCAGTAGTTCCATGTAAAGCCCAGAACTTCATTTGCACCCAAATTTAGATTTGTGACGGTTTCCTCCTCGATTTGTGTAGTATTAGCGAAGGCAGTTACGTTAAAGGTTTCAGTGAAGCTGCCTTGATTTTCCACGGTCACATTGATGAGCACAGAATCTCCTGGGGTTGCTACACTTGTTGAGGATGCAACGTTGGTGACGGCGATGTCGTGCGCATCCGGACCAAAAGCATAGATCTTGCCATCTTCTGATCCTATGTAGACTTTACCGTCAGCAACAGCAGGACAAGAATACACCACGTTGCCTGTTTTATAGCTCCAAATGTATGTTCCAGTCGAAGCATTAAGACAGTAGACCTTATTGTCTTCTGATCCTACGTAGACTTTTTCCTCAGCAACTGCTGGAGAAGACAATACACGACCATTTGTTTTGTAGCTCCATAAGTATGCTCCAGTCGCGGAGTTAAGGCAGTAAACGTTGTAATCATCCGATCCAACATAGACTCTGTCATCAACAACAGCTGGAGAAGAATACACACCGCTACCTGTTTTGTAGCTCCAAATACGTGCTCCGTTTACCGCATTCAAACAGTAAACATTGAAATCGTGTGATCCTATATAGACTCTGCCATATGCAACAGTAGGAGAAGACTCTACACCTGCGCCTGTTTGGTACTTCCATATTTGTGCCCCAGTCGAAGCATTAAGGCAGTAAACATCAAGGTAGTATGACCCTACGTAAACTCTACCATCGACAACAGCAGGACAAGAATGCACATAGCTGAGTGTGGCGAACCTCCATATTTGCGCCCCAGTCGCGGCGTCAAGACAGTAAAGCTTGGCATCTTCTGACCCTACATAGACTTTACCGTAGGCAACAGCAGGAGATGAAGACACACGGTTGCCTGTTCTGAAACTCCAAATGTATGCTCCAGTCGAAGAATTCAAACAGTAAACGTTGTAATCATCTGATCCCACGTAGACTCTGTCATCAACAACAGCGGGAGAAGACCAAACTTTGCCGCCTGTAGTGTAGCTCCATATTTGTGTTCCTGTGTCAGCATCGAAACAGTAAACCTTGCGATCATATCCCCATGACCCTATGTAGACTCTACCATTGACAACAGAAGGAGACGAAGAAGCGGCGCCCCCAAGAGTGAAGCTCCAAATGATGTTGTTTGTTTTTGGTGCCGCTGAAGTCGAATATCCCGTGTGATTAAGGTCGTGGTGAAACATGGTCCACCAGTCTGTAACTTGGGTCGCAGAACCTGTAACTGTTCTAACAGGCTCGATTCTTTTGGTCTCATCTAATCCTGCAATCGTGAAATCTACTGTTAATGTCAACAAACCTATCACTAGTAGTGTTAGTGTTATTCTTGAAACTGCTTTCCTACCCAACACGTTCTGTTCTCCTCTCCCAATTGGATGTGTCTCATCGTCCAAGAAAAGAATAGACTCGACAGTTAAATAATAACCGCAAGCAACATTTAATGCTTTATGAAACAATCTTCGAACCACGCTAAAGCCCTTCTTAAAACTATACCCTTTATTCTAGTTGCTTCCAATGCGGTAAAAGCGTTGTAGTTCTTGGGTTATCGCATTGTCCTCGTCTGGCAACGTCTTCATTCCCCTTCTAATCCAAAATGGTAAGAAGTTTTGGCAGTAGGCTGTTGCGAATCGATAGTCTAGGAACACGATGGCGCCTCTGTCCTCCAACGTCCTTATGGGTCTGCCCGCAGCCTGCGCCGCCTTCTTCAACGCTGGAACAACATAACCGTACTCGCGTCCATGCCCGGCAAAACAGCGTTCATAATACTTGATCTGGGCTGCAACCCGAGAGGTGGGTTCCCCGTAGGGCACGCCGACCACTGCCACCGAGTTCATTTGGTCTCCAGGATAGTCTGCGCCTTCTGATGAGCGGCCTCCCTGAACCCCGAGCAACACGGCTCCTCCACGTTTGGCGTGCGACTTGAACCTAGCAACGAGCCTGTCGTTTTCTCTCGAAGACATGCCCCTACGTTCATGCAATAAAGGCTTCTCCAGGGCGTGTTCGAGCCCAGCTTCAAGAAGACGCTCCAACACCTCATAAGAGGCTGTGAACACGCCAACGTTGGCAGGTGTGGAGTGGGCAACCTCCGCAATTCGTTTGACCAGTTTCTTGTACATGCTCGGCGTGCGTTGCTGCATGGCTGTTGTTACGCCACAGCACGCTAGGCTCAGAATGTGCTCCGGAGGAAACGGCGAAGGCACAGCTCTGCGCACGGTGGAGTCTGGCAGATGTGTTACCTTTACGTAGGATTCCAGAGGCTGAAGCGTTCCAGACATGCAGACACTGCAATATACCGACGAAAAAACGGGTTCAGTCACCTTAGAAGGGTCAAGCGCCACAACCTCCAACTTGGCTGAGGGCGTGCCAGTCTTCGCTACATACCTGCTCAACACATGCGTGTAAGCATCATCTTCACTGGTCTCCAACCATTTAAGTAGAAACTCACCCACCCGGTGAATGTACGAACGCGGATACTTCCCCTGCTTCAGCAACTGCTGCTTAACAAGGTCTCCAACCTCGTGTAACTCCTCAAAAAACAGTTGAGGCGCATCTATTCCAGTCTTCTTTTTGAGAGCGTCGAGAAACAACTGAGGCGGAACGTAACTCTCTTTCTCAATTTGAGCCGCCATACGCTCGGTTATTACCCTAAATTTGTTTGCAAAATCTGCGGCGTCTCGCTGCCGAAACCTTTCGGCTTCCAATTCCGCCTGTCTTATGGCAAAGAGCGTTAAGGTGTCGCTGGCAATCTCAACCGCCGTGTCGGGTAGGTTGTGCGCCTCGTCAACAATCAAAACAACCGCATCTAACGGCCTGTCCAAATGCTTAAGAAAAGGGCTTCGAATGGTCGAGTCGAAAACGTACATGTAACTCAGAGCCGCCACGGCAACATCGCTAAGAGCCTTTTTCACCAACTCGTAGGGACAGAAGTTCTCAGCCCGACAGATTTCTTGGATTTCTGAAGCCTTGTAAACACTAGACGAAACATGCGCCTTCACCTCTCCAAAGCGGTCTTCCTTCTTCTCGATGTTCACGTAGTAGGGACACTGCTCCCGAGTCTTCAGAAGCTCGCAGATTTCCATGGCTGACTTGGCATCCGTGGCATGACGGGCTATAAACGGATGAAAACACATGTCGGCGCGTCCGCGGATGGAGAGTCCAGAAACGTCCTGACGTCTAGCAATGGCTGCCAACTCCTCCATAACTCGGTCGTGTTGACGATGAGTCTTTGCCACGTAAAGAATCTGTAGGTCACGCTCTTTGGCGAGGGGCAGACAAGCGGAGAGGGCGGCTACAGTTTTGCCCAAGCCGTTGCTTCCCTCAATCAACACGTGACTGCGCTTCTCCACAGCCTCATTGACAGTGGCGATAAACGTGTCTTGAAAGGGTCTAACCTCACGATAGGGAAAGAACTCCTGCACTCGTTCAGGAAGCGACGGCTTGGCTACAACAGTCAAGGATAATCCCTACTCCCATGAAGACTGTGCAAATCGGGTTGCTGAAGCTCTGACTGCCATGTTGGGCACAAAGAGTTAATTGGACAGGACTTGTGCAATGGGTTTCGAGCTCGGCAATAGGTTCGACCCAGACTGATGAGCAGCAGATGGATGGCTAAGTAGTCTTTTGGCGAATAAAGAGCCTCTAACGATTTGCGAATCTGCTCGTAATCAGCCTTAACTGGCGCTAATGCAAGCCTTCTCGAAACTCGATGTACATGCGTATCAACAGGCACAGTTGGCTTATGAGCGGAGAATAAGAGAACAACATCCGCCGTCTTGGGTCCAACCCCTGGGATGCTCATTAACATAGAACGTGCCTTTTCCAAAGGCTGTGAGAAAGCAAAGTCAAGAGAACCGTTGAAGCGTTCCAGAACAACCATGGACAACTCTTTTATCTTTCGAGACTTGTTTCTGTGCAATCCACCTACTCGAATGGCGCTTTCTATTTCTCTAGCGTTGGCAACAGCCAAGGCTTTAGGAGTTATCTCAAACTTTTCTGAAAGGTTCTTGTAGGCGCGGTCTCGGTTTCTGTCGTTGGTAGCCTGCGAGAGCACGGTTCGAATTAGCGTTTGAAATGGTTCTCTCCTCGAACTCGACCACTCAGGCAGTGAGTAATTTTCTCTCAGAATCGTCAGAATTCTGTTTGCTCTGGTTGCTTCATCCATTTGCTGGTTCGCCGACTCACCTTTTTTTTCAAAAGCATCCTAATGAGAGGTTAAAGCGGCAACTTAAAACTTCCTTTACTAATCGATAAGGCTTAGGCGGTCACTAGACCTGCTTTAAACCTTTTGAATACTGGGCAAAATTCTGGCATAGTGGTGGCAAGGAAATGGATGAGAAAAAAGAAGGGAAGGTGTTCAGTGTTTGAGTTGTACTTTCACTGACCAAGACAATGAATCAAGCAAGTCTGACGGGTTCACGTCTAATTTGTTTTTCTTGACATAGTCGTTCATGAATTTCTTCAATGCGGTTTTGCAGCTTTCGGTGTCCAGTTGCTCCACAAGTAATTTTCCAACCTTGTCTAGGAGTTCGGTTTTCTGTTTTTCACTTAACCCATGTGCTTTCATTTTTTCACTTCCGGAGTCTGTTATCAAACGCGTAACTATATAAAATCTTTCAAAGTTGTGAGCATCCATCAAGAAAACCTCCGTTTTGCAGAATTGGGCAGGCATGAATGCGAGAAAAGTCTTGAAAAGGTTAAAAACCTATGTTTTTAGTTAGTTACATGAGAGTATCTTTGAACCTTGGAGTCAAGTGCATGCAGAGGAGAATAGTGTTCCCGTTCTCAGCCATAGTCGCCCTAGACAAGCTAAAACTAGCCATCATAATCAACGCCATCAACCCAAAAGTAGGCGGCCTACTCATCCGCGGACCAAAGGGCTCAGGGAAAACAACCGTGGTTCGCGCCTTAGCCGACATTCTTCCAAAGATAAAGACGGTGGAAGACTGTCCCTTCAACTGCAATCCACACGATCTGTCAAACATGTGCCCCCACTGCAGTGAACGCTACAGAAACGGCGAGAAACTACCAGTCGACGAGAGAGCAATGAGCGTTGTCGACCTTCCGCTCGGAGCCACCGAAGACAGAGTTGTGGGAAGCCTAGACGTGGAAAAAGCCATCAAACTCGGGGTCGAAGCCCTCGAACCAGGCATACTCGCCGAGGCAAATCAAAACATCTTGTACGTTGACGAAATAAACCTCCTACCCGACCACATAGCCGACGACTTGCTCGACGCTGCGGCTACAGGCTGGAACGTTGTTGAAAGAGAAGGAATATCGGTCAGCCATCCTTCGCGTTTCGTTTTCGTTGGGACAATGAACCCTGAAGAAGGCGAACTGCGACCCCAACTCTTAGACCGCTTCCCCTTATCGGTTGGTGTTGAAAGAATAGTTTCCGTATCCGACAGAATAGAAGTAGTCAAACGAAACATCGAGTTTGAAAAGGACCCTGAAAAATTTAATGAAAATTTCAAGGCAACTCAAGAAGAACTAAAGAATAAAATTGCTCATGCTAGGGAAGTCCTTTCCACGGTTGAGATGCCCGAGGAACTGCTCGAAGCCGTGTGTAAGGCGTGTGCAGAACTGAAAGTTGACGGAATGAGACCCGACATAGTCATAAGTAAGTCCGCGTCCACCTTGGCGGCGTTCGAAGACAGAACAACAGTCACAATAAACGATGTTCTAGTCGCAGCCGAACTTGCCCTGAGTCACAGAACCCGAGAGGGCGGTTTCTTAGAACCAGCCACACCAGACGAAATCAAAAAAACCTTCTTAACCATGGCTAGAGAAGCGCAACCAGGCGACAAGCCTGGACCCAAACCCGAACTTCACGAGGGTAAAGGCAAACCCCTCAAACCGCGCGTTATCTGGCCGAGAAAAATCGTGAAGCAAACGGACAAGGACGAACAGAAAAAGCAGAGCAAATACATGCCAAAAAGGTTCAAAAAAATAATCTTCACGCTAGACGAATTAATCAGCGGAAAACTCTCTCTGAGCAGAAAACCGTCGGACCTCACGGGCGGCGCAAGAGTGCTGCAAAGCAGTTTTCCAACGGCGAGAGAAGCACCTACAACCGAGGGAACGCCTATCCTCAACAAAATCAGAGGAAGCCTCCTAGCACCCTTTAACCTCGTTTTTAAATTACAGAGGCCTACCACAGGCATCGGCGTTCATGTAGGCAAGCGAGCTGAGACGGTCACAGCCCTTCACAGGGGCAGACCGAGTGGATGGAGGTTTCCCCACGGCAAGCCACGGGACATTCACCTGCCCGCCACGATTAGAGCTGCCGCCTTGGAACAGAGTCATAGAGAAAAGCGAGCAGAAACGGCGCTTCAGATTCTTCCTGAAGATGTTCGTGAGAAGTCGAGGCTCTACAAGGCGCCCATGACCATAATCTTGGTCATTGACCTGAGCAAATCCATGATTTACAACATTGAACAGGTGAGGGAAGCCATTCTGAAACTTCACGGAGACGCCTACAGATACAGAGACAAAGTGGGCGTAGTGGCTCTAAAAGGCATGAACGCTGTTGTCGTTCAGCATCCCATAACCAACCTGCGGGTGGTGGCGAACAAACTTTTGAAACTGCGCATCAGTGGCTTCACACCCCTGGCCGCTGGAATGCTGAAGGCTTGGGAAGTCTTAGAGGAAGCAAAACGAAGGGACAGGTCGACCATTCCAGTTATGGTTGTTGTGACAGACGGGAACGCCAACATTCCGCTCAAGAAAAGTCTTCAGACGGGTGAGATTCGGACATTTGACCCTCTAGACGCCGCCTTCTTCAAGTACGAAGACCTAGCAATCCAGGACGTGGTTTCGGTTTCTGAGATGATCAAGAAAGAGGGAATCTACACGGTTATGGTTAACACCAATCCAGTTCTGATGGGCTGGCAGAGCTCAGGTCTCTTGGTGACCCGAATGATAGCCAAAATCACCAACGGCAGCCATCATGAGGTCGGCAGAATCTCCAAGCCCGAGCAACTGGTCGACCAGATTTTTGAGGCAATAACTCAAGACGAACGCTTGATAGCCCACAAAGCGTCTTCTAAACAATAAAAGAGCATTGCCTTAACGATTCGAAAGTTTTGAAAGCCCATAGAAGCACTAAATAGTAAATACGCCAACCTGTAAAAATAGCCTAGAAGGTCAAGAGGATGCAACGGGTGAAAATTGTTCAAGAAGAGCTGAAAGAAAACGAGACCCTTTTCCTAGCGATTCGGTTGGAAACCAAAAACGCCAACCTAATCTTGCTTAGCGAAGGCGAAGACCAGCTGGGCACGTTGGCAGTTGCGCTGCCACAAAAGGAGAAGATGCTTGGTCCGTCCTTGTCTTCAGTTCTGCTAGGCGACCGAAACGTGATTGTGGCGCGTCTTCTGGCTGAACGCCTCGCCCAGAAAACGGGCAAGATAGCCTTGACTTCGGTCTTTGCGGATACGATAGCTGAAAAAGACGCTGGACCCCTTTTTCTCAAGCTGTTTGATAAGACTTTAAAGGTCGAGAAGGAAGGAGAAGAGAAAAAATGAGTTTGCGAAGCTTTCTCGGAGAGATGCACAAGAAGCGCGAAATACAGGAGGTTAAAGCGGAGGTCTCTTCACGCTTCGAGGCATCCGCAATAATGAAAGAGTTTGACGGCGGTCCAATCCTCTACTTTGACAACGTGAAGGGGCGTGAAACCAAGATTGTGGCCGGAGTCTGCGGAACCCGACAGCGACTCTGCTGGGCTCTTGGTGCCACCATAGAAAATCTTTATCAAAAATTGATTGACGCTTGGCGCACACCTACATCCCCCAAAAAGGTGAGAGGCGGACCAGTCAGTGAGGTTGTTGAGAGAGCCCGACTGTCAAAGTTGCCCATCTTGACACATTTTGAACACGACGCTGGACCATACATAACATCGGCGATTGTCTCAGCACAAAGCCCAGACAAAAAAATTGAAAACGTGTCAATACATCGTCTTCAAGTCTTAGACGATCGCCACTTGGCAATCCGCTTGGTGCCCCGTCACCTCTTCCGGCTCTGGCAGTTGGCGAAGGAGAAAAAACAGAATCTGGATGTAGCCATAGCCATTGGTGTTCACCCAGCGCTCATGTTGGCTGCGGCTTCCCCCGTCCCCTTTGGCGTCAGCGAGTTCGCCGTGGCTAACTCCCTTCTAAAAGACAGGTTCCACTTGATAAAGTGTGAGAATGTGGACGCGTTGGCTCCAGCTGAGGCGGAAATCGTTTTGGAAGGTCGAATACTAGTCGACAAAGAGGTTGTTGAAGGACCTCTCGTCGACATAACAGGAACCTACGATGTTCAACGGAAACAGCCAGTGATTGAACTGGTCAGCATGATGCATCGTCGAGATTTCATCTATCAGGCGTTGTTGCCTTCTGGAACCGAACACAAACTGTTGATGGGATTGCCGCATGAAACAATGATTTGGGAAGCTGTCTCCAAAGTTGTGCCCTCGGTCAAAACTGTCAATCTATCAACCGGAGGTTGCGGGTGGCTCCACGCCATAATCTCTATAGAAAAACTAGTAGACGGCGACTCTAAAAACGCTTTAACAGCAGCCGTCAGCGCACATCCCAGCTTGAAACACGCTGTAGTTGTTGACACCGACGTTGACGTTTTCAACCCGCATGAGGTTGAATGGGCCATCGCCACAAGATTTCAAGCTGGAGAAGACCTGCTCACGATTCCGAACGCTAGGGGTTCAACGCTTGACCCATCAGCCGATCAAGAAACTGGACTCACAACCAAACTCGGCGTAGACGCCACTAGACCCTTAAGCAAGCCCAAGGAAAAATTTACACTAGCAACGATTCCCGCAAGCAAACGAACAACTGAAATAATTGACGAGTTGAAGAAAACTCTGGAAAGAAAATGAGTATGAAGGGACAAGGTTTGATGGCGAGGGATGAAATTGTCTGAAATGGCGGTAACAAAGCTGAAGTTTCATCAAGGCTACAGGTTCAGGGTGGAATTTGATGTTGAGGGCGTTTCAACTCTCCTTGTGGATGAACCAAAGCCAATCGGGGAAGACTCGGGACCGAACGCCACTCGGCTTCTGTCTGCTGCTGTGGGGCATTGTCTAAGCTCAAGTCTTCTTTACTGTCTGCGCAGGGCGAGGGTGAATGTTAAAAACCTTGAGACAACTGTTAAGGCGACTGTGGCAAGAAACGAAGAGGAGCGTCTAAGGGTGAAAAACATTGACGTTCAACTTAATTTGAGTGCAGATGAAAAAGACAGAGCGCGAATTCCCAGATGCTTAGAAATCTTCGAAAACTACTGCACCGTAACCCAAAGCGTAAGAAAAGGCATAGAAGTAAAAGTGAACATAGTGCAAAACCCTTAGTTTTATAAGAAGATGCATGCATGCACATTTTGATATTCTCCACACAGGTTTATGGGGGCGTTTAAAAGCATGGTTGAAGGCAACAATTTTGGACTGAAGAAAAATAGAACCTCGGAAAAACCTATCACAAAGAAATCGTATCTTATTGGCTTAATTATAATATTCGTTTCAGCTTACTCCCAATATTTCATCTCGTTTGGTCTAATCTTAGGGACACTCGTCGTTTATGGAGTGCCACTTTTGATTACGAGTTTGCTTTTGGGTTCGATGATATTCAAGAGAGCTCTCAATCACACATTAACCGCGTTGAAGTTTGGTTTGGGGTTGTTCGGTGCCTTTACAGTTCTCGGCATACTTGTCGCCGCCACAATTTTCTACATCATATTAACGTTTGATCCTACGGCGGTGAATCTTTTAAACAGGCCTAACCCAGTGCTTCAGGTATCGCCTGAGTTTGCTTGGATAATGGTGTGGTTTTCTCTCTTGGTTGTAGGACCAGCTGAAGAGTATCTCTTCAGAGGCTTCATGTACGGGGGTTTGCTGAGTCTTTTCAAGAATCGCCATTGGCTCAGTCTAGCCTTCATTTCGTCACTGTTGTTCGCTGCCGTGCACTTATATTACGCCTTAGTGTATCAAATAGCCTCCTTAATTCAATTCACCGACTTGATAACCTTTGGCATGGCTATGGCGACAACCTACTATCTCTCAGGCGGAAACCTTCTCATACCCGCAATTATCCATGGAGCGTACGACGCTACGGCATTCATCGGTGTAGCAACATCACTAAGCACAGGTGCACTTCTCAGAGAGTACATGATAGCGATTGGTATAATCGTTGCAGTCGTGCTTTTTCTTCAGAAGATGGCTCAGAGAGGGACATGACGAAGAGAGCCTAAGATGCTATCGAAAGTCTAAAAAAGCGATTGCTTGCCTAATTCGTTTATGAAATACTCATTCAAAATCGGCTCTGTGTGGGGCATTCCCATTGAGCTTCACATAACATTCATACTACTGATGGTTGCCGTATTTTTTCTCTCATTGCCTACGCTTTACCTATTTGTTCTCACACTGTTCCTCTTTGTCTTCGTCGTTGTCCATGAACTAGCGCACTCTGTGGTTGCAAGACACTACAAGATAAAGGTGCGCAAAATTGTTCTCTACCCCATAGGCGGAGTATCCGAAATTGAAGAGATTCCCGAGAAACCAAGCATCGAATGGCGAATGGCTTTTGCTGGGCCACTCACAAGTTTTATCATCGGCGGAGTTCTCCTCCTCTTAAACCAAGTTATATCCATAGAAGTGCCAAAAACGCTTCTCGCGCCTTCTTCTTCACTCGCTACTGCTGGAAGTCTGATACTTGACCTAGCAATACTCAACCTCATTCTAGGTGCCTTCAACCTGATTCCAGCTTTCCCGATGGACGGAGGCAGAGTTTTCCGAGCTCTTTTAGCGGAACGAATGAAGTTTTCCGATGCGACTAAATACGCTGCTTTCATCGGTAGGCTCTTCGGCATTCTCATGGTCATGCTCGGCGTTTTTTACAACTTCTGGCTGATCATTATAGGCGTGTTTATCTACATAGGAGCAAGTGAGGAAGCGGAGCAGACTATAGTCTCGACTACTATGGCTAGGGTTCGGGTCAAGGATGTTATGTACTCCGAATCGGCGTCTGTAAAGCCTGAAACCACCCTCGCTGATGCTTTAGAAGTGATGTTCAAAGCACGATACCACGATGTCCTGATTGAGAAAGACGGCGCCTTCCATGGAATTGTGACCTGGAACGAAATAATGAAAATCAAACCCGAGCAGAGAAACGAGTTAAGAGTTGAGCAACTGCCTATAAAGCAGGTCTCGGTTTTTTCAGACGAATCAATCCTCGAAGCATACAAGGTTATGACCCGAGAAAAAATCGACCTCATCCCCGTTGTTGACAGAGAAGCACCCACCAAGGTTGTTGGTGTTTTGACCAGTGAAGGCGTAGCATACGCCTACGAAAAGGCTAAAGCACTGCGCTAAAGACCATAACACTTTCAAGAAAGCGGGTGCAAACAAGTCTTCGGGCTGGACGTCATTGATGATGAACACGGAAGAACTTCTGAGTCAATCGGTTGACAAAGTTCTAGCCAGTTTGAAAACTTCTCAGTCGGGTCTCACTTCTCAAGAGGCGGAGAACCGTCTCAAAATCTATGGTCGCAATGAACTTGCAAAAAGAAAGAAACGCACAGGCGCCATTGAATTTCTCTATCACCTCAGAAATCCTCTAATCTTAATTTTATTGATTGCGGGGTTGATCTCAGCCTTTTCCCCAGGCGGTGAAGTAAGTGCTGCCATCATATTCACGATAGTGCTCATTAGCGTGATACTTGACGTTTACCAGGAATCTAAAGCTGAAAAAGCAGCCCAAACCCTTAGGGAAAGAGTAGCCACAACCGCAACGGTTCTCAGAGACGGTGTGAAAAAAGAAATAAAACTTTCTGAAATCGTTCCGGGAGACATAATATACCTTTCAGCTGGAGATATTGTGCGAGCTGACGCTCAATTGATCAGCGCAAAGGATCTTTTCGTGAACCAGTCTGCCTTGACGGGCGAGTCGTTTCCAGTAGAAAAAACAGCCGAGCCATTGAAGACGAGAGCTGAGGAAATTACCGAACGGACTAACTTCCTTTTCTTAGGAACTTCTGTTGTAAGCGGAACGGCAAGCGCTGTTGTGGTGAAGACTGGGGGCTCAACCGAGTTTGGCAAGATTGCTAAACGCCTTGTTGCGAGAGAGCCTGAAACAGAGTTCGAGAGGGGGCTTAGAAGATTTGGGTCTCTGATGATGGAAGTCACCTTTCTCCTCGTGGTGTTTGTGTTTTTCATAAATGCGTTCTTTAAACGCGGTGTGTTGGAATCGCTTCTTTTCGCCGTGGCTCTGGCAGTTGGTTTGACTCCTGAACTCTTGCCCATGATTCTGTCAATAAATCTTTCTCAAGGTGCCCTTGCAATGTCCAAGAAAGGTGTTATCGTAAAGCGTATGGCGTCCATCCAGAATTTTGGAAACATGGACGTTTTTTGCACAGACAAAACGGGTACACTAACCGAGAACAAGATAACACTCGTGTTGCATGTGGATATTGAAGGAAATGATAATGAAAAAGTGCTGTTGTACTCCTTCGTGAACAGTTATTTTGAAACTGGTTTGAAAAGTCCGCTTGACGACGCAATTCTGAAATACAAGAACATTGATGTGAAAGACTACCAGAAAATAGATGAGGTACCGTTTGATTTCATAAGAAGGCGGGTCTCAGTTGTTGTTGAACATGAGAAACAGTGCTTTTTAATTGCAAAAGGAGCGCCTGAAGAAATCGTCAAAGTGTGCTCCTACAGCGAACTTGTAGACAACATATCCGATTTGACGGGAGAGATGCAGAAAAAAATTGAGCAAAAATATTATGAACTAAGCTCCAAGGGCTTCAGAGTTTTAGGGGTTTCATACAAAATAGTCAGAGAAGAGAAGAGGCAGTACTCTGTAAGTGACGAGAACGACATGGTGTTTTTGGGTTTCGTGGCTTTTCTCGACCCGCCAAAAGAAACTGCTAAGGAATCGCTACAGCTTTTGAGCAAGGACGGGGTGGAACTAAAAATTCTCACAGGTGACAACGAGTTAGTTACGAGAACTACGTGCGAACAATTGGGTTTTGAAATTAAAGGCGTTGTACTCGGAAGTGAGATTGCCCAAATGCAAGATGACGCCCTCACGAGAGTTGTTGAAGAAGCAAATATCTTCGCGAGGGTAACGCCGGCTCAAAAAGACAGAATCATGAATGCGTTGAAAAATAATGGGCATGTTGTTGGTTTCCTTGGTGACGGCATTAATGACGCGCCTTCTCTGAGGACAGCAGACGTTGGTATATCAGTTGATAACGCTGCAGATGTAGCCAAGGAGTCAGCCGACATTATATTGTTACAGAAGAATTTGAGCGTTCTCAACGACGGTGTTCTAGAAGGCAGAAAGACGTTTGGAAATACGATGAAATACATTAATATGGGAACAAGCTCGAACTTCGGCAACATGTTCAGTGTCGCAGGTGCATCCTTATTTCTACCATTCTTGCCCATGCTTCCGATACAGATATTGCTAAACAACCTTCTTTACGATTTGTCTGAGTCAACTATACCAACCGACAATGTTGATCCCGAATACGTTGAAAAACCAAAAAGACTGGACATTTCTTACATAAGAAGATTCATGATATTTCTGGGGCCAATAAGTTCCATCTTTGATTTTTTGACCTTTTTCATAATGCTCTTTGTTTTCGACGCTTGGAAATACCCGGCCTTGCTTCAAACAGCATGGTTCATCGAGTCTTTATGCACACAGACGTTAGTTGTCTTTTTTATTAGGACAAGGAAGACGCCATTTTTTAAAAGCAAGCCTAGTAGGCTTTTGCTTTTCAGTAGTTTAATCGTGGTAGGTATCGCTTTGATAATACCGTTCACACCATTGGGCGCGCTTTTCGAATTTGAAGCACCACCATTAGCATTCTTTCTAATCCTAGCAGGGTTAATCAGCGCCTATCTTTTACTGGTTGAAATTGTCAAAAAATGGTTCGTCAAACGATACGCCTACCGCTTAGACCAGGTTCTAATCCTGCCAAGAAAAGTTGGGCACCCGTCAGGTGTGTGATCGCAGTTATGATCATGTACAAGCAACTTGGATACATTTTTTCATTGGCGCTAACCTTGCATCAACTTCGTTGAGAGTCGGCGCGTAGAAGGCAGTTTTAGCCGAGTTGGTCATGAGCGATTGGACGCCCAAGTCTTTAATCCACGTGACAAGGACACAGGTGTCACAGAGAACGTGCGCCCCAGCATGTTCAATGATGCCAACGTAGTTTTTTGCTCTTTCTCTCACATGTTTCGACGTGCAAACCCACAATTCGACGCTTTTGCGCACTTTTTTGCCTTTGAGAAGTCCGGCGACGCTTTTAACTTCCTTCATGGAGCAATGAGGACACCCAATAAAGACAAGGTCTGGAGCTTCGGTTGCAGTGCAGAGACCTGATATGGTTTCTTTTATTTCTCGGGACTCAATTGTCATTGTCTCCAGTCTTTCTTTTCCACTTCGCGTTTTTGGGTAGAAGAGAGCAGTCATGCCGCTCGACGCCATTCCAGCGCCTAACTGCTTCAAGTCATCATTAGAAGGGTTCTTCAAGCTATTAATCACAGGAACCTTTTCCTTCAGAATTTTGCCGAGGTGTATCCCCAGCGCTCCATATTCTGCCTCGGTTTTGAGACTTGCTTCAACCTCAACTATTACATTTGGTTGGCGATTTGAGGCTTGGTGCATGCCGTAGTCTGGAGTTTTCCCAATAAGAGAAGCTGCCAAGGCGCTCGGACTTCCTTCACGATTTGTCCAAGCACCCAGAACCGAGTTGGCATAGATAACCGCTGAGGACTCGGCCCAAGCCAAGTGTTGCCCCCGTTTTGGCGCTTGCAGATAATAAGGGGTGCACGTTAGAGTTGGTTTGATTCCCATCTGTCTGTAGAGGTTGATTATGCATGATTGTTTCTCTAGGCGTTCTCTCTGGTAACGATTCGTCAAGTGTGTGGGATCAAAGCTTGATGGATTAAGCGTAGACAATGTTTGCGTCTTTCCGTCTCCCTCGGCTAAGGCTGTGAGAAAGTCTATTGAGGCATCGCCCATGTGTTTGTATGAAACGCCAGACAAGTGCGCAGAGTCTACAGGAATAAGTCGAGTGGCGCCGAACAAATCGCCTAGGCGAACAAGAATCTTCATCGAAATCTGATTCGCCCATCCACACTCACCGTCGAGCATCTTTTCTTCTTCTCTAGTCAAGTGCATAGCTTACTTAGCCTCCTCTACGTTCACTGTTCCCGAGTCGCCGTCGATTTCAACAACGTCTCCAGTTCTGATTTGGCTTGTGTCAACTTGGTCAATCATTGGAATTTCGGCGATTATGGCACCCACCACAACAACCGTGTCGGCAACTTGGTTCACGATGGCTATCGGACCAAGCCCCTTCCTAACCAAGGAGTACAAAACATAACTGCCAACTGTAGACCCATGACCGTAGGGAAAACAGAGAACCTTGCCCCTAATCGATTTGCCCTTCAAATCGTGCCCCTTCTCAATAATTACTCCAGAGTTGTAGTCGACACCGCCGAGAAAACTCAAAGGCTTAGCAGAGACGAGAGCAAGTCCCTTGCACTTTCCTGAAACTATGCTTCGCCCCTTCAATGTTTTGATTTGCATGATGTGTTTTCACCCGTTCTAGAACGATATCTTTGCTGAAGATGGAGCTTCACCTAGCAGTTTTTTCGCGGCTGCGCTCACCCTTTCCCTGTTTTCTTCATCGGTATAAACGCGCAGAATGTTGATGAACCCTTTCAAAACATCAAAAATGCCTGAAACTTCACTCAAACGTTGCGGAACCTTTTCACCCTCTCGTGTTCGGGTAAAAACTGGAATTTCCATGGGTTCGAGCAGAACCGAATGACTGTAGGGCACCGACGGCAATGTCGGCACGTCGATCACTAGGGCTTCAGTCTCAACTCCTGCCTCGGACGCGATCTGATCGCGAAGTTTGTTTCGTATCTCTTCGACGCTAAAGATACTGGAAATGGTTTTGTCTCTTACGTAGAAGGTTTGGTCGTAGGCGCACTTGATCAGCCTGCGTCTCTCCAGGTTTTCAATGATTTTCTTAGACTTCTTAGACCTCTTCAGCATAGCCCAAACCGTGTAGTCGTCGAGCGCCAAATATTCTTCGGGTGTCTTGAAATCGATTAAACCCAGTTCGTCCTTGGCTTCTTCCATTGCCATTGCCAGCATGAGCTGTGCAGCTCTGCCGACTCGGTGGAAGTAAATGCTCTTGAACGATTCTACGCGCGCTAAGATGAATGACTCTAGAGCAGACAACGCACCTAAGTCAACTGCCAAGTTCTGGTCAAGTATGTCTAGCGTGTGAATGAGACGGAAAACATCCACGTAGCCATATTGAGCGCCTGTGTGATAGGTGTCACGGACCACAAAATCGAGTTTGTCAACGTCCACGGCGCTTCTGATTATTTGGTCCATGAAGGCCCTGCCGGGTTTGTGCAGCCATCCCACAGAAAGTTTAGAAATGAGGTCTGGGTCAAAACCCAACTTGCCAATAACGTCTTTCAACTCTGACTTCTGAACCACCCAGACGTTGATGTCCTCGTGCGTCTTGTGGAGAAACTTAACAAGCAGGTGTTCAAAAATGTGCGAGAAGGGTCCATGTCCAACGTCGTGGAGTAGTGCCGCAATCCGAATCATTTGGTAGTCTTCTTCGCTGAAATGCTGTGACAAGTAGGGGTTTTCAACCATCAGTCCAGCCAGGTGCATGACGCCTATGCAGTGTTCAAAACGGGTGTGGTTGGCGCCGGGATAAACGTACTCTGCCCCAGCTAATTGTCGTAGTCGCCTCAAACGTTGCACTGGGTAAGAATCGATTATTTCCTTCTCAGCCTCGGTGATGTATACGTATCCTAGAATTGGATCTTTCATTTCACCCCAATACTGCCTCATCTGAAATGGTCGCCTCTTTTTAGTTTCATTTTGAACAACATTATTAAAGCAATCGATTCAGTATGATGAAGAATTGGAAGGCGCCGTCATATGACCAAGCGCGGAGTATTCATCTGCATCGAAGGCATAGACGCAAGCGGAAAAACAACGCAAGCTAGGCGACTCGTGAGAAACCTGCGCAATAAAGGCTTCGAAGCAGTTTACACAACAGAGCCCAGCACAGGCGAGATCGGCAAACTCATCAGACGTCATGTCCTTGACCGAAAGAAGCGAGTGTCAATTGCAGTTGAAGCGCTGCTCTTCGCTGCTGACCGTGTAGACCACGTGGAGAAAGTAATCAAACCAGCATTCCAGAAGGGCAAGGTTGTGGTCTGTGATCGATACCTGTACTCCACGCTGGCATATCAGGGTGCAGCGAATCTCGACTTTAGCTGGATTGAACTGATTAATCAGTTTGCGCTTGTTCCCGACTTAGCCTTGTTCCTCGACGTTCCGCCTGAGGTTGTAGTGAAGAGACTGAAAAGAAAAAGGTCCGTGATGGAGACGCTGCCCAATCAACAGAGGGTTCGTGAAGTCTATATGCAGATGGTGCGAGAAGGGCGATTACATCTCGTAGACGGAAAAAAAACTAAAGAAGAGGTCTCAGAGCAGATTTTAACCATTGTTCTCGCTTTTCTGGAGAAGCAAGGCTTTAAGCCCTGAATGTGTTGGCTGAGAAAAACATGATAGTTAGTTTTCATTCTGTACCGCTCGACATCTTGTTTGGCGAGCCTCCTTTCGGAGAAAAAGACCTATACAGGCTGGTTCGTGAAGCCGCGTCACTTGGATTCAAGGCCTTTCAAATCGGACCCCTCTCAAATTTTCCCACTTACAATGTGAAGAATCTAAGACCATTACTAGACGAGTTGGGTTTAGAACGAAACGTGCACTTGGGCGGCGTTTACGATGCTCACTCTTTTTCATTTGGCAGCGAAACCTATCAAAGAGCGCTGGCTGATGTCAAGAAAGGTATTAAACTTTGTCAAGGAATATCTTCTGACCTCTTAGCTTTTCATCCACCCTTTTTCAATAGGCCAATTGCTTCGAGTAAGAGAAAGGTTGTTGCCTCTAAGGCGAAGAATAGTTTGCGAAGGCTCATCAACGAGTCATTTAAACTAGTTTCTAGTCACCGGGTTAGGCTGGCTCTTGAATCTTTTTGTTATCCGCCATTCATTTTCGATGGGTTACGCGATTTTAATAATTTTGTGCGCGAGTTCCCTCCAGGAAAACTTGGGATAGTGCTTGAGGCTGGCCACCTCTACAATAAGAAGTTCGACCTCTCGAAGGCCATCAGTCTGTTTGGCGATAGTTTGTTTGACGTTCATGTTCATGATGCCATTTGGGATGATGATTTCAGGAGGGCTACTCATCTGCCCGTAGGCAAGGGGAACATAGACTTTCAGAGCTTAATCGAAGCGTTGCGAACAGTCAAATATAACGGTTGGCTGACGTTGGAAGTGCGTGGTAGCATCCGTGACGTGGTTGAGAGTAAGAAGAGACTTGAGAAATACATCTGAGTTTCCAGAGGTCATAGAGTGCGCAGATAACTTAATGTTAAGGTTTTCTTTTGTCTCTGTGTGAGTTCTTTGTTTATGCGGTTCGTGAGAAATGTAACAAGATCTTCAAGCGGGATGCGTTGGGCTCCCCTTTCGTGCGATATGAAAAGTTCCATGGTTCTTCGATAAAACGTGAAACGCAGTAGAGTGTAGTCAAACTTGAGCGGTCTGCGTTTACGGTTTTGGGTTGTTGTGTGATAACGCGCAGCGCAGAAGAAGTCAAGTGTTCGTGGTGCTTCTGTTGATTCTTTTTCAATGCTTCTCTGGAACCTGTCTAGTTCTTCTTTGTCTAGAAAGTTGAAGGCGTTCTGTTCGGCTATGCCAAACTCGAGGTTGAGTGTGCAGTTGGCTGGTGAAGACCTAGTCAGTGTGCTTAGGTCGTGTGTTTCCTTGTTGAGTTGATGAAGAGCGTGCAAGATCGTCTCTTGCAGTTGTTTTGTTGGGGTTTGATACGTGTATCTCACGATGCCGTGGATGCGTGTTGGGAAGTTGCTGTAGTAGCCCAGCAGTTTGTTTGGCACCTTCCTAGGCGCTTTTTCAGCGTTTCATTTTTCTTATTTTTTCGAGGTTTTCTAAAAGTGAAGTCAGTGTGGCTGTGAGTTTTTCCAGTTGGGCAGGGTCTTTTTCTTCTTTGAGTTTTTTTTCCAAGTCTTGGATTTTTGTGAGCACTGTTGTTTCTAGGGAGCTGAGCAAGACGGGTCTGGTTGCTTCTTCGGTTGTTTGGCCTTCTTTGACTATGACTACTTGTTTTTGGCATTTGGCGCACCATATTTCGCCTGTTTGGAGTTTGAAGAGTGGTGAAGCGCAGGCTGGGCATGATAGGCTGGTTAGTGTTGCGCCCTGTTTTAGCAAATCTGCCATGGTTTGTAGTTCTTTGGCTTTTTTGGTTGGCAAGTTTGCTGCTCCGTTTTGGATAAAAAAGCCTATATCAGTAGTTGTGTATTTGAATATTCGCTTTGAGGGTTATTGTGGGTGTTGGGGGCTCTGCATTATGGTTGGGAAGAAGAAGTTGAAGGAGTACGAGGATAGGATGCAGCAGGCTATTGGGGTTTTGGGTCAGATTTCTGAGGATTCAACTACGCCTAGGAATATTAGGAGAGCAGCCAAATCATCTATTGACGCCTTGCAGGTGAGTGGGCATAGTCCTGCTGTTAGGGCGAGTAATGCTGTCGGGTTGTTGGATGAGATTTTGCAGGACCCGAACATGCCGCCTTATACAAGGGTTAAACTATGGAACGTAATGAGTTTGTTAGAAGCGATTAAGGATTAAAGACTGAGACAATTGTTTTTGTTTGTGTGTGTGCGCACACTGGGGTAGCCCCCCTCTGTTGGGCGTCAAATATGTTTGTTTGTGGCCGTTATGTTGTTATTTTTTATTAGTCTCCTCTACCGGGGAGGGGGATGCCTGGGTTTTTGGTGTTTTTTGCTTGTGAACGTTGGGATTTTTTTCTTCTGTTTTTTTCTGAGTCAATTTGTCCTGTATTTTTCATGTTTTTGGTGTTTGCATTCCTATGTTGGGATAGAAAAGTTTTTCATAAGGCATAAATGCGGATTGCTGTCTATTCGTTTGACTGTGCTTAGTCTCTTTTTGTTTAGGCGATGAAGCACTGCATAATTGAGAAAGGAGAAATGGAGAAATTGGAAAGGAAAGCAGTTTCTGGATCACTGCTGGCACTTTGGTTAATCACTGTATTAACTTTGGCGTTTAACATTCAACCAACAACATCAGATGTAACTATTCAAAATGCAGCATCCAAGTCGCCACTAAAGAATGATATTATCTCTTCGCAAAATTCACCAGACACAATTTATCAGAGTCAGAGCGGAAGTCTTACGCCTCAAGAATCCCAAGTGGTTGCACTCGTTAACGGTACAAGAGCCTACGATTATGCCTTAAAAATCGAACAGATTGGGCTGAACCATACGCTTTCAAACTATTCTTTTCGAGCAGCTGGCTCCAGCGGAGCAAACGAAACAGCAAAGTACATTATGAAACAATTCCAAAGCTTCGGGCTGGAAACACACAACGAATCGTTTCAGTTCACAAACTGGGATCTCTCCACACCGCCGACACTGATAATAGATGAGGACGGGAATCCAGCCACAACCAACGATCAAACCATCATTAATTCCTTCCAATCTACACATTACAGCTGGCCCACACCCATAGGCGGAGTGTTCAGAGACCTAGTTATTTTACCACTGCCAGCAGCGGCTAGCAGGCAGGAGATAGGCATGAACCCAATCGACATGAACGCTTGGAACGCCATCGACACAACGGGCAAAATCCTCTTGATTGGGCAAGAAGTCCGCTGGAATGGTGCCTGGCAACAAACGTTCATAAACAAACTGTATGCGCAACCTCCAGCGGGCATCGTCTTTACATGGTGGTATAATTGGATGTCTTTCACGCCGATGATGTACAATTCAGCAGGCGGTCGACCGATCAGTGGATGGGGACCCTATTTTTGGAACCTTCAAATTCCAGTCGGCGGCGTAGACTATCAAGAAGGCTTATGGATCAGAAACAGAGAAAGCACGGTGGATGTTTCAGCCAGCTTCAAAATCGAATCGGTCATTGGGTCTGGTCCTCACTACAACGTGATCGGAAAACTGAGAGGCTACGCAGAACCAGAAAAGTTCGTTATCGTTTCTGGGCACTACGACACTGTTACTACCCCAGCCTTCGGCGACAACGGAGCAGGTACAGCAGGGGTTATCGAGCTGGCTAAAGTTTTAACCGATGCTGTCAAAAACGGTCTGTATTATCCAAAATACAGCATTTTGTTCATTGCCTTTACGAGCGAAGAAGCAGGCCTAGTCGGCTCAATCTATTACATAAAACAACACAAAGCCGAGATGACAAACGTTGTTGCCGTTATCAACTTAGACTGTATAGGCAGCGACGATTTCTACGTTTCAGAAACCGACCCAGCCGATGGTTTGGATTTGGACCAGCTTGTGCTGCAAGCAGCCGCAGACCTCGGAATCGGTGCCTCATTAATTGCGCCCGGGGGATCGGACCAAGAGTCTTTTAGAGACCCATCTTGGGCAAACTGGTTACTGCAATATTGGTGGGGAATTGATCCAAACATTGGCGATGCCACCCCGGTTAATTCGAGCGCTGTGCTTATCTCCGAACCACTCATGTACAGTGATATTTGGTCAACTGGTAAGCTTGGGTGGATTCACACATCATACGACAACTCCTCTTCCACGCAGACACTCAACTGGATTGAAATCGCCGACCTTCAAGATCACATAAAAATAGCAGCCCTTTCCATCCTGCGTGTGTCACCCCAAATAAGCGGTCACAACATAGCAGTAATCAACGTTACAGGCTCCAAAACCGTTGTGTGCCAAGGATATTCCATGCAAATCAACGTAACCGTTAGGAATCAAGGCGTCTACGATGAAAACTTCAACGTAGTGCTTCAACACGACCACTTGGCTGCGCCTACACCTGCTCAGTGGGACACCTTCTGGAGCTTGGGAGACGTAAACAGAGACGGCTACATCGACGGTAAAGACATTGATATTATAGTAGCCAACTTTGGTTGGGTAGGTCCTCCAGGAGAAAACCCAGCGGACATAAACAGTGACGGCAGGGTGGAGATGAGCGATGTGCTCATTTGTGCCCACAACTATGCCTTTGACATTTGGACACACTTTGGGCTGTTTCCGTCGCCAATCGGAAAACAAGCAGTCGTCTTAGCAATTGGAGCATCCACAACCCTCACTTTAACTTGGAACACCTTGGGCTGGGCTAAGGGCAACTACGCCATAAGCGCCTACGCCACGGCGGTTCCAAACGAAACCGACACAGCAGATAACACACGGTACGACAGTCTTGTTACAGTTGCTATGGTAGGCGACATAACTGGACCAACTGGCGTTCCAGACGGCAAGGTGGAAATAAGAGATGTAGCCCTGGTTTGCAAATACTTCGGACAAAAGGTACCACCCGCACTAGCGAACTGCGACATCGACAACAATGGTAAGGTTGAGATTAAAGACATAGCTATCGTAGCCAAAAACTTCGGAAAAACCGACCCTCCATAGCCTCCATTTTCTTAATTATACTATACCCTACCCTACAACTTCTTTGCCTACTCGAAACAATAATGTACCTTTTGAAATTCAGCCATGAACTTCACAACGTCAGCTTTGACCGCATGAGGCTCTTCATTATCAGTAACAATCCGCTTCATGAAATCCGCTATCTGTCCCATCTCATCCTTTTTCATTCCTCTGCGGGTTGCCTCGCAAGCGCCCACTCTGACCCCACAGTCAACAATTATGTTTGCTTTCTCCAGTCTCTGAGCCACAGTTCTGCCCTGTTTGTAGCCACCGTAATCCAAAAACACCTGGTGAGACCGTGTGTATCCCAATTCTGAACAGGCAGCAGGAAAGCCCACTTCAGCCAACGCCTCAGCCAAAGCCTGCGCATTCTTAACCACCTGCCCAGCGTAAGCCTTTCCAAACTCCTTCATCTCCGCAAGCGCCAAAGTCAGCGCAGCCACTCGATTCCAGTGGGCATTGTCTACAAAGGCTGGGTGAATCTGCGGCTTAATGACCTCACCGTGTTCTCTGTCGGCAAGAATGATTCCGCCCTGCGGTCCAAAGAAGCTCTTGTGCGTTGACCCAAACATGACAGAGGCGCCCTCTCGAAGAGGGTCCTGAAACTGTCCCCCAGCAATTAAGCCCAAAACGTGGGAACCATCGTAACCAACGTGAGCACCAGTCTCCCGTGCAGTCTCAACCAACTCCCTAATCGGATGAGGAAACAAAAACAAGCTCGCTCCGAAAATCACCGCTTTGGGTTTTCTCCGCAACATCAAATCCTTGATTTTCTCCACCTCTATGTTCATGCGCTTCTTTGAAAACGGGAAACCCACAGACTTGAGCATCAAGAACTTAGGAGCGCCACGTTCTCCGATTCCCGGATACCCTCCGTCATATGGGGAAACACAAAAAATCGTGTCACCTGGTTTGGTGAAACAAGAGAGAAAAATCAAATCGGCCACGTGTCCCGAAAGCGGACGCAAATCAGCTGTTTCGGAATTAAAAACTCTCATGGCTAATTCTTCTCCCTTCTGCTCTATTTCGTCGAGAAACCGTGTGCCCATATAGAACCTGTCTCTGGAGGTGTATCTGTGCCCAAACTCAGAGGAGAGGAGAGAACGAACAGTTGGGCTCGTCACATTTTCCGACGGAATGAGATTAATGCAACTCTGTCGCCAATCTTCGTGTTCGCGCGAAAGACTTAGAATTTCATCGATCACGGTCATAATCCCCCATTCCTCCTTAATGCAAGTTTTCATATTCAGTGTAAACGCCGCAGTTATACATTTTCTAATGTTATAGAAAAAACCGTCATAATGTTTAAAGGTTTATGTCACCCAAAGATAACTTTGCGTAGAGCCGAGTTAAAACTGGCTTCTATGCCTATGAAAAGAGAGAGAGAAAGAAAATGAAAAGAAAAATAGTTAATTTGCTAATGTTGACGCTGATTCTCACAACCATGTTAAACATAGCGGTCCTTGTAAAACCATCATCGGCAGAAAACAGTGAAAACAATATTTTCAGTAATGATATTATGCAGAACACTAGTCAAACAACTTTACCCTCCGAAGCCACTAGGCAAAGTCAAATCTTCGGTGGCTTTGATAATGATTGGCGTCGTATCTTTGAAAAACCAGGCGTCGTGCAAGGCAAGACTTTAGAGAGTCCCAGTCAAGCTGCTCGAAGTGGCGTCAATAAGTGGGATTTCCATGATACAAGTGGATGGAGCGAACTCGCTTACGTGGAGGGCAACAACACACGATTAATAGTTGGAGTTAACGGTGAGAAGCCGAGCAATCTCATAGAACTGGAGAGAATAGAGGCTAAGCACCAGGCAAAAACTGTTAACACAGTGTCATTCGGAGGCAAAGTGAGAGCGATTGTTGTTGAACTTCTGTTAGCGTCCGTAGAATCCTTCGTAGAAGAATTGCGTGCGGTTGGGTTGGCAAGTTATATTGAACCGGACATGAAGGTTCAAGTCCAATTTGAGCCCAACGACCCACATTGGGACTTGCAGTGGGGACCCAAGAAAATAGAGGCGAATTGGGCATGGAACGCAACGATGGGCAATCCCACAGTTCTGGTGGCTGTGGTTGACACGGGCGTTGCCTACACTCACCCCGACCTCGCAGCAAACTATGTGCCCGGGGGCTACGACTGGGTTAACATGGACTCAGATCCAATTGATGACTTTGGACACGGAACCCACGTCGCAGGCATTATTGCCGCTGTGATTAACAACAGCGTCGGCATAGCTGGGCTCGCTCAAGTTGGCTTTATGGCTGAAAAAGTTTTAAACGACTTTGGCTCCGGCTACTACGACTGGGTAGCTAATGGGATTGTTCACGCTGCAGACCAAGGTGCGAACATAATCAGCATGAGCTTAGGCGGATCAGGTGACAGCGATCTGGTCCACGACGCCGTTAGATACGCTTATGACATGGGAGTGTTGGTGATCGCCGCCGCGGGGAATAGCAATTCCAACATGAAATTTTATCCAGCTGCATATGACGAAGTTGTGGCGGTAGCAGCGACGGATCAGTACGATCATAAAGCTGATTTTTCAAACTGGGGTGACTGGATCGAACTTGCAGCCCCTGGGGTTCAGATTTACTCAACGATGCCGACGTATCACGTGACCTTGAATGATTATGGTTATTTAATGGATTACGATTATTTGAGCGGCACGTCAATGGCTTGTCCTCATGTTTCGGGTGTGGCTGCCCTTGCGTGGAGCATGTTTCCGAGCAAGTCAAGAGACTGGGTGAGCCTGTGGCTACTATATACGGCTGACGATTTGGGAGATCCGGGCTTCGACGTGTACTACGGGTATGGAAGATTAAATGCCAGAAAGGCTGTTGCACAGACGCCTCCACTACACGAACTGATTGCTCATGACTGGAGAACCCCGCCCTACGTAGAACCCGGAGCTATAGGTATCGTAAGCGCAACCGTACTTAACTTCGGAGAAAGTGATGAAACCGACGTGACGGTTCAACTTTTGGCAAACGACACGTTAGCAGCCTCCGCCACGATAGGCTTTATTGGCAGTGGGACCTCGGCTTCGGTTGATCTTGCATGGAATCCAATGTTGGAGGGAATCTACAACCTCACTCTTTACGTGGTGCCAGTGCCTGATGAAATAAATCTCGAAAACAATGCCTTAAACAAGCGTATCACTGTTGGATTTCCGTTGAAAGCTGTGGTTTTGCATTCTTCTGGCAATATTGATGCTGCTACGATAACTAGTTGGGAAGCGCTGAACAACGAGTGGTATCTGTTCGGGCGCACCATGATCTACATTGACTATACAAGTTTAAACAAGGACGACATCACCTACAATGATATTGCAGCCACAGAAGCAGACGTTTTGATTATTTCATGTGCATACGATCCGTATGCAGGTTGGGAGTTTACAGACTCTGAAATCGAAGCAATAAAGCAATATGTTCATGAAGGACACGGGTTAATCGCTACAGCTGGAACGCTTTACTCGTGGGTTCCAAACAACAACAAGCTAGCGCCATTGTTCGGACTAAATGAAACCACAATGTGGAGCGAGACCGGAACAGATCTACTGCACGTATTGAATACAACTCACCCACTCTTCGCCAATGTTCCAAACCCCTTGGTATTCCCAGCAGTTGGAACTGCAATTCCATACGACGGGCTATGGGACTCTAACGAATTGGCGGGCGGCAAATATCTTGCGGTTGGGCATTATAAAGAGAGCGCTATAGTCACTTACAAGGGCCTCGTGTTCATTTCTCCGTGGCTTGAAGTCATACCGCCGTATTATCGCCATCCGCTGCAACTTCTCTACAACGCAATAACATGGTCGCGGTACGAAAAACCAGAACACGAGCTTGTAGCATCCTTGGAGGCTCCCGAATTTCTTCAACCCTTTGAATCAACTCTTCTTAATGCGACAGTTTCCAACAAGGGATTAAAAAATGAAACCGATATAGAACTGCAACTGTGGATAAACTCCGTTCAAGTTGCGGATGAAACAATTCCTGAGCTTTTAACCGGATCGTCGTACACTCTTAGTTTTCCTTGGGCTCCAACTGTTGAAGGAACATACAACATCACAGCCTACGCGCCGCCAGTTACAAATGAGGAATTCATAACAAACAACAAAGCAACAATAATCGCAACGGTCGCATATCCTTTAATTCATCCAGTTGAAGGGCAGTACGCGAATTATACAATGTATTATTTGGACCCAAACACTGGCCTAGAAATTTACGGAGGAGAATTGAACTTCACCTATCTCCGCTATGTATCGCCTTACCAGATGAACATCACCATGTGGATGAAGGACGTTATCAATCACTATGCGAGAAACGCTTGGATGATCGTCAACATCTTTACCAAAATGGTTGAAAGGGATAGCGGCATTGGCTGGGTAGGCATGTGGTTTCCAGGATGGATAGAAACTGACGTTACCATCGGCTCCACCGTCAATCTTTTGTGGGGCAGCGCCACAGTTTTGGACAGCAGAGTTGTGCTAATAAATGGCCTTCCTATAGACTGTTGGCAACTGGAGCAAGACTCCTATGGTTATCGATACATCTTCTGGTACGACAAAGCCTCGGGTCTATGGATAGGCTTGGGGATGAGCATGGCTGGCGCAGTATCTTATACATACTTGTTGTTAGCAGCAACAAACGTCTCGATTGGATTCAAATACGAACACGACCTTGCCGTGGCACTAGACGCACCAACAAGGCTCTCGCCGGGCACAAGCACAATGCTTAACGCAACCGTTTATAACACTGGACGAAGCCACGAATCAAACGTCAAATTACAGTTGACAATCAACGACAGTATCGTAGCGTCAAAAGAAATTCCAGAGTTAACCAGCGGTGCCTTTGACACTTTGAGTTACCTTTGGGCTCCTCCGTTGGAAGGTCGATACAATGTGACAGTTTATGCCTTACCAGTTTCAGGTGAAGATTACGTAGAGAGCAACGTCAGAGTCGAAATGGTGACCGTTCGAACTATTACTGTTGCCCTCATATCCAGCTACTCTCAGTTATTGTCGATAACAGGTATATTGGATTCGATGGGCATCAACTACGACATCTACAATAACAATGACCTTTTCCTCTATACGGTTGACTTCAGCCTTTTAAAGAGGTACAAAGTCGTAGTCTTCTACAAAGAATATAAACCCATAGCAATTGAGGAACAGACAGCATTAAACGCGTACCTTTCCAGCGGTGGCAACCTTATAGTTACGGGCTTTGACAGCCTAGTTAGTGATGTCCGTTTGGCAGACGTTGTTCGCTCACGGTCAATCGGCGACAATCTTGGTCAGCCTGATCTTTTCGTGGTTAATGCATCTCATCCTATAATGAACGGTCCCTACGGAAGTTTCCCCCTCGGATACCAAATTACAAACCTGTACAGCGACTGTGACGCAGCAATAGCAGATACCGCAAGAAACGCCCAATCAGTAGCCAAACTCGCAAACTGGTATGATAAAATAATAGCAACCGGAGGCTTGCCCGGAAGAGTTGTTTTCTGGAATGGTCGCGGAGACTACGATTGGATATGGAATGCAGAGAGTCAAGCGATGCTCAAAAACACACTTTATTGGATGCACACCCTACGTGATGTGGCAATTGTCGACGTCGAGTCCTCTTCATCTGAAGCTTCGATTGGAGACTCCGTTGACGTCACGGTTGTTGCCGAAAACCAAGGAGAAGTCACTGAAAACTTTGCCGTCACCGCCTACGCATTTTCATTAAATTCCACTAAAGTCTATTTAGACCCACCCCAATTCCTGTTTAGCACAGACACAGTACACCTTGGCTACAGATTCAACGTAACAGCAAAGGTACACGACGTCAAAGACCTTTTTGCCTATCAAGTTGGTCTGTCTGTTGACGACGCCATGCTTAACATTACAGGGGCTTGGCTTCCAACATGGGACCCACAATGGGTCTTCTTCGGCAAACAAACACTCGCGCCACCTCCAGCATTCCATGATTTGGACCGCGACCGCTTCGTGGAAAACGTGTGGATTGGTGATGTGCTTTTCACCACTGAGCCTACATTCACGGGCGATGGGTTGCTAGCAATAATCGAGTTTGGGATAACAGCACTGCCTCCACCTGGTGAAACCCTGTCCTGCAATTTAACCATCGACAACGTTGACACATATCTACTAGATTCAAATCTAGACTCCATTCCCTGCACTAAGCAAAATGGATACTATGCGTTGAGCGCGGGTGGGACTCCACCTCCGCCCCCACCTCCAGCATTCTATATTATTGGAACAACGATAGTTACCGATTTAGCTCCAGGAGAAAGAATAACCTTGACCTTCCCTTGGGACACTTCTGATGTTTTCCCAAGAGACTACAAAATATCAGCCCAGGCAAGCATGGTTCCAGGCGAGACAGACATCGCCGACAACGTTTACACTAATGGTGTCATCAAAATAATCCAACCCTTTGTCCATGACGTAGCCGCAATTGCTGTCACACCGTCGACCCACATAACCTACACTGGTCGAACAATCAGCGTCAACGTCACCGTCGCAAATGAAGGAGAAACACCCGAAGACTTCACTGTCACACTCTACTGCAATATCACAGTTGGAGACCTCGTTGGAACACAGATCGTTGAAAATATGCTTCCTGGCGAAAACAGAACACTAACTTTCTCTTGGAACACGGCGGGCGTGATACCTGGCAACTACATGGTCACTGCTGTTGCAAGCAACGTAGTATGGGAAATTGACATTGCAGACAACACAAAATCCTGCACTGATCCTGTCAAGGTCAATTTGTTCGGTGATGCGACAGGTGATGGCAAGATTGACATAAAAGACATTGCTCAAGCCGCCTTAGCCTTCGGCTCCTTTCCAGGTCATCCAAGATGGAACCCGCAAGCAGACTTGGACCAAGACGGCAGAGTATACATAAAAGACCTAGCCATCGTAGCCAAAAACTTCGGGAAAAAAATCTAGCAATACAGCAACAGTCTTCCCTTCCCTTTTTTGTTTGGACAGAATTTAGGGCAGTCCTCTCATGACTTACGTTATTCCAAAAAACGTTGTGTTAAATGTAGAATGTTATTTCTCCTTCAGCTTCCACACATGTTACGTCTACTGTAACAGGAAATTTCCCATTCGATTCGTCTTTTGTGGTTAAGTAGCCCAGAGTAGAAAGGTCCAAGGTAACAAACTTAGCTTGCCCCAGTTGCAAATCTCCCACTTCGGCATTTGGTCCACCAGCCATTCCCAGGACATATACCTCATGAGCGGGTCCCATAACAGCCTTAATCGTAAATTGTAAAATGGTAAATTTGAGAACAGTTTTGTTTGATTCTTGGAACAATCTGTAATCAATGCCACTGGGGGTGCCGTTGATTATTTGAAAATATTCTGCAGCCGGAAGCTTCCGTGTTTGATTTTGTAAGTTCTGTGAAGGATGGTAAGATGCGGCAGCCGCCACGAATGCAATTAACCCCAATATAAGGATAAGAGGCAACATCCAATCTTTGATTTTTTTATGGAGTCTTACCAACCTTACCACAACAGATTACTGCGCAAAGACGAATTTAGACTTTACTGAAGAAAAATGGACGCCCTCGATAACAACTTTTAACCACATTGATTCAAAAGAAACACTGGAAACTATTTATTGAATTCTTCAACGAAGAGAGGGAGAGGGCTTTAGCTTTTGACTAGGTGGCAAGCAACGAAATGTCCGCCGCCGACATCAACAAGTCTCGGTTCTTCCTTGCGGCAAATTTCCACTGCTCTAGAGCATCGTGGATTGAATCTGCAGCCTGGTGGAGGATTAACCGGACTCGGCACTTCTCCTTTGAGCAACACTCTGTCTCTCTTGAGAGTTGGATCAGGGACAGGAATTGAGGAGAACAAAGCAATTGAGTATGGATGCAGTGAGTTGCCGTACAACTCAGGCGTGGGCGCCATTTCAACCACTTTTCCAAGGTACATGACTGCAAGTCGGTTGCTAATGCATTCAACAACGCTCAAGTCATGGCTAATATAAAGGTAGGTTAAGCCTAAATCTTTCTGCAAATCTTGTAGTAAGTTGAGCAGTTGGGCTCGAACTGAAACATCTACAGCAGATGTAGGTTCATCCAGAACTACAAACTCCGGATCTGTTGCTAAAGCTCTGGCGATCGCAATTCTTTGTCTCTGTCCTCCACTGAACTCATGAGGATATCGGTACATGTGTCTCTCTGTGAGTCCCACCCTTCCAAGGAGTTCTAGAACTCGTTGCTTGATTTCTCCGCCCTTAGCCAGTTTTTGCACTCTTAGTGGTTCCCCGACTATGTCTTTGACGAACATTCTTGGGTTGAGAGACGTCGTTGGATCTTGGTAAACTATTTGCATTTTTCTACGCAAATGTTTCAGTCTTAGTCTCCTGTACGTAGAAAGGTCGTGCTCACGATAGAGTTTTTTCAACCGAGACTTATTGCCTGATTCCTCAAGTTTCGTTATTTCGTCTCTAACATCGCTATCAATGCCAAAGTAGATATGGCCCGCGTTTGGCCGAAGTAGTCGAAGTATAGTTTTGCCAAAGGTTGTTTTGCCGCATCCTGATTCCCCGACGAGACCAAAGCATTCTCCCTTGAGTATAGTTAGGTTGACGCCGTCTACTGCTCTGACTTCTCCGACTTTTCTTCTGAAAACCCCACCGGTCAAAGGGTAGTATTTTTTCAGGCCGTCAGTTTCCAATATTGGATTCACTGGAAGAACCTCCGTATAAGTGGCATTCAACGAAATGTCCTTTCTCTACTTCAATAAACTGAGGCTTGCTTTTGGCGCATACGTCCGTAGCCTTCGTACATCTTGGGTGAAAACGACATCCAAGCGGAGGATTAATTCCGCTCGGGACTGTTCCTTCAATATAGTGCCATTCTTTTCCAGGACTCGGAATGGATGCCAAAAGACCTTGCGTGTAAGGATGTAATGGTTTCTTGAAGATTTCTTCTACATCTGCGAGTTCGCAGACTGTTCCTGCGTACATTACGGCCACTCTGTCACATAATTCTGCGACTACTCCCATATCGTGGGTGATGTAAGCAATTGACGATCCGAATTCCTTCTTGAGTTCTCTAATCAAATTCAGGATTTGAGCTTGCACAGTCACATCCAGGTTTGTAGTTGGTTCATCACATAACAAGAGTGTGGGATGGCAGATGAGTGCACTGGCTATCACTACTCGTTGTGCCATGCCTCCGCTGAGTTCGTGAGGATACATCTCTGCAACTCTTTCTGGGTCTGGTATCTTCATTTCCTTAAGTATTGAGATGACTCTTTTCTTAACTTCTCTCTTGAGTCTGTTGCGGAATCTTTTAACAAGTGGGATTTTTCGCGCAAACGTGTAAGTGAGAGAAGCGGGTTGTTTCAGCCACTTCTTGTAGATGTATTTTTCAGTTTTGAAAGTGATTGCTTTTAGAGGGCCTACTTTTCCACTCTTGAGGTCTTTGTCTAATCCTTCAATTACCATTTCAACAAGCTGTTTTGACCTGTGATGTAGAAAGGCTTCAGAAATTTGTTGTTCCACGGTGTATACGGGGTTTAAATAAGCGCGGGGTTCTTGAAAAATCATTGAAATTTCTTCCCCTCGGAGATCTTGCAATTTTCTTTCCTTTAGTCTCAGTAGATCAACGTCTTTGTCTTGCGATCTGTAGAAAATTTTTCCGTCCTCGATTTTTCCAGGTGGCGGAACAAGGACTAAGACCGATAGGGCAGTGACGCTTTTTCCGCATCCAGTTTCTCCAACGATGCCTAGTGTTTCTCCTTTCCTAAGGCCGATTTTGACTCCTTCTATTGCCTTTACTGTTCCCTCGTAAGTGTAGAATCTTACCTTAAGGTCGTCGATGTCAAGCAGATTTTCCATGTTGTTATCTCCTCCGAAGCATGGGATCTAAGACGTCTCTGAAAGCATCTCCCAGTAAGTTCCATCCTAGAACGAAAATGAAGATAAAGATTCCGGGTATGATGAAAGTGTACCAGTACAGGAACGGTTCTTGCGGTGTTCCATAAATCCAGTTTTGAGAGAGTGATATCAGGGATCCCCAATCGGCGTAACCAGGGTCCGCGCCGATCCCCAAAAAGCTTAGTGCCGCAGCCGCCAAAACGATCGCTCCTATATCGAGGGAAGCAGCAATCATTAGTGGATAAATTGCGTTTGGTAAAATGTGTCTAACCATCACCCTGAGGTCAGAGCATCCGACAGCTTTCGCAGCCTCGACGTAGTCTTCTGTTTTCACTCTTAGTATTTCTCCTCGTATTAATCTAGTGTATCCTGACCAACCAACTATGACGAGAGCTATCAGAACTTTGTCCAACCTAGTTAGGCCGATACTCAACGCTAGCGGGCCCAGATTTAGAGATAATGTGCTGGGTAAGGCTATTACAAACGCCATGGCAAGGATCAAACCTGGGAAGGCGAACATGATGTCAGTGAATCGCATCATCACTTCGTCGATGATGCCTCCGTAATAAGCTGAAACTGTTCCGATGGCGAGTCCAATAGCCACGCTTGCAAGTACCACAAAGAAACCCGTGCGGAAGGCTGTTATTGTTCCCCATATGGATCCGTAGTAGAGGTCTAGCTGATTTTGCGTTGTTCCGAAGGGCATTCCTGGACCTGGAGGTTTTGGTGTTGGGAGATAGCTTCCTTCCGGCCTTGGGATCATAAAGGGATTATCGGACTGCGGAGGTGCAAGCACGGGAGCCAACACTGCAATCGCAACGTAAAACAGGACTATTGAGATTCCAAGGATTGAGAGGGGGCTCTTCGTTGTTCTTTTGAGCATGAATTTGAATTCATCTAAGCTGGGTTTTAATCCGGTTCTGAATTCGTTAAACTTGGATTTTATGGTCATTGTTTTAATCCAACCTGATTCTTGGGTCTATGTATGCGTACATTATATCTACTATTAGATTTGACAAGAGAAAGATTACTCCCGAGAAAAGGGCGAAACCAAGGACCGCCGGGATGTCAAGCTGGATCGCGGCCATCGCAGCCCAGTTTCCCAGTCCAGGGATGGCAAACACAGTCTCCGTTATGACTAGGCCGTTTAGCATGCCGGCGACCAATAATCCTGACATGGTGACTGTGGGAATCAGAGCGTTTCTTCTTGCGTGTTTGTTGATGACTTCGTTTTGTTCTAAACCTTTTGCTCTGGCCATAACAACGTATGGTCTGTTTAATGATTCTAGCATGCTTGAGCGCATCAATCTTATTATTAGGGCTATCTGAATTGTGATTAAAACGATGGCGGGAAGCACCATGTGCCTTATTGCGTCCACGGTTACCCATAGCTGTCCGTTTAACAAGCCGTCAACAATGTTGAGACGGGTGTATTGAATGAAGTTCGGATGAGTGTCCATGTAGAGTGTTACATCTGTGCTCAGTCTTCCTGCGGGAAACAACGGTATGGCGCCCCAGAAGAATGCGAGTAATATTGTGCCGAGCCAAAATGATGGAAGGGACCAGCCGATTATTGCCAGAACTCTGGTGGCGTGGTCAATAAGTTTGTCTCGATGTACAGCTGATTTAATGCCTAGATATATGCCTATTAGAATGATCCAAGGCACAGTGACCAGAACGAGTTCTGCGGTTGCAGGCCAGTTTCGGATGAGAACGTCGCGCACAGGCATGTTTATGGAAGAGGACCAACCGAGGTTTCCGGCTAAAATTGCTTTCATCCATTCTACATATTGCTCCCATACTGGAGCATTAAGTTTGTATGCCTGTATTATTTCTTCAATATTTGTTCCTGTTGGTTTATCGATGAATACAGCGGCTCTTTTTGATGGGCTGAAGAATTGTAGGACTGCGAAGATGAGAAGGGTGACTCCAATTAAGGTTGGTATCATCAGTAAGAGTCTTCTTATGATATAAGTTCGTAAACCCATTTGTCATTCCTCATTCTGGGGATTGGGAATAAAGCTAAAAGAGGTATAAAAAGTTAGTTATCGTTAATTAGTGAGTTGTTTCCTAGGTGAGTGAGAAGGACGAGTTGATGACTCTGGTCGGTGATTTCGCGTGTTTTATATTGCTTGTGCGATTGGCATGTTAAGAAAAGGCGGGGACTTTATAGAAAAGTCTTCCATAAGGATTAAATATTCCTATGTGTTATTCTTTTACGCCGAATCGATTAAAGGAGAAAGGAGAAAGTACAAAATGCATAAAAGTATTTCACTGGCTTTGACATTTGCTTTGGTTTTGTTGATTCCAACGATTTTCGCAGGAGTTGTAACAGCATCTCCGATACCACCTGGAACAGAGTACACCTACACTACAGCAAGCATTGGTGGACCCCGAACTCTCGATCCTGCTTGGGCTTACGACACAGCGAGCGGCGTTGTAATCATGAACGTCTATGAGACTTTGATAGAGTTTAAGGGAGCAACCACTACCGGATTCATTCCAGAGCTTGCGGAGTCTTGGACCGTCAGTCCAGACGGTTTGACATACACGTTCAAGATAAGAGCTACACCGGCAAAATATGTCATAGTTGGTCCCGTACTCCCTGGCGCTCTAGAAATTATTGTTGCGATGGCACCCTATGGGGTCTACCCACCACCACACTTGATACTCACCCCTGGACAAAAGATTCGGGTGTGGGATTCCTACGAGTGGACTCACCCTGGTGTCCCCCACTTTGAAGACCATCACATCGCAGCTGTCCTTGGGACAGGTCCAACTTGGACAATAATTCTGCAGGAACCCATAACTAGCCCTATTCCTTACGGCGAACCCTACGACGCCCAGATCTTTAAGCTCCATGGCATTATCCCTGTGTTCTGCGACGGCAAACCACTAGAGACTTATGATGTGCAGTATTCAATTAAGAGGCACATGGTTCGAGACCGCTCAGGCGGTCCAATGTGGATGCACTTTGAGCCGTTGCTCGGCATATGGAGTAGTCGTGACTGGCCAGGGTTGCCTGCGCCTGCAGCAGTAGCTGCACTGGGTCACGCTATCGACGATGCCATAACGTATGACGCACAGTATGTCACATTCCACCTTCCAGCGCCTTACCCACCCTACATGCAGATTCTAGCCCAAACATGGTCATCGGTAATGAACAGAAAATGGATGAGAAGGCAGCACGCCTTCCCAGGCGGTGCAACCGACTTCTTCGACTTCCCAGGATGGGGACCCGACGGCATTGCTTTCGACGCATGGTGGCCATACAACAACTACGCGAGAGAAAGGAACGCTGCCTACTTCGGGTTCAAAGTCTCACCCGTAGACAACCCACCGCAGATGCTGGGCACTGGCCCATGGATATTTGTTGAGTGGGTCAAGGGTGAGGGTGGACACCGAACCCTCAGGAGAAAGAAGGACTACTGGGGCGGCTGGCCAGCAGGCTCTCAGCTAACAGGAACCTTCGCTGGATACGTCGGTCAACCTCCGGGCACACCCTTCAACCCGGCTAACCCCACTGGCAGTCTCTGGATAATCGCAGCGCTCAACAACGCAGTCTTCCGCATCTTCAACTGGCTCGACATGAACGGAAACGGCGTGTTCGATGCGGGTGACCTGGAATACTGGGGAAGATCACTTGAAGAATCGACATTCTGGCCCGTCGTGTCAATCTCAGGCTCAGGCACAGCTTGGACATTGACAAACAAGTCTGCGAGATACGGAGACTTCGCTCCGTCTAGGGGTTGGGTTGATCAGGTTGTTGAGTACCAGATCAGCTCTTGGACCACAAGGTACCTCGGATTCTTGGCTTCCACATACGATGTTGTCTACGTGCCCAGAGCAAACATCGCTCAAGTCTGGCAGCAACCAGGCATAAGATGCAAGTATCCATTGGAACCCCTGTCCGTTGACGCCCTGTTCTTCAACTTCAACATCGCCGACGGAATGGCTGGCATGAGCCCATACGTCGGAAATGAACAATGGGGAACTGGACTTCCATTGAACGCCTTCGACGACCTCGACTTTAGATTGGGCTTCTTGTACGCCTTCAACTTCACCAAGTTCGTTGCTGAGCAGTTCTTGGGCGAGGCGTTCCAGACGGCAAGCCCAATAATAATGGGACTGGCACCCTACGCTCCACCGCCACCACCGTATCCTGCAAACTACCTGATGAACTGGCACATTGCGAACAGACCCAACATCAACGAGGCGAAGTCTCGGGCTCACTTCTCGATGGCTTGGGGTGGCATAGACAACAACGGCGACGGTGACGCTTTGGACCCTGGAGAAACTCCAGGTGCCGCATGGCAGAATGGATTCACCTTCCACATTGTCTACAACATAGGCAACGAACCCAGACGATTGTCTGATGAAATGCTAAGGGACGAACTCAAGAACAACATCAATAACAAGTTCAACATGGTCGTAACGGGTGTTGAATGGGCTACGATGCTTGACGAAATATGGTACGAAGCGACAGGCTTCCGCTCAATCATACCGATATACACTATCGGTTGGTTGGCTGACTTCGCGGACGCCCACAACTTTGCTGCCCCATTCCAGTACACCTACGGTGACTTCGTGTACCCACAGAGCTACAGCAACCCAGCAGTCGACGCCTTGGTTGAGGCAGGAATAGCTGAGACCAACCCATCACTGAGGGTGCCCATCTATGACCAGTTGAACAACCTCTTCCTACAGGACCAACCAGACATCATGGGAGTCATGGGTCTAGGCCGTCGTTGGGAAAAAGACTACGTCCAAGGATGGTACTACAACCCAATACTTCCAGGAACCAACTGGTACACCCTGTGGAAAGAGGACATGAAATGGGAAGACGTTGACGCCAACGGAAAAATCGAAATCAAAGACGTAGCTGCAGCATCTAAGGCTTTCGGCTCCTACTTCATCCAACGCGCATTGCCACCAGCAACAGACCCACCAGGTCCTCCAGGCTACTACACCGCCAACTGGGACTCTAGAACAGACATCGACCAAAACAAGAAGAACGAAATCAAAGACCTAGCCAAAATAGCAAAGCTATTCGGCACGGTCTCGCCTCCTTGGAACCCATCACCAGACCCGTAGCAGGTCAAAGCAACCACGCGCACAAACGCGCGTCAAACCCTCTCCTTTTTTTGTGAACTTCTGAAAAAGAAAACAAATTTTTATGCGAGGGGGGATTTCTTCGTTTTTGATGTGCACTTTCGTTTTATGTTATTGTATTTTTTTTGTTAGAGGACCTGCCTAAAACTCGCGAAAAGTTTTTATTTAGGCGTGGATTGATGTTTTTTCTCAGTCTAGTATAGAAGTAACTTCCAGAACCTTTAAATTTGTGGAACATCATCATTTTAAGGTGCTGAAAAACGAGAAGGAGAAAGGAGAAGAGTCCATGAAGCATAAATTAATTGGTAGCATAGCGCTTTCAATGGTTGCGATGCTCTTCGTAAGCATGATGGCAATATTACCAGCGCGCCCTTCACCTGCTGATTCAATGTATATTCAACCAGCAACGTCTGCCTTTGTAACAGCCACCACATCTGTCGGCGACCATTTCAAAATATATGTATGGGTCAGCATGGATACACCAACCTTTGCATGGCAAGTAAAGGTACTGTTCAATCCCACTCAGTTACAAGCAGTGGCAACTGACTACACTGGTGTTGGTAAGAGCTTGTTCTTCACCCCGTTAGCCACGGCGTCAGTTATTCCAGTCATTGACAATATAGCTGGCTCTGTCCTACACGGTGAGTCATTGCAAGATAATCCTCAGACACCTTGGGTTGAAAACAAGACCGGCACTGGCAGCCTTATTTGGATAGAATTTGAGATAATGCAGCAGCCGACAAAATTCAATAAGCATCTGGGAAGCACCTTTGACATTACAACAACTTATAACACTGGTGACACGTACTGCTTGGACACAGGACTAGCCACTATACCTTTGACGACAACCAACGGCCAATACACATTCGATTGGTCTGCACCAACAACCAACCCAAACGTTGCCGTAAGGCGAGCTGATGGGTTGCCTTGGCCACTAGAGTTCGGACCATGGCCACCGTCGGCAGTGGGTTCAACCTTCGACGTCAAAGTAATGATTGAGGGCCTTGAATCCAGTTGGGGCTTGATCCAAGCCAATTTGACAATTGCATTCAACGCCACAGTTATTGACTTCGCCGGAGGCGTAGGAGACATAACCCTAGCCCCAGGATGGACACTCGTGGAACCAATCGCGATCACCTATAACCCAGATCCCACATTGGACAACGTAAAGATCCATGTCAACGCTGTAGGAGTTCCAAGCGGAAACGTCTTGGTCGCCACTCTTCACATGACAGTTATGATGCAAAAACCCTCGCCTCAAGGAGATGTATCGAGTCCTATAACCTTCATCGAAAATGTTCTAGTGGACGCACCTGGACCAGATCTGATACCTCAAAACCCACCAGTCAACGGCCAAGTCATCGTGCACAACCTGATACTCCTGCCCCCACCAACACTTAAAGTGGACCCAACCCACACGGTGCTGGGACCCGACCTAGTTGTTGGCGACCAATTCGGCAAGGAGTTCGACGTCAAGGTCATGATGGTGAATCTGCATCCAAACTGGTACGCAATCGCTGTCGGCTTCAGACTAACCTACGACGACACACTCATGCAAGTGGTTGACGTAATAGAAGGACCATTCTTTAACGTCTCAGGCAACAGACCAGCGCCCCCATACACGTTCTTCACATGGGCCGATATGCCCAACGACCCATCATGGGGTGACAACGTTGTGGTCGGCGTCTTAATACTGCCTTCCGACACTGGATTATGGAGTTACTTCGCAAGTGGAACCGGAGTAATCGCTACTATAAGATTCAAAGCCATAAAGCAAAGCTTTGTAGACACATACCATGCCTACTTCAACCTAGTGGACACTCAGCTATTAGGCGTAGACCTCCCAGGCGACCCGAACCAACAAATCGTTGACATTCCATACGCCGTAATAAACGGCGACTACACAATACTGCCCATAACTGAAAGAGGCAGATTCATCGACGCATGGCTAAGCGAATATCCAGCCCCATACGGCGGACAAGGCCTCAACATGCCAGCTGACATCGTGTTGCCACAGCAACAGATCAACATAACAGTCAAAGTCACATACAACTGGTGGCCAGTCGGCGCCAAAGAAGTAGCAATCGAAATACGCGACCCACAAGGAAGACTCTGGGACCTAGAAAAGATCGTCACAGACTCCCACGGTCACGCTTGGAAGAAAGTCAGAATGCCATGGCCAGACGTTCGCCCTGAAGACCTACTGGGCAAGTGGACAATCTACGCCACAGTTGACCTCGCCGACGTAGTTGTAACCGACATAATAGTGTTCGACTACGACTACCTCGTGCGCATAGAGTGGATCCAAACCAACAAACTCGAATACAAACACCTCGACACAGTGAGCATAACAGTACGCTATAAGACAAAATCCATGCGAATGCGTTCAGTAATACTCAGCGCAATGATACAAGACGAACTTGAGGTTCCAATAGGAGTCACCACCGTCTCGAGGACGATAGGCGGCGCAGCCTTCTGCACCTACAAGTTCTACACAGACGTACTAACCATACAGATTCCATGGTGGGCATACGCAGGTCTAGCAATAGTGCGCGTCGACTTCTTCAACAAACTGCCATCCGAGGGCGGATGCGCAGTAACGCCAGAAGCCACAAAGAACATCTGGATACTGCCGTTATAGCAACCATAAAAAAGCCAAAACTCTCTCCCCCTTTTTTTGTTGTCGCAATCCAAATCAAAAAGCACTTCTTTCTCAGGCGATTCTCATCTTTTCGCAGGCTCACCAATTAACCGCCTACACTATCTCAGAAGGCGCTCCAAAAAACAAGACGGACGAAAAGAGTCCAAACGCCTCTCGAATAAACATTGACTGGCTAAACAAAAGAATGAACGACCAGGGGACGGCTCATCCACAGAAAGCTGAAGGAGAGAGGAGAAAGGCAACAGCGAATTTGGATGCGCCCCTGCCCCCAGTCATCACTCCACTACATAATAAGAATGTAAAAACAGAAATTTAATGGTACACTTTTATACAACCGTATAATCCGCATCAAACGAGTGTATAAAAAAATTCAACAGGAAACTCTAACCTAGTTCGGCAAGAAGTCAAACCGTTACAGACTTTTTTTAGTCACAATTCGAAGTGTTTCATAAAGAAAAGAAAAAACTGCAGCAAGGCCAATGAGAAGCCCGAAAACATAGTCTCCACGGAGCACGGCTGGTCTAAAAACCGTTAACTGAATTATTATGGCCGTTATGAAAAACAAAGAATAAAAAAAGTATCTTGGAATAAGCAGCCTTCTTAGACGAACCGAATGCTGAAGGAAAACGCGCTCAACCACGTAGCCCTCCACACCCTTCTTCAGAAGACCCGCCTCCTCCAACTTGTTCAAATGATAAAACGCCAACCTCGGGCTGCTAAACTTAAGCGCCCGCTGAACTTCCCTCACCCCCGTGGGCTTCCTATTCTTAAGCACGTACTTGTAAACGTCAAGGGTTTTACCCCTCAAAACATCCTCCGCATCTACCGACGTCATACAACATCATCATGGAATGCTTGCTGCACGTGTTTACATTTCTTATACAATCGTATAAAAACGTACCATTAAATATCTTTCTAAGTAAACAATATAACTTAGTGGATGCGTGTGACAGGGTTCAAAGGAGACATCTTAAAAGCGTCAGGTCTAGCCGTGTTAACCGTTATCCTACTAGGCGCAGCTGTCTTTTTGTTCTCTCCTCAAGTTGAAAAGACACCAGAACCTGTGCCACAGCCACTCGCAACAGTAGATACATACACAGAAAAGGGTGGATACGGACCAAACATCGTAAGCGATTTTCACTTATATAACGAGAACGTTAGCATCTACGCTAGCGTTAAAGACGCGTCAAACCAGCCAATAGTCAATACCACAGTGACTTTTGAAATTCACGGGCCTCCAAGTTCGAATATAACTCTAACGCAAACCTCACAAACAAACTCATCTGGCGTGGCGGTTGCAACCATACCTGCACCATCTCAAATTGGTCAGCCTGAAACTGTTTTAGGAATATGGACGGCAGTCGCAACCGCAGAAATCGAGGGCACAACAGTCACGGATTCAATAGCCTTTGAAGTCAAGGCGCCACCAAGCCCATTCATCGACGTCTACACTGACCGAGGCGGAAATGGATCAAACGTACCGAGTCAGCCCTACAGCCCTGACAACAAAGTAAATCTATACGCAAACGTAAATAACGGCACGAGTCCACTAAGCGGCACTCAGGTGACTTTCGCCGTATATGGACCAAACACCCCGCCCTACTTTTCATCCAACGTATCAAATGCGTCAGGGATTGCCACATTCTCTTTTAGGACACCAGGAGATCCTGCAGCATCGATTGGAACATGGCGAGTCATAGTCACAGTTCAGATAGAGGATCAAGTCTTCATCGACGCGCTCACCTTCGAATGCACCAGTCCCACTTAAAAACAAAACACACCCTCAACATTCTCAACATATCCTCCCGTAGGTAGAGGGGTCTACAAAATAAGAGAGAGATACATTCAGCTATTAAGACACATATTTGAAGCCTAATTGATCATATTAGAGGGGGGTCTAGGCTCTTGCACACACACAAACAAACCACTTATCACCTAATGTCTCACCCACTAAAAAATGAACACATAACCATCCCACCTACACATACTAAAAACCAAAAACAAAAAAGAATGCCACTCCACAAAGCACAATCTTGTTTACATTTCTTATACAGTCGTATAAAAACGTACCATTAAATAAGACTTCAACAAGTTGATACTTGTTACCTAAAAGCCAAAAACAAACACTAGGAAGAGAGAGAATGAGAAACTTAACCAAATTTAGTGAATTTTCAGCTCTCACCATTCTAATAATAGGAGCAGTTTTGGTTAGTATAATACCACACGTCAAATCTGTTCAAATGGGATTCATAACCTCAACTGACAAATCAGCTTATTATCTAAGAGAAAAAGTAACAATTCAAGGAACTGCCACGTTTGACGGATTGCCCCCTCAATGGTTAGTAGCCATTGAAGTTCGCAACACACGAGACACAACTGTGGCATACCGGACGGTCCCAATCGGCAACCCCAGTGAGACGTGGTTACTCGACATCACCGATATAGCAATGTGGAACATGAGCTACTATCCCATAAACACGGCTAAAGTAGGCGAAAATGTGATGCTTAGTGCAAACGTCACAAATCTCTCGGGGTCTCCAAGGGACTTGGTCGCTACAATAAGTCTATACGATGGAAACATGGTTCCCCTTCAGGCGTACATGTACCAAACAACAATTGACGCCAGAAGCACCATAATGGCACGTGGAACGTTTTCCATTCCTAAATGGGCTTATGAGGGCCAAGCCACCGTATACGCTAATGCTTACGATGGAATACCCGCAAACACCGGCGTTCCGTGGCTGCCAGAAGAATCTGCCCAATTCTACATCAGCAAAAGCCAACAAGGTTGGTTTAGCTACTCATCAACAACCGGTACTTATACGGTGACTCCCACATCTGAGAACGCGTATAGCACAGTTTTTACACTTCCACCAACGAACTGCTCAACAACCCCAGAACCAGGCACTTATTCGGTTTACTCTGCAATACGGTACAGTTTTATTAATAAAACACCTAACTCTACAACGTTCGACGTTCTTGCGCAGTCTGGTGTGCCCCCAACACCTTCGTTCGTGTGGTCGCCGCTTCAGCCTTATCCAAATCAAACAGTGACTTTTGACGCCTCATCATCTTCAGCCAATGGATTTAACGATTATATCACAAAATACGAATGGGATTGGGGAGACGGAGCACAGGACATCACTACTTCACCTGCTATTACCCACAAATTCATGGCAAGCCGCCAATACACTGTCAAATTGAACGTGACAGATAACGAAGGACTGTGGGGAAGCCTCCAAAGCCCAATAACCGTCAAGCCCACCAATCCCACAGCAGTCTTCACATGGTACCCGCCAATTGGCAGAATCAACAGAGCCATTTCTTTCAACGCATCTGATTCACTGCCAGGATGGAGCATACCTCAAGCCAGCCCAGCGCCAATCGCAATCTACACATGGAACTTCGGCGACGGACCGACTTGGCCGCCAGTGACCAATCCAGTTATCTCGCACACCTATTCTATTTCAGGCAACTTCACAGTAACACTGACAGTGACTGACACTGAGGGTCAACAAAACTCTGTGAGCCACGTGGTTGAGGTTCAAAACGTGATCACACCCGCGTGGGATATAGACGGCAATGGAGTAGTCGAGATAAAAGACTTAGCTATCGTAGCCAAAGCTTTTGGGTCTAGACCTGGTTCTCCCAACTGGGACCCCAGAGCAGACATTACAGGTCCTACCTATCTCGTTCCAGATGGAAAAGTCGACATGAGAGATGTTGCCCTGGTAGCCATACATTTCGGAGAAAGATACTAGCAAGTGACACGCGAACAGGTCGAAGGCATGTTTAAGAACACCCTTATTCCTCGTCGTCCTTTTTCATTCACGTCCTTCAAAAAACATTTACGCACATTTGCCGTTAGCAAACTTAAAGTATTCACGCAGTCTAAGAGTCAGCAATACTTTGAGTGAGGTGTGAGAACTGCAGGAACGAGCGACGCTGACAAATACGTTACATGCCTATGGCTTTATGCCAGAAAATTCGTGGAAGGATCAATTATGAACACAAAGAAAAAGTTGCTTTCAATGCTGCTTATGATCATGCTCGTTTTAGCGGTTGCCGTGAAAAATTCCGCAGTGGCTCAGCCTGCAACAGAGATTTCTGTAATCAATCCATTGACAGGTGACAATCCTTTAACAGGGAACGGTAACTTCATGTTGTATACAAATCAAACTTCGGTTGGTTATCGCTTCAACGCTACAGTTTGGGTATCCAACGTGAATGGTCTTTACGCCTATCAAGTTCACTTGAATTATAATTCAACTTTGCTGAATGCTACGGGAGCTTGGTTGCCAAGATGGAATTCGACATGGGTCTTTTATTACATGAACGCATACGAGGTACCTCCTTTCTTCGATACTAACTACGTAGAAATCGGCAGTGTAATCGTTCCTCCACCTCCTCCACCTCCTCCACCAACATTCAGTGGTACTGGACTGCTAGCTATCATTGAATTCGAAGTAATCAAGGCTCCACTTAAATTCGAAGTGACTCCACTGTCCTGCTCCATTGAGATTGACAATACAGATACATATCTCTTGGATTCTTCTGCTATAAATGAAATCCCAGCCACTAAAATAAATGGTCAATATAAATACAATTGGGTTGCTCCACCTAAACCTTGGCTTGAAGTGTCGCCAAGCCCAATCGAGTATGGACCTCTTCCTCCATCTGCGGTCGGAGAAGAGTTCACCATTCAAGCTTACATTATGAAACTAGACGCCAACTGGTCGCTTACTCAGGCGAGATTCATTCTAAACTTCAGCGCCCCCATTCTCGCAGTAGTCAATATTACGCCAAATCCATTATGGACCATTCAAGCTGTCACCAATTCAACACCTGGCGAAATATGGGTCTTAATGGACAATCCAACCACAACTCCGAGCGGAGACGTTTTAGTTGTAACAATTAGGTTTCGTATCACTTACCAATCAATCTATCCCCAATTTGATGCAAGTGACCTTACTCTCAGTAACATTACACTAATGAATCACTTGGGTGAAATACCTACGACCCAGCCTGTTAACGGCCAGGTCATAGTGTATGGGCTGTCTCCGCCACCTCCATGGCTTGAAGTTTCACCAACTCTGGTGGAATATGGCCCCTCTCCATCAGTTGGTCAAGAATTTAACGTGACAGTATGGATAAAGGGTCTGCAAGAAGAATGGAATTTAGCTAACGTCACATTTGGCTTTGTATATAACTCCACGTTAATCCAACCATTGGGCGTGATCGAAGGATCTTTCTTGAGAGAGTTCGGCGGCACCACATTCTCAACCGTCATGGAAACCAATCGTGTGAATGTCTCAGATGCCCTCGTCAGCCTTCCAATGACTTATCCAAACGGAGAAGGAATAGTGGCAACACTCAAGTTCGACGTAGCATTTCAGGGGGCGGTCCGGGAGGTTCGAGAAGGTCCGCTAAACCTGACCGATATCAAATTAACAAACAAAAATGGCGATGACATCTTAGTGAATTCAACAAGGGTTCTCCACGGCCTTTATAGAATAAGAAGTTTGTACACCAGCACAGTCTCAATCAATATTGACAAGAGTTCAGTTACCGTTGGATCAAACGTCACAGTAAGTGGGGACATCAACCCACCCAGAGCACACGTTAACGTAACAATTGCTTTCCGAGCTGCTGGAACACAAACATGGAATACTTCACGCACAGTCGAAACACTGGATAACGGAAACTTCAGTTATGTCTGGTCAACTACCGAAATAGGCTCTTACGAGCTTAAAGCTAGCTGGATTGGTGACGAAAACACTTTGCCAGCTGAAAGTAGTGTGAGAACCGTTAATGTGGAGTCTCCTCCCCCAGACGTCTTACCTTACATCATTGTTGCAATACTGCTGATTGTCGTTGCGGTAGTCGCCATCATCCTATACTACAAAAAAATCAGGAAGTCTAAAAAATATAAATGAATCTAGCACGCTCATGCATGTTCTTAGAAAAAAGGACATTGCAAACGTGTGACCCGTTGCTTATAGTGGTCGTCCGTAATCTACTGCTACTCTGGCGATGTCCTTGACATCGATTCTTTCGTCGCCGTTTATGTCCGCTATCGGATTCCATTTTGGTTGTCCTGGATAAGAGCCGAAGGCAACTGCCACTATAGCAATGTCTTTTATGTCAACTTTTCCATCGCAGTTTAAGTCGGTGATTGAAACATAAAACCATAACTTATCTTCAACTACCACGTCAGCGATGTTTACTGTGGCAGTGACGTTCCAGATTCCGAGAACCCTTTCTTCTTGGTTAATGTCTGGCCATGGTATAGTAAATCTCACTCCAACCATGCCACTCGAATTTGTCGTGCCAGTAAGAATGAAATTCCACTCTCCATGTTCTATCTCAAACGACACAATTTTCTGAGCTACAGGCCATGAATTGTATGTAACATTAGCGTAAAGAAAAACCATCGTCTTGGGTCTGAAAGGATTGCTTGGCATATTCTCGCCTTGTCCACCATGGGGTGCAGGGTACTGTGTGTAGACATCGATGTCACGTCCAGAAGCTGATGTTGCAGTTGAGGTGAAAACAAGTAAGTGGAGAAGACTGGGAACTCCAACCAGCAAGGTCAACACTACTAACGTTATTAGTTTCACAAGTCCACCTGCCTCGTTTTAATTATTGTTATGAGAACTTTTTAACTATATATGATTTGTCGATGCCAAAAATAAAATTTCTTCCTTTTATCTGTGTTTACATTTTCTTATACAGTTGTATAAAAACGTACCATTAAATACGGCTTCAAAGTTTTTAATTGTTAGCTGAAAAGCCAACAATAGGAAGAGAGAGAATGAGGACGTCGTTTACCATGAGAGCAGATCCAAATATTGAGGAAAACGGTGTAACGTTTAAATTGTCGAACGTTATAGTTTTGTGAGTGAGGGAAGGAGAAACTCTAAAATGCACAAAACAAAAGGAAAATTCTTGCTTGCGCTCCTCATAACATCCATGATTGCATTTGCATTAAGTGTTCATCCAAGCTACGCTATACCGTCAATATACCTTATGCCAGACAGCATTGTTAATGAAACGTGGACTCCAGGCACAGTGTTCAATATAACTGCTTATGTTGACGCTAGCCCAGATGTTGGAGTTGCAGGCTTCCAAGTTGACGTTATGTACGATTCGAGCATCCTAGACGCAACTGGTGCTTGGCTACCCTATTGGGATCCTCAATACATCTTCTATGGAAAGAACACGGTGAAACCCGCCCCATACTTTCTTCCTAATGAAGTTCAAGTGGGCGACCTCACCCTACCCTTCACAGGTGTGACATTCACCACCGAGAAACTACTAGCCATTATCCAATTCGAAGTTCTGAGCGTAGGTCGTTCCACTTTGCCAGATGACAACGCGGGTACCTATCTATTGAACAGTGATGCCGACGAAATTCCCATACTCAAGAAAGGTAGCTACTTTGACAACAGACCTCCGATACAACCAGCTACGGTTTTTCTTGATCCTTTCAAGGTAGCTGATCCCCTGTTGACTCCGAGTCACACATTCGATGTGAACGTCAAAATAATCAACGCGACAGACCTTAACAGCTTCCAATTCAAGTTATCCTACGACTCTACCATACTCAACGTGACCAACGCCAAATTGGGCAGCTTCTTCACAGGCACTCCAACAATAAATTACGGCGTAGGACTGTTGACATTCTCTGCCTTAAAAACACCACAAGCGCCAGTAAGCGGTAACGGAACGCTTGCAATAATAACCTTCCATGTAGAGGGTATTGGCCGCAGCGACCTCAACCTTCATGACGTTTCACTTTCAGACAAAGACGGGAACCCATTGCCAATTGTAGATCCGATACCTCACAACCCTGGAAGCTTCAACAACGTTCTTCTGGCAAAACTCTACGTAGATCCGCCAGAAATCATTGACCCAACATTGCACCCAGGCTCCACAGTCAACATTAACATTACCATCGATGACGTTGAAAGCATGTATGGTTACGAATTCAAACTAGGCTATGACCCTGATGTGCTGACAGCCCTCGGTGGATGGGTTTATCGCGTGCAAAACGAAGGCAACTTCACTGTGCAGTTGTCGTTTGATGACATATTGGGCGTCGTGTGGGCGAACGTCACTTATTATCCTCCAGCAACTCCTATCACAACGTTCACTCCGGCTGCTTTGGTTACAGTAATCTTCCAAATAGATGGATACGGAACAAGCATTCTCCACTTGTACGACACGCGTATTGTCGACGACTTGGGGCAACCAATACGACACGAGACAACTGATGGCTTCATTCAAACTGTCATTCGAGACGTAGCCATAATAAGCGTTGTTCCATCAACCAACTGGGCTTATCCTGGATGGCCAGTAGACATTACCGTAGTGGCAAAGAACAAGGGAATGATGATTGAGAGCTTCAACGTGAAGGCTTTCTATGAAAACAACCTGATCGGAACCAAACCTGTCACAAATCTGGCTCCAGGCGCAGAAGAGACGCTAGTATTCACTTGGGATACAACAGGCGTTCCCGGTGGAACTTACACTCTAAAGGCTGAGGCTTCAACTGTTCCGTACGAGACCAACACGGCTGACAACGTTAAAATTGATGGCTCAGTTGAAATCAGAAGCATTTACAGAGACGTGGCCGTGACAAACGTTGTTCCTGAGAGAAGCTGGGCCTACCAAACCTGGAAGGTCAACATCACTGTTACTGCCAAAAACTTAGGAAACATAAGCGAAACCTTTGATGTGAATGCCACCTATGATGACCATCTTATTGGAACCAAGACAGTAATTAACCTGCCTGCTAGCAGTGAAATTTCATGGAACTTCACATGGAACACCGCGAGCGTTACTCCAGGCAATTACATTCTGAAAGGAGTAGCAGAGCTGGTTCCGTTCGAGTACAACCCAGCTAACAACGTCTACATTGATGGCGCAATCCAAATTCGATTGCTTGGCGATACGAATGGCGACGGGAAAGTTGACATTAAAGACTTAGCTTTCATTGCGCTTGGTTTCGGGTCATATGTTGGACACCCAAGATATAATCCAGACGCTGACCTCAATCAGGATGGCAGAATTGACATAAAAGACCTGGCGGCATGCGCAAAGAATTTCGGAAAGAGCGTTTGATTCCAGCAGTTTCAATCCCCCTTTTCTTTATTGTTCCTTCTGCAGAGCCAAAAACCACGCTTTTTTCTGTTCGGAAAGGCTAAAATATCTCTGTCACAACTGTAGTTACTCCCAAATATTACAAAGGTTCGAGGATTGGAAAGAGAATGATTTCACAGAAAAGGAAGAAATTGAGAAAAGGGTCTGTGAAAATAGGCTTGATGTTAAGCCTCCTTCTAGCCTTAAGCATAGCTTCAATAGTTACAAATCCAGTGATTGGAGAAACTAGTCACATAACTATTAAGGCAAACGGCAAAGATTCAGTTGTCGTAGAAAAGGGCGCATCGGTTGTTTTAGACGGCAATATCACAGACTCCGGTGTGACATTTAGTAACCAGACGGTTACAATTTGGAACAGTACCGATAGCGTCGTATTCGCTAATCTCACAGCCGTGAAGACGAGTCTGTCAAGCAGTCGGTACAGCTATAGTTGGGTGGCCACTAACGTAGGCACCTTTTTCTTCAAGGCTAACTGGACTGGCGGCACCATCCTCGGCACCACATACGATGCCGCTGAGAGCTCCATAGTCCGTGTAACAGTCAAATTGGCAAAAATTGAAATTGTACCCTCGAAACTGACGATTGGACGCATTGGAGGCAAATTGCCAACAGAACTAGTAACAATGAACGTTACCGTTAAAAATGTCACCGATCTGTATGCTTGGCAGATAAAAGTATACTTTGACCAGTCGATTCTTGAATTTGAGAACATAACCGCAGCCTCAATCCCCTACACGATCGACCCCTACACTGGTAATATTGTTGTCAACGATACGAGTAATATCTTTTGGAACAAAACGATTTTCCCTATGAGTGCGGTTGTGTTGCAGGATCGTAACACAGGTAATCGTTATGTACAATTCGGAACAACTCTCATGTACACCTTAGAAGAAACCGAAGCAGGACTCGCAAGGGGAATCAACGGTTCAGGAGTTTTGTGTCAACTCAATTTCAAAGGCGTAAGCACGGGCAATTCGTATTTGAATTTTGCTGGGGGAGAGGACACGTACCTTCTTAATTCGACTGAAACATTCGGGGGATTTGGGGGGAACCTGATGGTGATTCCAAGCGAAGTTGTTAATGCCGAGGTCGATGTGTTAGGAGAGGGAATTTCTATCAATGTATCTCCAGACGTACTGGAAGTAGGAGAAGAAGCAAGCATCACGGGGGTCATTTTTCCACAGCAAGAAAACATCGATGTGACGATTTCTTCTCGACTTAATGGAACAGATACATGGAGCCAGCTTGGCACAGTTCAAACCTTCAAAGTCCCGATCAACGACACCTACTGGGAAGCACACTTCAGCTTCATTTGGAAGCCCGATAAGGACGGCTTGTATGAACTTAAAGCTGAGGGTGGGGGCTTTGTAAGCCGAGTTAAGCAGGTTACGGTTAAACCCGGATTCGCTGGACAGCAGATAGGCATGGAATTATACGCGTCCGTTGGAGCAGTTTTGGGAGTAGGTGCCGTTGGGTTCTTTGTTTGGGATAGAAGGCGGCGACGTTCTGGCAGAATAATAATGCCATAGAACGAACATATTTTAAAAAGTGGATGATGAGTGCACTTCGTCAAATTAACAGTTGCCTATTGTTAGTTGGTCTTTCTTCATGAGGCGAGGAAATACGTGGTCCTTTGAATTTGTTGAAACCTGAGATATGCAAAATCCAAAATTATTTATGCAAGTTGTTAAACTAATAGTAGGTTCACATTGAGGTGTAGAAATTGAGGAAGAGTTCATTGAAAATAGGCGTTATTTCCATTCTGCTTCTTTTAACATTAATCTCTGGGGCAACAATAATAAAAATAGCCGTTGCGCAAAGAAGTAGTGTAATCACTTTTACCGCGGACCAAAGTTTGGTAGCTAAGGGTTCACCGGTTACTTTAAGTGGCTTCCTTACAGATGGAGTGAACAGCAGCGGGATACGTAACGTCACCGTGACAATTTGGTACAGAGCTGGTACCAGTGGACCATTTTCTAATTTGACTAGCCGGAAAACTGATCCTTTAGGCACGGCGGGTCAGTACTCTTTTAGTTGGATGACCAATAATACAGGGGTCTTTAATCTCAAAGCCAACTGGACCGGCGGTCTCGTAGACAGCACCACATACACTCCAGCTGAAAGCTCGATAATCACCGTAACAGTAAGGTTAGCGAGCATAGTCACCTTTTCTGCAAATCAGACTTTGGTGCCAAGTAATGGAACCGTTGCTTTGAGTGGCAAGATCCAAGATCCCGAGAACGCTAATGCGATGTTTCCTAATGTCGACGTTACAATTCGGTTCGCCATGGCTGGTAATAATTCTGTATTGGCTACGGTGCCAACCAATTTCAGCAGTCAGTACAGCTATGATTGGCAGACAACTGAAGTAGGCGAATTTAAGGTACAGTCTAGTTGGAGCGGTAACGACACATACATGGCCAACACCTCAACTGGCGTTCTCACTGTATACTTTGCGGTTGTTCAGACGCCTTACCCAACGATCTATGTTGAAAATCCTATGACGGTGACCAGCAATTTCATTTTCTTTACGAACACCACTGCGGTTGGAGATCGCTTTAACGCCACCGTTTGGGTGAAAAACGTAACAGACCTCTTCGACTACAGTGTCGACCTACGTGTTAACGACACAGTGCTTAACATTACGAGGGCATGGCGTCCAACATTTGACACGCAATGGGTCTTCAGGCTCAAAAATACGGTTGGGACGACTCCAGCGCTCATTGATGCTGACCCCTTTAACGGCATAGTGGAAGAGGCAACAGTTGGTGACTCGCTTATTCCTCCAACTACTTACTTCAGTGGGATGGGAAAACTGGCAATAGTTGAATTCCAAATATTGCTGCCGCCTCCTAAGGGAGCTCCGATGGGAACTGTATTCAGTTCACTAAACATCAGCACCCGAAGCACATACATCGAGAATCCTGAAGGACCCTTTGAGATTTGGTCGATTAAAACCAACGGACAATACGAATTCAATTACGCTCCACCGGGAACTCAGATTTCCATCAACGTCAATCCGGCAACGGTGAGCCTCGGGCAAACTGTTACAATAAGCGGCAAAATCCAAGACGCCTTGGGGAACACCAGTTTGATATATCCAGGCGAAACAGTGAGGATTTGGCACAGAGCTGGCACAACGGGCACGTTCACCAACATAGCGAACGCCACAACAAATGGTACAAGCGGTTATTCATATCCTTGGCCAAGTGTCGGTGCGGGCCTACACCAATTCAACGCGTCTTGGGCTGGAAATGCAAGCTACACAGGCTCAGAGAGCATTATAGCAAATGTAACAGTCAACAAACTAACGAGCGTAATCACCATTAATGCAGACCCAACTTCGGTGCAGGTGGGAGCAGATGTGACAATAACTGGTACATTAACAGCAGGCACGCCCCGCGTAGGCGCAACCGTGACAATTTCTTATAGACGCCAGGGTGAGACGACTTTCACCGCATTCCCAACAACAGCAACAACGGTTGCGGGTGGAACTTACTCGTATGTTTGGACGACCACAACAGCGGGCACCTTTGAGCTTAAGGCCAGCTGGGCAGGCGACGACACATACGCAGCTGATGAAAGTCCACTTGCCACAGTTGAAGTTGCAGCTCCGCCTATGGACTACCTCCCAATCATCATAGCGGCTGTAGTGATAATAATCATCGTTGTAATCATAGTGATCTACTTCCTACGAAAGCGGTCAAAGGCAAAGTAGAAAAAAATCTTCACTCCAGTTTCTCTTTTTCCTTTCCAATTATATCTTCGATTCCAAGTGAGCAAACTTGAATCAAACCTGCTAGAAACATGAATTTCATGTCGTGCAACCTTCAGAAAACGGAGCCTTAGTGTTTTCAAGCGAATCTTGACATATAAATCTTCTCGATATAGTCTTTATATGCCAGCCTTCGTTCTAATATTACCTACACCAACATTTCAGGTGAAAAAACATTGACGTATCCCTCTAGGGATATGAAGAGCAAGATTCTGGTGGCAATTCTTCTTTTCTTAATTCTAAGCGTCGCCTTAATTGCGACAGAAAAAATTTCAGTGAGTGCACAAGAGCTTCCAGAAATCTATGTTCTCAATCCCCTTTTTAATCCCCTCACAAAGAACGGTAACTTCACGTTCTACACAAGTCAAACTACGGTTGGCGATCGCTTCAACGCCACTGTCTGGGTTAGTAAAGGAACCAACGTTTCTTCTTGGGAGGTCGGTATGACATATAACGCCACCCTCTTGAATGCCACCGGCGCTTGGGTTCCAAAACACTCTATATATTTCCCAGAACCTTCAGATCCCGAGTACATCTTCTATGCCGAAGGCACTTTTACGACAGAACCCGTCTTTCAGGAAGGGAAAGTCTTAATCGGCGATGTCACCTCGCCTTTTGTCGGTGTTAACTTCACAACTCCTAAAAAACTAGCAATAATTGAATTCAAAATCTTGTTGCCCCCTCCGGAAGAGGGAAAAGTGAACTGTGACCTTGCAATAGATAATGCTGATACGTATCTTTTAAGCACTGAAGAAGATGAATTCGGCAATTTAAAAGTTATTCCAACTTCAAAGATAAAGGGTTATTATGAATACATCTGGCTGTTCTCGCAGCTTAAAGTAGAGCCTCAAGAATACATTACACAGAAACTCGAAACATTCAACGTAAACATAACACTTAACAACATTGAAGCTAGCCAAAGAGTAATCGGTGTCCAGTTCTGGCTACACTACAACGCCACTCTTCTCGATGTTCTCAATGTGGCAGAAGGACCTTTCTTAGCCCAGTTCCCAAACTCACCGACATCTCCTTACACGTTTTTCTACTCTGTTATTGAGAACCAAACCATAAAAGTGGCTATCTTGATGCTGCCAAACGCAACCTCGGAAGGTGGAGAATACAGCGTTTTTCCCCAGGGGAATGGAACGCTTGCCACAGTGACATTTAAAGGCTTGTATCAAGGGCGATACCCTGAAGAAAACAACTGCAGCCTAGCATTAACAGACATCGAGCTTATCAACGACAGTTTAAAGGAGATAAATACCGTGCCGCCCATAAACGGCTTCTACAAGATTCTTCCTCTCAGCCCGAGCGCAATCAGCATAACCGTAAACCCAAACACCATAGAATTCGGATCGAACGCAACTTTAAGCGGCGTCTTATCAAGGGAAAATCTTACTGGCGTCACTGCAGCAAGCGTAGAGGATGTAAATGTAACGATTTACAAAAGACTGGTAACAAGCGAGTGGACGAAGCTTACAACAGCAACGACAATCACAGACGGTGAATACACTTACGATTGGATCCCTGACAGAGTTGGAACATTCGAATTTAAGGCTAATTGGACAGGCGACGACACCACACTTCCCGCCGAAAGCTCAACTGTTTCGCTGACAGTAAACAAAACTACTAGCGAAATTTCCCTTAACGTTAATCCTCAAACCCTGACATCAGGATTAAACGTCACAATTACTGGGTCAATAAGGCCCAAGCACACAGAGGCAAACATAACAATTTCTTACAAACTGGCAAATGTGACAGCATGGTCTGTATTGGCCATAGTGAAAACTGGTTCCAACGGCAATTACTCCTACCCTTGGAAAACATCACAAGCAGGCACTTACGAAATCAAGGCCAGTTGGCCTGGTGACGAAAACGCAACGTCAGCTGAAAGCGGTAAAAAGACCGTTGTTGTAGAAGCTCCCGTAACACCTCCACCCGAGGAAGAACATCCTCCAGACAACTTTCTCTACATCCTAATCGCAGTGATAGCAATCATTGCAGTGGCATTAACATTGTACTATTATTACAGAAAAACCAGAAAATCTAAACAAGCTCCTCAATTAGAGGCGCCTTCTAGTAAACCAGGTGTTTAAAGTTCTTATACGGGTGTATAAAAGCGAACCATTAAATATCCTCTTGAGTCTTCTTTAATTGTTAAGGGAAAGGAGAGCTTAAAACGAAGAGCACAGCGAAGGCACTCTACATAGTGCACTTTTTCCATCAAGGGAACCATAATGATGAGAAAAATTCTGTCCTTGGGAATAACATTTTTTACTGTCGAAGCAATGCTTTACTTGGAGGGAAAGGAGAGCGTCTAGACGTTAAGCTCTTTTTAACATGGTGTTCGGGAGGCCTTAACAATAAAAGTTAAAATTTCGCTGTTTTTGTTCAGTGTTCTGATTGTACTTTTTGTTTTCTCTAGTTTTCTATCTGTGCCCTTCGGCTACGCAGCTCCAGGTGTTGGTTATTACCCGTCTGGATACAATTTGTTAGGTTCCACGGCTTATGTTTCAGGCTCATTGAGTGATTTACAATCGGACAACGGTGCTTACATGACCTTTAGGAGTTATCCGTTTGCTTTTTCAACCACAAGCTATTCGAGAGCCACAATTGGCTATCGCTCCAACACAGGAACAAACTTTTTGAGTTCGCCCAAGACCCGATCGTGGAGTGGAACCGCATGGGATGCCAGCGAGACCCAATTACCTACAGCGGGAAGCCCCGTGCGATTTGTTAGGGTTGCCTACTCCACTGTAGCTCAATACTATGATTACAAGATTGCCGTTGTTCTATCTGACGACGGCACCCTTGACGCCTATGTTTACAACGGCACTTCATGGATTGTCACAAATAATTTGGCGGATTTGTGGACGACTGCGCCAACTGGAGACCAAAGGCCATATGACATTGCGTTTGAAACGTCCTCTGGGAACGCTCTCCTAGTGTATGCATGGTTTGATGACACAACCAACGATTTAGCTTATCGAAGATGGTTTGCCAGCAACCAAAGCTGGGGACCTCAAGTACTCTTAGATGATTCGACAGAGACCACGGAAGTTGATTTTTCCTTCGTCATTCTTGACAACGATAAAACGAGTGGAAGCAATTACATCGGGCTCATCGCTCTGGTCCAAGTCAGCTCTGATGCACTTACAGCCGTATGGAATGGCTCCAGTTGGGGCAGCATGACAGACTTGTCAACCGGCGTTTCCATGCTTTCTGAGGAAGACATTGGTCTAGCATGGGCTTATGACGGAAGCCTCATGGCTGTTTCAGGTGAGGGCGCCAACGAAGTCGTACGCTGGAACCGATGGACAAAAACTGGCGGTTGGGGAACCAGCTCTACCTTCGATATGGACACCAGTCAGACTTTAGTTACTAATTGGATAACCCTCAAAGCTGATCCAGTTACTGATGACCTAATGCTTATCATGATTGACAGCGGCTCCGACTTACACTCGGGCTACTGGAACGGAGCCACTTGGTCAATAACGTCCAACATAGACACCGCCGTGGACACCAATGCTCAACGACCGGCTGACTTTGAGTGGGAACCCACTGGTTCAAGGGGATTGCTCGTGCGAGGGACTTCATCGGGGGTGATAACTTGGAGAAGGTGGACAACGGGCACTGGTTGGAGTGCTGATACTAGCCCCTCTATGGGTACATACACTCATCCTTGGGTCCAGCTTAGACGCAACCCAAGAAACGTAGCTGGAGACGTCAAGATTCTGGGCGCAGTCTTAGAAAGTACAGTCTATGATTTAGGTGCCATAAAATGGGATGGAACAACCTTCACGGTTATAGGTTCGTCAACTTTTACAGGCGAAACAACGGTTATAACTTACGAAGGTTTTGACTTAGATTTCCAAAACTTCGGCGACCCGACAGAATTTACCAGCGAAGTGGAATTCACGGGCACGTCTAACACTCAACCTTTGAGTCGATTGGTTTGGACTGTGGACAGCTCTTGGACTGTAGCCAGTGTCACAGTCACCATGCAACTCTACAATTACAACCTTGGGCAGTATCCAACCAGCGGAGACGGCTACATCTCCTACATATCGAGCGCAACCCCCAACACAGATGAAACAAGGAATCAAACCATAACAACGAACCCAGCCAATTTCCGCGACAGTTTGGGCAATTGGAGAATCAAGGTTAAGGGAGTCAAGTCTGCTCTTCCCCGATTTAATTTCAGAGCCGACCTAGTAAAATTTGAGGCATCCTATGACACTACGCCTCCCACGTGGACAAATGCAGGAACAAACAACACAATCGCTGGGCAGCCCACACGTTTCTATGTCAGGTGGACCGACAATGCAGGGTTAAGCGGCTTCATCTTTGGAACCAACAACACTGGAAGATGGGCTAATGACACTTGGACCCCGATGAGTGGAACAACTAATTGGAGCAACGTAACCAAAACCCTGAACAGCACAGCCACAGTTGTGCAGTGGAGAATCTGGGCAAATGACACGTCTAACAACTGGAACGACACGGGCATACTTTCGATTAGGGTTCTGCATTTTCCTATGGCGTCCTTCACCTACTCACCTTCAACTCCCGACACTGGTGAAACTGCAACCTTTGACGCCTCGTCAAGCTACGACCCAGACGGATCTATTGTAAGTTATTTCTGGACGTTTGGCGACGGAACAAACAGCACTGGCATGATTGCAACTCACGCTTACGTTGACAATGGAGTTTATACGGTTACATTACGCGTAACCGATAACGACGGGTTAACCGACACCGATTCTAAGGCTGTCACAGTGCTTAACCGTCCCCCAGTGGCCTCATTCACCGAGTCTGCCACAACAGTGCCCACAGGCACACCCATATACTTCAACGCCTCGTCCAGCTACGACCCAGACGGCTCTATTGCGAGCTACTTCTGGACGTTTGGCGACGGAACCAACGCCACTGGAGTCACAGTAAGCCATGCATACGCTGACAACGGTGTTTACACCGTCACATTAACGGTTACGGACAATGATAGCGCCACAGCCTCCACCAGCGCCACAAAAACCGTTCTGAACAGATCACCAATCGCAAGTTTCACCGAATCAGCAGAAACAGTTTACACAGGCCAAGCAATAACATTCGATGCCTCAGCTAGCTATGATCCCGACGGATCTATCATCAGCTATCTCTGGACATTCGGAGATGGAACAAACGCTTCAGGTGTTTCGGTGAGTCACGCCTATTCTGACAATGGCATCTTCACTGTCACCTTAATCGTGACGGATAACGACGGCGCTACAGCCACCGTCACTGCCACTAAGACTGTTTTGAACAGAACGCCTGTGGCATCGTTTACAGAATCTGCAACAACTGTGTACAAAGACGAGGTAATTCACTTCAACGCTTCAACAAGTTATGATCCTGACGGCTTCATTGTAAGCTACTTCTGGACGTTTGGCGACGGAACCAACGCCACTGGAGTCACGGCTGACCATACCTACCCTAACGTGGGAACCTACACCGTGACATTGACCGTTACCGACAACGATGGTGCAACCGCTTCGACATCCGCCGTCAAAACTGTTCTGAGCAGACCGCCCGTTGCCAGCTTCACCGAATCCACCACAACCGTGCTAACAGGCGAGTTCATCTACTTTAACGCCTCAACAAGTTACGATCCTGACGGAACGATTGTTAGCTATTTTTGGACCTTTGGCGACGGGACCAATGCAAGTGGCGTTTCTGTCAGCCATGCATATGTCAATAACGGCATCTACACGGTCACTCTTACAGTTACAGACAGCGATGGTGCCACAGGCACCGCAACCGCAACCAAAACAGTTTTGAACCGTCCACCTGTGGCATCTTTCACAGAATCCGCGACAACTGTGCTCACGGGTGAGCTCATCTACTTTAACGCTTCAGCCAGTTATGATCTGGATGGAACGATTGTTAGTTACTTCTGGACTTTCGGTGATGGAACCAACGCTGCAGGTGTTACTGTTAGTCATGCATACTCAAACAACGGAGTGTACACGGTTACTTTGACAGTTACAGACGATGATGGCGCTACAGCCACTGCAAATGCAATCAAAACCGTGTTGAACAGGGCTCCTACTGCTTCTTTCACCGAATCAGCAACCACGGTTTATAGAGGCGAAGTCATTCACTTCAATGCTTCAGCCAGTTTCGATCCCGACGGCTCCATAGTCAGTTACTTTTGGTCATTTGGCGACGGAACAAATGCAACTGGCATGCTCGTTGACCACGCCTACACAAATATTGGAACTTACACGGTCACGCTCACTGTCACGGACGATGATGGCGCAACTGGAACAGCCACAGCAACCAAAACAGTTTTGAACAGATCGCCTGTGGCAGAGTTCACCGAATCCACAACATTAGCATACACAGGTGAGGTCATTTATTTCAATGCATCTGGCAGTTACGACTCAGACGGCTCCATAGTTAGTTATTTCTGGACTTTTGGAGACGGCTCAACCGCATCCGGCGTAACGGTGAGCCATGCCTATTCTGAGAATGGGGTTTACACTGTGACCTTAACTGTCACAGACAACGAAGGGGCTGTTGGCACAAAAACCGCGACCAAGACTATTTTGAACCGACCTCCAATCGCGGCTTTCACCGAATCCGCCACAACTGTACTAACAGGTGAGGTCATCCACTTCAACGCTTCCGCCAGCTATGACCCCGATGGCTCCATTGTTAGTTACTTCTGGAATTTTGGCGACGGAACAAATGCCACAGGAATTATTGTAGACCACGCCTATGTGGAAAACGGCGTCTACACTGTAACCTTAACCGTTACAGACAACGATGGCGCAACTGCCACCACCATTGCAACAAAAACTGTCCTAAACAGGGCACCAGTGGCATCGTTCACCGAGTCTGCCACTACAGTCTTAACAAGAGAGAGCATCACGTTCAACGCATCTTTAAGTTATGATCCAGACGGTACCATTGTAAGTTTCACATGGAATTTTGGCGACGGCAACATAACAACCGTGACAAGTTCCATCATTACTCATTCGTACGCTGACAACGGAACCTACACGGTGACGTTAACCGTTACCGACAATGACGGCGCAACAAACTCAGCCTCAGCCGTTAAAACAGTTTTGAACAGGGCTCCAGTTGCCATATTCACCGAATCCGCGACGACGGTCTACACTAAAGAGACCATTACCTTTAACGCTACAGGAAGCTATGACCTCGATGGCTCCATTGTAAGCTTTACGTGGAACTTTGGAGACGGCAACATCACTATCGTGACTAGTCCAACCATAACTCATGCCTACTCAGACAATGGAACCTACACGGTCACCTTAACTGTCAAGGATAATGATGGCGCCACTGCCTCGTCATCGTCAATCAAAACTGTTCTGAACAGGGCGCCAGTAGCAGTGTTCACCGAGTCCGCCACAACCGTGTACACTAACGAGGTCATATATTTCAACGCTTCAGCCAGCTACGACTTAGACGGTTCAATTATTAGTTACGTTTGGACTTTTGGTGACGGAACCAATGCCAACGGTGTCGCAGTAAGCCACGCCTACTCAGAGAACGGCATCTATACGGTAACGCTTACAATCACTGATAACGACGGCGCAACAGCAACGACTACTGCGGTCAAGACCGTTCTTAATAGGCTTCCTGTTGCTTCTTTCACAGAAAATGCCACAACCGTCTATACAGGAGTTGTCATTCGCTTCGATGCTTCCGCTAGTTATGACCCTGACGGTTCTATTGTTAGCTTCTTCTGGACTTTTGGGGATGGCACTAGCGCAACAGGCGTCGTTGTTTACCATGCCTACGCTGATAATGGCGTTTACACTGCGACTTTGACAGTTACCGACAACGATGGCGGCACCGCTTCGACATCCGCCACTAAGACTATCCTGAACCGAGCTCCAGCTGCAAGCTTCACTGAATCTGCAACCACGGTTCTCACTGGCGAAGTCATTTACTTTAACGCTTCGTCAAGCTACGACCTCGATGGCACGATTGTTAGTTACTTCTGGACCTTTGGTGATGGGACAAATGCAACAGGCGTTACTGTCAGCCATGCGTATGCTGATAATGGTGTTTACACGGTCACCTTAAGAGTTACGGACAATGACAGCGCTACCTCCTCTACTAGCGCCACAAAAACCGTTTTGAATAGATCTCCGGCAGCCTCGTTCACGGAATCTGCAGAATATGTTTATACTGGTGAGCCTATCACTTTAAACGCGTCCTCAAGTCATGACCAGGACGGCTTTATTGTTAGTTACTTCTGGACGTTTGGTGACGGAAATACTGCCACAGGTATAGTTGTTAGTCACGCTTATGCAGACAACGGCGTTTATACAGTTACTTTAACTATAACCGATAATGATGGTGCAACGGCTACTGCTTCTGCTGTTAAAACTGTTGGAAATCGACCTCCAATTGCAACGTTTACCGAGTCGGCTACAACTGTTTTGACAAATGAAATCATTTACTTAAATGCCTCTGGAAGCTCAGACTCCGACGGCTTTATTGTTAGTTACTTCTGGGAATTCGGCGACGGCGCAAACGCCACAGGTGTAACAACTAGTCACGCTTACGTTGAGAACGGCGTCTACACAGTTAAGCTCACTGTAACAGACAATGACGGCGCGAAAGCCACAACCACTGCCACTAAAACTGTCTTGAACAGGGCTCCTGTGGCGGCTTTCACCGAATCCGCAACCAACGTCCTCACAGGCGAGATTATTCATTTCAACGCCTCAGCAAGCTATGACCCCGACGGCTCAATTGTCAGTTACTTCTGGAATTTCGGCGACGGCACCAACGCAACTGGAGTAACAGTAGACCATGCCTACTCCGACAACGGCGTCTACACAGTTATCTTAACAGTTACGGACAACGACGGCGCCACAGCGTCAGTAACAGCAACAAAAACCGTTTCGAACAGGCCTCCCATAGCTTCGTTTTCAGAGTCGGCGACAACAGTGTTAACGGGTGAAATCATTCGCTTCAACGCGTCTTCAAGTTACGACGTGGACGGCTCCATCGTGAGCTACTTCTGGACGTTTGGCGACGGCGCCAACGGATTCGGCGTGGTTATTGACCACTCCTATGCTGACAATGGCGTCTACACTGTTACCTTGACTGTGACCGATAATGACGGCGCAACTGCGACTGCTACAGCAGTTAAAACTGTTCTGAATAGACCTCCGGTTGCAAGCTTTACTGAATCAGCGACCACGGTGGACACTGGTCAAATTATCTATTTTAACGCCTCAAGTAGTTATGATTTGGATGGTTCTATTGTCAGTTACTTCTGGGACTTTGGAGATGGCAAAAACGCAACTGGAGTCGCTACGCAACATGCGTATGTAGAAAATGGTGTCTACGCTGTCACATTGACCGTGACCGATAACGATGGCGCGAAAGCCACGGCTACCGCCACCAAGTATGTCCAGAACAGGCCTCCTGTCGCTTCATTCACTTACTCGCCTAGTTTTCCAATTGTAGGTGAAACCGTAGTCTTTAACGCGTCAGCAAGTTACGATCCAGACGGAACCATCAGCAGTTACCGATGGAATTTTGGAGACGGCAACGTGACAACCGTGACCGTTCCGACGATAATCCATGTCTACAATGCATTTGGAAACTACACTGTTTCATTGACCTTAACCGACAATGATGGGTCCACGAGCACAACAACTCAAGTAGTTAGAATCAGACAGTACCCGATAGCGGCGTTCACTTATTCTCCAAGTTTTCCGATAGTGAGTGAAACAGTGACTTTCGACGCGTCTTCTTCTAACCCCAACGGCGGCGTCATCACCAGTTATCTCTGGAACTTTGGAGATGGAACAACTCAAAGCAACACAACAAACTCAATCATAACACACGTTTATTCAGCCTTTGGAAACTACACCATTACTCTGGCAGTCGGGGACAGTGAAAGGCTCACTGGCTCCACAACAGGCATGGTTAGAGTCAGAGATTATCCATCCGCCAATTTCACGTTTTCACCCAGTTATCCAATAGAAAGAGAAACCGTGACTTTTGACGCGTCTTCGTCAACTCCCAACGGGGGCTTAATCACAAATTATCAGTGGAATTTCGGCGACGGCAACATAACCACTATGGCAACACCGACAATTACTCATGCTTATTCTGCCATAGGAACATACACCGTCACCTTGACTGTAACTGACAGTGAAGGGCTGAGTGGCAGTCAATCAAAAATTGTGAGTGTCAGAGGCTACCCAGTTGCCATATTCTCTTTCTCACCAACAGCTCCCTATGTAGGTGACACCGTAACCTTCGACGCTTCTCTCTCCAGTCCTAACGGCGGCGTAATCAGTTCCTATTCTTGGAATTTTGGCGATGGAACACCAATCTACAACACAACCAACCCAATTACTACACACGTCTATGCACTAGCTGGGAATCGCACGGTGACTTTGGCCGTCACTGACAGTGAAGGGTTAAGCGACATAGAAATGCACTCCATTGTGGTTGCAAAGGCTCCGGTTGCTTCTTTCACTCATGCACCTCAATTTCCGAAGGTTGGAGAAACCGTGACTTTCAACGCTTCGGCTAGTTATGACCCGAACGGCTACGTCGTTAGCTACAGATGGGATTTTGGCGATGGCAACATGACAACGGTAACCACACCTATAATTACTCACGCTTACACGTCAACTGGAGCTTATACGGTGGCTCTTACGGTAACCGACAACGGTGGATACACAGACACTGCAACTGGCACTGTGACATTGGGAACGCCTAAGGCATCCTTCATCTGCATGCCGATTTATCCCATAGCCGAACAATCGATCACCTTCAACGCATCAGGCAGTTACGATCCAAACGGCTACATCGTCAGTTACGTGTGGAATTTCGGCGACGGTAACATAACCACCTTAACAGCTCCCATCATAATTCATGTTTATGGCACGAGTGGAAACTACACAGTCGCCTTAACCGTGGCAGACAATCAAGGACTGACAGACACAACAACCCGTGTTGTGTCGGTTGGAAAGGCTCCTGTGGCATCTTTCACCTACGCACCCGCTGTTCCATACGTGGGCGACACGGTCACTTTCGACGCCTCATCATCAACCCCGAGCAGTGGAAGCATCACAAGCTACGCATGGAATTTCGGCGACGGCTCGCCATTAGTTAACACTACCTCACCCACAACATCTCATAAATATACCGCGGCTGGGAACTACACCGTAAGTCTAACGATCAAGGACAGCGTGGGATTAACCAACACAGCCACAAAAACGATCACGGTTCTACAATCACCTGTGGCGATTTTCACCCACTCACCCACTTATCCACAAGCGTTAGACACCGTGACCTTCAACGCGTCAGCCAGCTACGATGCAAATGGATACATCGTCAGTTACGTGTGGAATTTCGGCGACGGTAACATCACAACCGTAACGAACTCTCTCATAACCCACGTTTATAACAAAGCTGGAAACTACACAGTCGTCTTGATCATATCTGATAACGAGGGATACACACATTCTAACGTCAAGAGCGTATTTGTTTCAATGCGCCCACCGGTTGCGAATTTCGTAAGCGCACCAAGCTCTCCAATAGCACTTCAGACAGTTACTTTCGATGCTTCAAGCAGTTATGACTTGGACGGCACCATCACAAGCTACATTTGGAATTTCGGCGACGGCAACACAACAACCGTAGCCACCACGTTGATCACTCACCGATATTCAGCCGCTGGAAATTACACTGTGACCTTAACCGTAACAGACAACGATGGTTTAATCAACACCAAAACAGCCCTCGTAAGCGTAAGAGACTATCCAACAGCAGCCTTCTCATATTCACCCAGCATTCCAGACGTTGGCAGCACGGTCACTTTCGACGCCTCTTCTTCCGCTCCCAACGGTGGAGCTATTGTTAGTTATGTGTGGAATTTTGGTGATGGCTCCCCGCTGACAAACACAACTAATCCGATTGTGACTCATATCTTCAGCGCCTCTGGAAGTTACACGGTAACGTTAACCGTCACAGACAGCGAGGGGCTGAGCGACACCGAAACCAAAGTGGCATATATCGCTGAGTTGCCCACAGCCTTGTTCACTTATTCTCCCACTAGTCCTTACATGGGCGACACTGTAACATTCAATGCTTCACAAAGTTATGACGTCGACGGGTATATCGTTAGTTATGTGTGGAATTTCGGTGACGGAACACCCCAAGTCAACACAACAAACCCGATAACAACACACATCTACATTGTAGGCGGTAGCTATACTATATCCTTAACCGTGAGAGACAACTTGGGACTCAGCGACGCAGCAACCCTCGTAGTAAACGTTGGTAAAGCGCCCGTGGCAGTTTTCACGTATAAACCTGATTTTCCAATTGCAAGCGAAACCGTGACCTTTGACGCCTCTAGTAGTTATGATGCCCGTCGTCCCATCGCTAATTATACGTGGAATTTCGGTGACGGAAACATCTTCACAGTAACTACTCCCGTTGTGACTCATGTCTATGCAAATGAAGGAAGCTACACCGTTTCACTGAAAGTAACAGACACCGGGGGATACGCTGACACAACCTCTCAGACTGTGAGAGTTAGGAACTATCCTATCGCCAGTTTCACTTATTCGCCAAGTTACCCCATAAAAGGACAAGACGCAACCTTCGATGCCTCAGCTTCACAGCCTAGGGGTGGAGTGATTGTCAGTTACCTTTGGGACTTTGGTGACGGAACGCCTCCTATCAATGTCACCAGCCCCGTAACAAAGCACAAATACAATGCGGTCGGGCAGTACAACGTGACCCTTACAGTAACAGACAGCGAAGGACTAACATCCACGGCATCAAAGACTCTGAAAGTTAGGGATTACCCGACTGCTGACTTCATTTGGTCTCCGCCTTTTCCAGTCGCCACTCAATCCGTGACCTTCGATGCGTCTTCGTCGAAGGCTAACAGCGGTACCATAACAGGCTACATGTGGGATTTGGGTGACGGAACAATACGGACAGGATCCTCGCCTACCCTAGTGCATGTGTATTCTAGGGCTAAAAACTACACTGTCACATTAACCGTGATAAACAGTGAAGGATTGAGCTCCTCGGTCTCCAAAATAGTCACAGTTTTGGATGCGCCTCCAATAGCATCTTTCACGTACTCTCCTACTGTTTCGATTACTGGGCAAGCCACAACCTTTGACGCCTCAGGCAGCTATGATCCTGACGGCTCCATAACAAGTTATAGATGGGACTTTGGCGATGGCAATATCACAACGGTCGCAACAGCAATCATATACCATGTATATGCAAGTGCTGGAAACGTCACCGTAACCTTAACCGTCACAGACAACGCCGGCCTCACAGTCGCCACCGCACAAACCTTGAAGATTGTGACATATCCAACCGCGAGCTTCGCATGGTCGCCTGAAGTTCCTGGGTCAACCGTGTCTGTAACCTTTGACGCCTCAGCATCTACGCCCAACAGTGGAGTTATCGTCAGTTATTCCTGGAACTTTGGCGACGGTAACTCAACGACTGTGACCCAAGCGATCATAGTGCACCGGTACAGCATTAAGGGAAGCTACACGGTCGTTCTCACTGTCTCTAATAGTGAAGGATTGTCAAACAGTCAATCAAAGGTTATAACGGTTGTTGGCACACCGCCCGTTGCTAACTTTGTGTGGCAACCCGCTACTCCTCCCGCTAATGAGACCGTTACTTTTGATGCCTCAAGTTCTCTCGCGAGAGGCGGCATAATTACGAACTATCGTTGGGACTTTGGCGACGGTAACTCTATTCCAGTGTCATTCAAGCCAACTGCAACTCATAAATTTACAGCTTCCGGGCAATACACTGTTACTTTGACGGTGACAGACAGTGAGGGGCTAAGCGACACAAAATCGAAAATATTATCAGTTGCGGCTCCTCCACAAGCAGATTTCACGTGGTCGCCGTCGTCTCCGCAAACCTATCAAATCATTACCTTTGACGCTTCAGCGTCCACACCAAATGGCGGAACAATCACCAACTACTCGTGGAATTTTGGCGATGGAAACATCACCGCAGTTGGCAATCCAATTATTACACATGTTTATACGGCATCTGGAATTTACACAGTGACCTTGACAGTCACTGACAGTGAGGGATTATCAGGCGCCACCTCTAAGTCAATAGTTGTTACAGGTGCGACGGGTCCTCAAGCAGACTTTACTTATTCACCGTCGACTCCTTATGTGTTCGAGGCCATCATCTTCAATGCTTCGGCTTCAACGCCGGGCACTGGCAGCATAATTGATTACACGTGGAATTTCGGCGACGGCAACATCACCTCCGCAGTAACGCCCATTATAATTCACGCCTATCAAGCGAGTGGAAACTACACTGCCACTTTAACCGTGACGAATGTTGCAGGATTAAAAGGCACAAAGTCACAACCCGTAAGCGTGTTGCCGATTTCGGGTCCAAAAGCCGACTTTACATGGTCTCCATCGGTGCCGCAGCCCAACAAGACTGTCACCCTTGACGCTTCGATCTCAACACCCGGCTGGGACGGTTCCACTCATCCGCCAATTATAAGTTGGAGATGGGATTTCGGCGACGGCAACATTAGCATTGTGACCGAACCAATCGTTATACATGTTTATAACGCGTCTCGAGATTACTTAGTAACGCTTTCGGTGATGGACGCCCAGGGTTCGATTGGCAGCACAACAAAGACGGTGAAGGTTACCAGCCTTCTGGGCGACCTCAACGGTGATGGTAAGGTCGACATCAAAGACATCGCCATTGTGGCTAAAGCCTTCGGGTCTACACCAGGCTCCCCAACCTGGAACCCAATAGCAGACGTAGACGGCAACGGAAAAGTAGAGATTAAAGACATCGCTATTGTCGCAAAGCAATATGGGCAAAGAGCAAGCTCTTTATTCATCCCGTGGACGCGCACTCTCTTTACGTCTTACTCCTTCTTACGCTTGATTATTGAAACGTTGAGTTTACTGACTTTAGCAACAGTCATAGCCAACGGCGTTTTGTTCAAGAGAAAGCGAACTTATTATCCATTAAAGCCGCGGTTGTCTTCGATCTTGTAATTGGAACGCTGCTATACTGGATTCAGGGCGGTGCTGCGTAGACAAATCTCTTTGCAGTGTTAAGAATCAATCTCTTGCGCCATATAATTTCCCTTAAGAAGCATTTTAATCACCTTTTCTCCTAGAACTATCATCCACAACCGTTAAATGTCACAAACGTGTAGAAACGTATTGCTGAAGGGAGAAGGAGAGAGCTTATACTGAAGCTCCAAGGGTCAGTCGTAGCTATAGTGCTGTTCTTTCTATTCATTTTTCCACTTCTCCTAATGCAGAACAATGATAGAACAGCTTCTGAAGCCTCAAGCCTAAACTACACGCCTGGAGGTCTCCCGCCAATAGCTTCTTTCTCATACTCACCAGTTAGTCCCACGCCGGAAGAAACAATAACGTTTGACGCTTCAACCAGTTTCGACCCTGACGGATGGATAGTAAGATTCACTTGGGACTTCGGTGAAGGAAATGTAACTACTGTAACAAATCCAATAGTAACCCATGCCTATCCGCTCGATGGAAATTATACAGTTCAGCTGACCGTCACTGACAACAGCGGATCAACAGGGGTTGCCTCGGCAATAATCCAAGTAAGCACAGTTGTTTTCTTCAGAGTGGTCATTTTGGGTACCTTAATTCCAATATCCAATGTGAAAGTAACCGTCTACTACAAATACGGTTCCACATGGAAGAAAGCTCCTGTGGGTCCACACGGTTTAGAAATAAAATATGACATTATGACACAGCCAGACTTGGCTAACACTTATGAAGAAAGATATAGAAATCCTGGATACACTGCATCTATTCTTCGCCATGACTCGAGCAACATAGGTTTTGATGTGCATCCGTCTACTTGGACTGTCTTCTTTAAATTCGAGTGGGGCCCGTATGTGGCTTACTGGCCTAACGACACGACCCGTGTCTACACTTACGAGAAGGGGCTAGTGGAGGCACATGATTATAGCCCGTGTCACCGAGCGCGTTGGGATGCTGCTGCAGGAACATACGTTATAGGTAGTAGTAACATTCCAAAAGATAGCGTTGACCCAACTGAAACACACCCCATAATAGTGGGAATTGCGGGTCTTCCTCCAACACAGAAATACTATTTAACCGTCAGAACCAATCCAATTGGCATTACAACAATTCCTGGTGAAGGCTGGTACATTAAGGATACAAATGTTACGTTGACGGCACCTACGAACGTACCTGTTTCAGCTGATACTCAGTATAGGTTTGATTACTGGGATGTTGACGGTCCATCCAAAGGCGCTGGAGTTAACCCAATCATCGTGCGCATGGATGCCAACCACACGGCAACAGCACACTACATCAAACAATACTTAGTGACTTTCAATCAAACAGGGCTTTTGTCAGATGCAACTGGTACCGTCGTAACTGTGGATGGAGCACCTAAGACGCTGGGTGACTTTCCATTTACCAAGTGGATTGATAACGGTGGCTCTGTCACCTATTCTTACACTTCTACGGTTCCTAGCTCAATCTCAGGGAAACAGTATGTTCTCAGCAGTGTTAGTGATCCTTCTTCACCCATCACTGTTACTAGTCCCGTAACTGTTACGGGCAACTATGTTGCTCAGTATTCCGTTTCATTTGCTCAGACAGGACTGGATTCAACTGCAACAGGAACTGTTGTGACAGTGAATGGCGACGCAAAAACCTACGTGCAACTTACATACACTATCTGGGCTAACAGCGGTTCCACAGTCACGTACTCTTACAATGACCCCGTCCCAAGTTCAGTGTCTGGCAAAAGGTTTAGGCTTGACAGCGTTTCAGGACCCATCTCACCCATAACGGTGTCTGAGTCAACAACGGTGACTGGAAACTATGTAACTCAGTTTTCTGTTACGTTCAGTCAGACAGGCTTGGATGCAACAGCCACGGGAACTGTTGTAACAATAAACGGAAGCCCAAAAACGTACATCGATTTAACCCCGTACTTCACTCTATGGGTAGACAGCGGCTCATCAGTCACATATTCTTACAACGACATAGTCTTCAGTACGGTTACTGGGAAAAGGTTTAAACAAGTAAGTGTTTCTGGTCCAGCTTCACCAATTTCTGTCAATGGGCCAAAAACTGTCGCCGGGACGTACAAGACTCAGTTCTATGTGACGTTTGATCAATCTGGTGTAGGCAATGACTTTACAGGTACAGTTGTGACTATTGATGGAACAGTCTTCTCGGTTAGTATGCTTCCAAATTCCTCTTGGTGGGACAAGGATTCAACTCACACATTCTCATTTGCCACGCCACTTGTTGTTGATGCAACAAAGCAATACAATTGGTCATCTACCTCCGGATTATCAAACGCCCGAAGCGGAACCCTGACTGTCACAGTTTCAGGAAGCGTTATTGGAAATTACATCGTGGCAAATCGTATCACATTTGATCAGGTGGGTGCTGGGTCAGACTTCACGGGAACAGCAGTTGTGATTGATGGGGTCAATTACAAGGTAGAAAATCTTTCCGTTTCATTCATGTGGGCAGTGAATTCAGTCCACACTTTCGCCTTCCAGTCACCGCTGGTAGTGTCAGCAAACGCTAAGCAGTATGTTTGGACAAGCACAACAGGCTTGTCGAACTTGCAAAGCGGCTCCATAACAGTAACAACCTACGGAAGCATAATCGGACACTACAAGACACAATATTACCTTATTTTGGCAACTAATCCACCAAGCGTTGCTTCTCCTTCTGGTGCAGGATGGTATGATGAGGGAACTTTCGCTTCTGTATCGACGCCTGCTACTGTGAATATAGTGCCCGGTTCTTCACGTTATAGTTTCACGGGTTGGACAACAGCCCATATGCCTGAGATAATCAATCCGTCGTCTCCGTCGACTACTGTATTGATGGACCGGGCTAAAACAGTGACAGCCAACTATGTAATTCAATACTCAGTTGTCTTCAACCAATCTGGCGTTGGATCCGACTTCACTGGAACAGTCGTAACCATTGACGGAACAGACTACACTGTTAGCACGCTTCCAACTCCACCCTTCTGGTGGAACAGCGGGTCATCACACGCTTTCTCGTTTGCTTCTCCACTCGTTGTGGACGCCAGTAAGTCGTACGACTGGGTTTCCACCACAGGCTTGTCGACGCTGCAGAGCGGAACCTTGACAATCACGGGCTCGGGAAGCGTAACGGGCAACTATGTTGTCCACACCAAATGTCAAATAACATTCGACACAACCGGCCTTGGCGGTGACGCTATAGGAACAGTCGTGACAATCGACAGCGTTAACTATGGTTTTGGTGGTTTACCTGTTTCGTTCTGGTGGGACACTGGTTCTTCTCACACGTACTCGTTCACCCTAGTGATTGACGCAGGTCTTGGCAAGCGATATGTTCTGGCAAATGTTACAGGCTTGTCAACACTGCCAAGCGACACCATAATTATCTCAGGTTCAGGCAGCATCACAGGCAACTATAAGACACAATTCTATCTGACGTTGGCAACCAATCCCCCAGGTGTTGACTCTCCTCTGGGTGAAGGATGGTACGACGCTGGAACCAACGCCTCAATATCCACAGACGCGTTTGTAGACATTCCTCCTCCCGACACTTCACGTTACAGATTCAACGGCTGGGCAACCGATGACATGGTTGAAATAGAAGATTCGACAAGGTCGCCAACCAAAGTTTTGATGGATAAGGCTAAGACGGTTACAGCCAATTATGCAACTCAGTACAAGGTAACTTTCAGACAGTCAGGAGTTGGCTCCGACTTTACAGGAACTATAGTGACCGTGGATGGAACAGGATACCTACTTGCCGATCCGCTAGCCTCGTTCTGGTGGGATAAAGACACCGTCCACAACTTCGAATTCCACTCGCCACTAGTTGTTACACCTAGCGCTAAGCAGTATGTTTGGACGAGCACAACTGGTTTGTCTACGCTGCAAAGCGGCTCCATAACTGTTTCAGCGGCAGGCAGCGTAACTGGCAACTACAAAACTCAATACTATTTCACAGTCTCTCCTCCCTCCCCCGACTCACCCACTCCAGCAAGTGGATGGTTTGACGCCGGAACAAGCATCACTGCATCCGTCACTTCGCCATGGCCTGGAACCACCGGCGTCCAATATGTCTGCACTGGCTGGACAGGAACAGGAAGCGTTCCTGCCTCCGGGTCAACCTCAAGCACGACATTCACTATAAACGCGCCCTCAAGCATCGCATGGAACTGGAAGACGCAGTACTACTTAACGGTAAGAACCAGCCCCTCTGGTATTGTGGCCATTCCAGGCGAAGGCTGGTACGACGTCTCGGCCAGTGTGTCTTTAACGGCACCCCCCATTACTGGCTTCAACTTCGTGAAATGGGACCTTGACGGAGTCTCTCAAGGAGCAGGTGTCGCAACAATCAGTGTAACCATGAATGCGCCCCACACAGCCACGGCATTCTACACTCCTATTCAACCTCCCCCCGCAGTTGCAGTTGGAGGCTACTCAGTCTCGCTAGCCAAACCTACTCCAACTCCAGCGCCTCTCTTGGTAGTCTACATTGCTCTGATCGCCTTGTTTGGCACGGCAATAAGTCTGTTTAAACGAAAAAGAAAATGGTAAAATGGCAGTTTCTCCCCTTCTTTAACATAGCAACACGCTTGGAGACCACGTTCTCTAATGAATAAAAAAGGAATAATCGTTGTCTCAGTAGCCGCGGTCTCTATTATCGCTCTAGGCTGGGCACTCTCCTCTTGGTTTTCGCAAGCACCTGTTGTTAATTTTTCTTTAAAAGCGGCAATTATTGACCAATTGGGAAAAGAATTTCCAAATCCCTCATTTGTTGGGAACGCCACAAATATTCTAGAAGCGCACGGGTTCAACGTCACGTATCACAATGAAACCTTAGATGTTGACTTTTTTAGAGGGCTCGCCAAATACAATTATGGCATAATAATATTGAGGGTTCACTCCGCCCTAAGAGAAGGCAACTCAACAGTAGACCTGTTTACCTCTGAAGAGTTTACACCGACTGAACATCAAGATGATCTAAACCACGAGCGTCTGGTGCCAGGTGAATATCTGTATGAACCTGGAAAATACTACTTCGCAATCACCTCGCGCTTCGTAGAAAATTTGGAAGGTTACTTCCCCAAAAGCATAATAATCGCTATGGGTTGCTGGAGCCTGAAGCCAGGGCTTGAGCAGATGGCTGATGCCTTCATTAGAAAAGGAGCCAAAGCCTACATAGGCTGGACAGATCTTGTCTTGCAACCAGATACAGACAGTGAAACCCTCAAATTGCTCAGGTTGTTATTGGTTGAAGACAAACCCTTAAGCGATGCAGTATCGGCAACTCTATACCATGCTTACGGAACTCACCTGAATTTCTATCCTAAAGAAGTCGGCAGCCTAAAAGTATCTCAACTGATCTCAGAAGTAAAGACTTCACTAACTCTCCCAATAACTGCTGACAGGTTGCCTAAGCCAGAGCAGTTGAGATACAGGCGCAAAGTGTTAGTTATGTGATATGTTTTATATTTTCGATTAGAGTTTAGGTAACGGAAGAGTTCTGAGGCGACAAAATGCAATCTTATGACGTGGCGGTTGTCGGAGCGGGTTTCGTGGGTTCGGCCCTTGCAAAATACTTGAGCAGACATTATCGAATAACCACGTTTGACCTGAATCCTGAGCCTCCTTTGTTAAAAGATGCCGAAAACATTAGACATAAAACATGCGATGTGACCAACTATGATGAAGTGAAGAAAAAACTTGAGAAGCCAAAAGTGGTAATTTACACAGCAATCATCCAGATTCCAGCTATAAACGAGGTCAGGGAGCAAGCGTACGAAGTAAACGTTGTTGGCACGCACAACGTTTGCAAGGCTGTAAAAGAAATTGCCGGAACATTAGGACTGGTTCTCTCCGGCAGCTGGCATGTTTTTGGTGAGCGAGGGTATAAAGAAACGGTGGACGCAGCGTTTGGCTATCGTCCAGACAAGGTGGAAGACATCGCTCGACTTTATGTAATATCCAAGATGGTGCAAGAGGGCATTGTGCGCTTCTACGACGAAATGACTGAGGGAAAAATCTTCGGCGTAATAAGACTGGGAACAGTTTTGGGCGACAGTATGCCCGAGAAAACCGCCGCCAACATCTTCCTGACTAAAGGCTTGCGAGGAATGCCGATAACACCCTTCAGACACACCATGTACCGACCAATGCTTTATGTATCCATTGACGATGCATGCAGGGTTTTCCACTCGTACATCGACAAGATAATTAACGGTAGCGTGGCAAAGGGGACTTCGGGTGACCATATCTTCAACCTTTTTTATCCCGACCCAATGACAATACTGGAACTTGCTGAAACTGTGAAAGAGGCAGTTGTCACATGCACAAAAGGAAAGGTCGTTCCAGAAATCAAAATAGTGGACAAGGGCTTACCCGAATTGTTCGCCTCGGACGAGAAGGGCACTCTGCAAGTGGACATAAGCCACACCATGAATTTCTTTAACATAAGAAAACTGAAGAGCCCAGAACAAAGCATTAACGAGATAGTCAGCAAGAGATGCGGCAAACAATGACTCGATTGCAGACGAGTTGACAGAAGTTATTAAACTAACCCCCAAATCTGGGTAGGCGGTCGTGTCTCGAAATCAAAAAGCACGCAGTTCCATCTTCGGCATATACTTTTTTCCAAAGTACGCACTCTGATGGTTCCCTGCTAAGATTCCACGGCAAAGTTTAAAATGGGCATCATCACATTTGTTCACAAACCTAATGTGCTATGAGGATTTCCAAGCATTGAAATGGAGCGTGTTTGAAACTTTGTCTTTTAAAAGCCGCATCAAAATAGTGTTTCTGCAGACGTTGCTCTTGGCAACTTTGTTCACATTACTCATGACTCTTTCTCCAAACACGCCGTTTTCAGCAGCATTTCCAGGAAGCACAGAGTACTTTGTCTCTGTTGACCCAGTTCGCATACAAGAAGGGCTTAACACAAGCATAACTGTGGGCTTGCGAGAAGCAAACGCAAACACTACTTACACTTTCAAAATCAATGTGACCGCTCCCACAGACGATTCGTACATCGCGAATGTGACAGTTTCAACAAATGGAACTGGTTATGGAAGCAACATGACGGAATTTTGGAGCGGTTTTGCACCTCCTGCGAACACGAATTACACTGGCGTTTACCAAATCACTGTGAACGACACACTCGCAACATCCAGCTTCGCAGTTGGCTTGACAGACAAGCTAACCTACCTCAGGTCGGAGATCGTGAATATTCGCGGCGCAGGATACAATGCTAGTGAAGCTGTTCAAATTGACATAAAATTTGGTGGAGCTTCTGTTGCAGGTTTTCCGAAAAACGTCCCAGCTCGACCAAGTGGTGTGGTTGTCTATCCTTGGGTTGTTCCTACAAACGCTTCACCAGGAGTTTACACCTTAACGTTAGCCAACGCCACCACAGGCGGAACCGTCAAACCAGTTGCCGATGTTCAAACTTTTACAATTGAAGGAATTTGTGAGATTCTGACTCGGAATCTTGCGAACGAGACTATCACTGGTGTCTCTGTTGAAGTTTACAATGCCACATCTGGTGCATTCCTCAATCTAAGCCAGAAAACCAACCAAACAGGATGGGCTCGGTTCATACTTGCGGGCGGTAATTACACTTTCAGAGGGTTTTGGAATTTTGAACAGCGAGACGTGGAAGTTGGCGCTTTCAATCTCACAGTAACAGGAAACGCAACATTTCCCATTCAAGCGTATATGAAGGTTTGGCTCTCAAACATCAAACTAACCGTGACTGATGAGGCTGCTAACCCGCTGCCCTTAATTGACCTGAATTTAAAGTACAACCTCACCGCAAAAGGTGGAATCGGATTTTTAAAAACCGACTCTTTCACCACAAACATTACAGGATCAGTGCAGACAGTAAACATGTTCTCTAACACAAGTTATCTTATCGAAGCCCGCCGCTACGGATTTCTTTTCAACACAACTTCCATCAACGGCTTGTCTGGGGGCTGGAACAATATAACAATAATCGCACCCACGTACACCTTGTTCGTTCAGGTTGTGGATTCCAGAGACACTCCTGCTGTTGGTATCAAAGTCGCGGCTTACGATTGGAGCAGTGGAATTGGCGCTAAACCTCTTCAACAGGAGCAGACAAACTCCGATGGAAATGTTACCCTCTCGCTTACGTTTGGAAAATACAGACTAAGAGTTTATAGCGACACGACTTTTCTCAATGAAGTCACAGTTAACCTAATACAAAACCAATCGTCTCTCGTTGTCCACTCTGACGTTTACAATGTCACTCTCAACGTTCTCGTCGTTGACTACTTCGGACAGCCCATACCCAACGTTGTAGTTGAATTTCAGCGAAAGGCAGATTCAGATTATGAAACAACGCAAACCAAAACCACTGGGTCTAATGGCGCTGCCTCCTTCAACGGCATCATCGGAGGCGATTCAAGGGTGTACACTTCTGTGGCGGGAGGACCAGGCGAAATACGATACCTGAACTTGGTCGAACCGACCATGGATGTTGTGTTCGAACTGGGCAGTTACACGGTAGTGGCTGGATACGCTTTAGACACCAGCCAATTCGTAACCTTAGTCATCCTTCTCCTAACAGTTGTTGCCTTCTTAGTAGCCTCAAACTACAAGAGGATACCGAGGCTCTTTCAGAGAGGAAAAAAGTGAATCCTGTGTCAAGAAAAGTTTATTATGCTCCTCTTGTCAAAACTTAAATGTTGAAATAGAAACAGTGCAAGTCGTCAAGATTTGTCTTCGAAGAGGTTGTGTTAATTTTGTCGGGAATACAATATTGTTCCCCAAGTTGTAAATTGTTCAGATGCGGCAAAAACGCGACCATGTTTCGTGGAGACAGCGTCTGGTGCAGATGGACCGAAGAGTCCTGCGAAGTATCCAACTGCAGCTATGCAATATGTGCCAAAAGAAGACTCCTTCCTAGAGGCGTCTGCGGAGAAACCGTCAAACGAAAAACCACCGAAATCGAACCTGAACGAACCGTGTTACCCACCGTGAGACTCAAAGGAAAAGCACTCAGAAAACTCGGCGAAAAAGAGATCTTCTAACGCAAGAATCAAGACCGAAAACACGCGTCAAACCAACATGCAAATCGTTACGCTATCTCCAGCGAGGCTCTACCCGTCTGTCTCGCAGCATCCTGACGGCGTCAGAACTTATTATTCACCTAGTCTTAATGCGCTTAACCACAGGCGGCCTTATCTTCCTCAAAACACGATAACCACAATAGGTGCACTTGACTCCGCCGCCTCGAAGGTCAAGTTCTTCCAACGACACTTCTGCCCCGCATTTTACGCACTCGTAAACGATTCCACGTTCGTCTCCGCGCTTCTCTGACATATTCAGCGTCTCCTTTCAAACTTGGTAAGCATACCTAAGTTCACTTTTTAAACGTTTCCCAAACTGTCTTTAGAGACGAAGCCCAAGCAGCTTTGCGGTTATTTCTCTTATCCTCCGCGCTTCGTATCTTTTCATGTTTTCCCTAGGAGCCATACTGTGAGCCATAGAATAACCTATAATGTTGGCTATCAACTCCACAAAACCGAAAGGCGTCCTTGTCAAGGAATACAATCCGTGTCCAATCATGAAAAAGAGGGATTGACTCATCTGCCTTCTGCCCCTGCCCTTTCGGATGGCTTGTTCAATCAATTTCCTCATCGAGTACTCTCTAATATCATACATGAGAGCTTCTTCTGTCACCTTGAAAATGTAGTCTTTCTTTAACAACTCCAAGTCCATGAAGGTGTCACAAGCCTCAATATCATGGAACCCTCCAATCTCATCCCAAACCCGCTTAGGAATAAGTCGTCCGGTTCCTCCGATAGTTTCGAAGAACTGTAGAAAACGCTTAGACTTGGGTATAAGTCTCCCTGACACTGAACCCACAGATTTTCCGAGCAGAGGCAGTAAGGATGAGACATAGTTTTCTCCCAAAACCGTGTCGGCATCCAAAAAGCAAATGACCTTACCTTTGGCTTCAGAAACGCCGAAATCTGCCGTTTCAGCCATAAAATTGCGTTTAAACTTGTGCTCAGCCAGCGTGACTACTTTAACCCTATAATCTTTTTCAGCATGGGTTTTGGCTATTTTTTCTGAACCGTCCACGCAATGGTCCAAGACAACTACTATCTCGCCGACTCCTTGCTTTCGGGCGCTGAACAGGCATTGATTGAGTGTTTTTTCCTCGTTGTGGACGGGAATTATAATCGACACATCTTGCTCTTTGAAGGGTGTCGCCATCAGCTTCACTGTCTCTTGAAGTCTGAAATTATGAATTAATTAACATTACGCCCTTTTCATCGAACCAATTCGCCATCTATAGTCGCGGTTGCCTTGGAACATTTTTACTTTTACGGGTCAGTCCTAGCAGAACTGCACGGCGCGCTTGAGTCAGCGTATTGGACGTTTACTGTTGGAAACTTTGTCCTTAACAATTGTGATAATTTAATCATTCCAGGCTTCTCAGTTGCTTCATGCGAGGTGACAATCGATGGAAAGTCTGATTCTAAGGCGTAGATTTCAGTGTATTCGAGCGTCTCTCCAAAAATCAGCACTTCAGCTCTTGTCCCAACGAAGTCGTCGGCTATTGTGAGAACCTGTCCAAGACCTCCAACTGCGGTTCCGATGTATTGGACTTTTTTCTCAGAATCACCAGTAATCTTGACACAGTTTAAATTTAGTTTTGCAGCGATTTCCTTGGCGAGTTCAATTATTTTTCTCGGGTTTTCTTTGTAAACTCTCGTAACCTTGCCCTTTTTTACGACATTCTTGAAACCTAAGAACTCACCAAAGGAATCTGCTGTCCCGCTTGGGGCTATGTCCCAGTTGCTGTGATGTTTGAGGATGCTTATGTTGTGCTCGGTTAACAGCGTCATTCTTTTTAGATTTGGAATTTTTGAGTAAACACCTCTTTCATTTTCAATCCACTTGCTGCCGAGTTTTTCATAGATGAGCCATTCATGAGAAACTATCACGTTAGCCTTGTTCTTGACAGCGGCTTCGATAACTCGCAGCGTTGGGGACCAGCACACGATGATTCCTGTTACTTCGTTGTCTAAAGTGCCAAAAATAAGCCCGTTAAGGTCTTGGGGTAAACTGAGATTAAGGGGAGCTAATTGCTCTATGTAGTCTTCAACTTTTTCAATCTTCATTTTTAACATCCTTGATGATTAGTGACTTCTTGACTTCCGCTGGCACTCCAACAGCGACTACTCTTTCAGGAATGTTTTTGATTATTACCGCTCCTGCTCCTATAATGGACCATCTTCCAATCGAGATGTCTTGTATGGTGACAGCACCGCTTCCAACATAGGCGCCTTCCCCAATCCTGTTGTTGCCATTGATATGCACCCCAGGGTTGAGATTAACAAAGTCTTCTATTATGGTATCGTGCCCTATAGTGACGTCGAGATTAATTATAACATGGTTGCCTATCTTTATCTGATTGGTGAATATGACTCCAGCCGTGACTATGACTCCTTCGCCAAACGTCACGAAAGGTGTCACTACAACACTAGGATGGATAATTGTACAGAATCCTAATCCCTTTTCTTTAGCCTTATTCACCACCTTCTTTCTAACCTCGTTGTCGCCCATGCCCACTACAACCCTGATCTCCTCGGTGTTGACCGTGTTGAACCAATCAAAGGAACCCAGAACCGGATATCCATTAAGCAACTTCCCATGAAGCTCAGGGTTATCATCCACGAAACCAAGAATCTCCCACTTTTCAAAGATTTTGTTTTCTGCCAGAAAAATGTCGAGAACTTCTCTTCCGAATCCCCCTGCGCCTATGATCACAACTTTCTGCAATTCGCATCCTCTTAGTATTTTGATTTTTTATTGTCTTCGGTTAAACTTGATAATAAGTTTGTGGCTCGCTAACGGCAAATCGGTTTGTTGCAATGCTCTACCGAATCTTTCCAGCATAGTTGTGAATACGAACAATGGCTTCAATAACGCCATCAACCTGCTCGTCTGTCAACTCGGAGAACATTGGTAAACACAGAACATTTCTGGCTATTGAGCTTGTGTTGGGAAAAGAGTCATCATCAGCTCTCAACTCTGGATAGCATTTTTGCATGTGAAGAGGAGGGTAGAAGTATTTCCTTGTCATTATGTTTTCTTTTTCCAGAGCGGTTGCAAGTTGATCTCTGTTCAACCCAAACTTCTCTTTGTCGATTAGTATTGCAAAGTCCTTGTACGTGGATAGAGAATTCTTCGTGATTTTTTGGAAGCCGATGCCAGGCAATTTGCCTAATCTTTGCGTATACTTCTTGGCAACGCTGTTTCTCTTCTTAACATCCGACGCCACATGCGGTAATAGGTTCAATCCTACTGCAGCATGAAGCTCCGACATCCTTGCGCTTAATCCAGGCATTTCACAGTTATAATCGCCACGTTGCCCATAGTTTCTGCCAATCTTGACTTTCTCAGCTATCTCTGCGTTGTTGGTTACAACGATGCCTCCTTCAACCGTCGTAAAAGCCTTTGTCGGTGAACCGCTGAACACTTCAGCGTCGCCAAATCGTCCGACTGGAAATCCATCCTTTTTGGCTCCAAACCCGTGAGCCGCATCGTAAACTATCTTAAGTTTGTTGTCGTGGGCAACTTCGGCTATAGCCTCTGTGTCGCAAGGGTTTCCAAAAACATGAACAGGAACAATCAATTTAGACTTACTTGTCACCTTTTCTTTTAAATCTTCGACACTCATGTTGAAAGTTTGAGGGTCGCAGTCCACCAGCCTAATTTGAAGGTTGCTCCAGCGGACCGCGTGAGCTGTGGCCGGAAACGTGAAACTCGGTATCAACGCCTCTCCAGCCTTAATGTCAAGGGCTTTTAGTGCAAGAATCATGGCGGAAGAGCAGCTGGCAGTTGCCACGCAATGGCTCACGCCGATGTAGCTGGCTACTGCTTGTTCTAGTTTCTGAACGAAAGTGAAGTTGGTTATCATGCCGCTCTCGAGGATTTTCCTAAAGTCTTGCAGAGTTTTTTCGATGATGGGTTTCAAAGGAGGTCTTACTATTGGCAAGGTCTCCTTAAAAGCTGGCTTTCCACCCAGAACAGCTGGTTTTTCACTCATCGTTATTCCTCCTACTCTCTGGTGTTTCAGTTTTCAATCTCCAATTCTTCTCACCGCGGGCTGAACTGTAATCAGTATTAAAGGTTTCATAAATGCTTGACTCTTTGTATGTGCTAAGAAGCCGTACCACGGTATCTTTTTCTGCACTCCTCAATGAATTTTGGAATTCCCTTCTTGGGATCAGTCGCAACGCATCCTATCAATTTTTTCATTCGAGTGACATCGGCGTAAATGCTGTATTCACTGTTTTCGGGGGCTGCATACTTTATTTCAACTTTGGGAAAGGCGCTCCGCACCATTGCAGCAATTTCCTTAATAGTCACGCCGACGCCAGAACCCACGTTTATGGTTTCCCCAAAACAAGCCTCATTGTCCAACGATTTGACAACCGCAGCAGCAACATCTCCTACTGGAATAAAGTCCCTAAGCTGCTTTCCCCCCTTCACCACAATCGGTTCGCCAGCCAGCGCTTTCCTAACAAAAATAGAAATAACGCCCTGTTCTTTGTTTAGATCGCCATAAACATTGAACAAGCGGAGAATTGTAGGTTTCAGACCGTAATCTTGGGCGTATCCCCTGATAAGCATTTCAGCTGCCAACTTATGACACCCGTATAAATTGTTTGGCTGTGGGTAAGCCGTTTCTTCAACTTTTGGATCATTAGTTGCCCCGTAGACCGCTGCGGTGGAGGGAAAAACAAGGCGCTTAACGTCACACTGCCTCATGGCTTCTAAAACGGTTTGCACGCTTGATACATTCAATCGAAAACTGGTCTCGGGGTTCTCTCTGCATCCAGGAATGGAAGCCAAACCTATCATGTGAGCGATGCATGAAACCTCTTGGTCCTGCATGACATTGAGCAATTTGCGCTGATCAAAAATGTCTCCGCGCAGCATGGTTACGTTTTTGTTTCTGCCATTTTCAGACTCGTTGTCGTAAACAACAACCTCACATTCTGGCATGCGGCTCAGGGCATCTACGATGTGAGAACCTATAAAACCTAGACCGCCAGTGATGAGGATGCTGCCATTCACTCTCTCGCCACCAAACAAGCTTTACTTCGGCGAACATTCATATCCGTGTCATTATTGAGAGAACTGAGACCACATTAAAAGTCTTCTGAATCTTACAGAAAAACATCTGCACGAAAGTTCCAAAAATTTCAGAACCAAGGAATAATCAAGATGTTTTTATGTCTAAGGCGACCTGATACCAGAAGGGTCCAGTTGTCCGCACTATATGACCTGACCGAATTTCAAAGTTGACTCCAAAGGTTCGCAGTCTTTCTGAAACTTTATTTTCAGTTTTCTCAAGGACGTTCTCATTCTTTGCACAGTGTTCAAAGTCATAATAATGGATTAATCCTCCACTTGGTTTGAGCGTCAGCACTGCAATGTCAAGGTATTCGTAGGCTCTCTCGGGCAATGGCATGATGACCCTGTCAGCGAGGTGTTGTAGCTTTGTTGTAATTGTCTCTTTGGCGTCTCCTAATATAGGCAAGACTTGCCTTTCAACCCTGTTGAGTCTGACATTTTCTTTCAGAAACTGCACAGCGGTTGGATTGATGTCTATGGAATAAACTTTCTCTGGACGTGAATGCTTTGCTATAATTATCGAATAACTCCCAACCCCTGCAAACATGTTGACTATAATCTCGCCAGGTTGGACTAAGCGAGCGATTCTCATTCTTTCGGAGGACAGTCTTGGGGAAAAATAGCATTTTTCTAAATCAACCTTAAACAAGCAGCCGAACTCTTTGTAAACGGTTTCAGTTTTCTTTTCACCTGCAACCCACTCTAACTCTCGGAGCCTGTATTCGCCTGCAACAGGGCTTACCTGATGCAGAACGGTCTTCACATGCTTTTGACTCTGCAGTATGGCTTCAGCGATTATTTGGATTCGTGGTTTAAGGGCTTCTGAGACGCGTATGACAGCGATGTCGCCTACAATGTCGTAGGATTGGTAGAGAAGCTCCAGTTCTTGAGGCGTCAATTTGTCTTCTAAAATGGTTTTTAGGGTTCTTTTCATTATCAACCCTTGGGTTAGTCTACGCGAGCCAAGCGTTCTAGCACGGCAGTAGTCCATCGTAAGCGGCTCGGCAGATACTCCTTAATAAGATTAACATCTTGTTTCTTGATGGCTTTCAGGGCGCCAAGTGAGAAAATGTAGGCTGCTGCACCAACGCCGACATATGCGGGAAGCCAGAGTAAAGGAGGAAGTAGGAACCCCCGTGATTCTGGAGTGAAAATCTGCCTTGCCATGTCTAAGAGAAGAATAGCTACAACCATGAATAGAGACGCCGCTGATGCCTTCCATAGGGCTTCCTTGTCAAAGGTGAAAGAAAAGATTCTTTTCAGGGCGTAAACACTAAGGAGCAACCCAACAACAGCCGAGAGAACTCTTGCCCACGCAGGTCCAGTTAATCCAAAGCTGGGATAAAAGTAAGCCAAATTGATGTAGGCTACAACTGAAGTGGAAATTATGGAAATTGTTGTAATCAAAGAAACTGCTTTGGTGCGTTCTACAGTCATTAGGGTTGCTACAAAGGCAACGCTCAAAGCTGCAGGGATCGCGGCTAGGCTCAGGGCAGTTAAAGGGGGACCAGCTTCTCTGTATCCCCATCCTCCAAACAGAATGACTATTGGAGATGCCAAAACTGCAAGTCCGATGATTACTGGAAAACTTGTTAAGACCGAATATCTTGTAGCTGCGTTTGTTGCGTCTTCTAAGCCTTTCATGCCCTTTTGTGCGTACAATTCGGAGAGTTGAGGGAAAAGCGCTGTCACTATGGATGTTGAGAGCATCATTGGAACAGTAGAAGCACGAACCGCCACGTAATAAACGCCCAATAATCGTTGGGCTTCCTGTAAACTGTGAACGGCGCTCATGTAAGAAGCAAGTAAAATGGAATCCACATAGCTTGCTAAGAAGCTGATGATAGCAGAGATGTATAAAGGATAAGAGAAACTGAATAGTGGCTTTACTAAATGTGGTTTTTCTGAAACTCCCAAATGTTTCAGTGTCAGAATTAGGTTTGCGGTAAATCCAACGATTATCCCTATTAACCAACTGGACACCACGCCCAAAAGCCTCAAACCTGAGAGCACCAAGAAAATTCCGACAACACTCTGCAAGCTTGTGTATCCGAGGTTTATCAGCGCCACGGTTCCCATCTTCTGCAAGCCTTGTAAGAAACCGTTCATTTGAGAGTATAGAATCGCGAAGAAAGAGATGAAGGCGAGAAGGCGAAAAAGCAGGGTGTTTGCGACGGTGCCAGAGATTATTAATGATAACCATTCAGCTGAAACGAAGATTAAAACTAACGCCACTGCGGATGTAGCCAAGCTTAATTGAAACACTCGAGCAACCACAGACCTCGCCTTGTCGCGGTTTTCTTCAGCCAAGTATTGGGCGATGTATTTGACGGACGCGGACGGCAAGGCAAACATGCCCAGCGTTTGGATTCCTGCAAGGGTTATTGTTAGAAGCGCGTAGACACCCATATCTTCTTGCGTGAGTGTGCGGGCAACAACCAAGAAGTAGATTAAGCCGATAGCGGTCGCGGAAATGCTTGAAAGGAATATGTAGGTTGCTCCTCGGCCAACCCTTGCTCCTCGACTAAGATTCGTCAATAAACTTGCACACCTTTCATGCAAAGAGTACATCGAGGCTAATAAATCTAACAAATCTTGTTGTTATTGCCATGATTTAGAAAAGCTATATTAGAGAAGATTAAATGGATGTTGAACTATTTAATATGTTGAGAAGTCTTAATTTGAGATTTCGCTATGAACAGAATTGCCATCGTAGAAGGCACAGCTTTCATCGGAACCACGCTAACAAGGCACTTAAGCAGGTCTTTCCTGCGCGCAAGTTGTTAGGTGCATGATGCTTAAAATAACAAGCAGTTTTGAAATCATCCTTGAACTATATGACCCGGCGCATCTTTTCTTGGGATGAATAGATACAATCTAGATTGATAAATCAAAGTCAGCATCGCCCAAAGTTATAAACCAATTTGAGGCATTCTCCAAGATTGGACGATACTTTTCCATTTCTTCACGATTTATTCGGGCCATTAGTCGCATGCCTGATGATGCCTTGAAAAATGCATTACGCTTCAAAACTCTAAGGTATCTATCATTCCCTAAGAGCCAGCAACCAATAGCGTCAACCTCTTGTCTCTTGCAATACCTTATCCCTTCATCCAAGAGTGTATTCAAAGTTGTTTCTTCATCTGGCAGAGTAAGAAAATCAGCAATGTAACCCACTTTCTGCCCATTTGCATCGGCCACTAAAAGGCATATAAAGCCAATAACTTCTTGCTCTCTTTCTGCAGTCAAAACTACATATTTTCCAAGTGGTTTCTGAAAAAATCTCCAATTCAAATATTTACTATCTCGTTTTTTTGCGATTTTTAGTGGTATCCAAGCTTTTTTCCAAAGGTCGTCGAAGGCATTATTGAATCGACGTATGAAGGTAAGCTTAGATATCGGGTAACTACGATCGGGCAGTTGAAACTTCAATTTGCAATAACCATCAATCATTTTTAGGAGGCAATTTTCAATAATGAATCTTGTGAGGAAATTATTTATTGCGTAACTTGGAATTTTCAATTTATTAAGAATTTTTCTTACCTTACGGCTTTTGAAAAGTCCGTTTGCCGTCAAGTATTTCACGTATATTGGAACGTCTGAACATACATCGAACCAGCCATATTTCATGTGCCCCAATCGAGCAATCTCATTAGGAAAACCATAACAAAAATCGATTCCTTGTTTCGCTGCTTCATTCATTATGTATTGACCTAAAGTCGTAAAGACTCCCTGCCTTCTAAAATCCGGATGAACCCCGAGTTCAGAGGCTATGCAAGCCTTAAACTCTTTTCCTTCGATCACCATGGGCTCACAAGCTAAACCCATGAAACTTATTATTTGATTTTCGTACTCTGCCACGCCGAAGAGATGATTGAATGGGTTTTCTGAATAGAACCACCTCCATACCTCTTTATGTAAACCATGGCCAAAAACTATTTTCATAGCACTGCTTATTTTCTCTTCTTCTCCTGGTCTATACCTGCGAACATACCATCTACGTTTCAATTTTGCTCTCCCTCTAATAACATTCGTAATCATGCATGAAATTTCGTACATATTTTAAGGTAACACCTTCTGGAATCCTCGAGCAGCTTAGATGTTCTCTTTTGACATGGACTTCGGTCAAACCCAAATACTTGCAAACTTCTAAGGTTTCGTTATTGGTTGACCAACGCCCTGAGGCAAATATGAAAGGGCTCAATCCTATTTTGTTCAGAAAATTTAATCCATAAGAGATTTTTCTATGTGCCTCTTCAAGTCTAGGAAGTGGTAGCAAAGGTTGACCATGTAATCCTGTCAAATGAACATGCAACCCAATCTCATTGGGAAAATTGCTTGTAAGTTGTTTGTATCTACGCTCTGCATAAGTTTTCTGAAATTCAGTCCATCCCGCGTCTTCCACCATTAACATTAGAACAGCTTTCGGGTATTTTCGTATGAACTTTGTAAAAGTGATGAAACATTGATCATCGTAAATCTTCTCAATATGAAACTCCTCAACTTCGTACAGCAAGTTCTTGATACGACGTCTAAACCTAAGATGTACAACCACTGAAGTTCCCTGTGCACCGCCTTTTTGAAAAGGAGAGCATAAGAAAGTTGTTTAATTACTTTGTGATTGCACATTGTTTTTGTCGGCAATTGCAATGAGATTTGGGTTCAGTATTGATTGTAAGAGAAGACATATTATTCGGCCCAAAAATGGTATTTTCCGTAATACTCTTCCTCGAACTCTAAAGTATGCTTGGTTGATTTCAACGTTCACAAAAAATTGTTCCAGTAGCGCGCGCAAGCTGTACTCACTCCAAGTGTACAGATGTCCCGGGTTCTCAGCAAATGTAACTTTGTTTAAACAAGGGACCTCAATTATGATTTTTCGCAGAGTGACCCGTCTAAACTCTTTTAAGACATCGTATGGATGTTTGCAATGTTCCAGAATATGGCTTCCAATAACCACATCAAAAGAATTTGATCGAAAAGGCATATAATGAGCATCGCAATTTACAAAATTTGGAATTTGTTTAGGATTAATTAGACCGTGTTTTTCATCTGCAAAATGCAGTGAACCCATTGTGAAAAGGTCGCAATTAACATCTCCTTTTGGCTTGTCGCCACAACCAACATCAAGTATCATAGCGAATTTTCTCTCATAGCTTCTTTTTAATCTATATATGATTGGGAAAGGCGTGTACAATAAGGGTTTCCATTTTGTCAGAAGTGAAATCTACAATCAGCCGGTCACAACTAACATTAAAAAAATTCGTTTGTCTCTTTTTATGCCTTTTTTAAATTACTTGTCATAACTCTATTAAGATGTTCAATAAGGGATCGACTGAATTTTTCCCACGAGTACTTCTTTTCAACATATGCCCGTGCTTGGGCACCAAGATTCTCAAGATTGCAGTTCTGTAACGTCTTTATTTCTGATTGGAATTCGTCAATTGCCACTACAGAACCGAAGACTTGCAGTTCTTCTGGAAAGGCTTCTTTTGCTGCGAGAACTGGTTTTCCGCAGGCGTAGGCTTCCAGAATAGCGTTGGGGAATCCCTCAGTGAGGCTGGGGAGAACTATGAGGTCCGCTCTGTTGTAGAATTTTGGCATTTCTGAAAACGGCAGCTCTCCTAGGTATTCCACGTTGTTTGGAAAGGTGATGTACATCTGTTTTCTTCCCGCAATTAAAAAGTGCGTGTCTTTCAGTTTTTCCGCGATTTTCATGAAGTGGTCTGCTCTTTTTTCTGGGCTTATTCTGCCAGCGTAGGCTACGGTGAAATCGTTTGTTCTCTCAGCGTGCATTGGTTTGAACATTTGGGTGTCGACGCCGTTCCATAATGGCTGAGTAATTCTTTCTTTGCTTATTCCCCAGGTTTCGGCTTTTTTGGTCAGTTTCTTGGAGTTTGGTATGATCAGGTTGGCGCTTTTCAGGCTTCTGATTTCTAAGTAATCTAGGATTTTGTCTTTGATCCAACCTGTTCCTATGCTTTTTCTGACTTCTCTGTGGTCTCCTCGTAACCTGACGACATAGGGAATGTGCATTTTGTGGGAACAGTAACTGGAGAATTCCTGTGCCCAGAGGTCGCTTAGAGTGAAAATGACATCGACTTTCAGGTCTTTTATTTGATCGTACAGTTTTTTTCTTGAGAGAAAGAAACGAACCATTTTGCTTTTCGCGAAAGCGTATGTCATGGTCATTTTGTGGAAGGAGAAGTGTTGTTTCCATTCTTGTTTTGGTTCTCCGTTTATGTATGCTATGTGGAGGTTGGGGTCGGGCTGTGAGCCTAGCTGTTGAGAGATGCTTTTCATTAGCGGGTAGGCGAAGCCAGTGTCGAGGATGTCTAAGAACCATATGTGCGTTAGGACTTTCACCTAGACCCTTCTTGTGATTGATTTGATTGTGAGGCATCCTGTTTTGTATGGTATCATTATTTTTTTGTTCAGATAAAAGGCTTCGTTACCAGAACCCTTGGCAAAAATGGTCTTGATATGGTTATTCTTAAATAGACGGTTCCTATTGAATATGCTTTGAGAATCATGGCTGAAATCTGTCCAACATGCGGACTTCCAAAGGACATCTGCGTCTGCGGGGAGATAAGCAAAGAACAACAGCGAATCAAGGTTCGTTTGGAAACTCGGAAATTTGGGAAAGCTGTGACCCTGATCGAGGGCATCAACGATAAAGAGACTGATTTGGGGCGGTTGGCTCAGAAGATGAAAACTTTCTGTGCTTGTGGTGGAACCGCCAAGAACGGTCAGATTTTGTTGCAGGGAGACCATCGAGAAAGGGTGCATGAATTTCTGTTGCAGTTGGGCTATCCTGATGAAAACATTGAGGTTGCTTAGACAGCGCTGTTAGTATCTGTGTTGGGGCAAGAGTCGCTTTGGGGTTGCTTCGGAACTTTCGTGAAGTAGTTAGGAACCTAAGGCGTGGTAGGTCGTCGCCTAAGTTTTGTCCCCGTTGTGGCAGCGCTAAACTGAGGCTTTCGAGTAGGTTTGACGGTTGGTTGTTTCCGGTGCAGTATGTTTGTTTGAGCTGCGGCTACCAAGGACCAATATTTATGGAATTAGAAGAGGAGAAAGGAACAAAACAGGAAGAGGGGTAGTTTAATGAGTGTTTGTATGTGCGCTCGGGGCTAGACCCCCCTCTATTAGGCGCCAAATATGCTTGATTGATTTTTTCTATGTTATTTTTATTTTTTTAAACATTTCTGGCTGAGGGGGAGAAATGTTTAGGATGCTGAGGATGTTACTGGCTCTTCTGTTTTTTGACGTGGTTGTTTAAGTTTTAAATACGCAGACGTCGAAGCTTATTGTTTGAGGTTTGATTGAGTATGGTAGCTTTCAAGTCTGTTGCAGCTATTGGAATGATAGTGATAGCTGTTGTGGCTTTCGGAGTTGGGCTAGTTGCAAGTCCCCTCTTGTTTCCACCAGCGAAAGCAGAGGATCCCATTTGGGATCGTGTCACTGAAGATGGCAAAATAGTGGTTGGAACTGAGCCGGGTTGGCCTCCCTATGAGTTTATAAATGCGTCAGACCAAATCGATGGCTTCGAAATTGAATTAACAAGGATGATTGCTGAGAAACTAGATCTCGACGTGGAGTTAAGGAACATGGCCTTCGACGCTATCATCCCGTCTGTTCAAGCAATGGACATAGATTTGGGAGTTAGTGGGTTCTCAATAAAGCCAGATAGGTTGGAAGTAGTGGACTTTACAATGTACCATAGCATAACAGAAGGACAAATAATAATGCTTCAGAGCAGAGCCAACGCGTTGGGCATTACTGAGCTCACATCTCTCACAAACCTGACAACTCTCAGACTCAAGGTCGGAGCACAGCAAGGCACAACTCAACTAGATGAACTGGCAGAAATAGCACCTAGTTCTCTGAGAACCTACCAAGATTACCTTTTGGCACTCACGGACATGAATGAAAGTAGAATCGACGCCATCTATGCAGAGACTCCAATAACGTCTAACTGGATACTAGAAGCTGAGGAAACGACTAAGCCAATTGTCGTAGTATTCAGGAGACCCTACTGGCCCGTTGCTTTTGTGGTCAATAAAAATGCTCAGACATTTCTTGCAAAAATAAACGGTGCGCTTGCAGAGATAATTGCAGAAGGCGACTTGGACGTATTGAAAGAGAAGTGGAAGAGCTAGCTAGACACTATTGTGATCAACGTTGGATGTGGCTCAACAACCGCCTGTGGTCGAGTACCTACTCGACATGCTGACAGGAGTCTCTACAACACTCTCTATTTCTATCCTTTCATTTTTATTGGGGTTAACCATCGGAATTTTCTTAGCTTTTGCAAGAGCGTATGGAAGTAGACCCGTTCAGTTTCTTATCGACGGCTACGAGAAGGTTTTTAGAGGGGTCCCTGAAATTGTAGTGATGCTTCTGTTCTTTTTCGGCATAGGATTTTACTTGCGTTTTCCTTTCAAAATCGCATTTTTCTCGGCTACTTTCGCCTTAGGATTGAGAAGCGCAGCCAATCAATCTCAGATATTTAGAGGAGCAATAAGGGGTATAGGGGAAGAACAAATGGTAGCAGCAAGGTCGTTGGGGCTGTCAAGGCTGCAGTCTATGATTCATGTCATGATACCTCAAGTCTTTATTTTCTCTACACCTGGATTAGGCAGCGAATACGCTCTACTGCTCAAAGACTCTTCATACGCATTTGTGCTACCTGGCATTTTTGAAATAATGAAGATGACAAACATCATCAGATATCAAACCTTAGACAACATTACTCCATACCTAGCAGCTGCCCTTCTCTATATAATGCTGACTTTTCCAATCGCAACTTGGTTAGACACTTGGGGAAGCCGGAGAAAGAAGAAGCTGGGGCTGTAAATATAAATGCCAGATATTGTGATGGAATGTAGAAATCTTTGGAAGGTCTACGGAAAAATCATTGCAGTAAAGGATGTTTCATTACAGATCAGTGAAGGCGATATAAAGCTAATATTCGGACCAAGCGGCTCTGGAAAAAGCACACTTCTAAGATGTTTAGCTATGCTGACGCCGCCTACCAAAGGAGATGTTTTCCTCAGAGGAGAATGCTTAACGAAACCCGATGTAGACCTTAACAAGGCGAGAGCCAGAATAGGATTCGTGTTCCAACACATCTGGCTTTTCCACCACTTGACAGCACTCGGTAACGTGCAGTTGGCGTTGAGACGCGTACTGAAACTCCGAAAGGAAAAAGCCATAGAAAGGGCACTTGAAGCCCTCAAAGAGGTGAAGATGGAAAAGTGGGCAAATCAATATCCCGCTCAACTGTCTGGGGGACAACAGCAAAGAGTGGGAATAGCTCGAGCCTTGGCAAGAAAACCTGATATCATATTGCTTGATGAACCGACGTCGGCGCTTGACCCCGAATTAACTGGCGAAGTGATAGACACTTTGAGAGACTTGGCAAAAATGGGAACAACCATGCTTATAGTTAGTCACGAAATGCCTTTCGCCCGCGAAGTGGCAGACGAAATGATATTTTATGATGAAGGCGCCATTGTGGAGACGGGGCCTCCAGAACTCTTCTTCACCAATCCAAAAAGTGAGAGGGCAAAAACGTTCATGATGCGATTGATTAAGAAAACAAGGAGAGAATAGAATGGAATTCGATTTCTTAATCAAACGGCTCTATCTGATTCGTGATGGCTTGATTATAACCGTCGAGGTAACATTTTTTGGAGCATTGATGGGACTTGTCCTTGGAATTCTTTTGGCAATAGGCGATTTATATGGAGGAAGAAAAATCTCAACACTAATTAAGTTTTATGTAGAATTCTTCAGGGGAAGCCCCATCATTGTTCAACTCTTCATATTCTATTATACTGTACCAGCTTTACTCAACACGCAGATAGAAGCATTCGTGGCGGGCCTCTTGGTTTTCAGTCTAAACAGCGCAGCCTATCAAAAGGGTTACATAAAAGGGGCGATGGAAGCCATTTTTGAAGATCAAATGACGGCTGGTCTTTCTATTGGACTCTCAAAGGCACAGACAATCATTCATGTAATTCTCCCCCAAGCCTTAAGACTGGTGATACCAGCATGGGGCAACGAGTTCAGTTCCATAGCCAGAAGCTCGGCAGCCCTGCTTGCCATTGGAATGCTAGACCTAGCGGGCGCTCTCCAAACGATAGCAAGCTTAAGTTTTAGGAATCTAGAAACATACGCTTTCGGGGCACTCATTTATCTCATATGGATTAGCATAACGTTGAAGGTTGCAGACATACTCTATGAGAAGGTGAAGATACCAGGGATAGAAATAGCCGCCTAAGACTTCTTTTTTATCTCATGTTTGGATACTTCTCTCTTATTTTTGCGTCGGCTATCTTAGCAATCACAGCGTTGGAAATCAGCACACATCTGACTCCAGTGAGATCAGCCAAATCAGCTGGTTTCTGATCCTGCGTAACGAGTAGCAGGTTGTTGTTCTTTGCGTATTCTATGATGTCTCTGTCTTTTGCTCCCTGCAACCCTGCATCTTGAACAGTCAACACGTCCCATCCGAGAGTCTCAAAGTATTCTTTCAGCCCCGCATACATCTCATCAAGCAGAAGTTTCAACAGAATTCACCCTCAGCTAAGGTTTTAAGTTATGGATTTCCGATTAATTTAAACTGTGCTTTCGAAACAAGAAGCTCTCCGATTGCTCACTGACCACTTTTCTGACGGAAGAAAAATAAAGCACATGATTGCGGTTTCAGCCATCATGAAGGAACTTGCCAAAAGACTTCAGATGAATGCTGAAAAATGGGAACTCGTTGGTCTGTTGCACGATTTAGACTATTATAAAACTCTGGATGACAAGAGTAAGCATGGGCTGGTTGCTGCTGGAATGCTGAAGGGAAAACTGCCCGAAGAATGTTTACAAGCCATTAGAGCTCACGACCACAGAACGGGTGTGAAACCCCAAAGTGTTATGGATAAGGCGCTAATAGCCTCGGATTGTGTTTGGGGCTTGATTCTACGCACTTCGTGGGCAACTTCCAAGAAGAAAATCGGTCAACTCAAAGTTAAAATGTTGCTGGACACGTTTAGAGATGTGTCATTTCCAAAATTCTTAGCAGATGGCATACTGCTGTGCAGAGAAATCAATCTTACACCAGAAGAATTTTTCAAACTAACCTTGGAGGTTTTACCCAAAGAATTTACTCTTTATAAAGTTGACATCTGAAGCACGGTTAATCCATACTGACATCGCATAGTTACTTTTTTAAGTATTTGAGAAGCGTATTGATTGATTGGTGCAACGCGTATGGGATTGATTCCCGAAGAACACAAAATGCACATCAAAGAGGAACTGCAGGAGAACGTGAAGGATCCCGTTCGTATTGTAGTTTTCACGCAGGAAATGGAATGTCAATTCTGCAAAGAAGCCCGCGAACTGGCGCAAGAGGTTGTCAGCCTCGCGCCCGACAAGATTACGGTTGAAATATACGACTTCGTTAAAGACACGGAGAAGGCTAAGGAATATGGTATAGACAAGGTTCCAGCCATAGCCATCGTAGGCAAGAAGGACTACGGCGTGAGATACTTCGGCATACCGTACGGGTACGAGTTTAACCCGTTCATTGACAACATAATCAACGTCTCGAAAGGCACTACAAACCTCTCAGAAGAAACCAAAAACAAACTGAAATCCTTAGACAAACCCGTGCACATCCAAGTCTTTGTCACGTTGACCTGTCCCTACTGTCCAGTCGTGGCTGGATTAGCCCACAAGTTTGCCATAGAAAGCGACATGGTGAAGTCCGACGTAATCGAGGTCGCCGAGTTTCCATATATGGGACAAAAATACAGCGTCATGGGTGTGCCAAAAATCGTCATAAACGAACGAACAGAACTCGTAGGCGCGGTTCCAGAAGCCCAATTCGTAGCTCACATAATACAGGCGGTGAAGCCGCCGAGCATATACATGTAAAATCTGAGGATGCATGAAGGAATCACTGGATATCTTGAGTTCCTTTGTGTTCTTTGGAGTAATCATAGGGCTGATAGGACTAATCACCAAGACGGTTATGAGAGTAGACTTAAAGTCTCACCATGAAATTTGATGAAAACGGTTTTAGAACATTGGGTCAAGTTTCTAAACGCTTAATTCATTTCCAGCATAAGATAGCTGTTGAAAGGTTGCCTTGAACATGTTTGAACTGGTTTTGATCTTGCTCTCAACCCTCTTGGTCAGCCTAATTTCACTTGTGGGAATCCTATTCATTTCGTTGAATGAGCGTGTGATCCAAAAAATCTTGTTGCTTCTTGTCAGTTTTGCTTCTGGCACTCTGCTTGGTGCCGCCTTTCTTCATCTTATACCCGAATCCTTGTTCCCTGAATCATTGTCAACTTATAGTGAAACCGCAGTTATTGCCATACTGGTCGGAATACTAGCCTTCTTTTTGCTCGAGAAGTCTCTCTGGAGACACTGCCACGAAAGAGAATGCCCCATCCACACCTTTGCCTATCTGAACCTTCTCGGCGACAGCGTGCACAACTTCATCGATGGAGTGGTCATAGCAGCCAGTTTTTTAGCTAGCGTTCCTTTAGGCGTAACAACCACCCTAGCGGTGATCGCTCACGAGATTCCTCAGGAAATAGGTGACTTCAGCATACTCATCTACGGAGGACTAGGCAAAATTAAGGCGCTATCCTACAACTTCCTCACAGCAACCATCGCGATCCTTGCAGCCGCGCTGACGTATTTCTTCTACGCCTCGTTTCCAAACATAACATATCTGTTGGCTTTCGCCGCTGGAGGCTTCATCTACGTCGCAACCACAGACCTCATCCCCGAACTACACAAAGAACGTGACCTGTCAAAATCGGTTGCTCAATTCGTCTTGCTCTCCTTCGGCATAGCACTGATGTGGGCTCTATAAGAATGCAGTAGCGAGCCCTTCACTTAACAGGTTGTGGTTGACGCCAGAATCAAGTGACGCTCTCCGCCGTCAATGTGATCTTTACATTTTGTTTTGGGTTCTGAAGTTTTTTAACAAGTCTTCTTGAAAGGTCGCATGCTGCCTTGTCAGCCCGCACGGCGAGGGTGCGATTGCAAACGTAGTCGCTTTTTCTCACCACTAAGTCAGTGGGGTGCGTCAAGAGAAGTTTAAGATCGCCACAAGCCTTCACGGTTTCTTTTTCCTCTCCAGCTTCAATCTCAATTGTTATTCGAGCACTCTTGCTGTGTGCCACATCTCTAAACTGTTTGTTTAGGTCAGCTGCGCCTTTCGTTGCACTCACAGCGATGATGCAATCTCCACGTTTGGTTAAATAATCTTCCTTAGTGATTTCGAATGTTGTCTTGTTGGTCGATTGAACGTTCTCATGACCGTGTGCCCTTACGACATCTGTTGCCTTCATGAAAACTCGCTTCTTCATGTATAACTCATCGACTTACTCAAGAACTTCTATTGCGTCTACTTTGCCATCGCCGTCCAAGTCGAAGCCTTGAACCACGGTTGCGAATTGCTCGTCGCCGTTGAATTTTTTTAGTGCTTCTTTCCAGAACTTAGTTAGCGCCAACACGCAGGCTTTGGTTCCAACAGCCTTGTTGCCAGCGATGACTATGATTCGTTTGGTCTTATTCCAAGGGTTCATTATTTTTGCCAATATTCCAATGGAATCCTCTGTGTAAACATTTCTGGTCTTCTGAGATACCAAACCACCGAAGAGAAAACCGTGTTCTGTTGAAGTCATGTTGAAACGGATGGGCAAAAACTCGTTTACCTCTTGCGTGAGCAGGTTCGTGCCGGGACCGCCTACTAAAATTAGGTTGTTGCTCTCCTCCTTTTCCGCCTTCACGTCAACATCAAGCTTAATGACGAAATCCTCTGGCAACCGCATGAACTGACCCAGAAAAAGGCTCAAGTAAGCTGCATAATGACCATCTCGCGCTCTAGCTTTAAACGGTCCATGTTCATCCGGACTGCCCACCACGATTTTTCCGTCGAGCACGCCATCTCTCAACAAGGGAGCAAAAAAATGTTTCAGTTTTTCGTCTAGGCTTGAAGTCGACAGCAAGGCTATCTTGCGGTTGCCGAAGGGAAGCTCCACGCCGAAGGCTGGAGAAGACACGCGAAAATATTTTGCTGTGGCGCCCTTCTTTTCTTCCTCCTTCACAACTTTAATGACGTCAGCTTCGGATAGTTTTCGAATGTGATAATAGACTTTCTGCTCGTGGACGCCCAGTTTCCTCGCGATTTCTATGGGGTACATTTCGTTCTCACCGAGCAGTTTGAGAATTTGCCAGCTCAACTTGTTCAATACAGCCTTGAGCATTTCGGGCTTATCAAAAAGAACGATGTCTTTAGCCTCATACTTTGGGGGCTCGCCACTAAGCAGAAGTTTCTTTTTCATGGTGAATAGTAAAGATGCGGTTCCCCTTATAAACATTTTAATAATGGTTTTTCAGCCGACTTACAACTTTTGTTTTGCCTGGTTGGGTTAAGAAATGCATACATACATTAACCTTATATTATCGTATTGCTCGAAATGCCAAACATGAAGAAGATTTTGGACAAACTCATTGCTATTATCAAGGTCGTCGGCGAACTGCTCTTCCTATACGGGCTTCTCGGCTGGATCTACGGTGTACTTGTGCAATTAATACATCCCAACTGGTTGTCTCTTCCATTGTCTCACCTTACGCTTTGGCTGAGAGTAGATACTTTCACAGTCATATCCTTCATTCTCAGCGCCGTCGGATTTTTCATTTGGAGATTAACAAGAGAATTCATTAACTCAGCCCAAAAATAGTGGGCAAAGAGTAATTGTTTCAAGTTTTCAAAGGATAGCGAAGTTGGAGTTACAATTGGCTCTCAACCGACCAAAGACATTTTTTAATAGTTGGCTTACTCCATGTCACCACGTTTGAAATCCGTTTAGAATTCCATTTTAACAATGCTAAGGTTTTCTTAAAAATGCTTATACATTGCTAAACCTTATTCATGGCAACTAAAAGACTTCAGCGTAACAAGGAAGATTATGGTTTTCAGGAGGAAAGGGATGAGCGATGTGTGGAATATTCGGCTGCATTCTTAAAAACAGTCAAGCTGCACCTGTAATTCATGCAGCTCTCAAAAGGTTAGAATATCGGGGCTACGACTCAGTAGGCGAAAGCACAGTTCATGAAGGAAAAGTGCACGTAAAGAAGGATGCGGGCAAAATCGATGAAGTTCATGCGGTTCTTAACCTTGACGACCTTCCCGGACGAATAGGCGTGGGTCACACCAGATGGGCGACACACGGAGCACCATACCGCGTCAACGCTCATCCTCACGTGGACTGCAGTGAAGAGGTCGCTGTGGTTCACAACGGAATCATAGAAAACTTCGCCGACCTCAAAATCGAGCTTGAAAACTTGGGACACGTTTTCCGTTCTAAAACCGATACAGAGGTGATTCCGCATCTCATAGAAGAGAAACTGAAAGAAGGCTTACCTCTAGCCGAGGCGGTTCGAGAAGCTGCGAATCGACTGGACGGCTCCTACGCCATTGCAGTTGTTTGGGCAAAGGAGCCTGGCAAGATTGTTTGCGCCCGAAGAGAAAGCCCACTAGTCATAGGTGTCGCCCAAGACGCGGTCTACTGCGCCTCTGACATTCCAGCGTTCTTGCACTTGACAAACAGAGCCGTTGTGGTTGAAAACGGTGAACTGGTGGTTCTCAGCGACGAGGGATATGAAATCCGAAGGCTAGACGACTGGAGAATCGTCGCGAGAGAGCCTGAAACCCTCGACTGGAGCCCCGAGATGGCTGAGAAACAGGGCTATCCACACTTCATGCTTAAGGAAATTCTGGAGCAGCCTCTTACGCTTCGAAACACGCTGAGGCTGCAAGATCAGTATTTGGAGTTGATGACCGAATTTCTCGACCGCGCTGGCGAGGTCTTTCTGGTCGCAGCGGGCACGTCTTACCATGCCTGCCTAGCAGCTTCTTATATGTTCTCTAAACTGGCGCTCTTGGCCACTCACCCAGTAATCGCATCTGAGTTTGTTGAGCAACACGGAAGGTCGGTTAACATTGACAGCACCATACTGTTTGTCAGCCAGTCGGGTGAAACGGCTGACACTCTGGCGGCGCTTGAACACGCCCGTTTGCGAGCCGCCACTATTCTGGGATTGACCAACGTTATCGGTTCAACTCTCACTCGTGTAGCTAGGGTTTACGTCTGTCAGCAGTCGGGTCCAGAGATAGGTGTGGCAGCAACCAAGACGTTTACTTCTCAGCTTTCTGTTCTAGCTCAGTTGGCTTTGAGACTGGCTGAGAAGAGAGGCAAGGTCTCGCATGTAGAAATCGAGTTTCTAGAAAAGAAACTGCAACAGATTCCTGACATAGCAGAGGAAATCTTGAAAACAGAGGGAGAGAAGATAAAGCAACTAGCCGAAAAATACCAGGACAGACAATGCTTCTTCTATCTAGGTCGTGGCATAAGCTCAGCAACCGCACTTGAGGGCAGACTCAAACTTATGGAAATCTCCTATGTGCCATCCATTGCTTATCCTGCTGGCGAGAGCAAGCACGGACCCATAAGCCTCATTGAACCAGGCTTTCCCGTGGTTTTCGTGTGCCCAAAGGATGAAACTCACAAGACCATTGTGAGCAACATTATGGAGATGAAAGCCCGCGGCGCCTCCATAATTCTTGTCATGGAAGAGGGCGACGAAGAACTCAAAAAATTAGCTGATGATGCAATTGAAGTGCCTAAAGGGATACCTGAGATTCTTTCACCTATACTTTACGTGATTCCGCTTCAACTCTTCGCCTACTACATGGCGATTAAGAGAAAACTCAACCCAGACATGCCTAGGAACCTTGCCAAGTCGGTGACTGTTAAATAATAGTGGCAAAGTCTTAATCTGCTTCTATACAGTATTGTTTCTTTTTGAGGATTACATGCATGTCTAAGGGAGACTGGGAGCAACTCATCCAGAATCTAATTGCAGAGGGTATATTGCGTTCGCCTCGAGTGATTCGTGCCATGCGCCAAGTGAACCGTGAACTGTTCCTGCCTGAGCATTTGAAATCCTACAGTGGCGCTGATTCTCCGCTTCCGATTGGTTGGGGGCAAACCATCTCGGCGCCACACGGCTAGACGCATGTGTCTAGTCGGGCGAAACATGGTTTCAATAATGAATGAAGCCCTCGAATTGGAAGCGGGCCACAAGGTCTTGGAGGTCGGCGCAGGCTCTGGATGGCACGCGGCAACCGTAGCGGAGATTGTGGCTCCAAGCGACATGGCTAAGGAAAAATGGGGGCACGTTTACACCGTAGAAATCGTCCGTGAACTGGCAGACGATGCCCGAGTGAACATTGAGAGAGCGGGTTACGGAGACCGCATCACCGTGATATGCGCAGACGGGTCGGAGGGATACTCGCCTGAAGCTCCTTACGACCGGGTTTTGGTTACAGCGGCGGCGCCAGACATACCTCAGCCCCTGACTGAGCAGTTAAAAACAGGTGGGGTTCTGGTCATTCCCGTCGGTGGAACACATTTTTATCAGACCTTGATTCGTGTAAGGAAGACTGATTCCAGATTGGTTGAGGAGAATTTGGGTGGCGTAGCGTTTGTGCCCTTAACTGGGAAATATGGACACCACACTCGGTTCCGATGAAACTTTAAATAGAAAGAATCACTTGCTGCAGAAATACGTCAAGAACAACATCCTCGTTGATTTTGGTGAGTAGTGGTAACTTTCTTCAAGTTTTGCCGAACCATTGTTCCAGTGTTGTTGCGCCCTTCTGCTTCCTGATGCCCGTGCTCATTTTTTCCAACGCCTTTTTAACACGCTCTTCGTCGAAGTCTCTTTCGCCACACATGAACTCGATCACGCCTTCGTCGTCGGGTTCCTTCCATTCTAAGCGGTAGTTATCAGACACTTTTGGATGAAGGAATATTTCACGTATCTTTGCAGGTTCTACCGGAAACTCTGCTTCTTTAAGGGTTGGCAACAGTTTCTCGAGGCTTCCATATTCCTTGATGAGTTGCAGTGCAGTTTTGGGTCCTACACCCTTCACGCCTTGGGGATTGAAATCTGTGCCTACCATGATGCCAATGTCGACAAGCTGCTCATGCGTGATGCCTAATTCGCTCAGAACTCTATCAAGTTCAACAACTTCGGGAACAACCTCGATATACACGTTTTTTCTCGGCAGTTTCCTCCTTCCACTTATAGTAACGTTTCTGACTAATTGAGGCGCACCGAAGAGTAAGCTGTCATAGTCCTGGCTGGCGCAGTAGTCAGCGTCCCGTTTCTTGGATAGATGGGCAGCTTGGGCTTCGCCTTCGCTGGGAGCCTGAATCCAAGGAATGCCTAGTAGGTTGAGGAGACGTTTGGCATCGTCTGTCATGTAATCCTTTAATTTCGAGGTCATCTGCGCATACGTGCGAGCCTCTTCCATTCTGCCCTCTTGCAACGCCTTCTCGTACTTGACAACAGCCTCTTCTTTCACCCTAGCCCTACGCTTGATTTCCACCTCTTTTAGAGTTGGAGGCACGCCATCAAAAACGTAAACAACCTTGATACCCATTTCAACAAGGTTAGAGGTTCGGTACAACAAGCCACTCAGGTGGCTCGTGATTCTGCCAGTTCGGTCTTTAAGCGGAGTGCCGTCAGGTTGACGAATAATTGCGAGAAACTGATATAATGCGTTGTAAGCGTCGATGGCGATGGACTTGCCGCCCAAACTCTCAAGTGAGACCGCTGTCTTAGGCACTAAATCGCGTAGGTTAACGCCCAAAAGCGCCCACACCGAATCTAAACTAAGCAACATGCGATATTATTTAAAATATGTGTTGGAGAATATGAGTGAACGCCCAAATCTAGCTTGTTTGATGCAAACGAACATGAATTTGTCCTTTTGAAAGGCGTGATTTATATTGTCAGTATGAATAAACATACTTCTACATTGATATTGTTTCATGATGCATTACGTTTATTTAAGCAGATGACCAGTATACTATTTGACCATTTCCAGTTCAGAGGCGCTTGGTGAAAAAGATGGCTAAAAAGCCCGGCAGGAACGAGGCGCTTGAAGCACTCGACTTCATAATAAGCGTTCTCAAGGAACACGAAAAAGACCTTGATCGCTTAATCGGAGAGTTAGGCAAAGTCACAGGCAAGTTGGGACAGTCAGGGGGCGAGATGTCAAACAAAATCGAACGGGTTGAAGAACGCCTCGCAACAATTCAATCCGAAGTTGCCAGCCTCATCAAAGAGTTGTCTTCACCAAAGGGAATGCCTCAAGCCTCCCGCGGACCACCAGTCATCGTGCGCTGCAAACAGTGGGAAGACTTCAAAGTATTAGCCAAAAGCGCCGAAACCGTCTCCTTCCTGTTCAAGGAAGCCGAAAAATCTTTTCAAGCCGACGCCTTGAAAGAAGGTCGTGTGCTGACGTACAACGGTGAGTTTCCACGCGATGCCAAGCTGCTCAAGTTCTGGCTGGCACGCGAGTTGGGTGTGCCTGAAGAAAACGTGTTCGAAGGCGTTTTAGCTATAGGTTAAACAATTGAATCTTTTGACGGTTTTTTGCTACTTGTGGTTTAAACTTTATACATAGGTTTCCCTTTTTCATTGTTTGAGGAACACATTTTGAGTCTGCCCTGTGGCGGAGGCACGCAGAGAGAGGATGAGTTGAAGCGGCAAGGCTGGATCAGACAGTTTGTCACCGATGAACCACGCCTAAGCGAAGCCGTGGAACTCTACAAGTCGCTGGGTTACGAGGTACGGTTAGAGCAGGCTTCGTTTGAAGAAGTCAACCAGATATGCAAAAACTGCCTTCAAGCCGATTGTGTAAGATACAAAACGATTTACATACGTGCAAAGAAATGATGGACCTGAATGCAAATGCACAGTTAGCTTTCTTTTAGACTTGTTCTAGGTTACTTTTCGGTTTTAATCCTTGTTTCCACAAGTATTTTAAGGAATGAACTAAAACTTAGAGATGGAGCAATAAGTTATGAGCAAAAAACAAGAAAAAGTGGAGAAAGCAATTATTCCCGCCGAGATGTTTGCTTGCTTGGACGACAAAGGCGAAAACTACATTGTTGAAGTTGAATTGCCTGGCGTGAGCAAGAAGAACATCGAACTAGCTATGCAAGAAGACCTCATTCAGGTGAGGGCTGAGAGAAAAGACTTGGCGTTTCTGAGTCATCTTCACTTTCCATTAAAGGTGAATCCCAAGAGAGCTGAGGCTGTGTTTACGCAGGGTCTACTTGCGATTAAGGTTCCGGTGAAGGAAAAGCGTGGGCCTCCAACAATCGTAAAGATTAAGTAAATTTAGAGTTCCTGTGAGACTCCACTTCCTCTTTTTGTTTTTCAACCCATGAGAACTTGTTTTGAAGGGTTTTGGGATAGTAGAGTTTCCAGTCAAAATCGACGCTTTTTCCCCAAGAATAGTATATACGCGGGTCAATGTAACTCTTCAACGAGGTTCGCAAGTTGTAATCGCGTGTAGCCTTCATTTCTAAGATTTTAAGCCGAAGTGTTTGCACCCTTTCCTGTTGACTCTTGGTTTTTTTAGGCGAGTTCTTAAGAGTTTTCAACCTTTCGATTTTTTTGGCTACTGATTCGTTCCAGTTCTTGGGCGGCTTGCGCTTGTGATTACAGACAATTGCAGCCTCAAGATTAGCCATTGTGGCTTCATGTTTTTTTACCATCGCAGGCATCAATGCAGAGACATTAGCCTTTTCAAGATAGTTCTTTACAACTTCGGAGGCGTGGTAGGTTCTGAAAACCTTTGCAGTCAAGCCCTGCATGACTTCGCCGAGGAAGCTGTTGACGTTTTCAGACCTTATGCCCTCGAAGATGGCTGATTCTGCCTCGTTTTTGAATGCTTCAAGGTTTTTGACCACTTGCTCAGGGAGTTCTACTTCTTTTCGCCATCTGACCGAGTCTTTGCCAAAGAAATCGAAGACTACCTTTGTGTTTGAGTTGATTGTAATGTGGTTTGGTCTGAGTGTTGTGGCACCCACAGTGTCGGCTTCATCTGGGTCCTTTTCGTCTCCAACTCGGAGTTTCAAGGCGTCGATAAGGTAGGATACTGTTGCAACCTTGCGGGTTTTGACGTCTTCTGATAGTAGATTCTTGAAGATATGCTCTCGAAGGTCGTTGATTTTTTGGGCTAATTCCCTTGCTTTGTTAAACTTTTCTATTTCTTTTTGCTGCTTTACATGCGACGAATCCGACAGCCAAATGTATTTTTCTTTGCCTCTCAGCTTGTCGTCCCATTTTGCTATCCACATTGAATCAGGTTGCCAATCATACTTCCAATTGCCTGGGGGGCGGGGTGCATCGGGAGAAAGGTTAAGGACAATATTACTTTCATCTACGGACGGTTTCCATCTTCCACGCAGAGGATGTTTGCCTCGTCCCATGAAGATTGAGGGCGGTTCAACCGTGTAGTTGCCTAATTCTGTTTTGACGCCGTCTACTAGGGCGTAACCGTATTTTTCTTTGTTGGCTTCTCGTATTGTCTTGCGTTCTTGCGCCTGCCTCTTTTTTTCTTCTTTTGACAAGTTTGCTTTGATTTGTTTTTCTCTGTCAACATGCCTTATTATCTCTGAGAAGTCAAAGTCTTCAGGCGAAAGTGATCTGTCATTTATCCCTAAAGCTTCTAAAAAATCATGGAAGAAGTTCTTGACAAAAACGGGGTCGTTGACGTATTCGGTTCCGAGTTTTTTGACCCATGCTATCGCCATTTCTTCTTGATGCGGTGTTAGGGCTATTTCTTTGCCTTTGACCTTGATGTGAAAGCCTTTTGCTTCGTATCGTTTTGGTATGAGAACCCCTGAATGGATGAGTTGCTTCATGACGCTTTGACCTAAACCGCCGTTGCACTCTTCAGATTTCAAAAAGGAAGTCACACCTATCTAAATATCTTACGTTTTCAGAATCCATAAGGAGAAAAACTCTTAATAGCAACAGTCAACGTGTTCGGTATCCTATCTGGTTTCTTGGAAAAAAGAAGGCATGAACCATGGATGGACAACTGATGGAAGTAGAGTTGAAGAAGATTCGTCCCAATCGTCTCAATCCCAGGCTTGATATCAACGTTTTACGGTTGAATGACTTGGCGGACAGCATAAAGCAGGTCGGCTTGCTCGAACCCTTGATTGTGCGTCCGATAGGCGACGGATACGAGGTTGTTGTTGGCGAGCGCCGTTACCGAGCCTCTCAGCAGGCGGGTTTGAAGACCGTGCCAGCTGTGGTTAGACAGTACACGGATGAAGAAGTCATCGAGTTGAACCTCGTTGAAAACATTCAGAGAGAGGACCTGAGCGCCGTGGAAAAAGGAAACTGCTGCAAACAACTCCTAGAGAAATACCCGAAAAAGTTTGGCAACGTTCAAGCCCTAGCGAATAGACTGGTGCTTTCACCCGCCACGGTGAAAACTTGGCTCGCGTTGACGAAGGCTCCGGAAGAAATTCAAAAGATGGTTGCTCCTGCGCAAGTTGAGAGAAGAGGCACACCTACGGGAAAGATAGACTACACAACGGCGACAGCCATCATGCGACGAATAACCGAACCAGAAAAACAGGTTGAACTGGGACAAAAACTCGCCAGCGAGGGAATGTCACAAAAACTTGCAAGGAGAGTCATTGAAGAAGCAGCAAAGTCCCCAGAGAAAAAAATCGAAGAAATTCTAACGGAAATCAAGGAAGAACCCAACGAACTGTTCTTCGAACCGAACGACATGGAACCCATCCTAGACGGGGTGAAAACTCAAGTCGTCAGTCGCAGTGCACCTGACCCAAAGGTAAAAGCTGGCGTGAATGTCCAAGCTAGTGTTTATGTGCCTCATTTCGCTGACCTCCGCGTTGTTTCTGTCGAAAGAAAACGACTGAGGTATTTTGATGAAGAGGACGCAAAAAGAGAAGGATATTCAAATCTAGCCGAATTCAAGCGTGCTTGGAAGAAAAACCATACAAAATGGGACGACGAGGAACTTGTGCATATCATTCGCTTCCAAAAGACAACATGATGATGCGACTGAAACCTTGACCCACGTTGTTATGGAAGTAATTCCAGTATTTTGTTATAGCCTTCATGCTTTTTGCCTTGAAGAATCACTGCTGGAGTTTTCATTATCCCATGCTTCAGTGCTCGTATCCTATCCCGTGCACGTGAAATGTCGTAAACCTTTACGTCGTCGTGAAGTTCATAGGCTAGTTCTCCTATTCTTTGCAGAATTATGTAGTCGTCATTGGGTAGCATGCGACCCTTAAACTTTGATGCCACGCTCTGGAGCAGTGCGGAAGCCGCGCCGGGTGCGCAAATGGTGTGTTGAGTCATCTCTCGGATTGTTTCCACGTCCATGTACGGTGTAAAGGAGCGCACAAAAACCTCTATCATTTATAGTCTAGTCTAGTCTCCTCTCAACACTAAAATTATATGAGGATAACATAGGAATTAAAGTGTTACCTTCGGTTGTAAACGTGCACCTCATCTAAAAGAACAGTTCTTTCTCATTTTCCATCGGTTCTAGTGAATCTGTAGAACACTCTTCCGTCTTCTATTTCAACGATTTTGAGTTGCAGTTTGTCGCCTATCTTGAGTTGGTCGTATTTGGCGTTGTCTATCCGACTGGATATGAACAAGCCGCCAATTTTGACAATGCCCACGCAGAAGGGTACATCTTGAACGAAGCCCAAGGGCGCGCCTATCCGCACCTCAGTGAACGCGTAGAGTTCTCCCTCGCTGCCTAAATCAACCCATTCGAACTCGTTTGAGAAACAGCTGGGACAAACAATTCTAGGCGGCCACAAGAGTTGAGCGCATTTCTTGCACTTTGTCGTTGTTAACCTTCCCTCTTTCAAGTTCTGGAAGAACTGGCTGATTCCCGTGGTTTTGCCGTCTTCGAGTGGAAAGAAATCCAACATAAAAGGCAGTTTTATTGTTTCAGATCGCTTCAACTTGTCAAACTCTACCTTACCCATATCGCATCACCTTGAATAAACAAGAATGCTATGCACGTTGGCTGGTCCGCTCAGGTTGTGGGCAACAGCCACCTCGGCTCCCTCCACGTATCTTCCCTTTGGCACTTCTCCCCTGAACTGTTGCATAATGTCGATGGCTTGCAGAATGGCTGTGGCTCCAAGCGGGTGTCCACATCCGAGGAGTCCGCCTCTTGGATTTACGGCAATTTTTCCGCCGATGTAGGACTGCCCCTCATCAATGAATTTTCCGCCCTTACCCTTCTCGCACCAGCCGAACGCTTCGTATTCCATTATTTCGCTTATGGTGAAGCAGTCGTGTAATTCTGCTATGTCGATGTCGCTTAGACTTATGTTAGCGGTTTTTAACGCTTCTTCAATTGCCATTTTGAGCGGCACCCACTCTGTTAGGCTTGCTAGATTGTTCATGGTGTTTCCAATACTGGCTTGTCCGCTTCCAACCAAGTACATAGGTGTGTCCGTGTATTTTTTGGCGTCTTCAGCTGGAACCAACACCACTCCCGCGGCGCCGTCTGTTATGCCACTGCAATCAAGCAGTTTTAGGGGCGGCGCAACCATCAGAGACTTCAACACGTCTTGAACTGTAACTTCTTTGGGAAACTGTGCCAAAGGATTCATGGAGGAGTAGTGGTGATTCTTGACGCAGACCTTAGCCATCTGTTCTTCGGTTGTGCCGAACTCGTGCATGTGTCTCTGAGCTGTCATGGCGAAGAAGGGCGGCGCAGACATGGCGTTGATTCCGTCCCACTCACGGTCGAGCACACAACTCATATTGGTTTGAGCCTCAGCCATGTCGGGCATGTACATTTTTTCTACGCCAAAGGCAACAGCAACATCAGATAAACCGCTGGCGACGCAGGCATAAGCATAACGAATGGCTGCCTGCCCCGAGGCGCACATGAGTTCAGTTCTGGCGAGAACCTTTCTGGGTGTGATGCCCAAGTATTCGGCGACCATTGGAGCAACATGAGCTTGGAAAACAAACCGTTCAGGCTCGGCGGCTCCAACGATGAGGCTGTCAACGTCTTTGGGAGAAATGTTGGGTACGTTTCCGAACATGCTTCTTCCAGCTTCCTGAACCAAATCTCGCCAAGTAGCCTCTCGCTTGCCACAACGGGTTGCTCCGCCACCAGCAATAGCAACCTTTCTCATTTCTTAAACCCCTTTTAACTTCGAGGATAGTGAATTATCGGCTTAGAGAACTAGTGATAATGCAATAAAGCCTATATTAACTATAACACTGAGCCGAATTTTCCTTATTGTGAATGAGGCGAGAAAAAAGGAAGGTTTGGTTGTGAGTTTTATGGTCCGTACCATGCTTCTAGGCCGTTGATGTCGCCTAAGCCTAATGTTCGTTTGTAGGTTTCACCAAAGCCTGCGTAACCGTACATTGTCAGCCAATAGTCCACATCATTGTACAAGTCTGCCAATCCAGCCCAGTGGCCGAACTCGTGGGTCATTATGTTTTGAACATCCATCTTGCCAGCTGCGCCCGTAAGACTCCAACCATAGTATGTGTTCATTCTCGTGTCGGTTTCGAGAATCCGTGAGCCACTGTACCAAATGTATGTGACTGCGATGACGCCGGCTTGATAAGCTCCCCATGCTACAACGTTGTAGCCGTCGTATCTTCCAGCCTTCCTTGAGGTTGTGCCCTGATAAGAGAATACAGCCGCGGATGTTTCTCTGTCCCATGTTTGCGTTGATGTTGTAATGGTTGTAACTACTGCTGATGTGGAGAATCCGTACTTGTTATTTGGATTTATCCAATAATTAGCAGTTGTGTACCAGTGGTAAGATAGAAGCTGATAGTGTGGGTTAGTCATGGAATCATCTGTCGGCGGTATGGCGTACACTATTGTTTTCTGAGGTCCCTTCCACTCTACTACCGTGAGATGGACAGAATCTTCTTTGGCTGATGCAAGCAAAGGTAGCATCGAAACTAGTGCTAGCATAATTGTTGCAATCAAAACTGTACTCTGGACTTTCTTCATTTTATCTCCTCAAAAACGCATGATATTATTAGAATCTTGCCTTAAGACTTTCTATTAGTTTTTGACAAATAAAAAAGAGGGCGAAGATTTTACTTTCCTTTGTACTGTGGTTTTCTCTTCTCTAAGAAGGCTGTGACTCCTTCGTTGAAGTCCTCTGTTGAGGCGACTAATCCGAAGGCTTCGGCTTCCTGCCACAAGCCAACGTCTGGATGCGTCTCAGTGCTGTTGTTGATCAGAGCCTTCATCAGTCTGATAGCAACTGGAGGCTTACTCGCAAGTTCTAATGCCAGTTCCTTAGCCTTAACCATCAACTGGTCAGCGGGCACAACAGCGTTAACCAAACCTAACCGTTCAGCGGTTTTGGCGTCGATACGTTTGCCCGTAAACACCATTTCTTTGGCTATGCTCTTGCCGACAAACCTTGGAAGGCGCTGTGTTCCACCCCAGCCTGGTATGAGCCCCACGTTTATCTCAGTTTGCCCCAACTGAGCGTTTTCTGAGGCTAATCGGATGTCGCAGGCCATGGCTATTTCGGTTCCGCCTCCCAGCGCATAACCGTTTAGGGCTGCTATGACTGGTTTTCCCAGTGCTTCTATGCAGTTGCACAGATGTTGCCCAAGCCTTGAAGTCTCTGTTCCCTTCACTGGACTTACTCCCCTTATTATGTTTAGGTCTAAGCCAGAGCAGAAGGCTTTGTCTCCTGCACCAGTTATTACAATAGCTCTTACGTTCTCGTCCTTTTCAGCATCTTCGAACCGAGCGAACAGTTCCGCGATTGTTTCTTCGTTTAGGGCGTTTCGAACTTCCGGACGATTGATGGTTATTGTAGCTATGCCTTCGCTTTTTTCATACAGTGTGTTTTTAAATTCCATTTTTTTCACCCCACATCATTTTTTCCAGTCGTAGAAGCCTTTTCCCGTCTTTCTGCCGAGCAAGCCTGCTCTGACCATCTGCCTCAGAAGCGGGTTGGCTTGATATTTCGGGTCAAGTTCCTTAACCATCACTTCCGTTATTGCGAGCGTGGTGTCTAAGCCAACATAATCGAGTAAGGTTAGCGGTCCCATGGGCCAGTTAAGTCCCAATTTTATGGCTTTATCTATGTCTTCGGGTGTGGCCACGTCTTCGTTGACTAATGATACGGCTTCGTTTAGGGCTGGAATCAAGATGCGGTTGACCACAAAGCCAGCAACGTCTTTTTTGACTACAACCGGTTCTTTGCCCATTTTTTTCGTGACTTCCACTATGGCGTTCAAGGTGTCATCAGATGTTTTGGCTCCGCGAATTATTTCAATCAACTTCATGAGTTGAGGTGGATTAAAGAAGTGCATGCCAGCAAATTTTTCTGGTCGATGCGTTGCTGAGGCTAGTTCGCTTATGCTGATTGAAGACGTGTTGGTAGCGATTATGGCTTCTGGTTTGGCTTGCATGTCGGCTTCTGCGAGCACTTTCTTCTTGAGTTCAGGATTCTCAGTCACGGCTTCGATGATAAGGTCAGCGTCTGCAACGGCTTCTTTCAAATCTAACGTGGGATGTATCCTGCTTAAAACCTGGTTAACCTCGGATTCTGTCATCTCTCCTTTTTTGAGGAATCGTTGCAGGCTGTCGTTTATCATTTTCATTCCGTTATCCAAGAACTCTTGCTTGATGTCGCGCATGTAAACCTCATATTTGGCTGTTTGAGCGGCAACCTGGGTAATGCCATGCCCCATTAAGCCAGCACCTAAAACCGTTACTTTTTTGATTTCCATGGTTCAAGACCCCTTTTGTGAAGGGTTTAGTGTTAAGATGTTGCACTGCATATATAATTTCCGACAAGGGCTGCTTGAAGAAATATTTAAGATTGTTGTGTCCTATTTTATTGTCTCTCGTCAACGAAAGTAGGAAGAGTCAACATGACCTGGTTGAACTTGGGACAGATACTTCGTGTGCATGCGAAAAACTATCCTGGCAAAGTGGCGTTGAAGGACTGGAGAGGAAAGGCTCTGACCTATCCAGAACTGGAGTCAAGGACCAATAGACTAGCAAATGGATTGTCGGATATGAGTTTGCGCAAGGGCGACCGCGTGGCGGTCATGCTGTACAACTGCGCCGAGTTTGTGGAAGTTGACTGCGCCTTCGCCAAGGCAGGGTTGGTTGTTGTGCCAGTTAATTGGCGTTACGTGGAGCGTGAAATCGAGTACGTGGTTGATAACTCTGACGCAAAGGCTATGATTGTGGGCGAAGACTTCGTTGACTGCATCGACAGGATTCGCGGAGGCTTCAAGAAAATAAGCGCTGATAACTACGTTTGTGTTGGTTCTAAACGGTTTGAGGGATACATGGACTATGAACAGTTGATTGCGTCTTCATCCGATACGACGCCCAACGTTGATGTTGAGGGCAAGGACACGTGGTTTCAGATTTACACTTCTGGCACGACTGGCATTCCGAAGGGTGTTGTCCGCTCGCATCAATCGTATATTGCTTTTTACTTGATTAACGCGGTTGATTTTGGTTTTTCAGAGAAGGACAAGGGAATGATTATCATGCCGTTGTATCATGTGAACTCCACTTTTTACGGTCCTCTCTTCCTTTATATTGGGGCTTCTCTGTTTGTGGGGCGTGACAAGGGCTTCGACCCTGTTGAATTGTTGCGCACGTTCAGCGAGGAGAAGATAACGTTTACTTCTTTGATTCCAACTCATTACAGTTTTATTTTGAATGTACCCGAAGACGTGCGCAAACAGTTTGACATGAGTTCTGTGCGCAAACTGCTGTGTTCTTCGGCGCCTGCTCGGGTTCATGTGAAAAAGGGGATTCTGCAGTGTTTTCCAAACGTGGAATTGTACGAGGCTTATGGTTCAACTGAAGCTGGAATGGTGACGCTGCTCCGCCCTGAAGACCAGCTGCGCAAGCCTGGGTCGATTGGCAAAGAATGTCTCGGAACGGATGAGTTGAGGCTACTGGACGAGAATGGAAAGGAAGTGGCTGTCGGTGAGGTTGGAGAGCTGTATTCTCGTGGACCCATGATGTTTGACGAGTATTACAAGTTGCCTGAGAAGACAGAGTCTTCGTTTAGGGACGGTTACTTTACGGCTCGGGACATGGCTAAGAAAGATGAAGAAGGCTATTATTATCTGGTTGACCGCAAGGACAACATGATAATCTCTGGTGGAGAGCACGTTTACCCAAGCGAAGTGGAGGAGGTTATCTCGTGGCATCCGAAGGTTTTTGACGTGGCGGTTATCGGTGTATTAGACGATGTTTGGGGTGAAGCCGTCAAGGCTGTTATTATATTGAAAGAGGGCGAAACTGCATCCTCACAGGAGATTATTGAGTGGTGCCGAGGCAAGATTGCAGGGTACAAAAAGCCGAAGTCTGTGGATTTCATCGCGCCTGAAGAGATGCCCAGAACAACCACTGGAAAGATTCTTCACAGAAAATTAAGGGAGAAGTATGCTCAGTCAATCTAGTTAATGTGGGCTTGGCTTCTTTTTGTATGAAGAGGGGCGTTTGAGGGACTCTGCCATGAAACCAGACAAAATGTTTAATCGTGTTCACGGTGGAGTCCGCAATGGAATGTATGGCATTGCTTCAAGGTTGGGATTTACGGGTTTACCCTTGCAAGTTCATGCCATGATTGTTCTGAGCCTGCTGTTCTCTTTCGGAAGAAACTTGGCGTTTCCTTATTTCTCCATGTACTTGACTGGAAAGAGTGCAAATGGAGGGCTAGAGATTGATGCGTCGCTTGTGGGCTTTATGCTGATGATAAGCGGGTTCGCATACATTTTCACGTTGCTCATCACGGGGAGTCTCTGCGACAGGTTTGGCAGAAGGAAAATGATGCTGCTCTTTGTTGTTCCCCAGATTTTTCTAACCCTTGGCTATGCCTATGCTACCTTGTTCATTGAGTTTTTTGTCTTGTACACTTCGATGAATATTCTTGGCGCCTTCTTCGATCCAGCCTACAGCGCCATGGTTGCTGACCTTGTCCAGCCTGGCCGACGAGAGGAAGTCTATGGTTTGAGCTATATGATAGCGAACATTGGAACCATTGTTGCTCCACCTCTCGGAGGCGTCGTAGCGGCTGCAATCGGGTTTCCCATTTTATTCGTGTATGCAACAGTGTTCATGACTGTCGGTGCGGTTGTTGTTCTGTTATTGTTAAAGGAGTCTAGCTCTGAAAGAGAACGTGCAAGCAGCGTTACTGTAGCTCAACTTGCAGGAGTGTTCAAGGATAGATTGTTCATTATTTTTTGTTTTGTTGGGTTGTTAACCAACGTCGTGTATTCTCAACTTTATAATTTGCTAGCTGTTTACACCGAGTATGTTGGTCTTCTGCCTTACGTCTTTGGCATCTTGTTTTCTGTCAATGGAGCTATGGTTGTGGCTTTGCAGATTCCTATTAGGAAAGCCGCGATGAAGATTGGAAGTACAAGGGCGTTTGTAGTTGCCCAGTTGCTCTACGCTGTTGGTTTCACCTACTTCCTCTTTTCAAGAGACTTTTTCCAGTTTCTGACAGGCGTTGTTGTCCTGACGCTGGGAGAAATAATCTTTGTTCCCGCTGGCTCTGGATTTGTCGCAGATTTGTCGCCTGTTGACATGAGAGGAAGATACAGCGCATTGTCAGGGCTATTCTATGGGATTGGCGGGTCGGTTGGAACCATGATTGGGTTCAGACTTTACGATGTCTTACCAAACAAAGAATACGTTTGGGCTGTTTTGGGAGCGGTTGGATTCGCCACACTACCAGGCTACCTCTACTTGTTGAAAGCCCATAGAAAAACGCAGAACTCACCAAAAAAGAACAAGGCATGATTCAGAAAAGATGGTGGTTTGATGAGTGTTTCTGATGGAGATGTCATAAAAAAAGCGGCAAGTAATGCCTTGCAGATGATGAAAGATTCTGGATTTGAGATTTCAGACATGTTGGAGGTCTTGGTTGACCCAGAGTTGCCGTTTATGGGTTATTCGACGCAAAGAAGTGGTCGTAATGTCATCGTTGTTTCTGGTATGGCTTTGAAGTCAGGGTCGGTTGAAGGCTTGCTCGTACACGAGATGAGTCACATCTACAGAACAAGCACCAATCATCCGTCTCACAACAGCGAGTTGTTGAACCGTGTTGGCTACCACCTCATACACAGACATCAACTGTCAAGTGACTATCAGATAAAAACGGTTCAGCAAGCCGTCAACCACATCCAAGACCTGTACGCAGACGACATATCCTTCCAAGTCTTCAACAAAACCAAAACGTTCACAGCCGAGCAAGCTCTGGCCTTTTTCCTAGACTGGATACAAGACAAACCAATCAGCGGTGAGAGCAAGAAAACAAGGTGGCTGAACGTGGGCATAATGCTGAACAACTGCTTCGCCATCAGCAACCTAGCAAGGCACAGCATTAAAGACGTCAACAATCAAGCAGAAAATAAAGTTCAAAAATTCTTGTCCCAAATCGACGACTCAATGAGAAACGAATTTGCATACTTCAGAAACTTCATGACAAACCTGAAAGAAAACCCGACTGAAGAAGAATTCGAGGAAGACTTGACCGAGTACTTGACAAGAATAATAAAACTTGTCAAATGATATTCCAAAAAAAGTTGCGTTGTCGCACCATTTGAAGCCTATTTAGCTCCAAATATCTCTGGCTTTTATAACCAGTATCCAACAATCTATATCTGGGGATTTCATAAGCCATTTGGAAAGGTTGTTCTAGAATTATACAAGTCCATTTACACCCGCTCTGGAATCTTTGAAAACGTTTGAAATAAGAGCTCGTATATACTACGTAAGGGCTAAATGCTCACCATCGGATGTGAATGGAGACAAGCATATTCAAGAATATTCATACGAGAACTGCTCATCAAAATTGGAGAACTGCCTTATTCCTGTTCGCTTTGATTGCTCTCTTTCTTTTTACAGGGGTCTTTCTTAAATCTTTCAACTTCTTTTTCGTGGGGATGGTGCTCTATCTTGTGTTTTCTCTAATTTTCGTTAAAAGGGAATATTGGAAAGAGATAAGGATAAGAAAGCCTGTTCATTCCATTTACATCCTTTGGGGTATTGCACTTGGGTTATTGGTTATACTAACTAATTATCTAATAACCTACCTTACTAATTTCAATCCTCTAAACTCTATGGTCGTTGAGGCGAAACTACAATTAAGTTATAGCGGGATTACCAAATACAATGCCTGGCAATATTTCCCCGCTTCAGCTCTGGGCTTTTGTATCCTCAGCCCCTTTACAGAAGAGCTTTTCTTTCGAGGTTTCCTTTTGAAATCTTTTGAAAACAGATTCTCAGCTCTATTTGCCAATCTACTTCAGTCACTTCTCTTTGGAATAATCGCATTGGGATATTTCTGGCTTGCTTACTTTGAGTTCCTTTTAGTTCTTACCACAGTTCCTCTTGTTTCGCTGGGAGGTTTCATTAACGGCTGGATAGCTCAGAAAACCAACTCCGTGTTCGCCTCAATGATAGCCTATTCTTTCGGAAACTTCATTGACCTCCTTATTGTCTTCGCATTCATAATTCCAGCTATCGGGTGATTAAGAAATGAAGCCATTCTCCATAAACAATCACCTATGTTTTACGTGTATGGATATAGGCAACAGAAACCAAAGTTCCAAATAGACGGGCTAGGTCAAACTTGCGCACACACGCGAACTCGCTTATACGGTTAAATACAGTAACCGTGCAGATAATTAACTCGCATGTTCACCCGAGAGAAACACAAGCCCACAGCCAAGGTCTGGCTCGAATACAAGGGACAACCCATACTCGGCAAGGGCGGCGCCACCATCCTCCAAGCCGTCAAAAAAGAAAAATCCATCTCAAAAGCAGCCAAAAAAACCGGAATGTCCTACCGATACGTCTGGAACTACCTGGCAAAAATGGATAAAGCCTTGGGCAGACCTTTGGTTGCTACCTTTAAGGGCGGGAAGGCTGGCGGCGGAGCCAAACTCACCCTGCTTGGCGAGACATTACTCAAAGAATACAAACGTGTTGAAGACTACGTGGGCGAAATCTTGGGTGATGAAGAATACTGGGAGGCGGTTGGATTGAAAATAAGTGCAAGGAATAGACTTAAGGGTGTTGTCAAAAGCGTGGAGAAGGGCGACATCGTAGCCAAGGTCAAGATGGAAATCAATGCGCCAACGACCATAACAGCGCTCATATCCAGCGAGGCCGTTGAAGACCTCAACATCAAGGCTGGCGACAGAGTGGAAGCCGTCATCAAGGCAACGGAAGTCATGGTGGCCAAAGAAAGATAGACTCTGACCTCAACCAATGATCAATAGCGTAGAGTCACCTGCAATCTCCTTTTTTTTGGGAGGCTCCAAATATGTCGGACAAAGGTTCTCAGTTGACGGACAACTAACTAGAGAAGCCCATGGACCTTCTAAGTTTAAACGTCAGCCTTCAACCACGTAGCGGTACGACTCGTATTTTCCAGCAGTGGGGCTGTCTCGCGTAACCTTGACTACGTCACCAGGCTTGGCACCAATTGCCTTAGCAGCTGGATCTGAAGCTTTAAGCCTCGGCAACTGATAAGGTTGCACTCTGTATTCACTCAAGACTCTTTCCCTCTCTTCCTGTGTGGCAATCTCATGTTTGGGAACAAGCACGTGCTCGTAAATGTTAAAAGACGGAAAGATGCGTGGAATCAACTCAATGCCCCGCTTTCGAGCATTGGTCTTAGCCGCCTGCGTGTACCGTCCACTCGAGACGATTATTCCCTTTTCAACCTTGATATCAGTCATGGCCTTCTTCACTTGATTAATCATTTGAACGCCCACCGTTCCCTGGGTTGGAAAACACCATATCAGAGTCTTTTTTTCACCGTTGGTCTTCACCAGAAAACTAGTGGCACCCTTTTGCTTAATGCTCTTTATCAGTTTGTAACCGCGCAGACGCATCAGAATCTGTGCCTTTCGTTCCTCCACAGTGCTTCCAACGCTCAAAATAACAACCTCAATGTGGGGTTTTGGTAGTGAAATCAGCCACAAAGCCCTTAAACTTTGCGCTTTCTCAGAGCGTTTTGGTGCGTTTAAACATGTTTAAAGAATACATACGAAATTCTTATTTAAGATGAGATAATCATGCTGTCAACTCTGCACAGGCGATAGGCATGAACGCCCAAGGACATGAGACGCGTAAACCCTTTCTAACACCACTCCAGCTTACCGTGACCGCCATCAACGCAGCCCTGTACGCTGCCGTGGGACTCGTCACATATTTCGGAATCTTTGCTCCGCCACCCTTAGGCATCGTGAGGTTCTGGCCAGCTGTAGTCGTTCCAGGAGTTTTTGCGGCTCTCTTTGGACCATGGGTAGGCGGATTAGGTGCCGCTATTGGCATCTTCGCGAGTGACATGGTCATTCATGGAAACGCCCTTCTAAGCGTGACTGTTGGCGTGCCCTCAAACTTCATCGGCTTCTACCTAGTGGGTTATATTGCGAGAAAGCAGTTGAACCTCAAGAATCTTATACCCGTCTTCGCCTTAGGCGCCTTAACTCTCATAGCCGGAGTTTACTCCATAGCCGCCTTTTCCGAGACCAGTTCAATTTTTGTTACAAGCCTTTCAACAGTTGAGACCATGACTCTGTTCCTTGGAGCTGTGGGTGGAAGCTACCTACTAATAATTATTGTAGCAGCTCTTCAGCCTGAGTGGAGAAGCTACGGCGTTGGGTCGGTTATAGGCTTGGGCGTCGGGAGCGCAATCATTGGAGCGGGAGTAACGGCTTATTTTGGGTCGCCGATTTATTTTAGTCTGCTCTGGTTTGTTTGGACTTTCACAACCGAGATTCCTTTCTTGTTATTGTTGGGTCCACCTATACTCAAAGCGTGTTACAGAGCCTTTCCAAATTTGAAACCGCAGGGAAAGGAGAGCAGATGACTCGTGGCAAAACGTGCCAGAGCGTTTTCTCCAGCGGGCATCTCCAGCTTCTTCGAAATCTGCGATCAAACACCGGACGGAAAACCAATAACAGACCTTGAACGAGTCGGCGCACGAGGCGGCGGATTCGGTCTTGTCAAAGGAGTTCTAACAGAAGTTGATGTAAGCGAGGCTGAAACTGCCAGCATACGTGTTTTGATTAATGGTAAAGATTTTCCTAAAGCCGAAACAACAAAGACCATGGCTAAAGCACTTTTGGAGAAAGTCAACGAAAAATACGCGGTGACAGTTAACCATAATGTTGAGGTGCCAATAGGCGCAGGTTTCGGGTCGAGTGCAGGCGGAGCCCTTGGAACGGCGTTTGCACTCAGCCAAGCGTTGGGGATTCATTTGACGTATAATCAGCTGGGTCGAATAGCCCATGTCGCCGAAGTGAAGTGTAAGACTGGACTAGGCACTGTTGGACCGCTCTTGCTCGGAGGATGCATTGTCACTGTGGAACCAGGTGCACCAGGCTATGCGTTGATTGACCGCATCCCTATAACTAATGAGCACTGGATAGTTGCAGGGGTTTTTGAGCCCTGGCCTACAAAGGAGATTTTGGCGTCGACGGAAAAGCGGAAGATAATGAACGAGTGGGGACGCAAAACGGTTGACGCTATTCTCGCTGAGCCTTCGTTGGAGAATTTTCTGAAAGCCAGCAAAAAATTCGCGGTCAAAACCGGTCTGGCAACAGAGCGAGTCAAGAGACTCATTGCTTCGGCTGAGAGGGCTGGAGCCATAGGTGCCGCGCAGAACATGGTTGGCGAGGCGGTTCACGCCTTGACTACGCCTGAAAATTTGGAAAGCGTGGTGCAGGTTTTTAAGAAGGTGCTCCCAAAAGAGAGGGTTCTCTTTGGCAGGGTTGACCTTCAAGGCGTGCGCCTGCTGAGATGAAAGGGCTTGCGACATGAGATTCAAGGTTGTGGCTGTTGGAGGAACCTTCGACGAGTTTCACAAGGGTCACCGAGTCTTGTTGCGGAAAGCCTTTGAAGTCAGCGAACGCGTCGTTATCGGGCTCTCAGCAGACGACCTCGTTCAGAGGCTGGGGAAGCCTCATAAAATCGCCACGTATGATGTTAGGTTAGAGGAGTTGAAGAGTTTCCTGCGAAAGAACGGATGGTTTGAACGGGCGAAAATCGTGCCGTTGCACACTCCTTATGGGCTCACGTTGAAGAGCAGACTGATTCAGGGGATTGTAGTGAGCCGTGAAACCGAGTCAAGGGCGTATGAGATTAATGCAATGCGCAGGACAAGAGGACTTCCTCCTCTGAGCGTTATAGTTGTTGAAATGGTTCCAGCCGATGACACTGTGCCGATTTCGACAACCAGGATTCGATTTGATGAGATCGACCGAGAGGGTCACCTCCTGAGGCACGAGCACTAGGGGCACGCTTAAACGGTTCTGTTTTGAAATATTATCGTAGTGTCTTATTGGTGGGCATGTTGGAGAGAACAGGCATAGCCAAACTTCCGCTTCATTACGGCAAGGCGCCCCACTGGCTTGTCGTTCGGATGATTGGTTTAGCCCGTGAAATAACGTCAATAATCGTCGGCGAGTATGGACAGGACGAGTTTCTGAAGAGGATATCCGACCCCTATTGGTTTCAAGCCTTAGGGTGCGCGCTGGGCTATGACTGGCACTCGTCAGGTGTCACAACAGTCCTGACGGGAGTGCTGAAGAACGCAGTTAAACCAGAGGAGCTTGGAATCGCTGTTTGTGGTGGGAAGGGCAAAGCCTCTCGACAAGCGCCAATTGAAATCGGTCAGGTCGGTGACAAGTTCGGGCTTTCGGCAAGTCGGATTGACGAGCTGCGCTACGCGAGCAGGATGAGCGCCAAGGTAGACAACACGGCTGTTCAGGCTGGTTATCAATTGTATCATCACGCTTTTGTAGTGGCTGAAGACGGGAAGTGGGCTGTAATTCAACAGGGAATGAGCGTTCAAGACAGAACAGCGAGGCGTTATCACTGGCTCTCCGAACACGTTCAAGACTTTGTGGTGGAGCCGCACGACGCCATTGTAGGCGATGTTAAAAGAAACGTTGCATTAGACATGACTGCCAATCAGAGCGAAGACTGCCGAAAAGTTTCAACTGACCTAGTAAAAGAAAAACCCAAAAAACTGATGAGGCTGCTCCAATCTGTTCGTCCAGTCCATCAGACATCACTACAGAAGTGGATGCCAGAAGCCAGATGGAAAGAATACGCTGTTGAAGTGCTTTCAATGCCCAACAACCTAAACTGGAAAGCCTTTAAAAGGGCTTATGAGTTTCAGCCCCAGAACTATGAGCAGTTACTAAGCATTAAAGGCGTTGGACCGACAACCGTGCGCGGCTTGGCACTCGTAGCCGAACTAGTCTACGGCGCACCGCCCAGTTGGAAAGACCCAGTTAAATATTCCTTCGCGTACGGAGGAAAAGACGGCGTTCCATATCCTGTGGACAAGAAGACCATGGACGAGTCGATGCAGATTTTGGAAAATGCAATCAAAAACGCAAGAATAGGCGACAAAGAGAGATTAAAGTCACTTCACAGACTGCGACGATACGTTCCCTCAGACTACGTGATTCATTAATGTAAACTTGTTTTTTTGTTGCTTGATCTTTTGTCAACGAATGAAGAGATAATAGCCTTGACTTGTAATTCGAACGCAGAAATTCTCACAAGGCCAAGCCCGTGTGGCCCTATGCGCACACACGCAAACACAAAGCATTGGGATATATCATTGTTGAGAATAATTCTCTTCTTATAATATAGAAGATACCTTCAATAACGCATAATTAACTCTTCCACACCAAATAATAATTGAGAGAGAAAGGAGGCCACATGAGTTGTCAGACGAAAACGACGCCAGACGCCTCGGCTACAAAGACGGATTCAACGACGGCTACAAGAAAGGCTACGAAAAGGGCTACGATGAAGGCTACGAAAAAGGCAAACGCAAAAACTCTTCCATACCTGTCCAGTTCTTGAAGATACAATGCGAATGCGGCACCACCAACTTTCACCCCGTCTTCGAAAACAGACTGGTCATCAACGATGACGAGGAACGCCGATGCCATGGGTGCGGTAATATAATTTCAAGAGACGCCATTTTATCATGTTACAGTCGCCTCCAATCCAACAACCGCACCTAAACTCTTTTTTCAGCCTCTTTTTTTCAAAAAAGGAAATTTAAATAAACAACCTCCCTTATCTTGATAGTCGCATCAAGATATTGTGAGGCAAATTGCATTGTCGGTTTGGCACGGAGACCTCCACAAGAAAAAACCCTCAAGCGGCAGAAAACGCGCTTACAGAATGAAACGAAGATACGAGAAAGGAGCTTTCCCAACCGAAACCACACTTGGAGACACCAAGAAAAAGATTGATCGCAGACGCGGAGGCAACCTGAAAACCAGAGCCTTGAGCATCAATCAGGCCAACGTGTCAAATCCATCTACAGGAAAAACCGAAAAAGTGGAGATTCTGCGGGTGATTCGAAATCCAGCTAACGTTGACTATAATCGCCGAGGTGTCATCACAAAGGGAACAATAATCGAAACTCCGATTGGAGTGGCCCGTGTAACATCCCGTCCAGGCCAAGACGGACTTGTAAACGCCGTTCTCGCGCCCAAAGAGACATAATTGGACAGTTTTTAGGGTAACGTTATGCGAAAACAAAACAAGGTTGTTTTGTGGCCAGCCTACTTCGACTCCACAAAAACTCGACTTGAGGGAAGAAGAATACCTAAAAATGCGGCTGTACCCTCTCCAAGGCTGGATGAACTTCAAAGAGCAACAGAAAAATGTGGCTTTCAACCCGAAGTGATTGCTGATGTTAAGCATCCGAACGCTCCATGGCAGAAAACTGGTTTGATACTTTTGCATAAAAGCACACACAAAACATTAATCATTCGTAAGATTGCAAAAGAACTCTCCAACATGAGAACGCAGAATCGAATTTAACGTTTGTTTCTTAGAAAGGTTTAAATAATGCGCTCCGTTGAAAACTGCTGGCACATTTTGGAGAGGGGAACAAGAAAGGTTGGAGAGAATCGGCTATGTTCTCCACGTGAGTTCTAGCAAAAACATGATCATAAAAGCGGAGAACATTCCTCGCGTTGGCGACAGATCTGTTGACGAGAAACTCAATCAAGTCGGCACGGTGTTTGATGTTTTTGGACCAGTGTCTTCTCCTTATGTTGCGGTAAAACCCAGCGTGGAAGAACCCCGCCGTTTCGTTGACCATATCCTTTACGCAGTCCCCTCGTCTAGGTCAAAAAGGGAGAAGAGAAGAAGATGAGCGAGGAGGATGTGGAAGAAACCCATCCGCTGCCAGCTAAGGTTCAGCAGTGTCCCGAATGCGGCAGCACCAGACTCATGCGCGACTACGAATCCGCTGAAATCGTCTGCATGAACTGCGGAATTGTCGTGGCTGCCAAACTTGCAGATCGTGGACCCGAATGGCGCGCTTTTGACGATGAGCAAAGGGCAAAGAGAGCCCGTGTAGGCGCTCCATTGACTTACACAATTCATGACAAAGGGCTTTCCACCATGATCGATTGGCACGACCGCGACATCTACGGCAAACGTTTGTCGCCAGGTCAGAAAGCTCAGATCTACAGGTTACGGAAGTGGCAGAGAAGAATAAGAGTGTCTGACGCTACTGAACGGAACCTGGCCTTTGCTCTGTCTGAGATTTCTAAGATATCTAACTCTTTGAACTTACCTAAGAACATCTTGGAAACCGCGTCGGTTATCTATCGGAAAGCAGTTAAAGAGCATCTCATTCGTGGCAGATCCATTCAAGGTGTGACATCGGCCGCCATATACGTGGCTTGTCGTCAATGTGGACTCGCCCGCACCTTGGAGGAAATCGCGCAGGCTTCAAACATAAACAAAAAGGAGGTTGGCCGCAGCTACCGATTCCTCATAAAAGAACTCAACTATTTCATTCCACCCTTGAAACCCAGCCAGTACATAACCAAGTTTTCCAATCAGCTCACTATGCAGGGCAAGGTGGAGGAAATTGCTCACAAGATTCTCTCGACTGCTAGAGACTTGAAGCTAACGTCGGGCAGAGGACCAACAGGCATAGCCGCTGCGGCTAGCTACATCGCATCTGTGTTGACGGGTGAAAGAAAAACGCAACGAGAGATTGCTGAAATCGCGCAGGTGACGGAGGTTACTATAAGAAATCGCTACAAAGAACTCGTCGAGAGGCTCATGTTCGAGATAACGCTTTAACATTTCCCTTTCTTTTTTGGAAAAGAAGAAGAATGCAAACTGTGCATAGAAGGTAGTTCACTATCTCGAGGAGCCAAAAAACGAAAACTTGATACCTCCAAACCATATGCTTTGGAAAGGTTTCAAAAATTGAGTTGGAAATGATGTTACCAGAAGAATTGAAGGAATGGTTACTTGCGGGTGATTCATGGATCGTTTACCGTACACTAACTGATCTCATGGATAAGGATGATGAAGATGAACGGGTCGTAACAACGAGAAAGGCGATTCCTAAGCATCCGCTCATAAGAAAGATTTTCGAAGGTTTGAATGAAGATGGCTACTGGGGAAGCCCGAAAGACATTCACACATGGTGGCCTAGAAAGGGCACCACTTTCTGGCTGCTTCCTGTTCTGGCTGATTTCGGTTTCACTGTTGAGGACAAAAGGATTGCAAGAGCATGCGAATACGTGTTCAGCACCCAAATCCAATCGGGTGGATTTGGTTGGGATCCACCAACCCACAGCCACGAGTGCCACAGTGCCATAATAACAGAGTCATTGGCAAAATTGGGTCTTCTCAGTGATTCTAGACTGCAGAAGGCGTATGAATGGCTCACAAAAAGACAGCGTCTTGACTGCGGATTCTGGTGCAAGGACACTGGACAGATTGGCGGACCTAGAGATAAGGAGCCGAGTTGTGCCATGGCTACAATGTTTGTGCTTGGGGCGTTGGCTCAAAACCCCAGACTTCGAAATAGTGCAATTGCCAAGAAAGGAGTTGATTTTCTTTTTGAGTGCTGGGAAAACAGAGGTAAGATAAGATATGCAGGTCATGACAGTCAAGTTGGAACAGATTGGGAGAAACTGAAATACCCGTTCACCGACTACAAAATCTTGAAGTTTCTGGATGTTCTGTCTATGTTTGAACACTCCAAGCGAAGACTTCTAGAGTCGGAAATGGTCAATCTGCTTCTCTCAAAACGTGACAGCGAGGGAAGGTTTACACCTGAGTCAGTCGTGAAAGTTTGGTCTGATTTTGACTTTGGACAGAAAGAGAAGCCTTCCAGATGGGTCACCCTTTTAGCCTTGCGAATATTAAAAAGAATCCACGAATAATTGGTGTTGCGTTGCATGCAATGGACGTTGATTATCGAGATCTGGACCGTCCGTGTCTAGACGCCCTCAGTCTGCTCAGACTATTATGCTGATGTTTCTTCTGGTCTGGTTTGTTCTTCCTTTTCTTTTTCTTCTTCTCTGAGAGTTCTCCGTAGGACTTTTCCAACCAAGGTCATGGGCAGTTCTGTTCTGAACTCAACCTCACGGATAACCTTGTATGATGCTACTTTGCCCTTGACAAAATTTATTATTTCTTCTTCAGTGGCTTTCGCCCCTTCTTTCAGCACAATGTACGCTTTTGGTATTTGACCAGCCGCCGGATCTGGTTTGCCCACAACGGCGCAAAGTTTGACGGCTGGATGCTCGTAGATCACGTCTTCGATTTCTCTTGGGTAAACGCTCCAGCCTTTGTACTTGATCAAGTCTTTCTTGCGGTCGGTGATGTAAAAGTAGCCGTCCTCGTCCATTTTGCCAATGTCACCAGTATACAACCAACCGTCACGGAGCACGTCGGCTGTTTCTCCTGGCAGGTTCCAGTAGCCCTTCATAATCTGCGGACCCTTAATCACCAGTTCGCCGACCTTACCTTGTGGAAGCTCTTTTTCGCCAGTTTTAACATCAACGATCTTGGCATCGGTATCTGGCCAAGGCAAACCAATCGAACCGACTTTCACGGTTTTCAGCGTCTTATCAAGGGGATTGCAGTGTGTTACCGGTGAAGACTCGGTTAAACCGTAGCCCTCGACGAGGACGCCGCCTGTTATTTCCATAAACTTTTTCTGAACTTCAGGTGGAAGCGGAGCGGATCCTGATATACAGAATCTAATGGACCTCAGATTGTACTTGTTTATGTCTGGTCGGTTGATGAGCATAGCGTAAAGTGTTGGAACGCCACAGTACACGGTCACCTTATCGTCTTGTATTGACTTTAGGATTTGAACCGGGTCTGGAAGTGGAAGCATCACCATTTTGCCAGCCAAATAAATTGGCGCGTTCATGCCTGTTGTCATGCCGTAGATGTGGAAAAGTGGCAACACTGTTAAAAACACATCTTCAGCTTCCTTGGGTTCCTTGCCGTGCAGCCAATGGGCGCATGCGACTGCGTTGGAAACGAGGTTGTAGTGAGTTAGCATGGCGCCTTTGGGCACGCCCGTTGTGCCGCCTGTGTACTGCAATGCCGCCAGGTCTTCTTTTGGGTTGATTTCAACCTTTGGTGGCTGAGGCGGATGCTTTTCGACGAGTTCTTTGAAGTAGTGCACGTTTGGTTCTCGCGGAATCTTGAGTTTGGGCACTCTTCCGAGAAGTGAACCCAACACTCGTTTGGCTGAGGGTAAATATTCGCCCACGCTGGCAACTATGAGATGCTTCAGTTTGGTTTTCTCTCTCACCGCCTTGACTGTTGGATAGAGTGTATCGAGAAAGACGAGAGTTTCAGCACCCGAATCTTTTAGGTGATGCTCCAGTTCTCGCTCCTTGTACAGCGGGCTAACGGCGGTTGTTATAGCGCCCAATCTGAGACTGCTGTAATAGCCTATGATGTACTGAGGGACATTTGGAAGGAACAACGCTACACGGTCACCTTTCACAATGCCTAAGCTGTGCAGAGCATTCGCGAACCTGTCGGTTAGCGTGTCCAGCTCTTGATAAGTGATTTTTTTGCCTAGAAAGACTATGGCAATGTCGCCACCGTGCTTCTGAGCGGTTTTTCTCAGAAGGTCTGGAAGCGGAACCTCAGGATATGCGATGGTTTTAGGCACGTCTGGATGCCAATTTTTAAACCAAGGTTTGGACTCCATCAGGCAAACCCGTAACTGGATAGGGTGAAAGGGATATATAGAGTTTATATTACCCGCGCCTTGTCGCCTATTCCACTCATGATGACATTAGAGAAGCCGAGTTCCTGAATTCTATTGGCGATTTGATCCGCATATTCAGGATAAGTGTTGATGAAGACCGATGGGCCTGTGTCTATGGAGTACCACGCTCGTACACCATTCTCTTCGCGAAGTTTCAGCACCTCTTTGATAACCCGTAGCGTTTCGGGTTCCCAATAGATTAATCGACTATGGCTTGTCATGGTTATGGCGTGAAGGTTCAGCGTGTCTTCCTCCGCCAATCGTCCAATTGTGGCGATGTCTTTGTCCCGTATGGCTTTTTTCATGTCTTCAACCATGGTGTCGACGTACTCCAACCGCGCCTTAAACAATGGAGAGGTCACTGCCTCTCTGTGCGCCTCTTCAGTTTTCAACTCCGACGGAACAGGAACAACAACCATCTTCATGTCGAGGTGTCTGGGTCCAGCAATCTGTTCAGCGTAGGACTTGCCATCCTTGTCAGCGTGCCAAAGGGCGAAACCCCCGGCTAGGCTTCTGGTGGCTGAGCCGGCGCCTAGGCGAACGGCTTCCGACAGCGTTATGTAGTCGAGGTCTAAACCGAGAGCCTTTGATGCTGCAAGTCCGAGGGCTGCGAACCCTGAAGCTGAGAAGCCTATGCCCTTTCCTTGGATTATGCTGTTTTTTGAGGTGACTCTTGCGTATAGTTGGGGTGTATGCGCTATTTGCCTAAGGGCATCTAGCACCGTTTTGGCTCGTTGTTTATCTCTTCCGGTAGCAGTTTTGTTGTTTATTATGATTGAATCATCTTTTAGTGAAGGGTCGAACTCTACGGTTGTTATTGTTTCGGGCTGGGCGGCGCAAACAGACACACTATCATGATATGGAATCCTCTTCGCTGGGTCTTTGAGTCCGTGGTACTTGATTAATCCCTGAATCGGATGGGCTATGGCAGTGGCTTTCATAGTAACTGCCCTTTATTATTCGGGTAGCCTTATAAATGGTGCCAATTTGACTTTAAGACGCGAGGTCAGCTTGGTTGAGGATCAAAACCCTGAGCTTTAACTCCGACAACGTTCGGATTCATGGTGAAATCTGCCTGCCAGACAAGTCTCCTTCTCCGGCTGTCGTCATCTGTCACGGTTTTGACAGGCGGGGCTACAGAGGATACAACATCTTTACTCAGTTGGCTCGGAAAGCTTGTGAAAACGGCTTCGTCTCCTTAGTCTTTGACTTTCGAGGCTGCGGTGAAAGCACGGGTCAGTTTGATTACGGCTGGGGTGAACAACTGGACTTGAAGGCAGCCATAAACTATGTTGCTTCTCGGGAAGAGTTGAAAGCGAACTCAATTTTTGTGGTGGGGCACAGTCTGGGTGGAGCGGTTGCGCTCTATGTGGCCCAAAGTGACAAACGAATTAAGGGGGTGGCGTTGTGGGCTACGCCTCATGACCATGCCTACAACGTAAAGAAATTCATCACAAGGAGCAGGGGACGTTTGGGCTATTACCTCTTCTTGCTGATTTCGTACGTTGACGCTGTTGTTAATGTATCCCGCTTCTTCAGTATGCGTGTCTACGGCATTACGCTCAGACCACGTGATGTGCGCCAGAAACTGATGAAAATAAAGGAAAGCGAGGTCATCGCAAAACTCGAAGATGTGCCGCTTCTGATAGTGAATGGAAGCGGTGACCAGATAGTTGGTTTGGAAGAGGCTAAAATAAATTATGAGGCCGCTAAGGAACCAAAAGAAATGGTGGTCATCGAGTCGTCAAAACACGTTTTTCTTGGAGGAGGAGAAGAAGACATAATCTCTAACCACGTATTTCATGGCAAAGAAGAAGAAACAATAGAAAAAACCATAGTCTGGCTAAACCAAAGAAAATAAGCATTACTAACTTGACATCAGGGTCACGGTCATTTCTGTCGCAATGGAGAGGAACCTAGCACCATTTAATAACATACGCTTAGGCGTTCAACCGCAACATTCTCAACTAAAACCAACAAAACCCTTTAAACACCCTGGAATCGAAATAATAATTGCGAGTTTGCAATGCGCCTCGGTGGCCTAGCTGGTTAGGGCATCGCCTTGGTAAGGCGGTGGTCGCGGGTCCAAATCCCGCCCGAGGCTCCACACATTGCTCACAAACAAAATAGTCAACAAATGAAAACCCTCACCAAACAAAATACACACCCCTCTTCCATTCACCGTCAGATTTTGCGCCCACCAAACAGACACCATCCCAAACCCCCTCCAACAAAAAACGCCAAAAACAACCCCTCTTCAACACCCACACAAGAGACCCCCTCTAGCCCTACACAAAAAATATTTTTTCACACCACAAAGACAAAATCAACCTTTCCGCATATTTATATAGCACTTAACTGAAAAAACAAGATGTTAACGAGGGAACCTCGTGGCAGATTCTGAATGGTTGTACCTCGCAGTAGCGGCTGGGGCTGTCGCAATTGGTCTGGTTTTGCTCTACGCCACGAGGACAGGAAGAAGAAAAAAGAAGGCACCGCCAGAAGCGCCTGTTGTGGAAGCCAGAGAAAGCTGGATAACCCGCGCTCTTAAAACCGAACGCACCGTGACGGTAGAAGAGGCGAAAAAGGCTAAGGAAGAACTCAGGGCGCTGGACCTTGAGAGAGAAATCCTAAGTTACGCCATTCGTCGTCTCTATGAGGCTCAAGCCGAAGGCAAAATCACAGAGGAAGAACGCGAACACTTAGCGAGTAGGTACAAGTCTCGGATGATGAAGGTTCGAGACACAATATCACACAGCGAATCTCTAGTGGCGCTACACGAACTCGAAGCCATGCAAGAGGACCTCGTCAAACTCTTCAGCGACCGCTTCGACGAATTGGGCAAAAAGGTTGAGGAACTGCGAACTCAATTGCAATTGAAAACAGTCGAGGAAGAGATGCCGGTTCCTACCGCTCCGACGCCTTCTATTGAGCCCACAACTGATTCTGAAAAGGAGAAGAAGAAACCACGTAAAAAGCCCGCGCCTGCTCCTCCACGCAAAACCGAGGCGGAAAAAAGAATCGAAGAGATACGGGCTGAGGTGGAAAAAGTTCTCGAAAGGCTGGGACAAATCGAAGTTGAGGGCGAAACCTAAGGCCGCAGAACGGCTTGAAGAAGCCAAGAAGAACGCAGCGCTAGAAGCGGTCAAACACGTCAAAGACGGATTTGTCGTAGGGCTGGGAAGCGGCAGCACCGCCGCCTATGCAATTCAAGAAATCGGCAGAATGATTCGCCACAAGGACTTGAAGATTCTGGGTGTCCCAACATCGCATCAGGCTTTTTTGTTGGCTGTGGAATGCGGCGTCCCAATAACGACGTTCAACGAGCATCCTCGGCTCGACTTAACAATCGATGGTGCCGATCAAATCGACAGGGACCTGAACCTGATAAAGGGAATGGGCGGAGCTTTAACGCGCGAAAAAATAGTGGCTTCAGCCTCTCGAAAAAACGTGATAGTTGCCGACGAAACCAAACTGGTGAAAAAATTGGGCACCAATCATCCTGTGCCAATCGAGGTGTTGCCCTTCGCTACTGCTGCCGTTGTTTTAAAGATTGAGGAGATGGGAGGCAAACCCGTGCTAAGAAATGGCGGAGGCAAGGTCGGACCTGTTGTGACGGACAACGGGAATTTTATCCTAGACGTAGACTTTGGTTTAATCGAGACCCCAAGAGAGTTAAACGCTCGACTTAAGTGTGTCTCTGGCGTGATTGAAACTGGATTGTTCATCGAGGTGGCTGACACAGTTTACATAGGCATGTCGAAGGGAGTTCGGAAACTGGAAAGAAGAGAAAAGCTTAGATTCTCTCGTATTTAGCGAGCATTAGGACTGTTGTAGTTGGTGGGTTGTTATGAAACCGAAAATAACGGTTTACGTAAGGAGCATGAAAGTTCCAGCTGGTGAAACCTTAGTTGAAGAACCATACCTCATGAAAAGAGCAACCAGAGTTTATGAAATCTCCAAAGACGTTTGGTACGCGGTAAGGCTCAAGAAGATATACCGTTATGTTTTGCCAGATGATCAGAAGGAAATTGTTGACGTTGTGGAGCAATTAAGTGAACAGCGCGGGTTCGAATTGAAGATTATTGACATGACTAGGGAAGACGCCATTTCTAGGCTGTGGAAGAAACTGATGGGGATCAAGAACTTTCCAGTTGTAGAGACTAAACGAGGCAAGAGGCTTCAGGCGCCTTTTTCTCAAAGTGAACTTGAGAGTTTTGTTTCGAGAAGTCTCGGAATCAGTTAATCCTAAATGTGTCTTTTGTAACCAAAATAGCGAAGAATCTGAGTAGCCGGGGTAGCCTAGCTTGGTTTGGGCGCCAGACTCATAATCTGGAGAACAAACAATGGGGCAAACGCCCAACTGTCCAGAGGTCGCGGGCTCGAATCCCGCCCCCGGCACCAAAATCTGAATTTGGGAGTTTTGCGTTCTAAAGCATGTTAGGAAAGTCTTTTCCGCAGTGGTAACATTTTTGGGAGCCTTCCGGCAAAGGTTTCCCGCAATAGGGGCATTTGAATCGTTCTTTGCTCTCTTTTAGCCACGTTTCGATTTGACCAGATTTGATTCTTGCCAGATTTGCTCTGACGTCCACAGCGTCTTCTAAGTAACGCTTTGCTAACTCTTCAAATTTTTCGCACGAGTTATTGTTGAACTGGGGGCATTCGTGGCAGAATCTGAAACCTTTGGCGTTGGTGCATTGTACGATTTTGCAGTCGTTTCCCCAGCATTCTGAGGTTAAGGTTTGGCAACCTTCGCATCGTACTTTTTCTGGTGGGCACTTAAAGAAAGTGGCTAGTTTGTTTCGGTATTCGCCATTGTCCTTGTAGGCTCTGTAAATGCTGCATGCACCACAATACAAACCGCATCTGCCAATCAGATTACTCTCTTCCAAAAAGGCTTTCTCCTTTAGCCTCTTGAACATTGAAACTACATTAAAATGTTTTTGTGAATTTCCAAAAAACTAAATTATAAAATATTAGCCGGGTAATGCCAACTGCTCTAACTTACTTTTCTTGTCAGATGAGAAAAATGGTTATATTTGTTTTTGTTGTGATTCTGAATGGCTAGGCGGTGGTGGGGTCGTAGTCTAGCCAGGTATGACGACGGGCTCCAGAAAGCAAACAACACGGGTTTGCGGACTCGCTCTGGCGAGAATGAAGAAGTTCTGGAGCGGTCAACTGGGAGAAACCCGTAGGAACGGCGCCTAAACGCTGTTTCGGGTAGAGGTCGTCGGTTCAACTCCGACCGGCCCCACCATTTTTGTTTTTTGAGGTTTCGTTGGCTTTGTTTGTGTGTTCTATGTTGTCTTATTTTATTTTTTGTAGCCTACCCTACCTACCGGGGGTCATGTTGAAAATGTTTTATTGATGAAATGGTTGAGCCGATACTAGGTGATAAAGTTTGTTAACCCAGCTTCTCTAGCCAATTGTACGGCTTTTTCCATTTCGTTTCTTGTTAATTTCCGTCTTAATTCTGGGATTTCGTGGGCTCTCCATTCAGGGCGATACTGAAACATCACGTTTGTGCGCACCCATGTTCCCAGGTTTTGAGCGATCCAGTTGAGTATCACCCTTGCGCAGCACTCCAGGTGTTCAGGCAAGACTAGGGCTCGTATTAGGAGTTCGCCGTACTTTCCAGCGTACAGGTGGTTGCGGGTGCACACTTCCCAGTAGTTGGGTGCGTCTGAGATGCGTGTGGCGCATTCGTTTTTGCCGTATTTGAAATCTAGGAGGTAAACGTCCACAAAGCCTACCAACAAGCGTGCGGTCTCTTCACTATAGTAAGAGTTGGAGTTCCAAACCACGGGCACGTTCACGTCAACATGTTTAAAGGTTTCCAGCCACTGTGCAAGCCAAGGTGTGGGTTCGCCACCAACCAAGTTGGCGTTTCGGCAACCTCCATTGCGCAGGTGTTCAACTGCCTTCGCCAATCGTTCAGGCGTGTAAATCTCGCCCTGTTCAAACCACTGTGAAATCGTCCAGTTCTGACAGTGTTTGCAGCGCATGGTGCATCCCAAGGTAAATATGGTTCCAGAAGGCACGAGTTCGGGTTCCTCGCCTATGTGCTCAAACATGGTTGAAACCGTAATCTGAATGCCACACTTGCACCACAAGCCTAATTCGCCACCGAGTCTGTTGACGCCGCACCTACGAGTGCAGAAGTGACACTTTTCAAGAATGCGGTTGGCGATTTCAATCTTCAAATCCAGATACGACTTTTCAGGCGTTTCCAACTCTTCGAAGCTGGCTGGGCGAGCGTCGATTTGTTTCTCTAGACGGTAGTACTCTTCGGTTAGCTTTCCATGAAGCGTCCACAAATGCTCCAACGAGTCTTCACGATTGAAGTTGGCGGGCAGTTTCTTGGCTATCATGAACTTGGCTGGCTTTTCGTCTTGCATAACGTCTAAGTATCGGGCTAAGCCCTGTCTAGCCTTCTTGTCTTGCAGCACGGCTACAGCGTCAGGTCGCCGAACACTCCACATGCGTCATTCTCATCCATTGAAAAATAATCATGGTCAAACATTAATGTATAGGGTTGAAACGCGCCTCTAAATTATGGAGTAGGGATAGGCCGAGCCGCCTGGCTCATACTGTCCTTTTATGGCTATGTTGTAGCCGCACTTTGGGCAGCGCAAGTCCTTGGTTAGGCTCCATCTGACAATCTCGAAACTGAAGCGTTTGACAACAAGTTCGCGACAGTTTGGACAATAAGTGTTCTCATACGGATGTCCTGGCACATTGCCAATATAAACATAGTTGAGCCCCACCTCCCGAGACACGTCACAAGCTTTCTCTAAAGTTGCAATCGGCGTAGACGCAGTTTCAGTCAACTTGTATTCTGGGTGAAATCTCAACAGATGAAACGGCGTGTCCTTGCCCATGTTGTCTCTTATCCATGTGGCGAGTTCTTTGATCCTCTCTAGCGAGTCGCCGAGTTTAGGCACGACTAGGTTGGTGATTTCCACATGTATGTCGTCGCGTTTCATCTCTTTCAACGAATCAAAGATGGGTTCGACTGAGGGCACGGCGGAAAACTTCTTGTAGAACTCTGGATCGGCGCCGCCCTTGAAGTCCACTGTTGCCGCGTCTAGGACGGGCGCTACTGTCTTAACAGCCTCGGTTGTCATGTAGCCATTCGTTACGAAGGTGTTGAAGAACCCCACTTTCTTGGCCAGGGTTGCCGTGTCGTAGGCGTACTCAAAGAATATGGTAGGCTCTGTGTAAGTGTAACTAATGCCCTGACAGCCATTGTCCCTCGTTGCTCTCACAACCTCCTGAGGCGGAAGGTCTGTTCCCATGACGCCCTTCTCCTGACTTATCATCCAGTTGTCACAGAACTCACACCTAAAATTGCAGCCTCCAGTGGCTATGGACAAGACTAAGGAGCCGGGGTGAAAGTGCGCCAAAGGCTTTTTGGTGATGGGGTCAACCTGCACCGAACAGGCTTTTCCATAAGCCAAAGCGTAGAGTTTGCCACCCTGGTTTTTTCTAACTAGACAGAAGCCCACTCGTCCTTCTGGGATTGTGCAGAGGCGGGCGCAGAGGATGCATCTCACCTTGTTCTCGGGCAGCTGCTTGTACAACATGGCTTCATGCAACGGTTGTGGCTGAGAAAGCGACATTCTATTTCTGCACCTCTTCTGCATGCACGCCGTTGTTGTTTATGACTATGTTGAAGGTTTGGCTCAAGGCTCGGAAACCCTTCTTGTGTCCGTCTGAGGTGACCAACCTAGCCTCACGAAGCTTGTGCAGGTGAAACGAGATTGTTGTCGGACTAACTGGTTTAGAAAGCGCCTTTTCAATTTCGCTCATGGTAAGCGAATGAGGATACACTCGAATGAGTTGCCTGAGAATCTGTGCCCTTGTGGAGTCACTTATAGCTTCTCCGACCTTGTGTCCGTTTAACTCTTTCTTACGCATGTTTGATTTCACTATTTTCATATTACTATATTAAAATATATTTAGGTGTTACGTCAAGAAAAGGTTATATGTTACCTTTTAGTAATGTCCATTACTAATTGGTAAGTAAGCGCTGATTCACCATGAGGAAAAAACACTTAAATTTGGTTGAAAGAGCAAAAGAAATTCTACGAGAGAGGAGATTTAGGGAAGAAGAGATTCACGAAGAGTTTTGGTTCAAGAACTATAGAATTGATGTTGTTGGGTGGAGCACAGAGAAGAAAATAGCCATAGAGTGTGGTTTTAGCAGTTCGAGGAAGCGCGAGGAACTCAAGAAGTTTTTCGACGAGGTACTGTACTTGCCTTACGAAATAGTGATGCCTTTAAAAAGCCCTGAAGGAGAGTCGCTTGAACCTTCCAACTTATCTTCCATCGGCAGATATACAGGGCTAAAACTATCGCTGATGAAGGACAGCGATGTTCTCTTTGAAATACCGCTATGTATGGAAGATTGGCCAAAAGACCGCCTCAAAAACGAGTTAACATCATTTGAGACAGAGTTCGACCAATTCGAAAAGCTTTTCGATGCTCTATCACATGGGACTCGGCTGAGGATGATGAAGAGGGTCTTTGAAGATAACGATCTAACACTGGGTTTCGCCGACTTCGTGAGAGATCTTAACCTCAACCCCAAACTTGTGTGGGAGGGCACTCGAAAACTGCGGGAAGGCGGTCTTTTAACCAAGTCTCCTGATGGCAAGTACCGATGCTCCGACCCTGCTGTGGCAGAGTTTCTCATGCTCAGTCTCGCACTGAGGCGCCTGCTCAAGGCGATGGAAGAGTTGTAGGAGGTGAAAAACGAAGATGCCAGACGATTTTGAAGACATATTTGACGACGTGGACAAGTTTTACCAAAGATTTACCAAAAAAATGTTCAAGGAAATGGAAGACATTGAAGAAGCCCTTCGGAGCGGAAAGCTTGAAGGCGAGTGGGACATCAAACCAATCGAAGAACCAGGCGTGAAGGGTTACATTGCAAAAGGGCGCTTCAAATTCGGCGACAAATCAAAGCCAAAAATCCTAGAGTTACCTAAACAAATTAAAGATGAAGCGCGCGAACCCTTAACAGACGTGTTCCAAGACAAGGACAATGTGAAACTCTACGTGGAGTTGCCTGGCGTTGAAAAAGACGACATCCAACTAAACGTTACAGACGGGCACGCTGAAATCAAAGCCAAAACCTTCTACAAGACAATAGACCTCCCAACAAAAGACCTGGAATCCGACAAAGCCGTTGCAAACTACAAGAACGGCGTCTTAGAAGTGACCATTCCAAAGGCCAAGAAGTCTGCGTCAGACGAGCGAAAACAGACAATGAAGATCGAGTAATGAATGGAGTGTTCCTTCTGTGCAAGCAGATATCTATAACGTTGACTACAACCAGTTCGTTCACCTTTTGGGCACGACACACTTCACCCGTCGTAGCCTCTTCGACGCATATCGAGCGGTTAATGAACTGAAACCCACAGACCTCGCTATCGAACTCGACATGGAACGGTTTCAAGAATTAAACCATATGTGCGCAAAATGTCCTGAAAACAAGAAGTGCACTAACAAGTGCGAGTTCATCGGTGCAACAGACGCCCTTGGAAACGCCGATGCAAACATCTGGCTCATAGACATGTCAAGACGCCAATTTAGGCATAGAACGCGCATGTTTGCGTCTCGGGCTTTAGTGTGGCGAGTTTTAATTGACGAGCGAGATGCCCTCATGGCAGCTCGACTAGCTTGGATAGCCTCTGAAAAACTGAAAGCAGGAGAAGAACCTAACGTTCTTGCGATGGTTGGAGCCGCCCATGTCAAGGGAATAAAGTCCTTGCTCAGAAACCCTATGGCTATCAGAGAAAACCTCCAACGACTCGAAGTTTCTTTCACGCTTCCAACACTCGTTCGGAGAATTCAAATCACGGGCGATTAAAAACAGCTTCACAACAGTATTTATGCGGCAAGGACGAAAAGTTATAATTTAAAAGCAGGAATCTTCGACGCCCACTTTATCACCACAGCTGCCAAGAAGATTGCTATGCCAGTCAACACTATCAAGGGTCCAGCTGGCTGATTTAAGTAACCCGATAACAAAACTCCCGAAAACGAACTGACCGCACCAAAAATGGAGCTCAGTACGTAATACTTGAACAGATTCGAGCTTACACTTCTCGCGGCTGCAGCGGGAACCACAACTAAGAACCCGACCAATAAGGTTCCAATGATCTTTATGCCTATGGCTACCACTAAGGCGACGAGCAAAAGATATAGGAGATTTGTCCTAGCAACATTGATGCCTGTTGAAGTCGCAAGTTCCTCTGAAATCATACCTAAGACGAGTTTGTTGTAAATAATCCTTGTCAAAGACATAGCTATAATTGAAATGATAACAGCCACCACAGCATACATCAAACTCACTTTAGTAATATCGCCAAACAGGACTTCAAGCAAATCTGGTTCTGGGGTGATCAGTATTCCAACAGCCAAAGCTAATGTGAACATTGCACCTACTAAGGTTTCAAAACCTAAGCGGGTGACTCTTCCCAGATGCCAGATTACGATAGCAGATACAAAAAGAAAAGCGAAGCCTCCGAGAAGGGGGTCGGGGAGATTGAACAGAATTCCTAGGGCAATGCCTGGTAAGGCCACATGTGACAAAGCGTCACCAACAAGGGCCATTTTTTCTAATACCATGAGGGACCCTAAATAGCCCGCTGAAAACCCGACGGACATCCCAATTATCAGACTAAACGCCAGTGTCTCAGTCACAGAAATCACTTCTCATTTTGTGGGTGCAGGCACACGGGTTCACCGTAGATTATCCTCTGGACTTTCTCATCCATTATTGACTTTGATTCCCCGAAGAATGTCACGCATTTGTTCAGGGCCAGCATGTAGTCTGAATAATGCCTAACAATGTGTAAGTCATGTGAAATCAAGAGTATTGTTATTTCATTTTTCTTTTTCAGTTCGCTGAGCATTCCATAAATGGCTTCCTCGCTGTCTAGGTCCACGCCAGTTGTGGGCTCATCGAACAACAAAACGTCTGGTTTGTCAATTATAGCCCATGCAATCAACACCCTTTGCAACTGTCCTCCAGATAAAACGCTAAGACTTTTGTTCAAGATTTCTTCGCTGTCAAGCCCAACTGAGCTGAGAGAATTCTCCATGTTTGAAGCATTTTTAAACGACAGAAATTCTTTCACGGAAATTGGAATGTCACTCACAGAAAGCCTCTGAGGCACGTAACCTATCTTCGCCTTGTTGACCCACTCGATTTTCCCACTGTAAGGGACCAGGCCCAATAACGTTCTAAAAAACATTGTTTTGCCGGCGCCGTTTGGTCCAACTATCGCTAAAGTTGTACCTCTCATGAGTTTGAAACTTAAATGGTCTAAAATTACCTGATTTTGAAGGTTCACACTCAGATTGGACACGTTTAATATGTAATCATTGGAGCTTTCCATAATAAACGCGCTCCTTGAAGTTGTATAAGCTCATGGTTCATATAGGCTTTCTTAACCTTTTACAAGTCCTTGTACTTAACCATGTTCTGGCTTTTTCTGAACGTAGGTAAGTTCTTATATTTTTGAACGCTAGTAAACTGAGGCAAATTAGGGTGGTTAACATGAGCAAGTCATCTCAGATTTCTGGGTTCTACAAGCTGAATCCAAAAGAGAGAGTTAAATTGGTGAAAGAGTTTGTGGGCTTAACCCACGAAGAAGTCAATCTTCTCCAATCAACGGGTTCATTAGACATAAACTTGGCCAACCGCATGATAGAAAACGTGGTCGGAGCCTTTCCTGTTCCACTCGGCATAGCCGTCAACTTTCTCATTAACAAACGCGACTACCTGATTCCCATGGCCATTGAAGAACCCTCGGTTGTAGCCGCCGCCAGCTACGCTGCCAAGATGGCTCGAGACGGAGGAGGCTTCTTCACAAGCAGCACAAGCCCAGTTATGATTGGACAGATTCAAGCTGTACGCATTAAAGACCCGTACGGCGCCAAGATGGCTATTCTTGCAGCTAAGGATGAAATTCTGAAGAAGGCGAATGAACAAGACCCAATGCTGGTTTCCGTAGGAGGAGGCGCCAAAGACCTCGACGTTAAAGTCGTCAATGCAAACACGGGGCCTATGGTAATAACCGAACTGCACGTGGACTGCCGAGACGTGATGGGCGCCAACGCGGTCAACACAATGGCTGAGGCGGTCGCACCACTCATAGAGAGAATCACCCATGGACACGTTTATCTGAGAATTATATCCAACTTGGCGACCAAACGTTTGGTCAGAGCCTGTACGGTGGTGCCCAAAAAATCTGTAGGTGGAGAAGAAGTGGTCGACGGCATTGTTGAGGCGTACGCCTTCGCCGCAGCCGACCCTTATCGCGCTGCCACGCACAATAAGGGCATTCTAAACGGCATAATAGGCGTCGTAATCGCCACATGCAACGACCACAGGGCTGTTGAGGCGGGCGCTCACGCCTACGCCGCACGCAACGGATGTTATGAGCCGCTTTCCACATGGGAGAAAAATGAGAACGGCGACCTAGTCGGCTCGATTGAGTTGCCTATGGCTGTGGGCATCGTCGGCGGCGCCACACGTGTGCATCCTATCGCCAAGATAGCCCTTAAGATACTAGGAGTAAAGACCGCCAACGAATTCGGCGAGGTGCTGGCAGCGGTCGGTTTGGCACAAAACCTAGGCGCGTTGAGAGCATTGTCTCACGAAGGCATACAGCGTGGTCATATGTCATTGCACGCGAGGAACATGGCAATAGCCGCGGGTGCAACAGGCAACCTCATCGACCTCATCGTGGAGAGGATGGTGGAGGAGCGCAAGATTCGACTAGACCGCGCTAAAGAGCTCATCGACGAGTATAAGGCTAAGGGAAAATTATAACACCGTCCTGCAATTATTTCCTCATAATCGCGTGAACCTTGAAAAATGAGGAAAAAGTCTTGATAGTTATTCCCGGTCCAGCGTCCGTGAAGTTAGGGCAAAAAATTGCAGAGCTGCTAAAAGTTAAGATTGTACCAGTTGAGTTTAAACGTTTCCCAGACGGCGAATCCTACATTCGGTTTGAAGATACTGTTAAAAATGAAGATGTTGTCATTGTTCAAACGACAGGTCCTCCTCAAAACGAGAATCTTATCCAACTCTTACTCATGGCTGACAACGCCCAAGGCATGGGCGCCAAAAGCATCACAGCTGTTGTGCCCTACTTTGCCTACGCCCGCCAAGACAGCGTCTTCAGACCCGGCGAAGCATTGAGTGTAAAAACAATGGTGACCTTGTTCAAAACGTGTGGCGTGAGCAGAATAATCACTGTGAACTCGCACAACCCAGCTGTACTAAAGACTATGCCCATACCGATAGAAGACCTTTCGGCTATCAGCATCCTAGCTGAACACTTAAAGAAAAAAGGCTTGGATGGCGCGTTTTCTTTGTCCATGGGCAAAAAGGGAATGGGCACGGCGGTTGAAGCGGACAAAGTGTTGAAGGGCGGATGCAACTACATCCCCACTCAACGTGACAGAGTAACGGGAAACGTAACCATGGAAAAAAAGGCTTTGCCCGTGAAAAACAGAGACGTCGTGATTTTTGACGACATCATAAGCAGCGGCGGAACCATGATCAAGGCTGTAGGCTGGGTTAAAGAACAGGGTGCAAGAAGGGTTTACGCCGCCTGCGTTCATCCACTCTTGATTGGCGACACAAAAGACCGCATTCTGAAGACAGGCGCCAACGGCGTTGTGGGCACAGACAGCGTTCCCAGTCCAATCAGTAAGGTTTCAATCGCGCCCTTAATCGTCGGTGCCTTAAAGAAACGAGATGCCTCAAGGTGACCCGACTCTTTTTTCTGCTTTCAGGCGAGCATCCGACTCTGCCCTTTTCAGAGTTGAAAGCCATCCTAGAGGCGGAGGGGTTTAAGTACAAAATTGTTGGAAAACTCAGACAAATCATGCGAATCGAAACCGACTCTGAGAGCGTAGAGTCAATAGTCCGACGGGCTGCATTGACCCGTGTCTGCAGCATTGAATTAACATACTGCGAGGCCACAGCCGAAGAGATTTTGAAAAAGGTTCGCCTGGCTCCATTAGAAGACTTTCTCGGAAAAAACGAGACCTTTGTAGTTAGAGTGCGCAGAATCGGAGAAAGCTCGCTACAGCTAGAGGGCAACCAACTCGAACGGAAACTGGGCGCGGTTGTGCTACGAAAAGTGAAGGGAGCCAGAGTGCGCCTCACCAACCCTGACAAAACTTTCTTCGGCGTCATAACAGACACGAAATTTGTCTTTGGATTGAAAATCGCGGAGATTGCTCCCAAGCCTTTTGTGGAGAGACGTCCTAGGAAGCGTCCTTTCTTTCATCCGTCGTCTATGCAGTCGAAACTGGCTAGGTGCATGGTTAATTTGGCTCAGCCTAAGAGGGGGGAACTTGTTCTGGACCCTTTCTGCGGCACAGGCAGCATGCTCATAGAGGCAGGACTGATAAGCTGTAGAGTCGTTGGGTTTGACGCGCAGAGACGCATGGTAAGGGGTAGCCTAAAAAATCTTCTTCATTACTGCATTCAGCCAGAAGGCATGGTTGTAGCAGATGCTAAGAACCTTCCCGTCACAAGAGTTGACTGCATAGTCACAGACCCGCCGTATGGCAGGTCAGCCTCAACGTTGGGGCAAGAGACAAGGCAGATTGTAGTAGATTTTTTGTCAAGGGCTGAAGCCCACATAAAAAAAGGAAATCGTGTCTGCATGGCTTCACCGAAGTCTGTTAGGATAGGCAAACTAGGGAAAGAGTTAGGTTTTAAACACTTAGAATCACATTTTGTTTATATTCACCGTAGCCTAACCCGAGAAATCGCGGTGTTGGAGCGCGTGTAAACCATGAGTATGCATGTCGTTTTTCTAGGAACGGGTGGAAGTGTCCCAACAACGAAACGCAGCCTACCTGCCATCGCGATCCAACGAAAAGACGAGTTGATCCTCTTTGACTGCGGCGAGGGCGTCCAACGCCAGATGATTCGGGCTAGAGTGGGCTTACACCGCAAAACCAAGGTTTTCATCACACACATGCATGGAGACCACGTTCTCGGTTTGCCCGGCCTCATCCAAACAATGTCGTTGCTTGACAGAAAACAGAAGCTGGAAGTCTTCGGGCCAATTGGAATCAAGGCTTTCTTGAATGGAATTCAACAGACCGTGCAGTTTGTGCTCACTTTTCCAATCGAAATCACCGAAATTAAAAAGGCGGGTCTAATTTGCGAAGAAAGGGAATACCAGGTGCACGCCGTCGAGACCGATCATGATGTCGTTAGCCTAGCCTACGCCCTCGTTGAAAAGCCTCGCCCGGGAAGGTTTAACCCTGAGAAAGCCAAGGAGTTAGGAGTCCCAGAAGGTCCATTGTGGTCTAGGCTTCAGCACGGTGAAGGAGTCAGATTACCAAATGGGCGTGTGGTAAAGCCTGAGCAGTTTGTTGGAGCGCCGCGGCCTGGAAGGAAAATTGTTTATTCAGGAGACACGAGGCCTACAGAAAGCCTCCTAAAACTGGCTGCAAACGCCGACTTGCTTATTCACGATGCCACTTTCGATGATGAACTGTTGAATAGGGCAAAGGAAGATGGACACTCGACGCCCAGTCAAGCGGCGGAAGCGGCGAAGAAAGCGAAGGCGAAATGGCTCATCTTAACGCACATAAGCGCCAGATACAAAAATACACGGGTTTTGTTAGAGCAAGCCAGAAAGGTTTTTCCAAAGGCAGATGTTGCCGAAGACTTTATGGAAATAGACCTTCCGCTCTTGGAATCTTAGCCAAAGACTTGGCGCAGGGTTTGGAGGCTTTCATCCACGTGTTCGACTGACTCCAACATCACCATGCCCTTGTATCGTATACGCTTTAACGCATTCGCGGTGGCGTTCCAGTCGATGTTTCCATGTCCGATTCCCCGATGTGAATCGTATTTTCCTTCGTTGTCGCTTACGTGCACGTGAACAATCTTGTCGAGGAATTTTTCTATGAACCCAAATGTCTGATGAATGGTGTGAGCATGTGCGATGTCCAGGGTCATATCTATGTCGCTGCCGAGTTCACCGAAAAAGAGGGCGAAGTCCTGCATCCTCTTGAGGAGAAAAGGAAAGGGCTCAGGCGTGTTTTCAATTGATATCTCAACCTTATACCGTCTTGCAGTAGCAAGCAAGGTTTTCACAGATCGCAGGTTGAGTTGCCAATCAAGGTTGGGATAAAACTCGCTAACCCCTGTCTTCCAGCCAGAGTGAAAAACCCACTGCTTGCAGTCGAGTTGGTGGGCATAGGCGATGGACCTCTCCAAACGTTTCAACATCACGCGGCGCAGTTCGGGGTTAAGCGAAGCAATATTGATGTCTACAAAAGGTGCGTGCACGGTCAAATCGAGATCCTTGGAATCTGCCACCTTTTTGAGAGCCTTCACGCGCTTGCTGTTCAATGCGTGCTGACTCTCGTCGACCAGTTCCACGCAGTTCACGTCGACCTCGTCTAGGCGTTTTAGAAGAGACGGAAAGGGTTCGCCCAGGCAGAAGTACATTGATAAGCCGATGTTCATTTTGCGATTCTGCTCCACACTAGTTACAAATCTGTTTTCATCCCTTTATGATTCTGGTTGCTTCTGTTGTTTCGTGTATTTTGACGCCTCTCTTCGTCAACTCCTTGAAAAACGGCTTTTTTGGGATGGCAGCTTCAGCGGGTAGAACACCCTTAACTGTAATGTCTCCTTTAGCCAACATCTGCCCAACAATTGAGAGTGGGACCCCAGTGAGATATGCGAGCGCGCTCACTCCATACTTCTGGTGATACTGATGCACGATTGCATAGGTCAGCTTCACTACCCTTCCCTTCTTCTCACCCTTTACCTCAACCACAACTCCAGCAATATCACGGATTCTGGCATCTGGCGGCGGCGCAACACGCAAGAGAAACTCTCTAGGCGATATGGTAGCGCCTCCTATATTGAGGGGTTTGGTGCTGGTTAAACCCATGTCCGTTAGGACTTTGATTCTTTGCTCGTCCTCCTCTGAGCATGACATGACACAGTCAACTTCTTTAACTCCCTTGCCTACGGTGGAAGGAAGAGTGGCCACGCCCGAGTACAGTCCGTAACAGCATGTGCGCTCGCCCAAAGGTTCAGGAAACTCGTAAACCTGCTTTCCAGAGAAGGGTGCCAACTGTTCAAACCTGCCGTTGCGATAAACCACGGGACCTTTGGTGTATTCTTCCAGAACGGTTCTAAAAGCCCACTTGTATCGGACAGGTTCAAGGTTTCTGTCAGCGTACCGTATGTGCACATCATTCACACGATCTAACTTGTCCGCCCCGTAGGCAGCTAACACATCGGTGGTTCCAGGAGCCAACCCGCATCCCAAGATTACAGTGACGCCCGCCTTTTTAGCCGCCTTGTTGAGTTTCAACTGCTTGCGCGTCGTGTGATACACGCCGCCTAGGTCGGTGAGATTTTTTCGAGCCTTCATAGCTGTCTTCATAACCTGGACGTTCAAATGGTAGGGCAGTGCGTTTGCTACTGTGTCAACTTCTTTCATGACGTCGACTAGACTTTGGGGGTTTAATGCGTCAACCTGCTGCACTGAGAGTTTTTTGCTCCCCACCCAGTTGGCAAGTTGCTTGAGCCTCTCTGGAGACATGTCCGTGGCAACAACTTCAGAAACCTGAGGGCTTTCTGCCAGGTCTCGGGTCGTCACCATTCCCATGGCACCAGCGCCGCCCAAAACCGCAATTTTCATCTGTTTTCCTCCATTAAGAGTTGGTTTTTATGCGATTTTAGTTGTTCTAGGTGCTAGCCAATCAATCAGTTCGCGGGGGTTGTCACAGTGGATCTCGACTTTGATGGGTCCGAGTGGAGACTCTGCCACTGGTTTCGAGAAAGAAACGTGTCCAACGTAAGCAACTTGTTTGTTAAGGTAGAAGATTATGGATTTTCCACTCAATCCATCATATAATGCGCCTCTTGCGGCGTCGCGGATACGCTCTCTGCGAAGCAAATTGTAGAGTTTGCTCAATGCATCCATGCCTCTTCCTCTGCCAACGAGTAGGTTTCCTTGCCTTTGAGGCTTGACCTCCAGTTCCATGTTGCCGAACATGTTTTCTAGGGCGCGTTTCACTTTGTCCTCGTTCTCGGTTGGATTTATGTCAGCCTCAACCTGAACGCTTATCTGGTCCACTTCTTGGTCGCAGCCTCCAAAACCTCTCGTATCTTGGCTTTGAATTCTTCAAGCGTTCCCTCGTTTACAATCATGTAGTCAGCCATAGCTATCACGTTGCCTTGGCCCACGCTTAATTCTCTTAAATCACGTTCGATGAATACTTCCCATCCCTTTGGGTCGTCGCTTCTTCGTCTTCTGAAAAGGCGCCCAAACCTGGTCTCAGGCGACGAATGAACAGCTACTAGGACAAACTGTGGAAAGTTTTTTTCAAACTCGTAGACCTCGTGTAAACTGCGGACGCCGTCGACTATGACGACATCGGTGCTGGCGTTGGCGATTTTTGGAATGCACTTCTTAGCCACAACGGTTGGGCCTTTCTCCTCTCTGAGCTTCAGCATGATTCTACCGATGTTCTCGGGCGTGGGCTTCAGTCCTCTGCGTCTGGTCTCCTCTCTGATTTCGTCGCCCATAACCACTATGGCGTAGCCTTTCTCTTTTGCCACCCTAGCCACTCCCGTCTTTCCCGAGCCGGGCATTCCAGCCACGCCGACAACCATCTTCTGTTTCATGGCATACGCGTCCGTTTTAGGTGGAAAATAGTCACGTTTAGAATTTAAAGCCACTTGCAGTTTGGGCTTATGTGGAAACCTTTAAGACATGAAGTTGATGGAATTTAGCGTTGTGAAGGCTTGTTCATGTCTGAGATGATTCGCAGTTTCATTGCGTTTGACCTGAACAACGAATCAGTGCTTCAACGTTTAAGAGAGATTCAGGATAAACTTGCAAAAACAGGCACGGACTTGAAGGTGGTTGAGCCGCAGAACATTCATATTACCATGCGCTTTTTGGGCGACATCAAGCCAACAATGGTTGACTCGGTTCACGAAGCCATGAATAAGGTTTCTTTCTCAGCCTTCAACTGCAAAATTCACGGGTTGGGCGCCTTCCCAGATATGCGCTATGCAAGGGTGATCTGGGCGGGCATAAGAGAGGGCGCTGATGAATTGAAGAGCGTCTTTAATCAACTGGAACCCAATCTTCGGCAGCTGGGATTCAGACCAGACCCTAAAGGGTTTAGTCCCCACCTAACGCTGGCACGTGTCAAAACTGGGCGCAACAAGGCTGAGCTCGCCAACTGCGTTCAAGAGTTGGCGGACTACGATTTCGGTGTTGTGAGGGCGGACTGTTTGCGGTTGAAGAAGAGCGTTCTAACGCCTAAAGGACCAGTTTATTCGACTTTGAGAGAGGTTTGCCGTTAGAAAAAACGTGGTTGAAGCCAACTATGACGTCAACTCTTGAAAGAGTCTCTTCTACAGTTATAAAGAAGGTTACGCCGAGCCGGAAAGAGAGAGAGAAGGTTCTTTCCCTAGCCGAAAACCTGGTGGAGAAAGTAAAGACGGCTGCCGAGAAGGCTGAGATTGAGGCTGAGGTTAGAGTGGAAGGGTCAGTAGCCAAAGACACGTGGCTACGAGAGGAACCCGACATAGACATCTTCATGAGTGTGCCAAGAAGCTTGCCACGTGAAGCCTTTGGTACAGTCTGCTTAAGAATAGCTAAAGAAGCGACTAGAGGGTTCAAGCAGGTTGAGCGCTTCGCCGAGCACCCATACCTTGAGGCTTTCGTCGACTCAACCCGTGTGAACATAGTGCCCTGCTATCGGGTGAAACCTGGCGAATGGATTAGCGCTACTGATAGAACGCCATTTCACACAGACTACGTGAAGCCCAGACTTAATGAACAATTACGCATGGAAATCCGCCTCCTAAAACGGTTTATGAAGGGCGTAGGCGTTTACGGTGCAGAAATAAAGGTTGGCGGCTTCAGCGGCTATCTGTGCGAGCTTCTCACGCTTCAATATAGTTCGTTTGTTGGAGTTTTGAAGGCTGCAGCCGACCTTAGAAACGCATGGCAGATTGATTTCGAAGGGTATTACACGGGGAAAGAGAATGAGCTTCCAAAAATCTTTGAAGAACCATTGGTTGTGGTTGATCCTGTTGACAAGGGCAGAAACGCAGCGTCTGCAGTGAAGAATGAGCGCTTAATCGAGTTTGTAGCCGCGAGTAGGGAGTTTCTCAGAAAACCGAGTTTAGAATTTTTCTATCCTCGAGAAACTAGAGCCTTAGGCGCCAAAAAACTCATAAGCGAAATGAAAAAGCGAGGGTCAACGCTTGTGTTCGTCAAGTTTGGCAGAGTGAAGACTGTCCCAGACGTCTTGTGGGGACAACTTTACAAAACTGAGAGGTCATTAAAGAAATTATTGGAACAAAACGACTTCCATGTTCTCAGCAACTCGGTTTGGAGCGACGAACAAGATTTTAACATGCTTATTTTTGAAGTGGAACATGATTGGCTGCCTTTAGTGAAAAAGCATCTCGGACCACCTATCAGAAAGAGGACAGAGTGCGACAACTTTCTGCGAAAACACGTTGATTCTCCCGCAACGGTTTCTGGACCTTACCTAGAAGACGACCGTTGGGTTGTGGAAATAAGACGCAAACAAACAAGTGTAGTAGCGTTGTTGTCTGAGAAACTTAAAGATGGAGGAAAAAATGTTGGTGTAGCCGACTTGATTTCTCGAGTTATTCCAAAAACCCTTGAGATTCTCGTGAACGAAGAGGCTCAAAAGCTATACAACGTTAACCCTGAATTCGCGAAATTTTTAACTCAACACCTGAAAGGAAAGCCCAGTTGGCTCAAGAAGCTTTGAAAAAAGATTTTCTTCGGCTAACGATCATTTTCCCAAAACGGGAAAATGATCGACTGACTTAATGTATCACTGCTAGAATAAGATACCATAAAATTCAAAAGCAGGTCACATATACTAAGAAATGCGGAAAATTTGAAGAGAGGAGAGAAAAACAAAATGAAGATAACGTCATCGAAAATGATTGCAATGCTTGTAGCGACAGTTATGATACTCAGCATGTTAGCAATACTACCTGCAACCAGTGTTGAGACGCTTCCAGATTACGAGCCAATGGATTGGCAGACAAAGCAGGCTGGATGGCAAGAAATATCTATAAGCGAGGGAACACTTCCTGAAGGTATTTCCGCTTCAACAGTGGAATCATTTGCCACCACTCCCCCAGTTGGAACTAAGGTGTATGACTGGTATCTAGAGGCAATAAGTGCAGGCACTCCCACTGGCACCCAACCTTGGATGACCCTTAAAGCTGTTTCGGGCAACGTTGAAGTTTGGCTTCAAGACTATTTGTGGTTCCTACCAGGAGACTCGAGAAACAATTATGATGTGAGACTTGGATGGCAACACGGCTTGAATGTTACTGACGGTATGTGCCAGTATATCGCAGACGAGTTCAATAACGTGATTTACCCAACCGACACCACATATTTTGGAGCCCCAATGAACAGAGATGGAACGAACACCATCTTCGAACAGTTAGGATGGCCATCCTACTACTGGGACTGGATTGCAACAGACAATCCTCAGAGAGTAATCATAAAAGTTCTCAACATTCGTGACACTGGCTACTACAACCCCGCTTACCCATACTACACTGTTGGGTTCTACAGCTCAACATACACTAGAACTTACTATAAGAGAAACATGATTCACATTGACTGCTGGCGATGGTGGCAGCGACTAGGTTGGACAGGAAAAGTATGGTTCCCAAGCACCGGCCTTTCGGTTCCAGCTTCCCGCGCATATCTGATGGAGTCAACAGTGGCTCATGAATTCCAGCATAATATCCACCGTGACTGGAATCCTAACGACCCAAGTTTCATGAACGAAGGTTGCTCCGACTACGCTCAAATGCTGTGCGGTTATCCGAACACTGTTTGGGGCCATGTCAACTACTACTTGTACACGCCTGATAACTCGCTCACAGAGTGGGGAGATCAAGGCGACATAAACATCCTAGCGGACTATGGCGCAGGCTTACTTTGGGCTGTCTATCTAGTCGACCATTACGGTGGACCCGCCTTCCTGAGCCATTTCGTGCGAGCGGGAATACCCGGAATCGCTGGTGTTGATGCGGCTCTTGCATACTACGGGTATACCCAAAGATTCGACGATGTCTACCATGACTGGAGAATCGCCAACCTAATCCACAGTAATCTTGTTGCAGATAGTAGATACAATTACAAAAGCATTGACTTAGGAGGACCCCTCGCAATACCCGCATTTAGGCATACAATTAGCGGACTTCCAGTTCCTGTGACAAAGGGAACAGACTTCGGAGTCACATGGACTTGGAATGGCAATGTACCTAATCCGGGGCCTGCCTACAGCACAGGCATAGCCACGATTGGACCCTACGGTTCAGACTACATCGTAATGAACAATTGGGACAAAAAGGGCATAATCTTCTTCGACGGCGACGACTATGCCATATACGGATGGGCAATGACAGCAGATGGCTGGTACTCAGGCGGCCCAGGAAGAACGGTTAACCTGATAAATGACCTATTGTACGCTGACGCTTATGTGAATCCAGCAAACCCAATACTTGAAATAGTCACCAAATATGACATCGAGAATCTCTGGGACTTCGGCTTCGTCCAAGTATCCACAGATGGAGGAGCCCACTGGACTTCTCAATCAAATGCATACACAACAATGAATCATGACCCAGGCGCGCTTCCAGCCATAGTTGCAAACCTTCCAGGACTTACCGGTAACAACCCAGGATATCCTGCGTGGACAACTATGACGTTTGACCTAACAGCATATGCAGGTCAAGCAGTGCGAATAGGCTTCCGCTATATGACTGACAGTACGGTCCTTGGCCAGGGATGGTGGATACAAGGCGCAAAAGTAAGTGACGCACCGTTAGCATTAACGACAGGTAAGGCCCCCCTAGCGGCAAGATTCCAAGTCTCGCTTGTCCGCGTGTTCGTTGAGAATGGTGTAATCGTCAAATACCTAGTAGCTGACACTCTTACATATGAGCCCACTGAAGGCGCAAACATTCAAAAACCGAACTATGTCATACTGGTTGTCAGCAGCGTAAGTCGCCAAGGCTTTGTTGACTACAAATTCTGGGCACAATCGCCACCCATCCGTATGGGCGGCGGCATGTTCATACCGATAATCGATGGCCCAACGTAACCAAACCACCTGCCTCTGTAAGAGGTAGGCACTCCCATTTTTTTATGGTCAACAGATTTGAACAGATTTAATTGCACCCCCTAACAAACAATGTCGCATGCAACCAAGGTATAACCTGCCACGGGGCATGCGATACTCCACGCTAAGAGAGAGAAGAGGGTTCTACAATAAAGATTTTGATTTAGTCAAAGTTAAGCAATGGTTCAAAGACTGGAATGACAACCGAAGAATCAAGTTTGCGGTCATTATTGGAAGACACACCCACATTTTCCCCAAGAAATACGGAGAGGACGCCTCAACAACCATAATAATAGACGAATACACAGATCTTGAAAACGTAAAAACCCAAATCTTGGAGTTTCTGCCCGAATCAGCATATTACGACAGAAATGTTTACGATGAAAAGCAGAAGATCGTTGGTCAAGAATTGGCCTTCGACCTCGACCCTGAAAACTTAACCTGCCCAATTCATGGAACATTAGAAGACAAAATGAAACGTCACCAAGGACTAGCCTTCTGTGAATTGGAACTCAACATGGTGAAGGACGAAACAATCAGGCTGCACGAAGAGTTAGAGAAACAATTCTCAAAGTTGCGGGTTGTCTACTCGGGAAGGGGATTCCACATACACGTTCTCGACAAGGAGCCCTTCAAATGGAGCTACAGAAAGAGACTGACTTTAGCTAAGAAACTCAAAAAGAAAGGTTTTTTGATAGACGAGTGGGTCACAACCGGCGGAATGCGTCTCATACGGTTGCCTTACAGCCTCCACGGCATGGTCTCCAGAATTGTTCTACCACTCAACTCGAACGAATTGGCTACGTTTGACCCAGTAATCGACAGGCGGTGCATTCCGAAGTTTTTGAAGTCGACTACTTCTTTTTAGCAGCTTTCTTCTTAACTTCTTTTGCTTTCTTCTCCTTCTTTTTATAATAGTAGTATTTCTTCTTCTTTTCAGCCTCAGCCATCTTCAAATTTCACCTAACTCTGTATTGCTATTGTTTTTGAATAAGAAACTTGCTCTGGCTACGTTTCTTTCAACGGCTTGGAGAAAGCAACAAACGAAAGCAGCGCTGAGGCTGCAATCACCAAATAGAAAGGCAAATACCATGAGGTTTCGTAGAGTATGCCGCCCAAGTAAGGTGCGATAAACGCAGCCAAAGTGGTCATGGTCTGAGCAACCGAAATCCACCTGCCTCTAGACGCTTCGGGAGCAATAGAGCCCACGGCTGCGCCCATCAGTGACCACAAAGGATACGAGGCACCGCCCAAAAAAGAAGCAACAGACAACAGAAGAAAGTTGTTTAAGGAAATCAAAACAACCAGCGAAAAGCTGCTCAAAGCAAGCGCTGTGGCTACGGCTGTAGCCCTAGTCCATTTGTCGCCTATTTTGCCCAACACCATCGAAAGCACAGCCCACCCGAAAAAGGTAACCGAACCAAGCACTCCCACCTCAAAATCATTGCGTCGGAAAGCGTCTTGAAGGAACTGAACCACAAAGGGACGCATCAAACTCATGAAAAAAATAGCCATAGCAAAATAAACTGAAAGCAAAATTATTCTTTTTGGCACGAAGAAGCGAAAGCTTGTCAAAGCCGAATCGGGTGAAGCTTGGTTCGGTTTTTTTGGGCGCTGACTTTGGATAAAAAAGAGCACACTAGTTGCAAGAGCGTAGAAGATGAAGGCGAGTAAAAATGTCCAGTGTGCGCCGACCCGTGCCGAGATGTATCCTCCGAGCGCGGGTGAGAAGATGTAACCCAAAGACCAAGCCGCTGACATGGTTGTAAAGGTCAAGGTTATTCTTTCCTTACAGGCTGATGTGGCGACATAAGCGCTGCCTGCGGGTCCTGCTATAAAAAAACCGTAGAGACACATCACGGGCAGAAGTTGACTCCAAAAGGTGGCAACTGAAAACATAAGGGGAACAGGAACCCAAATCAACCAGCCTAGAATCATGACCTTCTTCCTATCAAATCTGTCAGCCAGAAAGCCGCCTGGAATAATAGTCAATGCCGAGCTCAGTGTTAGAACAGAGAAAAGCAGGCCCACATCAGCTGGAGTAGCTTCAAGTCCTCGCAAGTATATCGGCAGTGTGTAAACGAACAAGCCGTCGCCGAAGGCACCCAAAAAATTCGACACCCCGAGAAGTTTAAGGTCTCGACTGAGCGTTCCCGCGGGAAGAACACGATAAAGTATAGCTGGTCGAGCCATTAAAATCACGAGGCGCTATTGTAAAAGTCAGCCCAAGTTTTAAGTTTGCTGTTTTTGCTTGGTTTTCTTGAGCCGCCAGTTGAAGCGTGGCTTTATGAGTAGTGCAACACAGATCAAAGAGAATGGAAGACCTTTCCACAAGTGAACTCAAATTACCATCGTTCAAGAGTGTGGAAAGGGTCACGCTAAGGTAAGAAACCTAAAAAAAGAGGTTTTATGTGCCGATGAAAAGGTTAAGAACCAGCCCAAGAATTTTGTCCTTCGAGTTTAAAAATGTGTCAACGGTATCTTTTCCCTGTTCAGTCAAGGTGTAAATTCTTCTCCTTTGAATCAACTCGCCTTTTACTGATCCGTTTCTCTCTAGTAAGTAAAGGTAAGAGTAAACGGTGCCTGAACTCATCCTCATGTGAAACTTGTTGTGAACCAGAGCGATAACGTCGTAACCGCTCATAGGATGCTTTCTCAACTCCATCAGAATAACCATGTCCAGAAAATTTTTGACAAGTCTTCTGTGCATCTGGTCGAGGATTTCTGATTCCAATTCAGTCACCGAACATTATCCTAGAAGATAATACATATAAGCTTTTTATTTTTGTCGATTAACAATCATCATTTGTAGACAAATATAAAAGGAGGTGAGGAGCATGAATTTGAAAATGGTGATCCTTTCAAATTGGAAAGTAATCTTCCTACTGCTGCAGCTCAGTCTGATTGCAATAACGATTGTTACTGGAAGCGCGCTTGCTGGAGGAGAACCCGTTGATAACCCAGGTGGACCTTAAACAACTATATAGAACTCCTTAGAGAAATGTAACCAACAGAGAGCCGTGGTGAAGACAAATGCAGGACAAATTCGATCTCCTTGACGCCAAGATCCTAGAAGGTTTAGGAGAATATGGTCCAAGAAACATAACGAATCTTGCAAAAAAGCTCGGTATGCCTAGGGGGACTGTGCTTTCTAGAATTCAGCGCATGTCTTCTTTTTTTAATTTGAGAATGTCTGCAAATGTTTATCACACAAACTTGGGATTGAGAAAGGCGGTAGTCTTTGCAAAGGCTTCTCCAGGCAACGAAGAGTTGCTTTTCAACTGCCTGCGAATCAACAAATTCTTCATCTACTTAAGTCGATGCTACGGAATGTTCGAGGGTTGTCTTGGAATATATGTTATTCCTAAAAAGCAGTGTGAAAAATTTAAACAGTTTATTCAAGAGATTAGAAAACTTGGAGTGGCTCAGGATGTAGAACTTTATTGGTCAACCTGTTTTCACACAGTTAATCGAACAACTAACTGGTTCGACGGCGCCTCTCAAAAGTGGACTTTTCCATGGGATAAGTGGATTGAAGAAATTCCCACCGAAAGGCAAGACTTGCCCTTTACACTCGTTGATCCAGACGACTTCCCAGTAAAGGCTGATGAAACTGACCTGTTCATTCTAAAAGAATTAGAGAAAAACGCCACGATCGATTTAAAGGACATTGCAAAAATGTTAGGAACAAGTTTACAGAATGCCCATTATCACTACAAAATGCATATCCTCAAAAAGGGACTGGTTGAAACTTTTCAAATAACTATCTTACCGTTTGACAAAACCGTGTCGGACATGTTCTTCTTCGTATTTAAATTTGAAAGTCATGAAAAGCTGACTAGGTTTGCCCTTTCATTGCTAGACAAGCCATTCGTATACATTGTGGGCAAGATTCTCGGCGAAAATGCAATAATCTCTCAGGTGTATCTGCCGCGTCCAGAATTCAGAAATTTTGTTGAGAGTCTGTCAAAACTTGCTAGAGCCGGGTTTTTGCAAAGTTACGATTACGTAATTCAAGACTTGCGTCCACAAAAATGGTCACGCGAAACAATTCCTTATCAACTTTTCAAAGATGGAGCATGGTTATACGAGCATGATGAACACATGAAAAGTCTACACAACTTAGTTAATCAAATGGAATTGACTGAGATTAAACGTCTATTATGAATGCTTCGACTGACTTGTCATAGCTCCATGAAAACTTAAGTCTTATATGCGCTCCTTGGTCCATAGTGAGAAACGGTGCTGAAATGGCAATTAACATTAAGTGGCTTGGTCACGCCAGCTTTCAAATCAGGATTTCGTGCAGGATTATCTATATTGACTTGAAGAAGTATGGGAAGGTTGTTGAAACCTCTGAGAAAGCAGATATTATATTGGTGACGCATAATCACGGCGACCACTGCAGTCCACCCAAAATCGAAAGACTTCGCAAAGAAGACGCTGTTATTGTTGCTCCTAAAAACTGTGCTTCAAGAATCGGAGGAAGCGTTAGAAGCATCAAACTTGGAGAAGAAACAACCATTAATGACGTAAGGATTGAAGCGGTTGAAGCTTACAATATCAAGCGTTTCAAGCCTTCAGGAAAACCCTGGCATCCTAAGGGATATGGAGTGGGTTATCTTATTAGAGCCGAAGGTAAGACGATTTATCATGCTGGAGACACGGACTTCATCCCAGAGATGCGCCGTCTTAAGAACATAGACTTGGCGTTACTTCCCACGGGAGACAAGTACACCATGGACAACGTTGATGCTGCCAAAGCTGCGATAACGATTAAGCCGAAAACTGCAATGGCCATGCACACCTGGGACACAAATCGTGAAGAATTCAAGAGGAATGTCGAAGCCAACTCAAAAACTAAGGTAGTGCTGTTACAGGAAGGCGAGGAATACCAATTAAGTTAGAAAGCACAAGTAACATGCAATGGATTCTATTATTATAGTGTGTGTTCAAGGAGGATTTGCTCCCAGCCCTCAATGGCACATCTCCCGCAATCCATTCTTTTATTTAAAGGACCCCTGAATTGGTTGCATGGATGATGCGCATGCAATACAAAAATATATACGTAGAAAAAAATAGTGTCATTATTGTTGTCAAACTAAAATGAAAGAGGAAATCTAATGACGGAGGAAACTGGGTCAGAAAATGGTTCCGAGGTTTGGAAGAAATTCTTGAGAAAGCATTGGAACATGCTTGCTTTATTTGTAGTAGCAGTTATTCTGGCGTCAGTTGGTGCAGTTTTTGTCTTTTTGTGGTTCGTTGGGGATGCTCAATCAACAGGTATGGTACCTAGGACTTTGGGTCTATGGACAATGGGAAATTTAGTGGCTTTCATTTTGTATGTGATTTTCTGGGAACTTCTCTTGATCGGAGTCCCAGCAATTATTGGAGCAGTTGTAGGTTGGCTATGGTGGATAAGGCTACCTATTGAGGAAAAGAAAGAATATCATTTCTTTGGCAGGCGCTCACGTGCGACAAGCGGAGGAGGAGGAGGAGGAATATCACTATTGCTTTTTATCGCGTTCTGTATCAAGGTTTTCATTGATGGAAAATGGAATGTTGCCATTGCGACTTGGACACTTAACTATGTTGTGTATTCATTGCTTTGGATATTAATCTGGATTCTAGTCATCTTCGGAATTCCTGCAGCTATAGGAATCATATGGTGGATACGCCACGAGATGAAAAAGAAGCCCTAAAATCTTTTTTGCGCTCGCCGAGTGCTTGTTTTCAGAAGAGAAACTTGGTGGGGTCGCTGGGATTTGCTCGTCGACCTCAGTGGCGAAATCTCCCGCAAACTCCCCCCTTTTCTTGGAGGGTCTACTAACTTTGGTTTTTGGTATGCTGTTTAACCTTGCAGTTGTCTTATTTATGCGTGTTTTGATGGGCGTTTTGCATTTTTGAGCAATGGAGGGCGTGATGAAAAGTCTTTTCAAGTTGTTGTTGGCATCTTTGTAGTGGGTTAAGGGTATGCCCGAGCCGTCTGATGTGGAGTCTTTTCTGGATCAGGCCGAAGAACGAGAAAAGGCGTATGATTGGTTGGGCGCGGCTGAGCTTTATGGGAAAGCCTTGGGCTTAGTGCCTGAAACTGATTTTTTAAAGTTTGGGCAGATTCAAGAGAAGATAGGTTACGCTTTTTATCGGGCGGCTATGCAGGCTGAGAGCCAAGAAGATTTCAAGATTAGGGCGCATCAGTCTGTTGCAGATTATGAGGAGGCTAGGAAATTTTACGGAAGGGCGGCTGAACCCGGACAAGCAGCGAAGATGTTGCGTTGCGATGCTGTGATTGCGTGCGCAGGGTACTGGCTCGCTTCCGAAGTGCCCGATAAGAAGAGACTGATTAATGAATGTTGGAGGCTCGCAAAGGAGTGTCTAGGTGCCTTTGAGAAAGTGGGTGACGCTCGTGAGTATGTGAAAACGTTCAACCAGCTGTCGATAAGCATCGATCTTGGATTCTTTCTGGAATGGGAGTTTCAAGCTCGAGAGACCATGATTAAGGAGGCACTTGAGCGTGGAGATCTGGCGATCAAGCTCCTATCTACCAGTGGAAACCCCTTTGAACTCGCTACGGCGTACATGAGAACAGCAACTTTCCTAGAAGTGTTCGGCTACTACTTCTCAGACATAGACAAGAGTGGGGAGTACTCTCAAAAGGCCAAAGACTACGTGCAGAGGGCTCGCAAGCTGTCTGAAGAAGCGTTCATGATTGGATTGTCGTCTGTTCTATTCGGCCAAGGCCCTGGCGGGTTCTGGGGAGACGGCAGTGACGCTGCCATTAGCAATCTTGAGAAGACATTAGTGCATGTTATGAAGACGCGAGACAGATTCATCATTGGATGCACATTAGATCAGCTAGGTTATCATAATGGCTGGAGGTGCTGGGCAATTGAAGACCCAGATCAAAGCAGGGAGATACGCGAAAAAGCCCGTCAGTTTGTCGAAGACGCCAAACGCCAGTACCATCCAATCTCTTTCATAAGTCCGCTCGGTACCGGATTGTGGGTAGAAGGGCCTTCTCCTCAGTATTATATGCGTTCGGCTGTTCTTGAAACCGATCTTGACAGAAGGCGGGGATTTCTGGAAAAGGCCATCGAAGCTGCACCTGAAAAGCTGAAACGAGCCGAAAGTTCAGGATACCCTGAAATAGTGTACGTGCTGCATTGGGTGTTTGGCGATGTACTCACATTCTTAGCTGAAATAGTCGCGAATTCCGAAGAGAAACGGGCACTTCTGGAAAAGGCTCTTGTGCACCTTAATGAATCCGGTAGAATCTGTGAGCAAATAGAGCCGCTGAGCGGATGGAACGTGAATCTGTTGAGGACAGAACGTGCAGACACGAAATCGAACCTCGCAGACTTGGCCAAAGACAATGAGACTAGAAGAGCTATGCTCCAAGAAGCCGTTGTTGATAAGGAGACGTCATTGAAACTCTGCATCAAAACCGCAATTGATTCTGAGAAACAGGGTTCAGTCGCATTATTCAGTAAGGTTGGTGTCGAACAGTCTAGACTTGGAGATTTGTGGATTCGTCTCCATAGAGTCAGTCAGAACAACGAACACTTGCAAAGAGCAATAAAAGCTTTCGCTGATGGTACCGAATCTTTTGAGAAGCTTGGTCTGAAAAGCCGTGTGGCGGAGTGCTTCTGGAAGGCGGCTCGAGTCTATGATGATCTAGGCAACCATTTGAAAGCGGCAGAAAACTTCGAGGCTGCCTCCGCCAATTACAAGGTTGCCACCGAGGAGGTTCCAAAGCTCAAGGGCTTCTATGTCGACCATGCCATTTACTTGCAGGCTTGGAATGAAATCGAAAAGGCAAGATACCATCATGTACGACAAGAGTATGGCTTGGCAAAGCAACACTTTGAGAAAGTTGCGGAACTGCACAGGTCGCTGAAACAATGGAGTTACTTGGAGCCCAACTATTCTGCTTGGGCCCGAGTCGAAAATGCTGAAGAATTGAGCAGAAATGAGAAAGGCGAAGACGCAATCAAAGCGTTTGAAGAGGCTTTAAACCTATTCAGCGAGGCCAAGAAGTCGCTCCAGGCGCAACTTAGCAAGATTGAGGAAGCCGACGAAAAGCAAATGGCGAACAGCTTGATCAAAGCGTCAGACATTAGGCAGGAATACTGCGATGGCCGAATCGCTCTTGAAAAAGCAAAAGTGCTAGACAGAACGGGCGACCACTTGGCCAGCTCTGAAAAATACGGTTCAGCAGCCGAGGTATTTGAAAGAATAAGCCAGACTCTGGAGTCAGAACAAGAACGCAGGGAATTCCGATCCCTTGTCAGTCTTTCACGAGCTTGGCAGAAAATGATGTTAGGCGACGCCAGAACTTCACCAGAGTCATACTCGGAGGCATCCATCCTCTTCGAACAAGCAAGCAAAGAGAGCAACTCCGAAGTAGCCAATTTCTTGGCTTTGGGGCACAGTCGTTTCTGCAAAGCCCTTGAGACAGGAACGAGATTTGCCGATACAGGAGACACGACATTGCAAACGGTGGCCATGAAAAACTTGGAAATCGCTGCCAAATATTATGTAAAAGCGGGCTTTCAAAGTGCTTCCGAATACGCGAAGGCCACTGGATTGCTCTTTGATGCTTATGTGCATATGGACAATGCAAAGGAAGAAAAGGATCCTGAGAAGAGAACGAAACTGTACCTTGTTGCTGAAAAAGTTCTGCAAACGTCAGCAAACTCATTCATGAAGGCTGAGCACCCCGAGAAGAGGGAACAAGTTTTGAGGCTATTGGAAAAGGTGAGAGAAGAGAAGGAGTTGGCCATATCAATAGCAGAAGTACTGCATACTTCTCCCATAGTTTCAACAACTACATCCTTTGCTGCTCCGACTCCGACCAGTGAAGAGGCTGTTGGTTCAGAGAGGTTTGAGCATGCAGATATACAGGCAAACCTGATAATTCGCGAAAGGGAACTCAGAGTCGGTGAAAACCTCGACTTGGAAATAGAGTTGGTCAACGCTGGAAAAGGACCAGCTCTCTTGACAAAAATAACGGAAATCATCCCCCAAGGCTTCGAACTCACAGAAAAACCAGAGAAATACCGCGTTGAAGACAGCTACATCAACATGAAGGGAAGACGACTTGACCCATTAAAGACAGAAGAGGTTAGACTTGTCCTCAAGTCAAAGGCACAGGGCACATTCCCCCTAAAACCGAGGATACTATACCTGGACGAAGGCGGGAAATACAAGACACATGAACTCGAATCAGCAACAATAACCGTCAAAGAACTCGGAATCAAAGGCTGGCTCAAAGGAGAAAGATGATCATAAGAGACATTGCATTAAATTTCTTTATGGAACAAGCATTGGAGGCATCCACGGCAAACGCTACCATGCACTAAGCTCGTCGTTGTTGTAAACAGCAAAAGTTAATAGGTCTAAATCTGTATATATCTGATTTTGGAGATATCCTATTCATGCCCTACTGGACAAGTGAAGAAGAAAGAGTTTTAGTCAGCATGGCGGAAACAGGCAAAACAGTCGCGGATATCGCCCAATATTTCAGCCGGTCCGATGAAGCGATCCAAATGAAACTTAGGCGCCTCGGATTAAATAAAAAAGTTACTGGAATCTCAAATAAAGTTACTACAAGCATAACAACAACGGAGCCCATGCAGCCAGTTGAGGCAGCGGAACGCCTTCTCGACTTTGAAGGAACCATGAAGCTTTTGCTGGGAGCCATAGGAGCGTTGAATCAGCCAAACCTCAGCGCTGGCGAGGTGAAAAGGCTGAGGCTACTGATCTCGAGCATCAAGTCGTACGGTCACCTAATGAACCAGTACCATCAGATCACGGGCGGCGAACTTGAAGACTCAGAGAGTAGGCCGCAGGAGGAAAAGAACCCAGCGGACCTGCAACAGCGCATAGCAAGGTTGAATGAGCTGGTGAAGAAGGCGAGTGAATGAACATGACCGAGACTATGCCTATGATCTCAACGGCGGATAAAGAGGTGCGATTCACGGTTGAGTCTGGCTTGCTCGAGAGAGATGTGCGCTTGAGGAATGGTCATCTCGGAGGATTCCATTACAGCTGTCCCTCCTGTTCAGCTCACAACAAGTTTGACTTGGACGATGTTCGCCTGGCTTTCATGGCTAAGAAAGACCCAATGGATTTGGATCCGCTATGGCAGATTCAAAAGTATTCCACCATAGCTGAGGACCTGCAGAGCATGGAGAAGACCACAGACTTCATCAGCTACTTGGTTAAGAAGGCGGAGGTCTACAAGGCGCATAAAGACTCTTACAAACATGTCCGCAGGTCCAGCTCGGTTTCAATGGAGTTGAAGTGTACCCTCTGCGGCAAGCCCACTGTCTTCAACGTGAAGGCTGAAGCTGAAGTCAAGGCTGGATCCATCCCATTTGACTGGGTGCAGTCGACCGGTGAGCTCTTAAGCGACTCTCAAGGCGCGGAGACGGCAGAGTTCTTCTGGGTTGACGATTACGACACAGGCGAGCCTGGTTCCTCATTTATGCGGTTGCCTGAAGCCAGAGAACTGATGCAAGCCTACGAGACAAGGTCGCTCACTTGGAAAGGACACGAGAAGATACTTTGGAAAATCAGCTGGGATGACATGAAGGGTAGACAGGCGCCTGAATGCGCTGCGGAGTTCCTGCAGAGGCTCCAGGATATCCGCGGTGACATGGAGAAGACGCCCCTCATCGCCAAAAGGTTGCGAGAAGTCAACGACGCTGTTCTTGTTGACGCCTTCAAAACCACGGGAATCCGCATCTACGCTCAAACCTTAGCTTCTGCTCTGGATCCAGCTACTGTTGAAAAAGGTCTTCTGCGCAAACTGAGGCGTCAACTCGCGGAGTGTCTACTTTGGCTCAGCGATGAGGTGTCGAGGCTTGTCTCAGCTGGCCAATTGGAAAATTGATTGCTGTATAAGAGCGCTGTATTCAAGCTAAGGCGTGTCTTTTTCCATTTGTTCGTGAAGAAGAATCGAGAATTCGCTGATCAGCATTAGGTTAACTTCTCGGATGATTTCTTCTTTTTGGTTGTATTGCTTTGTCTTGATCGCCTTTTCTATGGCCTTAACAGCCTCTTCCAGTGGGCGGTGCATTTTTTCTTGCAGTGTCAAGGGTTGTCTCGCTATAAGATGTCTGAGTCTTTGAAAAGCGCGCATGTGTCTGCCAATAACGTTTTCGTTGGCGATTTGTTCCAGCTCTTTTAGGCTAAAATAACAGAGAACGTCTTGAAAATCCTTTGATATGGACCATTCGGGCAGGGCATACAGGACCCTTCGGTCTGGAAGGGGAATTTTCCTTATCTCACCGTCTTTCCAAGCTTTCGTAATAAGCCTATAAGCCTGTTTTTCGCCCACGTTCCTTTTCTTGGCGACAACATCGACGAGTTCCATGACTTCAACTGGTTTGCCGAGTTCTTTCAAGATGGCGGCAACAGAGGTGTCCACTGTTGACATGGGAAAATGTCCACTGTTCTAAGAATATAACTTTTGCCACAGGCTTGACACAGAGATGGATCAACATGGTTAAGTTCAAAACAACAGTCGACAAAAATGGACGCATATATCTAGCGAAACCGCTGCGCCAAACCGGTTTGGTCAACTCCGTGGAGATCTTGCCCAACTCCAGTGCCGCTGTGATCTATCGGGCAGGAACATCAATTGACGACATCCTGATGTCTTTGAAAATAATCATGGCAGATCTTAGACTCCGAGCTAAGGCTCAACGAAAAGAGGCCGCTGACAAATGACTTCTCTGGAAGACAGCGCCACACGCAAAGGCCTGCTGTTCTCACCGCTGAAACGCTTTCAAAGAGAACACTGCCAACAATGCACGCAAGGCTGCAACCCAAGCGAACAAAGATTCCTCAATTGCGTCCTAACAGCACTACTTGACACCATCAACAGAAACAACACACTCAACCACTACAAAGGAAGCCACGGCTACTAATGGCTACACCTACATCAGTTGATAGTAGCAAAACAGGTGAGGCAGAGAAGCCTGATTCAGCCGTGGTTTGGCAGAAGCGCCTTGCAGCAGCCCCGAAACACAGGTCGCGCAAAGCTACTATCAAGAGATGTAGCAGTAGCATGAGGCGTGTGGGTTTTCGTTTTCAGCCTTGGGTTAGCAGTGTTGGTTTGATTTTGGATTTGAAGCGTCGGGTTCCTGGTGTTAGTTTGAATCGTGTTTTGAATGAGGGCTTTTTGTTGTGGCTGGGCAAATGCTGTGAGGATGAAGAGCGTTTGAAGACGCGCTTGGCTAAGTTGCTGCATGAAGAGTGGGAGTTGATGCAGAGTGGCCGTGTGGTTTTGAGGTCGGGTGCTTTTCTTGATGGTTATGCGGCTAAACTGATTGAAGGCAATGAAAAGCTCTCTGTTAGGTTGGGTCGTCAGCCCCTTAGGGCTTTGGCGGATGAGCGCGAGGTCAATGTTGTTAAGCGCTTGCTGGCTCGTCGGGAAGCTGTTGTTCAGGAAATATTGAGTATACAGGACAGGTTGCTTCCGGCTGACGAGTATGTTCTGAAAGAAAATAGGAGTTCAAGTCAAGACAGCGCTGTCGAGACGCAACAACAGCAGAAGAGGAGGTGAAACAGGAAGATGGCACTTAAACGCCTTGGAAAACCGCCTTACCTGATACCGGAAGAGGTTGAGCAAGATGACTTGCTTGAAATCATCGATAGACCTTACGTGGTTCCAGCTGAAAAAAGCAAGTGGGGAAGGGAACGAGGCAAAGCACAAGTCAAGATATTGCGCACGGGCGAAATCAGAACTTGGAGCCTCAACACCAGCACGTGGGATCTGCTGCTTGACGCTTTCAGCGAAGACCCAGGCATGTGGCTGAACAAAAAGGTTCAAGTGAGGAAAGAAATGCGCAACGTCAACGGCGTTGACAAAACCGTCCTTTTCGGCAAGCCCTACCATGAACCACAGCAACAGTTGAACCCTGAGCCCTTCAACCCCAACCTATAGGGAGCCAAGCCGCTACCCATAGACGTAGCAAAGCTGACGCCGGAGCAGAAGCAGGCTTTGCTGAAGGCATTGTCAGCATAAACCCCTGAAGAGTCTTGAAAGCGTCCAAGACGAAACACCCTCTTTTTTTCGAGGTGTCGGGTGAAACCAGCGCAAATGCCAGAGTGCCCTCAGTGCCACAGCCAACGAGTCTGGAAGGATGGCTTGAGAGAGACAGCCCTGGGCACAGTGCAGCGTTGGGTCTGCAGAGACTGCGCCTATCGCTTTTCAGAAACCTGCCACAACATTCAAGTTAACGCCGATTTCCAGCATAAATTGGATACCCCCCTATCTTTTTCACATGGCTCTGAACATTCTGAACGCCTTCAGAAACTTCATACATTGATTTTAAAAAGCGGAGCCGACAAACCTAGTTTTTGCCGAGTAGGCGCCTCGGACAACGGGGCGAAAAACTTGGTCGAAGTAGAATCCCGAACTCAAGAACAGGCTGCGGGAGCCACAACGATACCAGTCTCAGAATCATCAATCTCGAAAAGCAAAATCATAGAATTCGCTTGGTGGATGAAAAAGGAAGGCTTCGCAGAGACAACGCTCACAAGAAGAGCGAGAATCCTCACAACGCTTACCAGACGTGGAGCAGACCTCTTGGACCCCGAGTCCGTCAAGGCAACCATAGCCAAGCAACAAACCTGGAACCTCAAAACCAAAGAAATCGCAGTCGAAGCCTACGCATGCTTCCTCAAAATGCTTGGCGGAAAATGGGATCCACCAATCTATAAACCCGTAAGAAAGTTGCCATTCATACCGACAGAGCAGGAGATAGACAGCCTCATAGCCGGCTGCAACAGGAAAACCTCGGCTTTCCTTCAACTGCTCAAAGAAACAGGCATGAGATGCGGAGAAGCCTGGATGCTCAAGCTAATCGACGTCGACTTTGAGAACCGACTTGTCAAGGTCACACCAGAGAAATGTGGGGATCCACGAGCCCTAAAGATGAGCAGTAGACTCATTGCGATGCTCAATGCCTTGCCCAAAACCCAACCTGAAGTCTTCAAAGGTTCATTAAGACATTTCGCAAGGTCATTTCGCAGACAAAGACTAAAGGTAGCCAATAAGCTACAAAATCAACGGATTCGGCAGATAACTTTCCACACATTCCGCCATTGGAAAGCAACTATGGAATACGCCCATACAAAGGACATTCTACACGTTATGAAGCTGCTGGGACACAGAAGCATTCAAAACACGCTGTTGTACACTCAACTCGTTAACTTCGAAGGCGATGAATTTCACTCCGCAACCGCCAAAAGCGTCGAGGAGGCTCAGAAACTTGTGGAGGTTGGCTTTGAATATGTGTGCGATTTCAATGATGTTAAGCTTTTCAGGAAGCGTAAGTGAAGGCAAAATGGGGCCTAGATTGTTGTGGTGGGGTCGCTGGGATTTGAACCCAGGACCTCCAGCGCCCCAGGCTGGGATCCTAGACCAAGCTAGACGACGACCCCTGACACTGCAGTGTGAGATGTAAACATGCTGATAAAAAACTTAAGCCTACTGGCTATAGTCTCAATTAAAAAAGAAAAACTCATTTGGGACACCTAAAATGGTGTCTGGAAAATGGTGGAAAGAAGGATTTTGAGAAGGCCGCGTTGTTGTTCTTTGCCTAACTTGCTGGCTGCGGGACGGGTCTTGGCTTTCTTGTGAAGAGGACGAAGAGGAACCCAGCCGCAGAGGCGAAAGCAATTGTTGTGACCATGAACAGGTTCATCATGTTGGTCGTGTATCCGTTGACGTTTAGTTGCTCTTGATACTGTCGCTGATTAGTCTCGTACAGTTGCTTGTACGGTGATTCAATGTAGAGCTTAGGCAGATAAGTCGGGTGATCCGAATTATACCACCGACTACCAGCCTCATTCCACAGTTCAGTTTTAACTTCCACGAGAGGATTTGTGTAACCCGGAGCAATGTTGTTGGGTAGACTAATAGGAATGTAGTAGGTAGTTGACTGGCCGACAGGAATCTCGTCGGGTAGAACAGAGTCGGTGAAGAATTTCTGTAAATACACTACGCCGTCTGTGTAGTAATAGCCAATGGTTGCGCTCAGTTCAGTGACTCGGATTTTGTCGTCTTTGTCGTTATAAATCGTGACAATAATATCGCCCGTCTGCCCCTGCAGATACTTGTCTTTGTCGAGAGTGCACGACGTTATGGTCGCAGCGTTTGCAACCTGAGGGATAGCCACTAACACGGTGAAACACAGCAACGCGATTAACAGCCCTTTTTTGTACATTTTCATCTCCCTTTCCTATTGAACTTGCAATTCTGTCGGTCTGAAGAAGTAAAAAGGATTATGAATCGACAATATAGATTTATGATGCATCTAGCGTGATGAAAGTTTTTTCTAGTGCTGTTTTCCACTGGAGGATTTAAGCAACGAAATTTTAAGATTTAACATGAGAGAGTAAGGCTTGCCCAAGGTTTACAAGTGGATGTTTATCGGAGACATTCCTCTCCTCTACGAAGCGAGAAAGGTTGCACAACAATTAGAGATAGAAATCTGGCTTGACCCTTCGTCATTGTTAAGAACCTTGAACCTTAAGCCTGTGAGTCAAGAAAAACTAGACCAACATAACTATGTGATGTGACGCTCTTTCACTCTTTAACACTAATGAGCCTGCAAACACGCAAGATTTCATCGAAGTTTTCTCTTGTGCGGTTTTGTTTGTAGTTTCTCAAGCTTGTTTTCAGCGTTTCTTGGTCTATTTTGCCGAGTTTGCGCCGTATGGTTCTTGCGATTTGGCTGCCTATGAAGAGGTATTGACACATTGAAGTCACGTTTGACACTCTTCGTTGAAGGCTGGCGGTTTCAAAATCAACTATGAAAGCTTTGTCTCCTCTGTCTATGATAACGTGTTTTGGAGCGCGACTGAGTTCCCCGTGGTCCAAGCCTATTTGGTCCAGTCGCCTACACTGCTCGAGAATACTCCGCAACACTTGTCGTATTCTCTTTCGAGTTTCTCTTCCCCTCAATGCATCAACCCACTTGGGAAGCAGCGTTCCTTCAATAAACTCCATGAGTAGGAAGTTTTCACTCGTGCCAATCAAGCTGGGTCCAACTCCAACAGTGTTGGCTGTTTTAAGCATTTCAGCCTCGTGTTGCATTCCTAGGCGATCAGCGTCCACTCTTCGTATCTTTAACGCCACTCTTCTCCTGTTCAAACGTGCTGCGACCACTATGCCGACGCAGCCTTTGCCCAAAACAGGCGTGCTAAAGGCGGTTTTTTCGCCCATGAACTCCAAGGCTTTGACACTTAGGTGCTTGAGTTCTCGAATTCGCTTCGAAATCTCTTTTTGGCTGAACTTTGGATAACACAGGACGCTGGCGTATTTTTCTTGTTGAAGCTGTTTTAGAGAAACTTTCTCGACTGGCTGCAATGTTGTTCAACCATTAATACAACTTATCAAGATAGATAAAAGACATATCAACTGCTGAATGTTTCGATGCGCCTTGGTCGGATTCAGAATAATGATTGCCCTTTCATAACCCTTTTTTCAACAGCCCATGAACATGCAATAGTCTAGACGCTGAAACCGCGGTTAAAAAATGAATTGGAGGTGAAGCAGAGAGCAGATTCACTAAAGGTAGTTTCTCTGCGTATTTTCACTTTCCTTGACCTTTAGTTCGCAGTGAGGATGAATCATGGGGGTTCATAACCGTTTAAAAAGAGGGGTTCAGAAAGGATGAGACTTTGCCATCGCAAAGGCAACAAAGCCTTCATTTTTGCAGTGCTACTCATCGCTTTGTTGGTCCAGCTGGCATTCCTCGTAAGGATAAGTGTCTCACAATCAGAAGGCACGTTTTATCCTACAGGCTACAATCTGCTCGGTTCAACTGCATATGTTTCAGGTACGTTGCCTGATGTACAATCTGACGATGGAACTTACATGACGTTTCAAAGCTTTTTTACAGGATTTTCTACTACGTACAATCCGTCAGGTTACAACTTGGTCGGAGCAACAAGTCTTGTTGGTGGAGCTGTTTCAAATTTGGCTTTAGACGACAGCTCGTATATGACTTTCAAAAGTTATTTGACTTTTTCTAATGCGACTAATACCAGAGCTTTTATTGGTTATCGTTCCAATACGGGCACTAATCTTCTGAATTCCCCCAAAAATCGTTCTTGGAACAGCACAGCGTGGGATTCAAGCGAAACTGAGATGCCATCTGCAGGGAGCCCTGTGCGACTTGTTCGTGTTGCGTATTCTCCTGTAGCCCAGTACTATAACTATAAGATTGTTGTTGCATTGTCTAATGATGGCACTCTGGACGCTTATGTTTACAATGGCACTGCTTGGACAGTATCAAACAACCTGGCTGATTTATGGACTGCAGCACCGGTTCGCAGTGAGAGACCATTCGACGTTGCTTTCTCGACCACTTCTGGGGATGCTCTACTTGTCTACGCATGGTACGATGACTTAGTTTATGATTTGGCATATCGAAGGTGGTTTGCAAATAATCAAAGTTGGAGCGCCCAAGTATTATTGGATGACACAACTCAATTGCTAGAAGCAGACTATTCCTTTATCATATTGTCTACTGACCCAACACCAAACAGCGATTACATCGGTGTTATTGCATTAGATACTTCCAACATGGATGTTGTTGCATGGACATGGAACGGTTCAGCCTGTGGAAATCAAACCGAATTACTCACTGGAACAGTTACTGTAAGCGATAGAGAGGATATAGGTATCGCGTTTGATTACATAGGCAAACTGATGATCGCGGCTGGCCAAGGCGCAAACGAGGTCATACGATGGAATCAGTGGACTAAAACTGGCGGATGGGGTACAAGCCAAGCAACAAGCGATATAGATCCTGGTGAAGCAAGGCAACCACGCTATGTTACGTTGAAGGCTGACCCTTTCAGCGACGACCTTATGCTCACACTACTTGATGATGGCAATGATGTTCATTCCGCTTACTGGAACGGAACTTCATGGACGGCTTACCCAAATCAAGACACAGGAGTAGATGAAAGAGACATGAGATGTGTGGATTTTGAGTGGGAGCCGACAGGAGACAAGGGTATACAGGTTCGCGGCACGACAGCAGGACAGATAACTTGGAGAACATGGACAACTAGCACCGGCTGGGGAACCGACAATAACCAAGCGATGGGCACGAACACACATCCTTGGGTTCAATTAAGACGCAACCCGCGAAACGTGGCAGGTGACGCAAAAATCCTTGGCAGTGTTCTTGAAGACACAGCGTTTGATTTAGGTGCCATAAAATGGGACGGAACAACCTTCACAGTCATAGGTTCATCAACCTTCACTGCGGATACGACAGTTCGAACTTACGAAAGTTTTGAGATAGAATTTCAGCAGTTTGGCGACCCGATAGAAAGTACAAGCGAGGCTGAGTTCACAGGTACAAGTAACACAGACCTTTGGAGCCAACTCGTAACGACAGTTGACACAGCATGGAACACAGCAAACGTCACAGTCACAATACAACTGTATGACTGGAATACGCTAAGTTATCCCACAAGCGGAGATGGCTACTCCAACTACATAAGCTCGGCTATACCAGACACTGACCAAACTCAAATCCTAACGATAACAAACAACCCACAGAACTTCCGAGACACTAGTGGCAATTGGAAAATCAAAATAAGAGGCGTCAAATCGACTAACACACAGTTTCAGTTCAAAGCAGACTGGGTAGAATACAAGCCAACAAGAGCAGAATACACTTCTGAAGTTGAGTTCACTGGCGCATCAAACTTGTATAATTGGACTCAGTTAGATTGGAGCATCGACAGTGCTTGGACAATTGATAACGTAGCAGTAACCTTGCACCTCTATAATTATACGCTCGGAGCCTATCCAACAAGTGGAAACGGCTTCATTTCGTACATTTCCAGCGGGACTGCAAACACTGATGAAACAAAAACACAAATTATAACCACAAATCCTCAACACTTTCGAGATTCCGCAGGAAATTGGAAAATAAAAGTTCAAGGCGTGAAGTCCACAACCACTCAGTTTAACTTCAAAGCAGACTGGATTGAATTTAAGCCAACATTCTATGAGAACATTCCACCCACTTGGTCGAACCCTGGAACAAACAGCACAACTCCAGGGCAGCCTGCGCTCTTCTATGTCGCATGGGATGACAACGTGGGTCTTAGCGGCTTCATTTTTGGAACTAACAACACTGGAACCTGGGTAAACGATACATGGGCTGCTATGAGTGGAACCAGCAATTGGAGTAATGCAACCAAAACCCTCAACAGCACTCCAGGAATAGTCGTGCAGTGGAGAGTTTGGGCAAACGACACATCCGACAACTGGAACGACACAGGCATACTTTTTCTCAGGACCCTCCAAACTCCTTTGGCTTCCTTTACCTACTCACCCGCGACACCACTTCTCGGTGAACCCGTTATATTCAACGCCTCAGGAAGCTACGACCCAGACGGCACAATTGCCAACTACAATTGGAACTTTGGCGGCGGCAATGTCACTATTGCCTTAAATCCAATCATTAGTCATGTTTATACCGCTTCAGGAAGTTTTACGGTGACTCTGACGGTTTTCGACAACGATGGTTTCAACAGTTCCTCTTCAAAGATTGTGACAGTTGTTGTTCACGATGTGGCTATCGTGAGCGTTTCACCTTCGATAACAGAAGTGCAGGCTGGTCAACAGGTCAACATCATAGTTGTGGTTAGAAACGATGGAACAGCTACTGAAACCTTCAACGTGACAGTTTACTATAATAACACACAACTTGAAACTCAGTCAGTAGCAAACTTGGCTCCAGGTGCAGAAACCACTCTAACCTTCGCTTGGGACACAGCAGACCTAGCCGAAGGCACAATTTACACAATAAGGGCGGAAACTGGCGAAATTCTTGGTGAAGCAGACACAACAGACAACAACCTCTCAGGAGGGAGCGTAAGAATTTCTTTGATTTCGCCGCCTTCACCTCCTCCATCAAGCGTTTGGGACACAATACTCCCTTACATGATTCCTATAGGTGCCGCCATCGTCTCAATTCTGCTTCTAGCAGCTGTAACAGTCTTACGAAAACCAAGAAAGCAGGCTGGGGATCCAGTTAATGCTGCGTCCCAGGGGTTGGAACCGCTTTTTGACGCGATGGGTGGCGAACTGCCCGATGCCTTCTCAGTTATGATTGTTGGAGACGCTAACGCAGGAAAAAGCGTCCTGTGTCAACAACTAGCCAACAAGTATCTTAACCAAGGAAAGCCGTGCATCTACGTCACTTATGACTGCTTCCCAGACGAGATACGAGAGAACATGAAAACCTTCGGATGGGATGTTTCTTTACACGAACAAAATAGGAACTTTGCCTTCGTAGACTCTTATTCATCCATCGCTGGAAAGCCGAGCCAAGAAAAATACTGCGTAAAACAATCATTTGCGCTCTCTGAGCTTGGAATAACAATGTCAACCGCTCTGAGCGGGCTGAAACAAAAGTCTGTTAGAGTTTTCTTGGATTCCACTGCGCCTTTGTTTACACGCTTAGAATCAGCTAAGGTTGTAGAGTTTCTGCAAGACCGCAGTGCACAGATAAAGGGTGAGAACGGGATTTTCTTCTTCACGGTTGGCAGAGGAACCCTTTCACAAGACATGACACGAAGACTGGAGGAGATAGTTGACTGTATAATAGACCTAGAAGTAAGCGAAAAAACAAGGGAAATGCAGAGAAAGGTTCGCATAAGAAAACTACGAGGACGTCCATTTTCTGATCAATGGATGTCGTTCAAAATCGACATGAAAAAAGGATTCGTGCTATCAGTTCCGAAGCATTCGCTCAAAAGCCAGAAGTAAACCCGCGAATGTGATTTTGTAATTCATAACTCATTTAAATTATACATACGAAAGGCAATAACAACCAGAAAAAAAGGGTTCAAAATGGCTCAGAAGACCTACTTGACCCCAACAGGGATACTTGGATTAGACGAGTTGCTGAGCGGTGGCATACCGAAGGATCACGTAGTCTCTGTTTTTGGCGGTCCAGGAGCTGGAAAAACAACCTTCGCCCTACAGTTCTTATATAGTGGGGTCACACTCTACGACGAGCCTGGAATGTATGTCTCTTTAGATGAGAACCCTCAAGACATAAAAAGAAACATGGGGGCGTTCGGTTGGAACCTCGAAGACTTGGAGAAGAAAGAGAAACTTCTGCTATTAGACGCTTCACTCTTTAAACGTATTTCAAGAGTAATCAAAATACCTAGGGATAAGCCGACCACAACGGAAAAGGGTTATTCTCTCCTCACCATGGGCAACCTGATAAAGGGAACAATTGAAAAAATCAACGCAAAACGAATTGTAATCGACCCGATGAGTACGTTCATATTCCAATATCCCGACCCGTGCGAAAGAAGACTTGCCGTTATGGACCTGCTCGCAACGCTCAGAGCGGAAAAAGGTTGCACCAGCCTAGTCGTCATGGATTTGCGCGCAAGCACGCTGGAAAGGGAATATCAACTTGAAGAATATTTGACCCAGGGGACAATACTCCTTCAAACAGTGTCACAACCAGAAACAGGGTTGACAAGGGTTATTCTCATAGAGAAAATGCGTGGAATTGAACACGACACGCAACCCCGTCCATATACCATAACCAAACAAGGGATACAAATCTTCGCCAAAGAAAAAGTATACACAACAAGCCTACAAACTCACTAAATCCTATCGAAGATGCCTTATTTCCTGCAGGATTTCGTCCACGTTTTGATAAGATTTTGAAGGCGGCAACCGCTTCAGCAAGTCTTCAAGCCTGATCTGTTTCCTTTCTTCAGTTCGACAAGCCTCCATCCTAACCGTTTAGAGAACACACTCTTTGTGATTGGGAACCGCGTCTTTTCTATGACTTTTCGTATCGATTCGATGCCGACAGCGCCAGTGAGACTGAGTAACGAGCCTGTTTCAACGTAGTGTTTGAACCTTAAGGCGTCGTCGAACATGGCTAGGTTGTTGAAGAGCACGTAAACCTCCTATCCTTCATGCTCAAAGGGTTCCACTAGCGTATGGAGTTGCTTCAGTTCGTCGTCGGTATACTGATAATAGTATAGTTCTTTTCCAAGCCCATGCAGCCTAAAATAAGCAACTCTGCCAGTGTAGATGGGCAACCCTCTAAAAGGTCGGTGACATGCGTCACACCCAAGGATTCAAGAATACCAGCTAGTTTCTTTCCAACGTCTAAATTGTTCCACGCTTTGCCTCGTGTCTCCCAAATCACCATCAAATCGTCACGTTTGATTTTTCTGAAAAACCTCGCGGCATCAGAAAGTCTCTCGGGTCTAAAGGAGCCAGGCGTCTGAATCAGGAGTATGCGAGCCTTTAATGTCTTGCATATCTGTGTCATTGATTCAAATGCTTCCAGACTCGGCTTTAGCTCAAACCTGAACTTGTGACTGATGTCCTGATGCGCCTTGACCGTGAACTCAAACTTGGATGGTGCCTTCTCTCTCCACCCGACAACGGTTGGCATCTCTGGATACCCATAGAAAGTGCGGTTCACCTCTACGAGACTGAAGTTTTCATAATATTCTTTCATGGAAGTTGGATAGCCGCAGCACCCAACCTTGATTGTATGCGCCAAGCCCATAAAGCCTCATTGCCTAAGCGGTTATCTTTGGTGGTGGTCGAATAGGTTTGCCTAGCTTTCTCCGCAAAGCAATACGGTAGAGTCGTCTTAGGGATTTTATGAGGTATTCCACGCTCGGCGCCTTTGAGTATATTATCGGTACGCGGTCGTATTCCGACAACTTCACAGCCAACTCGTCTGGCGGACTACCGTGAAAAACCACTATGCGCGGTTTGAGCGGACTTATCCTCACAGCCAGCATTGGAGAGCGCCCTTCTCGCACGTTGGTGAATATGAGCGCCCTTTCGGTTGTGCTTCCAAAAATTGGGAAAAACTCCCAGCCAGAAAGGGTTTCGATAGCTTTTGTGGCGTCCACAACCGTGTAGCCGCTTATTTCTTTTTTTGCCTCGTCTGGGCATGTTGTAATCTCACCCACTATGGTCTTGCGGAAGTGTTCAACCGGAACTGGGATAGGAAACTCTCTGAGATCGAGTATGGCTGTTGTCGGCGAACTGGTCAAGCGTGCCAGTTCTCGAATGTAACGGCTGCCTCTTTCCTCATCTATCACGAGCAGTGCCCACACGAACCTGCGCACAAAACGTGTGCCGGGACTCTTCCGCCTCCCACTCTCATAGTCACTGATGACTGAAGGCGAGGACAAAATCATTTTTTCGGAGAGTCGCGTTTGAGACACGGCGAAGAGTTCGCGCCACTTGCGCATGGTTGCACCAGGCTTGTTTGAAAGAATAATTTCACCTGCGATTCGTCTGGCGAGAACTTCGCGGACACTGGGAGACACAGACACGGTGTAAGCCCCTGGATAAGCCTCAAAACTAGTCTGGAGGGTTAAATATAAAAGCTCCTCTTTTTCAAACTCCATGTTGAAGGCTTAGGCATCTATGAAATGTCTTATTTATTCGCACGGATTCATTAGTCAAGCGGTGAGACGGTGAAGTTTATGATAGACAAGATTCTTGTTCCAATCGATGGTTCAGAAAATGGCGAGAAGGGCCTTAGGTACGCCTGCCAAGTAGCCAATAAACTGGGAGCCACAATCATTGTCTTATACGTTGTCAACATCCCATTCACTGGAGAGAGCGCAATTATCGACATTGATTCCTTAATCTCTGACGGACGAAAGATTCTTGAAGGAACAAAGAAAATCGTTAAAGAGGAAAACTGCCCACGAGCACATTATGAGTTGAGACAGGGATTTGGCAACCCTGGACATGAGATTGTTAAATTCAGCAAAGAAGGTGGCTTCTCCATGATAATTATGAGCGCAAGGGGACACACAACACTTACTCATATACTGATAGGGAGCGTGAGCGACATGGTGGTACACCATGCCCCTTGTCCCGTTCTCATCGTTAGGTAGAAACACATCAGAAAAAACCCTTTATATTTTCCAAATGAGGTCAAGATTGAGGTCAACCAGATTGCACAGAACCCAACGAGGATGGAGAACCAGCAGCGTCTTTCTCGCCTTCTTGTGGATAATCATGTTGATTGTCTCTTTGGTTTTGGTTGCATCATTCCTCTCCGCGTTTTTTACGCATACACTTGTTCAACGTCTAACAAGTCTTGACTGGGCTGGCTATGTTGTCGCCTCAGATTTAGTGAACCCCGAGCCAGTGATTGCAGGCGTAAGCGGCTCCTGGATTGTGCCCAGAGTCGATGTCTCGCCTGATGACGAGTTTTCAGTCGCGTGGATAGGCATAGGAGGGCAATTCGATAGCACGGTAATTCAGACTGGAACCGAACAGGATTCCGTAAATGGCAACGATACATACTCGGCTTGGTATGAACTGTTACCGGATGAATCGGTTACTATAACCGCATTGGAAGTATCGCCTGGAGACAAAATCACAGCCTCAATAAGTCTGGTTGATTCAGCCACAAACAAGTGGTCCATAGAAATCGTTGACGTCACGAAGGGGCAGAGGTTTCAGCAAAATTTCCTTTACAACGCTTCAAGACTTTCCGCTGAATGGATAGTTGAGAGACCAACCTTGAGCAATGGCATCATCACCACCTTGGCAAATTTTGGAAATGTAACATTCACAGACTCGAGAACATCGCTGAACACCGCTGTTGGAACTATAAGCAGTTTTCCTTCCACCCAAGTAATAATGCAGAACCGCCAAAACAGACAGTTGGTGACAGTTTCGTCGCTGACCTCTGACGGGTCAAGCTTCACAGTCAACTACTTGAGCGTTGCTGCCATAGTGCAAGGGTCTACGAACCAACTCTTAAAGAGTGAAATCGTTGCCGCACCTCAGAAAAGGGAGCTACAGCGTGAAACGAGCTAAAATGAAACGCCTTTAGGTCAGACTTAACTAGTAGGGAAAACTCGTGGAATCATTTCTAACATGGGACAAGGAAGCCGCAAACCATTTTCCAACCTTACTCGTCTGCGTCGGCACAATTCATGGTGTAAAGGTTGAACGTAGCAACGTTCAAGTTGAAGCCCTGAGACGGGCAGTGACCGAAGATGTTCGGAGCAGGTTCAGACTTGAACAGTTGAAGGACAACTCAACGGTTAGAGCCTACCGAGACCTATTTTGGTCGCTGGGCATCGATCCAACTAAGACGAGACCATCGGGCGAAGCTCTTCTCAGAAGAGTGCTGCACGGAGAAGAAATCCCAAGCATCTCAACGGTTGTCGACGCCTACAACTTAGCCTCACTTAAAACAATAATTCCTCTGAGCGGCTTTGACTTAGACCAGATATCGTCGCCTTTGGTAGTGCGCTTTTCCCGAGAAGGCGAAGAGTTTCATGGAATAGGAATGAACAAGCCAATTATGGCAGTCGATAAAATGTTAGTGGTGGTAGACACAAAACGCATAGTGTGCATTTACCCGCACCGTGACGCAGACGCAACAAAGATAACTGAAAAAACCAGAAATGTTGCAATCATTAGTTACGGAGCAAGGGGCATCACTCCACACCAGCTAACAGAAGCGGTGAAAACAGCCTTGTCCTTCATTAGTCAGACATCTGACGGTAAAGTGGCATCCACAAATTGTTTTCCATCAATTTGAGTTACAAGTTGGGGAGGTTTCCAACCTGACAAGATTTAAGAATTCAGGGAGCGAATAGCCTAGTTTTGGCGTTCAAGATGAGGGATAAGGCGCCTAACGTGCTTTGTGTGTTCACTGACCCTTTGGGCGTCACAGATGTTGGTGGGACCCTTGCAAAACATGCAAAGAACGGCGGCAAGGTTGTGGCTGTTGTTTTATGGGAATACCCCAACGAAGTTATTAGGCAAATCGCCAAAGCCGCGTCCATTCTCGGCATAGAAATCAAAGTTTTAGGCTATAAGAGAGGCGAGATAAAGGTTGACTTGGAAACCAAAAAAACTCTGGTTGGAATCATTAGGGAGACAAAACCCGACATAGCTATAACATTTGACCACGAATTCGCAGTTTCAACCTACTATGGCGACCACATAATAACCCACATGCTGGTCATGGAATCGCTCGGAATGAGCTATAGAAGCAACTTTGCCCCAGAACAGATTCGGAAAGGACGAGAACCGCACATGGTGAAAGTCGTTTACTACCCGATTTGGGAACCTTATGCCATGCCGAACATCATCGTGGACATCACCGACTTTTTCGACCTGAAGCTCCAGGCTACTCTAGCGCTAAAGGGTCAATCAGAGTCTTCTGGAAAACTAATCCAAAAAGACTACTCCCAAAAAGCGTTAAGGGCGATGATACCAAACTATGACGAAGTGAAGCATGACGCCCTAAGGCTTGGGGAAGCCTTTCAAAGACAGAGACGAGAGGCAACCGCCCGTTACTGGGGACATCGCATCTGGGGCTCCGTTTACGGTGAACCGTTTAGGGTTAGAGAACCCTTGAAACTTGAACTCCTTCAATGTTAAGAGGTGAAGACTTGTCGTTTAGGCAAAAAATGGAAAGCTCCGCAAAAAAAACTGAGTCAAACATAATTCTAGCTCTAGACCTCCCACCAGAAAAACCCGTTCTCCTTTTATCCCGAAGCATCAAAATCTTGGAGTCTGTACACCCTTTTCTCTGCGCGCTGAAACTGAATCGGCAGGCGGTTTTACCCTTGGGCTTGTTCAACGGCGTGCAAAAAATTGTCAAGAAAGCACATGATTTAGGTCTGCCAGCCATTATAGACGCGAAGATAAACGACATCGGAAACACAAACCGCGCGATTGCCGAATACTACTACGAGGCTGGCTTCGACGCCGTAATAGCCAGTCCGTTCGTGGGTTGGGAAGAAGGGCTTCAACCAGTCTTCGAAGTTGCTAACAAAATGAAACGTGGAGTCATCGTGCTGGTCTACATGAGCCACAAAGGCGCGCCTGAAGGCTACGGTCAAACCGTGCTAGACCCAGAAACCGTTGAACTACGGTCTCAATACATGGTTTTTGCTGAAAAAGCGTTGAAATGGAAGGCTGACGGAGCCGTTGTGGGCGCCACTTACCCAGAGAAAATACGTGAAGTTTATGCTAAATTGAAAGATAAAGTGCCCATTTATTCTCCAGGCGTGGGCGCACAGGGAGGTGACGTCGAGGCTGTGGTTAAGGCTGGAGCCCGCTACCTCATAGTTGGCAGAACCATAGTGCTCGCAGAGAACCCTGCAGAGACAGCTAAACGCATAAGAGACACGGCTCAAAAGAGCTTAAAATGATTGAGAACTGAAAAAACAGAATTTGAGGAGTTTAGGAATACTATTATTCTTCTCGTCCTCTGGTCCAGAGTTCCTTTTTCAGCATGTCTCTAACAGCTGATCTTATTGCGGCGCTTCTACTCGGATACATGCTTGCTCTGACGAGTTCATCCAACCCTTCCAAGTAGGCTTCAGGGAGCAGGACAGTTACTAACTTCATTTTGCCTTTTCTCTCCAGACGCATGTTTAGAGCATATTATGAGGCGATAGCCGTTATAGAATTTGCTACTGAAAACTTAGACCGAATTCAATTTTGATGCGGTCAATTCCTTTAAAACTTTGGGAAAGGTTTTGTAAACGTCTTCCACATGCAACGCTGAACGCTTCATCTTGAGCTGCACAAGACCCGCTGCAACAAGTGCAGAACCCAAAATATCTGTTATGGTCGGGTCGGGAAACGCTATCAGAACCAAACCCGCTTTAATCAAAAATGAACTGTTTCCTCTCCTCCACAGTTTCTGAGTTGAGCGTAACTCCCTCGTGATACCATGCATGACCCCATTCATGGTGTTAGCTGTCTCTTTTCGACTAGTGTTCCAGTGATTCAACATTTCAACCAAATCCTTTGCTTCTTCCTTATTCATCAGCGGCACCAGCCAACTCGAAACTTGATAACTTTAAAGACGTGAAGAGAAAAAAACCTTAACGAGGCAGACAATGAACGATTGGCTGTTCCGAGGCGGGTTAACAAGAAAAATCTTTTCAGAAAACTCGCAAAAACTCAAAACTTGCGCACTCACTTTGCTGAAAGGATTGAAAATTCCTCTGTTATAATTCTATGAATTCTCTGTTTCTTCTCGTGAACCTGACTATTTCAACGTAACCAATCTCTTTTAATAAATTGACAACTTTGTCTAGACCAGCTCCAACTTCTTCAGGCGAGTGGGCATCTGAGCCTAGAGTTATTGGCAATCCGTTGTCGAAGCACATTTTCATCAATTTTTCACTCGGATAAACTTCGTGGCAGGGTTTCCTTAATCCGCCGGTGTTGACCTCTATGCACATCTTGCTCTTTTTTATGACTTCAACTGTTTCGAACAGCAGGTCGGTGATGTTTCTCTTTGGTCGGAAATTAAACTTCTTGACCAGATCCAGATGACCAACGATGTCGAACAATCCTGATTTTGCCATGTTCTGAACCAACACAAAATATTGCTGATAAACTTGGTCAACACTCTTTCCTCTCCACTTGTGGATTTGTTTTTCAGAGTCAATCAGCCAGTCTCCAATGAAGTGAACAGAACCCATCAGAAAATCAAAATTGAACCCTTCGATCATCCGCATCAACTTATCCATTTTGGAAGGAACAAAGTCTACTTCTAACCCCATTTTTATAAAAATTTTAGAAGCCTTTCTCAGTGCGTTGATTCTGTTCACGTAGTTAGGCAGTTCAGCGAAATCCATTGACCAAACGGCTTTCTTGAAGTATATGTGATCGGAGAAACCTATTTCATCAATTTTTCTTTTCACGGCTTCTTCAACGTAATCGTTAATATCTTTCTTTCCGTCAGAAAACATTGTGTGAATGTGATAATCAATCCGCATGGTTGTTTCACGCTTCTATTGCTTTTTCTTTTGTAGAATTGAGGAGATTTTAGTTAATCGGTTTATAAGGGTAAATCTCATAATCTTAGCAATAAACTGCAATTGGGTGTCTCAATGCCTGAAGAACACTACATGTACATTCTTGTTGAACACGAGAAATGGTGGAACAGCCGGCATAACAAAAGCCAAAAGGGCATGAACACACAAGCGTTTGTTCGCAGGGGAAGGGTTGGTCCAAAAGAAGCAAAAAGCCTTCTGTTTTATGTCAAGCTGCCAGTGGGAGAGATTCGCGGTCACGGAGACTTCTTGGAGAGAATAACAGGAACAGCAGACGAGTTATGGAACATGTATGGATCAGAGACTGTTTTTGACTCCCGAGATGAATACGACACCTTCGTTGAGGGCAGAAGCAAGGTCACATTTATCCGCTTCAAAAACCTGCAAGAACTGGAAAAACCTGTCCGCTGGAAAGATTTGTCAGCCGCGCTTGGAGGAATCAAGAAAATGCCCAACGGTGGCAGATACCTAAGCAGGGAAACCGTGAACGCTTTGTTAAAAATGGAGTCATAGATTCATGTCAAAAACAGCAACAGAATTCAACCCCGAAGAGTTTGTGGAAAAGCAAGTCAACGAAATACGTGAAGTGCTTGGCAAGGAGCGTGCAGTCATTGCGGTTTCTGGTGGAGTTGATAGTTCCACCTGCGCGGTTTTGGTTCACAGAGCCATAGGAGAAAACCTGTTGTGCGTTATGCTGGACGACGCTTTCATGCGAGAAGGCGAACCCCAAAGAGTAGCTCAACTTTTGTCCCAACCGCCAGTCAGCCTCCCCATCAAGATTTTGAACGTTCAAGAACGATTTCTGAACGAAATGAAGGAGCTGCGTGACGCCGAAGAGAAACGCAAGGTTTTCCGAGACACCTTCTACAGAGTCTTGAGCGAAACCGCCCAACACGAGGGATGCCGATTTCTAGTTCAGGGCACAATACTGGCGGATATTGTTGAAACCGCAGGCGGTGTGAAAACTCAGCACAATGTGCTTTCTCAAATAGGTATCAATCCCAAGCAACGTTATGGGCTTCAAATAATTGAACCCCTAAAAACCCTGTTCAAGGCGCAGGTGCGTGAGGTGGCTAGACACTTAAAAATGCCCGCAGAGATTGCCGAGCGCCAACCGTTTCCAGGACCAGGACTCTCTGTGCGTGTCGTGGGAGAGATCAGACGCGACAAACTGGAATCGCTTAAGAGAGCCACATTCATAACCGAGGAGAAATTAGCTAAGCATCAGCCAGCTCAGTATTTCGCAGTTATTTTAGACAACCTGAATAAACCGCGCCATTTAGTTGAGGCACACGTGAAAGAAACAACAGCGCGCCTTCTGAATGCGCCGTCGAACAAGGTGTCTGTAAAGATTTTTGAAGACAAAGCCACAGGTGTGAAAGAAGGCGAGAGATGTTACGGGGAAATAATCACCATCGAGGTTCAAACTGATGGTCACATTCATCAGCCGCCTATCAGTGATTTGGTAGCACTCCAAAGCAAAGTTGTTGCGGGAATACCCTCTATCACTCGAATTCTGTACGTGGTTCATGAAACTTCTCAGAAACAACCTTACGTGCTGGCTGTCCGTGCGGTTCAGACCCAAGACTTTCTGACCGCAAAGGTGGCGGAAATACCATGGACAACCCTGAATGAGATTGCCAAAGAAATCGTTGCTGCTTGTCCAAACGTGTCCAGCGTTTGTTACGACGTGACGCCCAAGCCACCCGCAACAATAGAGATGGAGTGAGAAAAACGCATAAAGCCTCGTATGATTTATGAAGTATCTGCATAAAGAAGATGACTTTCATGGTTCGGGTTAGGGTTCAACGAATCGAATCCATACGAGATCCAGAGGGCAACTTGGGCAAACGAATAGAACTGCTTGAAGAGCGAGTGATTCCGAGATTCGCCATCAAGCCTCAGACCGAAGAAGCAAGGATGGCGCAGGATGTTATTCAAGCGTTGCAGCAACAACTGCCCATGATGGGTCCGCAGACTCAGTTTGCACTTCCCAAACTCATACTGTTCCTCACAGAACAGGAGTACGAGAGGCTTGGAATCGACTTTGACGTCAACCAAGTCTATGAGTTGGAGTTGTCTGGGCAATCAATCAAGTTTAGAAAATCGCCTTAACGAGTTGCCATCGCGACCAACAGGACTGTTAGAACCTATTTGTGCAAAACGAAGAGGTTGCTTAGTGTTACTCTTCTTTTTCTTTAGGTTCTGTCCATTTTTCAACGAATATTTTGTCGCCGCCTATTTTGAAACTCACCTTTACCATTATTGACGAGGCATCTTGGAACGGAAACATACTGTCTTCCGCTAAGTCCTTTGGAACATATATCAAATACTTGCCGTCTTTTCTTCGAAACAGTCTTCCTCTCCCCTCATTTACCAACAAATGTCACCCAATTTAATTAATAATTGACACCTTTGTTGCATTCTTTATATTTAACTCTTGTTTTGAATTCTGCAACCAAAAGATAAACAAGTCAGACAAAAATCAAAAAGTGCAGTCAAAACGATAAATATCTTGAAGTTCACCCATAGATTCGAAAAAGATAAATTGAAACAGTTCGAAGCAGTCTACTTTTCTTTAGCTGCTATGTAGTAGTATTCACCGATTTTTTTCTGGTGCCTATCTAGTTTCGAATCTTCTTTGTTCACTCTGGGTCTTTTAGTTGCGGGGTCCCTGCGGAAAGTTATCGCCATTTCCCTCAGAAAGTTGTTCATTCCCCTTCTAAGGCTAGTAGGCGGATTCGCCAATCCGTCTATTCCAGGTTCACCAGAAAATATCATTAGACGGTCGGCGATAAAATCTTGAGCCACCACATCGTGTTCCACCACAAAGGCTGTTACGTTACGGTTTTCCACAACTCGCCTTATTGTTCTAGCCATCGACAGACGCTCCTCAACGTCTAGGTAGGCACTTGGTTCATCCAGCAGATACAACTCGGTTTTTTGCGACAAACAAGCAGCTATGGCGACTCTTTGCAGTTCTCCTCCGCTCAGTTGTGTGACGTCTCGGTCAAGCAGTGGCTCAACATTAAGGGGCTGAACAATTTCGCTGCGATACCAGCCGGATTCAAAATTCTCTTTCGCCACGCTCTTGAGCAGCTCGCCAACCGCTCCCTTATACTCGGCGGAAATGTACTGAGGTTTGTAGCTCACACTGGATGCGCTCTGGAACGGAGGCATTCCCTCGTCGGGTTTTTCGATTCCTGCCAAGAGTTTTACAAAAGTTGTTTTTCCTATGCCGTTGGGTCCGAGAATGCCTATCACCTCGCCCTGTTTAGCCTCTCCAGGCGCAACCGACAGAGCGAACTCGCCGAAAGATTTTTGCATCGCATCCCATTTGAGCAATGTTTCGCTGGCCACCCATCCTGAAGAAGGTGGTTTCACATGGAAAATTATGGGCTCCTTTCGAAAGCGAACGTTCTCGTCGGGAACGAAACCCTCAAGATAAATATTGATGCCAGTGCGAACCCCATGCACGTGGGAAACAACGCCGTAAACGCCTGGACAACCATATAAAACACAGATTTGGTCTGAAAGATAATCGAGGATGGCAAGGTCGTGTTCGGCTACGATAATGGTTTTGCCCTCCATCTTTAGGTTTCTTATGGCTCTTGCCGCTTGAAGCCGTTGTTTCACGTCTAAATAGCTAGAAGGCTCGTCGAAAAGATAGACGTCGGCGTCTCGACAAATAGTGGCGGCTATGGCGACTCTTTGCAGTTCTCCTCCGCTTAAAACATCTAAGGTGCGTTCCAAAATGCTGCCCAACTGCAGTTGCTCAACGATTTCCTTAAGCTTGCCGCGGTCGTCGGTCTTTTTGAGGAGGTCGCTCACCATGCCAGAAACGACCTGCGGAATCTTGTCTACATACTGGGGTTTATGCACAATCTTGAGTTGTTTTTCACTGAGCCTCTGAAGAAACTCCTGAAGGGTTGAGCCTCGAAAATGCTGAATTATTTCAGACCAGTCTGGCGGCGTCTCATATCTTCCGAGGTTGAGTTTTATGTCGCCTGAGAGAATCTTGAGCGCCGTGGTTTTTCCGATGCCGTTTTGACCCAGCAAGCCCAGAACCACGCCAGCCGATGGAATTGACAAACGAAACAGCTTGAAGGTGTTGGGTCCAAACCTATGTGTGCACTCTTCCTCAAGTTCGTCGGGCAGATTGATTATGGACAACGCCTTGAAGGGACACTTCCGAACGCATATGCCACAGCCAACACACAGAGACTCTACTACCACTGGGTGTTCGTTTTCGAAGCGTATGGCTTCGATCTTGCTTCGCACAGGTGGGCAAAAACGATAGCAGATTCTACCGCAACGCTTGGATTCACACCTTTCTTCGTCAAGAACGGCAACTCGAACCATACTGTTTCTCCGTCATCAGCCCTGTGATGAAAAAATGAGAATGCAAGAGCTCGGTAATAAACTTACATCTTCGCATCATAGAAAACGCGCTTAAACGGATGACGTACAAAATAAGATAAAGATGAAGGTTGAAGGTTATGGGTTACCATTCTTCTTCTTCCCATTCTTCCTCTTCACCTTCCTCTCCGGTGTCTTCTTCTTCCCATTCTTCCTCCAAGTTTTTTCACCTCCACCTCATTCTTTTAGCACCCTAAGTGAGCATGTAGTCGCTTTTTTAAGCGTTTCCATACGTTGTGAGTCGAAGTTTTTTAGACTCTAAGGATGTCTCTGTCTCTTTGAGATTCGAGTGTTCGACTTCTTACGATGTGGCGTTTGAATCTGAATATATGTTGCCTTCTCGGTTTGGTTTTTACTTCAAAACAGTTTTTGCTTGCATGTCAGCTTTGGGTTGGCGCATTTTAGATGTTATGTATGCCCAGCAGAGGTTCGGCGTGTTATGGGCAGCGCCAACTCTGCCCTGAGTGTCAAGTGCAATCAAACCCATGGAAGACTTTAGCCCGATTCTATGGTTCACCAGTCGTATGGAATTTTCTGCGGCTTGTTGAGCCGACTTGCCAGTATGCATGAAGTCGCATGCGTTCTTGGCTAAAACCAGTCTTATAGCAACCTCGCCTATGCCCGTTGTTGAACAGGCGCCAGCCTCGTTGTCGGCGTAGGTGCCGCATCCGATTAGGGGTGAGTCGCCTATTCTTCCAGGAAGTTTTAATGCTCGACCGCCTGTTGATGTTGCCGCGGCTGTGTCTCCATGCTTGTCCAGTGCAACCGCGCCCACGGTGTCCATTTCAAACATGTGCGGATGCGACTCGAGAAGTTTTTTGAGGTTTGGCAACGTTTCAAGCTCTCCGTTCTTCAGCTTTTTCTTGAGCTCGCGCCAATAGCGCTGTCGAAGCTCGGTGTGTGGTTCCCTCCGCTCCAAACCATATAAATCTGCAAGTTTCTCGGCACCCTCGGCAGCTACAAAGACATGGTCGGTTTTTTTCATGATGATTCGAGCGAGGTGAACGGGGTTTTTGATGTCTTTCAACAGACTCGTGGCTCCAGCATTGAGTGTTTTTCCGTCCATTATGGAGGCTTCCATCTCGATACGTTTGTCGATAGCCAGTGTGGAACCCAACCCGGCATTGAAAGTCTCGTTGTCCTCCATGCACATGACGGCTGCTTCTACAGCGTCAAGGGCGCTTCCTCTGTCCTTTAAAACCTTAAACCCTGCTTGGGCGGCTTCACTAACCCCGGCTATTCCGCTCTTTCTTCTCTCTGGTTCCCAAGTGCCAGCTCCACCGTGAACCACAATCACTGGCTTTTGCATTTGTTTTTATCCCAGTCCTTTGGATGGAGTAGTTACAGTAAATAATCATGGCATTTAAAGTGTGCGCACAATGCAAAATGAATAATAGCCTCTTGAACAATTCCTTATGTGGGATGATGTGAGGCGACGGCTGGGAGCGTACCCCGCTGTGACACGGCCAAAAGCCGAACTGACCTCTTCGAAGGGTTTTGAACAACTAACTTAATATTCACTTTTATCCCAAACAAACATTTGCGTTAATATGCCGATTTTGAAAGCCACCGTAGCCAACATTCGAGAGGCTTCAAAGGTCGTCAAAAAAGGAGGCCTTATCATCTATCCAACTGACACTGTGTATGGATTAGGTTGTGGTCCCTTCAACATTGAAGCTGTAAAAAGAATTTTCAGAACGAAAGGTGAAAGGAAAGAAAAACCATTACCAATACTGGGCGCAGACATTGAGTGCATCAAAAAAATCGCGTACATAGACGAAAAAGCAAGGAAAATCGCAGAGAGATTTTGGCCAGGACCCCTCACACTCGTAGTTCCCAAGAAGCCAACTCTCCCAGACATCGTCACATGCGGCTCAGATTCCATCGGCGTGCGCATCCCAAACCACACAGTAGCCATTCAGCTGATCAGCCTCTGTGAAGGACTTCTTGTAGGAACCAGCGCCAACAAAACAGGCAAAAAACCGCCTAGAACCGCTCCTGAAGCGGCTGAACAACTAGGCGAGCAGGTTGACATGATTCTCGACGGAGGACCAACTCCTCTAGGCGTAGAATCAAGCGTAGTTGACCTAACGTCAAAGAAACCAAAAATGTTGCGAGAGGGTCCAATTAAGCTTGAACAAATAGCAATGCTTTTACCATCACTCGGTAGATAGAGACGAAAAGGATTGGTTATGAGCGAGCACGCTGTGGTTTCAGCCAAGATACCTAAAGAGGTTTACAAAGAGCTGGTTTTACGCATTCCTGAGGGAGAAAGGAGCAATTTCATTCGCGACGCAATATTGGAGAAGCTCCAGAAGACGCCTCGACCCGACAAGATTCTTGAACTCGAACAAAAAATAGACAGACTTGAAGCCGAATTGTCTGAAATCAAACGTTACCTAACCGAACTCGAAGTTTTAACCTTTGAGAAGGGCAAGGTCAACCCACACACGTTTGGCATAGATGAAGTAGACCACAAAATAATTGACTACCTCTCAAACTACAAGGGAGCCACCACTCCAGAACTCGCTGAACACGTAAAAACTAACAGATGGCAGGTGTTGAGCAGGCTCAGAAGAATTCAAAAACGCTCTAAAAATCAGTTAGGCAAATCTGTCATTGAATACTACGCTGGCGAACGGTCTGGCAAGAAGAAGGCTTGGTGGATAAGCCAAGAACTCGTTGAAGAAACGTGAATAAAGAAGATCTTTCTTTGGATTTTGTGCAAACAATAAAACTGTTTGCTGAAGCTTTAATAATTCATGAAAACATTGAGTTTGAAGGGTGAATGAAGAGGGCCCGTGGCCCAGTCCGGATTAAGGCGCCGAACCGCTCTAAAACAGCAAGGCGGTGCGCAAGCCTCCGGACGAGAAGAGCCCTTCAGGGAGACAGCCGGTGAACCGGGGTTCAAATCCCCGCGGGCCCGCCAAGGAAGGAGAAAGAGGCTGCAAATGGTTTCGGTGAATCCGTTCGCCGAGTTTAGAGAATCATGCCAGACCGCGTTGAGGAGCACACTGGGCAGACTCTTTCCTAAGACTTCCATTTCAATTGTTTTAGAGTCTCCTCCTAGTCCTGAATTCGGCGAGCTTTCGTCTTCGATTTGTTTTGAGCTTGCCAAGCAGGTCAAAAAGAAACCCATCACGATTGCCAAACAAGTTGCGAAAGCTGTTGACTTGTCGCCTTTCCCTCCCCTAAAAGAAGTTAAAGCAGCTGGGGAGGGGTACATTAACTTTTACGTAAAACTAGCCGAACTTTCAAGACTGACCATTGAGTCGGTTCAAGCACTTGGCGCTGACTACGGATTCGTAAAGGCAGAAAAACCGTCGAAAATGATTGTGGAGCACACGAGCGCTAACCCGACTCATCCGATTCACATTGGCACCGCCAGAAACCCTGTTCTGGGCGATGCCCTTGCGAGGATCATGGCTGCTAGAGGCCACACGGTTTATCGGCACTATTACGTGGATGATGTGGGTCGCCAATCCGCAGTCATAGCCTATGGATATGAAAAACTCGGAGAACCCGAACCAATAGGTAAACCAGACCATTTCATAGGTAAAATTTACGCCATCACCAGTTGCATTGTTGAGATTAATAAGCTCAAAAGGGCGATTGAGAAAGCAAGGCAGCGCCAAGAGAACGAAGAGAATATTCCTAAGTGGCAACGGGAACTTGACGACTGGATCGCAGCTGCAGCCGAGCTGGAAACTTCTAATCCTGAACTGTTCAAAAAACTCTTAGACAAGATCAGTCAAGATGACAATCCCGAAGTAAGAATTGTACAGTTAAATCTAGAATACGAAAAAGGTGAAAAAGAGGCAAAGCAACTCATACGAAAAGTCAGCGAACTCTGTCTGGAAGGCTTCAAGCAGTCATTTGGAAGATTAGGTATTTTTCTTGACTCTTGGGATTGGGAAAGCGACTTCGTCTGGAACAGCTCTGTCAAAAAAGTGTTGGCGCAGTTGGGGAAGACGCCCTACGTTTTTCGTTCAGGCGATGTGTTAGAGTTTGACGCTGAAAAGGCGGCACAAGACTTAGGTCTCAAGCCGTGGCTTGGTCTGCACGAAGACTACGAAATTCCACCCCTGACTTTGGTTAGGGCAGACGGCACAACGCTCTACACCACACGTGACATCCCTTACAATCTGTGGAAGCTAGAGAAGGCGGACCAGGCAATCAACGTAATTGGAATGGAACAGACGTTGGCGCAAACGCAGTTGAAAATAGCTCTGTGCGCCTTAGGACATGCAGAAAAAGCCAAGAACCTACGACACTTCGCCTACAATCTTGTTAGCTTGCCAGGCTATAGGATGTCCGGTCGAGCAGGGCGTTACATAACTCTCGACGCGACCATTGAAGAAGCGGTTAAACGCGCCTATCAAGAGGTTTCTAAGCGTTCTCCGAGCCTCTCCGAAGAAGAGAAACAAAGAATTTCTGCAGGTGTGGGCATGGGCGCCTTGAAATACGCTCTGATTGAGGTTGACCCGTTTAAGCCTGTTGTGTTCACTTGGGACCGTGTTCTCGACTTTGAAAAGAACAGTGCACCCTACATTCAGTATTCACACGCCAGGGCTGGCAGTATCCTGCGCAAGGCTGAACGAAAACCTGAAAAACCAGACTACTCGCTTTTGACTGAGCCTTTGGAACGCGACCTCATCTTGATGTTGGCACGGTTCCCAGAAGTCTTCATCGACTCAGCCGACAATCTGCGTCCCAACCAAATCGCCGAATTCGCTAACGCCCTAGCCGACAAGTTCAACTCTTTCTACAATGCATTGCCCGTCATAAAGGCGAAACCGCCAGAGCTGAGTGACGCAAGATTGGCGCTGGTTGAAGCCGCCAAAATTGTGTTCAAGAACGCGCTGAACCTGTTGGGAATCGAAGCCCCAGAAAAAATGTAGGTCAGAGTCTTGAAATCACTTTTTGCCAACTAGGTTCTAGGAAAGAAAATCTTCTTCAACTCAGGATGTATTTTTGGAACAGATAGATTACGAAAAATGTCAAGGAAAAGTATGTGACAAAGTCTAAGAAGAGACCCGCCCATAAAATCTGGAATCGGGTGCCCCCTTCCATTAACGTGTATTCAGTTACGATTTGATTTTGCAGATTTGTTACAGGGGTAAAAATCTCCATCATTCCAAATGGAAAGCCGTAGTGCGTGACGTAAACGTTTGTCGTAAACGTTCTCACAGTGATTGGTATGAGCGCAAGTCTGGAATACCCAACAAACGACACAAAGAGGAGTATTATCGTGAATAGAAGACTAAGGATGATTTCTTTCGTGTCCATGTAGTTTTCGATTTCTTCAATCACCCTTTTCACTGATGTCCTCTTCTTGACAGGTTTGGTTATAGAAAAAAGAAAAGAAAAAAGAGGTTAATAAGTATGCTCAAAGCGTGCGTATGAAATGTGAATCACAGTTAATAATAAAAGAAAAACTAATGTGCTGTTTATTTCATGCAATTCTATTTTGAGATCTCTTCGATTATATTAACTGCAGTGCTTGTTCCGATGCGGTTGGCTCCCGCCCTGATCATGGCTAACGCTTGATTTAGTGTACGGATGCCTCCTGCCGCCTTGATACCTAGGTCTTTTCCAACAGTCTTACGCATGAGCCTAATGTCTTTGACGGTTGCCTCTCCGCCCAACAAGCCCGTGGAGGTTTTCACGAAGTCTGCTCCTGCTTCTTTGCAAAGTTTACAGGCGGTTATCTTTTCTTTGTCGGTTAGGAGTCCTGTTTCGATTATTACCTTGACGATTATGTTGGGGTTGGATTTCTTGACGCCCAAAACAGCCTTTATGTCTTCCTTAACAACCTCATAGTCCTTAGATTTCAAGGCGCTGGTGTTCATAACCATGTCGATTTCTTCAGCGCCTAACTCCGCAACCTTTCTGGCTTCGAAGGCTTTCACTTCTGGCAACCCAGCGCCAACTGGGAAACCGACTGTGGAGCAAACCTTTACCTCCGTTGCCTCCAGCATGTGTCGGGCTAATGAGACATAGGCTGGGTTGACCACCGCACAGGCGAAGCCGTATTTTTCAGCCTCCCAACAGAGCTTGATCACCTCGTCTTTGGTGGCTGTGGGTTTGATTAGTGTGTGATCGATCATTTTGGCCAGTTCTCTTCTGGTGAATTTCATATTTCCGCCCTTAAGAACGCATTATGCATTGTTGTGGTTTTTATTTTTTCTTAATCCTCTAGCCGAGAGGAGGGTTCTTGAGTTGTTTTATGGAAAGTTTTGTAAATCACGTTTGGTTGAATGGTATGCTGGATGTTTGACTGATGCAAGGTTGGAGACAGTAGTCATGGGCAGAAAGGCTGACGTTATTGTGGTTGGCGGTGGTCCCTGCGGTTCCTTTTCAGCCTTTACAGCGGCAAGACTGGGCGCTGATGTGGTTGTTTTGGAGGAGCATAGAGAGATAGGTGTGCCGAGTCATTGCGCGGGGCACGTCAGCCTCAGAGGCTTGCAACGATTAGGGTTGAGACTGCCCCAAGAGGTTGTTGAGAACCAAATCAAAGGAGCAGTTTTTTATTCGCCTTCGGGTTGTGAGTTTAAAGTTAGTTTTGCGTCTCCTGTGACTTGTGTCCTTGATAGGGCTTTGTTTGACAAATACTTGGCAGAGTTGGCGGAGGAGGCTGGAGTTAGATATAGTCTTGGAGCAAGAGTGGATTCGCTTGTTTGGGACGCTGGCTTTGTAAAGGGAGTTTCAGTTAAGGGAGACCTATTCGAGTCTCACGTCGTCATAGATTCTGAAGGCTGCTCCTCCGTTCTCTTGAAAAAGGCTGGGTTGGACACGCTGGATAAATCGATGGTTGTTAACGGGGTAGAGGGAATTGCGGATAGAGTCAAGAACGTGAATCAAGACACAGTTGAGGTTTATCTGGGTCGAAAATACGCGTCTGGGCTTTTTGCTTGGATAATCCCTAGACGAGACGGTTCAGCAAAGGTGGGGCTCGCAACAAAGCTGGGCAATCCTAGGAAATGCTTGGAGTATTTTGTGAATCACAACCCAGCGGCTAAGGAGAAACTGAAGCTGAGCAGAATGGGCAATATTTCTTATCACCCAATTCCTTTGGGAGGTCCTATAGCTAAAACCTATTACAATGGGCTTCTCGTTGTGGGCGATGCAGCCTCGCAGGTCAAGCCAACAACTGGGGGAGGCGTTGTGATGGGTTTAAACTGCGCAAAGATTGCAGGTGAAACCGCCTATCAAGCCGTACACAATGGCGATTTTTCTGAGAACTTTCTTTCTCTGTACCAACAGAGGTGGCGTAGGGCAATAGGTTTTGACATGGCTGTCATGCGGCAGATAAGACTGATGCTCAACCGCCTATCAGACGACAAACTCGACAAAATAATAAGCCTGTGCTCCGACTTGCACGTGGAGGAGGTGCTTCAGAATGTCAGGGATATTGATTTTCAGGGCAAAGCGCTTCTTCCAATTTTGAAGAGTCCCAGTGTGTGCCTTGTTACTGTCTATTCCTTTCTCGCTTCGATAGTTTAATGAAAAAAGTTTTGAGTGGCAATCAATTTGAATTAGAGTATAAGTTTTTTAGTTATTTGCATCAAAGCGTAGTGAGAAAAAGGAGACAACCTATGCGCGTCAGACATGAGGTTCAAGCAGTCATCTTTGACGATTCTGAGGGTGAAAAGAAGGTTTTGCTTCTGAAGAAAGTGGATTTTTCAGCCAGACGCTACCGCTGGAGGCTTCTAAAGGGTGGAGTTAACAGCGGCGAGGCAGATGTTGAAGCGCTTCAGAGGGAAATCTTCGAAGAGTCAGGTTTGAAAAAGATCAAAGTGCTCAAAAAAATTCTGGACTACAGTTTCGTTTTCAAGGGCGTCAAGCACATGGTTTCTAGTTATCTTGTGAAAGCCGACTCAAAAACGCCACTGAAACTCCAAAGGTCTGAGGTTTCAGGCTATCTATGGGTGACCAAAGAGCAAGCGATTAGTTTGCTGCATTGGAACGATGAAAAAGATGCTGTCAGAGGTTTAGAAATAAACGGATAAAAGCCGGGCTTCTATCTCTTTCTCGCCTTGATAATGTAATGAGCCGACAAAGACTTGATGAATGGCAGATTCGTTAAGTGACGGTCAAATGGTTGGGTAGCCTTCAACACGATATCTCCAAAGACTGCTGCTTTGGGGTCGAACAGCAAGCGTGTGATGATTTGAGCGAGCAAAACGTCTCCGAAAAACTTCTCAACTCTGAAACCACAGGTTGTTAAGACTTGTTGCAGTTCCCTAGCGTTGAAGATGCGAGCGTATCTTTTTCCACGACGACGGGTGGCAAGTTGAATCTTTCTGTAAATTCGGTAGGGGCTCCAAAGCGCATCTGCGCAAACAATGAGTTTGGCTTGATGTTTGAGCACTCTATTAGTCTCAACTAAGAGTTTTTGAGAATCTGGCACCCAGTCCAACAATGCAATGCACATGATTGTGTCGAAGGACTCATCGTGGAATGGGAGTTTAGTAGCTTCCAGTCGGATTAGCTGCATCTTTTCGGCTAGTTTATGCCTTTGAACCTTGGGTTTTGCCACGTTCAACATGCCCTTGGAGAGGTCTCCGCCCACGACTTCAAAACCTGTTTGGGCAAGTGATAAAGTGTATTCGCCTGTTCCACATCCCAAGTCTAAGGCAAGAGCGTCAGGCTTGCACTCCCTGTTGATGAGTCTCTCTACCAATCGGTGTCTCAGCCTGTAGCCCGCGGCTGTTCTCTCAAAATCAAATTCCAAAGCCTCTTTATCGAAACGTGTCATTACCTCGAGTTTCTTTTTTGCGTCTTGGGTGGAAGCGTCAGCCATAGTAGTCAGTTCATGTTAACGAATCAACCTTTAAATCCGTTTGCAGCAATAAGGTCGGCGAGAGCAGGTTCCTCATGTCAGAGTTCAGGTACAAGCAAGTTATCGTTGTGCGCAGTGATTTAGAGATGAGTCGCGGAAAGATTGCAGCGCAGGCTGGGCACGCTGCTGTTTCGTCGGCTGAAGAAGCGAGAGAATATCATGCTAAATGGTGGAGGGCTTGGCTTGACGAGGGACAGTGCAAGATAGCCGTGAAAGTTGGAAGCGAAAAAGAACTTCTAAAGTTGGAAGAAGAAGCGAAGGAACTGGGGCTACCATCTGCCTTGATTTCAGACAGAGGCTTAACCGAGTTGCCGCCAGACACCGTTACTTGTTTGGGAATAGGTCCCGCTCCGTCTGACAAAGTGGACCAAATTACTGGAAAGCTGGCTCTTCTTTGAGTGTTCCGAGGCTGGAGAGAAAGTTAGGCATAGAAGCCTACGCCACCAAATCGCCTGGAATCGGCGGCAGAATCCGTCAGTTTCCCGAAGACTTTGTTGTTGAAGAGGTCTTGTCAGACGGCTCGGTTGCAACAGTAGAGCCCTCGCAGATTTCCAACCTCATTGAGAGAGGACGCTATTTAGTATGTGTCTTGGTCAAGCGAAATTGGGACACGCTACTAGCGGTCAAAACCATTGCCCAACTAATGGGCATCAGTCAAGAACGCATCCAAATAGCGGGCATAAAAGACGCGAAGGCGTTGACAGCCCAGCATATAAGCATTGGAAGAGCTACACCCGACTTAATTTCAAAAATCAAAATCAAAGACATGCAGGTTCGTCCTGTTCGGTTTTCAAACGAGAAAATGCACTCTGCGCTACTCTATGGAAACCAGTTTCACATCAGAATGAGGAACATCGTGCACTCTCGAACAACGATTCTAAGGCGAATTCAAGACAGCAAAGACAGCATAAAAAGCTTAGGTGGAATTCCCAATTTTTTTGGTCATCAACGATTCGGAACAACCCGCCCAATCACCCACATTGTTGGCAAACACATAGTGCAAAGTCAATGGGAGAAGGCAGCATTCGCATTTCTCGCTGAATCGAGCGAGTATGAACATCCTGAATCGAGGCAAGCTAGACAACAACTATGGAAAACAAGAGACTTTACAAAAGCCAACGAACATTTTCCGTTTCAACTCAAATATGAACGCATCATGTTGAATCACTTGACAAGGCATCCAAAGGATTTTGTGGGCGCCTTCCGGCGATTACCCATCAAACTCTGCAAACTCTTTGTTCAAGCCTATCAATCTTATCTCTTCAATAGGTTTCTAAGCCAAAGAATCAAAATGGGAATGCCGTTGAATCAGCTTCAAAACGGCGATTACTCGGTTACAGTCAACAGGAAAGAGCATTTGTCTCTTCCCATAATAGGCTTCAAGCAGCTTCAATCCTCCTGCATGCAGGGCGAAATCGAGAGAGAAATCCTCGAAAAAGAACAAATTACACCTCAACAGTTCCGTGTGGCGCTCATGCCACAAATCAGTGCTGCAGGAGGACTGCGAACAGCCATCACGCCCATGATTGGACTAAACATAGAAAAACCCAGAAAAGATGACGCCAATCCTAACAAGAGGATGGTGAGCCTAGGCTTTACCTTACTGAGAGGCTCCTACGCAACCATAATTCTGAGAGAATTCATGAAACCGCGAAGCCCGATTGAAGCAGGGTTCTAAAAATTTTTCAACACCTACTGCTAAAAAAAGATTGGTTGAAAGAAAGCATGGATGAAGGCAAATTGAACACTCAAAAAGCGATAAATTTCGTGGAAACAAACGGCACAGCCCTAGATAAATATCGATTACATTTTCTTTTGGGCAAGGAAAAGAACGACGAAATTCCGTTACGCCACCTGAGCAACCTGCAAAACAAGGATGGAGGTTTCCCGTACAACGATGAAAAAGATAAATTCAGCTGTGTCAACGCCACAAGCATTAACCTAGGTCTCATGATTGAGCTTGGACTAGACAAGTCGGATGTTTGCAGAAAGGCGGTAGAATACTGCTTCAAGATTCAGGGGAAAGACGGCAGCTGGAGCGAAAACGAAGCCATAAGCCAGTACAATCCTCCCTTCTGGGACACGCCAGGGAGTTTTAGAACCACCATGTGGCTGACAGCAGACATCGCAAACTACCTCATACAACTGGGCTACAGAAACTCTCCAGTTGTACAAAAAGCCACGGGCTTTCTCCTCGAAAACCGTGACAACACAGGGAAATTTGCGGGTCCGCTTCATTCCACATGGATATCGATTGGAGTCTTCGGGCAGTTAGAAGGAAGCAGCTCTGACGCAGTTAGAAGGGCGCTCAAAGTGGTTGAGCAGAATTTTGCCAGCCTCAAGGATGGAGCAGGCGACCTGGCATGGTGCCTCGAATGCTTCTACGTCGCTGGAATACCTAAAGATAGCCTGTTGGTCAAAAGGTGCATTGAAGAGCTAGTTAACTTGCAACAGGAGAACGGTTCATGGAAATCGGCTGATGGAGAAGAATACACGGTTACCATAACATTGAATGTACTAAACGTATTGAAAAAATATGAAGCTTGGTAAGTTTCGCCTAAGGCTTTACGGCGTGAGCCTGAAGCGGTCACGCGGAAACAGCGTCACTTCCCTAATGTTTTGTTTTCCTGTCAACATCATTATGAGACGCGCCAAACCAGTAGCCCAGCCCGCGTGAGGCGGCATGCCGTAGTCGAAGGCTGAGAGATGAAACCCAAACGAATCGGGGTTTAATCCCTTCTCCTTCAATTGCTCAATCAAAATCTCTTTGGAATCAACGCGGGAGCCGCCTGAAGTGAGTTCAAGCCAACGCCACATCAAGTCGAAGCCCTCGGTTAGTTTGGGATTGTCCTCTTTGGTCTTTATGTAGAAGGCTCGGGCTGTTTTGGGCCAGTCGGTTATGAAGTAAAAGTAGGGATGCAACTTGCCTAAAGCTCGAAGTGCAGGGGTTGGTATGTCTTCACCCCACGTTACTTCGACTCCTTTATGTTTTAATTCGTCAATTAACTGATCGTAAGTGAAGCGTTTAAACGGTGTTTCAGGCACTTCCAGTTTGTGCCTCAAAATTTTCAGTTCTTTTTGGCATCGGTCGTTGACCACTTCGCAGATGTAGTGCATGAGTTCTTCCAAGACTTCCATGACATCTTGGGTTGTGACAAAGGCTTGCTCTATATCGATTGATACAAACTCGCTTGTGTGCATTCTAGTGTGGGATGCCTCAGCCCTAAAGAAGCGCCCAATTTCAAACACCTTTTCAAAATCGATGACCAATTGCTCCTTATATAATTGAGGACTCTGAGCCAAATACGCCTCCTTGTCATAATAATTGACGGGGAAAAGTGCCGCTCCGCCTTCAGTGGCAGACGCTATAATTCTGGGTGTTTGCACCTCTATGAAGCCCATTTCGGAGAGAAAACGACGTGTAGCTTCAAGGGCGGCGTGTTGAACTCTGAATATTGCCCTAGTCTCTTGCCTCGAAAGGTCTAAGATGCGAGCATCGAGGCGAGTGTCGATGTCGGCTTGTGTTCGTCCAGTGATGTCTAAAGGTAAGGGATGATGAGCGACGCCTACAATTTTGATTTGAATTGGAATAACCTCGACGCCTCTTGGTGTCATCTGCGTTTTTTGAACGATTCCTTTGACGCCTATGCTGTACTGCCGTTGCAGGGCGTCGGCTTTTTTCGCCACCTCTGTGCTGACTTTTTTGCGTGGAATCGTGACTTGAACGTCGCCCTCTCGGTCTTGGAGTATGATGAAGCGCAAGCCACCTAGGTCTCGGATGTCTAAGACCCAGCCGAAGATGGTGACCTCTTTTCCGCTGAGGTCGGGCGTTACGTCAACTGAATAGTGGGTTCTTCTCCAGTCTTCCAACTGGTCGATTTTCAAACGTGCGTCCCTCATGTTTTTTAGTCTGCAAACTCAACTCGCAGTGTGACTCCTCTCACTTTTTGGGCGAGTTGTTTTAGAGCATCGATGTTTAGTGGCGGTCTTCTTCCTCGTCTGCGTAGTATGACTCTTGTTTCTTGGCTGCCGTCTGGTAACCAGATGGTGTTTATGGTGATTATGCTTACAGGCGCGAACAGGTCTTCTAGAAACTTGCGTTCGTCAACGCCGTATTCTAGGACGCGCACGGTTTTGCCTGTTTTTTCGCCTATTGTTTTCACGATTTTTCCGCCGTAGCTGAGGAGTCGGGCTACGTCGCCTTTTCCAACTATTAGGGCTAAGGTTTTGTCTGTTTCCACCGCTTTGTGAAAGTAAACCTCTTGGAGGGGCGGGTATATGCCTTCTAAGGAGAGGAGTAAGCGACCGATTTCTAGGTCGGTTTTGCTTATTTCTCCCAGTCTGAGTTTGGATTGGCATTTGGGGCAGAGTATGCCGCTTTTGAGGCAAAAGTGACATACGTTCACCATTTTCGGCATGTTTTAGTCAACGTCCCTCATGGTGTTCCCGAGGTAGTATCATACAGAGCAGTATGCTAGGTAATATAAAGCTACCGAGAACCGATACTAACTACAACCTAAGCTGTAGATTGATTAGATTTTTAACTCTGCACGCCTGTAACACTTTCCAAGGTGAAACGGTTGTCGATGAAACTTGTGCCTTTAGACTCTTCTTGGGAGCCAGCTTTCTGGGATTACGTATTGCGCGACGTTCCCGACCATTACTTCTTTATTATGGATTGGAAACTGAACAAGTACAGGGAAAAAACAAAAATTTTCCTTGCCGTTCGAGATGAAAGGATTGCTGGATTGTTGCTTATTTATGACCAGCATGTGGTTCAGATTAGAGGCCGCCCCAAGGCGGCACAACTTCTAATGAATGAGGTCGATGTGGAAAAGGCTGAGATGAACGTTTTGAAAGAGCACGAAGCCATTGTTCTCAAGAGGTACAAGCCAGTGGATAGACACGATATGATTTTGATGACGTTGCAAAGGGGTGAGGAACACCTTTACGTTAGACATCCCGTTGCAAAACTCTCAGCTGTTGACGCTTCACAGATTGCGGAATTGCTGAATGAAGGTTTTCCTGAATTTAGGGAATTCACTTCCGATGGAATTGCTGAGAGAATGAAAAACAACGTTCTCTTCCTAGGTGTCAAGGAAGGCGAGAAACTTGTTTCGCTCGCTAACACGCGTATCTTTGACTTGGGAAGCAACATTGGAGCCGTGGTAACTCGGAAGGGACATCAAGGCAAGGGCTATGCAACATCTGCTGTTTCGGCAGTGTTGAAAGAAATCCTGAAAGAATCTAGGCTTGCGCTCATCCACGTGTTAAGCGACAACCCCTCAGCCATACGCGTCTACACCAAAGTGGGCTTTAAACCATACAAAACCTACTTCTTCACCCACGCAGAAAAAATCACTGCGAAATAAGACAGAACAGAAGCAAAAACCATTCTTGAACTCCTCTAGAAGGGTCATGTGCACTATACGGATATTTGAGAAGAAAGCGGTTGCAACATGCCTGCGCTTCGCAACATCAAACACAATCAGAAAACAATTCTACCACTATCTCCTTCCAAACGGCTACGTAGAACGACTCAGGAGGGGCGTGTACAGGCTCACACAAAAAGGAGAAAAGCTCTTGGAAGTTCTGAATTAGTGAGTGGAATTACTCTGTAACTTTTTTCTTTAGGAATTTCCTTCGTTGTTTTCTGTCCATTTTTTCGATTTCGCTTTTGTGTTTGTCGCGGACAAGCTTCAGTTTGCAGTTAGTGTAGAGAGCATCATAGACTGGTGAGGCCTTTTCTATAGCTTCATGGTCATCTTTAGCTACTATGCCAATTCCGGTCATGACTGCTTCCAGCCCTGCCGCTTCGGGAACAGTTTCCATCTTATTTGTGTCAGCCGCTCGAACGATTCTTGCGAGTTCCAATACTGCTGGGTCTTTTATTTTGTATTTTTCAACTATGGAATCAAAGCTGCATTTTTCACCATGATGACCTAACTCCACATTAGGAGCGTCATAAGCTATTGCTTTCTCCTTCTTCACAACTTCCTCAATCTTTTCTACTGGAACGAAGACGAATTCAGCCTTTGGGTCAACGAATTTCTTAATCAGCCATGGACACGCGGTTCTGTCAACATGCACGTATTGTCTTGTTACCCATTTCATCGTTTTCACCGATAACATCTGGGAGTATTTGACTAATAAATTGTGCTTCATTCAGTTATTCCCATTTCACGCTTGATGTGATCTGGCGATGCGGTTAGAGGCAGCTGTCACAAGCATTTACGCTGATGATAAGTTTTCAAACCATCCGAGAGAAAGGCTTCTCACTTCAATGGGCATTCTTTATAAAAACAGTCTGCATTACATAGTCTCGGCAAGATTATGATTGACTTGGTGCTCTGGACACTCGTAATGTTGATTAGCATCTTCTTCTTGTCGAAAAGTGCAGATTGGACCGCTGACTCCGTTGTTGCTTTGACTCGTAAGTTGAACACTACAAAGGTCGCCTTGGGAATACTTTTGGTCTCGCTTTTGTACATCCTCCCGGAGCTGTTGGTTTCGCTTTTGGCAGTTGTGCAAGGCGAACCCGAAATAGCCTTTGGCAACATTGTTGGGTCGAACATAGGCAACATTGCGTTCATGATAGGTCTTTCATCTATGTTTTCAACGCTTGTGGTTTACAGGAGAGTAATAGTGCGAGATGGCATTTTCTTGATGGTGGCTACGTTGTCTGCCTTCGCATTTATGTTGGATGGTGTTGTATCGCAAACCGAGGGAATGGTGCTTCTATCTATGGCTGTATTCTACATCATCAACGTTTACGAGCAAGAAAAAATTGAGGCTCCGGAGGAGAGGGAGAGAGAAACTGCAGAAGTCGCAATTGAATTCGACTTGCTGACAACTCTGACTGGAAAGCGCCTTGAAATAAGAAACGCTTACGTTTCCTTCGCACTCGGAATAATCGTATCACTGATTACCGCAGATCTCCTTGTACGGTCAGCCGTTAATATTGCCAGCATCCTTGGCGCCTCTGAGCTATTGTTGGGAATGACCGTCGTTGCCATGGGGACTTCTTTGGCAGATATCGCCACCGCCCTTGCGGCTACGAGAAAGGGACACAGTGATTTAGCCGTTGCTGGCTGTCTGGGCGCCAATCTGTTCACATTACTCATAGTTCTGGGACTTACAGCACTCATTAATCCGTTGCTCGTCTCAAGTGAGACATTATTTCTAAGTGGAACCATTTTTCTTGTCATAACTTCCCTGTTCTTCATCTACATGATCACGATGAAAATTGGAAAATGGAAAGGACTCACTCTTCTCGTCATATACCTGATCTTTCTGGTGTTGACAATAGCCGCGGAAATTTGACAATTGAGACCTAAAACTGCAGATCTATCATCGGGGTTTGTATAGAATGTAAACGCCAAGAAGCATGATTAAGCCAGCAAACAGCTGAATTAACGTGAATGATTCTCTGAGTATGATAAAGGCGAATGCCGCACCAAAAAAAGACGAAGTTGAGTATATCACTCCTGTTTTCATAGAACCTATTTCTCTGAGAGCAAACACAAACAACACGATGGAGAATCCGATGCTGAAGGCTCCCACAGAAAACAGGTAAGGCAAAGAAATCGCTGGAACTCTGAAATCAGCCCTCAAAAGCAGCGCTAATAACAACAGGATTCCGCCACCCAAAAGACACTTCATCGCCACTACATGCGGTAAGTCACGTTTCTTACTC